>Ga0315320_10000001_pt1 | contig 428999 bp, 380 predicted proteins | sample M140m21515metaG_FD_203458 | JGI IMG/M metagenome (GOLD analysis project Ga0315320, IMG submission 203458) | Ammonia-oxidizing marine archaeal communities from Monterey Bay, California, United States - M1 40m 21515 | ecosystem: Environmental > Aquatic > Marine > Coastal | place: USA... | reverse complement strand
TGTGGTGTCTCCTTCCATTGTTGGACTAAGCGCAAAAATAATTTCATCGATCTCGTTGTTTTTGACACGTATGATAAGAGGTTCTATATTTAATTTATTTGGTCCTATTCCATCCATTGGAGATATAACTCCGCCGAGAACGTGATATTTCCCCTTGAAGGCTCCAGTGGCCTCTATGGCAATGATATCTCGAATATCTTCGACTACACAAACGATTTTTGAATTTCGATTGGGATTCAAACAAATCTCGCAGGTTTTTTGATCTGCGAGATTCCCGCAGGAATTACAATGCAATACTTTAAGTTTTAAATCGATAATGGCTTGTGCAAAGTCATGAATTTCAAGCTCATTTCTTTGTAAAAGGTGTAAAGCTAGCCTTAATGCCGTTCTTCTTCCAATTCCTGGAAGACTTGACAATTGTTCCACAGCCGTATCTAATATTTTAGAAGAAATTTGCACACGGCAAAATTAATCATTTTCAATCTTCTCTTCGTTTTATTTTAAAGGGTTTCACTTTCTATGTGTAACTTTGGAATCAAATGTCAGGTAAAGCGTTAAACATACAGAATAAAAAAGCCAAATTTGAATATCATCTCGTTGAGCAATTCACCGCAGGGATACAGCTAAAGGGTACGGAAATTAAGAGTATCAGGAATGGAAAAGCTAGTATTATGGAGGCCTATGGCGTGTTCTCAGGCGGAGAGGTTTTTATTCGTAACATGTACATTGCAGCATATGAAAATGGAAGTTACAACAACCATCAGCCAAGGACAGATCGAAAACTTTTGTTAAACGCCAAAGAAATAGCTAAAATCGAAAAGTTTTTAAAAACAAAAGGGAATGCGCTAGTTCCCGTGAAGCTTTTTCTTTCTGATAAAGGTTGGTTGAAGATTTTAATTTCTTGTGCCACAGGAAAGAAGACGCATGATAAAAGGCAAGATCTCAAGTTTAAAGAAGACCGTCGAGAAATGGATCGGGTAATGAAACGTAACCGTTAGTCACGAATGACTGCAAATCCAGGATATTGTGCTTTATTGAAATTGAATTTACTGTCCGCAATATCTTTGTTACTTACGAACTTCGTCAGATGGTAGGTCATAATTGTACCGTCATTCGTTTTCATTATTGCTTTTTTAAGCGCATTAGATTTTGTTGTGATATATAAAAGAATCGTGTGGTAATCTGCGTTGTCGGGATTTGTTGGGTATAGTTTTATAACGTGAACGCTTTCTCCGTTAAATGTGCTTGTTTCTTCATATTTATTTTTGAAACCCTCTTCCCAAATAGTCATGAGCTTCTTTGGGTTCATACTTTCTTCATCGTCACTTGCATCGGATTCATATACAGACTTTTCTTCATTAATAACTGTCCAAGTTTTAACACCATTAGAAAGTAAGGTGATTTCACCATAAGTAGCAAAGTATTTATTTCCTTTAACCCAGCCTTTTCCTTTTTCACTTTCATTAATCCCGGTTGATGTATTTTTAATGTTGGCATTAAACTCCATGTAAAAAGTCTCTAGGGATTTCATTGAACTAGAAAGCTTATTAAGAATATCTTGAGATTGACTAGACTGCGCAAATGCACCGGCGGTGACAAACAAACAAATAAAAAGAAGTGATAGGGTTTTCATATAAAATTAATTTCTTTGCAAATATCATAAATTATGCCAAACAAAAAAACTAAGATCATTGCCTTTATTTTTAAGAAATTACGGGGGTAATTCTTCTAAAGTTTGTGCATTTCGTTTTTGTTGGTATCTTTGCATCCTTAAACATTTATAAACCGGGGTTTTGCACTCCAAATTGTAACAATTATGTCAACAAGAATACGTCTACAAAGACACGGTAAAAAAGGAAAACCATTTTTTCACATCGTAGCTGCAGACAGCAGATCGAAGAGAGATGGTCGATTCATCGAAAAATTAGGAACATACGATCCGACTAAAAATCCAGCAATCATCGAGTTGAACTTCGATAATGCGTTGAGCTGGCTTCAAAAAGGTGCTGAGCCGTCTGATACCGCTCGTGCTATATTGTCGTATAAAGGAGTTCTTTACAAAAATCATTTGCTTAAAGGTGTGCTGAAAGGCGCGTTAACAGAGGCAGATGTAGAAAAGAAATTCTCTGCTTGGTTGTCAGAAAAAGATGCCAAGATTGATAAAAAATCTAACGACTTAGCGAAAAAATCTGAAAATTCAAAAGCAGCGCGTTTGAAAAAAGAAACAGAGGTGAAAGAGGCGAAAGCGGCAGCGATCATCGCAAAGAATACGCCAGAACCTGAGGAAGTCGTCGAAGAAGCATCTGCTGCTGAAACTGCACCAAATGAAGTACCTGCTGCTGAGGCTGCGCCAGAAGAAGCACCTGTTGCTGAGGCTGCACCAGAAGAAGCACCAGTTGCTGAAGCTGCACCAGAAGAGGCGCCTGTTCTTGAATCTGCACCAGAAGCATCTGCCTCTGATGAAGATAAAAAAGAAGCTTCTGCAGAATAGCAGATAATGCATCTTAAAGACAAGTCATATTTAGGACAAATTGTGAAACTCCACGGATATAAAGGTGGAGTTTCTTTGTATATGGATGTTTCTAATCCAAAGGAGTACACTTCGTTACAGGTAGTATTTATAGAGATAAACGGTCTTTTAACCCCTTTTTTTGTTAGTAGCTTAAAGCATAAAACCAAGGGTTTTGTAGCGATTCATTTTGAAGGTGTGAGCTCCGAATTAGAAGCAAAAAAACTATTAAAGAAAAATGTCTACATTTTGTCAGATGAACTTAATGAAGTAGATGAAACGAGATTTCTCGGACATAAGCTTCTTGGTTACACAGTTATTGATGAACAAATAGGAATTCTCGGACCTCTCGTTCAGGTATTGGAGCAAAAAGGAAATCCGCTCTTCGTTATTGAAAAAGGTGGAAATGAAATCCTCATCCCCATTTTTGAAGGGCTTTTATTAGCAATAGATGAAAAGAAAAAGGAAATGCTGATAAACGCACCTGAAGGTTTAATCGATCTTTATCTACAATAAGCCCAAACAAAGCTTCATTCTTATAATGCGCCTAACAGAGGCATTTATAGTTTTTTGAATGCCCTCTAGGTTTGTTTGGTAGGCATGCAATAGCGCTTTGTGGGCATTTCGTGCATCAGCAGGCATTAATAAGATATCACAACCAGCGGCTATTGCCTTAATTGAGTTGTTTGGTACATTTCGAACACCACCCATATTCATTGCATCGGTAACGATTAGGCCTTTAAATTCTAAACTATCTCTAAGTAGGTCGCGGACTATTCTTGGAGAGCATGTGGATGGAAGACCCATCGTTGAAAAGGATGGGTTGTTTTCGATTGCGATATGTGCGACCATAATCGATAAAACACCATTTTTAATAAGCGGAGGATAGTTTTGCACTTCATTTAATGGTCCGTTAATAACCTGTAGCGATTTATGTGTGTCGCCTGAAACCAAGCCATGACCAGGAAAATGTTTTGCTGTTGCAATAATGTTCTTGGATTGAGTGGATTGGATAAACTGATTTGACCAGGGTATAATGTTCTCAGGATTCTTTCCAAAACTTCGGTATCCCACTGTTGAGTTTGGGGACATATCAACTACAGGAGAGAAGTTATAATTGATGCCAATTTTATTGAGGTCTGAACTGATTTTATTGGTTACCTCCTCAACTTCTTCAATTGAATTGATTTCATTGGCTTTTTTAACAGGTGTAGATCCTAAGATTTTACGGTTGACAAGACTGGGTTCCGCATCTGCACTGTATAATAAAGGCAAATTACCTTTTGATGAATTTATTTTGTTATAGCCCTTTATCCAATTCGTGAATTCGTCGACAGTACCATTGAGCATAAGGATTCCACCAATGAGCCCATCTTCAATAAGACTATTTACAGTTGCGTGAGGCTTGCCATATTTTCCAGCGGCAGGCATAATAAGCTGCGCGATTTTTTGCTTTTCACTAAGAGAATTGAAAATATAGTTTGTTCGTTGATCTAAGGCATCACTCTGGTTTAAGAAATCATCAATAGAGAAATTGTTATCAGATTTCTTGATAGCGTCTATTCGTTTTGTCAGGATTGATTCGTTTTCTTGTCCACAGGATGTTATCGAGAAGACTAAACTAAAAAGAAATAGTGTTGAATATTGACGCATAAGAAGTAGTTTTTTCAAAGATATGCAAGAGATGTTCCAAAATTCAAAACATCATAAACACTTATAAACAAATCAAATTGAAAACAACAATGAAGTTTTTATACAGTAATGGCTGTTTGCGTTTTCCAGTAAAAAATATAAACCAATGATTAAGGTCTTAATTCAGACTTTCCAGATAAATGACTTTTTGGTTTTCATTTAGGATTTTAACGATCATTGTTGATTTGGCCGCAGCATTGCTTTCAAGCATTTCGTTAATGTCTTCTTGAATAAGATTCATTGTTGAGACTTGCGCATTTTTTATATTAATACCACTAACAATATTCGTGATCTGAAGAATTTGAACCTCATTTAGATTCAATAAATATGTAAGATCACTGACTTCGTTTTCTATTGAGTTTTCAATGTTATTATTCTGTAAATCAACACCTTGTGAATCTTGACATAAAGTAATAGTTGATATAAATAAGAGTAAATTGAGTAGTATGATATTTTTCATCGTTTTGTTCTTTACTGTAAATTTAAGTGATTTTAAAAACATATGCTAAAATTCCCTTAGATTTACTAAACTCAAATGTTCGTATAAAAAGTAAATACATAAAATGGAGTCTTGGACTTATATTAATCATGATAATATTAACAGGGTAAAGTATAATGCAGCTCTTGGCCGCAACGTTAATCAAAATTCTTTGTACGCACAAGATTTTGTTTGGGATGCGTTGCATCCTGGTTGGGATATATTAATTTCCGGTGATTATAAGCTTGTTGTTCCCATTCCATTTAAACGTAAGTGGGGTATTACATCTTATCGACAGCCCTTATTTATGAGGACCATTCCATTAATAGGTGAATTTGATACGAACTCATTTCAACAACTATGTGCGGTATTAGAAGCTAATAGTTTGATAATCCATTTAAATTTCCCAACAAGAATTGAATTCGAATCAGAGGAAAATGGTGTTTATCAGGTTCTCACTTTATTGGATGATATCGAATCACAGAGAGCGTCGTACTCCACTAATTTTAAGCGCCAATTAAAACGAAAGCAAAATGATTTAGTTTTTGACTCGAAAATCAATCCTAACGAATTCCTTTCTTTTTTTAAAAGGCACGTGGGGTTCAAATACGGAAAACTTACGAATGGAAGCTATGAGCGGTTAAATAATTTCATTGTCATGGCATTAGAAAGAGACTTAGGGACTTTTACAGGTGTCAAGAAAAATGAGGAATTTATCGCAATGGCTTTTTTTATAGATTTTAATGGAGTACGTTATTACATTAAAGGAGCGGCAGGTGAAGTGGCGCGGGTCGAGGGTGCTATGTTTCATCTTATTGATTACGGGATAGCCAAAGCGATTTCTAAAGGTCTGAAGACTTTCGATTTTGTTGGCTCTAATGCAAAAGGAGTTTCGGGTTTTAATAAGAAATTCGGCGCAGAAGATGAAGTCTATGGTATTCTCAAGTCATCTAGTTTAATATGGCCCATAAATAAGTTAATTAAACCATAGTTCCTATTCATACAAGAATTCATCCATAAAGATCCATGAATCGTTTCCGCTGCCCAAGTGCCAACCTGGACATTTCCCTGGGTTGTAAACGGTATATTTTATATTTTTGACTTTGACAGGTTGTTTTAATCGTTGGACACATGTCCTTATTTTCGGTTCGTAATCGTCCGTTGTGGCTTCAGTATATGTCAAGTCAGGAAGTTTTGTGTAATTGATTCCATCGAGTGAATAACTAATTCCAATCTTTTCTGGGAAAAAAATCCATGATTTAATGTCTCTAATACATGATAGGCCAATGGAAGTTAATTCTCTGACTTGTTCAAAGGTAACAATCGCATTGAGGTCTTTTCCAAAATATCCTTGCCAATCTCCGGTTCTGAAATCGGCTCCACCACGAACACCATCGATTAGTGTATTGGGTCCTGATGCTGCATATTGGTTTGCGTAAAGGGTTTGAAGTTCAAGACTAATATTCGGATCTCTTTTATTAAATACGCTTTTAACAATAGGGCTTTTATTGAATCGAGATTTTGCTCGAGAACCAGATGGCGTTTCAATGGCTTGGATAGAAACAATACTGGTTTCTTTTAAAACAAAAGCATCTTGATACTCAACCCACGGCCCATCATTAATCGCGTAATACAACGATTGAATTCTTTTATTTCTTAATTGTATACATCCTATTTCAATCGCAATAGAGTCTTCAAAAACTCTTTGTTCTGTTGAAATAAATGGTGTCGGAACAAAAACAAGTGGGGTCTGCAAAGGTGGGTCCATTACAACTTTTCCGTTTTGACTTTGGGTTGTTTTAAATGTTGACGATGGTACTTTAGACATTTCGAACAATAGCAAACCTCCATTTTTAATTTCATTATGGTCGATTTCTGTTTCACTCACTTTTGAAGTGTTGAATGAAACTTCTTTTACATATTTCGCAGATACTGAATTGTTCGGTGCTTCAATGGAAAGACGTTTTTTATTCGGTAATTTTATTTGTGCTTTTTTAAAAAGAGGTCGCCCTATTTGATAATTCGTATTTCCCGGAGCGGTGGGGTAGAGTCCTAATGCACTCATTACGTACCAGGCACTCATTTGACCACAATCTTCGTTGCCTGATAAGCCATCTGGCTCTATGGTATATAGTTGATTTAATATTTTGTCGACGTAGAATTGAGTTTTTTCAGATGCATTCGTGTAATTGTATAAATAAGCCATATGATGAGAAGGTTCGTTCCCATGGGCGTACTGACCTATAAGCCCTGTGATATCCACTTGGTGTCTACCTATTAAATTTGACTCTGCCGTAAACAATCTGTCCAGCCATCTTTCCAAAGAGTCCTTACCGCCCATTAGGCTCGCAAGAACGGGTACATTGTGAGGTGCATACAATGAGTATTGCCAACTGTTTGCCTCTGTATAATTGAAATTGACCTCTATTGGATTAAATGGACCGAACCATTGGGCACCACGCCTAGCTCTCATGAATTTCGTGGATGGATCAAATAGATTTACAAAGTTTAAGCTGCGCTTGTTAAATTCTTGAAAGATATCGATACGTCCCATTTTCAACGCCATTTGTGAAATGCAAAAATCGTCATAGGCGTACTCCAAAGTTTTAGATACAGATTCTGCTTCTTGGTCAGAACTTATAAATCCTTGAGTAGCAAATTCTTTTTTAGCGTATTCGTCAAGTTTACTCGTATATACCATTGCATTTAATGCTTTGGTCGTATCAAAATTATTGTATCCCTTGAGGTAGGCATCGGCAATAGCTGAAACAGAATGATATCCAATCATGCATTCAGTTTCGCAGGAGGCCAACTCCCAAACGGGAAGGTCATTTCTTTGATCGAAAATGCGCAGCATCGTTCTTATGAATTCTTGTGTTCTTTCAGGTTGAATTAGGGTAAATAAGGGATGTAGTGTTCTGTAAGTGTCCCATAGAGAAAATACAGTATAATGGTGGTCTCCCTTGGGGAGTTCATGAATCTTTTGGTCGTGTCCTCGGTATCTTCCATCAACATCACTAGCAAGGTTAGGTGCAATGAAGCAATGATAGAGTGCCGTGTAAAATATTGAGGATTTTCCCCTATCGTCATTACTAATTCTAATTTTAGAAAGTTCTTTTTGCCATTTGATTCTTGTATGGCCTCTTGTTTTTGAGAAATTAAATCCTTCGAGTTCAGCTTTCCTGTTTTTTAAAGCACCGGCCTCGTCAACTTGTGAGATACCAATGGCAATCTGAAGTCTTTTTGTTTCTCTTGGGAATTCTACTAAAAGTTTATGTCCATATTTATTTTTTATCCGCTTTATTTTTAAAGGTTCGATTGAGAATTCAAGATCAAAGTAGAAATGTTGCTCTTCAGCCCAGCTTTTTGAAATTCGTTGTCCGTGAATGTGTTTTGTTTCATCAAGGATATATTCTGCAAGAATCAGGTCGTCTCTGTGGTCAAAATCAATGAGGATGAATTTCTTATCTTTTTCTCGAGTAAAGGTGTACTGATGAATACCAGCTCGTTCACTCGCCGTCATCTGAGCTTTTATGCCCTCGTCTTTTAAAAACACCTCATAATAACCAGGGGTAGCTTTTTCACTTCGGTGCGTGAACTTTGAGCCAAATCCTTTAGGGTCCTTATAGCCCGGTACTATTTTTGCTTCTTTACCACTTTGAGGAACGATTAAGAGGTCGCAATAATCAGGGACACCTGTTCCGCTTAAATGGGTGTGACTAAAGCCATAAATCACAGAGTCGGTGTAATGGTATCCCGAGCAACCATCCCATCCTTCATGCCTTGTGTCAGGGCTCAACTGAATCATTCCAAAAGGGGCAGTTGCTCCAGGAAAGGTGTGGCCATGTCCACCTGTACCAACAAATGTATTGACAAGGTTAACGGGAGATTCAACCCAATCCTTTTTTTTAGGATCTATGACATAGATTGACTTATCATTAGCTTTTTGAAGAGCCTTAATTGCTTGTGCATTGATTTGTAGCAATAAAAAGACCGAAAAAAAACTACTGAGAATTAATTTAATCATTTGATATGTCGCTTGTTGAGTTCTGAAAAGGTTTTTCGTTTTTCGAGGAAGTAGCTTACCAAGATATTTCCCGTGAACTTTACTATTGGCGCTTTATTTTTAAGGAGAAGTTTTCGCTGTTTGTAAAGCTGTCTGAAATTAACATAAAGCGCCATGTGTGCCAGAAACACCTTCCAGAAACACGAGAATTTCCCTTCAAGTAAAAATTTATAAGCCGCTATCCCGTCTAAGGCCATTCTTTTAAAAAGTATAGGGAATAACAACCCTTTATGGTTCTTAATAATTAAGAATAAATTATTTCGAAAATTGAGATATACCTTTTGTGCTGATAAATAGGGGAGTGTTCCTCCGCCTAGGTGAAAGACTTTACTCGAGCTGATTATTTTAAACCTGTAACCTTCATGACCCAGTCTAATACAGAGATCAATTTCCTCCATATGTGCAAAAAAGCTTCGGTCAAAACCACCCGCGATATGAAATAAATTTGCTCTTATCAGCATTGCTGCGCCAGAGGTCCAAGTCACGTACATATCTGAATCATATTGACCTATATCCTCTTCAACATGATCAAATATACGCCCTCTACAGAACGGGAAGTAATTTCGGTCTATAAAGCCTCCACTTGCGCCGGCATGTTCAAAATAATTTGGTTTAACCAGAGCTTTTATTTTTGGTTGACAGGCGGCAAGACTTTCTTCTTCCATGGCACCTAGCAAAGGTTTGATATAGTTTGCTGTAACTTCCACATCACTATTTAGAAGCAAATAGAATTCATAGTCACCTTCTATTTTGTTTAAGGCATCATTGTATCCACCTGCAAATCCTGAGTTTTGGTTATTTTTAAGAAGAATGATATCCTTACGGCCTTTCAGGTATTGTATTGAGTTGTCCGTACTGCTATTATCAGATATTATTACAGGATATGGCGCACTGTATTTTATGACATTGTCTAAGTGTTCTTTAAGATGAACGACACCATTATAATTTAGAATAACAACTGCTAATTTTTTCATTGTCTAGTACTGTCGATAGTAATCATTTGAATTACCTCCCCAATGATCAATGTTATTTGCATTTGGGTTATCTACATTACCATTCACTGTATTTCGCTTTGATAATCTTTGTGGCCAACTCGGGTTTTTTAATTCTCCTACCATATCAGAATGTAATAATCTGTATGCCCGATTAACCAAATCAGGGTTGTAAAAAACAAATCTCCGATTACTAAACACACCGATTTTATTGTAGGTCCATATTTCATAAGGATATTCCGAAGGTGAGGTTTCTTTATTGACTAAAGAGCTTGGCGAACCATATTTTAAATAGACTCGGCCTCTATCCGTTTCAAAGCCTTCTTGAAAATTGTTGCCGTATACTTTTTCAACAAAATCAACCTGTTTTTTATAACGTATCCATGATTCATAAAGGTCGATTGAGCCTGAAGACTTAATCCAGAATGCCTGGATATGTTTTCGAAACTTTTCAGGTTCTTTCGTCTTTAATGTGGTTATTATATTTTTAACTTCCGCAGGTCGTGCAATAGGAATAAGACTCTCTAGGTAATAGGCAATACTGTCCTTAGGAATAGAGTTCTGAAACGCTGGATCTAAGACGATTTCTTTTGTCACTAAACTCGAGGTGATTTCATTACTTCTTTCAAATGGCATATTGGTACTGCATAATTCTGCACCTTCATTATCGAGCATTGATAGCTTTAAAATGTAGCTTCCAGTTTCAAGCATTTCAATATCAATTAGGCTAAGGTGAGGTATAACCGTACTAGTATCGTAGGATTGCGTTGAACTAAATTCTTCTATGATTTTATTATTAGAAGCGTTAATGAATTCTTTTCTTAAGGTAACTTTTGCATCTTTAAGTTGGGTCGTATTATACGATTCAAAGTAAATGGGCATTTTCGTTAACTCAGTTGGGAAAAAGTTAGAAAGCATTGGAATGATTTGATAGCCTGACTTTTGAAAAATACCACCATTTTTCGATGGGACGGCATATTCCGCGACAGTTATGTCTGATAAACTTGGTTTCTCGTATATGTTTTTAATCGTAAAGGCTTCGCTACCAGTTATTTTATTTTTATTTGGATCTCCGATATCTGATATCTCTAGTTTAAGGGTATAGTCTCCTGGTGCCAATGCAAACCTTTTGATTTCATAGAAGTCTTCCACAATACTGTCTCGAAGTAAAAATTGCGGAGAATTTAATAGGTAGGATGAGGAGGTGATCAAGGTGTCATCGCCATAAATATCCATATATATTACCAAGGTAGATTGAAGCACCGTATCTCCAACGTTTTTAAGATGGGTAGATATCCCAGAGAATTGTAATTGTATTTCTATATAAGCACCTGCTGATGGGTTATAGAATTCTTTTAAATCTAGGTATGCTTTAAGCTTTTTCTCTTGAGCTGAAAAAGACAAATTAAATAAAAATAAAAAGGCGAAAATCAGAAGCTTATTCATAGTTTAAAAATAAGCTAATTTTACCTAATTAGCATTATGTTAAATCATTCCTCTGTGTGAACACGTATTTTTTGCGAAAGCTGACGGTTATAAGTTTCAAGTAGGAATTTGAAGTAATTATCAGTACTTTTCGAAATGCACTTCGTATAGTGTTTCAGGCGATACTCAATGTGATCTTGTAAAAAGCCTAAAATCTCAAATCCATGGTCCATGTTTTTTGCGCTTTCAAGAATGACCTCGAAATGATTTGCCATGGATTCATCAACGGCTGTTTTTCCTTTTAAACCGTTATCGATACATTCGTGATAGCGTTCTTTTATATTAAAACTTTCAAGTTTTTTGGTATCTAAAAACTTGTCATAACCCTTGGGGAATTCATAATCTGCCTCAAATTCCATGTCCTCCAACTCTGAAATTCTAGACTCAAGAAATCTATCCGGAAATTTGAAAGCATCTTGCCAATTAATGTAATCTTGCCAAAGGCCAAATCTTCGCACATTGTTTCCGAGATCAATAATATGGAAATTTGATTTATTTGGAAGCTTTCTAGAGCCTCTTCCAATCATTTGATGATATAACGTTAAGGAACGTGTAGCTCTATTTATTATAATCGTTTTTACCGTTGGCTCATCAAAACCAGTTGTCAAAATACCAACAGAAGTTAGAATGGCATTTGGTGTTTCTTTGAACCATTTTAGAATACCTTTTCTATCTTTGTCACTAAAGGTTGAATCGAGATGCTTGATGTTGTAATCGAGCTTTTCAAATGATTCCTTTACACGAATTGAAGTTTCAATACCCGAATTGAATATAAGTGTCTTTTTACCAAGGGCTACTTCTTCATAGGCAAATATTAATTTTTCTTGCATGAAGTAATTGCTGTATAGCATATCAGAACTTGTAATAGTAAAATCACCATTTGTTCCTATTTTTAGTCCATGAAGGTTAACGTCATAACTAAAAGTTTCAGCATTTGACAAATAAGATTTTTCAATAAGTCCTGAAATAGATTCACCAACTAATAGTCTGTTGTAATTGTCTTTCAGAGGTAAAGATTTATTGCTGCTTAATGGTGTGGCTGTCACTCCAAGAATATTACAATCCTCGTAGTACTGGAAAATTTTTCTAAAGCTGTTGTAGTGCGCCTCATCAACAATCACAAGGCCTACATTTTTTATAAAATCTTGGTCATCAGTTAATCTATTGTGAAGAGTTTCAACCATAGCAATAAAGCAAGAGTATTCATCTTGATCAGGAAGCTCTTTGACTTCTGAGTTAATGATTTTATTGGCTACACCAATGGCAGAAAGTTGCTTAGAGGTTTGCACAGAAAGCTCAATTCTGTGTGTGAGAATTAAAACTTTCTTTTTCCAAGTGGCTATATACTTTTTACCAATTTCAGAAAAAATAACAGTTTTACCTCCGCCTGTTGGGAGTTGATATAACAGATTAAAGTCTTTACCGCTAATGTTAAGCTCCTCAAGAATTGTATTTACAGTTTCCTCTTGAAAGGGATAGAGTTTTTTAGCTTTGTACAGGTCAACATCAATCATTCTTCGTCGTGTTTGGCAAGTGGCAAAAGTACGTCCTTTCTTTTAAAGACGCTAGAGAATAATTAATTTATTTTGACCAATGTTGCATAAATATTGCTCCGGCAATTGCTACATTCAGTGATTCGGCACGTCCTTTTCCATCAATTCGTATCGAGTGAGTTACAGAAGTTTTTAGTGCTTGCGAAATCCCACGACTCTCATTACCAAGAAGAAGCGCATTCATTTGGTTGAAATCTACGAAATCAATAGGGTCACCATCAAGCAAAGCACCTCCAATACTTAAGGCATGATTCTCGATGAATTCTTCGAGGTCGACATACCAAATCTTCACTCTCAAAAAACTACCCATTGTTGATTGTAGAGCCTTTGCATTGAACAAGTCTGCTGTTTTTTTGGAGCAAACGAATTGGTAGATTTCGAACCAGTCCGCGGTGCGCACCAATGTGCCTAGATTACCGGGGTCTTGAATATCATCCAATAGTATTGTTTTTTTGGAGGGGTTGAAGTCTAATTCTTTTTCTTTCTTTAGGACAATGAGAATTGAATTAGGCGTCTTCAAGGTGGAAATTCGAGCTAGTTCATTTGGGCCGCAATTAAGTGTAAGAGGTTTTAGCGTTTTTGGGATCTTGTGCACGTAGTCATTTAGGCATACGATTTGTTGAATTCTTTCGGCGTGACTTTCAAGTACTTCATCACAGATTTTCACGCCTTCGATGATGAAATTTTGTTCTCGATCTCTATTCTTTTTGAGATGCAGACTTTTTATCCATTTTAAATGCTTCTGAGAGATTTTTTGCATATGATATTCCTTACTTTTGTATGAATTCTATGATGAAGATAAATAAACTTTGGTGGTTCTGTGCATTACTTGTATTGTTGGTTAATGCATGTTCTTTAATCAAAAACGTTCCAGAGGGCTATTATCTTTTAAAGTCAAATCAAATCAAGTACGTTGAAAAGGTCAATTTTGAATATGACTTAGATGCGATATTAAAACAACGTCCTAATCAAAAAACGCTTGGTGTTCTTTTGAAATTAAGAATGTACAATCTTATTGACTCAGCAAAAATTATAGAAAAGAAACAGGAACGTTTTGATGATTTTCAAATTGCACTTAAAAAAAAGAGGAGCAAATACAAAAGGATTAATAAAAAACGAATTGCAAAAGCGAAACGCAAAGGGGAAACCCATTATAGAAAAAAGATCTTATCAGATACAATTTACAATCATCTTATTTTAAGGGAACGATTAAAGTATAAGTTTGGAGAGGAGCCCATTGTTTTCGATTCTATTGCGTATAAAAAAACAAACCAACAGATCGTAAATTTTTTAAGAAGGAAGGGTTATTACAAATCTTCATTGTCTGATATAATTAAAATCGATTCAGTTAAACGTACGCTTCAAGTTGCCTATACTCTTGATGTTGGAGATGCCTTTCAGATTGATTCTGTAATTTATACTGGAGACTCAACAATGATGTTCAATCATAGTCAATACCTTACTCAAAGAATTCAAAATGAGAAAATGATTCCCTTAGTAGGCATGCATTTTGATATTGATATTTTGGCGAATTATCGTGAGAGTTTTGCGAAAGATCAGCGAAATAATGGCTATTACAAGTATTCGGCTTCGAGTATTGAGTTTATAGTGGATACCCTTCATTCTCAAATGAGTGCAATACTTGAAATGAAATTTAATCCAGAATATACTGGTAGTGTCCGGAATCAAGACAGTTTATTTTTAAAACCATACAAGTATTCTAGAATTAACGATGTTCATTTTCATTTGAGTGATACTTCACGAGTGAACGGTTCCTTTTCTGAGTATTGTGGGTGTGTTGATTTTGAAGATCCTGAGTATAGACAATTTTTTCTTACTAAAGAACTTATTTATTTCAATGAACATAACATAAACAAGAACTCAAAATATTCCACAAATAGAGATACAAGTCGCCAAGTATGGGTTCATTATAATGGTGATGAGCCACTGTTGGAGCCTGATATACTAGAACTTCAAAATTATTTGGAAAAAAACTCTAATTATAAGGAGGATTATTTGACTCGGTCGGTAAAAGGTCTTTCTCAACTTGGTATTTTCAGATCGGTAAAGCCTGTGGTTATTGAGTTTCCTGATACAGGGGCTATTCGCTATATGGACTTACACTATTACTTAGAGCCTAGTAAGAAACAATCTTTTGCTTTTGATAATCGGATTACAACATCCTCAACTGGACAGCCCGGCATAAGTGCTTCAGCGAATTATGTAAATAGAAACTTGAATCGCAACGCGGAGAAGTTAACTGTTTCTGTTGGTGCGGGTTTTGAAACACAGACAGTTGTTTTTACTGAATATAGTGATGATGCGGTTGATATTTTTAACTCTATTGAAATTGCTCCAAGTATTCAAATGGAGCTTGTGGGTTTATCCCCTTTTTCGCCAACGGCATTATCAAAACGTCATCGGGCAAGGACATTAATTACAGCAGCTTATAATTATGAAAAACGTGAGATATTTAACAAAAGAGAAGTTTTTCAGCTTAATTATATCTGGAAATTCTTACGGGGTTCTACTCAGGTTTTTGAGGTTGGTTTACCTGGTGCTTCGGTCATTAAACTTATTAATATTTCTCCCACAGAGTCCTTTCAGATTCGTTTAGATTCTTTAAATGACCCATTTTTGTCTAATGCTTACAGTAACCAATTCGTCTGGCAAGACGCAAGTTTCTCTTTCGAGTTTAATAATAAAAATAGACGTTTCAAGCCTGGGAAGAAAGCCTTCTTGGGAGCTAATGTGTTGTTTTCAGCGAGTCTTGATGCCGCGGGTAATTTGTTGTCTTTATTTGGGCGCTTGCAGGACACGACATTAGATGGAAGTTCGAAATTTCTGAACTTGAAATACGCTCAATTTGTGCGTATTGATACAAAATATATTTTGTCAAAAAAGTTAAATTCAAAATCTTCAATTCATTTTCGTGCCAATGCAGGGTTCGGTTTACCTTATGGAAATATAACAACTGCACTTCCTTACGACTATAGTTTTTCTGCAGGTGGGGCAAACGATAATAGAGGTTGGAATGCAAGAACTTTAGGGCCTGGTAATTATAAGTTTCATTTGGATCCTGACAGAACTATTACTCAGATTGGAGATATTCGTCTTGGGGGGTCTTTAGAATATCGTTTTTCCTTCAGTTCAATTTTCAAAGGTGCGGTATTTACTGATTTTGGAAATATATGGACCTACAAAGAAGATTCTAGAAATGCTAAATTTCAACTACAGCATGTCTTTAAAGAATTTGCAGTGGCTTCAGGAGTCGGTTTAAGATTGGATTTAGATTATTTTATTGTTCGTTTAGATATTGGATTACCCGTTTACAATCCAGCTTATGCGGATGGTGCCCGCTGGATCTTTCAAGATGCGAAAGACAGAGCTATATATAATCAAGAAGCTACTGATGCTGGCATCGACATTCAAACCTTACCTCGTCCATTTATTCCACGAATTCATTTTGGACTTGGTTATCCATTTTAACTATGAAAACAGTTTTTTTTATTTTATTTTTTGCTTGTTTATCTTCTTGTATGAAAACAGAGTCAGCGGACCTAGTTGTCTTTAATGCAGAAATTAACACTATGAATGAAAATGGTGATGTCGCCCAGGCAATGGCCATTCGTGATGGAAAAGTCATTGAATTTGGTCCGGACCGTCAAATCCTTAACAAGTATTCGTATTCGAATTCAATTGATGCTCGTGGTAAACAAATTTATCCTGGTTTTATAGATGCGCATGGGCACATGATTTCATATGCAGCATTATTACTTGGTGTTGATTTGGTTGGTTCTACTTCTGAAATAGAAATGTTAGAGAGGGTTAGTTCATATAGGAAAGAATATAATAAAGCCGTCATTATAGGAATGGGTTGGGATCAATCTTTGTGGAAGGATGATGCATTCCCTGATAATGGTAAGTTAAATGAAATGTTTCCTAAAACCCCTGTTTGCCTTTACAGAATAGATGGCCATTCAGCGCTGCTAAATAATTCATTTATTGGTTTACTCGGTGATTTTGAAGTTCCAAATGGTGGTGCAGTTTTACAGGATGAGTTTGGTAATTACACGGGATTATTTGTTGACGCTGCATTGCAGCTTTTTGAAGGGGTACTTCCAAAATATACGAATGATGAAATAAAGCCAAAGCTGCTCGAAATTCAAAAAGAATTATTAGCGTATGGTGTCACCGGAATTCATGAAGCTGGCGTCGATGCGGATGAGTTGTCTCTACTTGACGAAATGGTTTCTTCTGATGCCCTAAAGTTAAATATTTATGCAATGCTTGCGCCGTCCGAAGAGAATAAGAATTTTGTAAGAAAAAATGGGGTTTACCGAAACAAATCGTTGTTGGTAAGGAGCTTTAAAGCTTATGTTGATGGTGCCTTAGGTTCTAGCGGAGCTTTGCTAAAGGAACCCTATCATGATCACCCCAATTACAAAGGCTTATCGTTAAGCAGTGTTTCAGAATTAAACAGATTACGGGATTTTTGTTTGTCAAATGGTTATCAGCTAAATTGTCATGGTATTGGTGATGCTGCCGTTTCTCAGATATTAGAAATGTGTAAAAAGGCATATGATAAAAACCCGGACCATCGATTCCGATTAGAGCACGCTCAGGTTGTTGATCCTGAGGATTTAAAACTCTTTAATACTTATGCGGTGTTTCCTTCCGTTCAACCAACGCATGCAACAACGGATCAGCGTTGGGTTGCCTCTAAATTAGGAGCTGAAAGAATGAAAGGCGCTTACGCATATAAATCATTATTGAATCAATTCGGAATGATTGCTCTCGGGACAGATTTCCCAATTGAATATACGAATCCATACTACACAATCCATTCTGCTGTGCATAGAAAGAATGCCAAAGGGTTTCCCAAAAAAGGATTTCTTGCAGAAGAATCTTTAAGTATTAAAGAAACTCTAAAGGGTATGACAATATGGGGAGCATTTGCATCTTTTCAAGAGAAGGAACTCGGTTCACTGGAACAAGGAAAGCATGCCACATTTTTTATTCTATACAGACCATTAAATAAATCTAGCACATTTTCACCTAATTATTCATGGAAGACATTTGTTAAAGGAGAATTAGTACATTCCTTAGATTGATATTATGTAATTTTACATTATGAATATTGAGCAGATTTATACGAAATGTTTGGCGCAAGGTGCCTATTACATAGAGTCTAAGGGTGAAGTGGCTGTAATTGACCCTCTTCGTGAAACGACCCCTTATATTGAGCGTCTCAAGGATAATGGTGCTAAGGTGAAGTATATTTTTGAAACACATTTCCATGCTGATTTTGTAAGTGGTCATGTTGATTTAGCCAAAAAAACGGGTGCGACTATTGTCTTTGGTCCTAATGCAGAGCCCAGTTTTCCATTCCATTCTGCACGTGACCAGGAGGAATTTAAAATTGGAGCGCTTACACTTAAGGTTCTGCACACTCCAGGGCATACCATGGAGTCTTCTTGTTTTTTATTGAGCAACGAAATAGGTAAAGATATTGCTGTATTTACCGGTGATACATTATTTATAGGAGATGTTGGAAGGCCAGACTTGGCGCAAAAAGCTGCTGATATGACCCAAGAAGACCTTGCAGGATTGCTTTTTAATTCACTGCGGTCCAAGGTTATGGTCTTAAATGATGATGTAGTCGTTTATCCTGCTCATGGCGCGGGAAGTGCTTGTGGTAAGAATATGTCTAGTGAAACGTTCAGTACAATTGGTGAACAAAAGGCCTCAAATTATGCCTTGCGCATTGATATGACGGAGAAGGAATTTATTTCTGAGCTAACCGATGGTTTAATGCCACCACCTCAATATTTCAGTATGAATGTTCGAATGAATAAAACAGGTTATGATTCAATTGATGATGTCATGGAACGTGGGCTTAATGCACTTGCATTAGACGAGTTTTCTGAATTGCTTTCCGATAACGATGTTATTTTAATTGATACGCGTCCTGCAGATGAATTTGCGGCAGGGTTTATACCTGGAAGTATATTTATTGGTCTTCAAGGGCAATTTGCACCTTGGGTTGGTGCATTGATACCTGCAGACAATCAAAAGATTATCCTAGTTACTGAGACTGGTAGTGAAAAAGAAACGGTTCAGCGTTTGGCGCGCGTAGGATATGACAATGTGCTCGGTTTTTTAGAAGGTGGTTTTAAGGTCTGGCTGTCCGCAGACAAGAGCATTGGAACTATTAGTCGCATCAATGTTACTGAATTTATGTCTTTAGATTTTGACCAAGAATGTATTATTGATGTTCGGAAACCAGGAGAGTATGAAGCATCGCACCTAAAGGTTTCGAAATCTGTTCCTCTTGATTTTATCAATGAAAATATTAAAAGTTATCCGAAAAACATTCCTTTACTTTTGCATTGTGCTGGAGGATACCGAAGTATGATTGCAGCTTCGATTCTAAAAAAGAATGGCTTTAATGCTATTGAAGATTTGATCGGGGGGTATAATGCCTTGCCCGAATCTTTCGAGCAGCGTACTGATTTTATTTGCCCATCAATTCTTTAGGTTAGCCCGTACAAACGTTTTACAAACCACTCTGTACTGAGTAAAACTGCGCAAAAAATCAAAAACCAGGTGTAATCAATGAGTTTAAACTGGTAGTCCTCATTGTAACTTATAGAAGCTATTTCTTTTCGGTTTTTTAATTCAGAAACTAATCCCTGATAATCAGATAAATTGTAAAAACTACCTTTGCTCTGAACTGCTAGCTGTTTCAAAACACTATGGTTTGCAACGGACTCACTTCGCTCTTTATCAATATCTTCAACAACAATTACTCCGGATTTGATATATGTTTTTTCAGCGAAAATTGCTTTGGCCTGCCATTCATATCTTCCCGGATTTAACTTGCCTAATTGCGCTCTATATCCGTTTTCATAGACCGAGAACTGTGAGTTGTAGTTCTTATTGTTTTGGTCCTTGATTTCAAGCGATAATATTGGAGCAGTAATGGCCTCCAACGAAGCATTATAAAAAACACCATTTACGATCAATGGTTCTTCTTTGGTAATACGTTTAGGGAAACGTATCGATAATCCTTTTGATTTACCCGGAACAGTAAGGAATTGAATTGATTTATTTATAAGTTCGTTAAATTGAATGTGATTTTTTTCACGTTGATATTCATTGATGCGCCATCTCCAAATACCTTCACCCATTATTACTCCAAAACGTTTGCCTCTTTGTGTAAGGAAAAATAATAATGGTGATTTCTTAATAACGCTTCCAATTCTTTGGTTCAGCAAGACTGAAGCGCCACTAGGTATTGAGAACTCACCAAATCGGGTTTGTAATGGAGGGTAGAATGTTAACGCTTCGTCTAGCGCGTTGTTAATTGTGAAAGCGGAGAAGTTTGAGTTTCTAGCTGCCTGTATATCATCGCTTTTTATGACAGCTCGATTAGAATATTGAATACCTAAATCATCGTATAATTTCCTGTTAGTTTTGGGTCCAAGGATATAGAAAATTGGTATGTCTTGATTTTTAAATTTTTCAATAACACTCAAATCTGAGGTGTTTTTTGGAGAATGACAAATCACCAAGTTGGTGTTTTCTCCTTTTCCATTCCATTCATTGAATAAAGCTGTTTCACATTCAATATTCTCATCTGCGGCAAGAACGTTTTTTAGCGCAGATATGTCAGGGTGCGGAGCTGTACTTAATATTAATAGTTTATTCCTAGAGTCTAAGACTTCCACATAAAAGCGTTTAATATTATTTTCTAATGTGATTTCATCCTTTTTGTTTTCGAGTTGAATTGTATAGGTATGATAGCCTATTTCATCTGCGGGAAGGAGAAACCTTATTTTTTTATAGTCTTCTGGTCCTGAACTATATTGTATTTTTTTGCTAGCAACGACTTTATTTTTACGAATGATTTTTAATGTAGTTTCCTTATCCGAATATTGATAGGAGGATAAGTCAATTTCTACAGGGAAATCATTGAGATAGAAGGCTAATGGATTATTAAACACGTTTCTGATCAGTTGGTCCTTTTTTTGAATTGAATCACCAACAGCTAGTGTAAAAACAGGAGTAGTTCGCAATTTCCCTGCGTTATAAATCGGGTTGGCACCAACATTAAAATTACCATCAGAAATAAAAGCAATTCCTCCGACATTGCGATTGTAATAATTCGTATGAATAAAATTAAAGGCTTCTTCTAGATTTGAGTTTACTTCATCAAAAGTGTAGAGATTTGTATCATGCACCATAGAGCCTATCGAGAGCTGTTTGATTTTGAATTGATTACCGTAATTACTTTTTAATGCAGCAACTGTGTTTTGTATTGTCTTTTTGACCTCAGCACTGTCCTTATAATTCATCATGGAGGAAGAATTGTCCGTAACAACGAAGAAAATAGGGGCTTCTACGCGTTCTTTGGCATTCTTAAATAATAGGCCAAGTAAAAGCACTAAAATGAAGAATATAGAACTGAACCTAAGCGAGTAAAGTAGGGTTTTTATGCTTTTAGGTGTAGCATCAAACCCGCTCTTATTTCTGTATGAAAACCAAGCTGAAATGAGCGCTAATAAAAGAATCCCGAGTAACCAAAAAGCGGAGTATTCTAATTCAAAATTCATGTGCTTAAAATTAGGGACAATTAATATAATTTATTCAATTTTGAAAGATAAATTCGACAGGCTTTGAAAAATTGAGTCTAGTAACAAATTCCTATATTCGTATCTTAAAATTTATTCCATGTCGAAAACAGTATATATCGTATCCGCAGTGAGAACCCCAATAGGTTCTTTTCTAGGTGGTTTATCAAGTGTACCTGCCACACAATTAGGTTCTGTAGCAATTAAAGGTGCTTTGGAAAAATCCAAAGTTTCTGCCGCACTCGTAGATGAGGTTTTCATGGGGAATGTTCTTCAAGCCGGAGTTGGACAAGCACCAGCACGACAAGCAGCTATGGGCGCGGGTATTGGAAATAATGTACCCTGTACAACCATTAATAAAGTATGTGCCTCAGGAATGAAGTCTGTTGCTTTGGGGACTCAATCCATTATTGCTGGTGATAATCATGTCGTGGTGACAGGAGGTATGGAAAACATGTCAATGGCGCCACATTATATGACGGGCAGATCAGGGACAAAGTTTGGTAATATCCAAATGCTTGATGGTCTTACAAAAGATGGTTTATTAGACGTTTATAATAAGGTTCCAATGGGTAATTGCGCCGAACTTTGTGCGAAAGAACATAATATTTCGAGAGAGGATCAAGATAATTTTGCAATTGAGTCATACAAAAGATCAGCAGCGGCTTGGGAGCAAGGGAAGTTTTTTGATGAAGTAGTACCAGTAGCTGTACCGCAACGTAAAGGGGATCCTAAAATTATTGATTGTGATGAGGAATTTAAAAATGTATTCTTAGAGAAAATACCTAATCTTAGACCTGCTTTTGACAAAGAGGGAACCATTACAGCGGCAAATGCGTCTACTTTGAACGACGGTGCCTCATGTATAATATTAGCCTCAGAGGAAGCGGTGAATGAACACGGTTTAACGCCAATCGGTAAGGTTGTATCGTATGCTGATGCGGCACATGAACCTGAATGGTTCACAACTGCACCTTCGAAAGCAGTGCCTAAAGCACTTGCAAAAGCAAATATAAATGTAGGCGATGTAGATTATTGGGAATTGAATCAGGCCTTTTCTGTGGTTGGTATCGTAAACACTAAGATTTTAGGATTGAATCCTGCAAAAGTAGATGTGAATGGCGGTGCCGTTGCACTCGGTCACCCACTTGGAAATTCTGGTTCAAGAATCTTGGTGACATTACTTCATGTACTCAAGCAAAATGGAGGAAAAATTGGTGGTGCAGGTATTTGTAATGGTGGCGGTGGTGCCTCTGCTATGGTGATTGAAAATATTTAAAATCGTTTATAAAAAATAAATTAGGGCAACTTCGGTTGCCTTTTTTTGTTTTGTGTAAACATTGTGTGCATCTCTTTGTTTTTTACACATGTATCAATTAAAACGAAAACAGTTTATAAAAGCTAATCTTCAGAGTACCTGGGACTTTTTTTCATCTCCCTTGAATCTCAAGAAAATAACACCTCCCGAACTAGGTTTTCATGTCAAGACAGAATTACCTGAGAAGATGTATGAAGGTCTAATGATAGAATATACCGTGAAACCACTTTTAGGTATTCCAATGACTTGGGTGACGGAAATTAAAACGATTAAGGACTTAAAGTTTTTCGTCGATGAACAACGCGTCGGACCATACAAGATATGGCATCATGAGCATCATTTCAAAGAGGTTGATGGAGGGGTTGAAATGACTGATATAGTCTCGTACGCGCTTCCTCTTGGTTTTTTAGGTCGTTTGATGCATCCTGTTTTAGTCAAAAAGAAATTAGAAGAGATATTCGACTTTCGATTTAAAGCAGTAGAGCACACAATTGATTTCTAATTTTCGTAGTTTTATGACACTTGAAGTTTAAAGATTACCATATTGACGCCAAGCTCAAATTTCAGCTAGAATTCCTTGGGTTTAATAGACCAACTGACATTCAGTTCCGTGCGATTCAAGCCATTTTAGATGGTGAGGATGTTATGGCTGTTGCGCCTACAGGAACGGGTAAAACGGCGGCATTTGCTATTCCAGTTTTGCAGCATGTCATTCGTAACCGTAAAGGAAAACATAAAAACATTAGCGTTCTAGTACTGGTTCCAACACGTGAGTTGGCACAGCAGATTGCTGAGGCATTTGATGCGATAGGTAAAAAAACCGGTGTAAATATTCTTGCTTTGTTTGGTGGTGTTGATCAAGCCCCTCAGATTAAAGCATTAAATGGAAATGTTGAGGTTTTAGTTTCTACACCAGGTAGAATGTTTGATCTTATCTCTCAGGGTTATGTGGATCTTAATCATGTTGCCCATTTTATAATTGATGAGGCAGATTTAATGTTAGACCTAGGTTTTAATGATGATATCAGAGATGTTCTTCGTCATTTACCGCGAAAAAGACAGACTTTGTTTTTTACAGCGACCTTGAATAAAAAAATAAAGGCTTTAGCTTATGATGTTGTGCGTAATGCCATACGTATTCATGTTTCGCCCAAAAATCCTGTTTCAAAAAATGTACAGCATGCCGTGAGCCGCGTGGAGATGGATGACAAAAGGTTTTTTCTCGAAAACTTATTGAACGAGTTTGATACTGGTAAGTTTATTGTTTTCGTAAGAACGAAGGTGAGGGCAGAGCGGGTAGTTGCGGCTATGGAACGTGCTAATATTTCTTGCGAGGCACTTCATGGCGGAATCGATCAAGACATGAGGTTTGCGATTTTAGAACGTTTCCGAAAAGGAGAAAATACAATATTGATAACAACGGATGTAGCCTGTCGTGGCATAGATATTCCGTCAATGGATTATGTTGTGAATTATGACCTTCCTGAAAACCCCGAGAATTACGTTCACCGTTGCGGACGCACTGGTCGCGGAAATAATAAAGGACATGCGCTTTCTTTTTGTGCAGAAAATGAATCCGTACTTCTTGAAGAAATCGAAAAGTATACAGGTCACGAAATTGAAGTTTTCGATTTAAGACCCCAAGATTATCACGCAATTGTTAGTGAGTCTGAGTCACATGAAAAAAATTGGAAAAAATTAATTTCAGATAACGATAATCCTGAATTTTGGGATTGATCAAGTCTTTATTTTAAAGGATTGGTATTGATGGTTTTGAAATCGTTCTTGATTTTGTTAAGCTCTTGTTCTGTAACTTTAGTTCCTTATCTCAGATTGTACTTCAATGAAATATCATAGTGCAGAAAATTATTTTCTGCAAAATCAGATTAAATACATGCATTTAAACTAATGCCTAAGAGTTCCATGGGGTAATAGACCGTAATATTAATGGAGAAAAAATTAACTTCGATTTGTCCCCCTTAGGTTAAATTTATACCCAAAGTTAAAACTTTAAAATTGTATAAATATTGTTCCGGATTGAATATAAGCATTCGATAAATGTATACTTGCAATATGATTTAAACATTGACTAACTGAATATACTCCTAATTTGAAGAAATGTGCTTGAGGGTAAAATTAATTAGAGTTCATTCAAACATTTTCTAATGAATATTTTGTGATTGACTCAAATATTTTGCCTTTTGAGTTAAAATCTTATTGATGAATGGGCGTGATTTTTTAGATCGTGCGTCTTTGTGAATTCGTAAAAACTCTCCGTTGGAATGAAAGCTAAAATCGTCCGAATGGAAAAGTGAAAGTTGGTAATATGGAATTACCCAGCTGTAACGTGTGGCCCTCTTGTTTAAATGAATAACAATACCTTTAGGACGCAATTCAATATTGCAATAATTGGTGTCATTATTTTGCTCAAGTATACTTTGAAATCCTTCACTGTAAGCACTAATGTTAAGTTTAGTTGAGCCAATACCATTTAGCTTTAAAGTGTCCCATATTGAAAAATTGGGACCGACCTTTTTGTCAATTTCTATTTTTTTTTCTTTCGTTAGTACTGTTGAATCTTCAATCATTTATTTAAAACAATTTTGCGAAGTTAAGGTTCTAGATTTAATGATATTACATCACATCATTTTACGACATTTACAACAATAACTTACATAATTTCAAAATTAATAAAGATCTATTTCTAGTTTTCTATTTACATATTAATTTAACAAATACTGTGCATTGCTATAATATTTTGGGTGTAAAAAAAACTTTGTTAGAGCGGTTCTTCAAGAGTAATGTTTGGTTTTAAGAACCGCAACCTACACAATCAATTCTTGTGTCCATTGGCTTGGTTCCCGATACTTTCATTTCTAGATTGTGAATTTTATCACGAATATCCATGTCTTCCATCATGTTTCCGGTAAGTTTACCTTTTAGATTTTCAATTTCTTGTTTCAAAGCGTCTAACTCATTCATTATATCGGTTTTTAGTAGTTTGCAAACGTAATCTACTAAATGGACGCGGAGTCGCAATAAATTTTTCGAAAGAGTTATTAAGAATGTTTTCAACAATCGTTTATATTCAAAGAAGAAGGAGGGTTATGGGATTACCGGTTGGGAGTATTCGTCTTGAGCGAATTTTATATTCCCTAAATAATCTCCCCCGTTTTAAGCGGCGTAAGGTAGTGGCCCTCAATTACACAATTCAAGGTTTAGTTTTTTCTTGGTAAATAGATTAAAACATTCATGTGAAAACTCAGTTGAATTATAATGATTTTTGTGTACTGCTTTTATTGATTTACATTTGAGTTTCAGACGCTCGACATCTGAATTTAAAGCACCTATTCTAATGGTTTCTCTGTAGATTTTTTCATCGAGATGTGAAGCCTGGTAGCACATAACTATTATTTTTTAATAATCTTATGAATACTTCTACCTAAAGAAGAATTGATAACAACTAGATAGGAGCCGGATGTCGTATTGCCCAAGTCAATGCTGTAATCTAGTTGCGCCACTGAAGATTGAATGAGCTGGCCCTTATGATCAAACACTTGGTAGCTGAAGGCACCTGAAATACCACTAATTACTAATTTATATTCTGTTGGATTCGGTCCAAGATTCAGTAAGTTCTGTGTTTCTTTTATGCCCGCATTGAGATTTAAAAAGTTGTCTTTGTAGACAACGTCACTAACAGCCTCTACACCACCGACTTCTCGAGTTGTGATTTTTAAAATTGGTTCTTTTTCATTTTTTGTTATCCACTCATATTCGCAACTATTAGGAACAGGTAACTGAAACCACTGTGGTCCACCAAACAGATCTATATAAACAGAATCATTTTCGATAATTTCGTGTTTAAGGCGAAGCACTTCAAATGAACCATATGGCGTGGTAATATTTCCCCAGCCATCAACTTGTGTGTTTCTTGTACGGTATTGTATCCATATAGCATTGAAAATCGGATTGAGGTCTAAATAGGAATAGCCATTTGAGGTATAATTATCTCCATAATTCATTGGCAAGGCATAGCGGGTTTCAATAGTATCTGACAAGACTGGGATTTCGGTTCCTGAAATGCCAACTGATAAACCAACACTTGTAATACCGTCTGTTGTATTTTTTGAAAATTGATTGATCGCATCAATGCTAATAGGTAAAAAATCACCTGCTTGATCTAGGGGGATATCGAACGTTTCTGCAAAATTTGTAGCCTGATAGGCCTCTGTAGCAAATGCTCCGAAAGTAAAGGATGGGATTATGCTCGCATTGTCCATGCTTTGGAAGTCTTTTAAGCTTTGGCTTTGGGCAACAAGGTCCGAAAAGTCCCAGTTGAAACTTTCTCCGGTGCTGGTGTAGTCCAAGGAAAAATAATTTGAGTTACTGACACGTACCGTATCACCACCATCTGCAAAATCTGAAACTTCGAGCGTTATTTGAGCCCAAAGAATCGTTGGTAATAAAGCGAAAGGAAGTAAGAATTTCATGGTAGATTTTGTTTCAGGTAAAGTTAAGAGTTTATTATTTCTAATCATATCTGTCTTAAAATTTGATGAACAAAAATTCGTACGAGCAAAGTATTCCGAAAAACAATAAGATTTCTAATTACCGGATGTCGCATTTTGATACCCATCAATTGGCCCTAATCATTAGTGGCTTCTATTCTTTATAGGTTAAATACTTTAGTCCACTTGAAACTTTAGACCCCATCAGAGGTGGTTTTGTTAGTAGACTCCTGAAATCGTTTCATAACAAATGCGTACTTTTGCACCCGAAAAACGACAGGAACCTATTTCCTTTGTTTTTTTAAATCAAACGATATGAAACGAATTAAGGAATACAAGAGACTTTTTAATGTAGAAGGCGCATTAGATCTTAAGGACTTAAAGAAAACCTATAGAGGCTTGGTCAAGCAATGGCACCCTGACAAATTTCAGGATAATGATGACCGCAAGGAAGAGGCCGAGCTGATGGGGCAGAAGGTAATTGATGCCTACCATTTCTTGGTTAGTATGGCACCCGAAACCAAAGAGAAGAACCTTCCTGAGTACAAAAAGACGATTGATGATTTTGGGATTGAGAACTACAAGCACAAAGGTTTACTTTTGGAGATTTCTTTTACCAACGGAGCAGTCTATGAGTATTTCGGAGTAACACCTGCTTTATTTAAAAAGCTCATCAATTCAGACAAGCAGATTCGGTTTGCTAAGAGAAGCATCTTTTATTCCTTTCCATACAGGCAATCAAAAAAAGCACAAGAGCCAGAAATGGCCTAAAACAATAATAAAATAAGAGAAACACTTAAAAAAGCACGACACTTGGTGCCGGGCTTTTTGTTGCGCCAAATCCGAAGAATTCATTGTAAATATATTCATGAAGTTCGGTCTTATTAAGATGTGTTAAATATTCTCTTTTATAGCGGAGATTAAGTACTTTAGAAATCCGAATGAAAAACGTAAAGCTTGCCAAATAAAACGACGGACGTTATTTTAATTAAAAGGACCGTTTTTAGCTCCATCACAGATATACCACCGGATGATTGGAACAAGGTGCAAAACGGACGTAACATTTATCTTTCGTTGCCTTATCTAAGTGCTCTCGAGCAAGGAATGGGAGGGGAGTTGAACTTCTTTTTCTCCATCTCCTATAATGCCCAAAACGAACCCGTGCTGATTGCGGTATTTGTACGCGTCAAATTTGTAGACAAACGCAAGCGCTTTGGAGATTCAGTTTTTAAGCTGCGTTTCCCTTTTAAAAAGAAACTTGAAAATATTTTAAGCATCAATGCCTTGGCCTGTGGCAATGTCTTTTCGGCAGGGGAGAACGGAATGCTATGGACGGATAAGCTCCCGGCACAAGACGCCTTTGAGGAGTCCGAAAGGGTGCACCATATACTAATGACCGAACACGATACAAACAAGGAGGTATCTTTGCGTGTTTTCAAAGATTTCTGGCCAGAAACAGTTCCGCATAGTAATACATTAATTCAACAGGGTTTTTTTGATTTCAAGATTGATGTCAATATGGTCCTTAAAATTCATAAAGATTGGAAGACCAAAAATGATTATCTACTGAGTATGAAAACCAAGTTCAGAACGCGCGCCAATGCGGTATATAGAAGGTCAGAACCACTCATGGTAAAATCGTTCAACCCAGAAGAGATCATTTCTCATAAAGATCGTATTCTTGTTTTGTTTGATAATGTTCTTGAGAAATCTGATTTCCATATCGGAACTATGACACCAGAGACTTTTGCGGCTTGTAAAAAGAATTTAGGAGAGGACTTCTTATTCAAAGCTTATTTCTCTGAGGACTTACTAGTAGGGTTTAGTACGTCCTTCAAGAATGCAACATCTTTTGATGCCAACTATGTTGGGCTTGATTATGACAATAATATTCAATTTGATATCTATCAAAGAATTCTTTATGATTATGTTGAAGAAGCTATTAAAGCAAACGTTACAGAACTTCAATTCGGAAGAACCTCTGAGCTGATCAAAAGTGCAGTTGGAGCAGAGCCTCGTGATATGACCATCTACATAAAGCACAAACGAAAACTATCCAATCTAATTTTAAAAAATGTCATTCAATCTGTGGCACCAAGCCCCTTTGAATTGCGTAAACCTTTTAAAGCCAATTTTAAACAATAATGGATTCATTAACACAAATTGTATTAGGTGCGGCAGTAGGAGAAGCCGTATTGGGAAAAAAAATTGGTACAAGAGCAATGCTATGGGGAGCTATCGCAGGAACAATTCCTGACCTGGATGTTTTCTTGCGTTATTTTACGGACCCGATAACGGCAACTGAAATGCACCGTGGTTTTTCACATTCATTGGTATTCGCCGTACTCATTGCACCCATTTTGGGTTGGCTTGCCAATAAGATACACAAGAAACGTGAGGTAGGCTTTAAGCCTTGGACCAAGCTGTTTTTCCTATGTGTTGTAACACACCCATTACTAGACAATCATACGACCTGGGGCACACAATTCTTTTGGCCCTTTGAGTACAGGATTGCTTTCAAGAATATTTTTGTCGCTGACCCATTATATACCCTCCCATTCTTATCTTTCTTGTTGATTGCGATGTTCCACAAGAAAACGAACCCTAGGCGCAGCTTCTATAATAAGTTGGGTTTAATTGTAAGCTCATCCTATATGTTGCTCACAATTTTGCTTAAAGGCTATGCACATTTTCAATTTAGTAACCAATTAAAAAGGGATAAGGTGGAATACTTGGATTTAGATAGTAAGCCAACCCCCTTGAATACGATTCTTTGGAATGCACAAGTTGAAACGAAAACGGGTTATCGGGTGGCGAATTATTCTTTCTTGGACTCAAAGGCGATTGAATTTTCAAAAGAATTTCCAAAGAACTATCATCTTTTAGCACCTTATAAAGAGCAAAAGGAAGTAAAGCAGCTTATTAAAATAGCCGCAGGATGGTATGTAATGGAGGAAATAGATGGTGAATTGTTTTTTGTTGACTTAAGATTTGGTCAGATGGGTATGGACATCAATAAAGCACCTTTCTTGTGGCGCTATAAGCTCATTCCAGACGAAAAAGGACAAATACGCGTGGAGCGTGCTCGGCAAGATTTTGGTAAATCATCCGCAGGCTCTGTTTTCAGTGAACTTTGGAACCGCATTAAAGGAAATTAAAAGCAGCGCTTTTCGATATTAGAAAATTTGGCACTACAGGAAAGGGTGGATTAATAATCGAATCGAGAAGCAGATCATCAGAATCCCAAAGACACGAAAGATATTCTTTAGCTTTTGAGGTTCAATCAAGTGACTAATGCGCTCCGCAAATAGGGCTTTTAAGACATCTGTAGAGAAAATCACAGAGAGGGTTGCCACCAACGAAAATAGTGCAGTGCCGTGGTCATATAGCGCTTGTGTGTAGCTCACAAAACCAAACCATACCGCAAATACAAAAGGATTCACAAAATTAATCAAGAAGCCATTGATGCCATACACCAATAAGGAGCTTTTTTGCAGTCTGCCTTTCACGGTTGTGTTGAGGTTTGGCTTTAGGACATATTTGAGTCCCATCACAAGTAAGAGCGTTCCTCCGATAATCGAGGCCCAAAATATAAAAGCGGGTTCTCCGATAAATTCTGTGGTGCCATAGAGTGCAATCCCGAGGCAAAGCATATCTCCAAGGATAATCCCAATAGCAACAGATACTCCTGCTTTAAATCCAGATTCTAGGGTGCTTTTCAGTAGGTAAAAGAAGACCGGTCCAATAAAGAGCAAGGTGCCTAATCCCAAAAGAAAACCAGTTAGGATCGCCATTATTCCTTGTCTTGTTTCTTCTTATATTGCTTTGTGTTCGTGAATAATTTTATGTTCCTGTTTATCATGGTTTGAATAATTAGTTCCAAAGCTTCTATTCGCTACAAAAGATTTACCTTAAAAGTAAAAAAAACTAAATGTAATAATAACACTAAGCCAAGTTTTCGGGTATAAAAAAACCCGAATCCAAGTTCGGGTTTTTTTATTGGTGGAGTCGGAGGGGTTCGAACCCTCGTCCAAACGACGATTCTTCAAGCTTTCTACATGCTTAGTTTCTGATTGGTTTTCGATTAAAGTTCGGACAGAGACCCCCAAAACTTTAACTTAGACACTAGTTTCTTATGCTCACTTAGTATCGTCGTGAGCACCAGCCCGATGATTTGGACTTCCTGTTGGCGGACCTAACGGGCCGAAGCCTGCCGGAAGTACTTGTTCTACCTACTATTATTCAGTGGAATTAAGCCAATTAACATTCCGTTAATTAAGCAGCAAGTGCGTATGACGTATTGTCAATTATAGTTTGTGACATGATATTTAAGAGGTTTACCACAACCCTCTGCATGCTGACACTTGACCAATGCTACCGCTGTCAAATCCAATGTCGACCCCAAAGAACGTTTTTACAAAGTTAGAACTATTAACGTGTAATTTCAAAAAGGGTTCACAAAGAATATTAAAAAACAGGGGTTCCATTGTGCTTCATTCTTTTTGGACGATCGGAGTAGAATCCGCGTGTATTTATGATGGTTTTTGGATAATCGGTTATAATTGCGTCAATACCGAGCTCCATCATTCTATTTGCGTCTTTTGGTTGATTAACTGTCCAGGCGTATACCTGAATACCCTTGGATCTGAGCTGTCTCAGCTTTCTTGTATTTAATGTCATATGAAGCATGCCTAGGGCGAAAGGTTTAAAAGATAGCTCTCTTAAGAATTCTTTTGCAGATTTAGAGGGCAAGTAGGTGAGGTAGGCCAATCGAAGCTCAGGATCTTTTTTATAAAGAGCCTCAATGATATTTTTATCAAAACTCATATAAACCACATTTTTAAGTTTATAAGCCACAACCTCCTTGAGGATTAAATCAACATATGCTTCAGGATAAGGCTGTGATATACCGTATTCAGGTTCATCTGACTTTATTTCAAATAGAATCAATTTTCCGAATGCTTTAACAGGAAGCAATTCAATGACCTCCTTCAGTAGTGGTTTTGTTGCTTTAAACTTTTCTTGTTCAGGGAAGTTTTTATGCGTTTTAGAACCGCAATCAAAGGCTTCAATTTCATCCTGAGTCATTCTGTAGATATTATATTTTTTTTCGTCTTTGATCACTTCACCATCTACATCAAGGCAAAAATCAGGATGAAAATAAGGCTCGTGTGATACTACAAGCTTTCCTTCTCCATTTACGACTACATCCCACTCAATACCATCAGCACCTTGATCAAATGCACGCTGAAAACCTGATATCGTATTTTCGGGCATTACACCCCTGCAACCTCTATGTCCAATAACGCGAACGGTATTTTGAGAGATAAGGTTTTGTGTTGCAAGAAAGAGAAAGAGTAGTAGGGGATATTTCATAAATCAAAAAGAATAGAACATAAAAAAAGGCTTCATGTGAAGCCTTTATAATTAAATTGTCGATTAAAGTCTACCGAGCATTCCTTTTTTCAATTTAGCACTCGCCGGTTTATCTCCAAGCCAAATAGCATAGAGTCGTTTTTTAAACTCTAAACCTTCAACGATTCCTTTGTATTTCCCATTAATGGTTACTGCAACTCCCTTTCCAGGTACATAAATCATCAAGATTTCATCTTTAACTTTGAATGGTTCTGAAAAGAAACCTTTGAATTTAGCAATTTCAGCAGCAGTCGCTTTACCTGTAGTTGCGTTCTCAAATCCGTCTTTTACGGATTCGTTGAATTTGTCGCGGGTAACCTTACTCGACGTAATTACCAATTTAATTGCAGAACTAGAACTTGAGGCCATGATTTTCTTTGCATCCATGGTTGTCTTATCGAGATAAAGACCAGCTACATATAGGTCTAAGGTGTACTTTTCTCTTAACCCACAACCGTTAAAGTAAAGTGAAGTTCCTTTGATGTCTAATTTTGATGGAAATGTAACGCCGCCAATTGATCTGTTTTGAGCAATAGAGCCTTGTGCCATGAAAAGCACCAATAAGCTTGATAGAATAAATTTCATATGATTATACTTTTAATTAGTGAAAACAAAAACTGTTCCCGCTTTGGTTTGCAATTATCATGCTAAAATAAAGATTCAGTCTGTGAATTCCTTGATTGATTTGTTATATTTATCTTAAATTATCAGAAAATCATGAAACTTTTAGCCATACTTCTACTCTCAATTGCAGGAATGTATCTTGGATATAAATTACGAAAATCGAGCAAAGCCGATAATAATGAGCGTTTTACCATCTATGGAGGTCTAACCTTTTTAATTGCTTTGATAGGAGGTGTTTTGGCCATATCTTTATTTCTCCTCAAGGGAGAGTCTTGGTCAATTGAAAATAAAATGATGTTCCGTCTTATATTGACTTCTTTAGTTGGATTCCTATTTGTGTTTTTAGGAATCAGGCTCATGGGAAAAGCGAAAGTCGAGGGTAATAAATTAGCTCAAATCGCAGGTTTAACTTGGGTTCTGGTTGCTTGTTTTGTAAGTGGTGTAATGATATCCAAAACGTCCAAAATGAATAATGGTTGGACTTCCGAGAGACAAGAGGGGGTTATGGCCGATTGTGAGAAGCTTATTAATGAGAACAGAACTTTTAATATTCTTTGTTTTAAGCGAGAGGTTATGAAATCTTTTCCAAATTATGAAGATTACAATAAAATGAATGCTGACGAAAGCACGGGGGAACGTGAGAAGTTTTTATCAGAAATGGATACCCTTTGTCCATGTGGTGAAAATATTCCTGAATCAGAGACTGAACGTCCTGATTTACCTTTTTAAACAAAGAAAAATGAAGTTATTAAAGACTGTATGCGGAGCATGTCTATTGTCTCTGTTTGTTTCATGCGGTAGTCCCGAAGAGTCTATGAACAAAACCATGGCTGACTTCACTGAGAAATGTATCGATGATGTCTACGACTGCGACTGTTATGGTACTAAAGTTAAAACGCACTTTAAGACAGATGATGCCTATATTAAGTATTACGATACGCATGAAGAGATACCGGATGAACTGGCAGAGGCTCTATTTGACTGTATGAAGTAGATTTAATGCTTCGCTGCGAGATATCTCTCTGCATCTAAAGCCGCCATACATCCTGTTCCCGCTGCAGTAACCGCTTGTCTGTACGTTTTATCCGCTGCATCACCAGCAACAAATACGCCTTTTATGTTTGTATAGCTCGTTCCAGGTTCTTCATATTCGATATAACCGGTCTCATCCAAGTTTAAGAAATCCTTAAATATATCCGTGTTTGGCTTATGGCCAATAGCAACGAAAAAGCCTGTACATGGGATTTCGACTTCCTCATTTGTTTTATTGTTTATAGCCTTAACTCCGGTAACCAGTTGTCCGTCGCCGAGTACTTCTTTGGTTTCTGTATTGTAAAGGATTTCAATATTTTCAGTTTTACGTACTCTTTCCGCCATAATTTTAGAGGCTCTAAACTCGTCTCTACGAACAAGCATCGTTACCTTGGTACATAGTTTAGAAAGATAATGCGCCTCCTCGCAAGCGGAGTCACCAGCGCCAACAATTACCGTTTCGTGCCCACGGTAAAAGAAACCGTCACATACCGCACATGCGGAGACGCCACCGCCAAGTTTTAAATATTTTTGTTCGCTATCAAGTCCTAGGTATTTTGCGGAAGCACCCGTTGAAATTATTACAGTGTCAGCATGAATTTCTTTGCCATCATCAGACCAGCATTTATGAACCTCACCTGAGAAATCTACTTTGTTAATAAAACCAGGTCTCACATCCGTTTCAAAACGCTGTGCTTGTTCCTTTAACTCTATCATCATTTCAGGTCCAGTTACACCATCTTTGTATCCGGGAAAATTCTCAACCTCATTTGTAGTAGTTAACTGTCCTCCTGGCTGTAACCCTTCATAAAGAACTGGTTTCATGTCAGCTCGTGCTGCATAAATTGCCGCAGTATACCCTGCAGGGCCGGAACCTATAATTAAGCATTGAATTCGTTCTGTAGTACTCATAAATAAATTTTTTACAAAAATAATCGAAAGTCTAAAATAGCCTAAGGAAAAGTTGAAAAGCTTATGCTTATTTTACGAGTTTGAATTTCGCGATTCTCCCCTCAGATGCAGAAGCATAAAGCTTGTTTTTTAAAACGGCCAGGCTGTAAAACTTCCCTGTTGTAAGTGCAGACCAATTCATACCTTGGTCTAATGAGTAATCAATACCGCTAGTTCCACAAGCATAATACACTCCTTTATGAACGATAACGCATGAACGGTAACCATTTGGACCTTTCTTTGATGGTCGCCAGGTTTTGCCTCCATCGTTGGTGATAAAACAATTTCTTGTTGAATCCTCAGGGTTTTTATAGTTCCCACCTACAACAACGCCATTGTTGAGGTCATTCATCGCAACTGAAAAAGCGCCGGAGCTTGCGTTTGCTTCAAATGGTAATTTTGAGCTGGACCAAGTTTTACCCATGTCAGAAGTACTAATAAATCTTGAGTTGAGACCACCGGTTACAATAATAAAAGAACCATCAATGTATATGATGCTCGTGCCACTTGCTGAATATCCAAACTCACCTTCCAGTGCACTAACTGTTGTTTTTGTTGGGGACCATTTGATACCACCCGAGTTCGTATAGTAAATTGGAAACTTACCATTAACAGGATCTCCAAAGAGCATTCCTTTGAGTGCATACATTGCCATCCCATCGAAAAAAACATCCTTTTCATCAATACTCAAAATAGTTTGAGTACCATTTAAAATAGAACAAAGTTGACTTGCATCATGGCTTTGCATGGCAATGATTTTCTCTCTATTGACATGAATATCTCTCAGTTCCTGCAAAGGATGAGCGGGGTTTAAGCATTTCGATTTATGCGTTTTAACATTGTACTCGTATACAAGTCCAGTATTTGAACTTAAGTATAAACTATTCTTAAAACCTGTAATTCCTCTAGAGTGGGTTGTTGAGTCGGCATATTGTTTATACTGGGCAATCAGTGAGGTCGTCGGGAGGCTAGTTGCTACGAAAACGAGTATTAAAATGCTTTTGATGTTCATTTTTAATTGAATTGAGATCATTTGGTACTTCTTTTTTCCATCTTTTGTGAGACCAAATCCATTGGCTTGGTTGATTTATGATATCATGCTCTAATGCCGAAACATATTTTTCAGTAAGATCACCGTATTGTAATGATTTAGGTTGTTCAGTTAGAACTTTAAGATCAAGTTCATAAAAGCCGCGTTTAAGCTTTCTAACCGAGTAATAAATAACAGGTAGGTTGTAAGTATTTGCAATCATTTCTGTTCCGAAGGTAAATGCAGTTTCTTGATGTAGAAATGTTGTCCAATAGCTTTTTTTGACACTGCCAGGAGATTGATCTCCTAAAACAAGTAGTGCGAATGTCCGATCTTCCAATGTTTTTATGGCTGCTTTGTATTGTAAAGAATCAGTGACAATCATGCCCATTCTTTCTCTTCTTTCATTGATTTTTGCACCTAATGATTTTTGTGTTAAGGGCATTCCAATACCAATCGCTTGGTGCTGAAGTGCTTTATTTTGATGGGTGATCCACCATTCCCAATTATTTATATGGCCGGCGCATAAAATAATGCTCTTATTTTTTTTAAAAAAGTTATTTGCGATTTCAGGATTTGTAACACGGTATCTCTTTTTAAGAGATTTTTCTGAAATACTCAGGCTTTTTATGCCTTCAACAATAACATCTGCAAAATGGCGATAATAGTCTTTTGCAATTTGGAGATGAGAGTTAGCATCCATTTCAGGAAAGCTTTTACTGATGTTCTGAAAGACAATTTCTTTTCGATATCTAAAAACATAAAACAAACAAAAGTATAGCAGATAAGATAAAGTGTAGAGTGCGCTAAAAGGTAGCCATGAAAGCGGCAAGAGAATAATGAAATACAATAGCTTACCCATTACTTCTCGTATTTATTATTCCAGAGTTTGTTTTGGTTTTGTGCAATAGTTTGCTCTTTTGCGCTAGAACCTGCTTTGTAAAAAGAAAGACCCCTGATTTCTTCAGGTAAAAATTCTTGCGCTACAAAGTTGCCATCAAAATCATGGCTATATTTATATTTCTCACCATAACCGAGTTCTTTCATTAATGCACTTGATGCATTACGAAGAGCAATAGGAACATTGAGATTGCCTGTTTTTTGTACGACTTGTTGTGCATTATTTATCGCCATGTACGCGCCATTTCCTTTGGGACTATCGGCTAAGTAAATCGCACATTGAGCTAAAATAATCCTAGATTCTGGCCAGCCAACTTTTTCAACTGCCTGAAATGTATTATTTGCAAGAAGTAATGCGTTTGGATTTGCCAAGCCGATATCTTCGGCTGCTGAAATGATTAAACGTCGTGCAATAAACTTTGGGTCTTCTCCTCCTTCGACCATTCGTGCCAACCAATAAACAGCAGCATTAGCATCGCTACCCCGAATGGCCTTGATGAAAGCAGATATAATGTCGTAGTGCTGATCTCCATCCTTGTCGTAGCGCGCTAAAGATTGTTGCGCATTTTCTTGAACCAGTTTATTCGTGATTTCAATACTTTCATTTTCAGGGAACGCACTTATTATAATTTCAAAAACATTTAAAATCTTTCTCGCATCACCACCCGATATAGCAAGAAGACTATCGTACTCTTTGAATGTGACTTTTCGTTGTGCTAAAAAGCTATCCTGTGTGATCGCTCTTTGAAGTAGAGCAATGAGATCTTTCTTCGAATGATCCTTTAAGGTGTATACGTGACAACGAGATAAGAGGGCGGATATAACTTCAAATGACGGATTCTCCGTTGTCGCTCCAATCAAGGTAACGACTCCTTTTTCTACTGCGCCTAATAATGAATCTTGTTGAGATTTAGAAAACCGATGTATTTCATCAATGAAAAGAATCGTTCCCGACTCCTGAAACATCCCTGCATTTTGAACTTTTGAAATGACCTCTCGAACATCTTTAACACCCGAAGATATTGCAGACAGTGTGTGAATAGTCTTTTTTAATTTTTCCGCAACGAGGTAAGCCAATGTTGTTTTGCCAACTCCCGGAGGACCCCAGAAAATCATAGAAGGAATAATACCAGCCTCTAAAGCGCGCGTCAAAGGTGCATTATCAGCAAGTAGGTGTTCTTGTCCTATATATGCTTCTAAATTTTTTGGGCGCATTCTTTCGGCAAGTGGAGCTAATGCATTCATGAGACAAATTTAAGGAAAGATTGATTCGGTACATCAAATAGGTGTTCAATTCACATATCCTCATTATTTTTATGCCGTGTTAAATGGAAAGAAAATAGCAGTTGTACTTCCCGCATACAATGCGGCAAGTACGGTGGCAAAGACTTATAGCGAAATTCCAATGGAAATTGTTGATGCTGTTATATTAGTTGATGATGCTAGTAAAGACAATACATCGGTGATTGCTGAGGAGCTAGGTATCGCGCATGTCATTCGTCACGAGTCAAATAAAGGTTACGGAGGCAATCAGAAATCTTGTTACACCAAAGCGCTTGAATTGGGCGCAGATATTATTATTATGCTTCATCCAGATTATCAATATACACCAAAGCTGATTCATGCGATTTCAGGAATCATTGCTTTTGAAGTTTACCCTGTTGTTCTTGGTTCGAGAATTCTTGGAAAGGGTGCATTGAAGGGGGGGATGCCAGTTTATAAATACGTTGCCAACCGAATTCTTACTTTGTTTCAGAACATAGTTATGGGGCAAAAACTTTCTGAGTACCATACAGGTTATCGCGCATTCTCAAAAGAGGTGTTTGAGGAAATTAACATTCATCATAACTCTGATGATTTTGTTTTTGACAATCAGATGATCGCACAAATTTGTTTTAAAGATTTTGAGATTGGTGAAGTCACCTGTCCCACAAAATATTTCGAGGAAGCGTCCTCAATTAATTTCAGCCGCTCGGTAACTTATGGCTTGGGTGTGCTAAAAACAGCAATAGGCTTTCGTTTAGCTAAATGGAAGATTCATACAAACAAAATATTCAAATAATATGGCTGATGATAAAAAGGTAATTTTTTCTATGGTAGGTGTCACTAAAGCAACACCACAGGGAAAGCAAATCATTAAGAATATCCACCTTTCATTCTTTTATGGTGCAAAGATTGGAATTATAGGTTTAAATGGTTCCGGTAAATCTACTGTTATGAAAATTATAGCAGGTTTAGATCAGGCGTTTCAGGGAGATGTAGTTTTTTCTCCAGGGTATTCGGTTGGTTATTTGCCGCAAGAACCTGAGTTGGACCTAGAGAGAACGGTAAAGGAAATAGTAATGGAAGGATGTCAAGAAACAGTTGATGTTCTGAAAGAATACGAGGAAATAAATGCCTCATTTATGGATGAGGCTGTACTTAATGATCCTGATAAAATGGAGAAGTTAATTGCAAGGCAAGGAGAGGTCTCTGATAAGATAGATGCTTTGGATGCTTGGGAGCTAGATAATAAGTTGGACCGTGCGATGGATGCCTTACGTTGCCCTCCAGACGATCAAAAGATAGGTACACTTTCAGGTGGTGAAAAACGCCGTGTAGCACTTTGTCGTTTACTTTTAAAGAATCCTGATATTTTACTTTTAGATGAACCAACGAACCATTTGGATGCAGAATCTATTGATTGGCTCGAGCAGCATCTACAACAGTACAAAGGAACCGTAATTGCAGTTACTCACGATAGGTATTTCTTAGACAATGTAGCAGGATGGATTTTAGAATTAGATAGAGGAGAGGGGATTCCATGGAAAGGGAACTATACTTCTTGGTTAGAACAAAAAGGAAAGCGACTTAAGGAAGAAGAAAAACAAGAGTCAAAACGACAAAAAGTATTGGCAAGAGAGCTTGAATGGGTGCGTATGAATCCGAAAGCGAGGCAGGCAAAGAATAAAGCAAGAATTCAAAATTATGAGAAAATGTTATCTCAAGATTCTAAGGCAAAAGATGATATACTAGAGATTCCGATACCTAATGGTCCAAGACTGGGAACCAATGTGATAGATGCTAAAAGTGTCTCTAAATCTTTTGGTCAAAAATTGCTGTATGATAACTTGAATTTTAAATTACCGCCTGCAGGAATTGTTGGAGTAATTGGGCCAAATGGTGCTGGTAAAACCACAATTTTTAAAATGATAATGGATGAACTGCAGCCCGATGGAGGTCAGTTTCAGGTAGGTGAAACAGTTAAGCTAGGCTATGTGGACCAAACACATAAGGACATCCAGCCTGAGAAATCTGTTTTTGACGTCGTTTCGAATGGTTTGGAATATGTCGAGGTTGGTAATCAAAAGATTAATTCACGCGCGTATCTATCCAAATTCAATTTCAGTGGTTCAGATCAAAATAAGAAAGTAGGTGTTTTATCAGGAGGTGAGCGAAACCGCTTGCATTTAGCTATGACCTTGAAGATAGAGGCTAATGTTCTACTTCTTGATGAGCCAACCAATGATATAGATGTAAATACGCTGCGTGCCTTGGAAGAAGGGATTCAAAATTTTGCTGGGTGTGCCGTTGTTATTTCGCACGATAGATGGTTTTTAGATCGGATTTGTACCCACATCCTTGCTTTCGAGGGTGACTCTGAGGTGTATTGGTTTGAGGGTACCTATTCTGACTATGAGGAAAACCGTAAGAAAAGACTAGGCGATTCAGGGCCAAAAAGAATCAAGTATAGAAAAATAGTATAATATTTAATGCTCAGCTGAAACCTCAAACCTTTTGTTTAATTAGTTTTTGACGATTTTCTTTACTGTTGATTTCAAACCATTAGAAATTACGGCCTTATAAATACCACTTTCTAAATGACCTAAATCAAAGTAATTGGTGAAAGTTTTATTCATTACTCGGTTTCCTAATAAATCATAAAGTGCCATGTGTAATGGTGTATTGTCCCAATCGATAAAAACTTTTTTTGTGGCAGGATTTGGGTAAATTGAGATTTCTAACTCGTTTGGACGGAAAATATTTGCGACCGGACAATCCAATGAGTCGTCTAAGACACTCCAATTGTGCGTGTTGATCAGATTTTGTCTTGCTGATTCACCGAGGCAATACTTTAGGTCTAAAGCACCAAGTGGCACGTTGGGTTGTACCTCTTGGGCGGACCAACCTATGAGTAGCGAGTCGTAATTGACAATAGAAAGACCCGATGAATTAAGCATTTGCGACATGTTTGTCACGTTGCTAATATTCCATCCGCTAATATTTTGATCAAAATCAGTTGCACCTTTAAACATGTTTATCATAACATCAACATTGCTTACATCCCAATTTCCGATATCTTGATTAAAGGAAATAGCACCTGTGTATGGAACAGGGGAAGGCCCATTAACATTTCCGAACATGGAAATCATGTTAGTTACATTACTGACATTCCATCCTCCTATGTCTTGGTTGAAGGAAATAGCACTCGTAAACATTGAATGCATCTCGGTGACATTACTTACATCCCAATTTCCGATATCTTGATTGAATGAATTTGCCCCTAAAAACATATATGACATATCGGTCACGTTACTTACATTCCAATCACCTATGTTTTGATTGAAAGCAGTTGATCTCCCAAACATCATCTCCATGTTTGTGACATTACTAACATTCCATTCTCCAATGTTTTGGTTAAATGCGGTCCCTCCACTATATGGATTTGATGTAAACATAAAGCTCATATTTGTCACGTTACTTACATCCCATGCGCTGATATCACCATTGAATTCTATTTGATCGTTAAAGGCCCAAGACATATCTGTAACCTGACTAACATCCCAGTCAGGCATAATACCATATGTACTAGATTCACACATTCCATTAATAGGGTTGATTGTTAAACAGGCATTAATTTCACTGATGAAATTTTCGTTTGTTAGTTGAGCGAAAGAATCTATTGAGAATAATAATACGGCGAGGAATAGGATGTTTTTCATTATATGTTAATTGTTTTTAAGGGTTTGATTGACTGATATAGAAATGAAAACACAAACAATGTGATCTTTCATTCTTGATTATAAAGTTTTCCATCTTTAAGAATAGGCACAGACTTAGAAAGATTAGGGGTTAGACAATATTTTACGTCTTTATTTAGGTTGAGATTTCGTAGTCTTCTTCTGTGAGAACTAGATTTGAGGTAACCCATATAGTTGTCCTTTGCAGAAATATAAAGGTACTTTGCTGCGATAGACGAATCCTCGATAGAAGTATAATTGCCAGTAGCAATTAGGGCTTCTGAAATTGCTCCTGCACAAATGGTGTCTTCAAGATTGAATTTATCCTGCCAGCCTGAGCACAAGCATAGGGTGTTTTTATTCTGTTTAATAAGCCATTCAATCATTGCATCTAAATTGACCAAGGCTCCAATAACTACTGTTTCTGCATCTTTTGCAGTTGCGATTGATTTTGTGCCATTCGTCGTTGTTAATACGACTTCTTTTCCTTTAAATTCCTTCTTCATGTAGGAGTAGGGGGAGTTGCCAAAATCAAAGCCTTCAACAATTTGACCTTTGCGCTCTGCACCAACAAGATAGCCTTGTTTTTTGTACTCTAGTGCATCTTCTAATGTAGGTACCGGTATAATTGATTTTATACCATTGTCGAATGCTGTACATATAGCTGTTGTTGCTCTAAGCACATCAATTACAACAACTATTTCGAATTCATCTTTGAAGTAATCATATTCTCCAGGTGTGAAGCAAACTTCAATTCTTTTTCTCGTCTCTTCCATATTTATAATGTTCCAAAATTAATCATATCCAATAATTAATTCGTGAAAACTCAATGATTCTTAAAGAAATGAAAGTTTAAACAAAAAAAAAGAGGGCCAAAGCCCTCTTTAAATATGTATTAGGTAATGTTTAGAATCTCCAACCGATTCTGAAACCCATGTTTCCACCACCGAGTGAAAACCCACTAGCAGAACCTGCAGAATCAATATCAGAAGATGTACCATTAACATCAGCAGTACCACCGTTGTCCGTTGAAGTTCCGAAACCAAAGCCCATTTCAAGACCAAGATATATGTTACTTACAATGTAGTAATCAACACCCCCACCAATGACAAAACCGAAAGTACTCGCTGAAGTATTTACCTCTGCTGTCGTACCACTGCTGTAATCAGTACCATCAGAATTATCCCATTCCTCCGTGTAGCTGTCTGATCCAAATTGGATTCCGGCACCAAAATATGGTGACAAGCGATCTGTTCCTGCAAGGTGGTATTCCGCACCTAAACCAAGTGACCATCCCATTGAATTCATATCTACAGTACCCGTACCGTCTCCACCAGCTTCATAAACGTTCATAGTATTACTTGCAGAGGCAAGTCCAAGCTCAACACGAGCCGCGATATTGTCATTAATAAAATAACGCATTCTAAGATTTGGCGCATTCCACTCAAATCCGGCGTCAGAATAATTAATCATTCCCTCTAGTGAGTAGTTTGCATCATCACTTGAAGGTTTTTGAGCCAATAATGTACCGGACATTACAACAGCTCCTAATAAAATAGCTAACTTTTTCATATTAAATTAATTTTTAAGTTTGATGCAATATACAGAATGTTTCCGAAATGTAGTTATTCTAAAATGGAGTTATGAAAGATGAATTGTTAATAAGACGGCATTAAAACCTTTACATTAAAGCCTTGATATCTTCTTTAATTCTGGTAGCCAATATATTAGCTGATGCCATTGATTTGCTTTCTGAGTAGATGCGAATAATTGGTTCGGTATTACTTTTTCGTAGATGAACCCATTCCTTCTTTATGTGAATTTTCACACCATCCGTTGTATCGACTTCTTCGTCGCTGTATTTATCCGCTATCTGAGTAAGAACAGCATCAACATTAATATCAGGCGTTACTTGGATTTTATTTTTAGAAATACAATATTTTGGAAAGCTATCTCGAAGTTCAGAGGTTTTACACTTTTTTAGTGCTAAATGCGATAGAAATAATGCAATTCCTACTAATGCATCTCGGCCGTAATGAGATTCAGGATAGATTATACCGCCGTTTCCTTCACCACCAATAACTGCTTTTGTCTGTTTCATAAGGGAAACAACATTTACTTCTCCTACGGCTGAGGCATGGTAAACTTCTCCTTTTTCCTCTGTTAGGTCTCTTAGTGCTCTTGTTGAGGATAAGTTTGATACAGTAGAGCCTGGTGTATGACTCAGCACGTAGTCCGCAACGGCAACTAAGGTGTACTCTTCTCCAAACATACTTCCATCCTCACAAACCATCGCAAGTCGATCAACGTCAGGATCTACAGTGAAGCCGACATCAGCTTTGGTTTCTTTTATTTTTAAAGATAGGTCAGTCAAATGCTCGGGTAAGGGTTCCGGATTATGAGGGAATTGTCCATTTGGTTCACAGTAAAGTTTTGTGATTTTTTGAACACCTAGAGCTTCTAACAATGCAGGTATAAAAATTCCCCCGGTAGAATTAACAGCATCAATCGCAACGCTAAATTCTGCAGCTTTAATCGCTTCGACATTTACCAGTGCTAAGTTAAGTACAGAATCAATGTGCTTTTGTAAATAACTACTTTCGTTTCGGATTGTTCCGATGTTATCAACTTCTGCAAATTCAAATGCTGCTTTTTCAGCAATAGTTAATAATGTTTTTCCTTCCTCGCCCGAAATAAATTCTCCTTTCTTGTTAAGAAGCTTTAATGCGTTCCATTGTTTTGGATTATGACTTGCGGTTAGGATAATCCCACCATGAGCACCTTCCATTGGAACTGCTATTTCAACCGTCGGCGTTGTTGAAAGACCTAAATTAATAACATCAATACCTAAGCCTATTAATGAAGAACATACCAAATCAGACACCATTTGACCCGAAGGCCTAGCATCTCTACCAATAACCACTTTTAGTTTTTTATTGGGGTTGTTATTTATTAACCAAGTACCGTAAGCCGATGCAAATTTTACCGTATCTATCGGCGTTAAGCCTTCATTTACTTTTCCGCCTATTGTTCCTCGGATTCCCGAGATTGATTTTATAAGTGTCATAATAAGGTTTTGTGCGTCTCAATCATTTGAAGAAGGCTGACAGCTGCTTCAATGCCTTTGTTTCCGTGAATACCACCTGATCTTGCAATGGATTGTTCTCGCGTATTGTCGGTAAGTACACAAAATGAGATTGGGGTATTGAAATCAAGCATTACGCGCATTATACCATCTGTTGCTCCTTGGCAAACAAAGTCAAAATGTTTTGTTTCTCCTTGAATTACAGTACCGACAGTGATTATACCGTCAAATTTTTTGCTCTTTAAGAGAAATTGTGCACCTAATGGTAATTCAAAAGCGCCTGGTACTTTTTGGATTTTAATGTTTTCTTTTGAAACATTGTTTTCTAGAAGGGTTTGCACAGCACCATCACAAAGTTTGGATGTGATTTCTCCGTTCCACTCAGAAACAACAATGCCGATATTTAAATCGGCACCATTTATAACTTTTTCTTTAACGTAAGCTGATAGATTTTTATTGGACGTTGCCATAAATCATATGTTATTGAGCGTTTCTTGCGATGTACGCTTCTAAGTTTTTTTCTTTTGCGTAAAATGATTTTGGGTATTGCACAGCGATTGTTTCGAAGTGACTTTTCGCTAAATCATATTTTTTTAACTGCTCAGCTACTAAACCTGCTTTAAATAAGTACATTGGACTTGTAAAGTTATTTGCATTCATAGTTGCAGCTGTTTTGTAAAGCTCATATGCATCTTCAAACTTATTAAGTTCTGATTGGCAGTCTCCTTGTAAACCTACAACTTGAACACTTACATACGTGTCCTCAACAGAAACGCTTTCTAAAAGCGTTATTGCCTCTTTATATTTCCCTTTACGCATGTATTGTGTTGCAAGAAGGTATTTACTTACTTCTCCTCCAATTTTACCGTCATATTTCTTAACACTTTTCTGAAGCTTTTTTATTGGGTCATTCTTCGCAGAAGCTTTTGAAGTGTCCGCAGTAGCGTTTTGATTCTCGTTGGTTATTGCATTTAAGGCAACGTAGTAGGAAGCCTTAGATTTTTCATTTTCCGGCTTCCACATAAATTCTCTGTAGCCTAGGTATCCGAGTATGATGAGTGCAACAGAACTAATAGCAATAGTTAATATTCTAAAGCTTTTACTGTTGTTGTATTTTTGTTTTAAGTCTTCTAAGGAAAAGTTTTCAGTCATTTTCTAAAATTTGTACGCAAAAATAGTCTTTTTTTTGCAATAAATTACTACCAATAATACGTTTCGTGTAAGTGAAAAGCTTTTATTAATAGGTGATTTCGATGAACGATGTATCGCCTAGAGGAGTATTCGTAGATACCACATCCACAAGGGGGGTTCCAATCACCCAATACAGAATCGAATATGGTTCATTTGCGTTATTTATGCAATAGATGGTGGTATCTAATGCGCCAAAGAAATTCTGTTCAGTTGAAGGGCAGCATTCAAGGCAATCCGTTTTACCTTCCTGCTTAATATATCTAAAATGGTCTAATGCCTCAGGGTTTTGATTAATTATGCGAATTCCAGCCCAAGCTTTTCCGTTAGTTTCAAGATTGATAATATTTGGTGCTTCAAGTGTGAGCTCTGAAAAGTAAACCAGCCGTTCGCCTTCGAAATACCCTTCTTTTTTGTATTTGATTTTATACTTTTCAATCTGTGCCCGCTCAAATTGAAAGGAATAGAATCCTTCTGCGTTTGAAATTGTGGAATCTGTTAATAATTCTTCATTTGTTCCAACAGGATAACTATACAGATAAAGCAAACAGTCTTCAAGTCCTGATGCAGTTGAAAGATTTGTTATCTCACCTGAAATCTCAAAGGTTCCTGCTCCCTTCTTGCAACTTGTTGTTAGACATATTATAAACGCAAAGGATAAGAGCTTATTCATTTAATTTGCACTTTAAATGATGATTCTTTTGACTCGTGTACGAATAAATAATCTCCAGCTTCTTCTTGTGCACCGCTTTCTTGTTTAAGTTTAAATTTAGAGATACCGTATTGAACATAGCCTAATGCTAAGAAAAAGGTTAAAAGCTTTTCTCTATTTTTTTCGTCAATTTCGATCTGAATAATCGGAAGGTGTTTTTCTATAGCAGGTTTTAACTCTTGAAAGATAACCCATTCATAACCTTCGACATCACATTTAATGTAGTCGAGTTTATTTACATTTTCTATTAGACTTAATGGGTTTACAAGCTGAACCTCTTGTTTGCGTTCCGTACTTTTTGTTTTGCTTGTTGATATGTGGGGGAGACCCGTCCGGATCATTCCATTTTGCATTGGTAATACCATTGTTACGGAACCCGCATCTTTGCCTAGAGCGACATTGTGAATTTTTGTATTTTTCTTTTGTCCAAGAAAATAGGTTAACACATCAAAGTATTGGGGGAGTGGCTCAACACATATGACTTTTCCTTCTGGAGCTAATCTTGAAAAGGATTTGGAAAAGTAACCGAGGTTTGCACCAATATCTAAAATTACATCGTCTTTTTTGATGAGGGAATAGATTTTATAATGAAACTTGAATTTATAGTTGCCTTTTAAAAGTCCCAAATCAAGCATCATATAAAAGCCTCGATGCAGTAGACGTAGGTAGCGTTTTTCACTAAGTAAAGAAAAGAGCAATCGTTTGATTCTGTTCATAAGCACGAATGTATCAAAAAAAATATTAGGTGCTCAGCTCAAAAGCCTATTCAATTGAAAGAATTTGCCTAACATTTTGGTATTTTTAGCATATGAAGAAATTGCTTTGTCTCCTCTTTGCTCTGCCGCAATTATGTGCCGCACAGATTGAATTGTCTGAAATAATGAAGGGTTATGATTTCATTGGGGCTCCTCCAACAAACTTAAAATGGTCAGTAAATGGTGATCAACTTTGCTTTGATCGTCTTATTAAAGATGAACAGAGGACGATATGTTATAGCCTCAAATCAAAATCTTACGATACTGTCGAGGCGGAGGATTTCTTTTTTTATGATGAAATCCAAAGCGGCTTTGACAAACAATTTGAAATAAAAAACAATGGAATTGTTTATTATGATAAAATTAAAAACGCGAAAAAATCAGTCTATCTTTCGGTAGAGGCGTTGTTTAATCTTCAACGTGTCAATCAAAAGGATAAGATATTCTTTCAAAAAAAGAATGATTTGTTTGTTTGGAATCTATCTGAAGATGGCCCTTCATTAAGTCAGGTATCGAATTTTACGGACAAAAAAGTGCCAGAAAAGGAATTTGATTTGCCACATTTGTTGGTGCAGCAAGAGGAATTGTTTGAATATTTCTCCGAACTCAAAGCCGATGCTGAGCCCAAAACCTTTCTTAATGAAGTTTTTATCGGTAAAGGTCGTTTACAACCAATTCAAGTTGACCCGACAGCCTCTTATTTAATCTTGAGGAAGTATTTTTCAGCTAAGAATGAGTCAACTTCTTATATGGATTATGTAACCTCGTCAGGAGCGGCGGAAGTAAAGCAAGCAAGGCCTAAAGTTTCAGCCAATGAGCCCAATCAAAAGGTGGGTGTATATCAGATAGGTTCAGATTCTGTTTTTTGGCTTGATTTTTCCTCTCTGACAGATGTTAGGCTGAAGCCGAAATATCTCGGTGATTCACTGGGTGCTTTGTATGAAGAAGATCGGTCTTTATTTATTCATCCTATGGTTTTTTCAGCAGTTAAAACGAAAGGAGTTTTAGATATTCGTTCTGCTGATAATAAGGATAGATGGATAGTCCTGATCGATTTAACAACTGGCGAATATAGTGAGCTAGTGCACGAACGTGACGAGGCTTGGATTGGGGGGCCTGGAATTTCATCTTGGAATATGGTGCCTGGGGTTTTGTCTTGGATTTCAAACGATAATGAAATCATGTTTCAATCTGAAAGAACAGGGTTTTCCCACTTGTATGCGTATAATTTAACCTCAGAAATAACAAGGCCTTTAACTGACGGATCCTTTGAGATTCGAAATGTGCAAAGCTCAAAGAATGAAGATGCATTTTACATAACCTGCAACAAAACACATCCAGGAAATAGAGAAGTTTATCTTTTGAATATTCAGGATAATACAATGAATCCTTTATTTGTTATGGATGGTGCTTTTGAACTCTGTGTATCTCCTTATGAAAAGTATTTAGCGTATCGGTATTCTTATAAGAACAAACCATGGGAGGTGTTCTTGCAAAAAAACACAAAGAAAAAAGAGGTAAAACAACTCACAAATTGTACCACAAATTCTTTTGATGCTTTAAATTGGTTAGTACCCTCAGTAAAAACATTCAAAGCTTCTGATGATAAAGATATATACTTCAGGGTTTATGAGCCCGATGCTGTAAAGAAGAATAATGCCGCTGTTGTCTTTGTTCACGGCGCTGGTTACCTTCAAAATGCGCATAACTTTTGGAGTAACTATTACCGAGAATTTATGTTTCATAATTTGTTGGTGGAAAAAGGGTATACTATTTTGGATGTTGATTACCGCGGAAGTGATGGTTATGGTCGGGATCACCGAACGTCGATATATAGACATATGGGTGGATATGATCTTGATGATAATATTGCCGTTAAAAAATATGCCGTGGATTCATTGGGTATAGATGCGAAACGAATAGGTATTTATGGCGGGTCTTATGGTGGGTTTATAACACTAATGGCATTACTTACAAAGCCTGAGGAATTTGCATGTGGTGCTGCGTTGAGATCAGTGACCGACTGGGCACATTATAACCATGAATACACCAGTAACATATTGAATTATCCTGAAACCGATTCAATTGCTTACCGCAGAAGTTCACCAATTTATTTTGCAGAAAATTTAGAAAAGCCATTGCTTATGCTTCATGGAATGGTTGACGATAATGTTCAATTCCAAGATGTGGTTCGATTGAGTCAACGGTTTATAGAATTAGGTAAAAAAGATTGGGATTTAGCAGTCTTTCCCGTTGAGACCCACGGGTTTAAAAAGGCTTCATCTTGGACAGATGAATACAGGAGGATTTTAAGGTTGTTCGAGACATATTTAAAGTAGCGTATTATGAAAATCATTGAATTAAATACAAAGTCTGAGATGTTGAAAGCCTATGAATTGCTACTCGAATTATATCCTGACTTGGTGTATAAGGATTTCGAAAATCAATTGGATGTTATGATGCCTAACAATTATTCAATGATTGCTATTTGTGACAATAATAATATTATTGCGCTAGCTGGTATTTGGATAGGTAATAAGCTCTGGTGTGGAAAGTATTTGGAACTTGATCACGTTGTTGTTTCAGAGGGTAGTCGTTCTAGGGGCCTAGGCACAAAGCTTATAAATTATGCAAAATCAATGGCCAAGAAATTGGACTGCTCTTCTTTAGGGTTGGATTCTTTTACACAAAACCATGCCTCACACAAGTTCTTTTACCGAGAAGGTTTTATAGCAAAAGGATTTCATTTTGTATGTGAAATCGATAGAAAAGTTTAGTGCTTTTAATTAGTCTAATATTTCAAGATTTGCAAAGCGCAGTATTATTGTTTTGCTTCCGTGGTGTGGAAAGAAAATAGTGGCTTTTTGATCAGGTCCGGTTCCTTCAACACTTGTAACTTTCCCTTTCCCAAATCTTTCGTGTTGTACGTCAAAGCCAACCTTCATAATTATTCCTTCCGATTTTCCCTGAGGCTGTTCCCTTCTTTTGACCTCTTTAAGTGATCTTAAACCAGCAGGCACTCCGTCAAAAGGCTTGTTTAAGCCACCTATCCGAGGTGAAAAACCTTGGTTTGACCCAGAGCGACCAATGGGTTTTCTAACCGTATTAAAAGACAAGTAAGCATCATCAATTTCATCTAGAAACCGAGATGGTTCGCAGCTAATGGATTGCCCCCATAAAAATCGTGAGCTTGCATATGAAATTGTGCATGAATTCATTGCTCTTGTTACCGCAACATAAAATAATCTTCTTTCCTCTTCTAATTCGGTTCGAGACTGAAGTGCCATTTGTGACGGGAAAAGATTTTCTTCAAGGCCAACGAGAAATACATTGGGGAATTCTAAACCTTTACTCGAATGTATGGTCATGAGAGAAACGTGATTTTTTTCTTCTGGTTTATCTTGGTCAGCATCTGTAAGTAATGCGACTTCAAGCATAAAGTCAGCAAGTGTTTTAACTTCACCATCTTCACTGCTGTTTACAAATTCTTGAATACCTGCAAGGAGTTCTTCAATATTTTGAAAGCGTTCAACCTCTTCAGGACCCTTGTTTTTTTCACTTACAAGTTCTCTCATAATACCCGATGTTTTTGCGATACGCTCTGCTAACGTGAAGGCATCTTTTTCATTGACCTCAACTTGGAAGCTTTTGATCATTGTAACAAAAGCACCGATTTTTGATTGTGTTCCTCTGTTAATGTCTACAGGGTATTTGTTGAAGTCAGATATGATTTCCCAGATACTTGTGCTGTATTTATTAGCAGCCACAATAAGTTTTTCAATACTTGTTTTACCAATCGCACGTCTTGGATAATTTATAACTCTTTTGAGCGCTTCCTCATCATTGGGATTTGCAGATAAGCGAAAGTAGGCGAGTAGGTCCTTGATTTCTTTACGCTGATAAAATGAGAGGCCACCATATACTCTGTAGGGTATGTTAAGTTTTCTCAGGGATTCTTCAAAACTTCGTGATTGTCTATTCGTTCTGTAAAGAATGGCAAAATCATTGTATGTTCCACCAAGCTTTTGTTTGTCAAAGATTTTAGATGAAATCGCTCTTCCTTCTTCATTGTCAGTAAGTGTTCTAATGACCTCGATTTTTTCTCCTACCTGATTGTCTGTCCATACTTTTTTATAAATCTGATCCTTATTATTTTTTATTACACTATTTGCAGCTTCAACAATATTCTTGGTACTGCGGTAATTCTGTTCAAGCTTGAAAAGAGAGAAATCTGGATAATCCTTTTTAAAGTTTAGAATATTTTCAATGTTAGCGCCCCTAAAAGAATAAATGCTCTGAGCGTCATCACCAACGACACAGATATTCTCGTATGCCGCGGCAAGCTGTTTGATGATTAGGTATTGTGCGAAGTTCGTATCCTGGTACTCATCGACAAGGATGTATTTAAATTTATGCTGATAGTAGTGAAGGACATCTGGGAAGTCTCTTAACAATACGTTTGTATAGTATAATAAGTCATCAAAATCCATAGCCCCTGAGCGCTGACAACGATTCATATAGCTCGTGTATATTCTCCCCATTTCCGGTCTCCTTGATTGTTTGTCCTCAAGTTTTATATCCGGGTTTTCGTTGTATGCTTCCGGAGAAATCAGGTTGTTTTTGGCAGTAGAAATTCTACCAAACACGTGGCTTGGCTTATAGGCTTTATCGTCAAGGTTAAAACCTTTTATAATATCTTTTATAAGGCTTCTTGAATCTTGTGTATCGTAAATTGTAAAATTGCTAGGGTACCCAATTCGATCCGAATTGAATCGTAATATTTTGGAGAAGACAGAATGAAACGTCCCCATTGTTATGTTTTTTGCCTCATGGTCTCCTGAGATATTACTGATGCGCTCGGTCATTTCTTTTGCCGCTTTATTGGTAAAAGTTAAGGCAAGAATATTAAAAGGATCAATACCGTTTTCCATCATATGTGCTATACGGTAGGTAAGCACTCTTGTTTTTCCAGAACCAGCACCAGCAATAACCATAGCGGCACCATATGTATGCTCGGCAGCGACCCTTTGGCTATCGTTTAGATCATTTAAAAAATTCATTCAAAGCTTTAAACAAATTTAGCGATTCGCTCTATTTAATGAAAGTCAAAACTGAATGAAACATTCATAACTTTTGAACAATTAAGAGTATAATACATTGTTAAAGGTGTTAAATTTATAAAATGAAAGCAGTATACATTTATCACAACAACAGTTGCTCCAAAAGTCGTCAAGCCTTAACTTTACTCGAGCAGGAAAATGTGGATGTTAATGTTATAGAATATCTCGAGGAACCCTTGTCTGAAGATACATTAATTGAGCTTTTAAGAAGTTTAAATATGAGGCCAATTGATTTGATGCGAAAGGGAGAACAAGATTATAAAGACTATGTCAAAAGTGCAAACTTGGAGGATGGGGCCTTGATTAAGTTGATGGTTCAATATCCAAAACTTATCGAACGGCCTATTTTAGTCTCAAAAAATCGCGCAGTTATCGCGCGTCCTCCAGAATTAGTTCATGAATTTGTAAAGACAATTTAATCCCCTTTTCAATTTCTATTATTCGAATAGATCACAAATAAATTAGAGGTTAATGATTTTTTTTTGATCAAGACTCATTATTTAAATTATCTTTGAGAAGCTATTAAATTCATGAAGTTAGAAACCATATATCTTAAAGCAAATACACCATTTTCAAAGGCGATTGAGGCCTGGTGTTCATCAAATGCTGCCGAAGTTGTGCACACCAAGGAACGCTATGAACTAACAATTGAAAATTATGATTCTCTTCTGATCATTAGTGAAAACCAATCTATTTCAAAGGAAAACTGGAATTTAAAATCACTTTTTGATCAAAATCAAAAATCAACTTACAGAATTGACATCAATGGAACATTGAACGTTTCTATTGTAAATCTGAAGTTATGGCTGCATTCCAACAAGGCTAAAAATCTTTTAGTTGTTGGTAAAGATGAGATTATAAAAAACCAAAATCTCGACAGATTTTTAGGTAAACTTAGTGAGCTTAGCCTCTAAGTTCTGCACCTAGATTCTTCTCAAGTTTCATTCGGATGTCTTCCATTATAGGATCGATAATGTTGTCCTGGAGTGTTGCTTGATCATCTTGGAAAATAAAAGACACTGCGTATGATTTTTTGCCCTTTGGTAGTTTATCGCCTTCATAGACATCGAATAATGAAACTTTCTTTAGTAATTTATTATTTGATTGATAACCAAGTTTTTCTATTGCAACGTACTCAATGTGCGCGTCAAGTATGAGAGAAAAATCTCTTCTAACGAAAAAGGATTTAGGAAGTTCCTTGAATATCGTTTTTGCGTTACTGTATTTCAGAAGGCTGTCCCAATTTCCAATAGCTACAAAGGCTTTTGACTTTATGCCAAATATATTACATTGTTTTTTAGCAGCTTGACCAAATTCGATTAGAATGTCATTCCCAATGCTATATTGATAGCTTCTTTCAAACAAATCATTGGTATTTAAACCTTCTTGAAGTTTGATCTTTATCCCCAATTTGGTCAATAGACTTTCACATCTTTGTTTGAGATCGAAGAAGTCAAGACTTCTTTCGTTGTGCTGCCAGGATTGACTGTGTTCTTTTCCTGTAATGGCAAAAGCTAACTCTCGTGTCTCAATGTACTTTTCATTGGACTTGAAATATGATTTTCCAAATTCGAATAATTTTTGCTCATTTTGCTGGCGATTTTGGTTGTAGCTTATATTTTCTAGCAGTCCAAAAAACAAAGAGATTCGCATCGTTTCAAGTTCTTTACTAAGCGGATTAAGTATGGCTACACTACTTTGTTTGCCGTCTCCTAGGTCCTTTTTACGTAGTGAATTATTTAGAACCTCATTGAAGCCACTAGAAACAAACCATTCAGCGGTTGTCCTTTGAATATTCTCTTCATTTTTACCTTCTTCAACAGGGAATGACATGTGCCATTTTTTTGGCAAATCAACTTTGTTGAATCCATAGATTCTCAGTACTTCTTCAAGAATATCTTCTGGTCTTGTTACATCTATACGGTATTGAGGAACAAATACTTCTATAATATTATTTAAACCTTTATTGCATTTAAAATCAAGGTTCTCGAGAATAGTGCAAATGTCCTCAGGACTTAATTTTGTACCTAGTCTTTCATTTAAAAATGAAGTGCTAAAAGAAATTGTTTTCCTCTTCTGGTTTATGTGGTCAACGGCTACAGGTGGCATTGTTAGTTTGGCGTCACAAACTTTTTGTATTAGGGTAATCGCACGTTCCATAGCTTTGTTGGTGAATGTTTGATCCACACCGCGTTCAAATCGAAAGCTTGCGTCCGTTTGTAAGCCGTGAGCCTTCGCTGTTTTTCGTATCGACGTTGGATTGAATATCGCGGATTCAAGGAAAATATTTGTGGTTTTTTCAGTTATACCCGAGTTTAACCCTCCAAAAACTCCAGCAATACATAGGTTCTCGTTGTTACTGGTAATCATAAGTTCACTACCTAAAAGTTTTCTTCTTTCGCCATCTAAGGTTTGGAATTCAGTTCCTTTTTTGGATGATTTTATCGTAATATCTCCCTTTATCTTAGAACGGTCAAATGCGTGCATTGGTGTTCCAAACTCAAACATTACATAATTTGTTATGTCCACAATGTTATTTACGGGTTCAAGATCAATTGTTTTTAAAGAGTCTTGAAGCCATTTAGGAGATGGTTTTACACTTATGTTATCTAAACAAGCTCCAACGTATCTCGGACAAAGATTGGGATCTTCGATTTGAATATTTATCACATCGGATGGTTGATCAATAGAGGATGGTAGTGTTGTTTCGGGTAGAATTATATCAAGATTTAGGGCTTCATGATAATTCAAGAATGCTTTTAAATCACGGGCTACTCCAACATGCCCCATAGCATCGCAGCGGTTTGGGGTTAAGCCTATTTCGAGTTGGTAATCTTTATAAATTTCGAAATAATCAGTAGCGGCACAGCCAATTTCTGCAGTATCCGGAAGAACCATAATTCCCTCATGGGCGTCACCCATACCAATTTCATCTTCCGCACAGATCATACCAGCTGATTCTACACCACGTATTTTTGCTTTTTTTATTTTAAATGGTTTCCCACTTTTTGGATAAAGTGTTGTGCCAACTTTGGATACGACTACCTTTATCCCTTCTTTTACATTTGGTGCTCCACAAACAATTTGAACGGTTTCGTTTCCTAAATTCACGGTTGTAACATTCAATCTGTCCGCATCAGGATGTGGATTACATGACAAGACTTGACCTATAACTATACCCTCAAGACCTCCTTGAATTTCTTCATATTTATGAAGCCCTTCAATTTCTAAACCTGTATCTGTTAGAATCTCAGCAGTTCTTTCTGGAGATAGGTTAAAATCAAGATAATTTTTAAGCCAGTTAAATGAAATTTTCATGTCACGATGTATTTAAGTGCGAATTTATTAATTCTAGGTCAATCTTCTCTAAGGATTATAGAATATTCACCTCTCGTTCAAGTTCAATATTAAATTTTTGATAAACATCACTAATAATTAGGTTTGAAAGTTTCAGTATTTCGTCGCCATCGGCGTTTCCATAATTAACTAAAACCAATGCTTGATTTTTATGAACGCCATATTTTTCATCGTAGGTTTTACCTTTCCATCCCGCTTGTTCAATTAGCCAACCCGCGGCTAGTTTTGCAGTTTTAGGACCAGAAGGATAGTTTGGTATGTTTGGATGTTTTTGTTTAAGAACCTGAAGTGTTTGAATGGATACGATGGGATTTTTAAAAAAGCTCCCAGCGTTTCCAATTTTTTTTGGATCGGGTAATTTAGATTTCCGTATCGCGATTACAGCGTTACTAACGTCTTTTATGCTTGGGTTATTTACACCTTGCTTTTCTAACTCCATGTTTATTGCGCCGTACGAGGTGTTGAGCTTATGAATTTTAGTTAGTCTGTATCCGACTTGACAAATGATATATTGACCTTTTGCATTAGTCTTAAAAACACTCTCTCTATAACCAAAATCACAATCCTTATTTGAAAATCTTTTGACCTTTCCGGTTTCAATATGAACGGCATCTAGATATTCAAAAACATCTTTGATTTCTACACCATATGCACCAATGTTTTGCATTGGGCTGGCACCAACATTACCCGGAATTAGGCTTAAGTTTTCAACTCCGCCAAAATTCATTTCTAAGCATTTTAATACAAAGGCATGCCAGTTCATTCCCGCTCCAACTTCAACAACAACGTCATTCTCTGATTCTTGGATAATTTTAAACCCTTGAATTTCATTTTTTAGTACTAAACCATCAAAATTTTTAGTGAAGAGAACATTACTACCGCCTCCGAGTATGAATAGCTTCTGATTTTCTCTTTCTTTTAATAATGTAATCAAATCATGAACAGAACTAAAGTTCGCGAAAAATGAGGCTTTTGCTTTAATACCAAAGGTGTTGTAAGTTTTTAATGAAATGTTTTTTTGAAGCATACTTCAAAAATACATTCTATTCTAGCAGATGATTCTTAAAATTTTAAAAACATACTAACAATAAAACCTTCATTTTATAATTTTTTGAGTGTTAAAAACATTAAAAAAACCTTTCCACCTCACAAGTGTTACTATTTTTGTTGTCATTTGTTTTTAATTAAAACCGCCCTATGCCAAAACCATTTCTTCTCTTTTTTATCATACTTTGGTCACCTTCAATAGTTATATTAGGACAAGATAATAGTACCTCAACATCATTGAAGTATAAAGAGGTCATTGATAAAGTTTCAAACTATTATGTCGATGATACAGATGCAGAGGCACTGACAGAGACCGCAATTGTCGCCTTATTGGAAGAGCTAGACCCGCATTCAACATATATACCTGTAGATGAGTTGCAAGCGGCGCAAACATCGATTAACGGTAGTTTTGTTGGTGTTGGTATTCGTTTTCAAATTATGAAAGATACTTTGAATGTAGTAGCGACCATATCTGGAGGACCAGCAGAAAAGCTAGGTGTTCAGGCAGGAGATAAAATTGTAGTTGTAGATGGGGAGAATATTGCAGGTGTAGGATTACAAAATAGTGACGTTCGAGAAAAATTAATGGGAGAACTCGGAAGTAAGGTCAAAGTTGAAATTTTTAGGCGTAACGCGAAAAAGAATCTGTTATTCAATATTACTAGAGATAAAATCCCAGTATTCTCGGTAGATTCTTATTATATGATTGATAAGGAGATAGGCTATATTAAATTAAACAGTTTCTCACGGCGTTCACATGAAGAAGTACGCATGGCACTGGGAGACTTGAAAAACCAAGGTATGAAAAGTTTAATTTTCGATCTGCAAGGCAATGGTGGGGGATTGCTTGGAACAGCACATAGGCTAGCGGATGAGTTTTTATCTAATCAAAAGCTGATTGTATACTCCGAGGGAAGAGCGCAGCCTAGAAATAATTTGAGATCAGAGTTTAGAGGTCTTTTTGAAAAAGGAAAGCTCATAGTCCTCACAGATGAATATTCGGCAAGTGCAAGTGAAATATTATCCGGCGCCATACAGGATTGGGACAGAGGCTTAGTGGTGGGGAGGAGAACATTTGGTAAGGGCTTAGTGCAGAGGCCTATGGGACTAAGTGATGGGTCAGAAATTAGATTAACGATAGCTAGATATTACACACCATCTGGAAGGTTTATTCAGAAGCCATATGATGATGTAGAGGTGTATCGAAAAGATATATCTCAACGCTATTTAAACGGTGAATTTGTGCATTCCGATTCCATTAAAATGCCAGATTCATTAAAGTTTAAAACTTTAATTACGAACCGTACTGTTTTTGGTGGTGGTGGAATTATGCCTGATTTCTTTGTCCCGTTGGATACAACCGCTAATTCTGATTATTATTCAGATCTTTTGAGAGGTGGTTTTTTGAATACTTTTTCTTATCAATACACAGATAAAAACAGAAAAAAACTTTTGAAAAAATTTAGCTCATTTGAAAGCTTCAAAAAAAACTTTGAGTGTGATAAGGAATTCATGGATAAATTATTTAATTACATTGAAAAAGAAGATGACAATCTTGAATTTAATGCTGAAGAATATAAAATAAGTGAAGCTTCCATTAAACTTCGTTTGAAGGCATATCTTGCACGAAATCTTTGGGATACAAACGAATTTTATCAGATTTACAATGGCTCAAATGAAATCCTTCAAAGGGCAGTGAGAATTATTCAAGATAAAGAATACGAAAAAGTTAATTTAGCCCACTGATGAGAAGAGTTGTAATCACGGGTCTCGGTGCCTTAACGCCGATTGGCGAAACAGTAGATAGTTATTGGGATGGCTTAAAGATAGGTAAAAGTGGTGCTGCGCCCATTACCAAATTTGATACTGAAAAATTTAAGGCAAAATTTGCATGTGAACTCAAAGAATACAAGGCTGCTGATCATTTTGATCGTAAAGAGGTTCGTAAGTATGATCCTTTTAGTCAGTATGCATTAGTAGCGACTGATGAAGCGGTTAAAGATGCCGAAATTGATTTTGAAACTTTAGATAAAACTAGAGCGGGCGTTATTTGGGGGTCAGGAAATGGAGGTATTCAAACATTTCAAGATCAGATGATGGAATTTTGCGAAGGAGATGGTAAACCGCGTTTCACACCGTATTTTATACCAAGGATTTTGGTAGATATTGCCTCCGGTATTTTATCTATTAAATATGGTTTGAAAGGTGTTAATTTCTGTCCTGTTTCTGCTTGTGCAACTTCTAATACTGCGCTTATAGAAGCGTTTAATTATATCAAATGGGATAAGGCTGATATTATAATTAGTGGTGGTTCAGAAGCGGCTATTAATCAGGCATCCATGGGAGGATTTGCTTCTGCTAGAGCTCTGTCTACCCAAAATAACAATCCCGAATCTGCTTCGAAGCCATTTGATGTAGACCGTGACGGATTTGTAATGGGCGAGGGGGCAGGAGCATTAATTGTAGAAGAGTATGAGCACGCTGTAAAGAGAGGAGCAAAAATATATGCGGAAATTGTTGGAGGTGGAATGGCCGCTGATGCTTACCATTTGACCGGGACACACCCTGAAGGTGAGGGAGCTGTTCTTGGTATGAGAGAAGCGATAAGAGAGGCGGGTATAAGTGCATCCGATATAGATTACATTAATATGCATGCTACTTCCACTCCTCTAGGGGATCGCTCTGAATTAATTGCTGCACAGCGCGTATTTGGTGAGCAATCGAATATAACCATATCAGCAACGAAATCAATGACAGGTCATCTTTTAGGTGCTGCAGGAGCAATTGAGGCAATTGCGTGTGTAAAAATATTGACGGATGATTTTATACCAGCAACCATAAATACCAAAAATATTGAACCAGAATTCTCTGCGCTTTTTGACTTTCCACTTAAGGAGGGTAGAAAGAAACCTGTAAATTATGCTATGAGTAATACCTTTGGTTTTGGAGGACACATTGCTTCTATTGTGCTTAAGAAATATGTTGGGAAAAATGAGCGTTAAAAATGTAAAAAGAGGAATCCTTTTGTCCTTGTTATTCGTTCTTGTTTTTTTTATTGATGGAAAGGCGCAAGATAAAACCCATAGAATTGAAGGTGAGGTGTATACTGAATCGGGCATGCCGGTGGAGTTTGTAACGGTAAAGCTTCTTGACGCTGCTGATTCCACCCTAATCACTGCAATGTATGCTGATGAAAAAGGCGTGTTTAAATTTGACAATGTTATTTGTGATAAAGCCTATTTACTAAAACTTTCTAATATTGGATTTAAAACGCTTTATCTCCATGAGGCAATAAATAAAAATTGCAATGCAAAAGACTTTGGAAGACTGCTTCTGGAAATGGATGTGACTTTGAATTTAGAAGAGGTAAATGTTCAGGCTAACATTGACGTTTTAAAAGCAGGAATTGACAAAAAGATATACAACGTAGGGCAAGACATTTCGGTTCGTGGAGGAACTGCAAATGATGTTTTAAATCGATTGCCATCTGTTGAAGTTGACGAAGATGGTGGTGTTACATTACGCGGTGATGGCTCTGTAATTATTTTAATTAACGGACGTCCTAGTTCTCTTAGTGGTGGTAATGGCAAAACACTGTTAGATGCACTTCCAGCAGGTTCTATTGAGCGCGTTGAAATTGTCGCGAACCCTTCTGCTAAATACGATCCTGACGGCACATCTGGAATTATCAATATTGTCCTTAAAAAGAGTCTTTTCAAAGGTTTAAATGGTGCCGTTTCATCGAATGCGGGGAGTGGAGATTTTGCAATCGGTAATATATTTGAGGGTAATGTCTCCTTAAACTACCGAAATAATAAATTCAATATTTATTCCTCATACAATGGTAGGACATACAGTGGATTCAGGAATAAGTTTTCAGATATATATGAGTATTTCGTCGGTGATTCATCTGTTCGACTGAATCAAAGTCGATTAGGTACAGATTTAAACAATTCACAATCTTTAAGAACCGGTATAGATTTAAACATGTCAGAGCGTCATAAACTTGGTTTATTTGGTAATTTGAGTTTGGGAAGAAGGGAGCGCAGAGGCGCTTTGTGGAATACCTTATATGAATTTTCGGAGAATCCAAGTACTTTGTGGCGCAGGTCGAGTTTTGATCCTAAAGCCCGTACGAATATAGACTTGGGATTGAATTATGAATGGTCATTTAAGGAAGAACGTGGGAAACTCCAGTTAAATGTAAATCAGTCATTTGGAGATGAAGATATTAAGGGGTTTTATTCTGAAGCCTATTTTACTTCAGACACCACTCTTAGTGGAGAAGATACCCTGGTGCAGCAGTTACAAAATATTGAGTCGAATAATATTAATACCATTCAGCTTGATTTTGAATACGTATTTCCTGAGATTAATTCTCGCATAGAGTTTGGGGCTAAAAGTATCATACGCGATCAATCTGTACAAACCTATTCTGAAACTTTCGATTCGCAGAACGGAATTTTTAATGCAGATTCCTTAGCCAACTTTAACTATCAATATGATGAAAGGATTTTTAGTTTATACGGTATTTTCGGGCAACAGATAGAGAAGTTTAAATATCAATTTGGACTGAGGGTGGAGCAGGCCTATCAAATCCCTGAACTACTATCTGCGGGAGAATCAATACCTAACGATTATTTTAATTTATTTCCTTCTGCACATTTAAAATATGCTGTTAACGACCAAAACGAGTTTGGCTTAAGTTACAGCCGAAGAATCTCCAGGGCTCGTGCTGGACAGTTGAATCCATTTACAAATTATGCTGACCCTTTTAATCTAAGAAGGGGTAATCCTTATCTACGCCCAGAGTATATTCATTCTTTTGATTTGGCCTATGCTTTTGAGCGCAAAAAGCTATCCATTTCATCTAGCTTATACTATAGGCGAAGTGAGGGTGTGATAACTCGGGTTAAAGAATTTTATGACGACAATACAAGTGCAATAACCTATCAGAATTTAAGCAGTACAAATGCTATGGGTACAGAATTTGTTTTTATGTTTAAACCTTATCCTTTTTGGCGTACAACAGCTTCATTTAATGGAAATCTTGTTGAGTATTATACGGACCTTCAGGGTTTGTCAAATACAACAGGAGCTTATTTGAAAGCCAAATTTAATACTGTTCTTGATTTTTGGAAAAAGACCGCGAGTTTTCAAGCAAGCTATGGCTACAATGGACCAAGAGTTATGGTACAAGGAACTGTTCAGAGAAAAGGAACGTTTGACCTAGCTTTCGAAAAAAAGTTTCTGGAAGGTAATATGGCTTTAGGGTTAAGAGTTTCAGATTTGTTTAATCAACAATCTTTTTATATGGATGCGCTTCGGGATAATTTTCAACAAATAGCCTACTACAAATGGATGTCCAGAAGAGTCTTTTTGACTTTTAGCTATAAGTTTGGAAAGATTGAATTTAAGAACAAAAGCACTTCCCAGATGAATAGTCCTGGTTAATTATGAGCTTTAATTCTCTGCCTCGAGGTTTTTTAGAATTCTTCCAAATTCAGTCAGAATCACTGTTGGAAGATCATTGAGTTCGGTGGTCTTATTTGCTTTTAATAAGCTCAACATTTCCATGCTATCCATTTCCTTACCAAGTGTTGGCAATTCAACCTCGCTGATATCAAAAACGAACTTTTGACTCCATAGTTTTTGATTTAATATGAGGTTTTCTATTGCATTTACAATAGAAATTGCATCTAAGCTTAAGGCCACTTGCCGCTTTAAGACACTTTTGTTTTTTTCATAACTAATAAATAATGTTTCCCAGTCTGAACCGTCTAAAGTTGGAGTAATGTTTTTTGTTTCGCTTATACTTTTCTTTGTTAGCGCAATATAGGCTTGATGTATTATTAATAATCTTTCTTGCCTTTTACGTAAAACCTTTGGGGTAATCCCTTGGTTTAGAATGGTTTTTTTGATTTCAAATACCAAATAATCATATGCCTCATGGCAATCAATGTGTTTATCAAGTTGAAGGATGAGTTCGGCCTTATTTTGATCCATTTTTCAACTTGTTTTTACGCATGCGAATATTCAACATCTCTACAAACAATGCGTAAGCTAAAGCGAAATAGATATAGCCCTTGGGAAAGTGTTGACCAAAGGCCTCTGAAATCAATAAAATACCAACCGCCACCAAGAAGCTAAGCGCAATCATTTTGATTGTTGGATTGTTCGTTATGAAATCGCTGATTTGTTTTGCGAAAATTATCATAATTATCATTGAAATCACAATCGCAAAAACGATAATTGCAATAGGGTCAGCATTCGTTTCAGAACCAACACCATTTGTCATTCCGACAGCCGAAATAATGGAATCAAAACTAAAAACAAGGTCGATAATAACGATTTGTCCGATGATATTAATAAGTCCTTTCTTTTTCTTTGATTCACTCTCATGTTCATGGCTTATGCTTTTGTGCATTTCAGAAACACTTTTATAGATTAAGAAGAGACCTCCAAACAAGAGAATTATACTTTGTGCGCTTAATGGTGTGTTGAAAATCGTAAAAATTGGATCCGTGAGTTGCATGAGAAGTGAAACGACAGATAAAAGGGCTAGTCTTAATATGAGCGCAATGGACAATCCAATATTTCTGGCTTTTTTTTGAGCTTTTGGCTCCAAGTCATCAGTGATGATGCTAATGAATAATATATTATCTATCCCTAATACAATTTCCAATATGGAAAGAATTAGTAAATAAATCCATCCTTCCCAGAACATAAATATATCAAAGTAACTAGTCATTTCTAAGGTGTTTGAAAAACGCATCTAAGTTTTTCGGGTTTTCAACTGAATCTGTTTTCAAAACTAGCAATTGTGCTTCTTTATGCTCGAAAAAAGATATAATTTGTTCTTGAAGACGAGATTTTTTTTCAGGGGTGAAGATTTTAATACCAAAACCTTTTGCTACATCTTCAGCATGGGTTTGGTGTTTAGCCTCGAAGTAACGCTCGAGCTGTGGAGAGGATTTTGCACCCTCAATAATTTTAAATATCCCACCTCCTTTATTGTCGATTACAATCATTTTAAGATTCTCAGGGAAAGGCCTAATCCACATTGCATTGCTGTCATAAATGAATGAAACATCTCCACAAATAAATACGTGTTGCTTCTGAGGTTCGGCAATGGCGGATCCAATAGCTGTGCTTGTGCTTCCGTCAATACCACTTGTCCCTCTGTTACATTCATATTTAACATTAGGGACAGGATCAAATAACTGCATATACCTTACTACTGAGCTATTGCCAAGGTGCAAGGTGCAGTTTTCGGGGAGTACTTGATAAAGTGCATGAAAGATTTCTAAGTCTGATTGCTTTGAAGGTTCCTTAAAGAATGTTGGAATTTTATCTTTAATAGTTGTGTCAAGTTGTTGCCAAATCCCCTTGTAGTTTTTAGAGTTTAATAGGGTGGTTTTTTTATTGAGAATTTCAAAAAACAATGATGCTTCAGTTTTTATGTGTTTGTCAATTCTTAGGAAAAGATCAGTTCCGATAGCGCTATGTTTGATCGCAAAATGTTTTTTGGGTTTATTTTTTATGAAAAAAGCTTTAATCCTTTTGGAAACAATCGCTCCACCGATCGTTATAATCATGTCAGGTGTATAACGCTTCTCGTTTTTCTGATCAATACCATTAAGTATTCGGTCGATACAATTAATAAATGATTGGTCGTTAACCCCAGAGGTGTTTTCATTTAAAATAATCACATTAGAATTTCTATTAAAGCCAACAAGTGCTTTTTTAAGCCTACTATCTTCAGGCCCTTGACCACACAAAACGAGTATTTTTTTATCATTAAATAGTGCTAGATCTCCAAGGGAAAGAATCGGATTTTTTACCGTTTGATTTCTGAGTATTACATTTTCAAAAAATCCTGATTTATTTGAGATTTCGTAAAGTGGTTCTTCGAGATGGACGTTTAAATGCGCGGGTCCTTTTGGGACAATGCTTGCGCTTGAAAAAAGTAGCGCAGTTTCTGTTATTAAGTCTTGAGGATTCAAGTCTTCAATTGATAATGAATTCTTTACATGTTCACCATAAACATTAGATTGCATAATGGTCTGCCCATGTCCCTTATTCACCAATTTTTTAGGTCGATCTGCAGAAATGACAATCAGCGGTATTTCGCGATAAAAGGCCTCTGAAATAGCTGGGAAATAATTAAGTAATGCAGAGCCCGATGTGCAACAAAGTATTACTGGTTTATTGATTGTTTGAGCAATGCCTAATGCAAAGAAACCAGCAACTCTTTCGTCATGTATAACGTGTGTGCTAATATCAGGATGGGCATCGAATGTAATCGCAAAAGGAGAATTTCTTGATCCGGGGGAGAATACAACGTGCGAGATACTATTTTTAATGCATTCTGAAAGGATATTTTGAACCACGATTTTATTACTGATCTTCATCTTCTGCAAAACTACAATAAATCAAAAATCTTGGTCAAGGTTTCGCTTTTTCGTTCAGTTTCATCCCATTCTTTTGAGGGTTCAGAATCGATAGTATATCCACCACCAACATACAAAAAGGCCTTTTCATTCATGAATTGACAACACCTTAAATTGACATAGAGTTTTGTCTGATGCTTCGATGAAGTCCCGATGTATCCGCAATATAAACTTCGGTCGTAACCACAATCTTTCAATTCAACCGAAGCAATTAAGTCCAAACTATCTTTGCGCGGAACCCCACATACTGCTGGTGTAGGATGTAGAATATTTGTAAGTTCTAATGGGTGCTTTTTATTCAGGTCAAAGGATAAATCCGTTCTAAGGTGTTCAAGGTTTCCGGCTAAAGAAGTGTAAGGACCCTCAGTTTCAATATCGTTTATTCCTGATTTGTTTAATTGTTCAAGGATGAAATCTGTGACGTACTGTTGCTCATGTTGTTCCTTTTGAGACCATTCATGCTTGTCATCTTTTATTTTGGTCCCAGCAAGGGCCATTGTGAAGCCATGTTGCTCGTGTGACTCAAGAAGTATTTCTGGACTTGCGCCAAGCCAAGTGCCAAATTCCTTAGATGAGGCAAGATAAATAAATGCAGTTGGGTAGGTATTACAAAGTGCCTGAAATAAGGCTGTTATTTTTTTACTTTCAAAAGCTACTTCTTTAATTCTTGCATATACAATTTTATCTATGGAAAGTGTGGGCATCAATCTAAGAAGCATAGCGCCATAATCTAAGTAACTTTTTTTATCGATTACATTCGGCTCCTCATCTAATTTGTGGAAGTAAAATTTTTCCAGTTTAGATTCTGATTCTTCTTTAAATAAATATTGTTGCTTTTTGTAAAAGTCCACAATAATAAAGCCTTGATAATTTACATTTTCACTATCCATTGCTTGGAATGTTCCGCATTTATATTGGATGTCTTTTTGGGGAAAGCGATAAGCTAAAAAGTCTTGAGTCATCCTAAATATCAATAATCATTACAGTCAGTCTTCCTGAACACACTAATTTATCCGTTTTTTCTTCGGTAATATCTACCTGCCACAGATGAGTTTTTTTTCCAGCGTGAACGATTTTACCCTTGGCGATAACATGGCCTGAACGAATGCCGCCAACATGATTAGCGTTGATTTCTATGCCGACAGGATGTTGTTTTGTAATGTCAAGAAGAAGTGTTGAACCCATAGAACCGATGCTCTCAATCAAAGCGGCACTTGCACCTCCATGAAGTAGCCCCATGGGTTGATGTGTGCGTTGATCAACTGGCATTCTTGATATGACGTAGTCATCACCTAACTCAATACATTCAATACTTAACTGTTCCATCAAAGTGTTTTTATTCATTGAATTAATGAGTTCTAACGGTACCTGCTTTAGTTTCTTCATGCTCATACAACAAATATAGGAGTTTACTGTTTTCGTAATCTTAAAATCTTGCTCTAGTCAAAGATTTTGTCTTTTCTTAAGTTATATTAAAAAGATTGAGATTGGTTTGGGAAAATATTTGTCAATATTGAAAGTATTGCTACTTTTGTCGCGGAGAATTGGCAGAGTGGTCGATTGCGGTAGTCTTGAAAACTATTGTACCGAGAGGTACCGGGGGTTCGAATCCCTCATTCTCCGCTAATGAATGTAAGAAAGCCTCGTATTGTTAAAATACAAGGCTTTTTTATTTCAAGGTCTTTCATAGGATTGAGTCTAGTATGGTAGACTAAATTCCGTACGGTACTCAAATTCCAGCGGTAATTTATTTTATTTTGCGAGCAGATTTAACATCAAGATCACGTATTTTTTTATAAACGATATTTTCTTCAATCCAGGCGTGATTTTTTAACTCTTTGTCAAATTTTTCTAATTGTTGTATCAAAATTCTACAAAAAGGATTTCTTACACATTTTTCCTTTTTTATCAAATAAATGATTTCAGAAATAAAGGGTTCCTCCTCCTCATGCGAAATGTCATTCCGAAAATTCTTTGGTTCATTTTGAATGAGATATTCTTTAAATATAATTTCTTCCTCAAGTGAGATGTGAAAGTTTAGGGCAATCTCAAACTTTACAAATACTTTAAATATCACAACTAAAGAAGGGGTTTCTGGAAACATTTTAATAAGTCCAATAAAGCTTTGTTCAATTTTAGGTAGAACTACATTTTGATACCTCCAATGTGAAGCTTTAAGCAAATCAACGAGGGTCGAAGGACAGACCTTTTGTAAATATTTTCGATCGTATAAATGGTTTGTCGATTCTTCATTGGAATTGAATTGAATTTGCATATTCTAATTTTTGTCAAAACTATAAATCATCGAAGGTATTTCATATACCTTGATTATGGTATATTATTTTTTCAAGCTCTTTTACCCAATTCTATGAGCTCAAGATCATGAATTTTATTTCCCGAAATAGAAAACCTTAAAATTGTCTTTATTTTATGGAAACCTTTGTAACCGCATGCGCCTGGATTCATCCAAAGCATATTAAAGCGCTTGTCCATTTTAACGAGAGTGATATGAGAATGTCCACAAATAAAAAGTTTTGGTGCGCCATTTTTTTCTAGTTCTGTGAATACTGGTTTAGAATAGCGTTCTGGTTTTCCACCAATATGTGTGATTAGTATTTCTACTCTTTCAATCTTAAATCTTAAAAATTCATTGCACTCGCTGCGTATGTGATGGTTGTCTATATTTCCCCATACGGCCCTTGTAGGTTTGAAGTCTCTAAGTTCATCCAGGACTTCCATGCTTCCAATGTCACCTGCATGCCATATTTCATCAACATCTGAAAAATAGTTTTTGATTTTAGGATCTAGAAAACTATGGGTATCTGAAAGTAATCCAATTTTCATCAAAGCTATTCTGTTATTTGTTGATCGTCGTCATTTTTCAAATCAGTTTGTTGCTTTTTGTAAAGGTCGTAATAGAATCCTTTTTTCTTGAGTAATGATGTATGACTTCCCTGCTCAATAACGCTACCATCGTCTATGACAATAATATTTTTTGCATTTCGTATGGTAGAGATCCTATGACTAACAATGATTGTGGTTCGCGCACTGTTTTCTTTTTTTAGTTCTTTCAATATTTTGTCTTCGGTTTCCGTATCAACTGCGGATAGGCAATCGTCAAGAACTAAAATCTCTGGTTTTCTAATGAGGGCACGCGCAATACTTAAACGTTGTTTTTGACCACCACTCAAGTTTACACCTCTTTCACCCAGAATAGTATCATAACCCTCGTCTAGATTCTTAATTGTAGATAAGATATCCGCTGTTTCGCAAACAGCATTTAAACGTTGCTGACTTACATCTGGGTTATTTGAACCGAACTTAATGTTATTACCAATAGAGTCGGAGAATAAAAACACTTCTTGAGGCACAACTCCGAGGGCACTTTTTAAACCATCAGATTTGATATTTTTAAGTTCAGTTTGATCCAATCTTATACTTCCTGAATCTGGTGTTAATTGACGAAGTAGGAGTGATAATATTGTTGATTTCCCACTACCTGTTTTACCAATAATAGCAAACGTTTGTCCATTTGGGATTGTAAAAGACAGATCTTTAATGGCATGTATGCCTGTGTTTTGGTAGGTAAAGGAAACATTATTGAAAGTGATTTCTTTTTTATAACTGAATAGGGTGTTCTCAAATACCTCGGCCGCATTCGTTTTAACGGATAAGAACTCATTGATTCTTTGCTGGGAGGCTGCAGCTCTTTGGATTAATGAAGTCACCCAACCAATACTGGCAAAAGGCCAAGTTAGGTTATTCACAAAGAATATAAATGCGACAATACCTCCTAGAGATATTTCGTTAGTGAATGACATTTTACCACCTATGTATATCGATAATAAAGTACTTAAGCCAATCAAGAATAAGATCGTAGGTATGAATAGGGCATTAACTACAACCAATTTCATGCTCTTGATTTTATAGGTATTCGCTGCATTTTCAAATTTATCTCCGATCGACTCTTGTTGGCTGTAGGCTTTAATTACGCGCATCCCAGAAAAACTTTCTTGAGCAATAGTTGATAATAAAGATTGTTCTTCTTGCACTTTTTTACTGAGTAAATTCATTTTTGCGGATACCTTATAAATCAAAAATGACATAATAGGCAAGGGGATAAGCACCAGACCTGTTAGGAGAGGGGAGATATTAATCATCTGGAATACAACTAAGGTAAAAAGGACTACCAGATTAATCGAGTACATTATTCCTGGACCGAGATACATTCGAACATGACTAACATCTTCCGAAATACGGTTCATTAAATCTCCGGTGTTATTTTTCTTGTAGAAAGAAAGGTCAAGATTTTGGTATTGATTGTAGATTTCATTTTTCAAATCATACTCAATACGTCTCGACATCACAATAATCGTTTGACGCATGAGGAAAAGAAAAAAGCCTTTAGCCAAAGAAAGTAGCATGTAGATCCCCCCGATTTTAAGGGAGACATAAAGTGCATCATGAATAGATTCGATTTTATTATCAGACATTAATGAATCAACTGTGTGCTTAACGAATAATGGCATGCGTACTCCAAAATAGTTGCTTGTAATTGTGAAAACAATTCCAAGTATAAAGTGCCATTTATACTTAAAAAAATATTTATTAAGGTGTTTGAGGGACTTCATATAGATTTGCTACATTTGAACACTTAAAAAAGCAAGTAAAACTAACCATTTGAGCTTTAATAAAGTATAAATAATGTGGTTTTAGCTTAAAAAATGACACGATCATGAAAAAAATCTATTATTTGAAGTCATGTTCCACCAATCAGAGGATCTTGAAGGAACTTAATATTGGTCCAGAAGTTGAGTTGCAAAATATAAAAGAGCATAATATAGAGGAGGCAACGCTGGATTTTTTAAAAAACAAGGTTGGTTCATATGAGGCGTTGTTTTCCAAAAAAGCAATGAAGTATAGAACTATGGGCTTAAATAACAACGAGCTTAGTGAAGCGGAATATAAACGTTATCTTCTTGAAGAATACACTTTTTTAAAACGTCCTTTCATTATAAATGAAGATGCTGTATTCATTGGAAATGCTAAACAAGTTGTTTCCGATGCCGTTGCATCCTTTAAAAAGGAGGTATGATGAAAATGATGTATTTAATTTTAACGCTTTCAACCCTTTTCATTCTTTTGCTTGGTTGTTCGACACAGAATGCTCCTAATGTTGAAAATGTTAATTATCGAATACCATTGCGGAAAGTAAAGCCACGTAAACAAACGCCCATTGATAGCGCTCAATATATTAAAATCAATCAAAATAATCAGAAGAAGTCACTGCTAACCCCCTCGAAATCAAAGAGAAAAAAGGGCTTATAGTTAGGATTAGTTGTTTAAATTTGGAAATAGATTAATAAATATAAAATGATGAAAAAATTATTTTTAGGCTTAATGATTTTTGGCTCTGGCAGCGCTTTTAGCCAAGTGCTTTCTGAAGATTTTGAAAATGTAGTAACACCGGCTTTGCCAAATGGCTGGTCCACAACAACTCAGGCTACAAATGGTTACACAGGTTATTACACTGGAGATGAGGCTGATGCAAGCGCTGCGGGTTTTTGGCCTGTAACTTCAAATGGCTCGGCTTCATTTGCAATGACAAACGATGACGTACAAAACGAAATTTTATGTGACGAACTTTTGATTTCTCCTACAATGGATTTCACAGGTTTAAATAATGTTCAAGTTTCATTTTTGGCTTATCACGATGGGAATTACGGCTCAGGCGATGCGACGGTAGAGGGCTCTGTCGATGGTGGAACAACCTGGACTATTATTGAAACATTAACGCCATTGGCGGCATGGGAATCGTATGCTGTAAGTCTTGCCGCATACGATAATGAATCATCCGTTCTGATTGGTTTTAGATGGAATGATGGTGGTGATTGTGCTGGGATGGACAATTGGGGTACGGGACTTGCGATCGATAATGTCATCGTAGAAGAGGCGCCTCCATTTGAAGTAACTATCGATGACAATTCATTACTAGAATATACAATTATACCATTAGGTCAAATTCAGGGTCCTATTGGAGCCTCTGGTGTTATTACGAATGCTGGTGCTCAATCGGTAAGTAATATTTTCATGACCTCCAACGTTTATGATACAGATATGAATTTGGTTTATACTCAATCAAGTAATGTCTCTTCTACATTACCTGTAGGTGGTACATTAAATGCAACAGTTCCTGGATACACACCAGTTGATGATGGTGTTTACACGATCGAGTTGATATCAAATATTGCAGAAACAGATGCGAATCCCTTAAACGATACAGTGTCTTACACCTTGGTTGTAACGAACACCTACGCAAGGGATAATGGTTCTGTAGACGTTTCTTTGGGTGTTGGTGCTGGAGCTTTTGCCACACTCGGTAATTCATATGAAATCATTTCTGCAACTAGTCTTTCTTCAGTTTCATTTTTCATGATTCCAGGCTCAGATGGTCTTGGTGATACCGTGAGCGTTATCGTTTATGATATAGTTGGAGGTCTTCCCGCAAATGTTATTGCTCAATCAGAAGATTATTTAATTGCGGAAACGGATACTTCTTCCGGAGGGATCTTTCTTACTTTGCCTATTTTGAGTACACAAGGCACTGTTTTAACATTAACTCCAGGATCTTATTATGTTGGCGTGAATGAATACAGTACGGTGGATAATATGGCATTAGGTCAATCACTGAGTATAGAAACGCCGAATACCTGTTTTGGAAGTATTAATGGTGGTGCCTTTCAGGCTATGGAAAGTTTTGATTTTCCGGGACCTTTTATCGTACGCCCAAATTTCGCGTGCAATCTTACCGCTGAAAATAAAACAGAATGCATCTCTTATACTTGGGGATTAAATGGCGAGACTTACACGGAGTCAGGGGTCTACACCGAGTTGTTGTCTGATGTTTCTGGTTGTGATAGTTTAGTTACCTTAAATCTTGTTATTACTGGCCCATCTGAAGGTACGGATATTCAAACAGCCTGTGGAGGTTATACATGGATTGATGGCGAAACATATTCTGAAAGCAACAGTTCGGCAACTTTTACACTTGTCGATGCGAATGGTTGTGATAGTACTGTAACCTTAAACCTAACGATTAATACACCCAGTAATTCAATTGATACGCAGGTTGCATGTGGTCCATATGAATGGATTGATGGCGTCGTTTACACAACTTCCAATAACACTGCCACCTTTACCTTGATTAATAGTGTTGGTTGTGATAGTATTGTAACGCTTGATTTATCAATTGTAAGCCTTATTGAATCTACAGATGTTCAAGAGGCATGTGGTAGTTTAACGTGGATCGATGGTAATACCTACACAGAGAATACCTCAGCAACATTCATGTTGACCTCGGTCAACGGATGTGATAGTCTAGTGACACTAGATTTGACAATCACATCAGTATTCCAAACAACAGATTCGTTCACGGAGTGCGGGTCGTTTACTTGGACAAATGGAGTGACTTATACTGAAAGTAATAACACCGCGATACAGGAATTAATTTCTGTAGGTGGTTGCGATAGCCTCGTGACTCTTGATTTAACGATTATACCACTGCCAAGTAATGAGGTGTTTGTTTCAGGGGCAACAATTACGGCTGATGCCTTTGCTTCTTCTTACCAATGGTTTGAATGTTCGACAGGATTAGAAATAGAGGGTGCTACTTTTCAATCATTTACGGCGACTGAATCAGGTGAATATGGAGTTAGTATCTCTATTGAAGGTTGTGTTAATGAATCCGATTGTGAGTTTGTAGAGGTTGGCTCTTCTGGCTTATCCGATTCGAAGTATTACTTTAATATTGAGATTTATCCAAATCCATCATCTGGTGTATTTAAACTCAGTATTACAAGTCTAAATACTCCAAAAGTTTTCGTTTCCATTTTGGACGCGAGTGGAAAGGTTATTGAGCACAAGACATTTCAAGCAAGCTCATCGGGAATTGAGATACCGGTAGATATTAGCAACGTAGATCCGGGTATTTATTTCATTAGTATTGAAGCTGGATTCACAATTACTGAACGGATCGTAATAGCTAATTAATAAAAGTCTTTAGCACAGCAGAAAAAGGGGGCGATAGCCTCCTTTTTTTTATGTTTTAAAATGAAGGTAATCTTTGAAGTTATTATTTATCTTTTCTGCAGGAATGTTCCTTAGGAATTCGCTATTTTTGTCAGCACTTGTGCAATTAGTATATAATAAGCAAGTCCGGAAGTTAACGAACTAGACAAATTATGTCCACAAAAATTATGAATTCTGATTTTGAGATTTCAAAAAACCCTGTGATTTCTCAAATGTCATCTATGGATCATGATCAAATTTTGTTTTGTAGTGATAATGTAACCGGTCTAAAAGCAATTATAGCGATTCATGATACAACATTAGGCCCTGCATTGGGTGGTACTCGAATGTGGTCATATAATAACGAATTAGATGCTTTAAATGATGTTCTTCGTTTGTCGAGAGGAATGACTTATAAAAACGCCATATCAAATCTTGCTTTAGGGGGTGGGAAGGCTGTTATTATTGGTGATTCAAAAACGATGAAATCTGAAGCCTTGTTTAGAAGGTTTGGTCGTTTTGTTAATTCCTTGGCTGGTAATTACATAACAGCGGAGGATGTTGGTATTTCTCCATCAGACATGGTTTGGGTGAGTAAAGAAACCAATCACGTTGTAGGTTTGCCTGGTAAAAGTGGAGACCCATCTCCGGTAACAGCATTCGGCACTTACATGGGGATGAAAGCATGTGCGAAAATCAGGTTCGGAACGGATGCCTTGGAAGGTAGAAAGATACTTGTTCAAGGTGTGGGACATGTTGGCGAATATTTGGTGGAATATCTCAGGAAAGAACGTGCAGAAGTATTTATTGCGGACATAAGTGACGATACCGTAAGAAAAGTTGTCCAAAAGTATGGTGCAAAAGGCATAGAACTGAATAAGGTTTACCAGCAGGATATGGATATCTATGCACCATGCGCATTAGGCGGGACGGTCAATGATGATACATTGGTGGAACTTAAATGTGGTATAATAGCAGGTGCTGCAAATAATCAATTAGGTATTGAGAATGCGCATGGTCAAGCGCTTTTAGATAAAGGTATTCTTTATGCTCCTGACTTTGCAATTAATGCAGGAGGTGTTATCAATTGTTTTTCTGAAGTAAAAGATTTGTCCAGCGAATGGGCAATGGGAAAGGCTGAGGATATATACCATACGATACACGATATTGTTGCCCGTTCAGAACGCGAGCGTATTCCCTCTCATGTTATCGCAATGAGAATGGCAGAGGAGAAAATAAATAATGGAAGATCTAATACGAAGTAAATGCTGAACAGAAGACATTTAAGAATTAAAGTCCTTCAGATGTTGTATACTTTCTACAACCAAAAGGAGTCCATGGATCTGAAGACAGCGAATACCCAACTTCTGGAATCTGTGGACTTGATGTATGACTTGTACCTCTACCTTCTTCTTACTTTTCAAGAGGTCAAAAATGCATCTCTTTCAAAAATGGAGGATAGGGCGAATAAGCTTCGTCCGTCTTTTGAAGATCTAAATCCAAATAGAAAATTTGTAGATAATTCAATTGTTGAGAGTATTACAAATTCGAATCCATTTCAAGATTTATGTCAAAGACGCAATGTGAATTGGAAATCTGATGAAAGGCAAGAGATTTTTAGAAAGCTTTTTATTGAAATCGAAAAAAGTGAAGTTTATTTTGAACACATGGAAGCAATTGAAAATCATTTTTCTAGTGCTAAAAATTTCCTAGTCCAATTGTTTAGAAATGAAATTGCGAATTCTCCCTTGGTTTATAACTTTTTTGAAGAAGAAGAGATTCGTTGGATGGATGACATCGATTTAGCATGCTCAATGGTTATCAAAACCATTAAAAACACTAAAAATGAAGGTCCTTTTGAATTCTTACCGTTGTACAAGGATAATGATGATGAAAAAGAATTTATAACGACATTATTAAAGCAAACTGTTGCTATAGATCAAGAGAGTGAAAAAATGATTACTAAATTGGCGGATAATTGGGAATTTGATCGTATTGCAAAAATGGATGTACTCTTATTAAAAATGGCTTTTGCTGAGTTGCAATCATTTGAGAGTATTCCTACGAAGGTTACGATTAATGAATATCTTGAGATTTCGAAATATTACAGCACACCAAAAAGTAATGTGTTTATTAATGGGATTCTTGATAAGTCATTGAAGAAAATGACAAAAGATAAGAAGATAGTAAAAACAGGGAGAGGATTAAAGCAATAATTATGAAAGCAATTAGGTATATGGTTCTTTTTGTTTCTATAGCACTCTTAGGGTGCGAAGAGGTAAATGAGTTAGAGGTGGGACAAAAGACTACGATGAATATCGATAAACTCTATGATGCAGGAACACGCGTTAAAGGGGAAGTGATTGAAGCTGTTTTCAATATAGAAAACACTGGCGATTATCCTCTTGTTTTTGGAGAGATTAAAGGGTCTTGCTCATGCACGGTCGCAGAAAAGCCTGAGGCTCCAATAATGCCTGGTGAAAAGGGAGTGATAACAGCAAAGGTGGACACTGAAAAATTCAGAGTTAATTCTGATATTTCTAAATACGTAACAGTAATGGCTAATACAGAGCCAAATAGAGTAACGCTGAATATAAAAGCGAAAATAAAATAACGATTAAATTTTTTGATTATGGGTGATGGTAGTTTGACGAATATACTTTTTATAGGATTAATGTTCTTTGTCTTTTATTTCTTTATGATTCGTCCACAGATGAAGAAGCAAAAGGAATTAAAGAAATTCAGGGATGGTCTTGCAAAGGGAGATCATATCGTAAGTATCGGAGGTATTCACGGTAAGGTTCTTGAAGTTACAGATGCCACTGTGCTTATCGAAAGTGAAAAAACAAAATTACGTCTTGATAAGTCGGCAGTTTCTCAGAGTGGAGACGAACTATTACAAACGAAATAATTTTCATTAAAAGGTACAATAAGGTATGATATACTTAATGTTGATTCTTGGAATCGTTATTTTGATAATAGGTGGTGAGCTACTAGTTCAAAGCGCGATTAGTTTGAATAACAAGTTTAAGTTATCTCCTTTATTGATAGGGACAACAGTCGTTTCCTTTGGAACATCTGCGCCTGAATTAATTGTAAGTATTCAGGCGATGATAAATGGTAACCCCGGTGTTGCTGTAGGTAACGTAGTCGGATCAAATATTGCTAATTTAGGTTTGGTTTTAGGTTTTGTGATTCTACTTAAACCCTTAGCGATAAATTGGAGAAAGTATTCCTTGTCCTACTTTATAATGTTTATTTCGGCCGCGCTTTTTTATGTTTTTAGTCATGATGGATTAATAGATAATATTGAAGGTATATTTTTTCTTTTTGGTTTAATTGTGTTTTTGTTTCTATCCATAAGATATATGAAAATGCTTTACAAACACGATCGGTCTTTAATCCGAGATGAGCTGTCCTCGGAGTTAAAGGTAAATCTTAGTGTAAAAAGAATGCTCCTTTATTTTATTTTGGGTTCTATTGGCTTGGTTTTAGGCTCTGATTTACTAATAGATAATGCTGTTATTGTTGCTGAACAATTGGGTGTTTCTGAGTTCGTGATTGGTTTGTCGGTAGTTGCCTTGGGGACATCATTGCCAGAATTAATAACTTCTTTAGTTGCAATATATAAAGGAGAAAATAGCATTTCCATTGGTAATTTAATCGGTAGTAATATTTTTAATGTATTTGCTGTACTCGGTGCGTCCAGCTTAATATCAGATATTCCAGTTCAATCAGCTGTTATCGACTTTGATTTATTGATAATGCTATTGTTTGTATTAGTTGTTGGAGTTCTCATTTTTATATTTAAAAAAATGACACGAACACACGGGGTAGTTTTATTGAGTGGCTATTTTTTATATATTATTTTTAGTTTATACTATTAATCTAAAATAAAGCTTGCGCCTTGTTCGCTTGAGGAAACTGTTTTACGTGCATTTGTGAATAACCCCCTTCCAAGTGTCGTCGTATTCTTTCTCGTTATTTTCTTTTCTGCTCTCTGTTGAACTTCTTTTAAATTAAGAACATTAAGGGTGCCATTTTCAGCATCAAGCTTTAGTATATCACCAGTTTCAATTTTAGAAATCAATCCTCCATCAAGAGCTTCAGGTGTGAGGTGTATTGCGGCGGGTACTTTTCCTGAGGCTCCGGACATTCTTCCGTCTGTTACTAAACCTATTTGAAAGCCTCTTTTTTGAAGAATGGTTAGAGAAGGCGTTAAGTTGTGCAGTTCGGGCATCCCGTTTTGTTTTGGTCCTTGAAATGGAATTACAGCAATAAAGTCTTTATTTAGTTCATTGTTCTTGAATGCATTTATTAGGTCCTCTTGTTCGTTGAAAACAATAGCAGGTGCCTCTACAATTCTATTTTTCTTTTGAACTGCCGCCGTTTTGATTACGGATCTCCCAATGTTACCTTTCAATATTTTAATTCCACCATCCTTCGAAAAGGGCTCACTTGCAGGTCGGACAACGGATAAGTTCAAAGAAACATCCGTTCCATTTACAAATTCAATTTTTCCATTGCTAATTTTAGACTCCATACCGAATTTAGATAGACCTTTACCAAGGATAGTCATAACGTCATCGTGAAGTAATCCTTCGTGAAGTAAGGTTTTAATAACAAAACTCATTCCTCCCGCAGCATGGAAGTGGTTTACATCAGCTGCTCCATTGGGATACATTCTTGTGATTAAGGGTATGTTGTCAGAAAGGTCAGACATGTCTTCCCAATTGATTATTATACCTGCTGCTTTTGCAATTGCTATCAAGTGGATAGTATGGTTTGTTGAGCCTCCTGTAGCTAAAAGACCAATAATTGCGTTTACTATTGATTTTTCTTCGATAATTCGTGATATTGAGCGTTCCAAGCCTAAGCTTGCATTATGCGTTGCAACTTCAACCGCTTTTTCATTTAAAAGTCTTCTATGCGTTGTGTCTGGATTAACGAAACTTGAACCAGGTAACTGCATTCCCATGATTTCCATAAGCATTTGATTACTATTGGCGGTTCCGTAAAAGGTACATGTACCAGGAGAGTGATAGGAATCAGATTCTCCCTTTAAAAGAGCTTCACGGTCTATTTTACCTTCTGCAAAGTCTTGTCTTATTTTTGCTTTTTCTTCATTGCTGATTCCGGTTGGCATTGGTCCCCCCGGGACAAATACAACAGGCAGGTGTCCATAATTTAAACAGCCCATCATTAAACCTGGGACAATTTTATCACAAATCCCAAGACTTAATACAGCATCAAATACATTATGAGACAGCCCAATTGATGTGCTTAACGCAATAACGTCTCTTGAAAACAACGATAATTCCATTCCATCCTTACCTTGAGTAACGCCATCGCACATAGCAGGAACACCTCCCGCTACCTGTAAAACTGCATTATTTTTTCTCGCATATATTCTAAGTTCTTCAGGATAGTTCTCATAAACGCGATGGGCAGATAACATATCGTTATATGCAGTAACTAGGCCAAGGTTCTTTGTTGAGTTTCCCGAAAGTTCAGATTTGTCAGAAGGTCCGCAGCCAGCAAAGGAATGCGCAAGATTACCACAGCTTAACGTTGACCGGTAAACTCCTTCCTCAAACATATTATTGACATCTTCAAAGTAGCGTAATCTTGTCTCCTTACTTCTTTCAATAATTCGATTGGTTATTTTAACAATAGTTTCGTGCATAGTTGATTATTTTTCAGCAAAGTAAATTGCTGTTAAGTATTCTTTAAAATGTTGTATTGGAAACGGGTCGTTTGTAGCTTTTTCAAAAATTGATTTTTTTGATGCGCCTGAAAATAATAAAAATCTATTTTCTGCACTTTGAATAAACGGCCTATTAAGCGTAATTCGATGCTCAGGATATACAGGAGCTGTTGTGTTTCGTATGGCTGGACTTTTATCCAATAGGCATTGATCAGATTTAATATCGTTTGGAAATATAGAAGCAGTATGACCATCGCCTCCCATACCTAATATTACAACATCGGCACACTCAAATTTTTTATATTCTTCATTAACGCGCTCGCAGTTGGCTTGATAATCCTCGATATTTAAAACCATTTCAGAAAGTTTCGCATTTTTAGCTTCATTTTGAATTAAGATATCCTTAATCATTTTTGCATTCGAGTAGGATGAATTTGAAGCGACAAAGCGTTCATCAACCAAGCCAATTTCAATTTTATTCCATTCAATTTTCTGAAGAGACAATAAATTATATAGACCTTTTGGTGTTCCGCCTCCCGAAAGTAGAAGTGTGGCATGGCCCCTTGTCTTTATTGCATGGGATAAAATAACCGAAATATTTTGACACATTTCAGCCTCTAAATCAGACAATTCTTTAAAGTGAATCATTTATTCTTCCAGGTTTTAGTTACCCAAGATTCATTATTATTAAGTATTTCGTCTCCTGGGCCCCATGTTCCAGCAGCGTATAGTACGTTTTTAATATTGGCGTTTTTCCAACCATTTGTTATTGTTTCAATCCACGTCCATGCGGCTACTAATTCATCTTGGCTCATAAACAAGGTTTGATTTCCTCGAATCACATCGATAATCAATCTTTCGTAGGCCTCTGGGAAGCGCTCCTCGAATGTATCCATATAATCGAGTTTCAAAGCTGTTGGTTTATATCGATAACCTCCAGGCCCAGGGATTTTTGTCATTTGAATAAGTTCAATTCTTTCCTCAGGCTGAAGACGAATAATAAGCTTATTATTATTGATTTTTTCTTTAGATGGAAAAATATTATGTTTTACTTGTTTGAAATTAATAACAATTTCAGAGTACCTTTTTTTCATTCTTTTACCAGTCCTTAGATAAAAAGGTACATTTTTCCATCTCCAATTGTCGACAAATGTTTTTAGCGCAACAAATGTTTCAGTTTTGGATTCGTATTTTTCAATATCTTCCAAGTATGAGCTTACTTTACTACCCTCAATATTCCCTCTTGTATACTGTCCTTTGATACTTTCGGTGCGAATCGAGTCCTTTGTGAAGGGGCGAAGAGATCTTAATATTTTTAGCTTTTCATTTCTGACTTCGTTTGCGTTTAAAGCAAAAGGTGGCTCCATGGCTACAAGGCATACTAGTTGTAACAAATGGTTTTGAACCATGTCCAATAATGCACCACTTTGGTCGTAGTAACCCGCTCTTTTTTCAACGCCGAGACTTTCTGCCACGGTAATTTGAATACTGTCAATATGTTCAGCATCCCAAGCTCTTTCAAAAAGATTATTTGCAAAGCGGAGGACCATTAAATTCTGAACAGTCTCTTTACCAAGGTAATGATCAATTCTATAAATCTGCGATTCTTCAAAAGCTTGAGTAATTTCATTATTGATTGATATCGAAGATTCTAGGCTGTGTCCCAAAGGTTTTTCAAGAACTACTTTGCTGTTTTTGCCGGCTAAATCTGATGCTTTTAAGGCCTTTGAAATTGGGCCAAATGCACTAGATGGTGTTGAGAAATAGTAAATATTTTGAAAGTCCTTATGCTTGTTTAAAAACGTTTTGAGTGACTTGTATCCTTCCACAGAAGGTTCTTTTGCTATGGTAAGATGAATATTCGTCATAAAGGCCTCTATTTCACTCTTATTTATCTTTGAACTCTCGAGATTCTTTTCGAGAAAGATTCTAACTTGAGACCTAAATGTTAGTTCTTGATCGGTTTTGCGTGTAATTGCGATAATATTATATTTACAGTTGAGTTGTCCATCAATATATCTATGGTAAAGTGCAGGGTATATTTTTCTCAGGGCAAGATCACCTGTCCCTCCAAAAACTACAATATTAAAATTTTGAAACTGTTCGGTATGTTTTTGTTTTTTAGCCATAAATGCTATTTTGTTTAGTGTCAAAGTTACACTTACTATTTCAATTGTGACAAACTTTATTAAAAGTTAACAACGAGTTAATGTTATAAAGCTTATTATCTAAGTTCGGGAAAGGTTCTAAATCGATACATTTGAAGGGTTTGGAGTTAAATTAAAATAAGTTATCGCATCTGTCATATAGTTTTGAAATGCATCAAAGAGATCCTCTTTAAACGGTTCCATTATTTCAGGTGCATTACCTAATTGATTTTGAAAAGATATTCTTTTGGCAACACCCTGACAGGACTTCTCTAACCCATAAGACGTTGGGTAATAGTTTAGCCATTTATGCTCTTTTATTTTACCTAAGAACCATTGAAATTCTTTAGGGTATTTATCTATGTAATTACTTTCAAATTTATAAAAAGCTTCTAGATATTGCATGTATGGAATGGGGTGGTATGTATCCCAGTGTTTTGAGAGTAGGTGATCGAAGTAGAGGTCTATTGCAATTCCAGCTACTTTAGGTAATGTAGCATAGAGTTTTGAGCGAACTTCTTTGACATTTATATGATTGTCGATGTAATGATCAATGGAACGATGCAAAAGAACGCCATTTTTTATAGGCGCGGGATAGTCCAAGAAATGTTTTCCCTTACAAAAATCTCCAAAGAGATTTGCAATCATCAATTCTGAATTATTATCTGAAAAATATAAGTGTCCTAAAAAATTCATATCAAGGAACCTAAGGTAATAAATCCTTAGTATTCGTCCTCGTTAAATAGGAAGTCCTCTCTGGAAGGGTAGTCAGGCCAAATCTCCTCAATACTTTCGTAGATTTCACCCTCGTCTTCTAAATCTTGAAGATTTTCTGCTACCTCCATTGGTGCACCAGTTCTTATCGCAAAGTCGATAAGTTCATCTTTTGAGGCGGGCCAAGGGGCATCTTCTAAATAGGAAGCTAATTCTAATGTCCAGTACATTGATATTACTTTTTGTTATTCGGCAAAAGTAAACTTTATTTCAAACTATCCAAGAAAAAAATGATTTTTGTGAAAAACATCCTTAAGATTTAGGAATCCACGGTGACTCTTCAGCATTTAGATCGAGTGATAGCTTCCGGCTCAATGTAAATAGATAATCACTGAGACGATTAAAATATGAAAGAATAATAGGGTCGATAGTAACATGGCTTGAGAGTTCTACAATAATACGCTCAGCGCGTCTGCAAACAGTTCTGGCAACATGACATTTAGAAACGGTTTCATGTCCGCCAGGTAGTATGAACATTTTCATTTCCGGTAAAGATTTATCCATGCTATCAATCCATGATTCAAGCAGATTTATATTTTCAGTTTTTAAATCAGGGAGTTTCATAGAAGTTCCTTTATCACCAACAGCAAGAAGAGAGCCAGCGGTAAACAATCTGTCTTGTATCTCTAAGAGTTGTTCTTGAATTTCTTTTGTAGTTAAACTATCCCTAAGGAGTCCAATATGTGCATTTAATTCATCAATTGTTCCGTATGCATTAATTCGCAAATCATTTTTTGAAACACGTGTTCCTCCAATGAGTCCTGTTTCACCTTTATCACCCTTTTTTGTATAAATTTTCATAATTAAACTTTTTTTAATGCTTGCTCAATATCCCAAATAAGATCTTCATGGTTTTCTACACCTACAGATAATCTAACCAATTTTTCTGTTATACCAAGTTTTGCTCTAAAGTCAGGAGCAACACCGGCATGAGTCATTGTTGCCGGGTGCTCAATTAATGATTCTGTACCACCAAGGCTAACAGCTAGTTTGATCAATTTTAAATGATCAATAAACGCGAAAGCTTCTTTCTCAGAGCCTTTAATATCAAAGGACAACATAGCCCCCGGAGAGGTATATTGCCTTTTGTATATTTTGTACTCATCTGTACCATTAGGAATTAAGCCTAAGTAATAAACTTTCTCTACCTTTTTATGTTCGTTCAAAAACTTAGCAACGTGTTTTGCGTTTTCGGCTTGTTGCTCCATCCTAATCTTTAGTGTTTCTAAGCTTCTCATTAATAGCCACCCCGTATGTGGTGCTGCCATATTACCGAGAAAAGTTCTGAGAATTTTGACACGATTTATTACATCTTGATTTCCGCAGCATGCACCTGCAATGAGATCACTATGTCCTCCAATGTATTTGGTTGCCGAATATAGTACAAGATCCGCACCGTGCTCTAAAGGGTGCTGCCATAGCGGGCCCATGTATGTATTGTCAACAGTGAGTAAAACCTTTTTGTCATTTGACGAATAGTGCGTCGCAATTTCGTTACACATTTCCATATCAATCAAAGCATTCGTAGGATTTGCTGGGGTTTCGATATAGATCAAAGCGAGCTTGTTTGCCATCCCTGAATTCTTTAACCTTTTGACAATATCATCTTGTGTATCATTTGGGGTGAAAGAGATGGTATGTATTCCAATTTTCTTTAAGAAATCGTTGATAAAATGGTTTGTCCCACCATAAAGCGGTGAACTATAAAGTAGTACATCTCCTGGAGTTAAAAATTCTAGGAGCACAGTAGATATCGCAGCCATTCCACTTTCAAACACAGCACAGTCATCCGCTTTATCCCAAAGTTTTAATCTTGTTTCAAGAATTTCAAGATCCGGATTATTAATTCTGCTGTAAATAAGTCCAACCTCTTCCGTTTCCTCTTTTTCTCTCAGACCATAAGCTACCTCAAAAAATGCTTTTCCTTCTTGTGCATTTTTAAAAACAAAGGTTGAAGTTTGAAAAATTGGAGATTTAATGGATCCTTCAGAAAGCCCAGGCTTGTAACCGTGAGACATCATTAAACTCTCTGGCTTGAAATCGTGTTTTTTACTCATCATTTTAAGATTGCGTCTCGGATATATTGATTTAACGGATTCAAAGTCAGTTTAATGAACTCTAATAAAAAACAAACATATCCTTAAAACATTATGTTCAATTTGAGCGCAAAGTTAGAAAAGCTTTTTGTTTTTCAGTAGAAAGTATTTTAAATAGAAAAAGCCCTCTCGGGCTTTTGGTTAAATGTTTATTTGTTTGGATTTATCAAATTTTATTCGATAATCAAAGTCGAAGGTTTTTTTATCCTTTGGATTAAGTTTCACTTTCCATTCTATGAGTCCTGTTCGTTCTATAAGTTTTCCTTTTCCGACATTAATTTTGTCGATAACAATATCTGAATTTGTTGTGATTGGAATTTGATCTTGTATTACAACCTCAATTTGACTTGACTTCATATTTTTAATTTCAATAGAATAGGCTTGTAGCTTTTCGATTTTATCACCTATTGTTTTTTCTTTACACCTAGATGACAATAGTTTTCTGGTTATGGATATGTTAGGGTCCTTACCAAGGGAGAGATATAAAGTATCATTCATTTTTGTAGGATCAATGTAGGTTTCTCCAATGTATGAGCCATCGAAAAATATATTTGCTTTCGATGGAATCAATTGTAATTCATCCACCTTAAGCATTTCTGCAACAAGATAAACGGATTGATCCATTTTAGGCACTGCATAATACTTGAAATTGGTTTCTAATTCTGATTTTTGGACCAAAACCATGTGCTTTTGACCATTTGAAGCAATTGAGTAGGGTAAGTTTATTTTAAATTCTGCTGCAATGAGTTGCTGAACAACTTTTGTGAATTGATCTGCATCTAAAGCAATTTCATCTTCCTGTATTGATTCTAATGCATAACCTCTATTTGCAATCGCTTGTTGTGGAGAACTTTTCATTTTATAATTGTCGTTTCTCGACACAGACAACTGACTCCTATAATTAACGTAGTTTATGTACCAGGGGTTGAGCTCTGGTTTTGTTTTGTTCGCATAGGGATTGTTTGTAGAAATTCTTAGCTTAATATTTTTCCATTCCAATTCTGTATTTTGATAGACTTGGGCTTTGTAGTTCATGAAAATCTTTCCTTCAGCGGATTCGCTTCTTATGTCATATAAAGGGGTCCATCCAGCATTTGCAGATAAATAAGAAAAGTTGATTTTCCCACTTACACTTCCTTCAGAAATTAACGAGACTGTGACTCTCGGTATGGGGGTTGTATTAGATTTTGTCTGTCCAAGGTTACTCAATCTATTACGTAAGTGATTGAGCCTTTTATTCATTTTTGCTAACTTTTTCTCTGAAAACTTTGTCGCTTTGCTAATGCTGATAAGTTTTTTATTTAAAGCGCTCATTTTTGAAGTGTATAATTCTATCGCTTCTTGAAGTAGTTCAAGAGAATCACTTACCTTTCCTTGATTCTTCATAACACCATTATTTCTCAGCATATTTTGCGCTTGCTGATAAACCGAAGTTTGTTCTTTTAAATCTCTAATATCAAAGCCCATAGATTCAATTGAGTCATTTAAAAGCCGAATTGAACTTTTAATTCTACTTGATTCTGAACTTACATCCTTCACAATTGCTTTTGGATAGAAAAGGCTGTATTTACTATCTAGAATTACAACATTTCCTGTGGCGCTCACTTGAATGGTTTGTGGGTCAATTGAAGGGCTAATTCCTTCTATTATTATTTCATTAATGCCTTTTACAGCATTGTAACTCAAAGATGAGCGTAATTGAACTCCTGAAGTGTATACAATTGCTTCTTTAAGTTTTGCTTTACGGATTTGTTCAACTGTTCTGTGGTTTCCGTAGCTAGAGAAGGTTAAGGCAAACATAAATGTTATAAAAAGAGTGTTTTTCATGTCTTGTTTTTGGTCTCTGTACACCTGATTTAAAAATTGGTTCATTCGCTGTAAACTTTTTGTAAAGTGCAGTGTTTAATTGCTATGAGTCGAAATGTGGTATCCGTTAAAAGTTTAAAGAAAAGTTTCAAAGGGTTTGAGGCCGTTAAGGATGTTTCTTTCACAGTTCAAAAAAATGATGTATTCGGTTTTTTAGGCCCGAATGGTGCCGGGAAAAGCACATCTTTAAGATGCATGCTTTCATTAATTCAAGCAGATGCCGGACAAATAAAATTATTTGATCAGGACTTACAGCGCAATCGTTCTAATGTTCTTTCTAAAATTGGCTCGATAATCGAAAAGCCAGATTTTTATAAATATCTTTCAGCATTTAAAAATCTCGAATTATTAGCACGAATTTCTGGTAGTTCAGTTTCAAAATCTGAGCTTTACGATATTTTAGAATTCGTCGGTCTCCAAGGGCGAGAGAAGCACAAGTTTAGAACTTTTTCCCATGGTATGAAGCAGCGTCTTGGTATAGCCCAAGCCTTAATGCACAACCCAGAATTAATAATACTTGATGAGCCAACAACGGGTCTTGATCCTCAGGGAATTGTCGATATAAGAAACTTGATTTTAAAATTGAGTAAAGAACAAGGGAAGACGGTTATTCTTTCCTCCCATCAGCTCGCGGAAATTGAATTGATTGCGAATCGAATGGTAATAATAAACAAAGGAAAAACCATTATAGAAGGTAGTGTAAACGAGCTCTTGAACTCCTCTAATATGGTAGTGAAATTTCAATTAGATGACACTGGAAGGGGCAAAAAGTTGTTAGCCAAGGATTTTGGGGATATCCGTAAATTAAAATTTACAGAAGATGAGTTGACATTTGAAATCGAAAAAATGCGAATTGCCGACGTGGTGGAATGTTTTGTTAAAAACAACCTTCGCATATACAGTGTCGAGCAAAAAAGAAAGCTTGAGGATTATTTTATTAAAATGATAGAAGAATAATATGTTGCTTAAAAATACATGGAACGAGCTTGTTAAAATCCTAGCGAAGCCAAGAAGTTATATAGGTTTTGGGGCATTAACTTTATTGATTGGAATTATTCTTCTCGCTATGAAGGCTGATGGTAAAAGTTTTATATCATTTGTGACAGCATCGTTTGAACAAACTCTAAGTTTTAATGGTGAGATCCTAAACGGTAATTTGATGGCCTTTGTGATTTTACAAATGCTTATCATTCATGTGCCTCTGCTTGTTGCTTTAGTCACGGGAGATTTGGTATCGGGTGAAGCGGCAATGGGTACATTGCGTATGATGGCAACAAAACCTATTTCGAGATCTGCAATTTTAGGTTCCAAGCTTTTGGCTGGAGCGATTTACACTTTTTTATTAACACTTTGGATGGCTTTTATGGCTTATGGTTTAGGTCAGTGGATGTTCGGTGTGGGTGATTTGATAGTGTTAAATAGTGATGGTCTCGTTGTTTTACCTGCTGATGACATTATGTGGCGCTATTTCTACGGTTTTGGTCTCGCCTTTTTATCTTTACTAGCAGTCGCTACAATGTCTATTTGTTTTTCAGTTTTTTCAGACAATTCTGTAGGCCCTATTGTAAGTACCATGGCAGTAATTATTCTTTTTACAATTATAGGTTCATTAGATGTGGATAGCTTTGTTTCGATACAGCCTTTTCTTTTAACTACACACATGGCCTCATGGCGTAGTTTGTTTGAAATGCCTGTGCCTTTTGATGATATTTTAAGTTCAATTTATATATTACTTTTTCATGTTATTGCCTTTGCAGGTATTGCGTTTTGGAGATTTAATAAAAAGGATATAAACACATGATAAAAGCATTTTTACTTACTAGTTTATTATTAATTGGGAACTGTATTTTTGCACAGGACGCCCAAGTTTTATTGCGTCAAGTCGTAGACAAAATAGAGCTTGTTAAAGATTACTCTGCAAATGTTCAGATTATCGCTGACATACCCTTAATTAAAATTTTACCGTCGAAAGCTAAAATCTATTTTAAAGGTCCTGACAAATTTAAAGTGGTATCGAAAGGGATCGCCATATTACCTAAGCAGGGTTTTACCGATATGAATTTATTTCTATCAAAACCTGACGATTATATGGTCGTATTTGCAGGAAAGAAGATGATTGAAAGTGTTGAGACAACCCTACTTACAGTAATTGCAAATGAAAGTGACGCAGAAATTATTCTTGTAAAACTTTGGGTTGACGCTTCGAGAAAGTTAATAATGAACTCTGAAATCACGACCAGAAGCAGCGGTAACGTAAAAATAGATTACAAGTATGCTGTAAACAAATCATTTGATTTACCATCAAGAATTAAATTCACAGTTGACGTAAAAGAATTTAAGATGCCAAAAAGTTTTTCTACAAACCCCCATAAAACCAACAAATCAAAAGCGAATAAACGGAAAACGGGTACTATTGAATTGTTGATTTCAAATTACAAGGTGAATCAAGGGATTGCCAACTCTTTTTTTGTTAAGTAGTTTAGCTTTTTAAATCTATTGTTTCTTTCTTGCTGTTTTAAGGGATTCATTACATTTGTGCCATTAAAACAAATTATGAAATTACTCGAGAATAAAATTGTACTAATTACTGGAGGTTCGAGAGGAATAGGAAAATCTATTGCTCAAGAATGTGTTCGCCAAGGTGCTACAGTTGCCTTTACATATAGAGATAAGAATACCGAAGATCAGGCAATCCAAGTAGAAAAGGAATTAACAGAAGATGGTGGATTGGCAAAAGCATTTATGTCGGACGCATCAAGCTTTGATGATGCTCAGAAATTAGTTGCAGAAGTCATCTCAGAATTTGGAACTTTAGATGTCCTAGTAAATAATGCAGGTATTACAATAGATACTTTGTTAATGCGAATGACTGAAGAGCAATGGGATGCAGTAATCAATACCAATCTTAAATCTGCTTTCAATTTAACGAAAGCAGCACAGATACCGATGCTGAAGGCTCGTTCAGGTTCTATTATAAATATGTCCTCTGTTGTTGGCGTTAAAGGAAATGCTGGTCAAGCGAATTATGCGGCTTCCAAAGCAGGATTAATTGGTTTTACAAAATCTGTAGCTGCAGAATTAGGTTCTCGTAATATCCGATGCAACGCGATAGCACCTGGATTTATTGAAACTGAAATGACCAAATCTCTTGATGAAAAGGTTGTCGATGAATGGAGAAATGGTATTCCGCTTAAAAGAGGAGGTAGTCCGAAAGATGTTGCAAATACTACGGTATTCTTGGCTTCTGAAATGTCAGCATATGTGACTGGTCAAACCATTCATGTATGTGGGGGTATGTTAATGTAAGCTATGAATACACGGCCAAGAAGAAATAGAAAAAATGCAGCCATTAGAGACATGGTGCAGGAAACCCAACTAGGGGTTGAACATTTAATTTTCCCTGTATTTTTAAAAGATGGTCAAGGAGTAAAAGAGTCAATTAATTCATTACCAAATATTTATAGATATTCAATTGATGTATTACTAAAGGAAATCGAAGTTTGTTTAAACTTAGGTATTCGTGTGTTTGATATCTTTCCCGCTGTGGAAGAAAGTCTTAAGGATAAAACCGCCACCTACAGCTACAATGATGACAATTTTTACCTTCGTGCCATTCGTCAAATTAAAGAACGATTTCCAGAGGCTACATTGATGAGCGATGTTGCAATGGATCCCTATTCTTCTGATGGTCACGATGGACTCGTTGAAAAAGGTGAAATAATCAATGATAAGACACTTCCTATATTGGCTAAAATGTCAGTTGCTCAAGCACAAGCTGGTATTGACATTATAGGTCCTTCAGATATGATGGATGGGAGAGTTGGAGTAATTCGGGAGGCTTTAGACCTTGCTGGTTATTCTAATACATCAATTATGTCTTACACTGCAAAATATGCAAGTGCATTTTATGGTCCGTTTCGCGATGCTTTGAAGTCTGCACCGAAATCGGGTGATAAGAAAACATATCAAATGAATCCTGCTAATAAATCTGAGGCGCTTACAGAGGCGCATTTGGATGTTGAGGAGGGAGCAGATATGATCATGGTCAAACCAGCATTATGCTATCTTGACGTCATTCATTTGCTAAAAGAAAATTTTGCGGTTCCAGTGACGGCTTACAATGTGAGTGGTGAATATGCCATGGTGCATGCGGCAGCACAGAAGGGTTGGTTAGACTATAATGCTGTGATGAGTGAGATGTTGCTCAGCATAAGAAGAGCAGGAGCGGACGGTATATTGACATACTTCGCTAAGGATTTTGCAGTGCTCATCAAAGAATAATCAAATCAAATAATCATGCATTACATTACAGATGATTTTTACAGTGTTGAAAAAATCAACGCGCTTGTTGTCTCGGTTGAAAAAATTGGGATTAGCGAAGTATCGAAAATTAAAGTATCAGCTTGTGCAGATTATTTAAAGCACAAGTTAAATACAGGTAATGAGGTCATATACGGAATCAACACAGGATTTGGTTCTATGTGTAATAAGGTAATAAACAACAAGGAATTAGAAGAGCTACAGGTGAATTTGGTGCGTTCTCATGCTTGTGGTGCAGGAGCGAAAATACCTATTGTAATTTCTAAACGAATTCTCTTATTAAAAGCAATCGCATTATGCAAAGGATACTCAGGTGTTTATCTTGAAACCATTGAGCGTATTTTATGGCTTTATAACAATAATGTTATCCCTGTGATCTATGAATTGGGTAGTTTGGGTGCCTCTGGAGATCTTGCGCCTCTTGCACACATGTCATTGCCTTTAATAGGTGAGGGAGAAGTTCATTATAAAGGTGAAATAAGAGCAGCCAATGAGGTTCTTAAGGAGCTTGGTGTGAATCCGATTCATCTTCATGCTAAGGAAGGTTTAGCGTTACTGAACGGAACGCAATTCATGGCCGCTTTTTTAAGTTATTGTGTGCATGAGGGAATTCGTATTTTTGATGCTGCTAACACTGTTGGTTCTTTATCTCTAGATGCTTTTTTAGGATTAAAGTCCCCTTTTCAAGCGAATGTAAACGCTATTCGTAATCAAAAAGGTCAAATTGAAGTTGCTAGAATTATTTCAGACAGATTAGAAGGTAGTGCCCTAATGAATGAACCAAAAGAACACGTTCAAGATCCATATTCACTGCGTTGTATTCCTCAAGTTCACGGTGCGAGTAAAGACACCCTTGACTTTTGTCGGGAAATCATTGAAAATGAAATAAATGCCGTTACGGATAATCCCACCATTTTTCCTGAATCAGATGAGATTATATCTGCAGGTAATTTTCATGGCCAGCCTTTGGCACTCGCTTTAGATTATTTAGCCATAGCCATTGCAGAATTGGGTAGTGTTTCTGAGAGAAGAACCTATAAATTAATTTCAGGAGAAAGAGGTTTACCTCCATTTCTTGTTAAGAATCCAGGGCTTCACTCGGGGCTTATGATTGCGCAGTACTCATGCGCATCAATGGTAAGTCAAAATAAGCAGCTTTGTACACCTGCATCAGTTGATACAATAGATTCTAGCAATGGTCAGGAAGATCATGTTAGTATGGGGGCTAATGCTGCAACCAAATGTAAGAGAGTCATTGAGAACGTTCAGAATATTATAGGTATTGAACTATTAAGCGCCGCTCAGGCTATCGACTTTAGAAGACCATTGCAATCTTCAAAAGTTAACGAGGAATTACTTACTGCTTACAGAGAGGAGGTTTCTTTTATTGAGTCAGATAGGATTTTATCTAATGATATTCACAAGTCCAATTCTTTTTTATTTAAATGATGAGTATCAACAATACGCATGAAAAGTCAGATGAAATAAAAAATGAAAGACCAAGGGGTCTTTTTATTCTTTTTGTCTTGACAGCAATTAATACCTCAACTCAATTGCTTAGTTCTGTTGCTGGTGTTTTTAGTGGCTCTGCTGATTCGGTAGCAATGGAAGAAGTGAAGTTTGAAAATGCACGACTTATTAAATCATTTCGAGATTTGGGCTCATCTGAGGACATGTTAGAGGTGATACGTAAGATGGAGGTCATTACTTTGGCAACATTGGAAAACCTTCAGTTAATTAGCTTTTTGATGCTTTTATTTTCAGGACTCGGTTTATATGGGGCGCTGACCATGTTTCGTGGGTTAAAGAAGGGCTTTCACATGTATATTGCATATTCTTTTTTGTGTCTAATTCAGTATTATTTTATTGTTTCTCCTTCTGAAATACCGATATATGTAATGCTTACAAATGGTTCGGTTTCCTTACTTTTCGTATACCTCTATTCTCGTCATCTAACTTGGATGAAATAATGCTAAAAGATCTTCCCAGGATTTAGTATTCCATTTGGGTCAAAAGTTTTTTTAATACTTCGCATTAAATTGATTGTCACCGTGGGGAAAGCAATGGGCATATACTGTTTTTGAACAAGTCCAATACCGTGTTCGCCTGAAATAGTACCGCCTAGTTTTACAACTTCAGTAAAAAGCTCTTTTATAGCAATTGGTAGTTCATTGTTCCACTTTACATCAGATAAATTTCCTTTTAGAATATTTACATGAAGATTGCCGTCGCCGGCATGACCGTAACAAATAGAATTGAATCCGTATTTTGAACCTATTTTTTTAACGTGATCTAGTAGTTCAGGTAGTCTGTATCTTGGTACCACGGTATCTTCTTCTTTATAAGTTGAATTTGCTTTTACAGCTTCTCCTACTTTTCTTCGTAGGTTCCAAAGTGTTTGCTTTTGTGCTTCAGCTTCAGCAAATAAAATCTCATCTGTCTTGAATTGCCCAAGAACACTGAGAATTTTTTCACAATCAGACATGAGTAGTTCTGGATCAAACCCATCAACTTCAATAAGCAGATGTGCCTCGTGGTTTTTAGTTACTGAAATGGAAAAGTCTTGTGTGAAATCTTGCGCAAGTTTTAGTGCGTCATTTTCCATGAATTCTAGACCGCTAGGAACTATACCGGCTCTAAATATTTCTGAAACCGCCGCGCAAGCATCGGATGCTTTATAAAAAGGCACAAGCATGAGCATGTCATGCGTAGGATGCGTTATCAATTTCAAAACAATCTTTGTTACAATCCCTAGTGTTCCTTCTGAGCCAACTAAAAGCTGTGTTAGGTTATATCCAGTAGCATTTTTGATGACATTTGCGCCCGTCCAAATTATGGAGCCATCGGCGAGAACGATCTCAAGGTTGAGGACATATTCGTTTGTCACACCATATTTTACAGCTTTCGGACCTCCAGAGTTTTCAGCAACATTGCCGCCAATAAAACATGAGCCTCTGCTCGCAGGGTCTGGCGGGTAAAAAAGTCCTTTAGCGCTTACCGCATCTTGAAGCTGTTGTGTGATTACACCTGGTTCCGTAATTACTTGATGGTTTTTTTCATCAATTTCAATTATTTTATTGAGCTTCTCTGTGGATAAGAGCACACCTCCGAATATAGGCAGTGCACCACCACTTAAACCTGTCCGTGCACCAGCAGGTGTAACAGGAATAGATCTTTCATTACAATAGCTAAGAATTTTTGATATTTCACCTGGGTTTATCGGAATAAGAACAATTGCAGGGAAAAAGACAAGGTCTTCTGTCTCGTCTTGGCTGTAGAGCTCTAGCTCATTTGTCTTATATTTACAGCGCTCCTTTAATAGGTCTGTAAAAAACGTAATATCTTTTTGTCTAATCTTTCTAAAAGTCGCCTCTTGTTCTAACACATTTCAAAAATAACAATATCATCATATTTGATACTCGTTTAGGCTAAAATTGTACTTTTATAATAAATCACTTTTATGAAAAAAGAGGCTTATATCGTTGATGGCGTTCGAACAGCAATTGGGAATTTTGGAGGAACACTTTCACCAATAAGAACAGATGATTTAGCCGCACATGTCATAAAGGTGTTAATGAATCGAAATCCAAATCTTGATTATTCAAAAATCGAGGACGTTATATTGGGTTGTGCTAATCAAGCCGGAGAAGATAATAGAAATGTTGCGCGTATGGCAGGATTGCTTGCAGGATTGCCCTATGAGGTTGCTGGAGAAACGGTAAATCGTCTTTGCGCATCTGGAATGGCCTCAGTAATTCATGCAAGTCGTGCAATCCTAGCAGATTCAGGTGATCTTTTTATTTCCGGAGGAGTTGAACATATGACAAGAGGACCTTGGGTAATTTCAAAATCTTCAAAAGCTTTTGGTAGAGATGCTCAGATGCATGATTCGTCCTTTGGTTGGAGATTTGTAAATCCAAAAATTCATGATGCATATGGAACAGATGGCATGGGTGTTACTGCTGAGAACCTTGTGGATAAATATGGAATAAGCAGAGCAGATCAGGATGAATTCGCACTTTGGTCTCAAAAGAAAACTGCTGCTGCACAAGCCTCAGGTTTTTTCAAAGATGAAATAACGCCTATCGAAATCCCTAGGAGAAAAATGGATCCATTGGTTTTTGATAAGGATGAATTTCCTCGCAGCAATACAACATTAGAAACTCTTGGTGGATTGCGCGCAGCATTTAAGAAAAATGGAAGTGTTACAGCTGGAAATGCCTCAGGTTTAAACGATGGTGCTGCAGCATTATTGATAACCTCAAGTCAAGCAGTTCAGGAATACGGATTAAAACCTTTGGTGAGAATAGTTTCTTCTGCTGTAGCTGGTGTAGAACCCCGGATTATGGGTATTGGTCCAGTAATAGCCTCACATAAGGCTTTAAAGAGAGCAGGATTGACCTTAGATGATATGGATATTTTAGAATTAAATGAAGCCTTTTCCGCACAGGTACTTGCTTGCACGCGTGAGTTAGGGCTGAAAGATAATGACCCTCGAATTAACCCAAATGGCGGTGCAATTTCTTTGGGTCATCCTTTAGGAATGTCTGGTTCTCGTATTTTACTTACTGCTGCAAGACAACTCCAAGCCACTAATAAACGTTATGCTTTAGTAACGATGTGCATAGGGGTAGGTCAAGGTTATGCCACAATCCTCGAAAAAGCTTGAGAGAATTAAAATGTTTTGATATCTATATTCTTACGATACTTTTAATCGGAGCGCTTGCATGTACAAAAAAGCCTACAGAATGGAATACAGACTGGGTTCTTCCATTATATAGCGATACACTTAATTTAATGAATTATCATAACGATAGTACATTGGATAACTCTAATGCACATTACGTCGTTGATTTTCATAGAACAATTGTAGATTCTTACCTCAAAGATTTTCTTGAGCTTCCAGATACGACCATTCATCAATCTTTCTCACCGACAATTGATATTGGAAATATTCCTGCAGGTTTTACCTTTTATAATGCTGTTGAGACGCATGAACTCTCAATCCCTGATGTAGAGCTAAAAAAAATAATAGTATCCGAGGGTTCGATTAAGCTCTCGGTTTATAACCCTATAGCAACGGCTGCTTATTATACTATCAAAATGCCAGGAGTAACACTTAATGGTCTTGAGTTTGAGGAGACTTTTTTTGTTGAAGCTGGAACACAGGAAAACCCTGCTCTCGGTGAAGCGGTTATAATGCTAAACGGCTATGAACTTGATTTACAAGGAACAGGAGTTATGGGCTCTTCTAATGTTTCTGCATATAACATATTACAAACTTCCTTGTCGATTACTACTGACCCTGAAGGAGAAAACTCGAGTCTTACAACATCTGATGTATTTGAACTTGATGCAAAGTTCGAAAATGTAAAAATTGCTTATGCTATGGGTTATTTTGGGGAGATTTCTTTTTCAGATACCTCCGAAGTTGAGCTCCCATATCTTGATTTAGTTCAAACAGGTATGCTCGACCTTCCTGAGTCCCCATTGCGAGTTAATGTAGCCAATGGAGCTAAAATACCAGCGTCAGCGAAACTGACATTATTAGAAAGTACGAATCAAAATGAAGAGAACTTTCAGTTATCCTCCTCAATTCTTAATACAAACCAATTTATTGCGCCCGCAACCGGTTCATGGTCTTCGTTAATTCCTGGAATTCAAGAATTTACAGTAAATCAGGACAACAGTAATTTAACTGATTATATTGAGCATCTGGGTTCTAAGCATAGAATTGGATATGATTTTAAAATGAACCCGCTTGGTTTTGGTACTGGTGCGTATAATGAAATATTCCCGACAAGTAAGGTAAGGGTTGATGTTTCAACCCAATTCCCTCTGCAATTAGGAATGAATGGTTTGGTTGTTTCTGACACTTTAAACTTTGAACTTTCTCAGCTTCAAATAAATAATATCATACAGGCTCAGTCCTTAGAACTTCATTTGAATTATTGTAACGCATTTCCATTACAAGGTGCTTTACGTCTAAAGTTGCTTGATGAGAATTTAAATGTCATTCATACTTTTTATGATGCTGAATTTATTGCATCGGCATTGAGTGGTATACTAGATGTTACAGATAATTTATATAAAGTTTCCGGCAAGTCTGTGGTCTCCCTCGATGAAACTGCAACATCGCTAATTCCTGAAACACATTTTATTTTGATTGAAGCAACACTAAATAGCAATTCAATGTCATCACCAGAGATTGTATCCATTCCAAGTGATGCTTTTTTGTTTTTTGATTCATTTTTAAAAGTAACAACGAAAAACTCAATAAAATGAAGCGTTACTCATTCATCGTTTTTTTGTTTCTTTCATTTTCTCCTTTATTGATTGGGCAGTCCATGCTGCCTGCGCATCAAGACACATCAGCTTTGACAAGAACAAATGAAATTATTTTTTCTGGTTTAGCCGATTATCAATCGACCTCGATTGGTAAAGATATTGTTAAAAGCTTTTTTTATGGTGGCTTTATTGATGATGAGATGAAAGGGGTTACGAGTGGAAGGCAGCAATTAATCAATAGGTTTGGAATTGATATCAGCACAGAGATAGAATATAAAAATCACAAAAGCACCATTTTTAAAGATTCCACAATTGGATTTTCTTTGAAATATGGGGCGTATAACTTTTCTGGAATTCAATATACAGCAGATGCTTTTGATTTATTGTTCTTTGGAAATTCTGCTTTCATTGGTGATACAGCAGTTTTATCAGGGAGTCAATATAGTTCATACACCTTTCAGAAGATTGGGTTTGGTTGGTTTGATAAGTATTCGAAATCAAGTATCACGTTAAATGCTGTCGGTGTAAATAACGTATTTTCAGGAGTGATAAATAATGCTGCTTTATATCAAAGTGCGTCTTTAGACTCAATAGATTTCCAAATCGATGCTCTTTACAAGTCATCTAATCCTAATCGTTTCAGTGGTTTCGGTGCAGCAGTTGATATTGATTACCGTTTTAATATGCCAAAAAATGATTCTGAATCAATATATTTTCAATTCCTGGCTAGAAATTTGGGCCTCGTTTATATGCCTAATGTGAATCACAGTGAAATCCGGGGGCAACTCGCTTTTGATACCTATACGGTCGATGAATTATTAAATGCCCAAACTGTATTTGAGGATACGGATGAAACCATTGCAACATTCTCAGATACTTCTTCAACCAAAGGGAATTGGAGAGTTCTTCCTGCAATGTTTCAATTCACAAAGCTTATAGATAGAAATTCAAAGCAGAAGCTTCAATGTTTTTATGGTGCTCGGGCCTTCCTTTCTTCTTCTTTTATGCCGATGTTTTTTGTTGGTGCTGATATGCATCCATTAAAATGGTATCGTTTAGGTCTTCAGGCGAGTTATGGAGGGTTTTCTAACCTTAGATGGGGTATGTATTCTGATCTTAAATTTGATTATTTTAGTTTAGGAATTGCATCTGAAAATTTATTCAGTCAAACAGGTGAGTCGATAATTATAAAAATTACATGCGAATTTTAAATACCATCTTGATATGCTTTTTGTGGCTCTCCTGTATTTCATTCGGTCAGAATGCTTTCTACAAAGTATATTCTGGTTTAGGTTATGATGTCGGTAAAGGCGTTGTGGAGTTGAATGATTCGTCTTATGTTGTTTGTGGAACAACTACGAGTTGGGAGGGCAGTGCCCAAGCCTTTTTAATGAAAGTAGACAGTGTAGGTAATCGACAATGGACTTTTGATTATGGTGGACCTGAATCAGATGGTGCCTCTCGTGTCTTGTATAAGGAAAATCTTGGCCTTTTTACTATTGGTTATACAAACTCTTTAGGACCTGGAGATTTTAATGGTCTCGTGATGCATATGTCAGTTGACGGCTCTCTTATTTGGGAATCAAAGCTTGGTTCGGATAATGCTTGGGAGTTTCTACACGATGCTGTTTTTGTGGAGGATTCTTCGATTATTTGTGTTGGTGAAAGTCAGAGTCTATTGGATGGTGACAAGGATATATTTATGGCGCGTATCTCAAAAGAAGGAGATGTTTTATGGGATCTTAAGATTGAAAATTCAGGTACTGATTATGCCACCTCAATTGTAAATATTGAGGACAGTCTCTTTGCGGTCGGAGGAACATTTTATTGCTCAGATTCATTAAGTCAGAAGGGTTTTGTAATGAAGATTAACAATGAAGGATCAGTATTATGGCGTGACACTTTAGGAAGTGAGTCAGGGGCTTATGTTATAGAGGATCTTGCAATTGCCGCTGATAAAATTAATGCTGTGGGAGCTAGGGAGTTGACGATTAATAATCATGATTCATATTTACTGAAATTAAACTTCGAGGGTGATGTTTTATTTGAACAAACAGAGAATGACCCAAATGGTGAAAGTGATGTCATTATGGATGAAATAGCATTTGTTCCGATTATAAATAAAAATATTATTGGTTTTCGAGTTATTAATGCCTTTAGTTTTCAAGACGATTATGATGCGAATATTGGATTTTTTAATGAATCATCATTTCTTTGGATGAATAATTTTACTTCGATTAATTATCTTGGTTTGGATGAAGTAAATCAACTATTACCAACATCAGATGGCTCTTTTATTGCTGTGGGACAAACAACATACCCATTAAGCGGGGGCAGTAATATCTTCATTTTAAAAGCATCTGCACAAAACGACTTTCCGAATACTGCGGAGTATTACACTATCGATTCTTTCGTTGGTGGAGACCATTCCATAAAAATTGAATCTGTTACTTTTCACCCAAATCCTTGTGAGGATTCATTTGTCCTAGTATTTGATGGGTCCCCTAGGTATATGAAAATCTATGATAATATTGGGCACTTGATGTTAGAGCGTGAAGTTTATCCAGGTGTCTTGTTAGACATATCTTTGTTCAATGATGGTCTATATTATATTCACATTAATAATGAGATTAATAAGCTTATCAAGCTTTAGCTCGTCTCCTTATTTTTTCTTTAGAAATTAACCCTAGTTCACGTCCTGTCTGTCCAGAAACTGAAGTGTTTTCATCAGCTCTTCGTAATAAATAAGGCATTACTTCTTTAACCGGACCAAACGGAACATATTTGGCTACATTAAATCCTTCGTTAGCAAGATTAAAAGAGATATGGTCGCTCATCCCAAGGAGTTGTGCAAAATACACACGCGGATCATCTTTCGTAATGTCCTCCTTTTCTAAGGCATTTGCGAGTTTCAAAGAACTAAACTCGTTATGCGTTCCTGCAACGAGTGCAAAATCATTTAAATGTTGTAAGATGAAATCCTGGGCAGCGTCATAATCATTATCTGTGCTTTCTTTATCACTTTGAATAGGTGAGGGGTAGCCATTTTTTACTGCCCTTTCTCTTTCTTTTTCCATGTAGGCTCCTCTTACGAGTTTAACACCATAGGTTATACCATTTTTATGTGCTGCTTCTCTAGCTTGCTTAAGAAATAACATACGGTCATGTCTGTACATTTGAATCGTATTGTATACTATGGTTTTTTCCTTATTAAACTTTAACATCATTTCAAAGGCCCAGATGTCTATGGTGTTTTGTATCCAGCTTTCTTCAGCGTCTATGAATACAGGTACATTTCGATCATACGCGACAGAACAGATTCGTAATATTCTTTCTTTAATTTGTTCTATTTTTCTATTCTCATCGGTAGTTAACGTATTTTCAACCTCATTGGCTTTTTCGAGTAATCCGAAATTACATATTCCTGTAATTTTGAAGACAGCAAAGGGGATGTCGCTCTCAGAATCCGCTTTCTTAATTGTATCAATAATAATTTGAGTCGTTAATTCAAAATCATTTTCGCTTGTTTTTCCTTCAACAGAATAGTCCAATATCGTCCCAACTCCTTGAGTAGCTAACGAATTTATTGTTTTGCTACATTCTTCGATGTCTTCACCACCACAAAACTGTTTAAATATAGTACGTTTAATAATGAAGTTAATGGGGAGTCTCAGTTTTAATGCAAACAAGGTGAATACTTTTCCAATTTTAACAATTACAGGTGAGCCTATGACCCTAAATAGCCAATATGCTCTTTTCAAATCAAAATCTGATTTAAGCTTAAATGCGATTTTAGTATTCTCAAAACTTAGCATAATGCAAAAATAAGGTCTTTTTGTATATAAGCTATCGTCGTTTTAATAATCTGTATATTTGGTAATTAAATTTGTCTATGCTTGAGATTAAAAGTCAGGATTCTAAAATTGAAATTTGCCCGCTATTGTCCTCATCATTTCCTGAGGTTCTTACATTATACAAAAATCAAAATATTATAATCATGGTTGATGAAAACACCCATGAAAATTGCTTGGAGTACCTTGTCACATCTTTTCCCAGTCTTGAAAAAGCAGAGGTAATTCTTCTGCCGAATGGTGAAGAGAATAAAGTGATGGAAGTTTGTATGCAAGTTTGGAATGCATTCACAGAATATGGTTTTGGTCGACATGATCTAGTTGTGAACCTTGGTGGTGGTGTTGTTACGGATATGGGAGGATTTATTGCCTCTATATATAAACGAGGAATGGATTTCATTCATGTCCCTACAAGTTTACTGGGTATGGTTGATGCCGCAATAGGAGGTAAGAATGGTATTGATTTGGGGCATTTTAAAAATCAGCTAGGTACGATTATCAATGCTCGTAATGTTTATATTGATACTGCATTTTTAGAAAGCCTTCCTGAACAAGAGTTTTATAATGGTTATGCTGAGATGTTGAAGTATGGTTTGATTCGTGATTTAGAATTATACAATGATTTGAAAACATATCAATCAGATAAAGAATTTAAACAACCCAAGAATATCGAGAAGTGCATTCAAATTAAAGTTGATTTGGTAGATAATGACCTTGATGATAAGGGCGAACGAATGTTGCTCAATTTTGGACATACATTTGGTCATGCTATTGAAGGTTATTTTCTTCAATCAAAGCCAATTTCACATGGCCATGCTGTGGGTATAGGTATGTGTGCTGAAAGCTATATATCAATGAGACGGGGACTGCTTTCAGAGGCTGATTTTGAAGATATTCAGGCTTTACTTGTTCAAACTTATCCTTTTCTTGAATTTAATGAAAACGCGATTACTGGAATTATTGCCTTAATGTACAATGATAAAAAAAATGAAAATGGTAAAATTTTATCTGTGCTTATTAACTCCATTGGTTCAGCAAGTTTTCGCAATGAACTAAATGAGGTTGAGATTCAAGAGACATTACGATATTTATCTATGTTGTCTGCTTCGTCAAACTAAAAAAAAGCCTCGCGATGCGAGGCTTCAATATTCACTGTTTTTGGTGGTTATTTAATCACTGTCATTTCATCAACAATATGTTTAGCTCCAGCATATTTATCAATCAAAAACAATACGTATCTGATGTCAACATTGATTGTTTTTTGAAGTTTATTGTCGAAGATGACATCACCGGCCATTGCTTCAATATTGCCATCAAATGCTAATCCAATTAATTCCCCTTTTGCGTTCAGAACGGGAGAGCCTGAATTCCCACCAGTTATGTCATTGTTGGTTAAGAAATTAACTGGCATATAGCCATCAGAATCAGCATAAGGTCCAAAATCTTTTTTATTGTAAAGGTCAATCAATCCTTGCGGCAAATCGAATTCAGGGTCGTCATTAATAAACTTTTTCACTGTTCCTTTAAGGGTAGTGTAATAGTTCTCTTTAGCGTCATTCCTTGGGTCGCTTGGCAGGGGGCTTACTTTTCCGTAGGTTAATCTCAATGTGGAATTTGCGTCTGGGTAGATAACTGGGCTCAGGCCTGAAGTTCTCATTCCATCAACAAGCATCCGATAAGCTCTATCAAATTTATTTTTTGCTTCATCTATTCTAGCGTCGCTCGCGAAATAGTGATTCAATAAGTTATTGGATAAAATTATCAAAGGATCATTTTTAAGTAATTCTTTATTTGGCAGAGTAGTAAAGGCATTTAACCCATTTTCAGAAGTAAAGACACTGAGCTCAAACACCGCATCCAAGTAGACATCTAATTCCGTATTTAGTCCAATAGAATACTCATCAATAAATTCAGGTAGGTTGTAATTGGCCTTTTCAGTGTAAAGCTGGAGCATTTCCTTGAGCATTTCTTTTTCTAAGGACAAATCTGTGGTTGTAAGAAAGTTAGTAACAGCATCTTTTGTCTGGTCTTTATCCGCTTGGCCATCAGAATATTCGGATAGCGCTCTTCCGAGAGATCTCGAAATAGTGGATAGTTTCGAGCCTCTAAAAATCATTCTCAGGTAGTTGTCGTGTCTTGCTTTATCGTTGGTTAATTTATAATAATCATTTATATCCGATATAATACCCGTGTATTTGGCGTTCTTTTTCTTTTTCGACCATTTATCAAATTTGGCTTCGTTTTTTGCCTTTGATTCAGCGGTTTTGAATTTCGTTAAAGCATCAATCATACCTTGACGGTTTTTCCAATAATTTGCTACACCCGCATATTTTGATGCGTAGTTTAAGCGAATACCATCATCAGTATCCATGTGTTTTTTCATTACATCCATTGCTTTCTTTGAAGCTTCAACCCATGCTGGATATGCAAATTTTACATTTTGATCAATGCCTCCTGATGGCAACCAGCGGTTTGTCCTGCCTGGGTAACCTAAAATCATAGCGAAATCATCTTTTTCAACACCCTTGATATTTACAGGTAAATGGTGCTTTGGTTTTAAGGGGACATTATTTGTTGAGTATTCAGCTGGGTTTCCGTCAGCATCAGCGTATACCCTAAACATGGAGAAATCTCCCGTATGGCGGGGCCATTCCCAGTTGTCTGTATCGCCACCAAATTTACCAACACTTGCTGGTGGGGTTCCAACGAGTCTAACATCTGTGTAATCCTGATAGACGAAATAATAGTATTCATTTCCTTGAAAGAAAGAACGGACACTTACCACGTACTTTCCATTCTCACTATTTTCTTCTTCAATTTTCTTTGTTTCTTCTTTGATTGCTGTAGCTCTCTCATCCTGAGTCATTTCATTATTTAATTGGTTCAGGATTCTTTTTGATACATCGTCCATACGAACGAAAAAGCGCACATAAAGAGAGTTAGGTTTCATTTCCACTTTCTTGTTGCTAGCCCAAAACCCATCTGTGAGGTAATCATTTTTCGGTGAGGAAAGTTCTGCAATTGCTCTGTAGCCGCAGTGATGATTTGTTAAAACAAGTCCTTGGCTTGAAACAAGCTCAGCTGTGCATCCTCCATTGAATTGAACAATTGCATCTTTAAGACTCGAATTGTTAATGCTATAGATTTCTTCTGATGTTAGTTGAAGTCCCATTTTTTCCATGTCTCTCTGGTTTAAACGGTCAAGGAACATGAGAAACCACATTCCCTCGTCTGCGTGAACAAACATGGCGACAAAAAGCGATAATGCTACTAAAATATTCTTCATTTTTTATTTTTTAAATTAGGTCCCTAAAATACCTAAAATAATGTAAATGTTTATTGCTGGTCCTGTTTCATTTAAGTCAAGAACCACTAGTTTTTTAATTTACCACCCCCTTTTAAACATTCCTGGAATTATTATGCTTAGAAATATATTTTATTTAAGACGAAAAAACTTAAATACCTTTATTTTTGTTTGTTTTAACTCTTTCAAATCAGACATTCAGTCAAGGATGTATTGATATCTCTTTAGTTAACCTTTACATGTTTTGTGCTGAAATCACAGGGGTTTTGAAACCTAATTATCTATCTTAAATTAAAATTTCAATACAAATACAAGGAGTACTTGAGGCCAAGGCTCTCTTATCAATAGCATAGTTTACCACCGAAATGATTTTTTCGTCATCAACCAGAACATATATGTCTTTTCTTTTAACTAATGGAACCTTTGCGTCCTTCAATATTTGAGAGACAAGCTTTGATCCTTTTATTCCAATGGGCTGTAGACGATCTCCTCGAACCGTATTTCTAATTTTGAGTTGGCCCTTTATTTTACTCTCATCGAGAAATAGCAAGGATTTGGAAAAGGTCTCAGGTAATAAGTCAATTGCATATTTTTTGAATTTAGGTATAGGTTTTAAAGTCTGCAATTTGCCCCCAAAGACTAGGTGCTTGTTTTCCTTCCATACGACGTTGTAGTGTGACTTTTCGGAGGTAAAATTAATCCTTTTACCATTTGGTCCCGAATGTAAATTTAATATTGCTAACGCCAATGATTTTGGTATGTAAAGAAGATCAAGTAGTTCAATCCATTGTGTCGAGTTTAAGGTGCTAATTTTTTTAAAAGTCAAATTAAACTCCGTTCGTTTTTCTGGTAATAGTCTAAGAACTAAATCCCGATCTGCACTTGATTGACTTCTGAAAACAGTCTGTAATAACTTTGTCGCACTGGCGAGGCCTGTTGTTTTCATTTTCATATTAGGCAGCAGTACATTTCGCCATATATTTCTGCTATATTTATTACTGCTGTTACTGATGTCCTCACGCCAAGTTATATTTTCTGATTTGGCATATTTATATAGGATCTCTTTCGAAAACATGAGTAGGGGTCGCAAGTAGGGTTTAGAATATCTTTGCATCCCACTCATAGCTCTTAGTCCTCCGCCTCTTGTCATCGTAAGCCAAAAGTTTTCTTCTTGGTCATTGTTTTGGTGAGCCAGGCAAATGATAGAAAGTGGGATGGTCTTGAGCTTTGATTTAAAGAAAGCGTATCTGATTTCACGTGCTTTATTTTGAAGGTTACCTCCATTGTTGAGCGAAGATTCTAAGTCGCAACTGTGCATATGAAAAGCAATACTTTGTTTTTCACAAAGTTCGCGAACAGTCTCACAATCCTTCGTGCTCTCAATTCCTCTTAAATTATAATTTACATGAAGAACTGAACACGGGAGTTTATGTTTAATGAACAAATGTAAAAGAACCATAGAGTCGCATCCACCACTTACTGCCAGGAAATAGTGCGAGGGCTTGTTCTTATTTATCTCGCTTAAAAAGAGAGCTTCAAAATTATCCAGAGACACCATCTAGTAATTTTTGAATTTTAACGGCACATTCCTCATATTCATTTTCTGGTATCGAATTCATTGTAATTGCGCTTCCCACGGCACAGCTCAGGTTTTTTAATTTTTTATTATAAATCATTGTTCGAATAATAACATTCAAATCAAAATCACCGTTAGGAGCAATGTAGCCTATTGAACCAGAATAAAGACCTCGTTTGAAATTTTCATATTTTTCAATGAGTTCCATAGCACGTATTTTCGGAGCACCAGTCATAGAACCCATTGGAAAAGTAGCTTTTAATATGTCATTAAATTTTGCACCAGATTTCATTTTACATGAAACCGTTGAGATCATTTGATGTACTGTCTTAAAGGTGAACACCTTACACAGTTCATCTACTTTAACGCTCCCTTTTTGGGCGATTTTAGATAGGTCATTTCGCATCAAGTCAACAATCATTATGTTTTCTGCACGTTCCTTAGGATCATTTTTAAGTTTTTCTTGAAGTAAGTTGTCATCCGATATACTCAACCCTCGCTTCGCAGTCCCTTTAATAGGCTGTGCGATTAGATCTAAACCTTTCTTTTTAATGTAGCGTTCAGGACTTCCACAGAAAACCTCAAACTCATTAAATTTTAAATAACTAGAAAACGGCGCATCGGTTATATTATTTATGTTTAGGTACGTGTTTTTAACATCTTTTAAATCAATGCTTTCTGCGATATATTCTTGACAGAAATTAACCTCGTAAATATCACCGCGTTGAATGTGGTTTTGTAATGTTTTTACTGAATTAATGTAGCTTTCTTTGTTAATTCCTTTTCGGAAATTAATGTTATTCGTCTTGCCATTTTGTTGTTTTAGCCCTTTTAGAAGTTCTCTGGCCTTTTTTTTATTTACTTCATTTGATTGGCCTTGCACGATTTCAATATGGTCTCCATTTATTTTTGCAACACAATCAGGACTCCAAAGCATGGCTGTTGGGAATTTAATACGATCTGTGTTTTGGGAGTAAAGATTTTCAATATAGTTTTTTAAATCATAAGATAAGCAAAGAAATATGTATTTACTATGGTTTGAATCAATAAATGATTGAATTTTAGAGGTCACATCACCGGTATTAAAAGTTTGAAGGTTCTGGCCACCAAAGCCTAGTAATCCAGTGCCGTCGTTGCTATTAAGAAAACAAATATTACTATCCATACCAGAGCGTATTTAAAAAGATATTAATTCAAATAAATTTAATTGTTGCGGTGTTTTAACAAATATTGGTATAAAAATAACACCATTAAACCTTTTGCGGCCTAATGTGTTATTATCTTTACCACTTTTAATAAATAATGAGACCATTTTTAATTATTCTACTAGCGTTTACATGCTACAACTTTTACGCGCAAAAATCAACCAAACATACCATTAGTGGTTACGTGTCAGATGCCACCAGTGGTGAAGCGATGATTGGTGTGAAGATCTTTGTTTCCTCTATAAATAAAGGTACAATTACGAATAATTACGGTTTTTTCTCTCTTACACTAGATGAAGGCAATTACCAAGTCCAATTTCGTTCTGCTCTTTTTCCAACAGAGGTCAAAGCAATTGATTTAACGAAGGATTTAGACTACAATCTTGAATTAGGAAGAGGTTTTCAGGATCTTGAAGAAATTGTAGTGAATGGTAAAAAGGGTGAAAATGTAAAATCCACTCAGATGGGTGCTATTTCGCTTGATATTGAAAGTATAAAGGCTTTACCAGCGTTTATGGGGGAGGTTGATGTTGTCAAAACGATTCAGTTGCTGCCCGGAGTTTCATCCGCCGCGGAAGGTGGCCAAGGTTTTTATGTACGCGGAGGCGGACCTGACCAAAATTTAGTTCTTCTAGATGAAGGTGTAGTTTACAATGCAGCACATTTGTTTGGTTTTTTCTCAGTCTTCAATGCTGATGCTGTTAAAAGTGTGAATTTGATTAAAGGAGGTATGCCCGCCAATTATGGGGGTCGTATGTCTTCTGTTCTTGAAGTAAACATGAACGAGGGTAACAATAAGAAATTCAAAGTAAAGGGTGGTATAGGAGCAATCTCTTCAAGACTAACCGTTGAGGGGCCTTTGAAAAAAGATAAAGGTTCTTTTGTAATTTCTGGAAGACGAACCTACATTGACTTAATAATGAAGGCCGCGATTCCTGATACTTCACCATTTGCCGGAACGAGTTACTTTTTCTACGATGTCAATGCAAAGTTTAATTACAAAATAACAGATAAAGACCGCATATTTTTAAGCGGGTATTATGGAAAAGATGTCTTTTCATTTGCTGATACTGAAGGAGGTTTTAGTGTCGATATGCCATGGGGCAATGGTATTGCTGCATTGCGCTGGAATCATTTGTTTAGCAAGAAATTGTTTATGAATGTTACAGGAACGGTTTCTGATTACATGTTTCAATTTGGTTCAAGTCAAGATCAATTTAGATTTAGCTTAGCATCAGGTGTTAGGGATCTCGGCTCCAAAGTTGATTTTTCTTATTTTCCAAATCCACGTCATCTTGTGAAATTCGGAGCAAATCACATATTCCACACTTTTACACCGACAAGTGTTTCTGCCGCATCAGACTCTGTTGTTTTCGATACTGGGGCAGCCCAGCGACTGTTTTCTCATGAGACTGCTTTTTATCTAATGGATGATTTTGAGGTAAACGACAAGCTTAAAATCAATGCAGGTTTACGTTACAGTATGTATCATCACGTTGGTCCATTTACGAGATATATGAGTGGTGGTATCAGTGCTCAAGATTCGACTATTAATTACCCATCAGGAGATGTTATTAAGTTCTACCATGGTTTGGAGCCAAGACTTTCAATGCGATGGCTATTACCAGATAATAGTTCGATCAAGGGAGGATTTTCATACAACTATCAGTATGTTCATTTAACCGCTTTAAGTGCTGTTTCATTGCCTACGGATATTTGGTATCCAACTACTGATATTGCAAAGCCTCAGATTGGCTGGCAGGGAAGTATAGGATATTTTAAAAACTTATTCGATGATAAATTTGAAACGTCAGTGGAGGTTTACTATAAGAAAATGAATAACATGATTGAATACAAGGAGGGAGCCTTGCCAGGAGATAATGTTAATGACAACACAGACAATTTACTTGTTTTTGGAGAAGGGTGGTCTTACGGCATAGAATTCTTTTTGAAAAAGTCCGTTGGTGATTTTACAGGTTGGATTGGCTACACATGGGCGAAATCAGACAGAAGATTCCCTGATCTGAATTCAGGTGAGATTTATCCTGCGAAATATGATCGGCGCCATGATCTGAGTGTTGTAGGTCGCTACAAGTTGAATGACCGTTGGACTTTTAGCACAGCATTCGTCTATGCAACAGGGAATACACTTACCCTGCCTTCATCATGGTATGTCCAGGAACAGAACCTGTTGTTTAATTATGGTAATAGAAACTCAACACGAATGGCTCCTTACCATAGATTAGATCTTTCAGCAACACTCTACAGTAAGACACACAAAATCAAAACGGATATTGAAGGCAATGAAATAAAGGTTAAGAAAAAGTTCAAAAGCAATTGGGCCTTCTCAATTTATAATGTCTACAATCGCGCTAATCCTTTCTTTATGTATGTTGACAATGATGGGGACTTTTTAGCTGGTGATTTTCAACTTACGGTGAAGCAAGTTTCCTTATTTCCTATAATACCAAGTGTGACTTGGAACTTTGAATTTTAATATGAAAAATAGATTATATTTTTTTGCGGCTTTACTTGTTTTGTTTTCTTGTACAAAAGAGGTTGAAATTGAAATACCTGGATATGAAGAGCAGGTGGTAGTTGATGGTGTTATTAAAACCGGAGAACCTGCTATTGTGTTGCTGTCTTCAACCGCAAATATTTACTCACCTACAAATTTAGAGGCCTATCTAAATGGTTTCATATCTGGTGCTGAAGTCGTTATTTCTAACGGTTCGACAAGCGATACGCTCATTGAAATATGCACAGATAATCTTCCTCCAGGGTCTGAGGTACTCGCTGCTGCATTTTTTGGTATTCCCGTTGATGAATTGGTTCAGCTTAATCTTTGCGGTTATTTTTCAACGACTATAGTTGGTGAAGTGGGGGAAACATATGATTTGGTGGTTAATGTCGATGGTGCTACTTATACCTCATCAACGTCCATATTAACTCCTACAACTTTAGATTCTTTGTATTGGAAACCAGAGGCGCCTTTGGAGAACCATGGCTTTTCATGGGCTACATTGTCAGATCCTGAAGGTTCTTTTGATGCCTATTTGTGGGAGGTTCAACGGTTGAATCAACTTGAAGATGGTTCAATAAATCCATTGACATACAAAACCTTCAATCCCTTTTTTGATGACGTTTTTTTTGATGGCTTAACTTTTGATTTTGCTTACGAAAATCCGATCAATTTTTTCGATGAGGATACTGATCCTGAATTCCGAGGTTATTATGCAGAAGGTGATACCATATCGGTCTCACTCTCAAAACTAGGAAAGGCAGAATTTGAATTTTTCGAAAAAAAATATAATCAAATTTTTACCGCAGGAAACCCGTTTGCAACACCGACGAATATTCCTTCGAATATAGAAGGGGGGGCACTAGGGATATGGGCCGGCTTTTCACCATCAGTGGATACATTAATTTGTCAACCCTAGGGCGTCAAACGCGTAATAATTTCATGAGCTTTTGGGAATTGCTTCAAAAGATCTTGTCGAGAAAATAGCTCGAAGTCCTCAAAGTTAAAGCCAGGTGAAACCACACAGCTTACCAATGCGAATGAATCAGGTTCTAACACGGCACTTCCAAATATCGTATTGCCTTTGACGAGTTGTTGAGGTTTACATTCTTCACCGTATGAAGCACCAAGAATCAATTCTTTATGCTTTCCATTTTCGAGCAGATGAATCGCAATAGCACTTCCTTCGTGATGAAACCATAGCTCATCGTGTGAGATTCTATGAAAGTTAGAAACATGTCCTGAGGTGAGTAAAAAATAAATCGAAGTCATTAAAACGTCCTTGTTGTCCTTGGTTTTTTGACGAGACCGATAGGTTTCACTGTAAAACCCACCTTCGGGATGTTTAATTAATTTCAAATCACGAACGAGATTGTCTATTCTACTCAATGGGGCCCGGTTTAAATGATGAGCCGTTACTTTTTGTAATCGGAAAGAAATATTTTAAATCCACAGAAAAGAAAGAACCATTAACGCTATCAATGTCTGTAATTTCATATCCTTGATATTTATACATCCCAGCAAGATAAAAGAGAGGCTCCAATGGAATCTGGACTGCTCCTCCAAGATAAAAGAAGCCAGAATTTTTGCTTCTAAATTCAAAACCTATATTTCCATTAAAGTCGGCTGTAAACTTCTTTTTGTAGTCAACATATCCGGTATGAATAAATGAATGACTGCCTTCAAGGTTATTTACGCCACCGATAGTGGATGGCTTATATACCGCAGATAATCCAAGAGACGCATTCGCATACCATGTCTTGTTTAATTTAATATAAATTAAACAGTTTAATGGAATGTCATAAGTAAGAAATCCAAGATCTCGTTCGGCATACTGATTAGAGTCAGCAACGCTCATTTGTAAATTAAAGTTACGATGAATAAGATTGATTCCTGTTTCAAAAGCAATGAGATTAGTTATTCCCGCGCGAACCGTTGCTCCAATTGAATAACCTCTTTTTTGAGTACAAGTACTTGTAAATTCTAGATTGTTCAAGGTGACGACTTTACTACCGACAAAGTTATTTGGAAATATTGATTTGTAATGGATTCCAAAATAAGATGGTACTTTATTGGATTGGGAAAAACTAAATCCGCAAAACATAATAAAAGTCAGTAATAAAGCTTTCATTTAACCTGTTCAGTTTGTTCGTTTAAATGATCCATGTGCTTGTAATAACTCAAAATAGAAAGAAGTAGTATGCCTAGCCCGAATAAAAGTACGAACCATCTCAAAGTAAAAAATGGAATTAAAGGTTTTTTGTGCTTTCCTTCGACTTTGAAATTGATTCGCATCGTTTGTTTGTAGAATTTCTTGTGAACCGCGAATAGCGTATAGGATACTTGTTTTTTATACTGTGTATCTTCCTCGAATTTTATTTTATTTTCGTTGAGTTCTCCTCTGAAAGAGTTGGCTTTGTCTAAATCCGTAAAGCGATACACCACATAGTCAGGATTCGTTGGGTGCTTTGTAAAGTTTACAAGTCCTAAATCAAGATGTTCTATGGGGTTTTCCATATCGTATTGTATTCAATTGGCTTTCGGTGTGATTTTGGCCATTCTTCTCTTGTGTATCCGAGATAAATTAAACCAAGACATTTGTCCTTCTCTTTTATATTTAAATAGGTATTCATTTCGGAGGTGTAGATGAGTTTTGGCGTTGACCAAAAGGCTCCAATACCATATGCGTTGGCGGTTAATTGCATATTTTGTATTGCGCATGAAACCGCTTCAATCTCTTCAATCTCTGGTATCTTTTCTTCTATTTGACGAGACATATTTACAGCAATAACAACTGAAGAAATTAATGGACGTCTAATAAGTTTTGCGAGCTTTGTATCATTTTGGAGTTTATCAGGTGTAGTTTCAATGTAGAGGCGGCCAAGATTTTGACTTAACGCATTACGAGATGCTTCTGATTGAAACACTTGAAATCTCCAAGGTTCTGTCTTACCGTGGTTTGGTGCCCATTGCGCATTGTTCAAGATAAGTTCGATTTGGTCCTTTTGGACTTTTCTTGTCGTAAACTGTTCTGGACGTATTGTTCTCCGTGAACGTATTAAATCATTGACTTCGGACAGATTGAATTTCATGAAAATATTTTCACAAATTTACGTACTTCCGATGAGTTAATTGCAATATGTTTTACTGTAAACGTAAGCAGCTTCTAAACCGAATGTAATTGCTCTTTTTAGGTCCCGGTAGCAACCTTTTTCATCACCATTTATTATTTTCACAAGCGCACGCACAAAGAAGTAATTTGGGTTTTCAGTATTGAGGACAATCGTGTGGTCTAAATCATGAATGGCAAGATGAAAACTTTCTGCGGTATAATGAATAAAGGATCAAATGGAGTAGAGGTGGGATATCATTTCTTTGTCTTTGGGAATACTTGTTGTGATTCGAATATCATTATTTAACAGCAGCAAAGCCTCATCATAATTCCATCTCATAAGGAATACGTTCGAAATCCTGGCATAGACATCGACAAAAGCGCTATCTGAAGTAATAGCCTTGTAATATTTATCTAAGCCTAATGCAGCTTCACCTTTGTAAAGCTTTTAATAACCTTTTTCAGTTAAATTCAAAGCTTTTTTACGCACCAGCGTTGAGATACAAGCCAAAAAAAGACAAAAACAATTCTCACTATTTCCAACTTAATTGTTTTTGAATAAACTTCACCTAAGGATTATTATTTGCTTAAATATATTTATCTTTGCGCATATATTGGCCCCGTAGCTCAACTGAATAGAGCACTACATTACGGCTGTAGAGGTTTCAAGTTTGAATCTTGACGGGGTCACAAAATGAAAAAGCTTCCCTTTTTGGGAGGCTTTTTTGGTTTAATATTTTTCAGATTTTATCAGTTAAATTTGTTCAATACTTCAGAACTCATAAAATGAAGAAAAAACATACTAAAATATATATAATAGGAGGGGGGGTGAGTGGTCTAATTGCTGCCAAGGTTCTAGAAGATGACGGATTCTACCCAATTATTCTTGAAGCCTCAGAAAGAGTTGGGGGTAGAGTAAAAACAGATATCGTAGATGGCTACCAATTAGATCATGGTTTTCAAGTGTTATTGACTTCCTATCCAGCCGCCAATAAATATTTAGACTTTGAAATGTTGGATTTACAATTGTTATTGCCTGGCGCAACAATTTTTAAAAATCAGCAGCAAAAGATAATTGGCGACCCTCTGAGACATCTGTCATTGTTGTTTTCAACATTATTTTCAAGAATCGGAAATACTTCAGATAAATTAAGAGTACTGAAATTAAATCAGAAATTAAAGAAAAAAAGTCTTTCGGAAATCTTCTCAGATAAAGAACAAACTTCACTATCTTATTTAATAGATTTTGGATTTTCAGCTAAAATGATAGACGACTTTTTTAAACCCTTTTTTATTGGAATTTTTTTAGAGAAAAATCTTGACACGTCAAGTAGAATGTTTGAGTTTGTATATAAAATGTTTGGAGAAGGAGATGCTGCCATTCCAAAGGGAGGTATGGAGGCTATCCCAAAACAACTGAAGCAAAAATTAAAGCAAACAAAAATTTTATTCAATTCGAAGGTAGCATCGGTATCTAACAAAAAAATAACTCTAGTAGACGGTACACATTTGGTAAGCGATTTTACCATTGTTACTACGGAAAAAAGTAAGTTAGTTCAAGAGTTTAAGGACCGGCCAAAACAATGGAGATCTTGCCATAATTTATATTTTGAAACAGACGTTAAAGTAATAAATAGGCGTTTAATAGGGTTAATTCCTGAGCAGGGAGCATTGATAAATAATATCTTTTACGGCTCAAGTTTAAACGTCAATTCAAAAGGCAAAAAGGATTTACTATCAGTGACCGTTATTGATAGTAAAAACCTATCAAGTGAAAAACTCATTGAAGAAGTGAAAAATGAGTTGAAGATTTATTGCGGTATCGAAACCGTACGAATGATAAAAGAGTTTATTATTCCAAAGGCCTTACCCCAATTAGTAGATTTAAAATACGAAATATTACCACGCGATACCTATTTTCAAGATAACTTGTTCTTGGCTGGGGACGTAATGCTAAATGGTTCACTAAATGCCGCGATTTCATCTGGAGAAAGCGCAGCAGCAGGTGTTATTGAAGTGTGGAAAAGAACTTCAAACTAGTTTGTTATTGAAATAGATTCATACTATTTAAGAGAGCTGATGGAATTCAACAACAAAGGTTTGGTATTTACGAAGGTCAGCCTAGTAGGCTGGCACTTCATAAAATAGACAAGGAAAAAGACGATTGGTAAAATCTTGACTGTGTACCCGAATATTTTGACACTGAGTATTTGTTACAAGAACCTTCAAAGAAGTTGTCTTTCGAGGTCTTTCAGAATCAACTCAAAGCACTCTTTAAATAAATTATAAAATCGTTAATCTTTTGATACAGTAATAGAAATTAAAATTCTCTTACGGCACGCACAAAGAAAAAGTCAGTCAAAGTGAAAATGGCACTATTGTATTGTAAGCCTGTATCAAAGTTTTGTCTCCAAGCAGTTTCACCGTCATTAGCGAAACTTAAAGTTGAGGACCAATAGGTGTTCGTACCAAAGGAAGTACCAATGGAACCTATTGGTGCACTGAATGTATACATTTCATTGAGTTCATGCTTCGTTGGAAGTCTCCAGTCGAAAAACTTACTGCCATCTGCAGAATGATTATCGGGATTCGATATAAAGTCCTGTGCGCCATACCAGGAGACGACACCTTGGTCTTGTAACTCAGCAACTAAGCCATGCTTGCCATCAGAGGAAATTTGAAAAACATAACCACCGAGCTCTGGCCAGTGTCCGATGCTGTATACTTGTTCGGTAACACTTGCAGCTCTTTTAGCATATAACGCAAATGGTACGCTCATTAATTGACTGGTTCCAGTTATTGAATAAGACACACCTCCAGAAGGATCGGTTTCAGATTTAATATAAAATGGACCGTTGCTCCAATCTATTGTGCTGAGGTCACCTTCAGAAACATTACCTGCACCTATTTCAATGGTTACGAGGCCATTTTCATTTGTGGTAGGCGTATGTGATTCAACATATAATGCGTTTCCAGAGCTTGAGCCTTGAAGTATGCTTATTTGCATGCTCACATTCTGGTTATTTAACAAGCTGTTTGTTGCATCACGTACCACTGCTTGAAACGTCATTTTTTCAGGCGCCTGCGCAAAAGATAAGGCGATACAACAGAAGACAGTAAAAAGGGTAAAAAGGGTTTTCATAGGTTTTTAGTTTTTAATGATTCTAAATGATTTAATAATGATTAAATCCTTAAATATATTTAACAAGTAGGTGTTTGCAGGATACAACTGTAAGTTGATGTTATTCGTGCTCTCAATTGAAACTTTTGAAATCAAAACTTTTCCTTCACTACTCAAAAGTTGATAAGAAAGATTTTCTAGATCGAGACCTTCAGCAGTCAATATGATTCCATCAGAGGTTGGATTTGGATAGGTAGCTAGTTTTAAATTAATATTCACAATCTCATATCCAACAGTGGGGTCAATGATGTAAGGTTGTTGAACGCCCTCAACAACAGAGCCTTCAGTTCCGGTGTTTTGGGCGACACTAACCTGACCAACAGAGTAGGATATTGTACCACTTGCGCCACTAGCATTCAGTCCTGATGTCGTAACAATTTCTTGTGCATTTAATGTTAATATAGCACTGCTAAAAAATAACGTAAGGACCCGATGAAACTTAAACATACTTAAACTTTTTTTCGTGAAAATAACTAAAATATGATAGGAATTAAATTTTAAAAAGTACTTTTTCATGAAGTGAATCTTAAGTGTCAGATATTGAATTCATTAGACTTATTAGCTATGTGATTGTTTGTGATGAATAATCACAATCATAAGACATCTCTAACGTTTTGAATTTACGCGTATCCTCACAATACACTTTGCATTTATCTATGGGTTCCGCATAAATATGAAGAGACATAGCCCTTGAGTAGGATTTGTTTTCAAGTGCATGATAACCCATTTTATCGTGCATGTATGAAACCATCCCTTTTTGTATTGTATTTGTATCTTTAAGTTCAAATCCTTGGTCTGATTCTATCAATATTTTTTCTGTAAGCTCGCCATCAATTTGATAGACCCAACAATCTTTATCGTCATGACCATGAATGGGTGTACATGCATCTAAGTCCCAGCAGAGCAAAATGAATTCAAAATATTCAGTTCTAACAATACAATTCCTGGTATAGTCTCCATCTTTCCAAGAAGTAAACTTTGTGAATTCTCCCAAAGGAATTTTGGTGTCTTTTAGAATTTCAGCGCGCCTCGAGTCAGGTTCGTCTTCAAAATGATTTATAAGTTGTTCTAAACTTTTTATTGAAGACATATATGAGGAAAAAAGTGATTAGTAATCATTATACTTGTAAATATCATTATAACCCAAGGTAAGTAAATTAAAGCCACCTGTGTATAATTATTTACACAAATTAAGTTTTATAATTTTCATTTGGGTGATAAGCAACTGAAAAAGAAATTCTTACGAATGAAAAATACAATCGATAAGTTCCAGAAAATCGTAAAAGAACTTTTAGAGGATGAAGGAGTAAAGCCAATGGCGCAATTTATTGCTTCAGAAAATTTATACTCCGAAGTGAATTTGGCTTTAACTAAAAATGGTTTATCCGAAGAGAAATTTGAAGCTGCGTTGAAAGATTTGGTTTTTAAAACCCCACGAACTGCCACAAATGCATTTTTCAATCAGCTATTTGGAGGCAGGAATGAAACAGCAGTTCTTGGAGATCTTTTAGCTGTTATTCTAAATAATAGTATGTATACCTATAAGGCAGCGGGTCCACAAGTTGGCGTAGAAAAAGTTATTCTGAGAGAGGTTTGTAATATTTTAGGATGGGACAAGTCCTCCGATGGAACATTCGCACCTGGTGGTTCATTGACAAATTTCATGTCTATGGTAATGGCCAGAGATGCTGCGGATAAGTCAACACCACATTCAGGTGTGACTCAAAAGATGACCGTTTATACCTCTATGGAATCTCATTACAGTATTCCTAAGAATGCTGCATTTTCTGGAGTAGGTCGCGATCAAGTCCGCTATGTGCCTTCCGATGTTGTTGGGCGGATGGATTTAAATGCGCTTGAAGCAATGATCGAAGAAGACATTGAAGACGGGTATAAGCCAATTATGGTTAACCTAACGGCAGGAACCACAGTTCTTGGTGCTTTCGATCCTGTTGGAGAGGTTAGGGCAATCGGTGATAAATATGGTGTATGGCTGCATTTAGACGGAGCGTACTGTGGTTCAGTTATATTCAGTCAAAAATACAAGCATTTAGTGGATGGAATTAGCCGTGTTGATTCTTTTAGTTTCAATGCCCATAAAATGATCGGAACACCACTTTCTTGCTCAATCATAGTTGTCAAGGATAAGCGTAATCTTAATAGCTCTTTCTCTAACGATGCAAGTTATTTGTACCAGACAGACCATGATGAATTTAACCTCGGTAAAACTTCGCTCCAATGTGGTCGAAGAAATGATGCCTTAAAATTTTGGGCTTTATGGAAAAGTGTTGGAACAGATGGATTAGAGAAAATCGTAGACCATCAATTTGACCTTGCAGATGAAGCCAGGGAGTATATAAGAAGTAATGATAGCTATGAGTTATATAGTTATGATGAGTCAATTTCTATTTGCTTTAATTACAAAGGAATCCCCGCTCGAGACATTTGCACCTTGCTTTACGAACACTCTGAATTACTTGTGGGGTACGGTTCCTATGAAAATGATGAATTTATTCGGTTGGTTACTATCAATGCTCAAAATTCAAAACAAGACATTCTAGATTTCTTTAAAACCATGGAAAGTTTTGTAGCATCAAATACACATCTTTTTGCACCTGTTTTAACTGAAAAATTATAGCCCTTGGACCTAACTAAATTTATCGTTCTTGGTATCTATGTAGCAATTCTATTTCTTATAGGTATTCTTGCGTCTAGGAGAGTCAACAGTCTTAGTGATTTTTATTTAGGAGGTAAACGTCTGGGGTATTGGGCAGTAGCCTTTTCTGCGAGAGCAACAGGAGAATCTGGATGGCTTTTGATTGGCCTAACGGGTATGGGTGCGTTATCAGGATTGTCTGCCTATTGGGTCGTAGTTGGGGAGGTCCTCGGCGTTGCTGTGTCTTGGTGGTTTATGGCAAAGCGTTTTAAACGAAAATCAGATGCTTATGGTTCGATAACAATTCCAGATTACCTCGAAAGTCACTTTAAAAGCACGAAAAAAACATTAAGAATACTTTCTGCATCAATCTTATCTATCTTTGTAATCATATACGTTAGTTCACAAATTGACGTCACCGGAAAAGCATTTGAATCAATGATGGGGCTGGATTATTTCACTGGCGCAATTATCGGGTTTCTCATTGTTCTTTCTTATATCTTCATAGGTGGATTTGTAGCTGCCGTTTGGTCTGATATGTTTCAAGGTATATTGATGTTTTTAGGTCTTGTACTTCTTCCTATTGTTGTGTTTTTCTCCATGGATGGAACCCCTGGAGTCTTTAGAAGTCTTAATGCGATAGATCCAGCCCTAACGAACGTTTTCGGCACAAGTGACGATATGTGGATGAATATTGCAACAATGCTAGGTTTCGCCCTAATAGGACTCGGATTTCTTGGTTCTCCACAGGTGTATGTGCGTTTCATGTCCATTCGCGATGAGTCGGAAATTGATAAAGGAAAATGGGTAGCTATTATTTTTACTTTGTTTACGGATGCGGCGGCGGTTACCATAGGTATTTTAGGAAGAGTTTTTTTTACCGAATCAGGTCAAGATCCTCAAGCCGTATTGGGTGTCGGTGCGGAGAATGTATTAAGTATGCTCACAGAGCAATTTCTGCCTTACGTTCTGGTTGCAATCTACGTAGCTATTGTTTTATCAGCAATAATGTCCACGATAGACTCTCTATTGGTTATAGCATCTAGTGCAATTACACGTGATTTTTATCAAAAAATATTTAAGCCGAATCTTGGAGAAAAGGAAATGGTGAAAATATCTAGGTGGGTTACCTTAATCATGTCAGTTATTGCACTTATCATAGCAATGGTTATTGCAAAGATATCTCCTGATAGAACCGTTTTTTGGATGGTTATTTTCGGTTGGTCTGGTATTGCCGCTACGTTTTGTCCCGTGATTATTCTTTCGCTTTTTTGGAAAGGATTGACAGAGAAAGGCGCAATTGCCTCAATGATTACTGGTTTCTTGTGTGTGCCTTTTTTCAAATTCGTTGTTATCCCGATGGAAAGCGTAGGGCCTTATTTCGAAAAACTTGATGTTTTAGGGCCATCATTTTTGATTTCTATGTTCATGGCCTGGCTATTCTCAAAACTATATAAGGTTCAGGATTCAGATTTAACTGAGCATTCGAATCATTTATAGTTGTTTTATGTCTAATGCGCATCAAACATATACTCTAACACAGCTACATACATCAATTGAAAATTGGGTAAGAAAAACCTTTTCTATTAAAGAGGTATGGATTACTTGTGAAATTGCAAAATGTAGTGAAAAGAATGGCCATTACTATTTAGAACTTGTGGATTCTAATGATGGGATTAGAAGCGCACAGGCTAAAGGTATGATATGGCGTACCAGTTATAGTAAAATTGAGCGTCAACTTGAGTCTTTTGGCCTCAAAACATCTGATGTTTTAAAGCCGGGCTTAGAAATTAAATGTTCGGTAGTCGTTACGTTTCACAAGATTTTTGGTTTGAGTTTAGTTATCAATGAAATTGACCCTTCAATTCTTTTAGGTGATATAGAAAGACAGAAGATTGACACACGTAAAAGATTACAGAAAGAGGGTTTAATTGACTTACAGCAGGCCTTGTATTTTGGTCCAATTAATAAAAAGATTGCGCTTATCGGTTCGCCTGGGACATCTGGTTTTGAAGATTTCATGAATGAAATTGAGCATAATTCTATTTATACCAATTTCAAGTTAAAGGTATTCCCCGTGGGCGTTCAGTCTCAAGACGCAATTAAAGACATTGCAGCTGCAATAGAAGGTGCTGCTTCTTATGATGTTGATGTGATTGCAATTGTTCGAGGTGGTGGGTCTAAAATGGATCTTCATATTTTCAATCATTATACCCTTTGTAAAGCGGTTTCAAAATGTCAGATACCAATTATTACAGGTATAGGTCATGAGACCGATACCTCGTTAGTTGATGAAGTTGCTTATACGAGCACGAAGACACCTACAGCAGCAGCGAAAATGTTTTACATGAATATTGGTGTTTTTTCGGCACAGTTATCGGATGCTATTAAGAATATTCAACTTAAGACGAGGACCTTACTCTCACAATCATCAGGAGAATTACAGTTCTTCGCTGGTATATTGTTTGAACGTGTAGATCAAATACTGAAAATAAACGACACTATTTTACAACGTCAGATTAAGGTCTTACAGTTTGATTTCAATGCATACCTAATGGCAGCGAAAGATAGCATAAGTGAAAAGCTATTCAATTTGCAAATCAACATAAATTCAATGATGCAAAATGAATTCGCTGAACTTAAAGCTTATGAAGGCTTATTGTTAAATAATACGGAACGCATCCTTAATGATTTAGCTCCAGTCGAGCTAAATAAACAATTAGATCTTTTAAAGCTTAGAGTCTGGCATGTTTTGCATTCTTCGCGTGAATATTTAGTATTTAATATTCAGAAGCTTGGATTGGTTGATCCAAATCAGCTTTTCGATAAAGGTTATACAATTTCTACGGTTGATGGCGAAGATGTAAATAAGCGAAAAAAAGTCCTAAAGGGTAAAGAACTCATTACCTTTACGAACGAGCATAAGATCATAAGTAGGATTAAAGAAATAAATAAAAGGACATGACGAAGCAAGATATAAAAAACCTTAAATATGATAAAGCCCTAGAGCTTTTACAGGAGATTTCTTTAAAGTTAGAGAATAAAGAGGTCTCAATTGACGATCTCACAACTCAGGTAAAACTTGCGAACCAGCTTGCTGAGCATTGTAAAAGTAAATTAAAGTCCACTGAAGATGAGATTAAAAAAATCATCCAAACAGATGCACCGGATTAATGAAGGAATAGTGCACGACCATTAATTACTCTATTGCTTGCTTGATTTATAATGGTGAAATAATAAAGGCCGGTAGAAATCATAGAGCTGTCCAAAATAAATCGATTGGTATTTGTTGATTTTTTATGGATAACACTTCCTAGATCATCATATATTTTGAGTTCAATGTTTTCATTGTTTGCATTTTCAAAATATAAGTCAGCAGTCCCAGAAATCGGGTTAGGACGTAATAAGTAGCTATTTGCCGGCACAAATAGAACCTCAATACCCAAGATGTCAGATTCTCCTTCACCACCTAAGGCTAATTTGTAATAATTCGTTTCGTTTTGTATTGGATTCTGATCGGTATATGTATAATATACAGGACTTGAAAGGTCGCCACAAATCCCATCAATATTTTTAATTTCACTAAAGTTTAAACTGTCGATACTTCTATAGATTTGAATACCATTGCATAGACTTCCAGATTTGATTGTCCAGGCCAATAATACCTGGCCTTGCGTAACATCAATAGAAAACTCGTCTAGAATAGTTTGGCTATTGCCTTTTCCCGAGAGCAATAAACAAATAAAAAAAAAGACTCGAATATTCAATTTACTGGAAATCATTAACCCTAAGTTAGCACACATTATATGTTAAAACAAAAAAAGATATTCTCGAATAAATTTTAAATTAGAGGTATGGAGCGAAGAAATTTTATTAAGAATACATCAATCTTAGGTGCTGGAGCATTGATTCTGCCAAATTCATTGTTTGCTAAGAAAGCAGGGTTAAGTAAAAAAGTACGTTTAGGTTTCATTGGTGTAGGTTTCAGAGGGCAGAACCACATAGCTGAAATGTTGAAGCGGGATGATGTAGAAATTGTTGCTGTTGCCGACCCAGATACACAGATGATTTCAAAAGCGGTAGATATGCTTGAAATAGAGGGGAAGGGCAAATGTGCAATATACTCAGACGGAGTGAATGATTATAAAAATCTATTATCTAGAGAAGATATTGATGCCGTTTTTGTTTCGTCACCATGGAGTTGGCATTATCGTCACGGTACAGATGCAATGAAGGCAGGGAAAATAGTAGCGATGGAGGTTTGTGGTGCAGTTACACTTGAAGAGTGTTATGGATATGTTCAAACCTATGAGGAAACTAAGGTGCCGATTATGATGCTCGAAAATGTTTGTTATCGACGCGATGTAATGGCGATTTTAAATATGGTAAAAAAAGGATTGTTTGGAGAATTGATTCACGGTCAAGGTGGTTATGAGCATGACCTTAGAGGGGTCTTATTCAATGACGGCGAAACAGCATACAATTCTGGCGTCGAGTTTGGTGAGAAAGGTTACAGTGAAGCCAAATGGAGAACAGAACATTACCTCAATCGTAATGGAGAACTTTACCCCACGCACGGAATAGGACCATTAGCTACAATGTTCGATATCAATAGAGGAAATAGAATGTTGTATCTGCAGTCAATGTCAAGTAAGTCAAGAGGCTTAAATAAGTATGTTACGGAGCATGAAAAGGGTGGACTAGACCATCCCAATGCAAAACTTGATTTCAAGCAAGGTGATATTGTTACTACACAAATCAAATGTGCGAATGGTGAAACTTTTATTTTAACTCATGATACTTCACTGCAGAGACCTTATAACCTGGGTTTTAGAGTCCAGGGCACAGAAGGGATATGGCAAGATTTTGGATGGGGAAACCCCGAACAGGGTTTGATTTATTTTGAGAAAAAAATGGACCACGACCACAGATGGAAAAACACCAAAGATTGGTTGGAAGAATACGATCACCCTCTATGGAAAAGGAATGCGCCTTCTGCCGAAAAATCTGGACACGGCGGTATGGATTATTTTGTAGACAATGCTTTTATCGAATGTATTAAACGAAATGAAGAGTTCCCATTGGATGTGTATGATTTAGCGTCGTGGTACGCGATAACACCTTTGAGTGAAAAATCGATTAAGGAAAATGGAGCGCCGCAAGAAATCCCTGACTTCACAAATGGAAAGTGGAAGGGAAGACCAAATGTTTTTGGGACTTCTAATAAATATTAAGATGTCTACTTTAATTATTCTTGCTGGTGGTTTGGGTTCTCGATATAGAGGAGATAAGCAAGTTGCAAGTGTGGGGCCAAATGACGAATGCATATTGGAATATTTGATGTTTAACGCTCAAAACATTGGGTTTTCTCATTTTGTCATACTATCATCAACGGATTTTATTTCGGTTTTAAAAAATAAATTGGCCTATTTAAATGATACCCTTGATCTGACCTTTATCAATCAATTTGAACACGACCCTGCCTATCCCGAACATCGCGACAAGCCATGGGGGACAGCACACGCCGTATGGTCCTGTCGAAATGTTGTCAAAGGTGAGTTTATGGTCGTTAATGCTGATGATTATTATGGTGCTGACGCTTTCGATAATGCAATGGCATTCTTCGCTGAAAGAGGTAGTCAAGAGCTAGGCATGGTTAGTTACGATCTAGAAAATACACTTTCTGTAAATGGTGCTGTTTCAAGAGGGCTTTGTGCGCTGAATCAAAATATTCTGTTAGGTGTTGAAGAAAATACGGGAGTACAAATAATAAATTCAAGAATCGTATCCAATCAATCTGCAGACGGACTTCCCCCTAAACTGCAAGTTTCAATGAATTGTTGGCTCCTTCATTCTGATTTCTTTAATGATTTAACAGATTTTTTTGAAAGATTTTACAAGAAGTTTTCCGCTGATAAGCATATTGAATGTATGCTTCCAAAATTCATTGAAGGACTTATTTCTAATGGGGTTGTAGTTAAAGTGTATAAAAGTCAAGAGCGATGGTTTGGTATTACACACCCCGAAGATAGAGCGTGGTGTAAGGTTCGGATTCGTAAGCTTATTCAACTAGGTGTTTTGCCATCTAAAATCAAATTTCATCAATGAATAAATGTCTAGAGGTGGCTGAAATGTTTTTGAGTTCAATTGGTCGAATACCAATTACTTGTTTACCTATTGGTTCTGGCTTAATAAATAAAACGTATTGCGTAGAGGATGTTCTTAATATGCGCTATGTTTTACAGCAAGTAAATACTGAAGTATTTAAAAAACCATTGGTTTTAGAAGCGAATTTAAATCTCTTATCGAAGGGCTTTAAAAGCCATAATGAAGGGTGTGTTTTGCCAGAAAATTTAGTATGTAAAGGGAAGAAAATGATTAATGTGAATGGGACGTATTGGAGAATGTATCATTACATAGAAGGTGAGGTTTTTGATACTACAAACGACTCATTTATTGCTGGTTTGGCCTCAGGTGCACTTGCTGAATTTCATTGTCAAGGCAAAGATGTACTTCTGAATGATTTTCAAGAATGTATACCGTATTTTACCGATTTCGAATACAGATTAAAGTCACTTCGGCACGCGCTAGAGAATGGAATTCCTGATCGAATTAGCACTTCTAAAGATTTTTATTTAGAACTCAGACAACACTTTTATCTGGTAGATTCATATCTTAAGGTTGAACGAACCTTACCAGTAAGACTGATTCATGGAGATCCAAAAATCTCCAATTTTGTTTTTAATACGAGTTGTAATCAAATTAATTCAATTATTGATTTGGATACGATCGGAAAGGGAACCGTACTTTATGATTTTGGCGACATGGTGCGGTCTTTTGCAAACAAATCCATAGAAAATGAAATAGTACGAGGGTTTCTATTGAACAAGGAAGTTCTATTTTCAATTTATGAGAATTATCTCAATAAAACACAAGATGTTTTAACCGATTTAGAGAAAAACAATCTTGGCTTAGGGTGTAGTGTGGTGACTTTAGTTCAGTCTATTCGGTTTTATACAGACTACCTGATTGGGGATATTTATTACCAAACAGATTCTGAAATGGAGAATTTGGTTAGGGCTCGAAATCAATTTCAATTGTTTAAAGAGCTTTCTGAAGTTAAATCTTGGGGCTAGAATAAAAAATAAATAGACAAAAAAAAACCTCCCATTGGGAGGTTTCTAATTTCTTTGAGAAATTTCTTACATTTCAGCTTCTTCAGCAGTTTCTTCAGTTGCATCAGCTTCTGGAGCAACTTCTTCAACTACTTCTTCTTCTTCAACTACAACTTCTTCTTCAACTACAACAGCATCCTCAGAACCTGATTCCTCAGTTGCTTCTGGAGTTGCGTTTTCTGATGCATCACCACAAGACGTAAATGTAAACGCTGCAGCAACAAATAATAAAGCAAATAACTTTTTCATAATATATTTTTTTAAATAATTCGCTACAAATATACCCATTTCTTACTTTAGTCCTAACGTATTGCAGAAAAACTCAATGAAATTGGGTTTTTTTAACACTGTTTTGTACGAACTGAACTGTTAATAATATTACATAAAGTTCTGATTATGATTTAATTAACTGTAATGACTTGACATAATATAAATACTATTACTATTTTAAGTTGTAGTAAATTGTATAATTCACAACGGTGATCAACTTAAATTCTTTAATTTTCTAAAAACATTAATGAAAAACACTTTTATTTCGAATGTACTAATCATACTTATTTTAGTATGTTCTTGTGAAGATAAGCCAGCGCATTCAGGCCAGGCTGAAATTGGTCAAAAGATTACTAATGAGGCAGGTATATTGGATTCAATTTCTGTGGATTCGAGTGAGGATACTCTTGGAATCAAGGGTAATGTAAAAGACATGGTCAAAAAAGCAAAAGCTATGACCAAGGAAATTGAGATGCCATCAAGAGACGATGCTTATAAAGCCTACAAAGACGTCAAGAAAGCAATCAAAATAAAAAATGAAGCTGAGAATCTATAAGATAATCTAAAAGTTTGGTGATACTTCCTTAAACTATGAGGCTGTTACTTTCAAAGTTTTCGTGAAATACGTTTTATTAAATTTAATTAATTCACTAGTTTAGACAAAAAATATAAATATGAAAAAAATACTATCTATTACCCTTGCTTCAGCCTTATTAGTGCTGTCATCTTGTGGAGACGCCTCAGAAAATGCATCAAAGGATGCAGCAAAAGATGCAAAAGCATCAGATGAAACTAGCACAACTGCACCAAGTGATAATTCTAGAAAGAAATCTTTTTGTGACTGTATGGAAATCGCTAAACAAAATCCGAACCTAAATGAAGCGCCAGCTGGATGCGAGTGGTTGGATAAACTTACTGAAGCAGAAGCAGAAGATGAGATCAGAAATGCAATCAACGATTGTGCTGATAATTTACCTGAAGGCATGGCAGATATGCTAGAGTCGACTATGGACGACATGGATGACATGGACGACATGGGTGACATGGATGATTATGAATCTGAAATGCAAAAAGCACAGGATGAATATGATGCAGAAATGAATAAAGCTATGAAAGAGTATGATGCTGAAATGCAAAAAGCTATGGATGAAATAGACGGAATGTAATTCAACTGAAATATAGAATTGAAAGCTCTCGTACTGAGGGCTTTTTTTTGCCTTATATTTGAGGTGTAATCATATTGTATGTGGCGCTCATTATTTCTTATAATCTTTCTATCGTTCAGCTTAAATCATTTAGCTCAAGTACACTACCGCAATGAAATAAAGAGTATTGGTACTTTTAATGAATTAAAAGGACGGCCCAATACGAGTAAATTTGGATCAGTAGACGCTGTTAAAGTCTTACTCGATTTAAAGACAAATACCCTCTATTTTTTAAATGCTAATGTCTATAAACTCCATGTGGATTTTTGTATTGATTATTTGGGTTATAACCAAAACAAGTGGAAGTTTAATGTGAACAATTATAACGAGACAGATAATCGAGATTTCCTTATGGGAACAATAAATCATTTTGAACATCAAAATAAATACACCTTAGAATTTTCTGTCGCTGATAAAATAAATTCAGATCAGGTCATTCGTCTTTATAAGAAGGTCATTACATCCTTCACACTGACGGACTCTATTTTTGTTTTTTTGAATACGAATAGAATGCGCGATAATCAAGTGCTTAAATCCAGAGTGCCTACCATAGACCCTTCCGAAATCTATGCTGGATTGGATTATCAGGCGCTCAATCAATTAGAGGGTTATGGAATCCTAACCTTTAGAACAGTAGAGGAAGCCAATAGTGGAGGGTTGAATTCAGAAAGTTTAGTTGTTATAAAAGGAACACCAAATGATTTACCGCCTGTAGCGGGTGTGATTACAACAGATTTTCAAACGCCTTTAAGTCACATTACGCTACTATGTATGAATCGAGGTACGCCTATGTTAGCAATGAAGCAAGTGTGGGATGATTCTCTTATGAGAAGTATGGAAGACTTACCCGTACACTTTATTGTAGGATCGGATTCCCTCTTTATCGAAAAGTCCTCAATCAATGAGGTTAAGGCATTCGCAAAGAATAAACGTTCAAGTCAAATAAAAATCACCCTTACAAAAGATACCTTGAGAAAAGAACTTATTACGCCAAAAGAAATGGAAGGTAATTTGTCGCTAGTAGGAGGTAAGGCTGCTCATTTTGGGACCCTAAACACTATAATTAAAAAATTAAAATTAAATATGAAGGTTCCTGAAGCTGCATTTGCAATTCCCTTTGCTTTTTATGAGGAGCACATTAAAGCGGCTGGAGTGGATCGTCTAATTCAAGCTTTGCCTCTGTCTTTAAACGAAAATAATGTTGAAAGCTTACGAGAACAACTCGATTATATTCAGTACAAAATAAAACGAACACCTATTTCGAATAAGTTATTGACAATGCTAAGGGATAAAGTATCGGCGTCTCAATATGATACAATTCGATTCCGTTCATCAACGAATACAGAAGATATTGATGGATTTAATGGTGCGGGATTGTATGCATCTAAGTCTGGCATTCTTAATCATTCTAAAAAAAGTTTCGAAAAAGCAATTAAAAAGGTTTGGTCAAGCACTTGGTCTTACAAGGCGTTTATGGAGCGTTTCTATTTTGGAATTCTTCAGACATCAGTTTCTATGGGAATCCTTTGCCATAGGTCATTTCCTAATGAGGAAGCCAATGGTGTAGTAATTACAAAAAATTTATATCGAAAGAATTATAGAGGTTTTGTAGTGAATGCGCAAAAGGGCGACGTAAGCGTTGTAAAACCACCAAATGGAGTGACTTGTGAGCAAATGATTTGTTATTCTGATAAAAATGATGCTTTCTATGGAGAAAAGAAAATTGTCGAATATATTTCCTATTCAAATATCCTTAAAACCTCTGAATTAGCCGTGCTCTCAACTGATGAAGTCATCAACCTAACCAGTTCTTTGGCTAAGATTAAAAAATATATTTATCAAAAAAACAGAAAAAAAATTCAAAATCTTACATATTACGATTTTGGTTTAGATTTTGAGTTTAAATTATTTGGCTTGGAGAGACAACTTTATATTAAACAAATGCGTCCTTTCTAATGTCCTATAAAAAAATAACAATGAAACAAAAAGCCTTAATTATATGCAGTCTAATGATTGTGTTATTTACATTTAATTCTTGTAAAACAATTGATAAGTTGACACAATTCAATATGAGTTTTAATCAAACGGTTGTGATTCCGTCATCAACTGGTATAAGTTTGCCGATTGATTTGATTACACCAGATATAGAAACAAACTCTGAGAGTACCTTTGAAATCAATGATACAAGAAAGGATCTTATAGAAGAAATAAGATTGACCTCATTAACTTTAACCTTAAGCGCTCCGGGAAATGCAGATTTTAGTTTTCTAGAATCAATTCGTGTTTTTATGAATGCGCCTGATTTACCTGAGGTAGAAATAGCATGGGCAAATGATATTCCTGACAATAGTGGGGATGTCCTTACATTAAATGTTTCAGGTGCAGATTTTCAGGAATACATAAAAAAGGATCAGTTCAGTTTACGCTGTAACAGCGTAACGGATGAATTACTCACTTCAGACCATCAAATTGAGATTGCTTCAACCTTTTTTATAGATGCGAGAATTCTTGGGCAATAATTATTGCACCATAAATTTCTTAGAAGAAATACCACTAACGAAGAGATACGCGCCTCGTGGAAGTGCGTTGATATCTAGTTTTTGACTCAGCCCATTCAATTGGCCAGAAAGTACTTTTTTACCTTCCAGCGTAAAAATATCGTATTTTGAAGTTGTACCAAAACTTCTATTCACGGTAAGTATATCTTCAACAGGATTAGGAGATAGATAATAATTTATTTGTTCTTTATTATCACTTACAGACAATGTTCCATTAATATCATATCGCGAAAAGAATTTCCAGATTTCAATATTTGAACTAATGTCATAATTGCCAAAAGCACCCGGCCAGTCATGTTCCCCATTATAGACCTTAAACAACTCTACATTAGCACCATTGGTGCCCCCGTCGAAAACAAAGTGATCTACCGTTGTACCATCGCCTGTATTAATATCTGATATAGGCGTTTGTGAGGGGTTTGGATTACAATTGTTATAATCGACCCAATATGCCATCACATCATCAATATTCTCAGAAAAAATCGCCCCTTCATAGGGTACAGTTGGGTCATTTGTTCCGTGAATTTGAAGGACAGGTGTAGGATGTGTCGGACTACAAGAGTTAGCAGTAGGAGGTGACATAGAGCCCGTTACTGATGCGATTGCTGCTATTTCATTGCTAAGTTCACAAGCTAAAACATAACTCATAAAACCACCATTAGACATCCCAGTAGAATATATTCTCTCTGTATTAAGATTATAATTGGCATCTACGTAATCAATCATATCTTGCGTGAATCCCACGTCATCAACCGTACTTAAACCCCAGCCTACATTCCAGTGAGGCGTATTTGTAGCATCTAAAGTTCCCTGAGGATGAATTAAGATAAAGCCCGCTGTATCTGCTACACCTCTAAAACCTGTGTAAGCAAGGTTTACACTCGCAGAACTTCCGTAGCCATGAAAACAAAAAACAAGCGGGGCAGGAGTGTTTGCATTATAAATGTCTGGAACATATAAAAAGAAATCACGTGCAATACCTCCAGAAGTAATCGTAATACTTTGTGTTTGCTGTGCAAATAAAGTTGAAGTCGTTAAAATTGATATTAAAATGATAAAGTTTTTCATGTTAAGATTTTCCTAAAAATAAACAATTAGCGTGAATGAAATTTTATACCAATAAAAAGAGGTCAATTTGACCTCTTTCTGCTCTTCATTTGGGTTTGTAATAAGAATTCCCTAATGAAATATCATACTCTAACCAAGCAACTAACATTTTTGTATGAACAAAGAATTTTGGATTCGTCATTATGCGATTCAATTAGAATTATTTTTGCGTTGTTAGACTAAAACAGAAAAATCATTACCAATGAAAATGACTAGCAATTTCGGATTTTTTCTTCTTTCCATATTCTTTATCGGATGTAGTGCAAATGATCAAGCAATTAACGATATACCGGAAGAGGATTCAATCATAATTCCCTCACCGATTACTGAATATGGCTTTGTTTTAGATTCGTTTCAGGTAAAACGAGATACTGTAATGGGCAATTGGACTCTGAGTCACATGTTCGCACCTTATGGTATTTCACAATTGAAAATTAACGTAGCAGCAGAAATGGCTGCAGATTCATTAGTCGGCCTTCGATATATAAAAGAAGCAACACCATTTATTATTTTATCGACACTTGGCGATACTTCTGAAACCGCTGATTACATAATTTACCCTCAGAATATTGTAGATTTTGTGGTTTTTGATTTTAGAGATTCAGTATCTGTTAAAAAATGCTCGAAACCGAAAGAAGTGAACGAACAAATGCTCTCTGGAGAAATTGTTAAAAATTCCAATCTCAGCCTCGCACTAGATCAACAGTTAAAGGACATCAATATGACTGGAGAAATGACGGAGAATATTGCAGGCGTATTCGCGTGGGCAATTGACTTCTTTCGTTTACACCCTGGAGATGAATTTAAGGTGATTTATAATGAAAAATCAGTGGAAGGAAAGCCATATGCAATTGGCGGGATTAGTTCGGTATGGTTTAAGCATCAAGGGCGCGAATTTTACGCTTTCCAATACGCTTTGGATTCTGAAGGAAGACAAATTGGCTTTTTTAATGAAGAAGGCAAAGAAATGAGGCGTCCGTTTTTAATGGCTCCGGTGAAGTATTCTCGAATTAGTTCAGGTTTTAGTGGAAGACGTTTTCATCCTGTTCAGAAAAGATGGAAAGCACATTTAGGAACCGATTATGCGGCACCAAAAGGAACTCCGATTGTGTCGACAGCGAACGGGACTGTAATTGCTGCTTCTTTTAATAGCGGAAATGGAAATTATGTAAAAGTAAAACACAACCAAATCTACACTACGCAGTATTTGCACATGACTGGTTTTGCGGCAGGTATTCGTAAGGGGGTATATGTAGAACAAGGTCAAACGATTGGTTATGTTGGTAGTACAGGTTTAGCAACGGGTCCGCATGTTTGTTATCGATTCTGGAAAAATGGGAAACAGATTGATCATAGGGCTGAGAAATTTCCATCTTCAATTCCAATGGTTGATTCCCTGTTACTTTCTTACAAGAGGTATATTCAGCCTTTTCGCGCAAGGATTGATGCTATGCATGTAACACCTTATATCGCACATAAGGTAGGATCTCAGCAATAAATGGATTCATGTGGAATTGACAGTTCCAATTTTTTGGCGATTTAACTTTCTATTTACAACCAGTTGTTGCCAATATTGACTCTTTTTGCTAAGTTCCGTTTTCTAATTATCAAGTATAAAAAAAACGGTTACATTAGATAATGCAACCGTTTCGGAGCTCCCCCTATTGTTCAAAGTTGCAGCACAACTTCTTCTATTAGTGACTTAAGAGTCTAATGAAAAGAGGATAAGTATAGTCTTTGTTATTTCGATTCATCATATTTTTTAATAACTGTTTCTATAAATGCCTCTAGCTCTTTTACTTTATCTTCATCACTATTACTTATTTCTAAGTCATTTAGTATAGCGGCAGTTATTTCATTAATATTTTTATTTTCTTCTGAATATAGTCGAATAACAGTGTCTTTTAAATATTCAATGGCACTTTTAAAGGTTTTAGATCTTTCAACGGCTTCATTGTCCTTAATTAAGAATTTAATTCTTTCCTCAGGACTAAGATCAGTTGTAAGGTAAGCTTCGTCAACCTCTGTAGAATTAATTATATCTGAAGTAACAGAACCGCTTCCTTCGCAGTATGCGCAAGATCCAGGGATCCAGTAAATTTCTTTCTTAAGTCTTTTAATATCTTCATTATCCACATGTCCCTTACCCAAACATCTTGGACACTGGATTTTATCTTCTTGTTGTTTATCCTGTTTATTTTTGAAAAACCAATTAAATAATCCCATTTTTTATAATTTTTATTGCTCACAACTCGTTATATGTAAAACAAACGTCCTGTTTATAGATCTGTGTTTCCGGATAACAGGATCTTTGTTCTCGTTTATTTTAATTTAAATATAATGAAATAGAGGATAAAGAAACTTTAATCCTTTTCAATACTATTTTGAACTGGTCTAATAATCACAAGAAAATCTTGTCTTAATCTTTTTGGGTGTTTGAACGAAGTCTTTTAATTAAAAAACGGTTACACTAGATAATGCAACCGTTTCGGAGCTCTTCCTCTTGGGCTCGAACCAAGGACCCTCTGATTAACAGTCAGATGCTCTAACCAACTGAGCTAAGGAAGAAAATTCGAGTGCAAATATAATAGATTTTTGTAAGAGAGAAAGAATCCCGCTAAAAAAAACCCTTAAATAAATTCACTAGGTGCAAAATTGGTGTCATTATGAAGTTAACGTACCCGACAATTAATGTCAAAACCTTATTTTAATGATTCCAACAATGGCGAAAACGATTTTCATTTAACTAAACTACAAAATATGAAAAGACAAAAAATAGACGAACTACTGAAACACGGATAAACAAACAACGGCAAAGGTTAAGATAAACACGAAGACTAATAATCCACGCTAAACACTTTCTCTATACTTCCATCATCATAGACATAGATAAGCGGTGTATTGGGTTTAAATGAAGTCTCACGACCCATCATATCAAGTATTTGGATGAGATTCTTGGTAGTTGTTAATTCGTTTATTCCAAGTGTCGGATCATCACAGTCGTTGTCGCAGTCTTCACCGTAGTATGTTTGGGGGTCGATACTAGTCCAATTAGTTGTTGAGTAGTTTACATCATCTACTTCAATACAAGTAAGGTTTGGGTTCCCAGACGCTAAAAGACTTATTAAATACGTATTGTTTCCATTTTTAAGATTTAAGCATTCTAGTTGGTTATTAATACAAGACAGCACAGTTAAAATAGTATTATTAGATACATCTAGTGACGCTAGTTGGTTTGACCCACAACCCATTAAACCCAATGAGGTATTACTAGACATATCTAAAGATGTTAGTTCGTTATGAGAACAATCCAAAAAAGTTAAAGCAGTATTACTAGACAAATCCAAAGATGTTAGTTGGTTCAGACCACAATAAATTGTTTCTAAAGCAGTGGTATTTGATAAATCCAAAGATCCTATTTGGTTTCCTTGACAATTCAAATATGTTAAAGCCGTATTACTAGAAATATCCAAAGATGGTATTTGGTTCCCAGAACAATGCAACGTTTCTAAAGCAATATTACTAGACACATTCAAAGACGTTAGATAGTTAGTTAGACAAAACAATTCAGTTAAAGCTGTAAAAGCTTCTATGCCCGTTAAATCGTAAATGTTTTGTCCATTGCAATCAATTGTCCCTGTAAAAGCGCTTGCCTCGCTAAGCTGGATTTCTGTATCTGAATTAGTATTAATTGCATTATTACCAACCAAGTAGGCCTTAAAGTTAGCATCAGGTATATTGACATTCTGCCCAAGAAACGTAGCAGAAAAAAAGACGGATAGTAATATTAGAGCTGTTTTCATACCACTAATATAGTAAAACACGAAGACTAATACTCCACGCTAAACAACTTCTCTATACTTCCATCATCATAGACATAGATAAGAGGTGTATTGGATTTAAATGGTATTTCTTTGCCTAGTATATCAACAATCTTAATTAGATGTTTAGGATATTTTTCATTAATACCTATACCATCATTTCCAAGTGTTGATGTTATATCATAAACTTGAACTAATCCGGAATAGCCTGAGGAACCAGAAGCGGTTATTGCTCCAACTGCAATTTTACTCCCAGCTCGATCTATATCGGTATCGTACCCCATATAATCCTGTGGTCCAAGACCATTAATTGGAGTCCCATACTGAACCCAGTTATTACCGTCAAATTTGTAAACTCTAGCTTGGCCAGACCAAGGGCCATTTGTTGTATTATTGACGGCACCCAGTATTAGGGTGCTGCCATCACCACTCAGACTAACATCACCTCCACAATTTTCTGAATTCATCAAACCATCGATATCTTGCCCGACCTGAGTCCAAGATCCTCCATTGTTTTCAATTACTCGAACATGACCTGCAGCTAATGTAGTTGGATTAAAATTTGAGTTCGCTCCAACTGCTATGATTTCGCCGTCCGAACTTATACAATTTGAATACCCAAAATGATCATTGAATGTTCCTTCCCCGTCAATATCTGAACCGACTTGTATCCAATTCGTCCCGTTGAATTTATATACTCTAACGTGTCCAACTTCGAAACCCATATCTGAATTATGACCAGCGCCTACAGATAAAGTATAACCATCAGAACTCAAACTTACAGAGTGGCCTGAATGATCATCTGGATTTTCACCATAAATATCATTACCTAATTGATCCCATGAGCTACCATTGTATACAAAAACCCTAACCAAACCAATATCATTTCCATTAACATCATTGAATGGCGCACCGCCCGCAACAATATCACCAATACTATTAATACTACAAGAATGACCAAACCACTCAGGATTATTTGACCCATCTATATCTGGTCCTAATTGAACCCAGTCATTCAAACTTTCTTGCCATTGATATACTCTTAAATGCCCTGAGTAATTATTATTTTTTTCACTTCCAATAACCACAATTTGACCATCATCATTTAAATCAACGCAAGTACCAAATTCGTCACCTGCAGCCTCGCCAATAATATCTGTCCCTCTTTGTTGCCAAATAAAACCATTAAATTGATATATTCTTGTTAACCCGGATGAGGGTCCGTTTAGGTCAGCATAAGGAGCACCTGCGGCCAATGTTCCATCTGTATTCGCTAGAGCTACAGACCAACCAAATCTATCATTATTATTATCTCCCCATAAATTTTGACCTATCTGTGATTGGGAATATATGTTAAAAATAATGAATACTAATAAGCTACATAATACTTTATTCATAGTCATTTTAATTTACCCTAAAAGTAAGATTAATAATCTAAATACCAACATCTTATGTTTAGGAATAGGATAATATTTACCCAAGTGTAATTACGATGCAAAAACCAAGGAGTTATACCTTCATTTGTAATTATGCTATCTAGTGTTTTCGTGGGGTGGTGGTGGTGGGTCGTCTTTTCAACAGTCAGATACTCTAACCAACTTAGCTAAGGAAGAAAATTCGAGTGCAAATACAATAGATTTTTGTAGTATAGAAAATGGATTTTAAATAAATTTAAAATTCATCTTCTTGAAAGGAGAAGTCCTCGATTGAATTATTTGATGATTCACCTGATTCCTGAATGTTTGTATCTTCTTTCGAGGTTGTTCTCAATATGTTGGTTTTTGATACGTTAAGGCGTATTTCAGACCTTACAGTTTGATCAACATGAAGATACCCTTTTGAAAAAGGGGTTCCAATAAGATCAACAAGAGTACCTTTTTTAAGATAATCAACTATTTTCATGTTTGCACCATCTTTTTTCCAAATGGTACAATTCACCCAGGTAGTTTTGGTTTTTAAAACACCCGTTCTTTTATCTTTCCAATTTTTATTGTGTGCAACGGGAAAGTTAATGGCGACAATGCCGTTATCCATACTTCGCACTTCAGCGTCTTTACCGAGATTACCGATAAGGCGTGTTTCAAAAACCGTAGCCATGATGTTGAATTATTGTAGTTAAGCGTTATGAAGATAACAAATAATTCGTGTTAATGGTAATGATTTGTGTATTTAAATTCTACCTCTACCTATTCGTTCTTCGTTATTTTAAATAAGTAACTTTTGAAAAAATAACGACTGTTATTAAAACTAACCAAGTGATAATTATTTCAGTAAACATAAAATCAACTTAGAAGGAATATAATTACTCCTAAAAATAAACCGATGGCTAAGCATATGATTAATCCAAGGTTGAATAAATTTTTTCGAACTCATTTCCTGATGATCTATATATTGTCAATCTGCTATTGAGAAGCGCTCTTTAGAGTCATTGTTAATGGAGTTTTTTCTTAACCATTTTTTGTAAAATATTTTAAGGGAACTCTTTTGCCATTCCGATTGCTTTCTTCCATTAACAAAGAACCATCCGAGTTTGAGATTGAATTATTCTTTAAGACGTTTAACTTTCATAGTTATTTCACATTAACTAAATTCATTAATAAATTAAATCCCTTAAAATCGTCGTCTTCACGTAACGCTTGTAATGTTAACTTCAATTAAATCAGCGATATTAACTCTCTAAAACCACTCAACAAAGTTCGTAATTATGTAAGAAATTAACACGCAAAAATTAATAATATCAAATAATAACCAGTTTGTATCTACAGAAATAATTTTGATGGAGCTAGATTAAAAAATTTGAGATATTTGGGATACAAGAAATACTCGTTGAGGTATACGTATTGTATTAAGAAACCCATATAAGCTTATCGAGTGCAACTTTTATTCTAGTATTCCCAATACTGAGTGTAGTATTATTCCTTTTGATGATTTCCACAATTGCGATTTGTTGTGTTGCTATAATTTTCACTTTCGAGCCTATTACAATTCGTTCTTGTTGATAATTGGCAATTTGCTTTTTACTTAATTGACGTGAAGGTTTGCTTGTTTTTTTTTTGACGTCATTTTTGGTTTTTTGTGCCTTCAAGAATTGCATTACTTTAAGCGTTAATTCTTCGTTTGTTTTCTTTCCTTTGGTATTTTTATAGGCTTCAATGAATTCAAGCATTTTTTTTCCTGCCGCAAGCTGTTTTTCTTGGGTTTGAATGGTTTGATTAACTTTTTCAAACTTTAAACGTAGCTTTTCTTTCGATTGGTCTATATGCGTTGATTTTTCGCTATAACTTGTAGATTGCTCATGGTTGATTCTTATTTCTTGATCTAGTTTATTTGTCTTTTTTTGTAGGTCTGATAATAAATCATTAAGCTTTAATTTCTCTTGGTCTAATTTCTTTTTTGCTTTGATTAAGAGTTCTTTTGGGACGCCATTTATTTCTGCAACTTCAAAAGTGAAAGAACTGCCTGGTTGACCTATTTTAAATTCAAATTTTGGGGAAAGATTTTTCGCATTAAAAAGCATACAACCATTTACTGCTTCTGGCAATTGAACCGCTCTAGATTTGATATTGCTATAATGTGTTGTTAAGATGCCAAATATTTTCTTTCTGTAAAGTGATTCAAAGAAGGATTCTGCTAGCGCGCCTCCAAGTTCGGGATCTGAGCCTGTACCAAACTCATCTAAAAGTAACAATGTATCTTTATCAGCCAAAGACAAGAATTTTTTCATTCTTTTCAGGCGGTAGGAGTATGTGCTTAGTTCATTTTCAATAGATTGATTATCTCCTATTTCAGAGTAGATTTGTTGGAATAAACCAAAGCGATTGTCTTCTTTTGCGGGAATAAAAAGTCCAGATTGAACCATGACTTGAAATAGCCCAAGGGTTTTTAGCGTTATACTTTTTCCACCTGCATTAGGGCCAGAGATTACAAGAATACGTTGTTGCGGATTTAAACAAACATCTTGACCAAAAGTAGGCTTATTTTCCTTGTTGTTTTTAGTTTTTAGAAGAGGGTGTAGGGCACCCTTTACATCAATTACCCTCTCCTTTATTAGATTTGGCTTTACAGCTTTCATAGCAATAGAAAGACGGTATTTGGCATGGATAAGGTCTAAATCATGAAGGGCTTCATTATAGGCTAAAATCAACCAATCATGAGCAGCCATTTCTTTTGTTAAGTCTCTAAGGATTTTATAGATTTCTTTTTCCTCATCAATAAACAAGTGGTCTAATTCCACGTTAAGCGCCATATTGACCTCAGGTTCAATGTGTGCCACATTACCTGTCTTACTCCTGCCTAAAACGAGGCCAGGAAATTGCTTTTTATAAGAGGATTTGATAGAAAATACACGACGGTTGTTAATCACAGTTTCTTTTGTGTCAGAGAGAAGATTTGTCTTTGAAAGCTTTCTAAGTTCTTTATCAAAATTTCTTTTTATTTGTTTTTGAGTAGACCGAATAGCATCTCTGATTATTTTTAATTCAGTTGAGGCAGAATCCTTAATTTGACCTGCTGGGTCAATTACCTTTTCAATCGGAACATTAATATCCATCGTTTTGTAGGTATTGGCTAACACCTTTTCAAGATAGACGTAGCTTTGTTCCGCATGCTCCTCGAAGAATTCGATGATACTGTTCACTAGAAATGAAGCTTGGTGGATTTTTAATATGCCGCTTAGAGGGACAACAGCATTTTTGATTTTTAAAAGTCTCAGTTCTTGATCTAGTTCTTCGAATTCAAGACTTGGGAATCCTCTTTCGGCATCTTTTATTCGCTTTAAATCCTGAAGCTGCGATAACGATTCTTGTAATTGATCGAAATCAGAAAGGGGAGAGGTGTTTAATATTTTTTGCTTCGTCCTATCCGAAAGTGCAAAACCCGCGCACCACTCTAGAATTTTATCAAATTCTAAATCAATAAGGGTCTGCTCATCAGTAGTGGGCTTCATTTTAAATTTTGTTTTGGAGTTTAGCAATTTAGTTCCTTAAAGAAACAAGGCTTGGGTTTATTTTGTTTTATAGATCATAGTGTATTTTATTTGATTTACTTAGAGAGTTATTTTGGTTAATGTATTGTATTTACAATATTCGTTTATCAAAAACGCTTCTTCGAATCTTTTTTTTAATTTTCTATACATTTGATCATTGCTCAACCGGCCGGTGAGGACGATTTTTGGCGGTGTTCGTGAAATCGATGTATTTTGAGGGTTTTCACTTTCGAGATACGTCAAAATTTGAATTATATCTGAATAATCTTTTTTGTGTTTTATCAAAGTATAAATTTTTGAATAGCTTCAAAGAATTTCACAAATGGCTTCAATAAAGTAGATTTTGGTTATGCGTTTTAATGTGCTAAAAATTGCTTAATTCCAAAATACAACAAAACACTTTTTTAAGGTGGTTTTTGTTTTGATCCAAATCATTACCGAGCGCTTCAAAAGATGCTGATCTTGTACAAGGCTTATGCAGTCATTAAAAGATAGCCACTTAACATCACTGTGGGGCGCTATTAACCAATCCAGTTTTTGAGGAATATAGAATGTATGTTCAGCGTATACGTTCATCTCATTCAGACGTATATAAGTGCCAATAATACATTTTCGATTAAGTAATTTGATTTTTTTTTCATCAAATCCTTCAGGTATAAATAGTTGTGCTTTAAAATTAACACCTTGCTCAAATGAAGAGGCATCGTGACCTAAAGAATGAATAATTTCTTGAGTTTTCTTATGGTTAATTAAGGGTAATTGTTTTTCAATTAATTTCTTTATTTTCAGTACTAAAGAATCATTTCGATTAGGTCCAATCCATTTATCAATTTCGTTGCCAACTATAGCCGGGTCAAATAAATAAAATTTGTAAATAAGTTCTACGTGTAAAGGTTTATTGTGCTTAAGAAGCAAGCAATCAATTTCACCAATCGTCTCATTGTCATGAATGATTTGTAGATTTTTTACGATTGTGTGTATACTAGGAATGCTTTTTAATTTCTCGAAAAAGAATTGCTCAGTTAATAGACCTAGACGCATGAATTTAGTTCTGTAATTTATCCCATGGTGCTTGTTACTAATAAAGTTAAACTGCTTTAAAGTAAGAAGACGACCCATCCAAAGGTCTGGAGTATTTAGATAACCTTTATATCTTAATGAATCATCAATAAAGTTGTCACCTTGTAAATGCTCCATGTTGTAATATAATTAATATTATGTTAAATAGAGTATTGAGCGGGATATTCACAATCAATGTTACTTAACAAAAGATTCATAACCTCCCTCTAAGTCGTAGAGTTCTTTGTAACCCATTTTATCTAATTTTTTACAAGCCATTGAACTTCTCCCTCCACCAGCGCAAAAGACAATAACTATATCCTTTTTGCTTGTGCATTTAGTTATAAGCTTGTCAAATTCGGGATCCCAAAAATCAATATTCAACGCGTTGTCAATTGAGCCTTTTTTAAATTCAGTCTCTGTGCGCACATCTATGAGTTTGATAGACATGTTCTTTTCAGCACACATAGTTATCAAAGTTTCACTATTGATAAGGCTGACATTTTTTTGCGCAAAATGACAAGATGTCAAAAAAAGAATGATGGTCGAGAAAAAAACGTTTAGTTTCATAATAATTTTCTGTTAAAGATACTACCCTATTTGAAACTATGATTTGTTTAATTAAGTTTGTTTAAACCTTTTTTATGTCATTCTATTCATTTAAAAAATGGACGCCCGTTGTCGATCCATCTAGTTACGTTCATCCTAAGGCTACGGTCATAGGTAATGTAATTATAGGTGCAAATGTTTATGTCGGACCTGGAGCTGTTCTTCGTGGGGATTGGGGTAAAATACTAATTAATGAAGGTTCTAATGTTCAGGAAAACTGTATTATTCATATGTTTCCGGGAACAACAGTTCATTTGCACAAAAATGCCCATGTTGGACATGGCGCCGTTATTCATGGTGCAACTTTAAAGTCAAATTGTCTCATTGGAATGAATTCGGTAGTAATGGATGAGGCAATTGTAGGCGAGAATTCTATAGTTGGAGCTCTTTCTTTTGTCGCAGCAAAATCTATTATTGATGCCAACAGTTTAGCAGTTGGGAATCCAGCTAAGGTAATTCGAAACTTAAAAAGTGATCAAATTGCTTGGAAAACTAAAGGGACAGAATATTACCAAAGACTGCCTCGAGATAATAAAGATGAACTTAAGGAATGTTCGCCTTTAGATGTTGTAGAGCCTAATCGTCCTAATCAAGTTTCCGATTATGATACCTGGGATTCTTGATGGACTTTTCGTTTTAAGACAGTTTTATTTGACCTAAACTACGATTTAGGATCGTTTGTATTTGTGTTTTCTGAAGTTAAATCTCCCAAAAAACGAATAAAAATGCTTAAAATAGGTTGTTGTGTAACAATGTTATATTAACTTTGACTCCCATAGTTACAAAACATAAATATGTCCAATTCAGTCAAGTATATTTTTGTAACAGGTGGGGTTACATCTTCTCTGGGCAAAGGTATTATAGCGGCTTCATTAGCCAAACTTTTGCAAGCCCGAGGTTATTCGATTACGATACAAAAACTAGACCCCTATATCAACATAGACCCTGGCACCTTAAATCCATACGAACATGGGGAATGTTATGTTACTGACGATGGAGCTGAAACGGATCTTGACCTAGGGCATTATGAGCGTTTTTTAAATGTCCCTACCTCTCAAGCAAATAACATTACTACGGGAAGAATCTATCAATCCGTAATTGAAAAAGAACGGAAGGGAGATTTTTTAGGTAAAACCGTTCAGGTTATACCTCACATAACTGATGAAATCAAACAGCGTATTCAGCTTCTCTCCAAAAACAATAAATATGATATTGTAATTACAGAAATTGGCGGTACTGTGGGTGATATAGAATCACTACCTTATATAGAGGCTGTTAGACAGATGATGTGGGAACGTGAAAAGGATTGTCTCGTTATTCATTTAACCCTTATCCCCTATTTATCTGCGGCAGGAGAACTCAAGACAAAGCCAACTCAGCATTCAGTTAAAGCGTTACTTGAACTAGGTGTACAACCAGATATTCTATGCTGCAGATCGGAGCATGAGCTTGACTTGAATCTAAGAAGAAAAATAGCGAAGTTTTGCAATGTTTCTATGAATGCGGTTATTGAGGCAAGAGATGCTTCTTCGATATATGATGTCCCATTACTGATGCAATCTGAAGAACTCGACAGTGTAGTTCTTGACAAGCTTGGTTTGTCTAAAAAGTCCACGCCAGAATTGAAGATGTGGAAAAGCTTTTTAGACAGACTTCAAAATCCAAATTCTGAGGTGAATATTGCATTAATAGGTAAATATGTTGAGCTGAAAGATTCATATAAATCAATTAGCGAAGCTTTTATTCACGCAGGAGTATCAAATGATGCGAAAGTTAATCTTCATTGGATTCACTCAGACAATCTTGATCAATCGAATGTCAAAAAAGAATTAGCGTTAATGGATGGGATTCTTGTGGCTCCTGGTTTTGGATCTAGAGGTGTTTCAGGGAAAATAGACGCGGTTCAATTTGCTAGAGAATCTCAAATTCCATTTTTAGGAATTTGTCTAGGGATGCAATGTGCAGTCATTGAATTTGCTAGGAATGTACTGAATCTTGAGGATGCAAATACAACAGAAATTGCATCTAAAACAAGTGCGCCCGTTATTGACATGATGGAGGAGCAAAAAAGCATTTCCGAATATGGTGGTACAATGAGACTCGGGGCTTATACATGTCAGTTAAAACCAAACTCGAATATTGGAAAAGCTTTTCACTCTGATGTGATTTCAGAACGTCACAGACACAGATACGAGTTCAATAGTGAGTATAAAGAACGCTTTGAATCAAATGGTATGATTGCAACAGGATTTAACCCGGAAACTGGATTGGTTGAAGTTGTAGAAATCCCAAAACATCCCTGGTTTGTTGGTGTTCAATTTCATCCAGAATATAAAAGTACTGTGGATCAACCACACCCCTTATTTGTAGCCTTTGTAGGTGCAGCATTAAAAAATAAAAAGAATTAGAAATGGATCGTAATACTTTAACAGGACTTGTTTTAATTGGTTTATTATTAACAGTATTTACCATTATCAATAAACCAAGCGAAGCGGAGCTTAAAGCCAAACAAGAAAAGGTTGAGAAAGCAAAATTAGCCAAAACTAAAGCCAGTTTTAAAGACACCCTATCGCTTGAATCACCAGATCGTGATGTCGTTGATTCACTTCAAGAAGTACCAGTGCAAAAGAATATTACCAAAACGCTAATAAAGGATAGTGTTTTTACGAGGTCAACAGATAAATTCCGAATTGATTTTTCAACCAAGGGAGGGCAAATTTCGGCAATGTATCTTAATGATTACAGAAGTTATGTAGACTACAATAAAGACGTTAAAAGCGCTTTATGTCTTTTCAAGAAAGGAGACCACCTTACCTCCTACTCCTTTTATGATGGAGACAAAAGAATTCAAACGAAAGATTTAGATTTCAGATTAAAGAATGAATCTCAAAGCACGGTAGTTCTTGAGGCACCATACAAGTCAGGTGTTGTTCGACAAACTTACAAACTCAAAGAAAACTCTTATAATATTGATTATCAGGTGGCTTTCGTTAATCTTGATAAAATTTCTAAAGACAATATTCAATTGAATTGGAAAACATCTTTTTTAAGAACTGAAAAATTACTTTCTGAGCAAAGAAGGGTATCAACAATCTGCTTCGATGAACAAGAAGAAGGTTTTGATTATTTGAGTGAAACATCTGAGGATGATAAATCTTTTGAAAATGAAGTGAATTGGATAGCATACAAACAATCTTATTTTTCCTCATTTTTAAAACCAAAATCACCTTTTCAGAAAAAAGGTACCGCAATTAAAGTTTCTCTTTATGAAGAAGGTAAGGCCAAAGACTCAACGCATATCAAAGACTTCTCGTCGAATTTGACACTTAACCTTGATAAGAATTCCAATAATACAGCTAGTTTTTCGTGGTACTTTGGCCCTAACGATTATGAAGTTTTGAACGGATATGATTCCGAATATGATAATATTTTAAATTTTGGTTGGGGTTTATTTAGGTGGATCAACATATACGCCGTTCAACCCGTATTTAATTTCTTGTTATCACTTGGTCTTGGTCTTGGTCTAGCTATTTTCTTATTAACGTTTCTTATTAAGTTAGCCTTAATGCCAGTTCAATGGAAGATGTTTGTTTCTTCAGTTAAAATGAGAATACTTAAACCTAAAACAGAAGCTTTAAATGCGAAATATCCGAATAAAGATGATGCAATGAAAAAGCAAATGGAGATGATGAATCTTTACAAGCAATCAGGTGCAAGCCCTTTATCCGGATGTCTTCCTATGTTGATCCAAATGCCAATTCTTTTAGCTGTATTTAGATTCTTTCCTGCTTCATTTAATTTACGTCAACAATCCTTTCTTTGGGCTGACGATCTATCTTCCTATGATTCCATTTTTGATTTCGGTTTTAGTATTCCCCTATATGGAGATCACATCAGTTTGTTTACACTTATGATGTCGGCAACAACGGTTGCTTATACCTTCATGAATAGTGGTAACGTGCAACAACCTACGCAACCCGGTATGCCCAACATGAAGATTTTGATGTATTTGTTACCTATAATGATGATCTTCTTTTTCAATAATTACGCCTCTGGTTTGAGTTATTACTACTTTGTTTCAACTTTGTTTTCAATTTTAATCATGTTTATGATTAAGAAATTCTTTGTGGATGAAGAAAAGTTAAAACTAAAGATGGAAAATATGGCTACATCCGCAGCAGCAGCTGGTCCAAAGAAGAAATCTCGTTTTCAAGAAAGACTTGAAGAAATGCAAAAAAAGCAACAAGAGGCTTTAAAAAACAAAAATAAGTAATGAAATTTTTTATTGATACAGCGAATCTTGATGAAATTAAAGAGGCATATAGTCTTGGTATTTTGGATGGTGTGACCACGAACCCCTCTTTAATGGCTAAAGAAGGTATTACAGGGGATGAAAACATTATCAACCATTACAAAGCCATATGTGCTATTGTCGATGGAGATGTAAGCGCAGAGGTCATTAGTACAGATTTTGAAGGAATGGTTGTTGAAGGTGAAAAACTTGCAGGTCTGCATCCAAACATAGTTGTAAAGGTTCCAATGATTCTTGAGGGTATCAAAGCGATAAAGTATTTTACGGAAAAAGGGATTCGAACGAATTGTACACTTGTTTTTTCAGCTGGACAAGCTTTATTAGCAGCAAAAGCTGGCGCTACCTATATTTCTCCTTTTTTAGGAAGATTAGATGATATTTCGAGCAATGGTTTGGAACTCATTAATCAAATCCGAGATATTTATGATAACTACGCTTTTGAAACGGAAATTCTAGCAGCCTCAGTAAGAAACCCAATGCATATTATTCATTGTGCAGAAATTGGTGCTGATATTATGACTGGACCTCTAAAGGCAATCAAAGCCCTGGCTAATCACCCACTTACTGACATCGGCTTGCAAAAATTTTTAGAGGACCATGCAAAGGGGAATAAATAATGTTCTCTAAAGCGGAAAAAAAGCAAATGAATATTACGTTTTGGGACGGATTTAAGCAGTATATGAAAAGCTCAAAATCTTCCGTTCTGCCAAGGGTGAACTGGTTGTCATACCCTACTGATTTAAAACATGCCTATCTCCGTTTATTTTGTAATGAAACAACCTCTGCCCTTCGTTTTGACATTCAGTTAAAGGATGAAGACATTAGGATGTTATTTTGGGACCAGTTAATTGAGCTCAAGACCCTCTTAAACAAGACCATGAATACTGAAACCCTATGGGTTAAAAATATTGAAGTAGATGGGGCGTTAATTAGTCGTATTCACTGGGAGTCAAATGAATGGAGTTTATACAATACAAAGGATTGGAGAAAGATATATCGCTATCTAAAAGAGCGCTTATTAGAGTTTGACTTATTTTACCAGGAGTATAAAGAAATTCTTATTAATTTGATTAAATAATGAACACGATGATAAAAATAATATCCTTAATATTTATCCTTTTAGCCTTAAATATTTCTGCTCAAATTACTGTTTATACTGCAGATTTCCAGAATGGATTACCATTAGATTTTATATTTTTAAATTTAGACGGTAATACGCCTGTTGATGTATCCTATAACGCTCCGTGGATTTGTGTTTCGGATCCTGAAAACCCTACAGATAGTGTAGTGTCTAGCACATCTTATTTTGAAATTGCTGATACAGCAAATCGGTGGATGATTACCCCACCTTTAGCATTAGGTTCTTTTGGCAATCAAATAGCATGGCAAGCGAAATCACAAGATGCATCCTTTCCTGATGACTATTATGTTTTAGTTTCAACAACTGATAATGCACCTGAAAGTTTTACTGATACCATAGGTTATATTGAGGGGGAAAACTTTGAATGGGCAGATCGGTTTGTTGATTTAAGTGAAGAGGGCTATAATGACCAAAGTATATATGTGGCTTTTGTACTGCGAACCTACGATGGATTTAAGTTGTATATCAATGATATTACGGTGATTAAAGAGGATGAAACAGGAATCGTAGCAAATGGTTTTCTTACTTTTAATACCTTTCCTAACCCTGTAAACTCCAAATTGATAATCAGTTGCGAGTCAGGTATTGATAAGATCGTTATTTGTGACCTGAAGGGTCGTGAGGTTCTTAGTGGCAGAACAAATACAATAAATGTTCAGGCGTTAAAACCTGGTACATACTTTATTCATGTAACTACGGCAATCGGGAGTTTAACTAAGCAATTTATTAAAAACTAAAGTGCTCGTTCATAAAATCCAAGAACGCGTAAAGGCGCACTTCTTGAATCAAGAAGGAAGTCACGATTGGCATCATATTAAAAGGGTATTAGAACTTAGTCTTATTCTTCAAGATAAAGAAGGTGGCGATAGAGAACTTGTTTCGCTATGTGCGCTTCTTCATGACATTTCTGATCACAAGTATAATGGTGGTGATTTTGAACTTGGAGGTGTAGTGGCAAAGCAATGGATTATTGAGTCTGGTGGAAACGAAATCCTCGCAAATAAGGTAGCTGCAATTGTACCATCTATTTCTTACAAAGGGGCAAATGTAAAAGATGAAGAACTCTCCATAGAAGGTCAAATTGTACGAGATGCAGACCGGTTAGATGCAATTGGTGCAATTGGTATTGCTAGAGCATTTGCATATGGAGGTAGCAAAGGGCGTCCGTTATATGATCCTCATGTGCCTCCTGTAATGCATAGCAAAAAGGAAGATTACCTAAAGTCGAAAACGCATACCGTCAACCATTTTTATGAAAAGCTTTTAAAGATAAAGGAGCGCGTTCGAACAAATTCAGGTAAAAAAATCGCAAACCAACGGCACGATTTTATGTTGATATTTCTAAACCAGTTTTATACGGAATGGAATAGTAAAAATGGTCAAGAAGATTCATTTATCAATTTTTGAATTAATTCATTTTGTTTTTCGATCCAATCTTTCAACTTCTTTTGCTCTTCTTTATTTTCATGAAGCGTTTTATGATTTTTCGCCTGGTTAACCTTAAATATTCTATCTGAAATATCACGATATTGAGCGGTAAGATATGCTTGTTGAAATAGCAACCAAACCTCATTAATTGCCTGTTGATTCGGATGGATCAGGTCGTCATTATAAAAACGATAGTCTCGTAATACATCATTTATAAATTCGAAGGAAGGGAAATAAGAAGTATCATTTCGTTCCTCTAAAAGCTCTAAACATGCAGATAGCCTTGATTTGCTTCTCTGATTTTCAATTAAACCATCTTTAATATGACGCACAGGGCTCAAGGTAAAAACAATCTTCAGTTCTGCATTCCAAGAATGTAATTCTTTAACCACCTCCTCCCAAACGTTAAACATATCTAATACGCCACTATTTTCCTTTATAAATGCCTTAGCTGGTTCTTTATGACAATTCGCAACAATCTTATTTAGTTCAAGGCATCTATAGCCTATAGAGGTCCCTAATGTAATAAATAAACAAGATTTTCCAGATAATTGACGCTTTAGCCCTTGACGTTTTTCAAGGATAAGTTTTTTGTGGTTTTGAATATTGGAAGATTGTAAAAGATGAGATGAACCCCAATCCGTGACGAAATCTTTTTTGTCTAAAAAGTCAATAGCCTCGGAGTCCTTTATTACTGCTCTAAGTGTTTCAATAATTGGAATAGGGTGAAATATCGTACCGAATGGATTTGATAATGTGTTGAAGCCGTGTGAAGTAGCTATAGCAGCAATGCTATCTGAAAAACAGCTACCAATAAAACTTAATTTTGTGTCAAAGTCGAGATTAAACGGAGCCACATAATTAGGATATGGAAGATGGAATTTAGACATTAATTCATGAGTGATTTAGCGTTAGAAAGCGCCGCTTTCGTGATGTCGGAGCCACTCATAAGTCTTGCAACTTCATGTATACGTTCCTTTTCATTTAAAACTCGAACAAAGGTTTTTGTAAGCGCTTCCACATCTCTTTTCTCGACAACTAAATGCGAACCGGCTTTTGAGGCTACTTGGGGCAAATGTGAAATTACGATGAGTTGAGACTGTATACCCATCTGTTTTAGTAGTAAGCCAATTTTATCAGCGACATCTCCAGAAACACCTGAGTCAATTTCGTCAAATAATATGGTGGGCATTTTTTTCTCCTCTGAAATTATTTTGAGTAATGCTAGCATCAACCTTGATAGTTCTCCTCCACTTGCAGCATTTTCTATTCCAATCATTTCATAGCCCTTGTTTGCTGAAAACACCATACTTAAGTCAGTAATACCCGTTCGTTTCAATTCGCTCTTTATTATTTCAAAATCGAATTTTGTTTCAGGTAGTTTTAGCTTTTCAAGTTCAGATTTTAATTGATCCGTGATACGTTGCCGTGCTCTTTCCCTGGACTCGTGAAGTTTTTCAGCAAAGTCAATAAGTTTATCGCTAAGCAGAACAAATTCTTTTTCAGACCTTGTGATTAAGCTTTTTAAGGCGTCAAGATTGTCTTGTTCATCTGAGAGATTAGATAACAATTCAACTAGATCTAATTGGTTTGAAAGATTATGTTTTAATAATAGTCTATTGTACTCGTCCCATAATTTCACCACATGTATTTTACGCTCTGGGTCATTTTCCATACTATCTGTATAGTAGTAGGATTCAGAAGCAATATAGCTTATGTCATTTTCAAGATTATATAACCTGTCCAATATTTCAGTAAGGGTTTTATCTTTTGCGCCTAAGTTTTCTAGTCTAAAAATATATTCCTTTACTGAAGCGTAAATTCCATTTTCTTCTGTGAACTGCGCAGTTTGGTTAAGGATCGAACGAATATCATCGGCATTCTCGAGCTTGAAAAGCTCACCCTCTAATTCATTATAGTTTACTTCATCCAGATTTAAGGCCTCAATCTCTTCTCTTAAGAACTGATTATAGTCATTATCTTTATTCGACTTCTCAAGTTTTCTTTTTAAACTAGAGAGCGCTTCTTTGTGTTCTTGAAATGCATCGAAAAGCGCTATGAATTCATTTACTTTCTCCTCATTCCCAGAAAGAAGGTCGTAAAGTTCTAATTGTGTATTTTTTGATTTTAGTTCAAAAGTATTGTATTGTGAATGGACCATTAGTTTTTTAGAGGAAAAGGCCTTCAATGTATTTAGTCCAACAGGCGAGTCATTTATAAAAGCCCTTGACTTACCATCCTTTACGATTTCTCTTCTTACAATAATCGTTTTTTCGAGGTCTAGATTATTCAATTCAAAGAATGTTTTGTCCGAAGGAAGTGCGTCAATAGTAGCTTCAACGATTGCTTTTTTACCATATGCTCCTACTAAACTAGAATGTGCCCGTTCTCCGAGTAATAAAGAAAAGGCGTTGAGTAATATTGATTTACCAGACCCTGTTTCTCCTGTCAGTACTGTAAACCCATCATTTAAATCGAGTTCGAGGTCCTGAATTAACGCAAAATTCGAAATGCGCAGTTTCTGAATCATAGTCTAATTTAATATCGCTTGAAACTTGGAACTATTTCCTGGATCTAATCGTTTAAGAAGATTAACAAAGTCCGTTTTTTGTTTCGTGTCTGATTCCGAAAGGAGGCTTTTCAATTCATCTATTTTACAGTACACAAAGTTTATAATATTTACAGTATTCGGTCTTGTTTGGACTACCGGCTTCAACTTTAAAAGTGCCTTATATATTTCCTTGATTCCATCCTCCTTATTATCATATAGATTATCTATGCCTTTCCTGTGGTATGCATAGTTGCAATCTCTTAAGGGCTGAAAGAGTTGTTGTAAAGCATTGTCAACTAACCAATATCTGTTTCGCTTACCTGTCTCGCTTGCCTTCCACCCTGCTGCGCCAGAAGTTTGTGCATTAGATACGATTTGCTGTGCTTCAGTGTAAAACGGTGTTCCTCCATTTGGACTAAATGAATCATAATCCATTCCAATCATAAACAACGCATAAAAAGATAGGATGGAAGAAAGGTTGTCTCGAAAAGCATTTTTTGCATAATATAAAGGCGTATTTCGGGAGTACGAAAAAACAACATTTTCGTCCATAAAATTGAAGACTAATGAGTTGTAATTTGAGTTGAATGCTGGTCTACTCATCAGTACCTGAATAGAACCGCTAAATGTTCCCATGGTTGGGATATTGGTGATTTGTAGTTGAACAGAGCAGTTGATTCTTTCTTCAATATTAAATTTATCTTTTGTCCATTTTGTACTATTCATAAACTCAAAGATCACCTCTTCAAGTTGATCTAATGCTTGCTTTTCAGTTGTAGTGACCTCTAATTTGGCATCCGTAATTATGGATACTTGACAGTTTAATTCTTGGCAGTTTACGGACTTTACAATACCTAGAATAAATATGAATAAAAGTTTTTTAAGCATCTAGTGTTTCTATTATTTCTATGAGCTGTTCGGCTATTTTAAATTTATCTTGGAGACCAAGTGTTTCTATTTTTCCTTGCTTACCGATTATTGTGACTTTATTTTGGTTGCCGCCAAAGGTAGCCCCTGTGTCTCTTGTTGAATTCAAAACAATGAGATCTAGGTTTTTTTGTCTTAGTTTAAATAACGCATTTTCTTCTTCATTATTTGTTTCTAAAGCAAATCCAATAACTTTTTGGTTATTCACTCGATTCGAAGACGCCCATTTGAGTATGTCTGGATTCTGTTTTAAAACGATGGGGTCTTGTCCATTTGTTTTTTTAAGTTTTACATCCGAAGCTTCTTCAGGTTTAAAATCAGCCACAGCAGCCGAGAAAATACCTATTGAGGCGTTACTCCAATATTTTTGAACGGCATTAAGCATGTCATCTGCACTAAGAACATCGACTCTATTAAGATCAGGATGGGTAAGAGATTCATTAGAAGGGCCAGTAATCAAGTCTACTTCAAAGCCTGCTATAAGCGCGGCTTTTGCTAATGCAAACCCCATTTTTCCTGACGAATGATTTGAAATGTATCTAACGGGGTCTATAGCTTCTTGAGTTGGACCTGCAGTTATGCAGATACGTTTTTCCTTATACTTTGGTTTACGCGATAAATAAGAGGAAATATATGAGACGATTTGCTCAGGTTCGGACATTCTACCCTCCCCTTCCAGCCCACTAGCAAGCTCACCACTCTCAGCTGGTATAACTAAAACCCCATCGTTTTTTAGCGTATCAATATTACGTTCAAAAGCAGGATGTTTATACATGTCTAGGTCCATTGCGGGAACGACTACGGTTTTTCCTTTCATTGAAAAGTAGGTAGCCAACAGTAAATTGTCACAGAGTCCATTTGCCATCTTGCCAATTGTATTCATTGTTGCTGGAGCAATAACGAACACATCGGCCCACTCAGCATAAGCAACATGGCTGTTCCAAGCTCCAGTGTCTTTATTCCAGAACTCAATACCAACATCGTTTTTTGATAATGTTGAAACAACAAGCGGGCTTATAAAATCAGACGAGGCAGGAGTCATTATGCATTTGACCTCTGCCTCTTGTTTCTTTAAAATGCGAATAAGGTACGCGATTTTGTACGCTGCAATACCTCCGGTTATTCCGAGAAGAATGCGTTTACCGTACATTTATTATTTTTCTTCTTCCTCTGTATGCCTCACGTAGATTTTATCATCTAAAAGCTCTTGAGCTGCTATAGCTGTAGCTTTAGGAAGACCCTCGTAATGCTTAGAAATTTCAATTTGCTCTCTATTTTCAAAAATCTCTTCTAGATTATCCGTGTTACTCGCGAACTCTTGTAGTTTGGAAGTTAGTTCTTCTTTGATTTCAGAGCTGATTTGATTGGATCTTTTAGACATAGCCACAATAGACTCATAGATGTTTCCTGTCTTATCCTCAAGGTGAATCGTGTCTCTTGTAACCGTTGTCTTTTCAGCAACTACGTTTTTATAGCTCATTTATATGTTCTTTAATTACTAAGTTTATTTATCAACTGATTTAGACCTTTTGTCTGTTCTGAATCAGGGAAATTGGCTTCAAATTTACGCATTCTTTCATTAGTTTCAGCAATTCTCGTGCTTTTTTTACGTTCAATGCTATTGATAGTAAGGTAGTACGAGTTTTTTACCATACTGGCAAAAACTTCTTCTGCGTATTGTGAGGAGGGATATTTCTCTAAAAATATTTCTGCGGAAGTTACTGCAGCTCTGTACCTTTCGGTATTTGAATAAAGCAAAACATGACTTTTCTCCTTTGATTCAATTTTAAAGCGTAGTTTATCAATAATTTGATTACAAGAATCCATTAGTCTCGTATTTGGATACCTATCTACAAATACTTGTACGGCATTAATTGCTTCCTCTGTTTCTGTTTGGTCCAATGAGGATTCGGGTGAATTTTTAACCTTACACATAGCTGCCATAAACATAAGTTCTTCATTCTTTGTGGAATATGGGAACCTTTGAACATAAGATGAGAAGTAGTAACCGGCCATGTAATAGTCTTCTGCATTATAATAGCTTTGTCCCAGTCTATAATACGCTAACTCTCCTTCGCCTGATTTAGGGGCATGTTGGTATATTTGTTCGTAAAGAACGATTGATTTAAGAAAGTCTTCATTGTCATACAAGGTATTCGCAAGTTCAAACTTTTTAATATAGTCATCGCCTTTGATTACTTCGTTATAGTTAGAGCAGGCAGTTATAAAACTGCAAACGATTATATAAATGATGTAGTTATTACGCATTGTTATTTTACCCTTAAATTTTGGCCAATTTGAAGTATAGAAGTAGATCTTAGACCATTTAATCTACACAATGTACTTACCGAAGTTCTATTGCGCTCAGCAATTCTTGATAATGTGTCTCCAGCACGCACCTTGTAATACTTTTTGGCAACATACTCCTTACTCCCATTAGACTTCTTTTTCCACTGGTCTGAAGGTGTGACACCTGGACGAAACATTGTATTATGTAACAGTAAATTAGTGCTTTTAAGTTCTTTCTTTTTGAAATCAATTAGCTCTTCAGGATTCATAGCAGCGTCATAAAAACGAACTTCAAAGTGCAAATGAGAACCGAAAGAATGTCCTGTATTGCCACCTAATCCTAAAACATCTCCAGATTTTATTTGTTGGCCAGAAAAAACCAAAAGTTTACTTAAGTGGGCATAGTAGGTCTCTAGACCATTAAAGTGTCGAATGATTACTAAATTCCCATAACCTCCTGAGTTTTTCCGAGCATAGCGCACAATACCATCGAATGCACTTACAATCGTGTCTCCTGTTACAAGATCAAGATCAATACCATTATGAAACTTCCCATTGCGATATTTGTATCTTGATGTTACTGGCCCGTCGATTGGCATGGTAAAATTGCCTAAGGAGTCACCATCCAAGCAAAGCCATACCGTGTCTTTCATTTTTGTCAAGTCATTCACTCTAGAATAGCAATCATTATCATCCCATTTCATGGTATATGGCCCACCTATTTCTTTGGAGTTCATGATTTCATGAACTTGAGGGTTTAAAACACCGTCGAAAGCGTCTTCCTGTATCAATTCCCAAGTTTGATTTGAATAGACAACAATCTTACCATGTTTTGTATCTACGGTGTCCATAGCTCTTTGTGCAAGGCTGTTTCCGAATAGACACAAAACTAGAAAAGTAAAGAATGTTTTCATTTTAATAAATCAGGTTGCAAAATTACAAATAATGAACGGAAGTTATTTTACTTCTAGTATTTTGAGATTATAAAAAACTTTCTCGTTGGAACGCACTAAATCCATGTATCCATTAGTGCCATATGCCACTTCTGGATCTAAAACAACAAATAACTGTTGTCCAGTTTTGGCATTATTTAACACCTGACGCAAGCCTTTTGGGTAGTTTTTTTGTCCTTTTGTATATGTAACAGGGAAGTTCGATGCATACGTATTAAAAATATTGGCCTTGCTCTCGGTTGAGGCAATCAAATGAAATTTAACTTTTGCATCTTTTTTCCGTTCGTTTTGTTCACCTGATCTTAGTTCCCAAATTTTCACACCTTTTGAGTTAGAACTGGCAGCGACAACACCATGCACTTTAACAAAGAGCCAATTTTCACTATTGGGTGGGATTAGATCACCTAAACCCTTTTTGCCATAAGCGAGTTTTGCTGGTATTTTAATTCTTGCTAAATCACCAATAGACAGAAAACTTAAAGCTTCATCCCATCCCTTGTTTTGCATATTGTAACCCAATACAAAAGGAAGATATGGCATTTTCATTCGGTTGTTCCCATCAATAATTTTTCCATCAGGAAGACTTAATCTATACTCGAGCATAATCAGTTCTCCCTGTTTTAGACTTCGCGAATTCTTTTTTTCAATCCAATCAATAACAATACCGCTAGGTGTTTCTAAATTGCAAACAAAATCAAATTCATTAGCGATATCGTTTATATTTACATTGATTGCAGTATCAACAATTTTATTCTGATTTATAATCAAGGAGTCATTAACCAAATTCAGGGTATCAGTCCACTTGCTATCGGTTAACAAACTAATATCAGATTCAGTTCTATGTTTTTCGATGGATTTCTCTACTTCTTTTTCTGCGATGTCACAAGAAGATAAAACAAATAGAAAAAAAAGTAATATGCTAAAGAATTGTTGTTTTCTTGTCATATGCTTATCAGTTCGACATCGATTAATAAAATAGATTGTGGCGGTATGATTTCGCTATCACCTAAAAGTCCATGTGCAAGATAGCTTGGGATAATAATTTTTGTTTTTTGTCCGGGGCGCATCAGTTGAATAACCTCCTGTAGCCCAGACTCATGGTCACTTCTTCCTAGAACAAATTGATCAGGTATGGTATCTGATTTGTAACAGCTCGTACCATCCAGCAGATCAATTGATAAGTTGACAGTAACTTGGTCTCCTAAATGTGCTTTAGGCCCCTGCCCTGGCCTATTTTCTGCAAACTGATATCTAATCCCAGACCCTGTTTCTAACATCTTTAAATCTTTGTGATGTTCTAAATAAATTTTAATAGCAAGCTCCTCTCTTTGATGCAATTCTTTATTGAAATCAATCGAATGCTCAACTGACCAATCTTTATTTTCTGTCACGTTTTTTTTAGTTTCAGTGACACAAGAGGTAATTATGATTAAAAGGATAAGAATATATCGGATCATCCCATTAATTTTGAACGTAAAGAAATAAGTTTTTCGAGGGTTATTTGGATGTTTTCATGACTAAAACCACCAGCGGCATATTTATGACCACCACCATTGAAATGTGCACCTGCAAATTCATTTACAAAAAACTGTCCCTTTGATCGAAATGACATTTTCACTTTACCTTCTTCATTTTCAACCATAAAAACTGAAATGGATATACCCTCAATGCTCAATGGAATATTCACGAGACCCTCTGTATCTCCCTTTTTATAATTGAAACGCAATAGTTCCTCTTGGGTAAGTGTAATGTATCCTATTTGTGAATCAGGAATCTGATGAAACTTGTTAGAAATCGCATAGGCACGAAGTAATACGCGGTTTTTTGAATTCTGATCAAATACACGTTCATGAATAGTGAATGCCTCTACTCCTTTTTCAAGTAGTCCTTTTAATACATCATGGGTTTTTGCAGTTACACTGGGGAAGCGAAACGAACCTGTATCAGTCATAATACCTAAGTAAATTGACTCGGCGGCTTTGGTATTTAAAAGGTTTATCAAGCCGCATTCCTCAATAACTTCGTATAAAAGCTGAGCGGTTGAACATACCTCCGGTCTTGAGATTGTAACTTCGCAAAAAGAACTTGGTTTAGGGTGATGATCTATCATTATTTTTGGAATCGCCCAATTAGAAACAATCTTCTCCATTTCCTCGCCAACTCTGAAAGTATGATTGTAATCTAAGCACATCATTAAGTCAAAACTACTCTGCTGCTCACAGAAGTCATCATAAACCAGAAAAGGAATATCGTCTAGAAATGACATTAAATTTTTTGCTGGTAAATCAGGGAGTAAAATCAGAACCTCTTTATTCTGCGCTTTTAAGAAATGAGCGCATGCTACAGAACTGCCGATTGCATCACCATCGGGTGATTTATGGGTAGTGATTAAAATTTTTCGAGCATTATTAATGCGCGTTAGAAAAGCGTTATTCATGCGCTAAAATTACTCTTTCTTTTGCATTTGAGCGTCTTCTTCAGGGTCTGGAGGAAAGAGTTTAGGAAGTTCCTCAAAACCTTGCATTCTGTCAAGCATTTCCTCAAGCTGTGAAATTGAGATGCTTTTTGCAATAATATTCTTGTCTTTATCTAAAAGAAAGACCTTAGGTGTACTAAAAATATCATACGTGTTTTGATAGTTCAAAGATTCGAGGGTAGTTGGTTTATTTGGCTCTCCAGGATATAATGGTACATACTTTTCAGGTGCCTCTTTTGCATCCGTGTACAATTGATCTGTTATTGCTGCATTAATAAATGTCAGGTTATTATCCCGAATAAATTTTTTCCATTTCCCAAAATCTTCACCGATTGCTTTGCCCACGGAGAAGATTTCAATATTTCTTGCTTTGAATTTTTCCTTGTAAAGTGTTTCTAGTTTTGGTGTGGTTTTTTTACAATGGCCACATTCAGGGTCCCAGAAATATAAAATGGTATATTCTGATTTGAGACTGTAAAAGTCAACCCAAACTTGGTCAGAGGTATCTTTGAGATATAAGTTAAAAGGCTTAGAGCCAATTGTAAGTCTTAATTTGTTTTTCAAATTATCACATAAATCTTCAAACTTATCCTCTCCAACCCAAAATGCAGGTGAATTTCCATCTAAATTATTGGTGCAGTAATAACGATTCAGCATTTCAAGATATACTTTATCCATTCCCATTATCTTACTCTTGCCAAAGGAAGAAGTTATCCATCCGACACTGTATTCAAACATCTTAGACTTTGGATTGAGTTGGTCACAAAAATCAAAAGCATATCGCGTTACTGTATCCCAATGTTGAATCATCATGTTTTGACCAAAGAAGTTTTCAAGTTTGTTATGAAAAATAGGGTTATTTACAAGGGCATCATTATTCAAGTCAACGTTATCCCAGTAATGCTTTCGGTAATAATTAAATCGGTAATTAGAATCTATGATTGCACCATTTTCATCAGTTGGTGCTTCCGGTATTGGAACCTCTGTTGACATCTTAACGATACGCGACACAAGCTTTCCGCTGTGATTTAAAATAATGTTATCTTGATAATTCACAACGTTCTCATTAATGACATTTATTTGCGTTGTGAGCGTTTTATATTCCGCACTTTCCTTTTCAACTGAAGCCCTTTGTTGACCCAGTTTACTCATTTTTGACTTCTGTGAACCAATAAATTTAATGTAAGGTATAAAGATGGTGTTCTCCGCTGACTTTTGAATCGTTATGTTCCCAAGGTAATCTGGTCCTTCCGTTGTAATTTCAATATCCTCATTGTTGTAGATGAATTCAAAATATTTCTGGCCAGGCATCAATAGACCAAGTATCCCATTTGCCTGTTTGCTTCCATCAAATACGACAATTCCATTTTTTAATTCGCCGGTATCCGCATAAAACTTTTTAGACCCAAAATATTTTATCAAATGAACCGTAGTGTCCTTTTGATTTTTAACTGTGAATTTGAGATTCTGAGCAAAAGAAATACTTGAGAAGGTTATAAATAGAAATAAGAAAGCAAGTTTCATGTTTTTTTTTGAGTTAATTTAATTTATTTGATAACGTTGAACACAATTTTTAATTCCTTTTAACAATTCTTTAACCATTACTTTTAAAAATGAGTACGAATCGTTGCGGATGCAGTTTGCATAATCGTAATTACAAATGTAATAAAGACAATACATAGTGACAATATGCTGTAGGTTGACACGCCCGTCTCAAGAATTATTCCTGATGCAATAAGCTTAGATTCAATAACTTGGGTTGACAAATAAAATGCCGTGAAGGAAAGGATTGAAAGCACAAAGAAAATTATCGAGAAATAACGCAAGAAAACATTTCGCATTGTTTTAACTGTGTGACCAAGCCTAAGCATGATCTTGATTTCATAAACACAATTTGATAAAATCAATTGAAGGTATTGAATCATAAGCATGAGAGATAATAATAAGGTCAAAATCGAAAGCGTTATAACCCCTATAATACCCGCAGACAATCCACTCTTGAGTCTTTCAATAAAAAGTTGATCGCTTGAACTTTCGAGACCATTATCTTCAAGATAAGATTCAAGCAAACCGAATGCGCCCTTCTTTGCTTTAACTACCAATTGGCTTCGCATATCTTCCTTGCCATTTGAATAACTTCGGTTTGCCCAATTGAGAAAAGAACTCGGTGCCAAGATAGAAGAGAAAGAATTGGTGAATCCAATAATTGTTGCTGGAAAAACAATTCTTTGACCGCGTTCTCCAATGAGCAAATTCATTTTGACATTTGTTATTAAATCTTCTGAAAGTCTTGGAAGTTGACTCGCTGACAAAAATGTGTTAAGCATAATAAGGAAGTTTCTAGGCATTACTATAGGTACAGCTTCCCTAGTGGTATCCCAGGTGAATTTATGACTTGGAATGTCGAGGAATTCTCCTTCTACAGATTGCAGGTAGATATTTGAGTTAAATGATGGGATAATTGGATCGTCAATCTGAACCAAAACTTCAAACTTATTTGAGATTATAGCACTGCAAGATGCAACAAAATCTTTCTGCTTAATTTTTTTAATTTGTGTATCTGTGAAATTCGGATTGCCAATACCCAAGTGTGCTCCTCGACCTATTTTTTTCTGCACGACAAGCGTATTATCATCAAGAAGATCTGATGCCTCGCCATACTTCTGAGCTTTATCAAAAGTCTGGACAGCAATAAGTATAAGCGTCAACCCTAAAAATACACCAAGTGCTGCAATCAAGAATTGTAAACGGTTTTGATTCTTAAATAATAATTTTTCCATTAAAGGTTAATCGTTTTAAGTGCCATTTCTGGTTCGCCATCTAGTGTTGTTATAAGTAAGCTTGCCTTTTCCTCATCTAAGCGTTTTAGAATTAGAGACTGACAAAGCCTTGTGTTTTTAGTATCTAAATGCGAAAAGGGCTCATCGCAGAGTAATATTTCAAAAGGTTTACAGATGGATCGAATAATAGCTACCCGTTGTTTTTGTCCAAATGATAAAGTGTTTACTTTTTCATTCCACTTTTCTTCAATACCGAGATCTGTAACTATTTTTTGAATAGCATCCTCATCGTATCCTTTAGCGTATTCGGGAATCAAACGAATGTTTTCCGCAACAGTGAGATGACCGATTAGTTGTAAATCTTGAAAAATAGATGTCATTTTGGTTTTCCTAAGTTTCACCCATTCCTTCTCTTTGATATCCTGAATTCGTTTTTGATTAATTTGTATTTCTCCGGTGTAATCATTTCTCAATCCTAACAAGAAATAAAGAAATGAGGTTTTCCCTCTTCCGCTTTGTGCCAATATTTGATACCGCCCCTCATTTTCTATAAGCAGGTTTGAATTCCAAACTTCACTATTAATTTTAATGCCTTCAAAGACATTAGGACAGACTTGATTGAGTTGAATTTCCATAAATTAAAATTCTATATGCTTCAATAACTGTTCCAATAATGAAAAATCTTTTTGAGGAGATAAAGAAATCAAGTCCTCGTATCTTTTTAACCAAGTTTCTTGCCTTTTGGCATAATTTCTAGAATTCTTTTGAATTGCAATAATTGTTTCTTCTAGATTAGATGCGCTTTGGTCATAACTTAACCACTCCTTGTACCCAACAGTGTTTTGCAACAAATGGTTTTCATTAAGCGGTAAATGCTTCACCTCTTCTCTAAGACCTTCGTCGATCATTTGATGAACACGTTGATTGATTCTTTTGTATAACTCGGATCTATCCCATGAAATAGCGAAACGCTTTACAGGGTAACCAATATTTTCTTTTGGTATTCCCCTTAATTCGTTTAAGGTTTTTCCAGAAACACGTATGATTTCAAGACTTCTTAGAACACGCGCAGGATTCTTTTTATCTATTCGATTATAGGTTTCTTTATCTTTTAATTTGAGCTCATTTAATAACGGTGTTAGTCCTAAATCCTTCCATTCTTTGTGAAGACATGTTCTAATTTCTTCGTTATTTGGAGATGCGTGTAATCCATCAATTAATGCATCAATATACATACCCGAACCGCCGCTCACAATAATGGTTCTGTGACCAGCATTGAATAATTCTTTGATTTTAACTCTACCCACTTTCATAAAGTCAGCACTTGTTACAGGTGATTCTAGTATTGAGTGTGAATTAACGAAGTAATATTCAACTCGGGAAAGCTCTTTGAATGAAGGTTTGGCAGTCCCAATACTCAGCTCTTTATAAAACTGCCTTGAATCAGCGGAAATAATAGGTGCCTTTAATTTTTGTGCAAGTTCAAGAGCCAATGAAGACTTTCCTGATGCTGTTGGTCCTTGTATGATTATAATTTTATTCATTTTCTCGCCATGTCATGTATCGCGAATATATAGCTTTTACATAAGTTTTGGCAGGGCCTCGATAAGCGCCGTATTTAACGGGTTGATTTCTGTAATAATCTGGGTCCGAAAGTAATTTAATCATAAGTTCCACATTGTCATCCCAAATAGTTGGGTTGTAGCCATTTTTTTCTGCTAGCCTCACAGCGTCTTCAACATGCCCTTTACCCGCGTTATATGATGCTAGTGTGAATTTTAAGCGTTGTTCGGTTGATTCAATATTACTCCATGAATTATAAAGTTTATCAATATATCTCATACCGGCATCTATCTGTATTTCTGGTGGAGAGTCGGGGTAAACATTAAAACTTGGACCAGTGTTGGGCATAAATTGCATCATTCCATAGGCACCTCCAAACCCTCGAGCATTTGGGTTATATCTGGACTCTTGATAGGCAATGGAAGCTAGAAACCTCCAATCCCAATTTCTTTTAAGCGCTGAAGCTTTAAACATTTCATCATAATCAGAAAGCTGAATATCTTCATTTACAAGTGTGTCCTTTTGACGAATAAAAAAATTAGTTTCTTCCATGTAGTCAAAATATTTTTTTCGAAGAACCTTGTATGCCTGAGAATACAAAAAGTCATCTAAGAAATAATCTAGTTTTTCCTTCAGTAATATATCAGATTTACGCAGTCCAAAAGCTATATTTTGTCTAACTGACAAAAGCGTTGAAATATCAATATTAGAAACACAGGACTGTTCAATCCTTGCCGTGTTCTCCATTGCGATAGTGTAATCGATTTCACCTGTTGAAACCTTTTCAATTAAATCTTCTGCAATTGGTGAATTCGGGAGTGTCTTTACTCTAATTTTTGCACCTATCTCGTCTTCTAAGTGTGAAATACGTTTTGCGAATGCAGATTTATTCCTAATATGTAAGGTTTTATTTTGAAGTTCACTAATGTCACGAATAAGGCTATCTGGATTGTCACGTTGAATCAATACCTGAAATGAATGATTGTAAGGCAAGGAGAATGCATGCAACTCCTTATCGGACATAGTTATAGGTTTATTACAAGCAATTATATCTCCCTCGTAGTTGTTTAGTTTTTTCACGAAATCTTCAGGGTCCGAGATCATAATAACTTCAAGTTTTACACCTATTGAACGCGCAAATGTATCAAGTATGTCATATTCAAATCCCAAAAATTTATCCTTGTATTCGTAAAATGAAACGGCTCCATTTTCTGTTAAGATGCGCAATACACCTTGCTTTTGAATTGCAGTTAAATCTTTTAATTGTGACCGTTTTGATAGTACATCACCATCGTTACTTGAGTTACAAGTAAGCATAAATAAGGAGAGTAATATTATCGGGCCAATAGATACACGCATATATTCACAATTAAGGCGAATAAGATTTTACGCATAACCCTTTTTTTAGTTGCGTTAAAGGATTGATTTGATATTATCTTTTTTTTTTCGTTTATTTAAATAAACCTTAAGATTATGGGACACGATCAAAACGAAATTTATTCAAAGGTTGTACGCGCTGGTAAGAGAACTTATTTTTTCGATATCAAGGCAACCAAGGGGAATGATCTCTACTTAACACTCACTGAGAGTAAAAAAACCTACAGTGAAGATGGTGAAGGCTCTTATCAAAAGCACAAAATATTTCTTTACAAAGAGGATTTTGAAAAATTCAAGGATGGCTTGGATGATGTACTAGAGAAAATTGAAGAATTAAAAAATCAATAATTTTTAATTTACCTATCGGATTTCCAAAATATGTATTTATATTTGCACTCGATTTGGGCGATTAACTCAGTTGGTTCAGAGTGCCTCCCTTACAAGGAGGAAGTCGGGGGTTCGAGTCCCTCATTGCCCACTAAAACCCTTATAGAAACGTAAGGGTTTTTTTTTGCACGCTTTTTTTTATTCCGGGACTAAGGCTCTTAACGTAGCCAAGCGTGAACAAATATTTGAGTTCATTTTTCAATTCTGGATATTTTATCAAAAGACGGTATAAAACTAAAAATGCATAACACCTTGTTCCAAGTTGTAAAGTCAAATCCTTCCATACTGTAACGCATTGATTATACATTTCTCCTTCATGCTCAATTGGGAGATCATGTTTAAGAATCAATCTTATTAATTCGCGTTGGTGTACACTTTTTTTATTCTCAATTCCGGCTATTAAATCCTTTAAAAAAGGTTTTATTCGATGGTCATTTTTATCTGTGCCTTTAAAAAGAACCCAAGTGCATCTGAAAGCGAAACCTTTTTATGTGACGCTGCAAGTTTAATTAAAGGAACTAATCCTTTACAATGACTATCAATAAAAGATTTTATTTCGTGAGGTTGAACGGCACTCCGGCATCGATTTTCTTTTAATTATTTTAATAACACGTCTGTCATAAAGGCAAATTAAAAAATAAATCAATAAAACATCAAATAACTTAAAATGAAGGCAAGATGATTTTGTAATTTTACAAAGTCTAATTAATCTATGGAAAAGTTAAAAAAACGTTGGGGTATTTCCTCAAACATTCAAATAATTCTCATTATCATAGTTTTCGCAATTAATGGTTCTTTTGCAACATGGGTTGCAAAACCTATTACGGCATCAATAGGCCTAAGCCTCTACTCTATTCACCCACTCTTTTATTGGGTAATACGTATCTTTTTAATTTTTCCGATTTATCAAGCTACATTGCCAATTACGGGTTTTGTATTTGGGCAGTTTAAGTTTTTCTGGAATTTTGAAAAGAAATTCTTAACGCGTCTTGGTTTAGGTTTTCTGTTCAAAACCAAATAAGTATTTCACGTTTATAAAACTGTATATTTAGGGATAATGACTTTTATATTCCTAAATTATTTGTGGATTGCAATTGCTTTAGCTACCCTTTTGTCATTAGTGGCCTTCAAAGTACGCGCGCCATATGGCCGTCACTCAAGTGATGAGTGGGGACCTGTAGTTGCAAACAAATGGGGATGGGTGCTCATGGAGCTTCCTGCTCTTTTGATTATGCCTATTGTATCTTTTTCTGGGCCATCACCTAAAACCAATCTCACTTTTCTTCTCGTCGGTTTGTGGATTTTCCACTATGTCTACAGAACACTTATTTTTCCATTTAAAATCAAAACAAAGCACAAAAAAATGCCTGTAATAATCGTACTAAGCGCTGTTTTTTTTAATGGTACCAATGGTTTATTAAATGGTTACTTCTTAGGTTATATAAATACGACCTTTGCCCATCTAAATACATTGAATGTTTATTTTGGTCTCTTCATTTTTTTTATTGGAATGTATGTTAATCGTAGCTCAGATCAATATCTTATTTCTCTTCGGGAGAAGCAAAGTGGTTATCAATTACCGCGCGGTGGATTATTCGAAAGTATTTCCTGCCCAAATCATTTTGGAGAAATTGTCGAATGGTTAGGGTTTGCCATTATTGCATGGAATATATCTGCAGTTACTTTTGTGATTTGGACAGCTTGTAATCTTATTCCTAGAGCATTAAATCATCATTCTTGGTATAAAGATCAGTTTAATAACTATCCTGAATCGAGAAAAGCTATTTTCCCAAAACTTCTCTGACATGCAAAAAGTCTTATTGACAGGTGCTAGTGGTGGTATTGGTTACGAGGTCTTTTGTCTACTCAGCCGAATTGAAGGTATCGATTTAACGATACTCATTCGAGAAAGTAAAAAAAACCTAAAAAAGTTTAAAATAAACAAGAGCTCTACTGAGGTCATCCTAGGAGACTTAACCAATTCAAATGATTTTTTAAAGCTCAATGGTTCGTTTGACGTTGTAATTCACTTAGCGGCAATAATCCCCCCTGAAGCCTATTTATCTGAAAAGAGAACATTCGATGTTAATGTTTTAGGAACGGAATTGTTAATTGAGAGAATTCAGGAGATTTCACCAAATGCTTTTTTTATGTTCAGTTCCTCAGTTGCCGTATATGGAGATCGGTTAAAGAATCCTGAAATAAGGGTCTCAGATCCATTAAATAAAGATGATGATGATTTATATGTTAGATCTAAAATCAAGGCAGAAGAAGCCGTTCGGTATTCACAATTAAATTGGACAATCTTTAGATTGACAGCAATTCTGGGTGTGAATAATCATAAAGTAACGGGTCTCATGTTTCACATGCCATTAAATACACCTATGGAAATTACAACTCCATCTGATGCTGCAAGAGCTTTTGTAAATTCACTTGAAAAAAAAACGTTTTTATCGAAGCGGGTTTTTAATCTTGGTGGAGGGGCTTCGTTTAGAACCAGCTACAGAGAATTACTAGAAGAAAATTTTAAAATAAATGGTTTGGGCGCATTGGATTTCCCAGAAAAAACTTTTGCAGAAAAAAATTTTCATTGTGGTTATATGCTGGATAGTGATGACCTCGAGGATATTCTGCACTACAGAAAACATACACTTGCGGATTATTATCGATTAAATAGAGAGGCGGTATCTCTTTTGCAAAAGTCATTTACTTGTATGTTTCGTAGTCCAATAAAGTTTTTTCTCCAACAAATGTCAGCGCCTTTAAAAGCCTTCAGGACTAATAATTTGGATGAAATGAAACGTTTTTTCTAAGTAAATCTAATTTAAAAGTTAATCGTTTGTAATAAAGCGCTTGCGAATTTCACCGTTTTTATAACGAAAGAAAAGTAGTGTGTTTTTTTTTGCGAAAACCTTCCTCCCTATTACATCTGTAATCAATTCAGGTTTAACATTTACGAGATCGGTTTCTTCAACACTTTCTGTATTACAACTAATAGGTGGGCAACCCTCAGTATTGAGAACGCCGTCTTCAATAGACCAGTTAAGCCAAGAACCACCAACTCCCTCACTCCAATTATTTAAATTTAAATATCCTGAACCATTTGTTTTACCCGGTACTTTAAAAACTTTAATTGCCTCATTATTTATATACCAAGTCAATGGAGTATTCTCTTCTAAGACCTCTGGAGTGTTTTCTAAATGCTCACAATTCACTTGTAGGAAGTATGCAAAGTCATTGTAGCTAGGATAATCCCCAAAGACAGAAGCGATACCTGTTTCGTCGATACAAATAGCGGTGTATTCATCACAAGCGATACCTCTCACGGTTTCACTTGCGTTTTCTTGCATTCTAGCCATAAATACAGCATGCCTGCCCTTTCTGTCAGGATCGTCAAAATGTGTGTCTGTAATTACATTTGATAAAATGGGAAGGTTAAAAAATGAAGTGTTATCAATTGTAATGTTTTGATCAAAAGGGTTGTTTAATGCAGTCTGGGAAGTTACAGTTCCATTTTGTGCAGAAAAATAGGTACCTCCAAGTACTGCCATACCTGCACTAGTGCCACCAATAGTAATATTCCTTTCACTTATGGCTATGTTTATCAAACTATCTACGGGAGTCCCTCTCCAGTAATTAACGTAATCCCACTGATCACCGCCGGCTATCCATATGGCTTCTGCTTTTTGTATTTTGTCGTGAATATAACTTGAATTACTACCTAAAGGTGTATTAAAAACTATAGTCTCTACCGAATTAACTTCAGTTCCCAAGTCATTGTATAAGTAATTGTTATAACCATCTGAACCACTGGTTCTTATAACTAAGACATCTCCTCCGTTTGCGCGCTCTAAAAACCACTTCATGGCATTATCATCCTCCGCAGCTCCTCCCATTAAGCATATACCACCTAAAGACGTAACGGTAACGTCTAATTCATTACCTATGAAATAACTATTAAAACTTTGACCTGTAACCTCTAATGAGGTTATTATGAATATGGCAAGTAATTGTTTCATGTCCTAAAGATAATAGATGTTATTGCAATTGAACACATTGAATTTAACCGGTGCATTATACTTACATTTACCGAAAACTAATTTAAAGATCGTTAAGTACGCTTAATATGACATTTGAAAATCTCAATCTGACGCCGTCTATTCTTAAGGCTCTCAAAGACCAAAACTACAGCCAACCTACTTCAATTCAGGGGAAGGCCATCCCACTTGTTCTCGAAAGAAAAGATGTTTTAGGTAGTGCGCAAACTGGAACGGGTAAAACAGCGGCTTTTGCTATTCCCATTATTCAACACTTAGAAAATGATGATAATCGCTCGAGTGGTCGGCGTCGTGTAAAATCACTCGTAGTTACTCCTACTCGCGAATTAGCGATACAAATAGGTGAAAGTTTTTCTGCTTATGCGAAGTACACTCAAATTAAAAACACAGTAATATTTGGAGGTGTTAAACAAGGATCCCAGGTAAATGCATTGCAGCGTGGTGTAGATGTCCTTGTCGCCACACCAGGACGGCTATTAGACTTAATGAATCAAGGTTTTATATCACTAAAGGATATAGAATACTTTGTTCTTGATGAAGCAGATAGGATGTTGGACATGGGCTTTATTCATGACATTAAAAAAATAATAGCAAAACTACCCCGTGATCGACAATCTTTATTCTTTTCTGCTACAATGCCTAAAAATATTGTTGATTTATCGCGTCAAATCCTCAGAGACCCACAAAAAATAGCCGTAAATCCGGTTTCATCAACTGCGGAAACAATACAGCAATTTTTATATAAAACAAATAAATCTCTCAAGCCTGCGCTACTTTTGCATATACTTGACAATCCAGAAATGAGGCAAGTACTTGTTTTTTCAAGGACAAAACATGGTTCAGATCGCATTGTTAGAAATCTTCGTAAGAAAGACATAAATAGTGCCGCAATCCATGGTGATAAATCTCAAAATCAAAGACAGCGTGCCCTGAAAGAATTTAAACAAGGAAAAGTTAACGTCCTTGTGGCTACTGATATTGCAGCGAGAGGTATTGATATTGACAAATTACAACATGTAATTAATTATGATATACCGAATGAATCTGAAACCTATGTTCACCGAATAGGTCGCTGCGGGCGTGCTGGTGAGGAAGGTGTTTCTATCTCAATATCCGATGCTGAAGAGCTTACTTATATTAGAGATATTGAGAAACTAACCAAGCAGAAAATCACAGTTATTGAAGACCACCCATTTCCCCAGACCGATAAACCAATGAATGCCTCCGAGAAAAAGGAGTTTGAGAAAGAAAAGCAAAGGAAAAAGCAAGAGTTCTTTGCAAATCGAAACAAGAAAAGAGGTGCGCAAAACCCCGGATTCCGGAGAGGCAGAAGATAATTCAAGGTGCTATGATCCAAAGAATAGAACATAGTACTATTATAAATGCAAGGGAAATAAGACGTGTTTTTCAAATTTCATATCGTATTGAAGCACAGTTGCTTGGCGCTAAAAAATTTCCACCTTTAGAAAGACATATTACTGAATTTCAAAATTGCACCAATGATTTTTTTGGATTTTACGAAAATGAGGAGGTCGTAGCTATTATTGAGATGAAAAAAGAGTTAAAATCCTTGCACATTCAAAGCCTTGTGGTTAATCCTAATTATTTCCGCAGAGGAATTGCTAAAAACCTTATTGAATTTGTTTTAAACCATTATGAATTAAATCTATTCACTGTTGAAACAGGAAAAGATAATCGCCCGGCACGAAAATTATATGAAGGTTTTAATTTCCAACTTGTTAAAACGTATCTGGCTGCAGAAAACATAATGAAAGTCAGGTATCAAAAAGAAATATAAATTCGCATTTACCCAGTCTTAACTATCTTTGAATTTATGCTTCGCTATTCTACAGTTTTAATTCTTTTGCTCTTTGTCCAATTTAACCATGCTCAAAATTCTATTGATGAAATTATTTTAAACGAGCATTGGACTTTTAAATCTTTAAAGGATAGTATTTGGCTACCTGCTAAGGTTCCTGGTACGGTGCATACGGACCTAATTGAAAACGGCATAATCGAAGATCCTTATTATAGATTAAATGAACAAAAAGTACAATGGGTCGACAAGAAAGATTGGATCTATCAAAAATCCTTTTATCTCGACCGGCAAACTTTTGCAAGGCAAAATCATGAGCTTACTTTTGAAGGTCTCGACACCTACGCCGTAGTTTCTTTAAATGACAGTATTATTTTAAAAAGTAATAACATGCACCGAACCTATACGGTGAATGTTAAGCCCTATATGCTTGAGGGTGAAAATATATTGAAGGTACTTCTGGAGTCACCAATTAGAAAAGGCTTGGCGCTTTATGATGCTCTAGATTATACACTCCCTGTTTCTGCAAATGATCAGGCAGAAACAGGTCAAGTCCCGGGTGGTAAACGCATCAATGTTCACACACGGAAAGCTGCATATCATTATGGATGGGATTGGGGACCGCGGTTGGTTACCTCAGGAATTTGGAGACCCATCAAACTAATAAGCTGGGATGACTTTAGAATCAGTGAACTCTTGCTTAGTCAAAAGCTGAATGGCGATGTGGCCTTTGTAATGGCGCAAATAGAAATTGAATCGAGTATTGAAAATGCAAATGCAATCCTCGAGCTAAAGCTTAATGGAGAACCTTTATCAAGTTCAAAGCTTCGCTTACACAAAGGAAAACAAAAATTCAAACTTCCCATTAAAATTGATCGACCTGAGCTTTGGTGGCCTAATGGCCAAGGCAAACAGACCTTGTACAATATAAAAGTAACAATACAGCGAAAAGAAGTTATTAGTACTGTAAATCAGAATATTGGAATACGAAGTATTGAGCTTATAGCAGACAGTACACTCAGCCAACCCAACTTTTATTTTAAAGTGAATGGCACCCCTACTTTTTCCAAAGGCGTCAACTACATTCCTCAGGATCTCTTCTTACCGAGAGTAAGCTCCAAGGATTACGAACGGATTCTTAAATCTGCAGTTGATGCTAACATGAATATGATTCGAGTTTGGGGCGGTGGCGTATACGAGAACAATCGATTTTATGAAGTCTGTGATTCATTGGGCCTTATGGTATGGCAGGATTTTATGTTTGCTTGCGCCATGTATCCTGGCGATGCGGACTTCCTAGAAAATGTTAAGCAAGAGGCTATTAGTAATGTCAAACGATTAAGTCATCATCCCTCTTTGGCTTTATGGTGCGGAAACAATGAGGTACTGGCGGCCTGGAAGCGCTGGGGATGGGAACAAACAGCTATCGACGAGCAATCTCCTGAAATTGCTAATGAGATTTGGCAACACTATGACACCCTCTTTCATCATATTTTACCTGAAGTAGTTTCAGAATACCATCGAGGTATAAATTATTGGGCATCCTCTCCTAGTGCATCAGAAGGTCTCCCCGAAGAATATACTCATGGGGATACTCACTACTGGGGTGTATGGTGGGGAAAGGAACCTTTTGACAGCTTCAATACTGCGATTTCAAGCTTCATGAGTGAATATGGCTTTCAATCTTTTCCTGAATATGCTAGCTTCAAAAAATATGCTTCAAAAGAAGACCGCAATATGTATTCGGAAGTTATGAAATCACATCAACGTTCGAGTATTGGAAATGCAACTATTGCCGACTATATGAAATGTAACTATCGTGATCCTATTGGTTTTGAAGAACTATTATATATGAGTCAACTATTACAAGCGGATGGTATACAAGCTGGAATTGAAGCACACAGAAGAAATAAAGATAAATGTATGGGTTCTTTGTACTGGCAGTTGAATGATTGTTGGCCAGGTGCTTCTTGGTCAAGTATAGATTACTATGGTAAATGGAAAGCACTGCACTACAAGGTCAAAGAAAGCTTTGCCCCAGTAATAGTAAGCCATGAATTTATTGATAGCAATTTACAAATAAGTGTGGTTTCTGATTTGACTACTCCATTTCAAGGGGATTTACTTGTTACATTATCAGAGTTTAAGGATATCGAGAATATCTTAAACTGGAATCAACAAATAGATCTTGATCCAAATGAATCAAAGGTGGTTTTAACCATTCCCAGAAATGGCCTTCCTACAGATGAAGATCAACTGCACACCTATCTTCAACTTTCTTTATCAAATCATGAAGGGATTTGCGCTTCGAAAAACATCTATTTCAAACCCTTCAAGAACCTTCTACTCCCAAATCCTATATTGAGATTTGATGCAAAATGTGATAAAAACAATATTCTTTACATAACCGTTAAAAGTGAAAATTATGCAAGGGGCGTTCACATCACTTGTGATAGCGTAGTTAATTTTTCAGAAAACTTTTTCGATCTACCTATTAATGGTCAAAAAACTATTTCCGTTCCGCTAGACTCATTTTCAGATATTGATGCAATCATTAAATCAATTCAGCTCAGAAGTCTTTGGGATAGTAGGCGTTAATTATTATTTTTAAAATCAATGCAATAGACTAAACATTACTTTACTTTCAATGTTGTTTACAACAAATAAATAGCCATGAAAAAACACTTCATTTACACCCTAATTCTATTATCATTCTTTTTCACTAAAACACTGAAAGCTCAAGAATCAGTTGATCAAATTGGGGCTTGGTATATGTATTTCTATAATAAAACTTTTAAGGACGGTCAATGGGGAGTACAAGGAGATGTTCAATATCGTAATTGGAATTTTGGTGGAGACTTAGAGCAACTTTTAATCCGCAGCGGAATAACTTTTAAACCAAAAAACACCCAAATTAAATTCACCTTGGGTTATGGAAATATTACTTCGGGAACTATAGGTTCGAGCGTTGCAACTTCCGGAGAACACCGAATATATCAGGAAGCGCTTTATCCTGTGAAGTTTGGAAATCGTATCTATACGAATCATAGATTTCGTTATGAGCAACGTCTTGTCGAAAATCAGGACTTGCGTACCCGATATCGCTATAATTTATTTATCAATGTCCCTTTGAATAAAAAAACCTTAGAAAAAGAGGCCATATACCTCGCCCTATACAATGAAATATTCATTAATGGACAAAGAGAGTCTGGTAACGAAACTACTTTTGAATTATTTGATAGAAATAGAGCTTATGTAGCAATTGGTTATGTGATTAAAAACGGCCTTAGAGTTCAAATAGGTCTTATGAATCAAACAACAAATAGCCAAGGTAAGAATCAACTTCAAGTAAGTCTTCATCACAAGTTTTAATCTGGTCTCATTCAGAAAAATATAGTTTATTTAATTAAACTACGTTTAACTATTTTTGGAATGACTATGGCTTGTAATTTTAATAACACATGAATTGGACTATATGAAATATGTAATGTTTATTCTGTTTTTTGTCTTGTTTTCAGGCCCTACCAATGCTCAGGAAGTTGTACGAAATCAAGATGTAAATCTAGAATGGATTGATGATTATTATGCGGGAGACACCATTCTTAGATTGAGGATGCAACAATTCTACAAAGAATTAGAAAAGACATCTACTGCTTTTGATACGGAACTACTCTTTTACGAACTTCGTGATCTCTCAGAAGCACTGACTTATGGGATTCAATTAGATGAAATTGATGATTATGAATCTTTCGAAAATGAAATGCACGAGGCAATTAAAATTATAAGCTCATTGGATTTGCCTGGTTTTGTTTTTAGTTGTGCCGCGGAGTGTACCATGTTTTATGTAAGCCCTGATTTTCAGCCTTTAATTGAGGCTGCCTTGAAAACTCAAGATTCCCAAGATGATATCGCCTTAAAGATTATAACGGATACTTGGGGTGTCGTAGAAGATGAGTCACCGAGTTTTCAAACGGTTGAGTGTTGCGCTTGTCCAGGTTCTAATAATTTAGGTAATGGCGAGCAACATGCTCTTGTAACTAGGATAAATGATTTTATAGATAATTATAATCTCTTTACAGATGAACTTGAATCTATTAAGACGACAATAAAAAACTATATCATAAATAATGATGGTTTTACAATGGATGAAGCCTCAGTTTTACAAGAGTTTGACCTCATTCAAAATGAACTTAATTTTAATGATGAAGAGTTACGTATGTTAAAGGAAAAAGATCTTTTTAAGAATATCGGTTTAAACTATACCATTCAACAAAATCAGTTTTATGTTAAAGGCACACCTGTTTCTCCCGGTTGTATTGCTCAACTAAAAACAGAACTGAATGGAGATAATTCTCAGGCTGTTATCTATCTCGACCGAACAAGCTTAAGAGGCTGCTTAAATGCCAATATTCCATTCCCAGGTGGACACGAGCAGGATATTTCATATTCTATCAATGCATCTCTTGGTAATGATATGTTTAAAATAACAGTGAATGAAGCAGTTGATGGCAGTCTTGGAGGTTATTCTGACAAGATTGTTGTTCAGTTTGTAAATCGCATCTACCTCTTAAAAGATGGTAGTGAAATTGTTGTTCTTAGCTTATCTAAAGTTGGTGATTGGTAAACTGGATTTATTTGGTATCAAGCGGATTCCCTTTCATTATTTTTATACATTAGTTAAATAATGACGCTAACGTTCTTTTTGGCGAAAAAACTACTATAATATTATGTGCAATTACATTTCGGGTTCAGGGAGCTATATACCAAAAATAAAAAAGACAAACGCTGATTTTAGTACTGCGGATTTCTATGACGAAAATAAATCTCCACTACCCTATGGTAACGATATTATTATTGACAAATTCAAAGCGATAACAGGGATTTCTGAAAGGAGATATGTTTCAGACGATCAAGAGAACAGTGGTATTGCAACAGAAGCGGCAGCAATAGCTATTGCTGATGCTGGTATTGATCCTGAAACCTTAGACTATATAATACTTGCTCAAAATTTCGGTGATGTAAGCGCTTCTTCCAATCAATGTGATTCTCTTCCAAGTTTGGCTTCTCGCGTTAAACACAATTTAAAGATTAACAATCCTAACTGTGTTGCTTACGATTTGATTTTTGGATGTCCTGGATGGGTTCAAGCTATTATTCATGCAGATGCTTTTATAAAATCTGGGCTTGCCAAGAAAGTTTTAATAATAGGTTCAGAGACACTATCTAGGGTTGTTGATCCGAATGATAGAGATTCAATGATTTATTCTGATGGAGCGGCGGCTTGTGTCCTTGAAAAGGCAACTGATCCTAATGTAGGGATCTTAAGTACAGCTGCCCAAAGTTATACTCGAAATGAGGCGCACTATTTGTTCTATGGACCAACTTACCACCCAAAAAAAGAATCAAAGACCAATTACATAAAAATGCATGGCCGTAAAATCTACGAATTTGCATTAACGAATGTACCTAAAGCAATGAAGTCAGCACTTGATAGTAGTGGTGTATCCATAGATCAAGTTAAGAAAATACTAATTCATCAAGCAAATGAAAAAATGGATGAAGCCATTATTCATCGTTTTTACAGACAATATGGGATTAAAGCTCCAGAAGGAATTATGCCGATGAGTATTCATAAATTGGGTAATAGTTCAGTTGCGACAGTTCCAACGCTCTTTGATTTGATTGTAAAAGAAAATCTAGATGGACATAGAATTACTCAAGGTGATATTTTGTTATTTGCTAGCGTTGGTGCAGGGATGAATATAAATGCTTTTGTTTACCGATACGGATAGCATTCTTTGAATTTAGGCTACCTTGATATTACTATTGTTTTATTTATATTAGATAACCAAAATATGAAACTCCTTTTGCTTACAGTCACTCTACTCTTCACCTTGTTATTAAATGCACAATCAGGAATAGAATGTGGTCACCATGATTATCGTGAGGGCGATATTGTTTTTGGATGGAAGTTTGATGGAGTAAAAATAAGAAAGGAGCCAAGAATATTGTCAAATGTAATAGGAGTAATTCCTGAAGGAGGCGAGGTTGCAATTCTTGAAAGGCTTGATACTTATTCTGAAAATAATCGCTGTTTCAACGACACACTTCTCCGAGAACCACTCATTTTTTTTCAGAGTCCATTTATTAAAATAAAGTTTGGTAAAAGAACAGGTTATGTTCTCGAACATTACCTGAATAAAATGCGACCATTTACCGTTGAGAAATTAATTTCGCAGGGACATCCAATATCAATTAATCGTTTTGTTTCCCCTGGTGATTATTCAGATGCTGAAACTGGTATCACGGTATTTGATAATGGTATTATTTGTTACACTTACTTTGGAGGCAAGGTCTCCTATGAACAATCTTTTCTTATCCCATATATTAGCCCTTCAAATTTTCAACTTTATGTGTTAAAGATGTTAGTTAAATATGGTAGTAATAAGAAAGAAGGTGTTTATTTTGAAACTGATGGAACATACTTTCATTGGATTATAACAGATCCAACGGGTGATTCTCCTAGTGAGGAATCAATATCAATCAGAATGTCACCGTACGGGATGATATACTCGCATGAAGAAACGGGTTGTTAATAAAAAACAATAGAAGCAACGGCTAATACTATTATACACTTGTAAATATTATTGATAAGATTGAATTGAGTTGACGTTTTAGATACTCTAAGGATAAAAGTAGAACTAAAAATCATTACAAAACTCCCTCCGAAATAATAAGCAATATCACGATTCATTATTTGAGGAAACAACACTATAATCATAACCATCGAGGCTATCATAAACGATAGGATTATATATTTACATTTTCTAATACCGAAAAGAATGGGAATGCTTTTTTCACCGACAATAAGATCACCTTTCAGTGAAACCATTCGTTTGACCACCTCGCGAGTTAATGTTAAGGCGGTAATATATCCGACAAACAATCCTACCGTAAGATTCATAGTCATATAGTAGAGGCTAATGCTTGCAAATGGTGAAACCGTCAGAAGTGTTGCCCCAAGTTCTCCAGCGAGTGGCTTTTTACGAAGTTTATGGGAGTAAAACCATAAGCCAAATGAAAAAGTAACATTAAAGAAAAAAACTTTCCAGCCAGAGAGCGATGATAATGCAAGCCCAAATATTAGAAGGAATAAATAGCTATTGAAACAAAAGGACTTGCTAACTACACGGCCAAAAATCGTTTGGCCTGGGTGGTTAATCATGTCTTTTTCAAAATCATAAAAACCATTTATTATGTAGCCTGCCATAACCAGTGATGCTATAGACAAAATATTTATATGCAAGTATATATCACTTATCACTTCAACCTTGTTAACCTCTGCATTTAGCATAAAAATAGCACTGAGAAATAATGCTGAGGTTAACACAAGGATATTGTACCAGCGCACAAGCGTCATCATAGCAATAGCTTTAACTAAAAAGCGTTCCCTTTTTGTCCTAAAAGCAGGCTGTGTCGTATTAAAATCTGTGGATGACATTTAATGGATACCCTTCAAGTTTGGATTGTGCTTTTTCAAGGTCCTCTGTGAAGCCAAGAATGAAACCACCACCACCAGATCCACAAAGCTTAAGATAGTAAGCGTTTGAATCAATCCCTTCCTGCCACAAATTGTGGTATATCTTTGGAATCATTGGTTTGAAATGCTCGAGAAGAATGGATGATAAACCTTTCATATTACGTAACAATGGTTTTGACTTTTTATTCAAAAATGCATCAATACAGGCGTCATTATATTTCTTGAATTGTCCTTTTAACATTTTCCGGAATCCTTCCTCCTTACAACGCTCCATGAAATGCTGTACAAGAGGTTGAGTTTTTCCAGTCGATCCAGTATTCATTAAGAAAATGGCACCTTTACCCGTTGTCGTATCTGGCAAGCCTACAGTATTTACTTCTTCTTTTGATTTAATTAATACAGGGAGATTTAAATAACATATCAAAGGATCTAAACCCGAGCTTTTGCCGTGGTAAAATGACTCAAGGCTACCAAATATCTTTTTTAGCATTATGAACTCCGTGTTACTCATGTTTGCATGCGATGCAATTTTGTCTTTGCAGTAGTTATCATATATAGCGGCAATAATTGCACCTGAACTGCCAACACCAAACCCTTGTGGGATAGTTGAGTCAAAGTATAAACCTTGATTTAAATCTGAACGAAACTGATCTAAGTCTAGACGACATGGGAGATTATTGTTTGATTTAAGGTCTTCAAGATGAATCAAAAATTTCTCTAGATTTTTATTGGAATCCGATGAGTCGTCGTTAGGGGATTTCGTAAAAAGTAATTTTCCCTTGTAGTCATTGTAGGGAATAGATAAGCCCATAGAATCATGAATAATTCCATATTCTCCAAAAAGAAGAATTTTACTGTAATACAAAGATTCTTTAAGCATAGTGCTCCATATTTAACAGCGGACCATTTCCAACTTCATCACAAATATACTGCTCATTTTGACAGTAAGCAATTAATTCGTCCTTGATGAAATTTAAGGCAACTTGTTTATATTCAGCAGGATAAAGTAAGTGTACGTTTGCTCCGGCATCTAATGTTATTGTAAAGGGAATATTATGTGATTCTCGTTTTTTCCAGACCTTATGAATTATGCTCAGAGTATTAGGCTTAAATAACATGAAATACGGATCTGACGTCATCATCATGGCATGAAGCGTTAAGGCTTCCTTTTCTACTAACCGATTAAAGTCCAAAATGTTCCCATTTTTGAGGATTTTCTGTAAATCAATCATATGATTCTTTGCTTGATAAAATCGATTATCAGCAAAGGGATGGTCATTCATGAGGTCATGCCCAAGGGTTGAACTCACCTTCTTCTCTCCTTTATCTACCAATAATATTGTATCCTGATACGTTTTAAAAACGTCATGCACATCATCATAAGGCACGGCAAAATGATTGCTACTGCCAATATAATCGTCATGCGCACCCCACACACCCATTGGACCATATACTGAGCGACATGCACTCCCTGACCCTAGACGGCTTAAAAAAGAAGCTTTCTTATAAAAGTCAGCATCAGAAAGTCCTGCTGCATTTCGCTCAATACTCAATACACACAATGCCAAAGCACTAAAACCTGAAGCCGAAGAGGCTATCCCGCTGCTGTGTGGGAATGTATTTTCAGTTTCAATTTTGAATGCGTAATTATTAACATACGGACAATAGCCTTCAATACGATGGAAGAAGGTCTCAATCTTTTTTAGGAAGGAAGGTTGCACTTGGCCACCAACAAAGACTTGAACACTGCGTTTATCTGCTTTTGAAAACGACAGCTTGGTTGCCGTGTAGCAATTCTTGAGCGTGAAGCTAATAGACGCGTTGGCAGGAAGCTGCACAGGTTTTTTCCCCCAATACTTCACTAGCGCAATGTTTGAAGGGCTTTCCCAAGCCACCGTACCTGATTCAGGGACGGATAGGTTGGCTTCTGAGGTATATTCTTCTTGGATCATTTTTTAAATGTAAGGTTTAAGAAAGGTGTGTAAAAATGGTTGCGAAATAATTATCAACAAGGTTTTTATGAAATCTTTGCACTACAGAATTAAAGACTCGAATTCATGGATCACAGAAAACCCTTTGTCCGCAAAATACACGCGGTCTTGAGCATCCCCTGTCGCAAGGATAAAATCTCCGCCCCAAGCACCCAGGGACTTGACAGCACCTTTATAATCTGAAAAGTATAGCTGCTTAGCGGTTTTATAACCCAATACTGCACTCATTATTTCTTCATGTTTGGCAATCGCTTCATTAAAAACATCAAGCGAGCTTGTATTCATCATTGTTCGGGTTAAGACTGAAATCTCCTCAATAATTGCAGCCATGTCAATACTAGATTTTCTGTCTTGGTATTTATTGACCTCACTACTACTCTTTTGTTTGATGTTCAGGTATACAAAAAACAGAGAAGCGCTAAAGGCGGGTTTCCATTGTATTTGATTGACTTCTGCCAAACCATCACTAAGTTGATAGGTGATCGCCGAATCTGTCATACCACAAGCAACATCATAGCCGCTTCCGTTGCTCACCTTGAAATGCAATTGCATGGGATCAATACTAAAACATTGTGCCACACAACACAGTAAAGTTGAACTAGAACCGAGTCCCCAGTCCGTTGGAAACTCCAAAGCCGTGGTTACCTCGCCTTTAAGTCTATTTGCCGTATTCGAGAGCCCTGCTGCAGCCAATAATATTTCTTTAAGTGTTTCTGCTATTCGGTCATCATAGCTGTCTATAATTGTTAATTCAGCTCCTTTAAAACGTGCTTCAAACCAAGTTTCGCCTTTTATATCGAGACTTCGCCAATGTAGAATGTCATGATCGACTTCTTTGTAGTGCAAGACCTGACCTCTCTTGGTCGGAAGCGCTATTGATAAGCTACCATCAAGAATGGTGTATTCGCCACTTAATAATAGCTTTCCGTTTGCCCGAAAGGTTTTCACTTATTTTGGTTTTGCAACTCTTCTTGGGTAATACCGCGCAAAGCACAGAAATAATCTACCACGGCTTTATGAGAAACCACTTTGTCTGCAAAATGGTCTTTTATGACTTTACGCTCTTCTGCTGTTCCACCTAATTGGTTGATGATGTTCAGTAAATGCATCTTCATATGTCCTTTTTGGATACCCGTTGTTACTAAGGAACGCACTGCTCCAAAATTCTGCGCCAAGCCAACACACGCGATGATTTTCATGAGCTGTGCCGCGTTCGGTTTACCAAGCAATTGATGTGCAAACTTTACCATTGGATGCAAGGCCGTTAAACCACCAATAGTTCCGAGAGCCATAGGTACCTCAATCCAGAAACGAAAGTTTCCATCCGTAATATCTACATGTGTTAAGCTGCTGTAGCTCCCATCTTTCGCTGCATAAGTGTGTCCACAAGCCTCAATGGCTCTAAAATCATTTCCTGTCGCAATCACAACGGCATCAATACCATTGAAAATTCCTTTGTTGTGCGTAGTTGCTCTATAAGGTTCAATCTTGGCCACATGAATGGCTTGCTCAAACTTTTTAGCAAATTCCTCAGGAGAAAGATCTGTTCCCTCTGTAAGACTTTCGATGGGGCAAGAAACTTCAGCGCGCACCAAACATTCCGGTGTATAGTTACTCAAGATACACATGATGACCATCACCTTTTTATCCGCCTCAGATAGATCGCTGTTTTCAAGTTCCACTTGTAAGATTTTTGAAAACTCCTCCAGGATACTATTAATGAAATTGGCACCCATGGCTTCACAGGTTTCAAACTTCGCCATAAGCTGATAGTAGTTTGGTTCATCATCCGTCTTGTTGACGAGCTGTATATCGAGTATTCCTCCTCCACGCCTGCGCATGTTTTCGGTGAGGTCATTGGTTTGTTCAATAAACTTGTGCTTGATGGATTCAAAAAAGCTTACAAGTGTCTCATATTCTCCGTACCAGGCAAAATGCACATGCCCAACTTTCGTGGTAGAAATTACTTCGGCTTTAAAACCTCCTCGGTTCATCCAAAACGTTGCGTTCTTTGCAGCTGCTGCGACAACAGAGCTCTCTTCAATAGCCATTGGCACACAAAAAATCTCGTCGTTGATTAAAAAGTTGGGGGCAATCCCAAAAGGAACATAAAAATTAGAGATTGTATTCTCAATAAATTCATCGTGGATTTTCTGCACCTTAGAATCATTGTGCCAATAGCTTTTAAGGAGCCCAACGCAATCTTCATCTCCGTCAAGGTACTCATTAGCAATCCACTCGATTTTAGCTTTTTTAGAAAGCTTTGAAAAGCCTTTTACTGATTTCTTAGTCATTCACTTCTGCTTATATTACAAAGTTAGCGGTTCTATACATTTGAACTGCAAATGCTTTATTGAGTTTTAAACAGGTTTTTCGAATAGATGTTCATACCCTGTTTTTATATATTGTTAGATCGCAGTGTAATCTTTTCTGACTTCTTGCGTTAGTATAGTAGAAATCATTAAGAGTTCCGTGAAAGTCACGGATGCCAACCGATCCTTCGCAGGGCACGGTGGAAAAAAGATGAGAGGCTTGCACCTAAAAACAAACAGCGAATCCCATTTTATTTCTCTTGATGATGAATTGTTTAACCTTTTAAAACATTTCATTATGTCAAATCAATTTAAAGAAAGGCTCAGAACGTACTCTGACCTCGCGCTTGTAAAAGCGTACAACAATGACCTTGGCCACAATGGCTGGGTATCCTCTAGAGGTGAATTCCACATCGCCCTACGTGCCGAAATGTATCGCCGTGGTCTAAATCCCGGCGCCATTATGCACATGCGTGGGTTTCATTTAAAAAAGGAATTCAAATCTGCACTCGTGGCGATGAACATCCTGCCAATTCAAAAGCTTGGTAAGCAAATCTTAGCTCAGCTCATCTTGGATACCGAAAGTAAAAAGCATGAAGTCGTATTACTGAGCCCAAAGCTCGTGCTATTGAATGACCCGATTGTCAAATTAAAGGAGCATCTAGAATACGACCAATCTCCTATCCTATTTTCGGTGCAACACGAAAATATACAAACTGTGTTTGATGTTTCTGGACTAAAGGATCAATTTTTAATTGGATTCAATACACGTAACAAAATTAAATCTGTGAATTGGATTAATGGAGACGCAAAACATGTATTTCAAATGGCGGTATCGAGTAAGACCTTATTGAGTATCCCTAAAAAAGTTATTCTCAAATCATCAAATTACCTCCTTGGTAAAAGAACAGATCTCGAAAGATTTATAAACGATATTGTAAAAATCGAATTGGTTAAACCTTTAAACACAAACACATGAAAAACGCAATTATAACCTTCGAATTTATATTGTTAAGCCTTATGACTTATGGGCAAGAAAATATTGACGCTGACAATACTATTGAAGAACCGCAATCCTTTCAAATTCTCGAAAGGAATGGCAAGACCCACTATTTCGGACAAGTTTACAAAAATCAAAAGAAAGGAATTGGAACAGAGTTTTTAGAAGAAGGAACTCACCGAACAGGTTACTTTGAAAACGATTTGTTTTTAGGTGACTTTATAGTTGCACCTCCTTGGCATTTACTGGATGTTGACTATGAGTTCAGAGATGATATGCCATTTGAGAAATTCTCTATAGACCTTACCGTAAAGAAGGACATTAACGATAGCGCCTTCTTCTACATTGCCCCATTTTGTGGAGAAATTAATGGTGTTGGATTCTATGGTGGTGTTCAAACCATGGGGGGTGGCTATCCTTCTCGATATCACAATAATGATGAAAGTACCTTTTCAAGCTTAGGTAGAATCGGAATCTTTTCGAGATGGGGAATGCGAGATCCAATTGCTATGAAAATGGCACCTAACGGTAGATGTGAGAGTAGTGGGTATGAGGGTGATTTTGTGAGTGTAAGAAATAGCATCAACTGGTCAAAAGGCACTTATACCCTAAGTATTGAAAACACAGATGAAACCGTAATGATTGACTCTGTTTTACACAGTTATCTTGAAATGTGCATTTACAGTCATCAAGACAAAGAAAGTGTCTCACTTGGAAAGCTTGCATTCCCAGGAAAGGAAATGGTATTAGCAAAAAGAAACTTCGGCTTTATAGAACACTACAGTACATATGAGAAGATCGAAAATATCCCTAAGGGACAAATTACTCTGAGTAAAATCAAAATCAATAACAGATTACAAAATATTCATAACGTATGGGATGTTTCTGAAAAAAACTATCCGATTTGGGCACGTTCATGGACCGAGGGTAATACGATTCAAATACAATTTGGAGAACCTTACACCAGAAAAAAATATGGAGAATCGGCTAAACTTTATTTTAATCAAATAAAGGAATAATGAAATCAATACTTCTGCCACTATTTGGCAAAAATAAGAACACGCAAGTACCAAAACAGGTAATATTCCGAAGACCATCAAAAATTGCACTTCAAAGTATCACTGAGAATTATATTAAATGGCGCTACCCTGGCGCCGTTTATTGTCATGAAGTCAAGGATCGTCCTTGGTCTATTAGGTGGTACCAATTTGACCCCAAACAAAATACCATGGAACTATCTGTGTTGTTATTTCTTGATTCGAATTATATTGAGGAGATTTCCGTGCATCTTGTCGGTGACGCTTTTGTTGGTTAAGTTTTTTTTTTGGTATCTTACGTAACGTAAGTGATTGAACTCCATTATAAACACAACATGCCTAAAATTAAATTATGATTAAAAGTACTATTCAGGTTTTGGTAGGGATTGTTTTTCTAACCGGACTGATTTTTAAATTTGCGCAATACCCTGGAGCCGGTGTATTACTTGTTATCGCTCTAGTTTCAGGAATCATGCTGTCAGTAGTCGATCTTTATATTGGGAAAAAAACAAATTCATTATCGCTCACCTATAAATGTGCATTAGCTGCAGGCGCTGCATACATATTAGGTTTGTTGTTTAAAATGATGCATTGGCCCGGAGCAGATATTATAACGATTATTTCAATGTCTGGTTTAGCATTATTAATTGCTTTTTCTGCTTTAAAATCACAGACTTGGTTCTATGCCTTATTGCCCTTGTTGTTTTCTGTTACGCTCATTATGGCGCTTTTCAAGATAATGCATTGGCCACAACCGAAGCATCTTCTTTATGGTTCTTATTTCGCATATTCATCACTTCTCATAGGAGTATTAATCTTTAGAAGCCTATCTCTAAATAAAACGAATATTAAGATAGGCCAAAGGTTTGGTATTACTGGAGGTTTGGTTTTCATATTATACCTCGTGGAATTAAAGCTTAAATTATATCCAAATCTTTTTGAAATCAGTCAGAATTCCACACGCATTATACAAGCTATTCTAATGTCAGGTATTGTATTTTCAATTCAGAGCATATTAGTTACATATTCAAAGTCCGAGGTGCTTCAAAGAGACCTACGTGTTCTTAGAAGCACACAAGGTATCTACCTCCTCATGCTATTTATGCTTGTTTTAGTTTCTGCAACGTAACACTATCAATTTCTTTGCTAGATTTTTCAAATTTATTTGAATTAAGCAAAATGGAATAATATCTTTATTGAGTCGTTTTTCTTATTTCAGAAAGGCTCCTCGATTTTAAAAACAAAATACATAATAGACAGTATGGAAATAATAATTGGCACACTTGCATTTTTTGTTGGCGGAACCATTGCATGGCTCTTAGTTTCTCAGAAAACCACAAGAAAAATAGTGGTCTTAGAAAGTGAACTTAATTCAAAAAATAACATTGCGAATGAAATTGAGGTATTAGAAGCATCAAGACTAAACCTTGAGCGTGATTTGATGGCTGCTGAGTCAAAACGAGATACTGCAATTCACCTCAAAGAACAAATTGATAAAGAGCTAAATGCATTAAAGCAAAATTATGAGGAGAATCAAGAAACATTCAATAAATTAAATAATGAAAACGCCATCCTTAAAGCAAAACAAGCCGCATTACAAGAGAAACTTGATACTCAAAAAACGGATATTGAGGCCTTAAATAAAAAGTTTGTTACTGAATTTGAAAATGTAGCAAATAAAATCCTTGACGATAAATCAGAAAAATTCACAAAGTCAAATAGAACGAATATTGAGGGCTTGTTAAAACCGCTTACTGAGAAAATCTCCAATTTCAAATCAAAAATTGAGGAAGTCTACGACAAGGAATCTAAAGAACGCTTTTCATTGGCAGAGCGTGTTAAGGAACTTGCAACCTTAAACAAGGAAATTAGCGAAGAAGCTAAAAACCTAACAAATGCCTTAAAGGGTGAAGCAAAAACACAAGGAGGCTGGGGAGAAATGATTCTAGAAAGTATTCTTGAGAAATCAGGGCTTCGTAAAGATAAAGAGTATTTTATGGAGCACCAGCTACTTGATAAAGATGGTAAACCTATGCGCTCGGAATCTGAGGATAAAAAGATGCGCCCTGATGCTGTGATTAAGTACCCTGATAATAGAAGTGTAATTATCGACTCCAAAGTATCTCTAAATGCTTTTACTCGCTATAGTGATGCAGAAGAGGTTGAAGTCCAAAAAACAGAACTTAAGGCACATGTCGAGGCCATCAAAAATCACATTTCGTCTCTTAGTAAAAAAGGCTATGATGATTATGACCAAGCCTTGGACTTTGTGATTATGTTCGTACCTAGTGAAGCTGCATATATCGCAGCAATGTCAGGAGACCAAAATTTATGGAGTTATGCTTATGACAAAAGGATTTTACTTATGAATCCAACTAATCTCATAACATCATTGAAACTTATCGAGGATCTTTGGAAGCGAGAATATCAAAATGAAAATGCCATTGAAATTGCTGATCGTGGTGCTAAGCTTTACGATAAATTTGTTGGTTTTGTTGAAAATCTAGAAAAAATAGGCGGTTATATTGAGAAAGCACAAAATAGTTACAGTGAAGCGCACAGTCAACTTGGCACAGGGAATGACAACCTAGTTAGACAGGCTACGAAGCTTAAAAAGTTAGGGCTTAAGACTAAAAAGGCACTTCCTGATCAAATGTCAAACGATTCATTAGAAAACGATGCAGAATAAAAAAGCTTTAATCATTGGAGCCACAGGAGCCACAGGGACAGCGCTCTTAAATCAACTACTCGATAGTGAGCATTACAGCAAGGTTCATGTGTTCGCCAGAAAAGATATTGGCTTAAAACACAGCAAACTAAAATGGCATATTGTTGACTTTGATAAAGTTGATTCATGGTCAGGTCTTTTGAAAGGTGATGTCTTATTTTCTGCATTGGGCACAACACTGAAGATTGCGGGAAGTAAAGAGGTGCAATACAATATTGACTATACATATCAGTATGAAGTCGCAAAAGCCGCAGCAGAAAACGGAACTCCTTCCCTCCTGCTCGTAAGTTCAGTAGGTTCAAGTAGTAGGTCGCCCTTCTTCTATACAAAAATTAAAGGCCAACTTGAGGATGCTGTCTGTATGATGAAGTTTACAAACGTGCATATATTTCAACCCCCTATGCTAGAACGCGGTAGCTTTTTACGGAGTAACGAAAAGTCAGGTATAAAATTTTTAAATATGGTCAATAAGTTAGGTGTCTTGCGTTCTCAAATGCCAATGCCAGTTGAGTTTTTAGCAAAACAAATGGTTAGGATTTCCAATCAGCAATACATGGAAAAAGTAAACGTTTATAATCCTAAACAAATCTGGAAGCTTTAATTAATCAAATAATTAATAAGAGAGATCCGTCAAACAAGGTTAAGCAACATGTAAATATTCCAGTTCCATAACCGCTCCGTCTAATCCCCATTTTAGCTTACCTGGCTCATTAATTTCATAATATTTTGTCTGAAACAATCCGTTTTCCCATTCAGGATGGTCCTCGAAGAACTGAATAACTATTTTTTCACGCATATAAAAACCATCGTTCATAATATGTTCATAAACAAAGGCTTTTCGACCGTCAACCAGAACGCTGAGACCAACGTTTTCGGGCTTTACTATTGTTTTAAAATCGGTAACATGCACGACTGGGATTAGTCTGGAGGAAAGAGGCTTTTTCATAATTGTTATTTTAACAATAATACACTCGATAGACGTAAAGTATTTACGGACAAACACAATCTTCGTTATAATCACTTATTTTCGTTAAAAAACTAAAGACATCAAAGTAAGTATTGTATTACCCTTCAGAGACGCTGAGAAATATCTAAAAGCTTGTTTGGACTCAATCACAAACCAAAACCATAAGAATTGGCAGCTGCTAGCTGTTGATGACCATTCAAAAGATAATTCAGCAAACATTTTTAAATCTTATCAGGATTCCAGAATAAAACTCCTAAAGAATCAAGGTTATGGCATTTTAGCAGGACTACAAACTGCACAAAAACACATTAATGGCGAATGTGTAACAAGAATGGATGCTGATGATATTATGCCACGAGATAAACTTAAAAATTTACTTTCAGTCATTCAATCTAATTCCAAAGGAATAATTGCAACGGGTTATGTAAATTACTTTGGGGAAAACGAAATATCTGAAGGCTACCTTCGTTATCAAAATTGGCTCAATAAAACTGCCAAAACCAACTCCTTTTACGAACACATTTATAGAGAATGCGTGGTCGCATCTCCCAATTGGATGATGAGCCGTACTGATTTTGAAGCAATGGATGGCTTTAACAAGCTAAAATACCCTGAGGACTACGATATGGTATTCCAATGGAAAAATCATAGCTTAACGATAAAATCTTGTGACTACAATACCCACCATTGGAGAGAGCATAAAGAAAGAACGAGTAGAAACTCAGAAACCTATCAACAAGAAAGCTTCTTTAGGCTTAAGATCGCCTATTTCCTAAAAGAATTCCAGATCAGAAAAATATATCTTTTGGGTACGGAAAGAAAAGGAATGCTAACCGCGAAATTACTCAAAGAAAATTCATCTGATTTTCAATGGTTCACGCACAGCTCGAAACAAATTGGAAGTGAAAAAGAAAATAAAAAACTAGAGGATGTAAAGGAATTACCTAGAGATGGAATTTGCATTCTTGCTATTTATCCAAATACAGCGGAAAGAAAAAGACTAGAGCTTTTTTTGGAAAAAAAAGGCTACAAAATAGGATCAACAGCACATTATTTTTAGCTTTCGCCGTAAAACGTCACTTTTCAGATTAATACGGCTCGACCTCTAAAGGGCGGAACATATTTCTAGCGACTTCTCTTGAATAGGCATTGTAATGCCACCATTCCGTTGGTAACTGGCGAAACCCTTGACTCGCCATCACTTTTCTAAGCAGCAAACGGTTTTCGCTTTGATTCATAGTTAACTCTCCCGTTTTCAGATAATACGTTTCCATATTCGGAAAGGCGATATCTCTAAAGTCATCAAATCCAGCACCCATATCCAAAGGGATACGGTTTGTTTTACAAATAGTAATATCTACTGCACATCCCATATTATGTAGACTTAAATTTGCAGGATTAGAAACATATTTACCACGCTCTCTTGCAGGAACTGTATCAAGGGCATTCCACATCAAACTTTGGACACTCACAGGTCTTGCTGCATCATATATTAAAAGGTGCAAGGTAGAGTCTATAGCAGTCAAATAACTCTGGCAATACGAAAGACGTTGAGCAACCTCAGGCTGTAAATACGCTCTTTTGGTTCGCTCGTATAAAACTATACCCATAAAATTGTCGTCTGTTGCATACTTCAAATCAACATATATATTATCACTGTAACTTTTGATATCTACAAGCCCTTCAAAAGTTTCGGGCCCACGGTCTTCGACCACAGGTATTTCCTGAATGGCTTTTGACGGCTTTTGTATTGCTAAGGCTGTAGCTTCTGAATCAGAACAGCTGGCAAGTAGGCAGAGAGCTATGATTAACTTAAATTTTATCATAACATCAAGGCTTTCATTTCTGAACAAATCTTTTCCTTAAGCCCATTGGAAACAGGGATAAGAGGTAAGCGCATGTGGTTATTACAAATACCTCGATATACTAAAGCCTCTTTAACTCCTCCTGGATTACCTTCAATAAAAAGTAAGCGAATCATATCAAACAACTCAAAATGCTCCTTTTTTGCTGAATCCAATTCGTTATTAAGTGTGTGATTAACCATGCTGCTAAATCGTTCAGGAAGCGCATTTGCGATAACAGAAATCACTCCCTCTACGCCCATGGAAATTAGCGGCATAGTTATCGCATCGTCACCGGATAAAACCGTAAAGTCATGAGGTTTGTTTTTAAGAATCTCCATAATTTGATCTAGATCTCCTGACGCCTCCTTCATGGCAACTATATTTGGTAATTTCGCTAGTTCTAGTGTAGTCACTGCCGAAACATTTGAACTTGTACGCCCAGGAACATTGTACAAGATGATTGGTAAATCAGTGCTCTCTGCAATTTTTTTGTAATGGGCAATAATCCCATTTTGTAATGGCTTATTATAAAAAGGCGAAACGGATAGCAATCCATCCACCCCATCAGGTAGTAATTTGATTTTCGAACAAACTTCTGCTGTATGATTACCGCCTAAACCATAAACAATAGGTAGTCTATTTTGATTTACATCAATAACATGGTGTAACACTTTCATCTTTTCATCCTGACTAAGTACTGGAGATTCACCTGTAGTACCTTGTACTACTAGAAAATCTGTTCCGCCTTTTATCTGAAGTTGAACGAGGCGTGTTAAGCCTTCAAAGTCAATGTTACCGTTTTCTTGAAATGGTGTAACCAAAGCAACACCAGTCCCTTTAAATCTGTGATTCATGAGCATTAATTTTTTTTAATGTTTCTACAACAAAATGAATCACTTCATTAGGTGATTCAGATGCCGAATTTAATTCGAGGTCATAAGAACTGTCTTCCATTAGTTCGGAGTTCACGAGAATTTTTTTATTTATTGAAGTTTGCTTTAAAGCGTTTTTTAAGTGCTTATTTATTACGCCAAAACAAAGGAGTACATCAAATGATTTTTTGATTTCAGAAGCGAGTTGATGGTCTTTGAGACCTCCGAAAAAGGAATAATCATTGGGACTATTGTAATAAATTAAAAAATGAGGTGATAGACTGTTTTTATCAATACCTTTCGGTATGCTAACAATAATAATCACACGTTCAACAGAACTCTCATTTAATGCCTCATCTAGTCCTTTCCGAAAATTTTTTAGTGCGATTTCACCCTCGAAATTGTAGGTCACCAACAATGAGTTAATATTACCCCAAATTGAGTTTTTAATCATGCTTTATTCTTTTCAAAAATTCATTTTCATCAACAATCTCTATACCTAAATTAGTAGCCTTCTTTAGCTTTGAAGGCCCCATGTTGGAACCAGCAACAAGCAAATTAGTTTTTTTCGATATCGAAGAACCATTTTTACCTCCATTCGACTCGATGAGTTTTTTCATGTCATTCCGCGAATATATCTCAAAGGTACCCGAAATAACAATAGTTTGGGCTTCGAGAAAAGATGAGGAAAGAGTTTCTTCTTCTTTTTCAAATACAAGCCCCGCATTCTTTAGTTTCTGAATCAGAGAAAGGTTATGTTCATTATCAATAAATTCACGAATGGATTGTGCTATTTTCTCTCCAATTTCATCCGTATCTACTAATGAATCATACGGCGCAGCTATGATTTGATCCATCGTTTTAAATGCTTTTGCCAATTTTTTAGAAACAGTCTCGCCAACGTAACGTATGCCCATACCAAAAAGGACCTTTTCAAACGGTTGATTTTTTGAGGCTTCAATTCCTTGTAGCAGATTATTAACAGATTTATCAGCCATTCTTTCCAAGTCTATAAGCTGTTCAAATTTAAGTGCATATAAATCTCCTATATCTTTAATCAATCCATTTTGTACAAGAGCATCTATCGTTTCAGCACCCAAACCATCAATATCCATAGCTTTTCGACTAATAAAATGTTCGATCTTTCCCTTTATTTGTGGCGGACATGCTGAAGAATTCCTACAATAATGCTGTGCCTCTTCTTTCCCTTTATATAACACTGACTGGCAAGAAGGACATAAAGTTATAAAATGGACTTTCTTTGACGCTGATTGTCTTTTGGAAAGATTCACTCCAACAATTTTTGGGATAATCTCACCACCTTTCTCAACATAAACCATATCCTGATCATGAAGATTAAGCTTGTCAATTTGCTCTGCATTGTGCAGTGAAGCTCGCTTTACTGTTGTCCCTCCTAAATAAACAGGGTTAAGGTTAGCTACAGGCGTTATTGCTCCTGTTCTTCCAACTTGGTAACTAACGTGATTTATCTTGGTTTCCGCTCGCTCCGCTTTAAATTTGTAAGCAATGGCCCAACGCGGTGATTTCGCAGTGTAACCCAATTCTTCTTGCTGTACGTATGAATTGACTTTGATTACGATTCCATCTATTTCAAAAGGAAGTTTTTTCCTTTGTGAATCCCAAAAATCAATAAATGATAAAATACCCTCTAAGTTCTTTACTTTTTCTATTTTACGATGTCTACTTGAAGGTGTCTTGAATCCCATAAGTTCTGCATTAGCTATAGCTTGATAGTGAGAGTCATAAGAACTTCTCTCCTCATTAATGCCGTAGAGATAGCAATCTAGATTTCTTTTGGAAACGACACTTGAATCCTGAAGCTTCAGTGTTCCTGACGTCGTATTTCTTGGGTTAGCGAATAAAGGTAAGTCACGAGATGCACGTTCTATGTTGAGCCGGTCAAATTCTAATAATGGCAAAAATATTTCGCCTCGAATTTCAAAATCACTTGGAAATTCGCCATTGAGCCTTAGCGGTATACTTTTGATTGTTTTTACATTTTCAGAGACAAGTTCACCTTGAGTTCCATCTCCTCTGGTGACTGCCGAGTGAAAGGCACCATTTACATAGCGTACACCAATCGCCACGCCATCATATTTGAGCTCGCAAACATATTCAATATCTTGCTCAATTGTTTTTTTAATTCTCTCCTCCCATTCAATTATTTCTTCTTTTGAATAGCTATTCGATAGTGAGAGCATGGGGAAGCGATGCTTGACAGTTTCAAAATTCTTGACTACAACTCCTCCAACACGTTTAGAAGGACTATTTGATGCTACGAGTGACGGAAAACAATCTTCTAATACTTCTAACTCTTTTAGGAGCATGTCAAAATCATAATCGGAAACGAGCGATTCGCTTTTCACATAATACATATAATTGTAGTGATGTAAGCGCTCGGAAAGTTCAATAATTTTTTTTTTCGCTTTCTCCAATTCCATACCTTAAAAGTACTTATTTCACAGCTTTGAGCATGCGCCATTTACCCTGCATGTCCTTTCTTTTTTCAACACTATTGAAACCCAATTCTATGAGTAATTTTCTTGTATTCTCTAGGTGTAAATAATGACACTCAAAATAGATAGCTCCGCTTGTTGATAAAAAGGGTAAAATAGCTTTAGCAATAGCCCTGTAAAATACCAATGGATCATCGTCGGGAACAAACAATGCTTCATTAGGCTCATGGTTGAGTACTACTAAATCCATATTTTCTTTTTCTGCTTGAGGTATGTACGGCGGGTTGGATACGATGACATCAAACAATACTTTTTTGGTAAGATCCTTAAGTGTGTTTTTAAATTGATTCGTATTTAATACATCTGATTCTTTAAATTGAGCGGGGAGTTTGAGCGATATGGCGTTCTCCTCAGCTAATGAAATTGCATTTCTGGAGTTTTCAATACCTGAGACTTGTGCATTAGGAAACAACTGGCTTAAAGCCAGTGTGATACAACCACTCCCACTGCATACATCAAGAATATTTGATGGTTCAAAATCCTGATCGTTTACAACCCAATCCACAAGCTCTTCAGTTTCTGGTCTTGGTATCAAACCTCGCGCATCTGATTTTAGTTCCAGACCATAAAACTCAACTTCGCCGATTATGTGCTGAAAGGGCTCTTTGTTATGCAATCGCTGAACGATGTTATTTATTACCTTGGTCTCAGCAGAACTGAATTGATGGCTTCCCTTTGAAATTTGTTCAATAGGAGAAATACTTAAAAAGTGTATAAGGATTTGACGCCAGATCTGTTGAATCTCAGTTATGGAAAAGTCTTTTTCCAAGGCACGCTTGAAAATATCCTTTTGAACTTTAAAATCTACAAAAAACTCAGAAGTCATCTCTTTTTTCTCAACGATATAAATTCTTGTATTTTTTCATTTTCAATCAGAACATGAAGGTTATAATAGGCGATTTTCCAAACCCCATTTTGAAGTACGCAAATACCTGTGGCGCGACAAGAATCCATCCATGTATCGAGGTCTTCATCGAACCAAGCAGTTTCTCCGTCTTCTGAAAAATTCCATTTTCTATTCGAAGGCTTGAAATCCCATGCTGCTCCCTTATCAAAGTACGGCTTGCAAAACTTCTTGAATTCTATTTTATCCCAACGTTCGTTTGGCGCAGTGCCAAGAAAAACGAAATCCGAAGAGGTAACCAAAAAATAGGAATCAAAAGATGCATTTGCAGCACTTTTGTGCCATTGATTGACTAACTGATTAGGAACTTTAACTTGCGAAAAAACAAGAATAGAATAGCTGTGAAAAAGAAACCCTAACACCAAACGCATGTCTATTTCTTTTTAGAACGTTTTTTACAAGCTTTTGCCGCTTTATAAATATTAATTACGCCTCCTGTAACTGACTTTTCTGCAAAACCTTCAATCTTAGTATACTTAATAGACGTTTCATACATGATTTCTTTAATTTCTTTCATTGTCAATTTAGGGAAGTAGGATTTCAGCATTGCCGCTGCTCCTGCAACCATTGGTGCTGCCATTGAAGTACCTTGAAGATTCATGTATTCGCTCTGTGGTACAGCATTGAAGATTTCAAATCCTGGTGCAAAAACATCAACTCCTTTTGCTCCATAATTCGAAAATGAAGCTACCAATTCTGAACCTTTATTCTTTGTAGATGCACCTATCGTTACAAAATGATCTAATTGCTCCGTTTGAAAGCTGTACATGGATGTTGGATAATTAGGCTCAATATCAATATCCTTCGCATCGTTTCCGGCTGCATGGATCAATAAAACGCCTTTTGAGTCTGCATACTTAAAAGCCTCATATACTTCTTTTTGGTGTGGCGAATATGCTTTCCCAAATGACATGTTGATTACCTCCGCCCCGTTATCTACAGCATATCTTACGGCTAGCGCAATGTCTTTGTCAAACTCATCTCCATTAGGAACGGCTCTTAATACCATTATTTTTACATTTTCAGCTACACCATCACCACCAAGGGCATTGCCTCTAATAGCACCGATAATACCAGAGACATGCGTACCGTGAAGTGCATCGGGACCTTCAACATCTGCATTCCCATAGTTGATATCTGAAAAATCGTTTGGATCATCACCTATCAAACTTCGATCATCAAAATCTACGTTCAAATTATAGTCCATTTGAGACTTGATGTAACTTTGCGCATCCTCTGGGAGTTTATCCAACATACCCATGTACTGCTCGAATTGAGCTCTGCCGCTCGATACCTCTTTTTTTACTTTCAGATACAATTTATACTCTGCATCTTTTTCAATACTATTTGGATCAATTCCATCATACTTTGGAGCTAAAGCCCCTAAGATTCTTGTTTTTTCAAGTCTAGCCTCATTGACGTGTTCACCTGCCGCATTACCTAAAAAATTCCAACCATGAATATCATCGATGTAACCGTTATTATCATCATCGACACCATTACCAGCAATTTCTCCTGAATTAACCCAGATTTTACCATCTAAATCTTCGTGTTCAATATCCACTCCCGAGTCAATCACTCCAACAATTACAGTCTTTGACTCCTTTTTCTTCAAATACTTGTAGGCCTTTTCCGTAAACATACCTTGTCCTTCTTGATTATACCAATTCAGGGTGCCATCTACTGGTTGAGCTATTGCTTTAGCGCTAATAGCAATCACAAAAATTGCTATACCTTGTTTTAAATTTGTCATACTGATTATATTTATTTAGTCTCCTATTAATATTCGTTTTAAATCCTTAATTCGTTTAGCGAAAATAATCCATATTTTAGTTTAAACAAGAATTATACCATGAAACATCTATTGCCACTGAGTATTTTAAGCGTTATTAACCAAGCAAATGGTTAATTTGACTATTTCACTTTTGAAGTTCTAGAAATAAGAAGAATTTTTGTTTTTGCAGAAATAGTAGATAAATCAATAATATTGAATCTAAATAAACTAGCACTTGGTGTCTAATATTTTAAATTGGCAACTTTCGAATCCAACAAATGAAATTCAAAACGACTCATTAAATTCAAACAAAAGTCACTCGACCCATTAGGTTTTTATATTTTTAGGGAATGAAATTCAAGCAAATAATCAATCACTTTTCTGCTATAAGTGCGACTCACTTCCACGATATCGTTGCATTACGAATCAAAATATTCGTAATTGAACAAAATTGTCCTTACCAAGAATTAGATGGAAAAGACAAGGATGCAATTCATCTTTATTATATGAACAATGAAGATGAAGTTGTTGCAGCCACGAGAATTCTACCAGCGCGAATTTCTTATCACGAGGTGTCTATTGGGAGAGTAGTTGTTGCTGAAGAGTTACGTGGCACTGGACTCGGCCATGAATTAATGAAACAGTCGATGTTATTTGTAAAAGCGCAATTTGGAAATGTAGATGTACGCTTATCTGCTCAAAAACACCTTGAAAATTATTACAGAAAACATGGTTTCAAATCTACAGGAAATGAGTATCTAGAAGATGGAATCCCACATGTCGAAATGCTTTATCAATCATAAACCATATTATGAAACGAAACTTTAAAACAACTCTATTTTTCTATTCCTTGCTCTGTTTTTCATAGGTTCAAAAATCAACTTTCGATTTATCTTGGATGGATCAAAGTAAAAAAAGCTACGGATGATTTTTTATATCCGATAACGCAACCTAGTTAACCAATAATGAAAAACTAACATCAGAATCACACCGAGGAAATTTCGATGAATTAGATAAAGTCAATAAAATCAAACTTAAAGCCATTTTAACAGGCATTGTGAAAATGAAAAACAGAATAGTAAAAAATCCAAATTCTTCTAGAATGTATTGGGCAAATGGTCTATTTATTAATTATCTACAGTTTTTTGAAGCCTCCTGAGCTAAGGAATAGGTTCGTATGCGAAATAAAGATGGTTCTGTATCTGCAATATGGCAGAAGAAATATTAAAGAGAAGCTAAAAACTCGGAACGCAGAATTCTTTCTTGTGTTCCTTGTTTCATGTTTTTAATTGTAATTTCATTTGAATTTCGTTCATCCTCCCCAATCATAATTACAAATCGAGCATTTCTGGCGTCAGCATATTTAAATTGCTTTTGAATTTTAACGTTATTAGGATATAATTCACAATCCTGGCCTTTGGAGCGCATCTCACTAGCTAAATCCAAACTGGCTAAAGTATCGTCACCTCCAAAATTTAAAATCAAATAAGAGATACTACTTTCTGTTGAATCTGGAAATAAACATAAATCATTAAGGATATCATAAATTCGGTCTGCACCAAATGAAATACCTATGCCTGATACGTCTTTTAGTCCAAATTTCGATGTTAAATCATCATAACGACCACCACCACAAATGCTTCCCATTTTCACGTTGTCTGCGGTTACTTCGAAAATTGCCCCAGTATAGTAGTTGAGACCTCTAGCCAAGGTTATATCAAATTCCAAACGACCACGATTAAGACCCAAACGCGTCACATGTGCAATTACCGTTTTTAGCTCTTCAATCCCAGTCATTCCGATATCAGAATCCTTTAAAAAATCTGACATCAAGACAATCTTCTCATCATTAGAACCTTTAAATGAAAAAAGTGGTTCAAGGAGTCCAATAGCCCTCTCAGGTACACTTTTGTCTCTCAGCTCTTTTAATACGCCTTCTGAACCTATTTTATCTAATTTATCAATAGCTGTAACGATAGTGACTAAAAAAGAAAAAGCACCACTCTTTTCTGCTATTCCAGAAAGGATTTTTCTATTATTTATTTTTATTACAAAGCTAGGTAGCTTTAAACTTGAGAGCACTTCATCAAAAATTTGAATACATTCTAATTCATATAATAATGAATCGCTTCCTACCACATCAATATCACATTGAGTAAACTCCTGATATCTTCCGTGCTGTGGGCGATCTGAGCGCCATACTGGCTGTATCTGATAGCGTTTAAATGGAAACGAGATTTCATTCTGATGTTGCACAACAAAGCGGGCAAATGGCACCGTAAGGTCATAGCGCAAGGCTTTATCGGAGATGGAGTTTGAGAATTTAAATAGATCATTTCCTTCCAAAGCAGAAACGTCTGCTTTTTTAACTTTATCCCCAGAGTTTAAAATTCTAAAAATTAAACGATCGCCCTCTTCCCCATACTTCCCCATTAAAGTTGACGTAAGCTCAAAACTTGGGGTTTCAATGGCTTGATAACCATACTTTTTAAATACGGAACGCATCACTTCAAAAATATAATTTCTCTTCTGCACATCTTCAGGAAGGAAATCCCGAGTGCCTTTTGATATTCTTGGTTTATTATACATTACTTTTTATTTTCTTGAAGATGCATCTGATATATCATACCATCTGAAAGACCGATTTTCGGAACATGAATCAATTTCGATTTGAAATTAGACAAGATATTGGTATAGATTTCAAGCGCAGGTACAATGACATCGGCACGGTCTGGTCTCAATTGAAATTTTTTCATTCGGTCACTCAAATCTAATGAATCAAGTTCTACCTTAAGCGCATCGAGCTCATCTAAAGAGCAAGCCTTATTAGGAGCAAGAGCTAAAAGCTTGTGGACTTTATTTATATTTCCCCCTGTTCCGAAAATGCGATACTCCTCGAAAGGAAGCAAGTAATCTGATATCCACAAGGCAATTTCTTTCCAAACTTCATCATTAATCTTCCCCCTAAGCATTCTTAATGTCCCTACTTTAAATGATTTTGAACCAACCTTTTCACCTTTTTTAAAAATATTAATCTCTGTTGAGCCACCACCTACATCAATCACAACAAAAGGATGATCTTTGTCAAAGTCCAAAAGCATAAATGTTCCAAGAATAATATTCGCCTCCTCTGCTCCTGAGATGATTTCTAAATCTATTCCTGTAGCGCTTTTTATATCCGTTACTATCTGATCTGTATTCTCTGCTTCACGCATTGCAGACGTTGCAAAAGCCTTAAGTTCCTTTACCTCAAAAATATCAGTAATGATCTCAAAAGCTTTCATTGTTTTAATAAGATTAAGTTTTTTATGGACGCCAACACGGCCAAAAGAAAAAACATCATCACCAAGACGCAAAGGAATTCTTGTGTACGAAATCTTTTTCACAAAAGACCTACCAGAACCATGCACTACTTCTCCGATTAAAAGTCGCGCGGCGTTCGTTCCAATATCAATTGCTCCGTATTTCATAGTACAAAATTAAAAATCTATTTAAAGTGAGAATTGCTATTGCGGTGATTTGTGTTTTTTGTTTCTTTGTAAAATGAAGAAAATCAATTTTTCATTCACAAATAATGAAATACCTAAGAAAGGAAGCGTACTCATTTCAGATCCTTTTCTCAACGACCCATACTTTGGACGTTCTGTCGTTATTCTCTGTGAACATAATAATGACGGAACATTTGGTTTCGTGCTGAATAATTTTTCAGAATTAGATCTTCATAAAATCGATGATAAATTCCCAAATATTAATGCTAAAATTGGTTTCGGAGGTCCTGTCTCGAAGGACAGTCTTTTTTTTATTCACGGCTTAGGCAAAGAGGTAGATGATTGTTTGCAAATTCAAAATAACCTTTATTATGGTGGAGATTTTGATCAAATCTGCGCTATTTTAAAAGAGAATCCAGAGGCCAAAGAAAAGATCAGATTTTTTATTGGCTATTCTGGATGGGATAAAGATCAATTAGATGATGAGTTAATAAAAAATTCCTGGATTACGGTGAATAACGTGGATCATGAATTAATTTTAGATACTTCTTTAGACGATCTTTGGAAAATGACACTTGAAATGCAAAAAGGTAAATTTAATATGATATCTAAGTTTCCAAACAATCCTAGTGACAACTAATATCGCGATTTTTACTTTTTTTATGACCTACAATAAAAAGACTTTATTATTCTAAAGAATTCATTACCTTTGCACTTCTAAAATATGATCACCTACCTATAATAATGTGATCTTTATAAACCCTTTCAAGGATTAAGGAGCCTTGGAATACAAATGTTAAAAGCCCAATGGCAACAACAAAAACAACGCAGGGAACTGCAAACTTTGACTGGGAAGCACTTCAGTTAGATGGCTACAGTCAAGTAGAGAGGTCAGAAATGTCTGACGTTTACGAAAAAACTTTAACGTCGATTAACGAAAAAGAGGTAATCCAAGGTACAGTTGTACATCTAACCAAGAAAGAAGTAATCATTAATATCGGCTATAAGTCTGAAGGTGTTATTGCTGCAAATGAGTTTCGTTATAATGCAGACTTGAAGATTGGTGATACCGTAGATGTATACGTTGAGTGTAGAGAGGATAAAACAGGACAACTGATCGTTTCTCACAAAACAGCGAGAATGCACAGCGCGTGGATTCGTGTAAATGAAGTCCTAAAGACTGGAGAAGTAATCACAGGGCATGTTAAGTGTAGAACTAAGGGAGGATTGATTGTTGATGTATTCGGCATTGAAGCCTTCTTACCAGGTTCTCAAATTGACGTTAAGCCCATCCGTGATTATGATGTATATGTCGGAAAGAATATGGAATTCAAAGTTGTAAAAATTAATGAAGAATTCAGAAATGTCGTTGTTTCTCACAAAGCACTGATAGAAGCAGAACTTGAAGAACAGAAAAAACAAATTATTTCTGGTCTCGAAAAGGGACAGGTCCTTGAAGGAATTGTTAAAAACATTACCTCGTATGGAGTATTTATAGATTTAGGTGGTGTTGATGGTCTGATTCATATAACAGATCTTTCCTGGGGTCGTGTTTCTCACCCTGAGGAAATACTTGAGCTTGATTCAAAAATTAACGTAGTTATTCTTGATTTTGATGATGAAAAGAAAAGAATTGCACTAGGACTTAAACAACTACAGCCTCATCCATGGGATTCATTAAACGCCGAATTAGCTGTTGGAGATAAAGTTACAGGTAAAGTTGTCGTCATGGCAGATTACGGTGCATTTATCGAGATTGCTGCTGGTGTTGAAGGATTAATTCACGTTTCAGAAATGAGCTGGTCACAGCACTTACGTTCCGCACAGGACTTCATGAAAATTGGAGATTCGGTTGAAGCCGTTGTTTTGACTTTAGACCGTGAAGAAAGAAAAATGTCTTTAGGTATTAAACAACTCATGCCAGATCCATGGAGTAACATTGATACCAAATATACAGTGAATACACAGCATACTGCAAAAGTTAGAAATTTCACAAACTTTGGGGTATTTGTCGAGCTAGAAGAAGGTGTTGACGGTTTAATTCACATCTCTGATCTTTCATGGCAAAAGAAAATCAAACATCCATCAGAGTTCTGTAAGACAGGAGAAGCAATGACAGTTATTGTATTGGAAATTGATCAAGAAAACAGAAGAATTTCATTGGGTCACAAGCAACTTGAAGAAAACCCTTGGGAAGTATTTGAAGCAACTTTTGCGGAAGGAACTGTTCACAGTGGAACAATTATCGAAATGAAGGATAAATCCGGTATTGTTTCTCTCCCATATGGATTAGAAGGGATTTGCCCAGCGAAGCACTTAAAGAAAGCAAACGGAAACAATGCAGGTATTGAAGAGACTCTTGATTTTAAGGTCATTGAATTCAATAGAGATGCAAGGAAAATTGTTGTTTCACACATTAGAATACATGAAGAATATGTTGAGCCTGCTGCTTCATCGAGGCCTTCAAGAAAGTCTAGTTCTAATAATCTTAATGCAATTAATAAAAATGCAGAGAAATCTACACTTGGAGATCTAGACGCATTAGCTGAATTGAAAGAAAAAATGAATAAAAATAAATAGTTGAGATTCATACGAATTATAAAAAAAGGGGAACTTCTCCCCTTTTTTTATGCCCTTAATTTCTGGACTGTTGAAAAGAGATGATAACCATTTATAATTAATAGAAACCTAAATGGATTTATATTGTAAATTTGTTCTTTGCTATGAGTGAAAGCACACTACAAAAAACAGTTAAAGATATTTTTTCTGCTTATCTAGAAAAAAACAGACATCGTAAGACCCCTGAGCGCTTTGCCATTTTGAATGAAATATATGCGCTTGATGGTCATTTCGATATTGAGGCTCTATACCTGAAAATGAAGGGTCATAATTATAGAGTTTCACGCGCGACACTTTACAATACTATTGAACTCTTACTCGCGTGTAATTTAGTAAGTAAGCATCAATTTGGTAAGAACATCGCCCAATTTGAAAAAGCACATGGATCAAAACAACATGACCACGTTATTTGCACGGATTCAGGAGAAGTCCTAGAGTTTTGTGACCCAAGAATACAGCAGATTAAATCAACGATTGAAAGCTTATTTGACATGAAAATTCAGCACCATTCATTATATTTTTACGGTACTAAAAATAAGAAAACTAAAGAATGAATCTAACGGTCACATCAAGTACAATTAACAACTGCCAAATATTCCAACTTCAAGGTAAAATACTTATGGAAGAAGATGCTGAAATCCTAAAAGAGGCTACCTCAAATTTAGTCTTTTATAATGTAATATTTAACCTTGAGTCACTAACTCATATTAACTCAACAGGTATTGCGATTTTTGTTAAGACAATGACGAAATGCCGCATTGAGAACGGAGATTTATTATTCTGTGCTCCAAATCAATTGATTTCAAGATTATTCAAAATCACAAAAATGAATGATGTATTTTCTATGTACGATTCTTTGGAATCTGCAACTAACTATTTTAAGTAAGATACAATGAATGTAGATGTATTATTAGGTCTTCAATGGGGAGATGAAGGCAAAGGTAAAATTGTTGATGTAATGACCCCTAAATACGATATTATCGCCCGTTTTCAAGGTGGACCAAATGCAGGTCATACACTTGAATTTGAAGGGATCAAACATGTTTTACATACTATCCCTTCTGGAATTTTCCACCCAGATGTTATAAACCTAATCGGCAACGGTGTTGTTATTGATCCAGTAATTTTCAAAGACGAATTATATAAGCTCGAGCCATACAAAGTTGAATATAAATCGCGTTTGCTGATTTCAAAAAAAGCACATCTTATACTCCCAACACACAAACTTCTCGATGCGGCCTCTGAAATGTCAAAAGGGAAAAATAAAATCGGATCTACACTAAAGGGCATTGGACCAACATATATGGACAAAACGGGAAGGAATGGGCTGCGCGTTGGTGATATCTTATCAAAAAACTTTGATCAGAAATACATTGCTTTGGTAGAAAAACATAAAAATATATTAAGTCATTATAAAGACTTCTCATACGATTTAGAAGATTTAGAACATGCTTGGTTTGAAGGTATCGAAGCTATGAAGAGCCTGGAGTTCGTTGATAGTGAGATTTATATCGATGAAGCAGTTACAAATGGAAAAAAAGTTCTGGCTGAAGGAGCTCAAGGTACGATGCTTGATATTGATTTCGGAACTTATCCTTTTGTGACGTCCTCGAATACTATAACCGCTGGGACTTGCACAGGGCTTGGTGTTCCCCCTACAAAAATAGGCAAAGTGATCGGTATTTTTAAAGCATATTGTACGCGAGTTGGCAGCGGCCCCTTCCCTACCGAACTCTTTGATCAAGACGGAGGAGACATGCGTAAAGAAGGTCATGAGTTTGGTGCAACTACCGGAAGACCAAGAAGGTGTGGATGGATAGATCTTGTCCAACTTAAATATTCAATCATGATTAATGGCGTTACAGAACTCTGCATGATGAAAGGAGATGTTTTGAGTATATTTGACGAAATAAAAGCTTGTACGAAATATATTATTGATGGTAAAGAAGTAAATTATTTTCCGTTCGATATAAATGATCACGAAATACAACCACTTTATGAAACCATTCCGGGTTGGAAAAATGATTTAACAAAACTTGAAGGAATGAATGATGCGCCAGAAAATTTCAGATCTTATGTTGATTATCTTGAAAAGCAATTAAATGTGCCAATCCACGTTGTATCCGTTGGGCCTGATAGAAAACAAACGTTAGATAATACAAAATGAATCTGAAAAAGCAGTTGTTAAATAATGCGCTTTTATTAAGCGCATTTTTTTTGAGCAATCATTTGAACGCTCAAAATAACGTGCTGAAACTACTTCCCGGTTCAAAGAAAGCAAATTACTACGAAAAAAATGACCTTCTAAAACTTGAAGGTGATGTTAATTTTGAATATCTGAAAAACACGATGTTCTGCGATAGCGCATATTATTTTGAAGACGCACAAATCGTTCATGCTTACGGAAATGTACATATAATCAAAGAAGCATTAAATATATTTTGTGATTCTGCATACTTCAATAGTCAAGAGGATAAATCTAAGCTCTGGGGACGTGTAAAGATGAGAGACGGTGACTACAAGCTCACGACAGATAGTATTGACTATGACTCAAAAACCGGAAGGGCGACATACAGGACATTCGGCCGCATTAAAAAAATGAATTCTAGTGAGCACATTACAAGTAAGGTGGGTTATTTTTATCCCGATACTAAAAACTATCATTTTCAAGATAGCGTAAGATACAATAACGATAATTTAAGTATAGCTTCGGACACGCTTCGTTTTAGTTATGTAGAACAAGTAAGTTATTTCTATGGTAAGACTTATATCAAAAAAGACAGTATCGATATCGAAGCTGATTTCGGATGGTTTCACACGAAAAATAACCAAGGGTATCTTCACGGTGATGCTATGTTAAGAGATCCCAGTAAAATATTATTCGCCGACACTATAATTTATAATGATAGCTTGGAGAAAATTGAAGCCAAAGAAAATGTTCATTTTACTGAACTTGAAAGTAAACTTAATATACAATCGAATTACCTAATTAAAAACGAATCAACGAATGAAACATTTGCTTCAGATTGTGTTTTAGCTGAAATTATTCAGGAAAATGATACAATTTATATTCATAGTGATACACTTAAAATCATACCGGATTCAATTGCAAATAAGAAAAAAATATTTGCTTACTATGATGTAAAAATACTCAATTCAAAAATTCAAGCTAAGTGTGATTCACTAGTATTCCTTGACCAAGCAGAAGCCATAAAACTATACGAGTATCCCATAATTTGGTCAGAAAATGCTGAGCTTAAAGGCGATTCAATGAAAATTCAACTAAGAGATTCTATTATTGACCACATTGATATATATGATAATGCTTCTGTTTTAATGGAGCTAGATTCCGGATTCTTATATAATCAGATTTCTGGAAAAATCATTGTTGTATTAATGCAAAAAGGAAAACTTATTAAAACGGATGTAAAGGGCTCTGCCATGAGTATATATTACCCAGAAAGTGAAGCTTCAACAGACAGTCTTGTAACGATAAAAAGAATGGGGTTAAATAAATTAGAAGCTTCTTCATTCACTGTTCATCTCGATAGTGGAGAAGTTAAAGGAATAACGTACCGAACACAACCTAATGGAGTTTTTTATCCAATGAATCATATTCAAGAAAAGGACAAAAGGATTCTTAATTTTAGCTGGAACCCATTCTTGAGACCTAAAGATGTTGCAACGCTCGATAATTAATCGAACTCAGATGCTTCTTCTCCCCAACGCACTACACGTTTGACACCTTCAACTTGTTCGAATTCGCTGGTAAGTTGTTCAAGATGTGTCGTGTCATACACAAGAACTTTTATTCGCCCCTCAAACACACCGTCATTTGTCTCGAATGAAATACTTTTCATATTGATATTAATCTGGTTGGAAATAATCTCAGTAATCTTATTTACCAGGCCAAATTGATCAATACCGATAATCTTTATTCCTGCAACTCTCTCCACCATATGATCAGACTTCCATCTTGCCTTAATGCATCTATATGCCATTTTAGACATAATATTAACTGCGTTAGGACAATTGAAGCGGTGTATTTTTATGCCAGAAGAAACTGAAATAAAACCGAAAACTTTATCCCCTGGTATTGGGTTGCAGCATTTGGACATTTGATAGTCGAAACCCTCAAAATCATCGCCAATTCGCAGCGTTTCCTTTACAGGATCTATAGAAACGAATTCAGATTCATAATCTTGAATACTTTTCTTTTTTAGTTTGGATGGTTTCTTTTGAGTCTTAAAAAATCCGTGAAGCTGTTCAAACTCCCTCAGTTTAGAAAGATCGATTTTACCTTTTGCAATCCTGAAATACAGCTCAGTAATTGTAGGTAAGCCGAAATGTTTTTCTAAAAACATGATATTTTCAGAATTCATTCTAAGATTAAATTGTTTGAACTTGCGTTCTAGAATTTCTTTTCCGTCTTTTGCAATTAAATTACGTTCCTCGTTGAGTGCGGATTTAATTTTTGACTTCGCTCTTGCTGTAACAACAAATCTCAGCCATTCATCTTTCGGCCGTTGCTTAGAAGAAGTTATAATTTCGAGTTGATCACCATTCTGAAGTTCATAAGATAAAGGCATTAAGCGATTATTCACTTTTGCACCAATGCATGATGCTCCAATATCCGTATGAATATCATATGCAAAATCTAAAATTGTAGCGCCAGTTGGCAATACACGAAGTTCTCCTTTCGGTGTAAATACATAGATCTCTTCATTAAATAAATTTAGTTTAAAATCATTTACAAAATCTATTGCGTTTGCGTCTGAACTTTCCAAAAGTTCACGTATTTCACTAATCCAACGATCAAATTTGTTATCTTCTGAAGAGGATTCTTTATATCTAAAATGTGCCGCCAATCCTTTCTCAGCAATTTCATCCATTCTTTTTGAACGAATCTGAACCTCCACCCATTTCCCTTGCGGAGACATAACAGTTGTATGTAATGATTCGTATCCATTTGCACGGGGCGTGGAAATCCAGTCCCTTAATCTTTCAGGACTTGGCTGATAATAATCTGTTACAATGCTGTAAATGCGCCAACAATCAGGCTTCTCAAGTTCAGTTAGTGTATCAACGATTATACGAATAGCAAAAACATCAAAAACTTCTTCAAAGGGAATGTCTTTACTATTCATTTTTCTCCAAATCGAAGAAATTGATTTTGTACGTGCCTTAACATCAAACACATACCCCTCTTGGGCAAGAGATTGTTTAACAGGCGCAATAAAACGCCTAATAAAACGCGCACGAACCTCTTTCGTTTTCTCTAGCTTTGTTTCAATATCAATATATGCCTCAGATTCACAGTACTTCATTGAAAGATCCTCAAGCTCTGTCTTGACTGAATATAAACCCAATCTGTGCGCCAAAGGGGCATAGAGAAACTTTGTTTCGGAAGCGATTTTTAATTGTTTATCTGAGCGCATACTACCAAGTGTTCGCATATTATGCAATCGATCTGCTAGTTTAATCAGAACCACCCTAAAATCTTCTGAGATGGTCAAAATCATCTTCCTGAAATTTTCAGCTTGAATAGATGCGTTCTCGTCAAAAACATCTGGAATCTTTGTTAGTCCATCAATTATAAGTCTTACTTCGGGACCAAATAGATCCTCAATATCGTTTAGAGTTATGTGTGTGTCCTCAACGGTGTCATGTAATAATGCGCAGATTACAGAGGTAGGCCCTAATCCCATTTCAACAGCACAAATTCTTGCCACAGCAATTGGATGATAGATGTAGGGTTCGCCAGATTTTCGGCGCATTTCTTTGTGTGCGTCTAAGGCAACATCAAATGCCTTACGAATCAACTTTGTCTCCTCCTTATTCCGATCCTTTGAAGCACGCATCAGGCCTCTGAACGCATTTAATATTTCCTTGCGTTCTTTTTCCAGATTCAGTGTGGATTCAGAAGGTATTTGATTCATTTATTTAGAAGGTAATAATTTTGAGGTAACTTCTCCAAATCCGATGCGGATTTTATTATTCTTACAGAAACCTCTCATCGTAACGGTATCCCCATCTTGAATGAACTTTCTTTCAGAGCCATCAGCCATTGGAACCGGTTTTGTACCTTTCCATGCCAACTCTAACATTGATCCGTATGAATCTGGCGTGGGGCCAGATATTGTGCCAGAGCCTAACAAGTCCCCTCCTCTGACATTACATCCATTTACAGTATGGTGAGCAAGTTGCTGCGCCATATTCCAATACATATATTTAAAATTTGAATTACAAACAATTGTTTCTTCCGACTGGCTCGGTGTTATCGCTACTTGTAAATTAATATCGTATGACTTTTTTCCTTCAAATTTTAAATAATCTAAAACCTCAGGATTCTGATTTGGTGTATCCACGGCAAAAGGCTGCAATGCATCCAAACTAACGATCCAGGAAGATATTGAGGAGGCAAAATTCTTTGCTAAAAATGGCCCTAAAGGTACATATTCCCATTTTTGAATATCACGAGCCGACCAGTCATTAAACAAGACCATTCCAAAGATATAATCTTCTGCCTCTTCGGTAGTTATAAATTCACCTAAAGGCTTACCATCGAATGTAACAAAAGCCATTTCTAATTCAAAATCAATCATTTTAGAAGCACCAAAAACAGGCCCTTGATCTTCACTTGGCTTAGTTTGTCCTTTGGGCCTATGGATATTTTGTCCTGATGGAATTACAGAAGAAGAACGCCCATGATAACCAACGGGTATATGCAGCCAATTCGGCAATAGCGCATTATTTGGGTCCCGAAACATAGTACCGACATTTGTTGCATGCTCTTTACTTGAGTAAAAATCTGTATAATCCCCTATTTCAATAGGCATTAATACTTGTGCTGCTGACGCTGACGACAGAACCTGCTCTACATGGTGTGCATTATTTTGCAATTCTGTATTATCCTTGTTTAAAAGATGAGAAATACGGTCACGAAGCCTTCTTGAAGCCAGCTTTCCCTTTTTCATTAACACATTTAATGTCTTTGTATCAAAGGCTTCGATTGAAAATGGTAGATTATCTAGATATCCTAATACATGTAGTGTCTTCAAGTCAAGAATATCATCTCCAATTCTAATACCAACTCTTGCTTTAAGATGATCTGTTTTAAAAATACCTAAAGGCAAGTTTTGGATTGGAAAGTCTGAATTTACTGGAACATTTACCCAAGACTCTAAATTTGGATCATTTGCTTTTATCATTGTATTCATCTTAATTGTTAAACATTAAACCTGAAATGCATAATGTCTCCATCTTGCACAATATATTCTTTTCCTTCTACCTTAAATTTCCCTGATTCTTTAACGGCTTGCTCTGAACCTAAATCCGAAAAATCATGATACTTCATCACCTCCGCTCGAATAAAACCCTTTTCAAAATCAGTATGAATAACACCTGCAGCCTGTGGTGCAGACATTCCTTCTTTAATAGTCCATGCTCTAACCTCTTTTTCTCCGGCCGTAAAATAAGTCTGTAGATTCAATAAAGAATATGCAGAACGAATCAATCGATTTACACCTGGTTCTTCGAGCTCAAGCTCATCTAAAAACATCTGACGTTCATCATAGGTTTCTAACTCAGTAATGTCAGCTTCTATTTTAGCACCGATAACTAAAACTTCAGCTCCTTCATGTTTTACCGCAGCGCGAACAGCGTCTACAAAATGATTTCCTTTCTGAACGGATGCTTCGTCTACATTGCAAACATACATTACGGGTTTTGCCGTAATCAAATTAAAGGAAAGCAAAAGTTCTTTTTCCTCATCATTCAAATCAAGCGCACGAACAGACACCCCTTGTTCAAGCCCATCTTTAAGTTTAACCGCTAAATTATTTTCTTTTACAGCCTCCTTATCTCCGGATTTAATTACTCTGGAAAGCGATGTGATTTTCTTTTCAACAGACTCCAGGTCCTTCAGTTGAAGTTCGATATCTATGATTTCTTTGTCACGCATTGGCTCGACCGAACCATCAACGTGAATTATGTTTCCATCTTCGAAGCAACGAAGGACATGCAAAATAGCATCTGTCTCTCTAATATTGGCTAAAAACTTATTTCCAAGACCTTCTCCTTTTGAGGCTCCTTTTACGAGACCTGCAATATCTAAAATCTCCATCGTAGTTGGAATTACACGTTCAGGATTAACCAGACTTTCCAGTTTTTCCAGTCTTTGATCAGGTACTGAAATAGTCCCAATATTGGGTTCTATTGTACAAAAAGGGAAGTTTGCTGATTGTGCTTTTGCGTTTGACAAACAGTTGAAGAGAGTTGACTTTCCCACATTTGGAAGCCCAACGATACCACACTTTAGAGACATAATTATTTTTTGGTAATCAAAGATAAGAAAGAATGATAAGAAAGTATAGATTTTAATAGACTTGTGAACGATATTTTTGAACCAAATGAATCCTTAAAAGATTATTTGAAAATAGAATTATATGTATCTTTCAATTTTAAAATAAATAACCTAAAATGAAGTTTGTCAGCCTTATCTCCTTTACCCTTTTCAGCTTTCTTTTCTACAGTCAGCATTCAACATCAGAGATTTCAGACTCCTCATTTATTCACTCGATATATACAACTGCACTTACAGAAGGGAATGCCTACGAGGATCTCAGATTCTTATGCAAAGAAATAGGCGCACGTATAACAGGGTCAACTGAGGCACAGATGGCTATAGAATGGGGCAAGGACAAAATGGATACCTATGGACTTGAAACGAAGCTACACGAAATTCAAGTTCCTCATTGGGAAAGAGGTACCAAAGAAGCATTCTATCTCAAATCAAGTAATGGCACCCACATCAAATTAAGAGGCCTTGCATTGGGAGGTTCAATAGGCACGAATGGAACAATGAGAGCTGAACTTATTGAATTCGAGAGTCTTGATGCTTTAAAAGTTTCAGACCCCAAAGTCGTGAAAGGAAAGATTGTTTTCGTGAACCAACCTATGAACGCCAAACAAATTCAAACATTCAAAGCCTATGGAGGCTGTTACCCTTTACGCGGAAACAGCGCTTCTATTGCTGCGGAAAAGGGTGCCACCGGAACAATAATAAGATCTTTAGGTCTAGCATCTGATACGCACCCCCATACAGGCTCTATGTATTACAAAGAAGGCGTGACAAAGATACCCGCTGCCGCAATTTGCACAGCAGACGCAGATCAAGTTCATGATTACATCAATAACAATTCAAAAGAAAAAATCCAACTCATCATGGAAATGGACTGTAGATCTTTCCCCGATAGCAAGTCCTACAATGTGCTTGGCGAAATCAAAGGTAAAGCCTTCGCAGATGAAGTTATAACTGTTGGTGGGCATCTTGACTCCTGGGACACAGGAGAAGGTGCGCATGACGATGGCGCAGGAATCATTCACTGCCTTGAGGCTTTCAGAATTCTCAAGAAAATGAATTATAAGCCGAATCACACTTTGAGGTTAGTATTCTTTATGAATGAAGAAAATGGAAATATGGGCGGTAAAACCTATGCGAAATGGGTTAAAGAAAATAACGAAAAGCATTTTGCCGCAATAGAAAGTGATCGTGGTGGATTTGCTCCGAGAGGATTTACATGTGATGGTTCTGAAACAGACATAAAATGGCTCGGATCATTAGCTCCGATTTTCAAAGATTATGATCTTCATATTTTTCAAAAAGGTTATGGAGGCGTAGATATTGGACCGCTTAAAGATTCATACCCAAACATTCCGCTTTTCGGTTTTGTCCCGGACTCTCAACGTTACTTTGATATGCACCACTCCCCTAACGATGTTTTCGAAAATGTGAACAAAAGGGAACTAGAACTTGGAGCTGCTGCAATTGCGTCTTTCATCTATTTGTTAGATCAAAAACAACCTTAATCCATGCGTTCTGAGAAACGGGGATCTTCAATATAAGCTTGTTTTTTCATAGTACAGACCTCCAGGCAGCAAAAATTAAACTCTTCAACTAACTTCCCTTCCAAGAAGTAAATACCAGGACCAGAAAAAGGATAACGCAGCAAAGATGAATGAAAGTGTACTGTATCTATGACTTCCCCGTCTTGATCGAGAAACATGCCAAACGAAATAGCCTGCCCTTTCGAAGACTTTGAATTCTTAAGCGCAACCAAATAACCATAGGCTTGAACTGTTTTTCCTATAGACGAAGAAAACTTAGAGGCTGAACAGTTGGAACCTACTGGAATTGTAAGCAATTGAAATGGATTGCACAAAGGAAACCCCATGAGCTCTAAATACTCAAAATCTAAATCTAAGAGGTGTTCTTTGAGTTCTGGAAGCTGACCAGAATGCTTCGATTCAAGTGTTAAAGGTAAAACAGCTTGTGTGTTCCTGGGTTTTTTGTCGTGAAAAAAATAAGCTTTCCAAAGCAGATTCTTTCGAGGCAAACCAAAGCATCTTAACGCATTAACCCTAATAAGCAATACTAGCTGCTCAAACGGAACATAAGTACGCTCTAACAAGTCTTCAAAGCTCTTAAAGCGACCATAAACCTCTCTAGACTTGATGATACCATTTATGGTATTCACTGCCATACTATTAATAAGATTAAAGCCTAACATCAAAAGACTCCCCTTTAAACTCGAAGTATATAAACCTTCATTAATACAAGGTCCCTGAACCCTTGCCCCAAGTTTTCTAGCCTCATGAATATAGAACTCTGTCCGGTAAAACCCTCCAAAATTATTTATACATGCTGTCATATACTCTAATGGGTAATAAGCTTTTAGATATAGACTCTGATAACTCTCCACAGCATAAGATGCAGAATGCCCCTTTGCGAATGCATAACCCGCAAAACTCTCAATCTGATTCCATATAGATTTAACAAGCATAAAATCATACCCTTTAGCACCACAGTTTTCAAAAAATTTCTCTTTTATAAAAGAGAACTCTTTTCGAGACCTAAACTTCCCAGACATTCCACGCCGTAATACATCAGCCTCACCCAATGTGAGTCCTGCAAAATAATGTGCAACCTTAATCACATCCTCTTGATAAACCATCACGCCATAAGTCTCAGGCATAATCTTAAGTAATAATGGATGTGCCTTTTTACGCTCTTCAGGAAAACGATGACGTAAAATATAAGTGCTCATCATGCCAGATTGCGAAACCCCTGGGCGAATAACAGAACTGGCGGCTACTAACTCAAGATAAGTCTTAACACTAAGCTTGGTCATCAACATACGCATTGCTGGTGATTCTACATAAAAACAACCGAGCGCATCTGCATTTGTCAGAAGTGCATTGATTCGTTGGTCTGACTTAAAAAAACTAAGATTATTAATGTCTTTAGGTGGATTGTCAGGCTGGTTCTGAACCGCCAGCGCGATTCCTTCTTGAATCTTCGCCAACCCCCGCTGACTCAACACATCAAACTTGTAGAGTCCGACATCTTCCGCTTCAAGCATAGAAAACTGTGTTGTAGAAAAACCTTTAGGAGGTGAATACGTTGCTGAAAACCATGTCATTGGCTTTTCACTGATCACAATACCTCCTGAATGCACACTCAAATAAGAAGGCAAACCCTGTATGTAAGAGCTGTACTTCAATACAAGTGCAGTTAAAGAATCGTTTGCTCGCGAAGTGTTTCTAGCCAATTGTTCTATTTCTGAATTCGGCAAACCAAAAACCTTTCCAAGCTCTCGAATCGTAGCACGATACTGAAAAGTATTATAAGTACACAGTAGTGCAGCAGTAGGATATTTATCAAAAATATAGCGAATCACATCATCTCGGTCACGCCAAGAAAAATCAATATCGAAATCTGGTGGACTCTTTCGCTCTAGATTAATAAAGCGCTCAAAGTACAAATCAAGATCTAAAGGATCTACATTTGTGATTTTCAGCAGATATGCCACGATGCTATTTGCACCACTACCCCTTCCTACATAAAAATAATTTCTGGCACGCGCATACGAGGTAAAGTCCCATGTCATGAGGAAATACGAAAGATACTTCTTCTTTGTAATAATCTCAATCTCTTTTTCAATTCGCTCAACGATCTCATCAGTAAGCACTTCATAACGCTCTGGAAGGCCTTCTAGGCAAAGGTTCCTGAGCAGTGTCTCGTCTTCAGTTTCACTACCAGTAAAAGTAAATGGATTCTGAGGCAAAGCAGCTTCACTGAAATCAAATGAAATACCACAACCTTCCAAAAGTGAAAAAGTACGTTTTAATGCAACATCGTAAGACTTAAAAGTGACAGCTATTTTTTTTAGATCCATTAGAAAATCAAGTTTTGCACACTGACTGGGCTTTAGCTTAGAAAGAAGAGTGTTATAATGAATTGCTCGAAGCAAACGATGGGTATTATAATCACGCCGATTACGAAATACCATAGCTGGTAGCACAATCAACTTTTTAATATTTAAAATATTAAAATTTTTATTTAAGTTAATTAAATTAAAATGTTGAATATCAATATATTCGTTTTCTTTTAAAGTAGTACTTGGACCAGGGAAGGGATAAGAAATATAGCAATTACTTAAGTGTGGGATTTGATCAGGAAAATCAATTTTCCCCTGCAAGTGCTTCGACAACAAAACGTTCAATTCATGAAAGCCTCTATTATTCCTTGCAATAACCGTCGCCTTAACCTTCATTTCATTACGGAGTTCAACGCCAACAATAGGCTTCAAGCCCCTTTCTTGTGCAGAGCGTACAAAAGAGAGTACTGCCCCTGTTGAGTTTATATCTGCTAATAAAAGAAACTTATACCCTGCATCAATTCCCCATTCAACGAGCGCTCCAGGTTGTAATACACCATATTTTAAGCTGTAACAAGATTGTACTTTCATCTCTAAATCTCAAATTTAAGACCTGCGATTAGCCAACAAGGCAGGAGGCTCACCATTAAAAGGATTCCAACCTCCTATTGTCTTGGCTTCCATACCAATAGCCTTAATCACTGAACGGTCACCGTATTTAGAACGGATATGATCCAAAGCATTGTATAAAGATGGGTAATCAACTGCATCTGTAAATAAGCCTAACTGATAATTCCCTGAAACCAAGGCACTATAACGCACTCCGATCAAACGAACCAATAAGCGCCGATTAAAAGCACGCTCAAAAAGCTCTAAAATTATAGGTATTAACTCATGATCAGCAGCCGTGTAGGGGATTTTTTTTTGCAATGTTTGGGTTTGAAAATCAGAGTAACGAACCTTTACAGCTACACAACCGGTCAACTTATCACCTCTACGGAGTTGATAAGCCAGGTTCTCAGCCATTGCTGAAAGAATACTCCTTAACTTTACTATATCAATCGTATCTTTATTAAAGGTACGCTCCGTTGAAATTGACTTTCTTTCGTTATGTTGAATAACTGGTGTAAGGTCAATACCATTTGCTTTTTTCCAGATTCCTACCCCATTTTGTCCCATAATTCGACTCATCATTTCGACAGGCATTTCTTGAATAGGCTGAATGGTTTTTATTCCTAAATTACATAGTGATTGATAAGTCTTCAAACCTACCATAGGGATTTTACGCACCGATAGAGGGCTCAAAAAATTCTTTTCATTTCCATATGAAATCTGTATTTGATTGTCAGGCTTTGCCTCACCTGTTGCAATCTTAGACACCGTTTTATTTTCTGACAAACCAAAAGAAATAGGCAAGCCTGTTTCTCTAAGAATACGCTGCCTAAGCTCGGAACTGTACTTGAGTACTCCGTGAAAACGATCCATTCCCGTAAAATCAATATAAAACTCATCGATAGATGATTTTTCATAGAGTGGAGATGCTTCTCTAATGATATCTGTGACCATTCTAGAATACTTTGTATAGGTTGACGAGTTTCCTTTAATCACAATGGCTTCAGGACAACGTTGCTTGGCCATTCGCATGGGCATTGCAGAGTGGATACCGAACTTTCGTGCTTCATAGCTGCAGGAAGCGACTACGCCACGATCACTCGTTCCACCAATGAGAATAGGCTTGTTATTAAGGCGGCTGTCTAAAAGACGCTCACAGGAAACAAAAAAAGTATCAAGGTCCATGTGGACAATAGATCGCAATAAAGGCATTTATAACAGGTTTAATGGTTACTCAATAAAACACTGCAAATCGTTAGAACACAAATATAATAACTATGATTATATACTAATCATTAATAATGATTAAATAATAGTCATTTTAACAAAAACATATGTAGAAAAGAAAAGACTCAATATTTAAAATTATCTTTAACACGAACAATAAATAATTAAACTAAAAAAAATGGGCCCTTTAGGAATACTCCTCGTTGTTGTAGCAATTTTTGTACTAATGATCATTAGTATCTACAATACACTTGTCAAATTAAAAAACAACCGTGAAAATGCATTTGCTGACATAGATGTTCAGCTCAAGCAGCGTCATGACCTGGTACCACAGCTTATTGGTGCCGTTAAGGGATATATGGAACATGAAGCAGGCACATTGTCAGCCATTACAGAAGCTAGAAATAAGGCTTTAGGAGCTTCATCAATCAATGATAAAATTGCAGCGGAAAAGCAACTAAGCTCTGCGCTAAGTGGATTTAGTATTCAAGTAGAGGCATATCCAGACCTCAAAGCGAGCAGTAACTTTATGCAGCTGCAAGAAGAGCTATCTGACATTGAAAACAAGCTGGCTGCAGTAAGAAGATTCTTCAATTCAGCTACTAAAGAACTCAACATCGCTGTTCAAAAATTCCCGAATGTATTGTTTGCAAGTATGTTTGGATTTAAAAGTGAAGATATGTTTGATTTAGGCGAAACAGCTAGAGAAGATCTAAATAAAGCTCCAGAGGTTAAATTCTAAGATATGAAATACGTTGGGCTTCAACAACAAATAACGAGCAATAATAGGAAATCCATCATTCTATTGCTCGGATTTCCCGCTATCTTATTGATTGCACTTTACATTGTTCTTTTCTTCCTTGCAGAAGACAACGCCAACCAAGCCTTTATTGGACTCACTCCTTTTGTACTTGTTTTTACGGCAATCTGGTTTTTAATTGCTTACTTCGGTCATTCCAGGATGATCAACTATGCAACAGGTGCAGTAAGCTTGGGGCGAAAGGAGAACATGCGGGTGTATAATCTGGCAGAAAACCTATGTATGAGTGTTGGTATGAAAATGCCCATACTTAGAATTATAGAATCCACGGCCCTAAATGCTTTTGCCAGCGGACTAAATGAAAAGAACCATACTGTCACGCTAACTCGAGGAATCATCGATGCGCTTGACGATGACGAACTTGAAGGCGTAATCGCACATGAGCTCATGCATATCCGAAACAATGACGTAAGACTCTTAATTATCAGCATTGTATTTGTTGGAATCTTTTCATTCATCCTACAAATAGCATTTAGAAGCTTTCTATTCGGCGGCGGAAGATCCAGGAAAAAAGATGGAAAAAGCGGCGCAGGCGCAATAATTGTAATACTAATTGCCTCTGCCGTTGCTTATTTAATCTCGATGGTATTCAAGTTTGCCTTAAGCAGAAAGAGAGAATATCTAGCAGATGCCGGTGCTGCTGAAATGACCAAGAACTCTATTGGACTGGCTAACGCACTTCGGAAAATATCAGGCAATTCGAAAATTGAAACCATTAAAAATAACGACGTTAAAGAAATGTTCATTGAAAATGGCCCCGGCAAAAATGCGTCTAGCTTATTTAGTGGCATCCGAAACATCTTTTCCACCCACCCTCCTATCGAAAAAAGAATTAACTTACTCGAGCAGTTTTAAAAAAGAAAATGAATAAAGTATTAATCCAACTGTTTATCACACTATTCTCATTTAGCTGCAACGCACAAAAGACAGAACGCATTGCTTTCTACAATGTAGAAAACCTTTTTGATACCATTAATGGCCCAAACAATGATGAGGAATTTTTACCCGATGGAAAAAAAGAATGGGGAGCCAAACGCTACGAAACAAAAATAAATCAAATCAATAAAATAATTTGCGACATTAAAACACCAATGCTCATTGGTCTTTGTGAGATAGAAAACGAAAAAGTAATTCAAGACATTATTGATAAAAACAAAAGACTAAAAAACTATAAAACGATTCATTTTAATAGTTTAGATGCAAGAGGAATAGATGTAGGAATGCTATATAATACAAAAAAGCTCTCGCTACTTGACAAGGGTTTTATTCGCTTTAATTTACCAAACCAGAGCAATCCAACCTCTAGAGATATTCTATGGGCTAAGCTCTCCTATAAAAACGAGGTTTTCTTTGCAATCGCTAATCATTGGCCGAGCAGACGTGGTGGCACTGAGAAAAGCGCACCTAAAAGGGTGAAAGCGGCTAAAAAAGCAAAAGAATTCATCGACTCCCTCCTTTCAGAAAACCCGAATACACCAATCATTTTAATGGGTGACCTTAACGATTACCCAAGCAATCAATCAGTAAATGAACTCAAGAAAGTACTTGAACCTTGTATCACAAAATCCTCTAACAAATATGGTGGTACAAATAGTTACAGAGGTGAATGGAATATCTTAGATCATATTATGATTTCAAAAGGCTTTGAAAAGTCCAAACTTTCTACAAAACCACATTTAGGAAGAATTTTCTCACCTGAATACCTTATTACCACCTACGAGGGAAACAAAGTACCCCATAGAACTTACGGTGGTCTAAAATATTTAAACGGATATTCTGACCATCTTCCAGTCTACGTTGAGCTAAATTATAACAGAAAGTAGAAGTTGATTATAAATCAATGGAGATTAAATAATTGACATTTCGATACCCACTGATTCTGGCATCATAAAAATCATCGGCAGCATAGTCAAAATATACCTGTCTCCCAATCAATTCTTTATAAGTAGTCTCTAGGTTCAGGTCAGGCTCGACATAGGTCAACCAATAATATTTGGACTTCCTTCCATCCACGTCTTTTATGGTATAACAGACAAATTCTTCACCATCAATTCCAACAACAACATCAGTACTAGAAAGTTGCTCAGTAATTACAGCATCTTTTCTACAAGTTGAATTAACTTTTCAAGACAGACTGTCGCCATCTTTATACCGACAAGAACACCTAACTCCTCACCTTGATCGTCAATACGTTTTAAATCTATTTGATGATCCCTTAGTAATAATAAACTGTATGGCTCACATGCGTTAATCATGCATAACCCTAGCCTCATGTTGCGCTCAGAAGTGTTTGACTGAAATGGTAAACTATCAGCACATTCAGAAGATTCAATAGCTATTTCCTTTAAATAGTCAGTTTGAGAAAAAGAGGTAAGCACAAAAAAAAGAAAAAAGACAGTATTTGCAAACTTCATTTGCTTGATGCAGAAAATAAAAACACAAGAAACTAAACAATAACGTTCCAGCCAAACGTGTCTTCTACGCGTCCTGTTTTGAGATCACCAAGAAACTTCTTAATCTTATTTGAGATTAAACGGTCCTTGACAGGAGGCAACATGAATTTTTCATCTTCATAGCCAATCATTGCAATTGGAGCTATTGTTGCTGCTGTTCCAGCGCCAAAAGCATCTTTTAAAGTCCCATTCTTCGCGGCTTCAATCACCTCTTTAATTGTGATCATTCTCTCCTCAACTTCTACGCCCCACATCTCAGCCACTTCAATAACACTTCGTTTTGTTATACCTCTCAGAATCGTATCATGATTTTCATCAGGCGTAATCAACTTATCACCAATTTGAAAAATAATATTCATCGTTCCTGATTCTTCAATATACTTATGCTCCGCAGCATCGGTCCAAACCAATTGGTGATAACCTTCCTTCTGCGCTTGCAACGCAGGGTACATAGAGGCCGCATAATTACCAGCAGCTTTAGCTCGTCCAACCCCACCAGAAGCAGCACGCGTATACGACTTCTCTATTTTAACGTTAACCGGTTCAGAATAATACTGACCAACGGGTGTCGTTATAATAAGAAACTTATAAGTTCTTGAAGGACGAATACCCACAAGTTCGTCAGTAGCAAACATAAAAGGTCTAATATACAAGGAATGCCCTTCCCTTGAAGTCACCCACTCTGTATCAAGAGAAACTAACTGACGAATAGCCTCAACAAAAAGATCTTCAGGTATTGTAGGCATGCACATCCTCTCTGCAGACTCATTAAAACGTTTTGCATTCATGTCTGGCCTAAAAATACTAACCTCGCCATTTTCAGTTCTATTGGCCTTTAATCCTTCAAATATAGATTGGCCATAATGAATTGCGGACATCGCTGGATGCATCGTCAAATCGGCAAAAGGAACGATCTCACCCTGATTCCAAGCGCCATCTTCATACTCCATCAAGAACATATGATCAGAGAAATTCTTTCCGAAATCGAGATGGTCCCAATCAAAATATTTTATCTTTGATTCTGAGGTCTTGGTAATAGGGAAAGTATATTGGTCTATTGACATTTATTGTTGATTCAAGGGGTACAAAGATACGTTTAATACGTGGATTATTCAAGACGTTCGATCGCAAAAATAATACCTAAGTTCAAAAGCTAAGCACATCAATGGATTCGCCGAATATTATTTTAAAAAAAGTGTGGGACTTCGAATCCTTCCGGCCGGGTCAAGAAGGAATAATTTCAGACCTTTATGCTAACAATGACGTATTTGCACTCCTACCTACGGGTGGAGGAAAGTCAATTTGTTACCAACTACCTGGAATCGCAAAATCCAATTTAACAATAGTCATTTCCCCTCTCGTGTCTTTAATGCAGGACCAGGTAGAACAACTTTTAAAAAGAAACATACGCGCTGCGGCAATATACGGAGGGATGAGTTTTCGTGAAATAGACATTACCTTAGATAATGCAAAATTTGGGGTTTATGACTTTTTATACCTTTCTCCTGAAAGACTTGAAACTTCAATTTTCTTAGAAAGGTTTAAAGCCATGAAAGTCTCTCAGATTATTATAGATGAGGCACATTGTATCTCACAATGGGGTCATGACTTTAGACCTTCATACAACAGAATTTCTGAGCTGCGAGAGTTGAAACCCAATGTTTGTTTCGCAGCATTTACAGCCACTGCAAACAATCGCGTAAAGGACGATATTATTGAAAAATTAGGCCTCCGAAATGTCAAGCTTCACCAAACCTCCTTTCTTCGAGAAAACGTCGCTTATCGTGTCTTTCAATCCGAAAATAAAAAGGCAAGAACGCTTGAGCTTTGTAAAAGCCTTAAAAATAGTTCAGGTATCGTGTATTGTCAAACGCGAAGAAGCGTAAGAGAACTCAACTTAATGCTCCAAAGCGAGGGCTTATCATCGGAAATGTATCACGGAGGAATGAAGAATGAAGAGCGAAAAGAAACAATGCGACTCTGGATGGAGAACCAGCGCAAAATCATTGTTGCTACTAATGCATTCGGTATGGGAATTGACAAACCTGATGTCAGGTACGTGATTCATTATGAAATTAGTGATTCTATCGAAGGCTACTTTCAAGAAGTAGGGCGCTGTGGAAGAGATAAGGGAAAAGCAATTGGATTTGCATTATACAACGATAAAGATTTGAAGACCTTCAAGAATAGTATCGGTGTTAGATTCCCTGAAAAAAAGGAAATAACAAAGCTTTACAGTAAGCTTTTTCAACACTTTAAAATTGCATTCGGAGACGGAAAGGATCAGGTAGTTGAAATAAATATCGAGAACTTTGCTAACATTCATTCCATCAAGCCCATTATTGCTTTTCATGGCTTAAAAATCCTTGAATTAAATGGTGACCTTTCTTTATCTGAATCTATTTTTCACCCCGCAAAAATAAAATTAATGATTGGCGTTTCAGAACTATATAATTTTGAGATGCAAAATGAGGCCTTAAAAGATATTTCTCAATTTTTGATCCGCAAATTACCTGGTGTGTTTGATCAGTATAAAAAACTAGATATTTCATTATTAGCCAAAACCATAAATCTCACTGAAAAGCATGTACTGAAAAAATTAAATACTCTACATACCTATGGCGTATGTGATTTTATTCCAGCATCGACAAAACCGACAATAACCTTTCTGAGGTCAAGATCGCAGAATGACACTTTCTTACTCAACCCCTCAGTTTATGGTATAAGAAAACAAAACTACGTCAAGCAAATTGATTCAATTACAGCTTTCGTAAAAAGTAAAAGTTGTCGCAGTAAAAGTTTATTGGCTTATTTTGGGGAAAACATAGAATCATGTGGCACGTGCGATAACTGTGTGAGAAATGAAAATAAGAAAATGAACCTTTCGCAATTAATTTTAAAACAACTCATTAAAAAAAGCACAATTTCAACACTTATGAATCAACTCGGCAGAACAGAACAAGAAATCATACATGCCTTAAATTATCTTCAGGGAGAAGAGCTTGTAGATTGCTCGAAGTACACGATTGAGAAACGTTAAGTAATAATCTTCGTCTCAAGGAACTTGCTTGCCATTTTCGAAATAACAGCTAAGAGAAGATGGCAATACCAACATATAATCTAGCTCACCATTTACAGATAGACTTTTGGAGTTCTCAAAACTCATTTTAGTTGAGGTTGCATTTGCCTAGAACATCTGAACCATTAAATATCCAGTTTTTTTAAAAAAAAAGTAAGTGACGCCTCACTTTCAAAACCATCTATCATCTCAATTTTATACTCCAGAGAACAATTAATTAGAGTATTGTAAGACTCAGTGACTTCATCCAAATAATTAATAAAAGGGAATCCATATCATCACATTCCGGTGCTTTCTATTGTCCGTTCGAAAGAAATGATTTTAAAAAATAGAAATCTAAACCGCATAGAAATATATAAAATGAAAACTAAGTTTTTGTTTGAATCGACTACGGATACATGCGATTTCCGCGCATGATCATAAAGGCACCAACAACGATTAGAACGACGTACAAATGACCAAAAGGTACGTGCTTCAGTGTTTCAAATTGACTTTGATATTGACCATATAAACTTTGGAATCCATACGCTAAAAAAAAGCCGGAAACAATAACAATAAACCTTCCTGATATAGTCAAAAATTGCTTCATAGGACTAGCAATAAAAATCAGATCCTCTTATTTCAAATCAATAATCAAACCACTACCCGCACCAACAACTTGAGGCATTTTTCCATCCCATCTTTGGGCTTTTAAATATTCAATGTATTGTGAGGACGACTTTAATTGCTCTTGTTTTATCTTAATTGACTGAGCCTCTGCGGTTGCCCTGATTATTGTTTTTGCCGAATCTCCTTTTGCCGTGGCTATCTTAGCCGCAGCTAAATACTCTTGCTCCTGTTGCTTTTGCTCTGCAGTAAGATTCTTTTGTTTCTGCGTTTCTTTATTTGTGATTTCAGTTGCAATATTCTGCGGAAGGTTTACGTCTGCAATTTCCACATAATGAAAGACAATGAAATTACCTTTAAAATCGGCAATTAATATTTCTTCTATTTCCCCTTCCAAGGCTTCTCTTTTTGAAGAATACACCTCCTGGTAAGTATAACGACCAACAACATCTTTAATCGCGCCTTTAACCTTATCGTCAATAAACTGGATATAACCGATACCGTGTCTTAGGTGAAGTTTTGCCGCATTACCTTTTTCAACAGAAAAATTAACCGCCACCTCAACAGATATATCTGTTCCATTGACATCCATTACTGTTGACTCATACGATTTTGATTGTTGAAGAATATTGTAGGTAATAATATCATTCCACGGCGGAATAAAATAAGTACCCTCAGTGTAACTGGACTCAACATCTACACCGCCTCCGTATGGGCGATAGGCAAAACCTTCTTCCCCAGGATTTACGTCCATCCATGACATAAACAAGAGGATTAATAATATTAAGCCCCCAACACCGGCACCAATAGATTTTAACGTATTCTTAAGATTCATCATTTATTTTTAATTAAAAAATTATATGCATAATAAATTGTAATTACATTAAATACTATAGCCACAACTTTTATAATCATAGGCAATTTAATGATATAACGAACGGAAATAATTAAAACGAAAGCGATTAGAAAATAACCTAGTATTTTATAAAAAATCTCTTTACTCATTTAATATCTCAATTGCAATTATTATGCTAAAAACAGTTTACTTCATATTCTTTAACGAAATACAAAGTTAAGAGATATTCGTGAATAAAGCATCAAGATGGAGGGGACGTGATTTAAATATTAATTTTAAAGATGATTTTTCTTGATGTAATCGAATTACCTTTCTTTAATAATAAAACTCAAAAATAAACTTACTAAACTTCTCTATTAGGCCAATTTCCAGAATACAAGAGATTAAAGAGAATACGAAAACATTACTCCGTGGCTATAAACCAAAAAAGAAGTGTTAATGAACAACACTTCCTTATCTAATCTCGAATAATTTGAAACTTATTTAATGAGACTATTTTGTTCATATCAACAATTAAATATTGAGATTTATTATGCAGGTCATATTAATATTAGAGCTCATAAAGCTTATTTTTATATTTATAAAGCGAATTATCTGCTAAATTTTATCTTTACACAAAATCAGTTCATGAATACCATTTGCCCTATAGAATGTAAGAGGATAATCAATAAAAACACAAATATTCAAGTGATTGATATTCGGGAAGCTTTTGAATATGAATTTTCAAATATTGGCAGTAAAAATATACCTATGCAAACTTTATTGGACAATGTAAATGAACTTGACCATGACAAAACCTATATTTTAATGTGTAAAACAGGACAAAGAGCTGAGGCATTAGCAAATCTTCTCAAATACGAAAAAGGCTTCAGTAATGTCCTAGTCATGACAAATGGGATTACTGGTTGGAAACAAAAAAACAATCCAAGTTTAATTCTCGAATAAATGGACTTAATAAACCAACTCATTGACTTCATCCTTCACCTGGATGCACATCTCTTTAATTTAATTATGGATTATGGAAATTGGATTTACTTAATTCTTTTTTTAATCGTATTTATTGAAACAGGATTGGTAGTAATGCCTTTACTACCAGGAGACTCTTTACTTTTTGCTGCTGGAACATTTTGCGCAGGTGTAGTTCACAATGAACAAACAGCAGAATTAAGCCTTTGGATCATACTTCCCTTATTATGTTCCGCTGCGTTTATTGGTGATAATCTCAATTATTATATAGGGAAAAATATTGGCCTTAAAGTAATGCAATGGAAAATAAGAGGCAAACAAATTGTAAAGCAGTCCTACATTAATAAAACTCAAGCTTTTTACGACAAGTACGGGCCAAAAACAATAATTCTCGCAAGGTACATTCCGATAGTAAGAACTTTTGCTCCTTTTGTTGCAGGTGTCGGCGAAATGGAATACATTAAGTACATCAAATACAGTATTATAGGAGGTTTTACTTGGGTTTTTGCTTTAACTTTTTTGGGTTTCTTCTTTGGAAATTTGCCCATTATACAACGTAATTTTGAAACAGTAATCTTTGGTATAATTGGCCTTTCTCTACTACCAATGCTAATTGAATTTATTCGTGAAAAAATAAAGTCACAAAGGCAATAAAATGAAAATTAAATTATGCGTGCATAATATATTTTTAGTAGATTTAACCATAATACTGACTACATCTAAAGATTTTAAAAATGAGTAATACAGCATATATAGTAGCCGGATTCAGATCCGCAGTAGGAAAAGCCAAAAAGGGAGGCTTTAGATTTTACAGGCCAGATGATATAGGGGCTTCTGTAATTAAGCATTTGGTAAAAAGTATCCATAACCTAGATAAAGAGCGCATTGATGATGTCATTGTTGGAAATGCGACTCCCGAGGCAGAACAGGGCTTAAACATGGGTAGAATGCTATCGCTCATGGGGCTCAATACAGATAAAGTGCCTGGTATGACCGTTAATCGATATTGCGCTTCAGGTCTCGAAACTATCGCCCTTGCTCAAGCAAAAATTGAGGCGGGTATGGCGGATTGTATCATAGCAGGTGGTGCTGAATCAATGTCTGTTATGGCTATGGGTGGATGGCGGATTGTTCCTAATGCGCGTGTAGGGAAAGAAAACCCTAATTGGTATTGGGGAATGGGACTAACTGCAGAGGCAGTTGCCGAACAATTTAAAATTACTCGAGAAGAGCAAGATGCCTTTGCCCTTCACTCTCACGAAAAAGCCATAAAAGCGATAAAAGAAGGAAAATTCAAGGACGAAATTGTACCTATAGATGTAGAGCATATATTTCTTGATGCTGATGAAAAGCGACAAGTCAATCATTTTACGGTTGATACGGATGAAGGACCTCGAGCGAGCACAATCGAAAAGCTAAATTCATTGCGCCCTGTATTTGCGCAAGGCGGTTCGGTCACTGCAGGCAATTCCTCTCAAACTTCTGACGGTGCGGCTTTTGTAATGGTCATGTCTGAAAAGATGGTAAAAGAATTAAATCTCGAGCCTATAGCAAGACTTGTGTCCTATGCTACTGTTGGTGTGGAACCAAGAATAATGGGTATAGGTCCTGTTGATGCAATTCCTAAGGCATTAAAACAAGCTGGGCTTAGCATGAGTGATATTGGGCTTGTAGAACTCAATGAAGCATTTGCATCACAATCTCTCGCCGTTTTAAGAGAAACTGGTCTTAATCCAGAAATAGTAAACGTTAATGGTGGTGCTATTGCTCTTGGTCATCCACTAGGATGCACAGGAGGAAAATTAAGTGTTCAGCTGATTAACGAAATGAGAAGAAGGAAGCAAAAGTATGGCATGGTAACTATGTGCGTTGGTACCGGTCAAGGTGCAGCAGGTGTAATAGAACTACTAAAATAATTCCTGAAATTCTTTCTTGATTATTTTAACGGCAATACTCGTCGGGAAGTCATCGACTTGAGCTAAAATTTCGAATATCTTTTCGGAAAGATCTTTACTTGTAGATTTTTTATTCATTTGACTCCCGGCCATATGAATCAATTTAATGACTTCGTCTTTTGAGTTTCTTATAATATCCCAATTTGCGGTTGAAATAAATATTTGCTGTGCCAAATTATGCTCAAATTCATTTCTTACTGACTTCACTAACTCTGCTTGAAACATAGCAGCATTCATATTTGGATCGTGAATGCGCATAATAAGACTATTTGGATGAATCCGCTCTAAAAGTAAAACCGAACGCTGATAAGCATCCAATCTACTCGGTAAAAAGAAATCTTGACGCTGCTTGTGCAACTCAGTTCTGAGTTTGATAACATCTTTATCACCCTGCTTTTTTAAAAAAAGATAAACCAATGCCACTAGTGAACTACAACTAACGACAGTTATTAAAAGAAATATCAAAGTGCTCATATTCAGTTTTTACAAATATACTTACCTTTTCAATTAACGCGAAAAGACAAATAAAGATACATTTGCAGTGTTGTTATTTAAAATTAAACATTTATGAACCCAATTTTAGTCGTTTCTATTCTCGTTCTATATTTTGGACTTCTCGTATCTGTTTCATTTTTCACATCTAAAGCCAATGGAAACGATGGTTTTTTTATTGGGGAAAGGCAATCTCCTTGGTACCTTGTTGCTTTTGGCATGATTGGTGCCTCACTGAGTGGTGTTACATTCTTATCTGTTCCAGGATGGGTTGGGAATGAAAGTAATCAGTTCAGTTATATGCAAGCTGTACTCGGTTATTTCATTGGGTATTTAATCATTACATACATTCTGCTTCCCATTTACTACAAACTTAACGTAGTCTCTATTTATGAATACCTTAAGGATCGTTTTGGTCTATTAAGTCACAAAACAGGAGCTGTTCTATTTCTAATCTCGAGAGTAATAGGTGCATCTGTACGACTAATGCTCGTCGCAGAAGTATTGCAAATAATACTATTTGACGATTGGGGAATTCCTTTTGAGGCAACAGTTTCAATCTGTATCGTACTGATTTGGCTATACACCAATAAGGGCGGCATAAAGACAATAGTATGGACAGATACGCTTCAAACTGCATTCATGTTGATCTCTGTTTGTCTTACTTCTTATTTTATTGCAAATACATTACCCTCAAATGAGGGACAAAATATAATCGACCAGGTTTCTAATGGACCATATTCAAAGATATTTTTCTTTGATAATTTAAATGGGCCAAATCATTTTTTAAAACATTTCTTTGGCGGCATTTTTATAGCTATTGGAATGACCGGATTAGACCAAGACATGATGCAAAAGAATTTGAGTTGCAAGAACCTCAAAGATGCCCAAAAGAATATGATAAGCATGGCCAGTGTTTTAATCATTGTTAATCTTATTTTCTTATTCCTTGGCGCACTATTGTATATGTATGCATCGTCAAATTCTATTCCCTTTGATAAGCCAGACATGCTCTTCTCAGCAATAGCGATGGATTCAAACACACCAGTTTTTATAGGTGTTTTATTTCTTTTAGGGCTAATAGCTGCGGCATACTCGAGTGCTGACTCCGCCCTCACCTCTTTAACAACTTCGATTTACATTGACCTTACACCAGAAAAAAATAAGAAACCCGAAAAAGAAGTTAATACAAGAAGAACGATACACGTACTCGTATCTATTCTTATTGTTTGTGTCGTTTTGATTTTACATCATTTTACCAATGACTCAGCAATAGGTTTATTGATGAAATTTGCCGGTTTTACCTACGGACCACTCATTGGAATTTTCTTTTTTGGAATTCTTTCCTCCAGAAGTATAAAAGACAAGACGATCCCTATTGCAGGATTCCTTTCAATATTAATCACTTTTTATCTGTGGTATTATTCAAAAGGTGCTCCTGGTGTTGAAAAAGGAGCCGAAGGTATACTTGGGGCATATACTTTTGGATTCGAAATTATAATTTTAAATGCCTTTCTTACCTTTACATTACTTTTAATTTGTTCGAAAAACATTAAAAAATCCTAAAATGAAGTTTAATCTTGGAGATTTTGGTAAACATAAAAACTTTGCCCCACTTAGCTTAACAAGACCAATTGCTTGTTTGCGTATGGGGATTCACACAAATCAAGAACGTTACGCCCTCCTTTTACCCGATGCTTCTTTTGGATTTGAAACAGAGGATTATCTTAGTGAAAAATACCCAAAAATAGATGCTGACCTTTTGGTTAATGCATGTGTCATACCTAATCAAGAGTTTATTGCAACTCTTATACACCTGGAAGAAAACCAAAGCCTTTACAAAGACAACCTACTTCTTGCGAAAAAAGGCAGCGGTGAAAACAAGCTTATTTACTTGGGGAATGATCTCATTATTATCGAAGAGAGATGGGATCTTTTCAAAAGTAATCATAATGCTTTGATTCAAGATTTTAATTATTTAACCTCAGAAAGAGAGAGCTTACCTCTATCTAGCACAAACCTCCTAATCGGACCCACTGAAAATTTATTTATTGAAAAAGGAGCGCGTATTGAAGGCTGTACACTAAACACGACATCTGGAGTTATTTATATCGGAAAAAATGCTGAAATAATGGAAGGTTCACTCATAAGAGGCGGACTTGCTCTTTGCGAATCTGCAACCCTCAAAATGGGAGCTAAGATTTATGGCGCAACAACTATTGGTCCCTTCTGTAAAGTTGGTGGCGAGCTTAGTAATGTAGTATTTCAGGCTTATTCAAATAAAGGGCATGATGGCTTCCTTGGCAATTCAATCATTGGAGAATGGTGTAACCTTGGTGCTGATACGAACACCTCAAATTTGAAAAATAACTATTCAAATGTGAGAACATACTCCTACAAGGAAAATAAGGAAATCAATACGGAAATTCAATTTATGGGATTAATTATGGGGGATTTTTCCAAATGCGCCATTAATACAATGTTTAATACTGCTACCGTCGTTGGAGTTGCTTGTAACATCTTCACTGATGGCTTTCCCAAGAAACATCTTTCAAGTTTTTCATGGATTAATAATGAAAAAGAAGATGCAAATCATCTAGATAAAGTATTTGAAGCAGCTAACAACATGATGGCAAGAAGAGACTTAAAACTAGAGACTTCGGATCGAAATATCCTGAAGAAGCTCTCTCTTCAACGACCTTAAAAGCGACAATTTTTCAGAAATATTTTTTTTGGCATAAGGATTGAACCCTACGGACTATTGCAATGTTTTATTGTAAAATCATAATAATTACAACTTTCAATGACATTATGTCATAATTATAAGATATGAACGACCTTTTTGACCCCTCTTTATTAAACTTATCAAACCTTGAATCTGACGCGGAATTTATTCCATTAACGACTGCCGAAGAGGAGGAAACAGTAAATAATCAAGACTTTCCAGAAAACATTCCAATTCTTCCACTAAGAAATAACGTGTTATTTCCTGGTGTAGTAATTCCTATTACCGTCGGTAGAGATAAGTCAATCAAATTGATTCAAGAGGCGAACAAAGGAAATAAAATCATAGGTGTTGTTTCTCAAAAATCTCAAGAAGAGGAATCGCCTGAATTTAAGGACTTACATGTAATCGGAACCGTTGCACAAATCGTCAGACTATTAAAGATGCCAGATGGAAGCTCCACTGTTATAATACAAGGAAAAAGAAGATTTAAAATGCTTGAGATGACACAAACAGACCCATTTATGCGGGCTAAAGTGGAAATTCTCAAAGAACAAAAATTTGATGCAGCAAATAAAAAATTAAATATGATGTTCAAGAACATCAAAGATTTAGCCTTACAAATTATAAAAGATAGCCCAAACATTCCCTCTGAAGCTCAATTCGCGATTAAAAATATAGATAGTCCAACTTTCCTTGTGAATTTTATTTCCTCAAATATGAATGCAGACGTTGCTAAAAAGCAAGAAATGTTGGAGGAAATGGAATTAAAAACACGGGTTATGAAAGTGCTAGAGCATCTATCAATGGAGTCTCAGATGTTAGAAATGCGCAATGAAATTCACAATAAGGTAAGAAAGGATCTCGATAAACAGCAACGCGAATATTTTCTGCACCAACAAATGCGAACCATTCAGGATGAACTTGGCGATAATCCGCAAGAACAGGGTGTTAGAGATTTTAAGGAACGTGCAAAAGCTAAGAAATGGACAAAAGAGGTGAGCAAGTTGTTTCATAAAGAACTCGAAAAGCTCCAAAGAATGAACCCTCAAGGCGCAGAATACACCGTGCAAATGAATTACATAGAAACCATGGTTGATTTACCTTGGAATGAATTTTCTAAAGACAATTTGGACTTGAAAAGGGCACGGAAAATATTAGAAAGAGATCATTTTGGACTCGAGAAAGTTAAAGAGCGTATTATGGAATACCTCGCTGTACTAAAAATTAAAGGAAACATGAAATCACCTATCCTTTGTTTTTATGGCCCTCCTGGAGTTGGAAAAACATCTCTCGGTAAGTCAATTGCTGAAGCTTTAGGAAGAAAATACGTTCGTATGTCCCTAGGTGGGCTTCATGACGAATCTGAAATTAGAGGACATAGAAAAACCTATATTGGCGCTATGCCAGGAAGAATTATTCAAAATCTCAAAAAGGCAGAAAAAGCAAACCCTGTGTTTGTGTTAGATGAAATTGATAAACTTGGAAGAAGTAATCACGGAGACCCATCCTCTGCCCTACTCGAAGTTCTTGACCCAGAACAAAACAACGCATTCTATGACAACTATATAGAAACTGAATTTGATCTTTCTAAAGTATTATTCATTGCCACATCAAATTCTCTTTCAACCATTCAGGGTCCATTAAAGGATCGAATGGAAATTATAGAGGTCAATGGCTACACGCTAGAGGAAAAAGTTGAAATCGCAATAAGACACCTTATCCCAAAACAAATTAATGAACATGGTATAAAAAAAGAATATATAATTTTTGGTAAGAAAATATTGAAACAAGTCGTCGAATTGTATACAAACGAATCAGGTGTTCGAGGTTTAGATAAGATAATTGCGAAGCTGGTTCGAAACAGAACTCGTCAAATTGCAATGGAAGAATCATTTGAAATTCAACTAACAGAGAACGATTTATTTGATATTTTAGGTTCAGGAAGGTCAAAAGTTAAATCAATCGATTCCAATACTCTTGGCGTCGTAACTGGACTTGCTTGGACGAGTATCGGAGGAGATATTTTATTTATTGAATCTTCTGTAACCAAGGGTAAAGGAAAACTCACCTTAACAGGGAACCTAGGTGACGTAATGAAAGAATCTGCTATTATTGCGCTAGAGTATCTGAAAGCACATGCCTCAATAATAGGTGTCGCTCAAGACACATTTGACAACCATAATGTACACATTCATGTACCTGAGGGTGCTACACCTAAAGATGGCCCAAGCGCTGGTATAACAATGCTCACTTCGTTGGCCTCTATTTTCTCTAAACAAAGAGTGAAAAAGAATATTGCAATGACTGGTGAAATTACCCTAAGAGGTGATGTACTCCCCGTTGGTGGAATAAAAGAAAAAATACTTGCCGCGAAACGAAACGGTGTCAAAGAAATTATACTTTGCGCTAGAAACAAACAAGATATTGACGAAATAAAAGAAAGCTACCTTAAAGGATTAACCTTCCATTATGTTGATAAAATGAAAGAAGTGCTGAGGATTGCACTCGTGTAATTACTACTTACCCTCAGCTTTTATTACGATTAGTAAAGTATGAAACATGATCTTGACATCAAGAGATATGCTTCTATTTTTAAGATAGAGCAAATCGAATTTCATTCTTTGTAACATCTGATCTACATTTTCAGCATAACCGTATTTAACTTGACCCCATGAAGTAATGCCAGGCCTTACTTTAGTGAGCTGATTGTACTGCGGTTCTATTTTAGCAATCTGATCAATATAATATTTACGCTCTGGTCTGGGACCTACGATAGACATATGCCCTAAAAGAACATTTAAAAACTGTGGGAATTCATCCAACCTTGTCTTTCGCATAAAGCCTCCTATTTTCGTGATTCTTGGATCATTTTCGGAAGAAAGTTGTGGGCCGTTTTTCTCAGAATCTATAAACATCGTCCTGAACTTAAATATTTTAAAAACCTTTCCATCTTTCCCTATTCGTTCTTGAAGAAAGAAAATTGAACCAGGAGAAGAAAACTTCACCGCTATAGCTGAAAACAAATAAAACGGAATTAATAAAATTATTGCCGCTAAAGAAAAAACAAAATCCATAAGCCGCTTAAAAACCTTTTGCCAAAATGGCATTGAATCAGAGATGACTTCAAGTAATAAGGCACCATAAATATTGGTCATCTTAACGCTTCCGGACAAAATCACATAGGTATCCGGTAATGTTTTGATTCTAACGATTCCATCATCAATTTTTAATAAAATCTGCATTAGCTTATCGTGCTCAGCGCTTTCGATCGCAATGATATACTCATCTGCTTCATATTCATTTGAAAGTGCTTCTAAATTATCGAAATGACCTAGATATGGTATAACACCATCCAACATTCGGTCATTTCCATTCATGTTGATATAACCGATAAATGAGTTAACATTTTTATTATTCTTCTTGACCTCCTCAAGAATATCAACAGCCTTTTCAGTACCTCCAATAATTATGGTTTTAAACCCGTTGTTGGGCTTTCTAATGGTATGCACTAACCACGTATTTATTATTAATCGTGGTGTAAAGGTCATTAGAAAATGAACCGCAAATAGTATGAGTAGGTTCCAATAATACCCCTCATAAGAACGAACCTGATCATCAAGGATAATTGAAAAAAAGATAATTAAGGACCCAAGAACACTGATACTCAATGTTAAATTTAGAAGCTTTAACCTAAACATCCTTCTGATTTCTATATAAGTACCTTGAAAAAAATAAAGAAGCATCCAAAACAATGGGATTAGACCTACCCCCAACCAGAAATTAATATCCAATTCAAATACCTGGTTTTCAATTAAAGTTTTTCTTAAAAAGAAAAACACACCCCAAGAGAACAGTGCTGATATATAATCAGAAACTAAGAATAAAGTTAACCATGGACTATTTTTACCCATTAGAACCAAACCACTTTAATATTATCCAAATAAACAAAGCCTTCAGTATCATCTGCGTCCAAATTAGCAACAAAACTCTGCAAAAATTCGGATAGATTCGGGGAGGCTGTAACCAACTCATTTAATTCGATATATAGCTTTTTCCAGACAACACTTTCAGGTTCTTGAGCATTCATTCGAATGTTAACATTATTTTGTTGTTCCGATTGCGTAAGTGAAATCAAACCCTGATAAAGGTCATTTGTATTGTAATAATCAATTTCAAGATAACTATCCACACCTTTTGGAATAGGCAGCGGATCTGTTGTATATGCAACCCATGTGGAATCCGTTTCATTTAGAATCACCTTACCGTAATAATTCCCATTATATTCTGTTAAAGCCTCATTAGAGAGTTGAAGGTTGGCTAAAGATGTATTTGGATCATTTTCAATCGCAATGTTTATATCTTCAAAATCTTCAATCCAAAAATTAACATTTGACTTGTATCTCGTAACTGGATTAATTTGAACAGTCTGATTGGGCGTAAGCTCAACATAGTCAATATAAGAATCTACAAAAGGATAAACCTTCTTCGTTGCGGAAATACCATTATTAACCACGACAGGAAAAACTTGAATCTTAGATGTCCCAGATGTCAATAATGGGATACGAAAAGGGGTTTCAAAAATACCTATCAACTGGTCATTAACAAAAACTTTAGCATTCGTAATTCTTTGAGACAACTCCCCTTCTTCTCCTGACAATGATAAATTTGACTCTAAAACCCAATCATTAACTTCAAGCCAAGAGGGTTCCTGATTGTTTTTCACACAAGAAAACAGAATGACTGACGAACAAATAATTGAAACTATAAAACGCACTTATTTCACAACGATTTAAATCTTTATTTATTGCAACTATTTTAGGTAAACTTTTGACATCTCATCAAGAATCCTGTATGCCAATGCCATAGCATTTAAACCATCATCAATTGTAACAGGCGTGTCCTTCCCTTCAGTGATACATTCATGAAAAGAAATAAGCTCATCTCTAATTGCATTAGATTCTTTAATTTCTAATTTATCAACAAGGATTTTCTTTCGAGGCCCATTATTTCCTAGATCTAAAACCAGGTCAAAAGGATCTGGTTCCCCTTGAATATCTTCTAGTTCAAATACCTCTGTCTCTTTACGCAAGAAATCAACACTTATGTAGGCATCTTTTTGAAAAAATCTAGTTTTCCTCATGTTCTTCAAAGAAATTCTAGAAGCTGTAATATTTGCTACACATCCATTATCAAATTCTACACGAGCATTCGCAATATCGTGGGAATCACTTACAACAGCAACACCTGACGCTGATACCTTTTTTACATTTGATTTAACAACACTCAAAATTATATCTAAATCGTGAATCATTAAATCCAAAACTACTGGAACATCCGTCCCTCTTGGATTAAATTGAGCCAGCCTGTGTGTTTCGATAAACATAGGCCGGTCTAGAAACTTTTCTGCTGCTCTAAATGCTGGATTAAATCTTTCAACGTGACCTACCTGTGCGGTAATCTCAGCCTCCTGAACAAGACGTTGTAGTCTTTTCGCCTCATCAATCGTTTCTGTTAGGGGTTTTTCAATGAAAATATGTCTCCTTGATTGCGCAGCTAGTTTCGCTACCTCAAAATGAGATAAAGTTGACGTAACCACGTCAATACAATCCACATCACGAATTAATTCTTCCAAGGTTTCATAGGAAGGAACACCCATTTCAACTGAGACCTCCTGCGCTCTATTTTCATCTGAATCATAAAAACCTATGAAAGTAAATCTCGAGCTTAACTCCTTTAATATCCGAATATGTATTTTCCCTAAATGACCCGCTCCTGCGACACCTATTTTTAACATCTCATCGCTAAATTTAGATTTATAAATAATCTACGAAATAAAAAAAGCCATTAGATTTCTAATGGCTTTACTGATATAGTCTTAAACTTATTTTTTTATTGAATCTACAACTGCTTTAAAAGCATCAGGATGGTTCATCGCTAAATCTGCAAGAACTTTTCTGTTCAATTCAATCCCACTTTTGTTAACGGCTCCCATGAATTGAGAATAACTCATTCCATGTAGTCTGGCACCCGCATTAATACGAGTAATCCAAAGTGAACGAAAGTTTCTTTTCTTTTGCTTACGTCCTGTATACGCATACAACAACCCTTTTTCAATGGCGTTTTTTGCAACAGTCCAAACATTCTTTCTTCTTCCAAAGTAACCTTTGGAAAGCTTCATCATGTTTTTTCTTTTAGCCCTTGAGGCTACGTGATTTACTGATCTTGGCATATTTCTATTGTTTTTAATAAAGAGTGCACCGTTGTTTCAGATGACTTGGTTACTCGTTACTTGGTTTATAATAAAGAACCTACTATTTCATGCACAATTGCAATTTGATGTTTGAAAGATCGGCATCATGTACCAACCCTGCATGCGTCAAATTACGTTTACGCTTCTTGGCCTTTTTCGTTAAAATGTGACTTTTGAAAGCGTGTTTACGCTTAATTTTGCCACTACCAGTGATTGTGAATCTCTTCTTCGCACTGGATTTTGTCTTCATTTTAGGCATTTTTCTGTTTTTTAAAGATGAACACTATATCAGTTTTATTATTTCTTTTTTGGGTTAATCATCAAAATCATCTTCTTTCCTTCTAATTTGGGAAGTTGTTCGACGACACCATAATCTTCCAATTCTTGTGCAAATCGAAGAAGTAAAATCTCACCTCTGTCTTTAAACACAATTGTTCTTCCCCTAAAGAAAACAAAGGCTTTCACTTTGCTGCCGTCGGTTAAGAACTTTTTTGCATGTGCAAGTTTGAAGTTAAAGTCATGATCATCAGTGTTGGGACCAAATCTAATTTCTTTTACAACAACTTTACTCTGCTTGGCTTTTAACTCTTTCTGTTTTCTCTTTTGATTGTAAAGAAACTTCTTGTAGTCCATGATTTTGCAGACCGGCGGTTTCGCCTTTGGTGATATCTCTACCAAATCAAAACCTTCTTCAGCTGCCATGTCAATCGCCTTTAGCGTAGAAATTACAATCGGCTCCCTTCCTTCTAAAATCAAACGAACCTCAGTTGCGGTGATTTTTTGATTTATTTTATGTTGGGCTGCCTCTTCTCTTCTTACAAAAGGACGTCTAGGAGTTCTTCTCATTCAAATATTTAATCGTTTATTGCCAATTCTTTATCCACCAAATCCTGCACAAATTGAGCAAATTTTTCAACACTCATTGATCCTTTATCTCCTTGTCCTCGTTGACGAACAGCGACTGTATTTGCCTCAAATTCCTTTTCTCCAATGACAAGCATGAATGGTCTTTTTGCCAATTCTGCATCCCTTATTTTCTTACCTATCTTTTCGTTTCGGTCGTCAATAAGACCGCGAATATCGTAATTATTTAGCAAATCTGAAACTTTTTGAGCATACTCATTAAATTTCTCTGATATGGGAAGAATTACAAATTGATTGGTTGAAAGCCATAATGGAAAATCTCCACCACAATGTTCTATAAGTACCGCGACAAATCTTTCCATAGACCCAAATGGTGCTCTATGTATCATAACAGGGCGATACTTTAAATTATCACGCCCTACATATTCAAGTTCGAACCTCTCTGGAAGGTTATAATCAACTTGTATCGTACCCAATTGCCACTCTCGCCCAATGGCGTCTTTAACCATGAAATCAAGCTTAGGACCATAAAATGCTGCCTCACCATATTCGATTACAGTATTTAATTCCTTTTCACTAGCCGCCTCCATGATGGCTTGCTCTGCTTTTTCCCAGTTTTCATCAGAACCAATATACTTTTTTTTATTCTCAGGGTCCCGTAATGAGATTTGAGCTTTGAAATTCTTAAAATCAAGCGTTTTAAGAACGTAGAGTACAATATCAATAACATTCATGAACTCTTGTTTCACTTGATCTTGCGTACAAAAAATATGTGCATCATCTTGCGTAAAACCACGAACTCTGGTAAGACCATGTAATTCTCCTGATTGTTCATACCTGTATACCGTACCAAACTCGGCAAAACGTGTAGGTAAGTCTTTATATGATCTAGGACTTGATTTGAAAATCTCACAATGATGTGGGCAATTCATTGGCTTTAAATAAAACTCCTCATTTGGATCTGGGGTCTTAATAGGCTGAAATGAATCCTCACCATACTTGTCGTAATGACCCGAACAGACATAAAGCTCTTTATTTCCTATGTGCGGCGTAATAACCTGTTCATAACCTGCTTTCTTTTGCGCTCTTTTCAAAAAGTTCTCTAAACGCTCACGTAAAGCGGTTCCATTCGGAAGCCACAATGGCAAACCTTGACCAACCTTTTGTGAAAAAGTAAATAAACCAAGTTCTTTTCCTAATTTTCTATGGTCGCGCTTCTTGGCCTCTTCCAACATTTCCATATGCTCAGTGAGTTCTGCCTGTTTAGGAAAAGTTATTCCGTAAATCCTTGTAAGCTGCTTATTCTTCTCATCGCCTCTCCAGTATGCACCCGCAACAGCCGTTAGTTTCACTGCCTTTATAAAACCAGTATGTGGTATATGCGGCCCTCTACAAAGATCTGTGAATTCACCTTGGGTGTAGAAAGTAATCCCTCCATCCTCAAGCCCTTCAAGAAGCTCTAACTTATATGGATCCGATTTTGTCTTAAAGTAAGCAATGGCATCGTCCTTAGAAATTTCCTCTCTTAAATATTGATTTTTAGCTTTTGCGAGGTCTTTCATCTTTGACTCTATTTTCAGTAAATCATTCTCTGAGAAAGAAGTACCCATAAAGTCAATGTCATAATAAAAACCCTTTGAAATAGGCGGTCCAATAGCGAACTTAGCCTCAGGGTAATAAAATTGGATCGCTTCTGCCATTAGATGCGCAGAGGAATGCCACATCGTGGATTTACCATCGTCATCTCTCCATGTAAGCAACTTTAACGAGGCAGCAGAAACAATGGGAAGTGAAGTATCTACAATAACTCCATTTACCTCTGCAGCTAAAACATTTCGCGCCAAGCCCTCTGAAATTGAACGCGCAATCTCCATAGCAGTTGTGTCTTTTTCAACTTGCTTAATTGTTCCATCAGGCAGCGTAATGTCGATCATAGTAAAAAATTTGAGCAAAGATAAGCAAACAAGGGAAAATTGAAGAACAGAATTCTAACTTTTGTTCTCGATTCTAAATAAGCTATTTTGAATTTGTTGTAAGGCATCAGCAATTTGACTTTCCTCGAGCTGAATAGAAGGTAACTCCATAGATATGTAACATCTAAATCTCCAGACTTCTAGAATATCATTTAAGCCTACAGAATAAGGCTCATAAAATGTATTTGTTGAGGATAAGGTAAATGATTTATCGCTCTCCAAATTGTTATCAAGAACTTTAAAAACTATTCCATCACCGCGCGTTACAACAATACAGGGCGTTCCTGAACTTATTGACGTCCAGTCTTCAATAAATTCGCCTACAACAAATGAACCATCAGATACAGGAGGCATTGAATCACCGGAAATGGGAAAAGTTCTATGCTTTCTGTTTTTTGATAAGAAAGGTAAGCTGATCGTAGGAAGGTCTTTTATAAACTCAGGGTCCGAATATCCAGCAGCGTAACCAGCCTTTGCCTTTGCTGGAATCATTTCAATGAGTTCCTCATTTTTCTCGGATACCTGAGCACTTAATATGCGCAAACCAGATCCTTTGGCGGTAGTCTTCCAGGAATGTTTTAAATTTTGCCAGTCTTTCTCCTTATAGCTATTGAAATCATTTCGAAGCAAAATATCTGCGGTTATATTATAATAGTCACAAATACGGGTAATAATTTCTATACCTGGTTGAGCAACTGCATTTTCATAACCACTGTAGGTAGAACGATTTAGACCAAGTTCCTTTGAAATCTCATCTTGAGATTTAGAAAACCTCTTCCTAAGCAGCTTCATGTTATTACCGATCATAATTTAACTTTACGTAAAGTTATAAATTATTAATAACTACGCAATTTAAATGATTAGAATATAATCTTATTGAGAAACAAAGCGATATTTTATAATACCTAACTGTGATTGAGAGGACGCCGAAGAATAATTAAATCTAGACTTCTTAGCATATAGCATGGCTTTTTCAAACATACATTCAGAAGCGCCTTGAGATGCACGGGTATCAATTTGAGCGCTTGTTACATTGCCGTTTCGATTCACTTTAATCTGAACCACAACAAGTCCATTTGAATTCGTCCCACAGGTATAACCTGGATTTCTAACGTACCAATTATCCTTTTTGTAGGCATGCCTCCCTGACAAGTCGAACTCAACCATTACATTTCCCGAAAATTGATTTTCAGAGACCTCGTTTTCTGAATTCAAATCTTTATTGTTTTTTTCTATCGCCTCTAATCTCGCATCATGAGACTCCTGCAGCGCATCCCTTTTTGCCTTTTCTCCAGTATTTTCAAATAATTGCCTTTCAATCTCCTTTGCATTCTCTTCAGGATCTCCTTTATATGTGCTTTCTGACCAGTCTTCATTTGAAAATTCGCGAGAATCATTAGCATCTCTCGAAATAGCCGATACCTTACCTCCAACGAAGGCATCCGAATCAATGTTATCAGCGGTCAACACAACCTGCTCCTGAACTAGCTCTGAATTGGTATTGGATGACTTTATCTCACGATAATCCGGAATTGAAGAAATTTGAAGGTACATAAAGACAAATAAATACACCCCTAAGCACGCCAAAAGCGCAAGAAGAACATGTTCTGTTTTATTTTTGCCCAAATCCATATAATTAAAAAAGAATCAATTTACCATCAATCAAACGAAAGTAACCGTTTTCGTTAGCGACTGAAACAAACAAATGACTTTCATTTAGGGCCTGAACCCTTTCAAACCCTTGATCACAAGCCAATTCACCATTAACATTATGAATATACAGTAAATCATCCTCACAAGGAAGAACAACATAGTACGAATTATACTTTTTTATTGAACGATAAATAGGAGCCAAAACAGTAGCTAAAGCAACATTTTTTACACCATACTTACCGTCTTGCTTGAAGAGAATAGAAGTTTCATCCTGAGCATCCAAAGACTCAAATATTGAGTTAACCAAAGAATCGGACTCCAATGATAATAACGACCAATCCCCATTTGAGCGATATCCATATGCCCCATTTAAATATATCAACTGCTCATACGTAGGTTTAATTTTAAAACTGCCAAGGGTGTCAATTAGCCCAAACAAATTCCCTTCTTTAACAATTGCAAACCCTCGATTGAAGAGACCAGATTGAATACAACCCGAATAATAATCAAATTCAACATCAAGCACCCTTTTACCATTCACATCTAAATAATGGACTTTCCCCTCATCAGTTCCGGCAATGGCATATCCTTCTGATATTCTAGAAACTTCTGTATAAATCAAATCTTTTAAAACCTCTCCATTGAAATCCAATAATTGTAACTTGTTTTTACGTTCTGCGATGCATTTTTTTTCTGAAAATAGCATCAATTCATCATAATATGTTGGTATTGAGAGTTCTTGTTTACCTCCTAAAATCTGTTTCTTCAAAAGGCCAACTTTAACATCATACCAAAGTTTGTAATAAAAAGTATTAAAAACTTCCAAATCTGTAATGCCTATTAATTGCTGCTCTTTAGAATGTACATTATAAATCTCAACACTATCGTCAGTGTAAAGAATGTAATGTTCCGAATCAATCTCAATAGCATCAGAATACTTTAATGGGTGGCGTATAGAACCATTTCTATTTAAAACACCATAAAAGCCATTTTTAGAAACCACTAAAAAAGAATTATTAAGAATAGAAATCTCATCATACTCAAAAGGAACAACAAGCTCTGCCCTCTTATTTATAATACCATATAAACCATCGTTACCCATTACGGCATATCCTTGCTTAAAAAACGAAGGTTCATCAAACCAATTTCGCGGCTCTATTCGCCAACTACCTGTATCATCCACATAACCATATTTAATGGTGGCTGAGAGAGAATCAACAAAGGGATACAATATTGTTTTGGATAGATACAAGTCAGATAACAGACGCTCTTGATCTGGGAAATTAGGATATTTATCAATAAATCCTGACAATGAATCCGGATGGTAATAATTGGTTTCTAGAGTGTAAAAATTATTCCATGCTACTGAAACATTTCGATTATTAGGGTACTTTTCGATAAATAAGGCATAGGCTGAATTCCTATCAAAAATTGCAAATAAGCTATCTTGAATCGGACCTGAATATCTGTTTTCCGGATGCGCTTCAATAAAAGCGGCCCACTCTGATTCTGAACCGTTCTGTATACTAGACTCAAATTCAAATTGATCATGAAGCGCATCGAGCTTTGCCTTAAAAGGTGAATCCGGGTAAAGCGCAATAAGTGTTTGTATTTCTGCTGTTGATCGATTTTCAACTGCCCCCAAATAAAGCAATGAGTCGCGATAATATCTAATTTGTTCGTAGTTCTGATTCCATGACTGAGTAAGAAGTAAATTATTAAAACAATCCGCAATATTCATAACTTTGCACCTACCGTAAAACAAATCACTAAGCTGATGCTTGAGTTCTGAAGAGAGCAGAATATCCACACCTATTTCTTCAAGTTTTTCTATTGTTTTTGTTGGTATCAATCTCCAGGCCTTTTCTGCTAATAACAAATACTTTAAAGACGAATCTATATCACGAAAAGAAGGCTCAAAATAACACATTGCCATTCCTATTGAAGCTGCGGCTGGATAACGCTTTATTTTTTTCTCAAAACCTTTGTGCGCGGAATATATGTCTTTCTGACGCAATCTTTCAAAAGACTTAAAAATGGATTGACTGTGCAAACCTGTGGCAAAGAGGAAAAAATAAAATGTTATGAAGGCAGTTTTCATCAACTTACAAATAGCAACAATTATACCTAAAGTTAAGGTTTCAGATCAGACGGAATTTTACAAACAGGAATAGGTATCATCTTATGTCTGTTTGCGTTGTGAAACTTTTTATAAATCTCAAGAACTTCGCTTTGACGCGTTGATAAATATTCAACTGCACCGGAAAAAGTCATTGCCCATTCAAGCTCTGCATAAGATGCTCCAATTTGATCTTCATCTTTTCGACCATCACCCCATAAACCGTCTGTTGGTTCCGCAGATTGTATCCCACTGATTACATTTAAAGATTTGGCCAAGGCAAAAACTTCAGTCTTCATCAAATCTGCAATAGGACTTATATCCACTCCGCCATCCCCATATTTAGTATAGAAACCGATTCCAAAATCCTCTACTTTATTACCAGTACCTGCAATTAATAAGTTATTAGCTTGACCAACTGCATAAAGTGTCATCATCCTTAAACGCGCCCTGCTGTTTGCCAAAGAAAGTTTGTTTTTTTCAAGATTAAAAGGCATTACGGCTTCAAAGGCTCCAAAAACATTGGACAATTCAATTTCTTCACTTGAAACATTTGGATATCTTCGCTTCAGGTCGTTAATATGTTCGACTGCCAAGGCATATTCGATATCATTTTGTCGCAGGGGCATATTCAATAATTGAACAGGTCTCTGAGTTTCTGCACACAAAATTGAAGTTACAGCCGAGTCAATACCTCCCGAAACACCCACTACAAATCCTCGCATTCTACTACGCTCACAATATGAGTTGAGCCACGAAACTATGTATGTTTTAACTTGATCCAAACTTAGAAAAGAATTGACAATTTAAAAATTAACTGATTTTGACGCGCTGAAGCTGAATAATATGACCTAGATGGAGGGAATATTAATTCTGAACCTATATTATACATCGTTTTGTTTTCATCCTTTCGATTTAAGAAATAAGGGGTTATTCCATAATAATATCCGGCTTCAAGCACCAAACAAGTCGAGCCTATAAAATCCCACTCTGCACCTGAAGTTAAACCAATACTGCCATTATAAAAGAAGATTTCACCTGGTGATGTCATTAAAAAATTATTATCGCTATTACCTCCCAACTGACGTCCTGAATCTTCTATGGAATGCGAAAGCAAAAAAGTATTTCGAATACCACATTTTATAAAATACCTGAAATCTCCGATAAAATTAGTCCTAAATAAAAGCATTAATGGAATCGTTAGTTTTGTTGTACTGATATCCCTACCCTCAATTTTGTATGTTAAATAATTAGTAGTAACGTCGGTGTCATAAGTTTCAGCCTGTTCTTTGGTCAAGTATTCCCCATCATCATAATCAGCAAAGGTGTAATCATTCAAGGAAAATTTATTTTTGCCGAAATCAAATTCCAATCCTGTGGCAATCGCTAAATTAGGTGATGATTTAAAAGCCGAATGTAAGGTTAATCCCATACTTACAATATAACCAGCTCCATTTTTCTTAATTCTTGTTGAACTTGGTGACAAAAAATTCGCCCCGGCGTTAAATGTTAGGCCTGCCTGCACTTTTTTATCAGCTGCCGTTTGTGCTGATGAGTAAAAAGGCAAAGTCATAAGAACACAAAAAATAATTTTAAACATGTTTTTCATAATTACAAAGTAATGATAAATGAGTATTGGTTACTTTTGAACAAAAATAAACAATATCGAGACCTTTAAATGAAAAATAAAATATTTTATCTCTGCTTAGTTCTACTATCAGTGATTGTTGTTTTTATTCTCAGTATTGGTGGTAACGAAAACGCCGCCTTGGAATCAAAAGAACAACAAGTAAAAATTAAATTTGAATCCATCTCTGTAAACGAACTTGTAAGGATGAATCCAAGTATTACCGAAATCAATTCGGAATATCCTGAAGTCACCCCTTATTTACTTGCCTTTTGCTACGGTGTTTCACTAAAAGATGACAGTACATTATCTCAAGCCTTACGAAGTTTTAGTAATCAAATGTACATTGCAAAGACGGAAAAAGAAATTAACAAAATAAATGCAAATCTCCCACAACATAAATCCAGAATCCAACATGCATTTAATAGACTAAAGGGCACATTTAACTCGATTCAAACTCCTAAAGAAATCGTATTTACCAATTCAAATTTCAACTATAACGCAACCTGTTACAATCAAAGTATTCTTGTTGGACTGGAACGATACATTGGGGGAGACCAACCTGTAATTCGTGAATCCCTAAACCCAAGCGACTTTCCTGAATGGATAAGAAATGGCATGAATGAGAAGTTTATGGATAGAGACATACTCTCAGCATGGATCTCAACACATCTGGTTGAAGAAACTACAGGATATCATATCTCGGAAATGATACGTTGGGGTAAAATCCATGTCATTACAGAAATGAGTCTTCGCATAGAAAACAAGGATGTTGAGCCTGAAGAAATATTGAGATGGTCAAAAAGTCAATATGATTGGGCATTAAAGAATGAAAAGAAATTCTACAAATATCTTATGGATGAAAATCTATTATTCGACAGCAATGAAAAAAACAGGGCTTACCTAATTAATAACGGACCCTACACGATTGGATTACCTGAAGAAAGCCCGGATCGAATGGGTCAGTTTCTAGGCTACCAAATCGTTAGAAATTTTGTGTTAAGTGAAAATCTATCACTTCTTGAATTAATTGACCTTAAATACACCACACTACTCAAAACATACCAACCTGAATCGTAGTTATGAAAAAATCTAAAATAAAAATTTCTGTTGATCTGAATGAAAACAATTTGCCAACTCAAATTAATTGGAGTGCCGAAGATGGTAATGTTAAGAATGAAAAAGCAGCAGCTTTTTTGCTTTCATTATGGGACCCAAATCAAAAAAACACAATGAAAATAGATCTTTGGACAAAAGACATGTCCATTGAAGAGATGAAGCAGTTTTTTCATCAATCACTTCTGTCAATGGCGGATACCTTCGAAAAAGCAACAGGTGAGAATCTTATTTGCGAGGACCTACGAGATTACTGCATGCACTTCGCTGAAAAAATGGAGATACTTCCAGAATGAGACTGACACTCTCCAAAATGAGAACCGAGTTTAAGGAACCTATACAATATGCCTTAAATATAGCTGGAGATTCAATTTCCATAAACAGCTTACTAAACAAAAGATTAAGAATCAAATGGGATGGGGTTATTACCTGTCGGAAATGTAAAAATCATACCAAGAAATCATTTGGGGAAGGATTCTGTTACAATTGCTTCATTTCTGCACCTGAAGCCAGTCCATGTATCTTAAAGCCTGAGCTCTGTGAAGCGCATCTTGGAAAAGGTCGAGATCTCGAGTATGAAGAAAAAAATCATAACCAACCTCATATTGTTTACCTGGCAGCAACGGATAAGGTTAAAGTTGGGGTTACCAGAGAAACTCAGGTGCCGACACGATGGATTGATCAAGGGGCACACCAAACAATAGTATTGGCAAGAACCCCAAATAGGTATTTAGCCGGAGTTTTAGAAGTCGCCTTAAAGGCACTTTATACGGATAAGACCAACTGGAGATCCATGTTAAAAAACATAATAGATAGTACCATTGATCTTGAGGAAGAGAAATGGTCATGCTGTGAGGTACTCCCTGCGGACCTTCAACAATACTTCACAGAAGACGATACCATTTTCACACTGCACTTCCCGACTGCACAATATCCTGAAAAAATTCAAACTTTAAATTTGTTAAAACAAGATTGTTTTGAGGGAATTCTTACCGGTGTCAAAGGACAATATCTTATTTTTGACCACCAAACTGTTTTTAACATTAGACGTCACACAAGTTTTGAAATTGAATTGCATATAAATGAGTAATCTGATTCGACGGTTTTTGGATGTTTTCTATCCTATTGTTTCGAAAATATTCGATAAAACAACATATTATTATGCCGCCTGCGGTGCCGCAAATCTAGTATTAAGCTGGGTGCTTTTCTTTTTATTTTACCAATTCGTTTTTGAACAAAAATTGTGGTTTGTATCACAAATCGATTTTGTTTTTACCTCCTACACGCTTAGTGCTTTTTCATGCTTTATAATTTCTTTCTGCATAGGTTTTTTACTTATGAAATATGTTGTATTTATCCAAAGTGAACTCGCGGGGAGGATACAATTGTTTAGATACGGTTTAAGTGCATTAATAACGAGTAGTGCAAATTGGGTGCTTCTTAAGACGCTTATAGAACGTTTTGAACTCTATCCTTCAATTGCTAATGTAATATCCACATGTGTTATCGTTGTAATAAGCTATTTAATACAACGGAATTTCACCTTTAAATAAAACCTTAAAGTATAGACCGGTATACTTCGTTGAATTTTCGTCCTACGGATTCGTAGCCAAAGTATTCAAGAGCATATGCACGAATATGCTCGGCGTCAAATTTAATGTCACCGTTAATAAAACTCGCTGTCTTTTCAAAAAGGGCTTCTTCATCTCCAGGATTTACAAGTAAACCAAAATCGGGCAGTACATGCTCAGGTATACCATTTACGTTAGATGAAATTACAGGCTTACCAGACATCATCGACTCTGCGATTACACAAGGGAAATTCTCATAATTACTAAACATAAGAAGCGCATCACTTTTAGCTAGCATAGCTGCAATTTCAGCGGTGGTTTTTGTAGCATGAAATGCTACTACTTTACTTCCTCCTAAAGCTTCATTTAATTTTTTTGCATATTCAATATCTCCATCTGAAACAATATCCAAATGAATAGCGAAACCTTTTTCAGATAAACGATTAGCGACTCGAATCATACCCGATAAGTTTTTAATGCTATCGACTCCTGTTGAGATATGAATTAATCGAGACGGGTTAGCTGACCTCGGCAATGCTGTCTTGAATAACTTTTCATCAACAACGTTACATATGATTTCATAACGTTTTCCACCTGATATTTTTTCTAAGCTACCTTTAAGATTTTCACTAACCGGCATCAAAACTGAGGCATATTTCAGAATCAAAGCACATAGCCTCATGATCGGCTTTGGATAAGCATGTGAGCTATCGACATGAAAGCCACTTGAGTTTTCAGTTACAACATAAGGTATGGCATATCGTACTTTTAACCAAAACGCCCAAATACCAAGAGGGTAAACTATATTTAAATGCACAATATCAGGCTTACCTAAAATCTCTTGGACCCTGCTATAACCTTGACGAAAAGCACTCCTGTGTGCCAAGTAATTCTTAAACCTGCGGATGAAAGAAAAACCAGAAACCTTTTTCGGATAATAAACGACAACTTCATGCAGGGTATCACGTTTTGTCTCTACCAACCTGACAGTTTTTTCTTTTTCAGACGGAAAGATAGAAAACGCAACAGTTTCGTTATTTAAAGCAATCGTGTCCGCATGCCTTTGAACAAAATTCCCTAATGTTGGATTTGTTTCATTGGGATACCACGAACAGAGGGTTAAAATTTTCAAAGTATTATTACTAGATAATATTATTTTTGAATATATCGATAACTTGTTGCACGGCATAATCTATCTCTTCCTTTGTTGTATATCTTGAAAAAGAAAAGCGCGTATTTGGTCTTTTTACATTTGCTCCAATTCCTTCAAGAACATGAGAACCTTTAGACGAACCAGAGGAACATGCACTTCCTCCACTCGCCGCTATCCCCTTTAAATCTAAAGTAAATAATAACATTGACGCTTTATCAGTTTCAGGGAAGTCAACATTTAAAACGGTATAAAGCGCGCTATCTCTTGAGGTTTCACCATGAAATTGGACATCAGGAATCGCTGCAATAAAACACGCTTTCATATATTTTTTAAGACCATATACATGGGTTTGATGTGCCTCTAAATCCTCATAGGCGATATCCATGGCTTTTGACAATCCCACTATACCATATATATTTTCAGTCCCTCCTCTCAAACCACGCTCTTGCGCACCCCCATGAATAAAGGCTGTGGTATGAACACTACTTTTTACATATAAAAAACCCACTCCCTTCGGTCCATGGAATTTATGAGCTGCACATGTTAAAAAATCGACATCTAACACCTCCAAATCGAATGAATAATGCCCCATCGTTTGGACTGTATCGGAATGAAAATAAGTCTCATGTTTTCTACATAGGCGAGAAACCTCATGAATAGGCAATAATGTACCAATCTCATTATTTGCATGCATTAAGGTCAACAGGGTCTTCTTAGATGTGTCACTTAAGATTTTCTCGAGATGCCCCAAGTCTACATTTCCTTTTGAATCTACATCTACTAAAACAAGTTCAATATTAAATTTATTTTCTATATTTTTTGCCGTGTGCCCTACTGCATGATGTTCGAGGCAAGAGGTTACGATGCGCGTAACACCAAGCTCAGAAACGGAGGTAAACATTGCCATATTGTCGGCTTCAGTACCCCCAGAGGTGAAAATAATCTCAGACGGTTTGCAATTTAAATGCCCCGCAATATTGCGACGTGAATTTTCAATTATCGCCTTTGAGCTTCTCCCAAATAGATGTGTACTAGATGGATTACCAAAATTATCTTGAAATATTGGAGCCATAGCTTCAAAAACCTCAGGGGCCACAGGCGTTGTCGCTGCGTTATCAAGATATACCTTCATCCTAAATGCTTTTTTGCAAAGTTAGTAATTTAAAAGTAAATTATTTCACAGAATATTTCGGACATAAATTAATACCAGTATTGAATATTTTTTATATGAAAATATGAATTTTAAAGTTGGAAAAACTTTATTTTCCTGCTTTCTGTTGAATTACCTGTTCAGTCATTCGGACCATTTTGGTTTTACATTACGATTGGTGGGTCTTCGGGTACGAGTATTGTTATTGATTTCACTCTCTATGAGGATACTAGAATTTATACTAACCATAAATTCTCATCAAATGGATTCATGAAAATTGGATTAAATATTAATGAAAAGCATTAATCGTTTTTAACCTTGGAATTTCCAAATAGGAATTTTCAATTGACACAAAATAACATTCCAACTATAACAGATACACCAACGGATATCATTTTTGTTAGAGTGGTTTCAGAGTTTCATATATCAACCGACACACCAAAGAAGGAACTTATATTAAAATTGAATCAGAATTTGGGTTCACGCGCTCACAATACTTTAACGGTAATGCAAATAGACAAGTAAAAAACACCTTATGTACTGAAAAAATCAATAGGGTTGCTATCGAATCCAGAGTCTATACCTTTGGGAATGAGAGAGTAACCATGGTTTCTGGACTTAGAATACTCTATGACTTGAGTGACTTAAGAAAAGTCAAGTTATTGAATACAATTTTCCTTTACAGAATTTTGAAGATAAAACAAGTAAGCATTTTAAAGCCTTCGATATTCTTACAAGCCTCGAACTCAAAATTTCTCTGGTTTTTTTGCGAGAAATTCTTTCGGCATAAGAATCCTAACGGTTCATTGGTAAGGCCTTTCCATACAGATCGTAATGGTCGGCTTTCTCTATAATGACTTTGGCAAAATCACCAAGTCTTATATATTCGTCCTTCATTGAAACAAGGACCTCATTATCTACCTCAGGTGAATCAAATTCAGTTCTACCCACAAAATAGCCCCCTTCGGTTCGGTCAAATAGAACCTTTAATTCTTGCCCTACTCTTTTTTGATTCAATTCATGACTAATTCCTGATTGTAAATCCATGATTGTATCAGCGCGTTCTTTTTTTACCTCTTCGGGCAAATCATCCTTAAAATTGTATGCATGCGTATTCTCTTCGTGCGAATACGTAAAAATCCCTAACCTATCAAACCTTGAACGCTGCACCCAATCATACATTTCATTAAAATCAGCATCAGTTTCTCCCGGATAACCAGCAATCAAAGTTGTTCTTATTGCAATACCCGGGACAATTTCTCTAATATTGGTAATAAGCTCCTCTGTTTTTTCTCTTGTAATACCTCGACGCATAGCCTTGAGTATTTTTGTTGAACCATGCTGAAGCGGCATATCCAAATAATTGCATATTTTAGGATTGTCTCTCATTACGTCCAACACCTCCATTGGGAAACCTGAAGGAAAAGCATAATGAAGTCTGATCCACTCTATTCCCTCAACCTTTACCAATTTCAACAATAAATCTGCAAGTGCTCTTTTCTTATATAAATCAAGACCGTAATACGTTAAGTCCTGAGCGATCAACATAAGCTCTTTGACTCCATTTGCTGCAAGTGACTTGGCTTGCTTAACAAGCGCCTCAATCGGTGTAGATAAATGTTTACCTCGCATTAAAGGAATTGCACAAAATGAACATGGACGGTCACAACCTTCTGCGATCTTGAAATATGCAAAATGATTAGGTGTCGTTAATAATCGCTCTCCAACAAGTTCATGTTTGTAATCTGCTTTTAAGGTTTTAAGCAATCTAGGTAAATCTCTTGTACCAAAATAACCATCTACTTCCGGAATCTCTTTTTTCAAATCATCCTTATACCTCTCAGACAAACAACCAGTTACATAGACTCGGTCTACAGCCCCTTCCTTCTTAGCATCTGCATAACGCAAAATAGTATCAATAGATTCCTGCTTTGCATTATCAATAAATCCACAAGTATTAATAATAACAATTTCTGAATCGTCCTCCTTAGCCTCATGCGCTACATCAAATTTATTTGCCTTAAGTTGCGCCATCATCACTTCGGAATCAAAAATATTTTTTGAACATCCTAGCGTGACAACATTTACCTTATTTTTCTTGAGAGTTCGTGCTTTCATTTGTTGGCAAAAATAAGGTACTTTCGTTAATCTTACTATGAACAGAACAATTACTTTTTTACTCTCCTTTTGTGCAGCGCTATTCTCATGTTCAAAAACAACTGTAATCGACCCTTATTTTTTTGGTAGCGGAATGGAAGAGATACATATAACAGCCTCAAATAAAGGAAGTTTTCCTGAATCTAAAACATTCCGGGTAATAAATGCTTTCATCGATGCTAACCTTCTCTATCTTCAAATTGAATATAAAAGCTCCTGTATCGGAAATGATCAATTTGATTTTACCGGGGGACAACTAACTTTCGATTCCTCAGGCAAGGTACATAGAACTGCTCGTTTGAGCATAAAAGGAAACGATAATGATTGCGACCTTAAAAATATTACCAAAATTATTGATTTACGGGCTTTAACAAGTTACAAGGAAAGAGATGCCGAAACGATTTTGCATATTGGAGGATGGAGAACACGCATGACCTATGTATATATTCCGCATCGAGATAACAAACAATAGCACTTTGGTATTATATTTGAATTAATAAATGAAAACATAATAGTTATGAAGAATTTAATGATCCTTATACTGTTGATATTAGCAACCTCTTGTAAAACAACCAAAGATATGGGAACCAAGAATCAAGTCATCCAAATCGATAACAAAACAAGACCTTCAGGAGGTATTACTGAACGAATTCACGATCCAATAATCATAAAGGCAAAAATTGCGAGAAATGACGCAAAGAATAAAACATCTGTTCAAATACTAGGCTCAAATATCTCAGAGAATGCACTTAACTTAAAAATTGGGTACTCTGGTGGATGTAGCAAACATGACTTTGAATTCATTGGAAACCCAATGATTTCAAAGTCTCTTCCTCCTATACGCTCAGCTGAATTAATTCACTACACCAATGGTGATACATGCCGAGAGTACATCGAGCAAGAATTGATCATAGATATTTCAGAACTCGCTTATTTAAAAGAAGGAGGAAGTAGTATTAAGCTTAATTTCGCAGACACCACGTTATTGTACACATATACAGAGGAATAAAATGAATATGGCTTTATCAGGTATTGATTTTTCAATACCAACTTTTGTTACTGGAATTGGAACGGATGTAGGGAAAACAATTGTTTCTGCGATTCTTTGCGAGTTGGCGAATGCAGATTACTGGAAACCTATTCAATCAGGGGATCCTGAAGGTGGAGATTCCCAAACGCTGAAAAAACTCGTATCGCATTCATCTTTTCGTATTTTAAAAGAAGCTTACCAATTTGATGCCCCCCTATCTCCTCATGCCGCCGCTGAATTAGAAGGAAAAAAAATAAAAATTGATTCAATCGCCTTACCTAAAAATAATAAACCATTCATTATTGAAGGAGCAGGAGGGCTTTTAGTTCCTTTGAATTACGAAAACGATACTATCTGCGATTTAATTTTAAAATTAGATGCTCAAGTCATTGTTGTTGTTAAAGAATACCTTGGCAATATCAATCATACACTTTTGACAATTGAGCATCTTAAAAGAAGTAGAATCAAAATAGCAGGATTAGTTTTTGTTGGTGAAGAACTACCCTACACATTCGATATTATTTCGAAATCCACGAATATTCAAATGCTTTTTAGAGTTCCTATTTTTAAAACTCTCAATAAGAATACTATCCTTAACTTTGTTTCCAAATTAGATTAAATTGCCATTGAGAATATGAATCTTGAAGACGATAAAAAATTTCTTTGGCACCCCCTCACGCAGCATCAGCTTCACCCAGAACATTTGCTTATAAAAAAGGCGAAAGGCGTAATGCTATATGACGAATACGATAACGAGTACATTGACGGAATAGCCTCATGGTACACTTGTATGTATGGTCATTGCAATCCTGAAATCACCTCAAAAGTGGCTGAACAAATGACCGAATTAGACCATGTAGTTTTTACGGGGTTTACCCATCAGCCAGCAATAAATCTCGCTAGGGAACTCTTAAAAATACTACCAGAAAATCAAGACAAACTATTTTTCTCTGACAACGGGTCCACATCCATTGATATCGCGATTAAAATGGCACTTCAATACCACCATAACAAAGGTGTTAAAAAACAAAAAATTATTGCACTAGACGATGGCTTTCATGGTGACACCTTTGGCGCAATGTCAGTCTCTGATTTATCAATATATAATGGGCCATTTTCAGATTATTTCCTTGAGGTAATAAGAATACCCGCTCCAAATAAAGAAAATGTAAAGCAAAGCATTGCGATTATTCGAGAACTTGCAAAAAAAAATGATATCGCTGCTTTTGTTTATGAACCGCTTGTTCAGGGGGCAGCTGCAATGAAAATGCATGAACCACAAGCGCTGAATAAGCTACTAGAAGTCGCTAAAAGTGAAAACATCATAACTATTGCTGATGAGGTAATGACGGGGTTCGGAAAAACAGGCAAGAATTTCGCCTCCGAATTTATGTCTTGCCTTCCAGATATCATTTGCCTTTCTAAATCTTTAACGGGCGGCATAGGACCTATGGCAATTACGAGTTGTAATCAAATGATCTATGAAGCCTTTTTAAGCTCAAAAATGGAGCAAGGATTTTTTCATGGTCATACCTATTCAGCAAACCCCACATCTTGCTCTGCCGCACTCGCAAGTCTTGAGCTTTTAAAGTCAAGTGAAATACAGAATAACATAAAAAATATAGAAGCATCTCATCGTCGCTTCAATGAAAAAATAAAGGACCATCCTAAAGTTAAAAACACAAGGCAGCAAGGTGTTATTTTCGCGTTAGATTTTAATTTAGACGTTGACCGTTACGGAGATTTACGTTATCGATTATATGACTTTTATATGGCACAAGGAGTTTATCTTCGCCCCTTAGGAAATACGGTATATATACTCCCTCCATTTGTAATTTCGCAGACCGAGTTACAAAGAATATATGACGCTATTCAAAATAGCTTCGAAATCATTTAGGCAAATAAAGAAAAATGAAAGCATCTTATTGGAGTGACAGATATCAAAATAACAAAACAGGTTGGGACTTAGGCGAGGTATCCAAACCTCTTGTACCAATTTTTAAAAGCCTAAATGTAAATGATAAAATTTTAATTCCTGGTTGTGGGAACGCACATGAAGCAGGGTTCCTACACCGTCACGGCTTCAATAACGTTCACATCATCGATGTCGCAAAAGAACCTCTTGCTAATTTTACGAACGCTCACCCCGATTTCCCTAAAAACAAAGTTATAAATGGAGATTTCTTTGAGCACAATGCAAATTATAACGTGATCATTGAACAAACCTTTTTTTGTGCAATTACCCCGAGATTGAGAATTGAATATGTAAAAAAGTGCGCTGAATTACTTACGGAAAATGGCATTCTTACCGGGGTGCTTTTCAATCGAGAATTTTCCGAAGGGCCACCATTTGGAGGAAAAAAAGAGGAATACAAGAAACTCTTCTTAAAGGGATTTAAAAAAGTTGAAATCACGGAATGTCAAGATTCAGCAGAGCCTAGATTGGGAACCGAGGTGTTAATAAAATGTTCTAATCCGAATAGTTTTAGTTAAGCCAATTGATTTTTAAGGATGTACTTTAGGTGATAACTAACAAGGTTGTCGACTGGTTTCGCGATAATCGATTTAATCTCAATCCCTAAATCATCCGCAGCTTGTCGCAAATGATTTTCGAGAAGTGAAGACAGCGAACCGACAAAATGTACGGGTGTGTTAAGATAATCCTCATAACAACACACATGAACTTCCATGAATCTTTTTAAGCCGTTAACGATAACTTCCTTAAAAAATTTATGCTCTTTATGCTTAACTATAAACGGCATAAAAGATGCTATAAATACATTGGCACTATCGTTCTTATATACATTGGAAATAATTTCTGAATGACTTAATTTAAATGTCTTTTGAAAATCAACTAAAATATCATCAGGTAATTTGTGGTATAAAAAATTTGACAATAAAAACTTTCCGAAATAACTACCACTTCCCTCGTCACCCAAAACGTAGCCTAATGCCGGTAATTCTTCAGACAAATCTACCCCATCAAAGAAGCAAGAATTCGAACCCGTTCCGATAATGCAAGAGATTCCTGGTTTTCCATCATAGGTAGCATAGGCACAGGCTAAAAGGTCGTGATCAACTACAACTTCTGCCTCTGTAAAAACAGCCTTTAATCCAGATTCTATTTCATTATTTAATCTTTCACTTGAACAACCCGCACCATAAAAAAAAATCTTTGAGACTTCGCCAACATGCGCCATAATCGACTTATTTTTTCGTATCTCAGCGGCTACGACATCTGAAGAATGAAAATATGGATTAAAGCCAATGGTTTTGTAAAAAGATTGTTTAGATTTGTCTGCAACTAGGACCCAGTCGCTTTTAGTTGAACCGCTTTCAATGATAAAAATCATAAGTAAAATTGTTTTTTAAAGCTATGTGTCTTTTGAACACTTTCAAATATAATACATTTAATATTAAGTAGTGAATTTGCAATCGAAAAATAATAAAAAAGAGCTTAATCCTAGCTTATCTGTCGACTGTGTGATATTTGGGTTTGACTTAGACCAATTATATGTATTACTCATTGATAGTGGTAGTACTGAGGACTTTAACCAATCAAGGATGGCAGTTCCCGGCGACCTTATATTTGATACAGAAAACTTAGATGAAGCAGCCAGAAGAGTTTTAAAAGAATTAACAGGTATTGAAAATATCTACCTTGAACAAATTGGTGCTTTCGGAGATCCAAATAGAATAGGAAAGAAAGATTCAGATAGAAAATGGCTCGAATCAATTCGTGTCAAACCTGATGCTCGTGTTATTACTGTTGCCTACTACTCATTAGTGCGAATGCCTAACTTCAACCCAAAAGCAAGTTCATTTGCGAAAAGTGCAGGATGGGCACCAGTTAAAGAAGTATTTGATTTAGCATTTGACCATTTTGACATTCTGCAAGCAGGTTTAGATCAGCTAAAAAGAAAGATTAAAATCCAACCCATCGGCTTCAATCTGTTACCTGAGAAATTTACACTTAGTCAGCTTCACAAACTTTACGAATGTATTCTAGATAAAGAACTCGACAAAAGGAACTTTAGGCGAAAGATTTTAAACCTAAACATCCTTACCAATCTTGAAGAAAAACAGATCGGCGTTCCACATAAACCTTCGCAACTATTCAAGTTTAACGAAGAAAATTACAAAAAGCTATCTGAGGACGGCTTTGACAATTTCGGGTTTTAAAAGCTAGATAAGTTTCTTATATTTGATAAGGGTTACTTCCTGTAACTTTTTGTTGTTTCAATTTGTATTAACTATAAATGAACCTATTTGAGAAAGCACGAATATAATACCGTGATTGACGAGCTTAGCGCAAAGCTTCACCGGTATGCCTTTCATTTTCTGAGAAATCAAGAAGACGCAAAGGATATTATTCAAGATGTTTTTGAAAAGATGTGGCTGAATAGAAAAACAATTGATTTGGAAACAGTAAAACCTTGGCTTTACAGATGTACGCACAATGCAATGGTGAATTATACCGCAAGAAAATCGCGAACGAGCTATATGTCAAACCAAGAATTACCGACCCCTTCTACCCCATTTGATTCAAGTTTCGAATCAATGCAGGTTGTTGAGCGAATGGTAAATATCCTCCCTCCAACTCAAAAAAGTATTATTCTATTGAGAGACATAGAAGGCTATTCCTACAAGGATATTGGACTTATTTTAAATTTGTCTGCATCCCAAGTAAAGGTTTATCTTTTTCGTGCAAGAGTGAAAATTAAAAAGCAGTTAATCGGATTGAGTAAGACAGTATGACATCACCGAATTTTGAGAATATAGATTTATGGCTTTTTGATTACACAGAAGGCAATCTGAGCACCTATCAGAAAGAATTACTCGAGAAATATATACTGAACCACCCAGAACTCGAAATTGACCTAGACATGTGGAATATGTCCAAAGCAACAGTTACTCAAAACTATGCTCCCGAAATTAATTTCAAAAAGAAAAAAGCACCTCGTATTGGCTATTATTCGACCAGTGTGATCGGAGCCGTACTCATACTATTAATATCAAAATCTCACGAATTAAGTATATATAAAAATAGTTTAGATGAAAATTTACAAACATCTTATATTCAGTATATTAAAACAAACAATAAAAGTCAAAAAACGGATTCAAACGGACCGAAAATCTTACGAATCGAGGAAACAGATACAAAAGCAATAAATGCCTTACACGACGCCCCAGAATTAATTCAGGAAAAAGTTTTCGATACCAAATACGAGGAAAGCAGTCATACTATCGCGACTATTGACATAACGCCGAATGCAATTGAATCGCAAATCCTACGCACCTGTGCTATGCCTATCCTGTTGCCAGGTTTAGTTTTTAATAACACGGTAATAAAAGGAATACAAGACAAACAAGAATTGAGTACTCAAAAGAAACGATTCTCACTCAACGGAATTCGTGTTAACACAAAATCATTATTTAACAAAATAGACCGTGTATTATCCAAAAGTGTAGCTTTTAGTAACTATAAAGATCATTTTTACATGATACCTGGAATAGCATCAAACAATGTAAACTTGAGTACAACTGGGGCTATTTCTCAATCAAGATTCATTTCAACAACCCGCACAAGATGGCTAACGACCTCAAACCAAAAATTATCACAAGAGTTATCGTTTGATACATATGCACGCGCCTTAAGATCAGGGTTAGGAGCACAGATCAATTATGAAACCTATGCTAATGGCGCCATTCAAGACTGGAACGCGGCTTTTGTTTTTTCACCTAAAATAGCGCTGTCGCGAAATATTTCACTCGAACCAGCTGCTAAATTAAAAGTAGGTAATAAGTTACTGAACGCAAACGAGATTGAAAATAATACGGTTTCACTGTACCATGAAAATTCTGCTCAGATGTACTCTTTTGACAGCACACAGAAGATTGGTAGAAAACTATGGTATAGAGAACTAGATGCAGGCTTTACATTTAATACGAAAGTCTTCTATATTGGCTTTCAGGCAGAAAACCTCCTAAACCACATCGAAAATCTGTACCAAAACGAACAGAATAATGAGAATAGAATCGCAACTACCTATTCCGCCATTGCAGGTACCCAATACATGTCAAGAAATGAAAAGGTAAGTTTTCATCCCTATATTTACCTCAGAACAAATAAGACAAACACTGCCTATTACGGAGGCTTTTCATTTGACCTAGACAAACTATTCATTGGCGCTTCTTATGGTTCGTATGACCAATATACCGGTTCTATAGGGGTATCCTTCAATCAATTTGCGCTTGTTTTACAAACAACAAGAGCCTTTCAGCCGACTTTAGAAAGAAATCTTTTCACGCACCAAATGACATTGCGGATTAACACACCAGAAAGTAAGAAAACTAGAAGATACATTACACTATAAGCTATGAAAAAACTCATTATCCTCTTTGTATTTGCCATCTCTTCATCTTTTGTTGAGGCACAAGACCCAACATTCACACAATTTTTTTCAAACCCGATTTATTTAAACCCTGCGCTTGCGGGTTCGTCAGGATGCCCAAGATTTGCAATGAATTATAGAAATGAATGGCCACAATTAACAGGTAATTACGTAACATATTCTGCTGCTTATGACACTTACGCAAAGAGTATTTCAGGAGGGATTGGCATCCTAGCAATGCACGACCAGCAAGGCCAAGGCACAATATCTACTTCTATGCTCGGAGCTATCTATTCATACAACCTTAAAGTGAACCGTAAATTTTCATTAATGTTTGGGGCTCGAGCTGCTTGGTTTCAGAAATTCTTAGATTGGGACAAACTTACATTTGGTGATATGATTGATCCACGCCGCGGCTTTATATATCAAACAGGAGACGTTAAAAGAGGCGATGGTAGAAGAGGGTATTTCGATGCATCTGCAGGATTTGTCGGATTTGGAAAAAACTTTTATTTTGGAGGTGCCGTTCATCACTTAAACAGACCTGACGAATCTATGATTCTTGGTCAGTCAAGATTACCGATGCGATTTACAGGTCACGCTGGCGCTGACATTCCGCTAGGCAGAAAAGGCCGCTACTCAAGTACTACGAGTATTATGCCGAACATTATCTATCAATATCAAAATGGATTTGAAGAATTAAATATTGGAACATATGTTAGGTATGGGAATTTGACCGTTGGCGCATGGTATAGAAATAGAGATGCATTCATTCTATGTTTCGGAATTACCACTGATAAAATTAAAATTGGATACAGCTATGATATAACCGTTTCAAAGCTAGGAAATGGGATCTCTGGAGGGTCTCATGAGGTATCACTTGGTTTCAATCTGAAGTGCAGAAGAAAACCGAGAAATTTTAGAAAAATATCATGTCCCTCATTTTAGGGAGAAAAGTATATAGGTAAAATATTTACAGACTTTTCATAATAAGGACTTTGCTTGTAAATAAAATAGAGTTGCTCCCATTCTGAAGTTCGAAAATCTTCATCGTTACGCTTCCGCTTTTTGTATTCCTTATTTAGCCCTGGGTTATTTCTTAATATCTCTTCAATTTTATCAATAAAAACGTAGCTAGAGAAATATTCTTTTTGCTGCAGATAACTGTCAAAAAAATTCCAGCTTAGATACGAATCTTCCGATTCAGGCTGAAGAACTGAATGAATAAAAGCAGCACAGGGCTGAACTGAAGAAACATAAAAATCGCCTACCTTCAATTTTACCTCACGTTTCTCTCGTTTTATATTTACATCGTTTAATCTGAAATGACCTTCATAGGGCTTTTTAGAAGGTGTATAACCCACAACCTCAAAAACACCGAGAGTGAGTATCGTATCAGAAGTTATTTTACGCATTTCGACTTTATTTGCTTTAAGCCTTTTTATCACGTCGCGCTCCTGGCGAGAAACATAATATGATTGGGGAATAGTTATTTCCCTTTTTGACTCGAAATGATTGAAAAAAGGTATAAATCGCTCATATGGAAAAGAACTGTCATATTTTAGTCGTTTTAAATTTGTGATTTTGTGTTCTGGAAAGCTATGCTTAAAACCCTGAAAATAAATAGAGTCTATTTCTGATGATGGCTGATAATCATAATAGAAAACCCCTTTATTCTGAACCTCATGAAATGCTTCATTCCGAGCCATCTCAATCAAACCTTCATGTCCCCCTACCCAATTAATGAGCTCTTTCATAAATGCCAATGTTGCCTTTACTCTTTGAGGAAATGGCTTGAGCATATGTGTCTCCACAGTAAAACTTAAGGTCTGAAAAAGTGACGTATAACCCATTGAATAACGCGGAAGGTCATTAAAAGACTGTATTCCTTCATCAGGTGTCCTGCCTTTTAAATCTACGTATGGAAATAAGTCTAATCCATAGTTTGCTAAAAGGCCTTTCTCAAGTGCAGGAATGAAACTTTCATTCTTAAGCTTTCTTAACGACCTAGGAAGCCTCGCGTCAAGTGAACTGATATAAGTAAGCGTGTATTTATAATCCGCGCCGTTTGAGACGTGATTATCGACAAACACATCAGGATTTAATCCATGAAATAATTTTGTAAAAACAAAAGCGTTTTTGGAGTCCATCTTTATAAAATCACGATTCAAATCTAAATTCTGTGCGTTACCTCTAAAACCATACGCTTCAGGACCATTCTGATTTGCTCTGCTGGTTGCTGAACGATTCAGCATACCGCCAATATTGTATGCGGGTACAAATGCAACTACAGGCATTTTTTCTAATAATTGACGATCCGCTATTAACTCTTCTAGCCATAACAAGGAGGCATTAATTCCATCCGGCTCACCGGGATGAATTGCATTATTAAAAAGAACTGTAGTTTCACTTCTCGCTTTTTTAAATGTTTTTGATGAATCTTGCGCACCATTTACAATACAAACATAAATGGGGAGACCATGATCCGAATTCCCCATATTGTAAAGCTCAATAAATCCATTCGCTGCTGATACATCTTTCAAGTGCAGAATTAATTCTTCGTATGTTGGAGAGGTGTTGGAGGTCCAATTTTCTTGAGCAAAAAATGAACAGCTGAAAAGTATATAAAGACTACAAGAAATAATTTTACTCATACTGTTAATTTAACAAAAAAAAAATAATTGTTTTTTTCACTCAAAAGCAATTGAACCGTCAATTGTGAATTTCAATAGAACTCTTTTTTGTTTTAACTTTACAAAGTGAGAATAGATATACTAACACTTTTACCTGAATTACTAAAAGGCCCCTTTTCTGCCTCTATTATGAAAAGAGCACAAGATAAAGGCCGTGTAGAAATTTATGTTCACAATATTCGTGATTATTCTACAGACAAACATAAAAACGTGGATGATTATCAATACGGAGGAGGCGCTGGTATGGTCATGAGAATTGAACCAATTGTAAAACTTATTGAAAAACTCCAAAATCAAAGAAGTTACGATGAAGTTATTTATATGACTCCTGATGGTGTGCTCCTCGAACAATCACTTTGTAACGATTTATCCCTGAAAGGAAATTTAATTCTACTCTGTGGACATTACAAAGGGGTTGATGAGCGAATTCGAGAACATTATATTACAAAAGAAATATCAATAGGTTCTTATGTTCTTTCTGGAGGAGAAATTGCAGCGGCAGTGCTAACAGATGCAATTATAAGATTGCTACCGGGAGTACTTAATGATGAAACCTCTGCCCTAACAGATAGCTTTCAAGACAACCTACTATCTCCTCCTGTTTATACAAGGCCTCATGAATTTCGGGGCTGGAAAGTACCCGATGTTTTATTATCTGGAAACTTTCCAAAAATCGAAAAATGGAGAGAGGAAAAAGCAATTGAAAGAACAAATGATAGACGTCCTGATATACTAGACAAATCTCAATAATATTATTCGTTCTTCTTGAAGTTTTTTAAGGATGATTTTGATTAAATTTGCGGCAAATTAATTTACATTATGATTCAGCTCTCAAATCGTTTATTGGCAATGGAGGAATCAGCGACAATAGCGATGTCTCGCAAAAGTCGCGAGCTCAAGGCGCAAGGTCTTGACGTAATTTCTCTTTCTTTAGGTGAACCTGATTTTAATACCCCACAATTCATCAAAGATGCCGCTCTGAAAGCAATGGAAAATAACTTCACAAAATACATGCCTGTTCCTGGGTATAATGATTTACGTGAAAGTATTTCAAAAAAATTCAAACGAGACAATAATTTATGCTACAATTCAGATCAAATCGTTGTATCAACAGGAGCCAAACAATCCATTGCAAATGTAGTTTTAACACTAATAAACCCAGGAGATGAAGTGATTATACCTGCGCCGTTCTGGGTTTCATACATTGAAATTGTAAAAGTTGCAGGTGGAATCCCTATCATAGTTAATGCAGGTATTGAAAAAGATTTTAAAATCACAGGTGCCGAACTTGAGCAAGCTGTAACGGATAAAACAAAGCTAATGATCTTCTCTACGCCGTGCAACCCGACGGGATCTGTATACAACAAGGAAGAGTTGAGAGACCTGGCAGATTCTATTAAAAAGCATCCTTCTCTAGTTGTGCTTTGTGATGAAATATACGAACATATAAATTTTGAAAGCCAACACGAAAGTCTTGCTCAATTTAAAGATGTCTACGAGCAAGTTGTTACGGTAAACGGCGTATCAAAAGCCTGGGCAATGACAGGATGGAGATTGGGCTATATTGGTGCACCGAAAATAATTGCTAGCGCATGCACCAAGGTTCAAGGACAATTCACTTCGGGCACATCAAGTATTACACAGAAGGCAGCAATAGCCGCAATGGAGGCCGACCCAAGTGTTTTAAAAGAAATGATTTTAGCATTTAAATCAAGACGCACGTTAGTTCTAGAGGCCTTATCCAAAATGCCTGGCATAAAAACAAACCATCCCGGAGGTGCATTTTATGTCTTTCCTGACTGCTCTAAATATTTTGGAACAGCGTACAAAGATCATAATATTCAAAATGCGAATGACCTCTGCTTGTATTTATTAGAAGAAGCTTTAGTAGCATTGGTGACTGGTGATGCTTTTGGCGATCCGAATTGTTTTAGAATTTCTTATGCTGCGTCAGAGGAAACCCTGCAGGAGGCTATGTGCAGAATAGGCAGCGCATTATCAAAACTAAGCTAAATGAAATACGAAAAGCTTCTTGACAATTTTAAAGGCAAACGCATCCTTGTAATTGGTGATGTTATGCTAGATGCATATATTCTTGGCAATGTGACTAGAGTAAGTCCAGAGGCACCTGTACCTGTAGTTTCTTTAAATAAAAAAGAAAATAGAATTGGAGGAGCAGGTAATGTGGCACTTAATCTCAAAAACCTAGGTGCGGAGCCAATTATAGCAACCGTAATAGGCCATGATATAGAAGGCACAATTCTTAAAGAATTATTCGCAAAACGAGAGATTTCCACTTTGGGACTTATAAGGAGCGGCAAAAGAAAAACTACTGTGAAAACACGAGTTATTTCGGCCAAGCAACAACTGTTGAGAATAGATTCTGAGGACGTCCATCCGATTGATGATAAACATCAAGCACAATTACTCAAAAATATTGAAGAACTCATTTCAAAAGAGATAGATGCAATTATTCTTGAGGATTATGACAAAGGTGTTCTTAATGAAAAAAATATAGCTTTGATTATTTCAATGGCACAAGCAAAAAACATTCCGATAACAGCGGACCCAAAAAAGGAAAACTTCCTCTACTACAGGGGGCTAACTTTATTTAAACCCAACCTGAAGGAGTTAAAAGAAGGATTAAATATTGATTTTAACCTTGAGACAGAAAACAATAAATTTAATGATGCTGTTAATGCGCTTAGGCATTCAATTCCGCATAAAGTATCTCTTATCACATTATCTGAACACGGGGTTTATATTTGTGACGCAGAGTCATCGGCGAAAATACCTGCCCACAAACGAGAAATTACAGATGTTTCTGGAGCAGGAGATACTGTAATCGCGGTAGCAACCTTATGCCTCCTCGCAAATGCAAATATTCAAGATATTGCCATGATATCAAATATTGCAGGTGGTATGGTTTGTGAACGCCCTGGAGTTGTCAGTATTTCATTACAAGAATTAAAAAACGAAGTACGTGAACTCCTTTAATCTTTAAGTGTTATACCGCTATGTCAAAGAAAACCGTTAAGCCATACAATAGTGAGAAATCCAAAAAGGAAGAGGTCGAACAGATGTTCGATAACATTTCACTCAAATACGACTTTTTGAATCATTTTTTGTCACTTGGCATAGATAAGATATGGCGTAAAAAAGCCGTTAAGGAATTACGTCTAATACAACCTAAAAAAATACTTGATATCGCAACTGGTACAGGAGACTTTGCAATTGCTAATCTTAAACTAAACCCAGAAGAAATTGTTGGGATTGATATTTCTAACGGTATGCTTGATGTAGGAAGGCAAAAAATGATTAAACGGAATATAGATCATATTGTATCTATGAAACAAGCTGATTCCGAGTCACTTCCTTTTGAAGATGGTTATTTTGACGGGCTTACGGTTGGTTTTGGCGTACGTAATTTCGAAAACCTTGAAAAAGGCCTTTCTGAGATGCTTCGCGTTTTACGCCCTGGAGGAAAGGCAGTCATTCTCGAATTCTCGAAACCTAAAGTTTTCCCAATCAAACAAGCCTTTAGTTTTTACTCGAAATATATCATACCTGTTCTCGGTAAAAATATTTCTAAAGATGAAAAAGCATATGCCTATTTACCTGAAAGCGTTGCTGCTTTTCCTGAAGGTAAAGACTTTACAGATATTTTAAGTAAATTGAATTATAAAAATGTAACCGCTTCTCCTGTCAGTGGAGGCATTGCAACTATTTATGCAGGAATTAAATGAGACTGCAACATTGACCAGAACCTCACGTTATCCCATTATGAAGCTGTCTCTTAGTTTTCTTTTCTCTATTGTTTTGTTATTCGGTCATGCTCAAAAAATGAAGCAACACCGATTTAAAAACTTTGACAAAAAGCTGTTTAGATTTGGTTTTATGCTCGGGTTTAACACGACTGATCTCACGGTATATGAAAATACAAATGCTTATGAAGCTTATGGTCTAGTTTCTATCAAGAATATATCTCAGCCTGGTGGGCAATTGGGTATTTTAACAACAATGAAATTAGGAACGCCCGCACTAAGACTGCGCTTTATGCCTAGCCTTTCTTTTCAAGAACGAATTCTTTCATACAGTAGTTTAGACAGTTCAAACTTTCCAAAAGGAATAAGTGAAGAACGTATTAATTCCACTTGCGTTGACCTTCCCCTATCTTTCATCTTTAGAACTAAACGATTCAATAACTTTTCAGCATATGCAATTTTTGGTGGTCAATATTCTATTGACCTACAATCACAACAAGATGCCTCTCAAAATTATATTGATCCATTCATAAAACTGAATAGATTTGATATTCAAGTGCAAATTGGTGGAGGCGTTGACTTTTACGCCCCCTTTTTCAAATTCTCTATGGAACTCAAATATTCACGCGGCGTTCGCAATTCATTGATCCAAGATTTCTCACCCGTTGCTAAACCGTTGGACCAATTATACAATAGAGGCTGGTGGTTTTCAATAATTTTCCAATCCTGATGCAAGAAATTTCTTTCTATTGTAGTCCTGAACAAGCTGTTGATGAGGCGTATTTGAAAAGTACCATTGCACAAAAGCTTAAAATCACATCAGAATTTAATTATATATGGCATAAGCGCAGTTTTGATGCTAGGAAGAAAACGATAAAAGTCAGATGTAGTTTTCATGTATACATAGGAGGAGAGAAATTACCGGAAATATATAAACCGCTGTTTCCGAAGTTAAAATCCAACAAAAAAATACACATAATAGGCCTTGGACCAGCTGGGTTATTCGCTGCTCTAGCTGCCCTTGAACAGGGAATTAAACCAATTGTATACGAACGTGGCAAAGCTGTGAAAGACAGGATAAAAGATATTGGAAAGCTGAACAGAAAAGGAATTGTGAATGAAGATAGCAATTACTGTTTTGGAGAAGGTGGCGCAGGAACTTATTCTGATGGAAAGCTTTATACACGTTCAAAAAAAAGAGGCGCAGTAAGTCAAGTTTTAGAGACTTTTGTTTATTTCGGTGCAAATGAGGGCATTCTTGTTGAAGCGCACCCGCATATTGGAACGAATAAGCTACCAAGAATAGTTGCCGCTATGAGCGATAAAATTATTGAATTAGGTGGAGAAATTCATTTTGAGCATAAGCTCACGAACATAACTGTCAAAAAAGAGAAAATTCAATCTATTGAATTAAACACGGATATAAAAGTAGCTGTAGATAAGCTTATACTCGCTACAGGTCACTCAGCTCGTGATATTTTTGAACTTTTACACAAAAAAAACATCAAGATACAAGCAAAGCCATTTGCGTTAGGTGTGAGAGTTGAACACAGTCAAGAATTCATAGATAAAGCCCAGTATCATGGAAGAAAAAGTGATGCATATATCCCACCTGCATCATATAGACTTGTGACACAATCAGGGGGAAAAGGAGTCTATTCTTTCTGTATGTGCCCGGGAGGAATTATAGCTCCTTGTGCTACCTCTAATAATGAGGTTGTCACTAATGGATGGTCTCCTTCAAAGCGAAATAACCCCTATGCGAATTCAGGTATTGTTGTTACTGTTAATCCAGATGACCTTGACAATCCAGATGACCCTTTTTGCGGGGTTAAATTCCAACAATATATAGAACGAAAGGCGTGGAACCTTGCAGGTAAGAATCAAAAAGTTCCTGCACAAAGACTTAAGGACTTTATGGATAATGAAAAATCGATTGATTTCCCGAGGTCATCTTACCAGCCAGGAATTGAAAGTGTTAAAATGGATGATCTCTTCCCTGAGTTTATAATCAAAAGACTACGCGCAGCATTTAAAGATTTTGATACACAAATAAAGGGCTTTATAACAAATGACGCTGTTGTACATGCGCCCGAATCACGAACATCGTCTCCCATACTCATACCTAGGGATAAAGTACTATTCAATCATGAAGGCATTACCAATCTCTACCCATGTGCTGAAGGCGCAGGTTACGCAGGGGGTATTGTTTCCGCAGCAATCGATGGCATCAATTGCGTTCTAGCTATCTCAAAAGTGATTTAACCCTATTCCCGAAGGTATCCCTCTTGTTAATAAAATATTTTAATTCGAGCAAAAAAAACTGATTGTTATTCGTCTGAATTTATATTCCTGAATTCACTTTAATTATCAGAATTAATAACAATCCTAAATCGTAAAATTTAGGGCGTTTTTTATATTTCTAAATTTAAAACCTCTTAAAAGAATATACTATTGTTTTATTTTAAAACAATAGTAGTTTTAAACACTCCAAAAATACTCCAATGATTTATCTTATTTCGATCACCCCTTTTTTATTTCAACATTCTTCTCTTTGGTCAATAAATCAACCAAATATATTCAGATTATGATAATTGCGTAGATACGACGGCGTATGGGTTATTTAACTATTCTTAATCATCAACACTCTATTTGACGACAGAATTACAAGCCGCTAAGATTTCTGCAGGCAGATCAATAACTGCGATTGAATTTCAATTGAACCGTTGGGATATCAGTTATTAATTAGACCGTCAAACAATAAAAATGGAAATTGTTTTGAATGTCTTCTTTTTATATCTTTAGGACTATTACATTCTCTGAGCTATGCTTCTTTACCGTATTTTACTTATACTAACCGTTTCGCTTTTCACGAGTGATATTTGTGCACAATTAGATACGGCCTTTTGGTTTGTTGCACCCGAAGTAACTCAAATTCATGGAGATCGGCCAATTGTATTTAGATTTTCAAGTTTACAGAATGCATCTATAATAACAATTGAACAACCTTCAAATCCTACTTTCCCTGTTCAGACAATTAATCTGGGTCCTAATGATTCACAAACCATAGATCTAACCCCTTGGATTGATATAATTGAAAATAAACCTGCCGACCAAATATTGAGCTATGGTTTTAAAATAAGTGCCTCTGAGCAAATAACAGCCTATTACGAAGTAAACCCAACATGTAACTGTAACCCAGATATTTTTTCATTAAAGGGAAGGAATGCACTTGGGTTGGCATTTCTTGCACCATTTCAAAGCTTATTGAATAACGCCTCATATGCCCGATCTGGTTTTAATATTGTAGCTTCCGAGGACAATACAAATATCACGATTACACCTACTCAAAACATCATTGGTCATGTTTCAGGAGTTCCTTTCACTATTTCGTTAAATAGGGGGCAAACTTATTATGGTGAGGCTTTAGGTACAAACGCTGGCCAACACTTAGGAGGAACCTCTATTATTTCTGATAAACCAATTGCAGTTACACTTTCTGATGATACAGCTCAAGGAACTCCATTTGGAGGTTGTGCTGATTTAATGGGAGACCAACTAATTCCAATATCAATACTTGGGACTGAATACATTGCGTTAAAAGGTTATTTAAACGGTCCTGATAGATTATACATATTAGCCACTACCAACAATACGAGTATAACTATCGATGGTGTAAACCTCGGTGTCATTAATGCAGGCGAAACATATACTGAAGTTCTAAACAATACTACGGCTTATGTTCAAACCTCACAACCTACCTACGTACTTCATATGTCTGGTTTTGGTTGTGAAGTAGGTGAAGCTATTTTACCTCCACTTGTATGCACGGGTTCTAATGTGGTTCCATTTACTCGATCCACAAATGAATTTTTTGCATTAAATATCCTTGTGCCTTCAGGTGCAGAAGCAGGATTTACTTTAAATGGTGCAACCGGGATTATAAATCAAGCCGATTTTAATCCAGTGCCAGGAACCGGTAATTCTTGGATGTTTGCACAGTTAGATATGACAAATGCTATTCTTGTATCACAAGCATCAAGAATAGAAAACAGTTTAGATAAATTCCACTTGGGACTTATTCACGGAGGATCATCTTCAGGTTGCAGGTATGGGTACTTTAGTGACTTTGCGGTTTTAAGTTATCAAATCAACTCATCAGATCAAACTTTATGCTCGGGAGATCTACTGGAATTAAGCTCAAACAACCCACCTGGTGCAACATACTCATGGAGCGGGCCTGATGGTTTCTTGAGTCAAGGACCTTCAATAAGTATCGAAAATTTGCAAATCTCCAATGGAGGTCAATATATTATTGATGGTAATTTCCCAAATGCATGCGAGTTGCTTCCTGATACCATAAATATTGACGTCATTGAAACGCCAGGAGCTCCATTAATATTCAATAATGGTCCTATTTGTATCGGGGACAGTGGTTTCTTTTGGAATGAAATAAACGCACTTTATAGCATTCAGTGGTTAGATGAGTTCGATAATATAATAAATAATCAAAACGACACGGTTGGCTTTTTAAGTAATGACAACATAACAATTCAGCTTCAGTCGACCCTCGGTTCATGCTCATCCCCGATTAGCATAGATTCAATAATTATTTTAGCCCAACCAATCCTGAATTTCAATGGGGATACTGTAATTTGTGGGCAAAGTATTAATCTTAGCTATCAAATCAATCCAAATGATAGCGATTCAATTACTTCTATGATGTGGACCAATGATACTGATGAGACTATTGGATACGGAGACAATATAAATATCATCACCTCCCAAAATATTCCTTATTCCGAAGAATATTATTTTATAAACGTTAATACTGAAAACAATTGCTTTACTGAAGACTCCATTCAAATAACCTTTCATCCTGTACCAATAATATATTCAAGCTATGAAGATTTATGTAATGGTTCTGAAGTTTCCATTTTAAACGATTTGAGCTGGAATGGCAATCCTAGTAATAATCCATCACTGAACTACATCTATAACATGGGAGATGGAAACATCATCAATAACACAAATAGTTCACTTGATTACTTCTATGAGAGTTCAGGAGTATACAATGTTCAAGTAGTAGTTAATTCATCTGCAGGGTGCCAAGACTCAACTATGATAGCAGTTATTGTTCAAGATATTCCAGAAGCGATCATTGAAATTGAAACCGAGTGTGTCATGAAGGCAAATTTCAATTCAATATTAGCATTAGGGAACTTTCAAATAAATTCTCAAACTTGGAACACACAGGGTTTAAATCCCGTGACAGCATCAAATTTTACTCAAGAATTTGAATCCTCGGGTAACTATAATGGAACGCTTAATATAACAAGTTTTAACAACTGTTCTTTTGATTTCCCATATTCCGTTTTCATAGAACAAGCTGTCGGAATTGAGGATTTAAATATTCCTAATGTGATTACTGCAAATGAGGACGGTATAAATGATTTATTAATAATAGATCCATTCTTTGAAGTTTGTCAATCCTACGAATTAAAAATCTATAATAGATGGGGAGCTTTGGTCTTTCAAAATACTACAGACAGCATTCCATTTCGTGGTCAAAACTTGAATAACGATGATTTATTACCTGGTATATATTTTTATAAGCTCACATCAGAGAATGCTGAAAAGCATGGATTCATAACCCTTATAAGATAATCGATAAAACCTTCTATTTTTGTAGTATGAAAAAAGTAGTTGTAGGTCTTTCAGGTGGAGTGGACTCAAGTGTTGCTGCTTACCTTCTTCAAAAAGAAGGTTATGAGGTAATTGCAATGTTTATGAAAAATTGGCACGATGAATCCGTTACAATTTCGGATGACTGTCCATGGATTGATGACTCAAATGATGCACTGATGGTTGCTGATGCACTTGGTATTCCATTTCAAGTCATAGACTTGAGCAAAGAATACAAAGAACGTATTGTTAATTATATGTTTGATGAATACGAGCAAGGAAGAACTCCTAACCCTGATGTATTATGTAATCGAGAAATAAAATTTGATGTTTTCCTTAAAGTAGCAATGGAATTAGGTGCCGATTATGTTGCCACAGGTCATTACTGCCAAAAAAAAATGAATGCGGACAATGAATATGATTTAATATCAGGAAGAGATCCTTCTAAAGACCAATCCTATTTTCTATGCCAAATTACACAGAAGCAACTAGCAAAGGCCCTTTTCCCTATTGGGAACTTACTCAAAAGTGAGGTCAGAGCAATTGCGAGTAAAATGAATTTAATTACTGCAGATAAAAAGGATTCTCAAGGACTTTGTTTTGTAGGAAAAATTAAGTTACCTGAATTTCTTCAGCAACAACTAAAATCTAAAGAAGGCAAAGTTATTGAAATCCCTGAAGACTTAAATCAATATAAAGATTATAAGAAATTGACCAATGATACATCTCATATTGAAGAGCTCTGCAAACCTTTTACTTATAAAAAATCAGATGGTATTGAAGTTAGTAAACATTCGGGGGCTCATTTTTATACAATTGGACAAAGAAAAGGACTTCACATTGGAGGTAGACCACAGCCAAGCTTTGTGATTGCTACAAATACAGAGGAAAATATTGTATACTCTGGACAAACAGACGCTCATCCTGGATTAAATAGGATTGCATTAAAAATAGAGTCAGGCAGTCAGAACTGGATTAGTCGCCATAGTCAACATGAGGAGATAGATTATGATTTTAGAATACGATATAGACAGTCTCTTCAGAAAGGTAAGTTGGTACAAAAAAAGGGATCTTGTTACGTGCTTTTCTATGAAAAGCAAAAAGGAATAAGTCCAGGCCAATTTGTTGCATGGTACGAGAAGGACGTTCTAGTCGGCTCTGGTATAATTGAAAATTAATTCATATTAATTGAAAATAACAAAGTGTCATTTTTGACACCTGCACGGCCTTTCAGTGTATCCATCAATGATGCTACCTCATGAATATCAATCGTACTATGAACACCTAACTCTTTATGCTTGGATAACTTTAGTTGTGCTTTCTTAACTCGATTTGTTCTTAAAGTTTGTACGTTACGTTTCATATCGATTTGTTTTCTGATTACTCTAACGCAAATACTGTTCCAAGGTTGCAATTTTAAAAAGTCAGATAGATTTATACTACTGATATTTAATATAAAGTGATGTAGTCGTATATTTGTCTATGAACCGAATTATATTCCTTCTTGCTCTGCTGTTGGCCAATAGCTGCGAGCACGACAAACCTAAGCAAGATAACTTTGATGCTAAAGGGATTAATTTAGAAACAACCCGAGATAAAGAACAATATGGTTTTCTTCTTGACAACTCCGCGTATTTTGTTGACTCAGTGGTTCGCTCCTACATTGAACTTTCAATACAAACACTTCCTAATGAAAATTACACTTATGAAATTTATCAGACATCACTAAACCCTGATCAAATTACCGACGCCATTATAAGTGTTAACAGGCTTACATATGCAAAAGAGAAGGCAGAAAGTTCGGGGTATCTTTCACAAGCGGAAGACGTTGGGTTCATGGGGCCTTTCAATTTATTTATATTTTACGACGGTGCATCTAACACTTTTACGATGCCCGTACCGGTGCCTTCTTCCCCACTGCTCCCACTCTCCATAAGCTTCGAAAACATATCTTCGAATAGATATAAAGATTTAGTTGTCGATTTTAGAATTCGAAATTCAAGTTATAAAGAGATTTATTTTCTATTTAACAATAAGCCTAGTAAAGTATTCCAATGGAAAAACTTTGATGGGCTTGGAACAAAAGAATCAGAAGCTTATAGATTTGAGTTTAATCCAGGTAATGGCCGAGTTCGAGATATTGTGGTATACAATGCACAAATTAAAGCACCAAAGACAGAAATAGACCCCTTTATCTACGAACCAGAAATTTTAAATTCCACAGAGTTACTGAAGAACTTCTTTTATATACCTGCGCAAGGCAAATATTTCTCGACTAAAAATGGCCTCGAAGAGTAATTATGAAATTGCGACCGGGTGCCGATATATTCGAGGCAAAGCTTCGGTAATTTCGATCTAAAACATTTTCACAAGCCAACTGTAAAGAAAAGTTATTTGAAAAGGCGTAGTTGATTCTTGTATTTAAGGTATACCAACTTGGCATACCCAACCCCTCCAGAGCAAAAGCATAATTATCTTCACCAAGAAGATTATAATCCGCATATCGCTTCCAAGCGGAATAATTCACAAAGGCCTCTGCAACACATCTTTTCTTCTGGTATTTGATGCTTACCTTCCCAAATAATGGTGGAATATGGTCTAGAGGATAGGGTACAGAATCTGTTAAAATACGTCCATAAGTATAATTTAACGTTGAATAAAGGGTAAGATATCGCCCTATTGACCCGCTAATCAAACCTTCAACACCACAAACAAAAGCCCTATTTGCATTGGTTGTAGTAATCACTTGACTGAAGGAGCCGTCATAAAAAACGGAATCAGCGCCCTCCATTGTTCCACCTTGAATCGTCAAAGCATTTGTTAAATAAGTCCCATAAAGATTTGTGGAGAAATTGATGTTTTTAAAAAAAAGAAATTCTGCTCCTAATTCTAAATTATATGAATACTCAGGTTTCAAATCTGGATTAGGAACGATAACTTTTCCTGGGACAGATTCAAATACCTTGGATACATCGTCCACATTTGGCGCCCGAAAACCTGTTGCAGTTGAAAACGTGAATCTAACTCCCTTTTTGGGCATATAAATCAATCCTAAATTCCCGTTGATCGAAGAATTTTGTTGGTTGATCGAATTAAACGGAAAAGGAAAAAAAGTTTGATCAATGAATAATGCATTGAGTCTGACATATGAAGCACGTACACCGCCATTTATAATCATCCTTTTATTCAGTTCCCAGGTATCCGTACAGTAAATTGCAAAAGATGACATATCAGATCCTCCATCGGGATAACGGGTATCAAGGACTGAATTTTCAAGCGTATATATTTTTGTCGAATAAGCTGTAGAACCAACAATATTGTGTGATATATCCAATCCATAATTCAGTTCATGCTTACCTTCTCTTTCTATATAAATGGAATCCCCATTTTCTTCAAACTGAATTAAATCCTTAGAGAAATCTATATTTAATGTAAAAATATCTAAATCCTCTATTCTACTTTTCAAGTGGTCATCTCGGAATCTCCTTACCATTCTGCTCTCCGTAATCGCCTGATAGGCTGCAATAAACTTTACATTGTCATACCATTTATTAGACTTAGAATGCTCGAGAGTATAAGACGACAGGAACCTATATTGCGGTCCATAATACCATTCAGCATATTTAGCGACCCCATTTTCGAGTTGTGTAAGGCGGTCATATCTATCAATATCACTGGAATTTGAAAGCTGCAAATTCAGCTTATGCGTTAAATACGCATTCTGCTTAAACATAAACTTTTGTAACAAGTCAAGTTGCTGATACGCAGAACCTAACTGTAGGTTTGGGTCGGTATTGCTCACCATTGTATCCAAATAATCAACTTGGGTTACGTACCAATTTCGAGCCCCAAAACCCTGGGTTAAATCAGACCTATTCGCTCCTTGTCGTAAATTACCAAAATCAGAAAAAGTAACAGAACTTAAAGAACCCAACTTCTTATTGGCAATAGATATATGTGCGTTTGTTGCAAAGCCATTTGCGGCCGTAAAATATCTTGTATATGCATCCCCGATTATAAGCGGTTTTTCTTTATGGCTGAGTTTCGGGTCTTTTGTGGTAAAACTCATCACCCCTCCTATTGCATCAGAACCATAAACAACTGATCCGGGACCAAATAAGACCTCTACCCTATTCATAATAGAATTATCTAGCGTAATGATATTCTGCAAATGGCCACCTCTATATATTGCGTTATTCATGCGTACACCATCAACAACCATTAAAACCTTATTAGTTTCAAACCCTCTAATAATTGGACTCCCTCCTCCTAATTGACTCTTCTGAACAAAAACATTTCCTGTAGCACCGATCAAATCTGCCATCGATGATTGGTTTTGATTTTTAATTTCTTCACTTTTAATTACACGTATTTTTTGTATTACATCACGTTTTTTCTCAGAAATTCGATTTGCGGAAACGACCGTTTCATCAAGTGTATTTACATTTGATATTAAATACATCTTAAAATCTGCTTTTTCTAAAGCAGTAAAATCACATTTCGCAAGAATATAGTTTTCATGAAGAAATACTATACCAAAATCAGAATACGATTCGTTATTAAATAAATCCGTAGAAAATCTACCTTTTTTATTCGTGAAATATTGTTCCAACCCAGCTCTACCAATTGTAGTTTTCTCTTGTCTAATTGGGTCCATGACATTGGAACCCGAATATTCAATTATTACCTGAACATCATGAATAGGAAAACCCGAAGTCTCATCTAAAACGGTGATTTTTTGTTGTGCAAAAAACACGCTAGTAAAAGAGAGTGAAATACCAACTAGAAAAGCCTTAAAAGAATCCCGTATCACACTGCAAATTTATTACTTTTATAGGGTACATTACAAAATATGAGCCATAGATTTAAATCCTCCAAAACGTACAGATATTTCTCTATTTCAGCAAAGGAAGATCCTAAGAATCTACTCATAGTAATGCATGGCTATGGTCAGCTTGCTAAATACTTTATTAGAAAATTCAATGCCTGCCCCAAAGACTTCACAGTTCTCGCTCCTGAAGGACCACATCGGTTTTATAAAAATGGGTATTCAGGACGCGTAGGCGCCTCTTGGATGACGAAGGAGGCACGTCAGGATGACATTGGCGATAATCTGAATTGGCTCACAGCATGGCTCGCAGCACATTTAGAAGAAAACACTTACAAAAAGATTATACTACTTGGGTTTTCACAAGGAGGAGCTACTGCTGCAAGATGGTATTATCGTCAACCAAAATTATTTAGTCATTTTATCCTTTGGGCATCTGTATTTCCGCCTGATATTGAAAAGCCAAATACCGAAGTGAGGCAAAGCTATTTTATCGTTGGCGATAAAGATGAGTTCTTGACCTCTGAAAATCTAAAAAAGGAACTTCTTATCTATCAAAAACTGGGATTCAAGACCATGCATTTTAAAGGTAATCACGACATTGAACCTACAATACTAAATAGTCTTTTAAATAGCTTTTAAGCTGATTTACAATCACTCTTCGGTTTTCGCTACAATCGCAGCTACTGTGGCATCACTTGACACATTAATGACTGTCCTGCACATATCTAGGATTCTATCAATTGGATAGATGATAACGATCCACATTGGGTTTAACCCGACAGAATTGAGCACAAACATCAGCATGATTAAACCAGCACTGGGGACTGCGGCAGAACCAATAGAGGCAAGTGTTGTCGTAGCTACAATACCTATTTGCTGAGACATGGATAAATCTACTCCATGAAATTGAGCAAGAAAAATAACAGCAACCGCCTGGTAAAGAGAAGTCCCATCCATATTTACGGTAGCACCTATCGGCAAAACAAAATCACTGACCTTCTTGGGTACTTTTAATCCTTCCTGCACACATTTAATTGTAACGGGAAGCGTGGCCGCACTTGAACTTGTCGAAAACGCAAGAAACTGAGCAGGACTCATTTTTTGATAAAACGTGCGGTAACCAAATTTAACACCGAATATACGTTGAAGCAAAGGGTAAAAAACAAAAAGTAAAAGCGCCAAACCTAAAACGACAACAAGAGAATATAATCCAAGCGTTTGAAATAGGGTAAAAAGTTCCGCTGGTGTATTAGCTATTTTGGCTAAAACACCCGCCATTAAACAAAAAACAAAAAATGGAGAAAGGGCCATTATCATATTTACCATCTTTATAAATACATCACCCATTGCATTAAAAAACCGGTGGACTTGCTTAGAACCTTCTGTTTGTAATAATGATAATGCAATACCAAAAAATAGTGCGAAAAAAATCACTTGTAACATAAGTTTACTACTTGAAAAAGCAGCAACTAGGTTTTCAGGAACCATATCAACTAAAGGTTGAAGTGGGCCTGTCTTTCTATCCTTTGAATTCTCATTTTTACTCATCATACTCTGATAGTCAGAAGAACTTTTCTCTTCATCTAATGAAGCCTCAATCTTCTTGACGATCATAGGATCTGCAGTCTTAAGAAGATTACGACCATCTTTAACTGCAACACCCTCGGATTGTGCCCAGATCTCGTATCGCAAGCGATTCGAATCTTCCAATGAATTATGACCTGGCTGTATTACATTGACTAATAAAAGACCCAAGGTCACGGAGGCAACCGTTGTAACCAAATATAAGCCCAAAGTTTTGGCACCAATACGACCCAATTGACGTACATCCCCTAAACCCGCTACACCACCTACAATTGAAAATAAAACTAAAGGAATAGCGATAAATTTAAGACAGTTAATAAAAATCACACCAAATGGATCAATAAAGTCAATCGTAAACTTATTTAAACCAACAGATCCCGAAAACAGTGCCCATAGTACACCTAAAAACATTCCAATTAATATTTTCCAGTGCAGCGCTAAATTTTTCATAATTTGATTTTTACAAAAGTACAATTAAACACGAAATTGATTTGATTAGGCACACGGTAGTTTCGTATATTTGAATACAAATAAACCCTATGGCAGTATCTTCAAAAGAAATAGAATTCAATTTTAACGAAGATCAAATGCGCTTAAAAATACGTGCACTTGAACAAAACCTTGAAAAAGTATACCTCGGTGGAGGTCAAAAAAAAATTGACAAACTTCATAAAGCTGGTAAACTCACTGCTCGCGAAAGAATTAAGCTTTTACTTGATAAAGGATGTGAAATTCAAGAAATTGGAGCATTTGCAGGGCATGGTATGTATGAGGAATATGGTGGCTGTCCATCAGGTGGTGTTGTAGTCGTTATTGGCTTGGTTAGTAGCAGAAGATGTGTAATCGTTGCAAATGACGCGACAGTTAAAGCTGGTGCTTGGTTTCCGATTACAGGAAAGAAAAATCTTAGAGCGCAAGAAATTGCTATGGAGAACCACCTCCCTATAATATATCTCGTAGATAGCGCGGGAGTGTTTTTACCAATACAAGAAGAAATCTTTGCTGATAAAGAGCACTTTGGACGTGTTTTTAGAAATAACGCGAAAATGAGTGCTCAAGGCATTGTTCAGATAGCGGCAGTTATGGGTAGCTGTGTTGCAGGAGGTGCATACCTTCCCATTATGTCTGACGAATCTCTTATAGTTAATAAAACGGGTACTATATTTCTTGCTGGCTCTTATCTTGTGAAAGCTGCTATTGGTGAAAATATTGATAACGAGACGCTAGGTGGTGCTGCAACGCATACTGAAATATCAGGTGTATGCGATTATAAAGTTGAGACAGACAAGGAATGTCTTGCTACAATACGTGAACTTGTAGATAAAATTGGTGCTCCTGACTCTGCAGGTTTTGACCGAAAAAAAACTATTGAACCAAAAGAAGCATTAAAGAAAGTATATGGTTTACTTCCAGCTGAACGCTCAAAACCATATAATAGCAGAGCTATACTCAAATGCCTCGTTGATGAATCAAAATTCACTGAGTATAAAGTAGGCTTTGGAAAAACAATGATCACTGCATATGCGAGGATTGATGGCTGGAGTGTGGGTATTATTATGAATAACCGCGAATTGGTAAAAAACGGTAAGGGTGAAATGCAATTTGGGGGAGTCATCTATTCAGATGCAGCTGACAAGGCAGCACGATTTATAATGAATTGTAATCAGAAAAACATTCCTCTGGTCTTTATTCATGACGTCACTGGATTCATGGTAGGCTCTAAGAGTGAGCATCAAGGAATTATAAAAGATGGTGCTAAAATGGTTAACGCCATGGCGAACTCAGTTGTTCCAAAATTCTCAATCATTATTGGAAATTCATATGGAGCAGGAAACTATGCGATGTGCGGTAAAGCATATGATCCAAGACTCATTGTTGGCTGGCCTACGGCTGAAATAGCAGTCATGAGCGGCGGCGCAGCTGCTAAAACATTACTGCAGATTGAAATGTCCTCTTTGAAAGCTAAAGGAGAAAAAATTACCGCAGCAAAGGAGAAAGAATTGTTTGACAAGATCAAGAATAAATACGACGAGCAAATATCGCCTTATTATACCTCGAGTAGATTATGGATTGATGCTATTATTGATCCGGTTGAGACAAGAAAAGTAATATCAATAGGCATTGATGCAGCTAATCACAAAAAAGCAGTAGAAAAGTATAATGTAGGAGTAATTCAAACGTAATTAATCAGCGCTTGACTTCCCATTGAAATAATGGGTATATCCAAATCCCACGACTAAAAAAGAAGCTGTTTTATCAAACTCAACAGGATCGTAACCCGCATCGCCTTCAACACCTATATCACTAGGTTTAAAACCAAAACCATAAAAAGGATAAGCAATAGTCAGGCGGTATGAGTTCGCATCATTAGTTGACAAAACCAGTCCAATATTTGGTTCGACATATGGAGATTGAATAACATTTAATCGAATACCTTCCTCAAACAAGGCATCCGTTTTTATCATTGAATGCATGTAACCAAACTTTACTCCTATATCCGTGGCAAATCTTTCACCCCAAAACTTTTCGTGTCCAATTTTTAAAAACCCTCCCAAAGCATGCATACCTCCGTATATTGCAGAAGGAACACTAAATTCGTTCACCGCAAAATACGAGTAATGTGCACCTACACCAAAAGCCAATCCGCTATTTAGAGTGTATTGGTATGATGGTGAAACGGTAACCAAACCTTGCATGAAGTCCTTGAAAGGAGCGTTAACAAATGAATTTGGTAAACCAATCTCAAAAGTAAAAGAATCATCAATATCCATTCCTTGTGCACTAACGTACAAAGGCATAATACTTATACCGAAAAAAGAAATGAAAAGAAAAAATCTTGATATCCTCACTGTTTCAAAACGTTATTGATTCTTATTTATTGCTGTTAATCATTGTAACAATCTGGAAATCACAAAACCCTTCGTTTAAAATCATCACTATAATTGTTTACCGTGAAATTCTTTCGTCAAATTTATATAACGCTGTGTATAGGTATTATCATCATTCCTAACTGTCAGTACCTGTTTTCTCGGGGTAGTTTCTTTTTTTGATAAACAGATTACGATACGAGAATTTGGTTTTGATAACTTTGCATGAATCGTGGTCATTGAATAAATATATAAACCGTATTGTTCAGCACATTTCGTTATTAAATCCAAATGTCCATAGGGTAGAATTAGCCAAAAACGACCATTGACGGAAAGTAAACGCTGTGCACAAGTAATAATATTAATAAATAACGCTTTTGAAATATGCTTTGTTTGCCTATTCACTTTATTTATCTTGTCGGAACGCTCGAAATAGAAAGGTGGATTACTTACAATAAGATCGTAGGAACCCATGAAGGAATAGGCTAGATAGTCACCAAGAATCGCATTCAAATTCTCAGGCCAAGCAGAATTACTAAAGTTCTCTTTACAATCTTGATGAGACGGTAAATCCATTTCGATAGCATCAACTGATATATTAGGGTATTGTTGGCAGGTCATTAGTGAAAGCACACCACTCCCAGCCCCTAAATCCAAACATCTTTTTGGGGTATCAGCATCTAAAAGTGCACCGAGAAGCATACTATCCGTACCCACTTTAAATGCAGACCTTTCTTGTTTCACTGTAAAATATTTGAACGCGAAGTTTTTTGACACTAGTACGCTTTAGCAAAAAGGACTCTACCTGAGGATTGGCTCCCCGTATATATGCAACTTCCCTCTTCTGGAGTTTGACTTAAAGGAATACATCGTATTGTAGCCTGTGTTTCTTCTTTTATTTTATTCTCTGTTTCAGATGTCCCATCCCAATGCGCAGAGACAAAACCACCCTTATTTATCAGTTTTTTAAATGATTCATAATCATTAGCCTCAGCAGTATTCTCGGCTCTAAAGGACTTTGCCCTATCCAATAAACCATTTTGAATTTCTTCAAGGAGCTTTTCTACGATAGCATCAACACCCTTAAATTGAACAATTTCTTTAGATTTTGTATCTCGCCGTGCGATTTCAATTTTATCACTTTCTATATCTCTAGGCCCCATGGCTAACCTTATTGGAACACCTTTAGTTTCATATTCAGAAAACTTCCATCCGGGTCGTCTATTGTCATCATCATCATATTTAAATGATATGCCACGTGCCTTGAATGCCTTTGCTAATGACTCAAACTTCTCTGATATGCCTTGTAGGTCTTCAGGACTTCTGTATATCGGGATACCAACAACTTGAATTGGCGCTAATAATGGAGGAAGCACAAGCCCCTCATCATCAGAATGACTCATAATTAAGGCGCCCATAAGACGGGTTGAAACTCCCCATGAGGTCGCCCATACATGTTCAAGCTTACCTTCCTTATCCGCATATTTGACATCAAAGGCTTTGGCGAAATTCTGGCCAAGAAAATGTGAAGTCCCTGCCTGTAAAGCCTTACCATCCTGCATTAAGGCCTCAATGCATAGTGTATCTTCAGCACCTGCAAATCGCTCAGAAGCTGTCTTTCGTCCCTTAATTACTGGCATCGCCATATATTGTTCAGCAAAATCTGCGTAAACCTCTAACATTTTTGAAGTCTCTTCCTGGGCTTCTTGCGCTGTTGCATGAGCCGTATGACCTTCTTGCCATAAAAATTCTGCAGTTCTCAAAAACAACCTTGTCCTCATCTCCCAACGAACAACATTAGCCCATTGATTAATAAGAATAGGCAAATCCCTGTAGGATTGAATCCAGTTTCTGTAAGAATTCCATATTATAGTTTCTGATGTCGGTCGAACAATTAGTTCTTCCTCAAGCTTCGCCTTAGGGTCAACGACTACGCCACTTCCATCCTCAGCATTTTTAAGTCTATAATGTGTCACTACGGCACATTCCTTAGCGAACCCCTCAACGTGACTAGCCTCTTTGCTTAAGTATGATTTAGGAATAAATAACGGGAAATACGCGTTAGAATGACCTGTTTCTTTGAATTTTTGATCCAAAACCTCTTTCATACGTTCCCATATAGCGAAACCGTACGGCTTTATAATCATACACCCTCTAACATCGGAATGTTCGGCTAAATCAGCTCTTTGAACCAACTCATTGTACCACTTAGAATAATCTTGCGCCCTTGTTGTATGCTTGCTTCCCATAATTTATTTTCTATCGCAAATTTAGACAAACGATTCAATTATTACACCACAATTTAAAGATCCATTAAGGAATCATTTTGTTGTCAATTAGCGCATTGATATATTGCTGATAAATCGCCTTGATTTTAAGCGCTAAATTCCGGTTCTGTTCCGGTATATCTTCTTTTATTTCACTCCAAATGAATGGCTTTATATTTGGCCCCATAGAAACGATATTATTGTTGTAAAAAGACATATTTGGAGCCCTGTTCTCACTAAAATAAGAGCTGCCAACTGAAAAATAAGATGTGTTTACGCCCAATAAATCAATAATTGTTGGCATGATATCTATTTGCTGAAGCGTCTCATCGCTCTTAATTATTGGTAGCTTTCCAGATGCATGGTAAAATGCAATTGGAATTTTAAAAGACCATTCTAAATTACCGCGATCTTTTCTTTTTGTTGGCCCAACATGGTCCGCGCAGAAGACAAACAGGGTGTTCTCGAACCATTTTTGTCGTTTTGCCTTTTCCCAAAAATCTTTGAAGGCATAATCTGCATAGTTCAATGATTCGCAAATCGGATCAACGCCAGCTCTTAAAGGTCTATTAAAATCTTGAGGAATAGTGTACGGATGGTGAGAAGAGAATGTGAAAATGGTAGATAAAAAAGGTTCTTTCATTCCGTTCATTTTATCAATAGACCAAGGAAGAAAATGATGGTCAGGGATACCCCAAGTGCCATCGAAATGAGCATCATCCCCATACTCGGTTCTTCCATAGTACCGATCAAAACCGGCCGCAGCAGCGTAAGAATCAAAACGCATAGAACCATTTGTAGTACCATGAAAAAACGCTGAACTGTAACCAAATTCGCTTAGGATATTTGGCAATGAATTGTATTGATTCAAATTATAACTGGATAAAATAAAGGATTCTTTCATCCATGAGGGAATAGAAGCAATTATTGCAGGTACCGCATCCATTGAAGATTGACCATTAGAAACAGCATGTTCGAAATACATACTCTGCATTAAAACAGAATCAAAGTAAGGCGTGAAACTTTCTTTGTTATTTGGCCCCACATACATCGAACCAAAACTTTCAAAAATAATTAAAACCACATTGTTTTTTGGAGTTAAAAGCCCTAATTCATTTGTTACCTGAACAGGGTTAAATATTTGTTTCGCCCGTTGATTTGAAAAATATTTTTTTCGTTGTAATTCATTATAATTAATGGTTTTTAAAATTGTAAATGCTGAATTCAAAGCTGCAGGAGCGTTTTTGACATCTGTATACTTTGTGACCTCAAGGATGTCGATAGGCTTCAACTGAAATCCACCACGTCCAGTTATAATGGAAGCAAAAAGAATCATTAAAAATAAGGACCAAGAATACCAAGGCTTCATTTTGAATTTTAAAAATTTGGACTTAAAAAAAAGATAGAAGATAAAAACTAGCGAAAGGATAAAAAGTAAAATAAGCCACCAGAACTCCATCATATACTCAACAGCCAATCCTCCCGCTTCGTTTTCACTAAACAAAAACTTAAAGTAATTGTAGCTCACTCTTTTTCGCGTAAATGAAAAAAAGGCAACGTCCCAAGCATTTAAAAAGAAAATCAACACCGTGACTGGTAGATAGCATATGATGCGCGCTATTTTCCTATATCCCTCAACAAAATCAGGTAATGGCAAAGTACAGACAATGATAAATGGCAAATAAAAAAATGAGAGGGTAATTAAATCAAACCATGAACCTACTAAAAAATCTGAAAAACCAAAATCTGGAAAGAATGAACTGTTATTTGAAACAAAAACGAGCCTATACAGAAACATGAATAACCATACAATACCCAGATGAATACCTAAATTTGAATATTGATTTCGTGGCTTATTAAAAAGCATAAAACTAATAATCTAGTAGTGCGTCTACCGCAGCTTTGAATCGCTCTTGGGGTAGGAATATAGATTCTATTGTCGCAGCGAAAGGCACAGGAGAATTTAATGACCCAATGCGACGAACAGGAGCATCAAGAGACTCAAAACAATGTTCTGTAATCAGCGCCGTTAACTCAGCTCCTATTCCGCCCGTTATACAATCTTCGTGTAAAACGATCACGCGACCAGTTTTTCGAACACTCGTATAAACAGTTTCAGTATCCAGAGGAATAAGCGACCTCAGATCAATTATATCTGCATGAATATCGCTTCTTTGTGCCATTTCCTCCTTTGCCCAATGAACACCAAGTCCATAAGTCACAACCGTTAAATCATGGCCTGTTGTAACAAGACTGGCCCTGCCAATTTCGGTAGTATAATAATCTTCTGAAACCTCGCCCTTCAAACTTCTATAGAGGTATTTATGTTCAAAAAATAAAACTGGATTCGGGTCTTCTATAGCCGCATTTAATAGCCCTTTTGCATCTTTGGGGTTTGAAGGGTATAGAATCTTTAATCCTGGTGTATGAAAAAACCATGCTTCATTACTTTGAGAATGAAACGGACCAGCAGCGGTTCCTGCACCAGTTGGCATTCTAATAACGACGTCGGCATTTTGGCCCCATCTCCAGTGAATCTTTGCGAGATTATTAATAATTTGATTAAATCCACAGGTTACGAAATCCGCAAACTGCATCTCAACCATTGCTTTCATACCGCTTATTGATAAACCGAGTCCAGCGCCAACTATCGCTGATTCGCACAAGGGAGTGTTTCGAACACGTCCTTTACCATATTTATCAAGCAACCCTTCTGTTACTTTAAAAGCCCCACCATATTCTGCAATATCTTGACCCATAAGAACCAATTCAGGGAACTTATTCATGGATTGATCTAGACCTTCTTGAATCGCATCAATAAATCGAATTTCACGTTGAGTTCCAGATTCATTTACCAGCTCTTGATGATGAGGGGCAAACACGTCTGCCTCCTCTGAAGCAATATCAGAAGTTATCAAAGGCTCGCTCTGAGCTGTTTCAAATGAGGATTGAATAAGTACTTTTAACTCCTCTTTATATTCATTTTCAATCGTATCAGTCAGAATCTCTTTTTCCTTTAAAAAGACTTCATAATTCAAAATCGGGTCCTTTAAGGACCATTCATCTTGAATTCCTTCAGGATAATACTTGGTTCCTGATGATTCTTCATGGCCTCGAATTCTAAACGTCATCGCTTCTAAAAGAATAGGTTTAGGATTTGTACGCATTTCATTCGCAATATTTCTTACGGTGCGGATAACATCCAATATATTATTACCATCCATTTGAATGGCCTCCATACCGTAACCAACACCTTTGTCAATGAACTGCTTGCATTTGAACTGTTCCTCAGACGGTGTGGATAACCCCCAACTATTGTTCTCAACGCAAAATATAACAGGTAAATTCCATACTGCTGCCACATTCAACGATTCATGAAAATCACCTTCCGACGCTCCTCCATCTCCAGTGAATACCAATGTAGAACACTTATTGTCTTTGAGCACGTTAGCAAGAGCTATACCATCTGCAATACCAAGTTGTGGACCTAGATGGGAAATCATTCCAATTATCTTATGCTCTTGGGTACCAAAATGAAAAGACCGATCACGGCCTTTTGTAAACCCATTTAACTTCCCTTGAAATTGAGAAAAAAGTCTATTTAATGGAACGTTCCTAGTCGTAAAAACACCAAGGTTTCTATGCATCGGGAGGATGTATTCATCAGAATTCATAGCCAGTGTGGTTCCAACAGATATTGCTTCTTGTCCCCAACCCGAAAACCATTTGGTTATTTTACCTTGACGTAAAAGCACCAACATCTTTTCCTCGATCATACGAGGTTTTAAAAGGGATTTATAGATAGATAGTAGCTCAACGTTCGAAAAACCCTGGGTGTCGTAAGAGGTGACTCTTTTCATTTTTAATGGCTATTAAGTAGTTTTAAATGCCGAAAGTTAAACCTTCATACCTCCTACTACTCTTTCTTTACGTTTGTTCTTTTGTAAACGCTTACGCGAAACTAAAATATAAGAAGATCGAGCAGACCCTCTCATCATATCTACTTTAAACTTTTTATTTCCATACATAAGTTCAGGACCACTTGACGTACTCCAATCTGCAACAAAATAGTAACGATCCCGTGGCTTATTAGATTTCGATTTGAAAGAAACAAACTTGTTTTCTCCTAATTCAAAACGAATTTTAACTTCCTGATTTGAACCAAAGCCTTCAAAAATACATTTTGAGTTAGCTGGTATAATTATCGATTCTTTTTCACTCGTAGAACTTGAAACAAGTGTACCTTGATCATCAGTTGTGGTTTCGCTAGACGAAGTGCCTATTTGTTCTAGTATAATTGTTGAAGATGTAAAAAACTGAACCTTTCTCATCTTTTCTTCAGAATCCAAACCAAATTCGGTTTTGACTTCATTCGTAAATGGAACCTTCACTGCACATGAGGAAAGAACTAAAATAAATACTGTAATACCTAATAATTTTTTCATAACCATACCTCAAATTTAATTTTTTTTAAGTGAAGAAAACATCAAGCGAATATAGTAACTTTAAATATTTAATTCCTATGAAAGATATATTCTTTGGTGCTATTTTTCTTTTAATCTTTTTCTCTTGTTCAGAGGAAAAACCTAATGATGCACTATCATACAATGATATAGGGACAACTTCAGGTTTAGAATCAAAAACTGAGCCAGAAAAAATTTTAATTCAGGATTCCTTAACTATTGATTTCAACTCTGATTTGTTTCAAAACATTAGCGGACTTAAAGTTGACTCTCTCAAGCCTCTATCTACGAAAAGCATCATTGATCGTGGACAACATTCAAGCTCCAATAAAACAAAAGTTTTTATTGAAGATTCCAGCTTTGAATACAAAGAATGGCTTTTTCAAGATGAGGTAGACTTAAAAAATGCATTTTATAATTTAATAGACTGTTTTGGGAATAATTGTGAATCAATTGACCTGTACGATACCACTTTTATGGCTAAGACTTACCATTTGGTGTATGTATCTCAGAAGTCTATTCACTGGGTATCTGCTACTCAAAATCAAAAACGAATGAACTGGACACTTTATTTAAAAAAGCAACACCCTGCTCCAAAATTCAATTTTGTTTTTGAAATACGCATTGACGAACCTATCGAATGGTTTGAAGATAATGAAAATAGTCTTCAATCTAAAATTGACATAAATGATTAAAATTTTAAATAGAGGCTTTATATCCGTGAAGCCAAAGACTTTATTTTACAAAGAGGCAGAAAAAGAACTTCAAGAGAAATTGATATATATCTCCGACCCCGAGGCCACAATTTATCTCATTGAGGAGAATTTTTGGGACAATGAAAGTGTCCTCAAAAAAAATTACAAGAAAATTCTTGAATGTGAGAAAAGACAATTAAGCCCATCAAAAAAACTTGAACTGACAGAAATAAAGATGGACTGCCTTAATGACTTTTTCACATTTAGTTTTGGCAATTTGGTTGTTGATAATGAACAAAATGGTATTTCGATAACTAAAGACGACTTATCAGATTAGCATTGTAGTACTCAGGAAGATGTGAGACTTCCTCACCAATCCAAGAGGGTTTTTCATATGTAGCTTCTTCGGTTTCAAGCTCTACCTCCGCGATTATTAAACCAGAAAGCCCATCTTCAAAAACATCAACCTCCCAAAGGGTATTTTTAAACCTAATTTCAAACCGCTTTTTTTTCAGCACTTTTAACTGAAAGATTTCAAGCATTGATAAGGCTTGACTCACTGGGATTTCAAATTCAAATTCAGCTCGTGTCACCCCCTTAGTTTCCCCCTTTATGGTTAAGAAAGCCTTAGTATCCTTAATACGAATACGCACTGTTTTCTCTTTGCTATTGACAAGGTATGCTTGACTAATTGTAACACAAGAGGATTCGAGCACCTCGTCCCACTTGTCTTTAACCACTAAAAACTTTCTTTCTATCTCAAGCATGAATACTATTTGTTTTTATTTAAAATGATTCTTAAACGAAAATAATTATTTTTTGAGATTTATCAGTTGAAATAACGGACTTGTGTTGATTGGTTAAAGAACTTGTTATTTTTGTAGTATGCGTGGCTTTCGATCAAGAACCCCGAGATGGGTTATTGTCTTTTTAGATCTATTAATAAATGTGTTTGCGCTCTTCTTTGCGTACGTCATAAGATTTGACCTAGACTCTCAATCTGAGCTAATTAAAGAAGAGTGGCTATTACTCAAAGATTATTTGTGGATTTTTCTCATTGTTAAACTCGTTGTATTCTATCTTTTTAAAATTCACAAGGGACTTGTGCGGTACACATCAACCCACGATTTGAATCGAATCTTCATTGCAGTATCCAGTTGCACACTGATTTTTGCAGGGATCGGTTTGATTCGCTATAATTTTATTGACGCTTTCTATTTAATTCCTACTTCGGTTTTAATTGTTGAGTTTTTAGCAAGTTTTGCTTTCACAGTCGGTAGCAGATTTATTATAAAATTGATTTATCTGGAATCCCAAAAGAACAAGAATGAAATCGAGAAAGTAATCGTCTATGGTGCTGGCATATCGGGCTTGATAACAAAAAGAACCATTGAAAATGACACAAAAAGTTCGTTGCAAATTATTGGCTTCATTGATGACAACCGCAAGTTATGGGGCACTCGAATGGAAGGGAAGAATATCTACAGCCCAAAAAATCTCACTGCGCTACATAAAAAAAAAAAAATTGATACCATCATTATTGCCATTCAAAACCCAAAGCCAGAGCGACGGAAAGCCCTTTTAGATGAGTGTATTTCTTTAAACATCAAGGTCCAAAAGGTTCCAGACCCGAAAAGCTGGATTAATGGCGAATTTACATCCAAGCAATTTGTAAAAGCAAAAATTGAAGACCTCTTAGGAAGAGAAGAAATAAAACTTAATATTGCGAAAATAGAAGCAAACCTTAAGGGCAAAAAGATTCTTATTACAGGTGCTGCAGGAAGTATTGGAAGTGGACTTGTAAAGCAAATTGCCAATTTTGAACCCGCCCTATTAATTCTTTTCGATCAGGCTGAATCCGGTCTTTATGATCTTCAGTGGGAAATCAAAGATGAAACGCCAAATGTTAAATTTGAAATTGTAATCGGTGACGTTACACATAGGAAAAGAGTTGAAAATTTAATCCGAAGTTTTTCACCTGAAGTCGTTTTTCATGCTGCCGCATATAAACATGTACCATTGATGGAGCTTAACCCATCTGAAGCAGTGAAAACCAATATTTTAGGTTCTAGAATATTGATTGACATTTGTGACGAATTTAAAGTGAAGAAATTTGTTTTTATATCTACAGATAAAGCAGTAAACCCTACCAATGTAATGGGCGCAACCAAAAGAGTAGCGGAAATATATGCCCAAGAAAAAAACTTAAACAGCGATACGCAATTTATCACGACGAGGTTTGGAAATGTACTAGGCTCGAATGGTTCTGTAATCCCCCTGTTTCAAAGGCAAATTGAGAATGGAGGGCCAATAACCATAACAGATAATAGAATCACAAGATTCTTCATGTCTATACCTGAGGCTTGTCAACTTGTTCTTGAGGCTAGCGTAATGGGTAATGGTGGCGAAATCTATGTCTTTGACATGGGGGACTCCGTAAAGATTATTGATTTAGCCAAAAAAATGATTTCGTTAAGTGGTATGACTATTGATAAAGACATACAAATTAAAGTTACAGGATTAAGACCAGGTGAAAAACTTTACGAGGAGCTTCTTGCAAATGAAGAAAACACCGTTCCCACACACCACAAAAAAATCCTCATCGCCAAGACACAAGTAAAAGAAATGAAAGAATCTAAAATAAATGCACTCATTGATTTAATCGATGCGCAAAAAAATGATGAACTTGTAGCCCTCATAAAATCAATAGTACCAGAATATTTAAGTCAAAATTCAAGCTTTGAAAAACTAGACAAACATGATTAAACCTGTTAAGCTTCAAATCCGTTTTTCAGACATCGATTCTATGGGACATGTTAATAACGCCGTTTATTTAAGTTACTTCGAATATACGCGTGTCTACTATTTCAAGGCGCTGCTTTCTAAAGCATGGGATTGGGAAAGCAATGGAATTATTCTTGCACATACTGAAGTTAGTTTTCTGAGCCCTCTATTACTAAATGACCATGCTAACGTTGAGATGCGGATTGGTCAAATAGGCACGAAAAGTTTTACGCTGCATTACATCATTCGCGTAAAGAATAAAATCCTAACAAAAGGAGCCTCTACGCTCGTTTGTTACAACTCGAAAAAACAAGAGTCCATTGTAATACCCTTACAAATGAAGGAGGCTCTCGCCAAATTAGCACCTATTTAAAAATGAAGTTATTTGTGTTTTTTCTTTTTTTTGGCTTTGTATTATTTACGTCACAATCTTGTTTTTCACAAAAAACCCCGTGTTATAAAAAAAAGAAAATCTGCAATTTCCAATACCTTACCAATTGTTACGAAAAAGTTGCCTTTGACAGTGTGACACAACTTTATTTCTCACGTCAAAATTTTGGAGTTCCCTTTGATGGCTCTTGTGCTACGTGCCATAGAAATGGAGTAGTTGAACAGGAAATAACAATTGTAGAAGGAAGAAGAAATGGCACAGACACCTCGTATTACCCAAGTGGTTGTCCTTTTTCAAGCCAAAGCTTTTTACTCGGCAAACCTCATGGAATCAGTAAAACTTACTTTGACAGTACAAATCGTGTAAAAAGTATTATCGAACATTACATGGGAAGTGTTAGTGGTGCTTTCATTACATTTGATTTCAATGGTGACACGCTGAAACTTCAAGAATATGAAGCAAATCTTCCCAATGGGGTCAAAAAGGAATACTATACAGCATCTGTGTTAAAAAAAATAACACATTACAAGATGGGACTATTACACGGCTGTCAAACCAAATACAGTGAAAACGGAAATAAAAAATTGGCTATTTCTTATTTTGAAGGCAAGAAGGACAATGTTTGGACCTATTATTTCGATAATCAAGAGATTGCCCGAATAGAAGGATGGGATAAAGGTATTAAGGAAGGTTCATTCATTACTTATAACGCAACTGGAACTATAATTAATGAGAAGTATTATAAAAAAGGAAAGCCAATTGGCATACACAAAGAATTTTACCTAGACGGTAGAGAAAAACACACCAAGTTTTATTCTAAGAAAGGAGTAATTGAAGAAGAATATGCCTTTGACGACTATGGCGTAAAACAAATCATAAAGCAACGTGAAACTAAAGCTATGAGAAAGAAAAAAAGAAAAGGCAAGGAAGAAGACAACAGCCTAATGAACTAAACGAGTCCAGTAAGCATTCCTATTCCGATCGTAAAAAGAAAAAAAGCGACTACCCATCTTATATTTTTTACTTTTCGCTTCACAAATATATGTTTCCCAAGATATGAGCCTATGAAGGCAAAAAAACAAGCCAATAGAATATTCAGCTTGTTATCAATTATACTATTTGTTTCTGCACTTAAATAGATCGGTATTCTAACGGCATCTATTAAAAGAGACATACAAACAGAAGTAGCAATAAAAACCTCTGCTTTAATCCCTGACTTTGACAAAAAGGCCGCTCTTAGTGCACCCTGGTGACCAGAAATACCTCCAAAAAAACCGCTAAGAAAACCACCAACAGGAAAATGAACCTTCCCGAAGGATATTTTTTTTAGTAAGGGTAGGAAATCTAAGATGGCAAATAATATCATAAGTAGACCAACAATAAAAGCGAGCAACGTGACTGGCTTAGCACCTAAAAAAATGCAGGTATTATAAATGACCATTTCTTCACCCATTAATTTTTGAAAAGAAGCACCGATAAGTGCACCAAAAACGGCAGTAATTCCAAAAGAAAGCAAAACCCTCTTGTCGATAAAGTGACGAATTAAAACAAACTTGATTGCATTATTGGAAATGTGAACCAAGGCTGTTGATAGGATAGCAAGCTGGATTGGCATAATCAAACTAAAAACAGGTAATAAGAGCGTACCTAGTCCGAAACCAGAAAAAAAAGTGAGCAAGGCAGCAGAAAAAGATACGGTACAAACCATAATCCAGATTAATATTTCTTCCATAAACCGTATTTTTAACGAAAATAATTAGAATGATCGATTTACGAAGTGATACGGTTACCAAACCATGTGAGAGCATGCTTCATGCAATGTCCAATGCTCAAGTTGGTGATGACGTCTTTGGTGAGGACCCAACAGTTAATGAATTACAAGAATATGCGGCAGAATTATTTGGTAAAGAGGCCGCAATCTTTTGCGCTTCAGGAACACAAACCAATCAAATCGCAATCAATTTACATGTGCAACCTGGTGCGGAAGTAATTTGTCATTATGAAAGTCATGTATTCAAATATGAAGGTGGTGGAATTGCAAAGAACTCTGGGGCATCAATCAGAACTGTCGGAGGAAATAGAGGTCGTATCGACGTTAGTGAAATCGAACCTTGGATAAATCCAGCGAATGATGTGCACTACCCGCTTACCCAACTTGTATCTATTGAAGACACTTCAAATCGAGGTGGTGGTGCCATTTATGACTTTGAAGAAATTAAGCGGATTAAGAAATTCTGTTTAGAGAAAGGGCTTCCCTTGCATTTAGATGGAGCTCGCGTTTTTAATGCACTTGTTGAGAATAACGTTGACATCAAAGAATATGGAAGTCAATTTGATTCTATTTCTATTTGCTTATCTAAAGGTCTCGGTGCTCCCGTTGGCAGTTTATTGCTTGGAGATTCAGCATTCATAAATCGTGCAAGAAGAGTTAGAAAGGTTTTCGGTGGAGGTATGCGCCAAGCTGGTTTTATTGCAGCAGGTGGGTTATATGCCTTAAAAAACAATATTGAACGCTTAAAGGATGACCATCAGCGAGCTAAAGCAATAGAAACAAAGCTCCTTAAAATGCAGTGGGTAGACGATGTTCTTCCTGTTGAGACAAATATTGTAGTTTGCATTTTAAAAGATTCCAGTCGTGTTAACGAATTTGCAACGAAATTTCAGGCAAAGGGTATTCAAATCATGCCGTTTGGCAAAGGAATGTTAAGAATGGTTACCCACCTAGATATTTCTGAAAAAGACCTAACAGAGGTTGGCACATTTATTGAAACACTCGAGTAAATTGTAATCCTTATCTTTAATTTAAAATTTAGTTACACAAGTCTTTAACGCATTTTCTTGAGGCCATATAAATTTATCATTTCATTCTCCCTTTTTATTTCAAGCCTAAATGGTTTTGCCCAAGATTGCACTGTCATTGAAAAAAAGACCCTGAAACAAATACAGAAAGCAAAAATAGAAGGTGATCTCGAGAAAAGATTAACGCTTTTAAATAAGGCCTTGTCAAAAAATAAAAATTCGGCTGCGATCGATTTTGAAATTGCAGAGACCTATTTAAAAAAAGGAAACAATAGCTTGAGAACCCTAAATAGTCCGAAAGAAGGAGAACAACTTCTGAATAAAGCGGCTTACTACTACCAAAAATCAATACAAAAATGTGACCGCTATCACCCGAAAAGTTATTATAATCTAGGTAATATCTTCTTTTCAATGGGAAGAGAGAAAGAAGCGCTTTTCTGCTACAAGTCCTTTGTCAATTTCGAAGAAAAATATCCTGAACGCCTCAAAGGAGATTACAACAAGCAGAGGAATAGTGCACTAGGCCTTATTGATGGTTTGGAATTTGAAGATAAGATGAGAGCGAATCCTGTTCCGTTCAAGCCAAGAATTGTGAATAAAGTCAGCACGCCTCTTGATGAGTACTTCCCCATGATTTCACCTGATAACGACTTGCTTTTTTACTCTAGAAAGGTAGATCGAACTAGACTTGGAGATATTGCGAGTAATGTAGTCGAAGAATTCACCATCTCAGAAAAGAAAAGCGAAAACAATAACTTTAGCATTGGACAACCACTTGAAGCGCCTTTCAATGATGGTACATTTCAAAATTACGGTTCAGCCACGCTTTCAATTGACAATAGGGAAATGATCATTTGTGCTTGTAAGAAAGAACGCGTGTACAGACAAAACTATTTGAATTGTGACCTTTATGTAAGTAAATTTAAACGTACAGGTGCAGGCGGTAATGATTTCCACTGGTCTCCTCTTAAAAATTTAGGTCCAAACATAAATACAAAGAACGGCTGGGAGGCCCAGCCTTCACTATCGTCAGATGGTAAAACACTATTCTTCACATCGATCAGAAAAGGTTCAAGAAATAACGATATATATATTTCTCAAAAACAAAAAGATGGTTCTTGGGGTATGGCAAGACCATTTGACGAGATTAATACGGCAGGTAAGGATAAAAGTCCTTTCTTTCACCAAGATGGTGAGACACTGTACTTCGTCTCATCAACTAGTGATTCTAGGAGAGGGATGGGTGGTTTAGATATTTTTTACATTCGAAGAGAAGGAGATTCGTGGAGTAAACCACAAAATATTGGTTACCCTATTAATTCTCCTGAGGACGAACTTGGAATATTTGTATCTACTAGTGGCAGAATTGCTTACTTCTCATCTTTTAAAGACGGCAATTGGAACATATACGCATTTAAACTATACAAAGAAGCTAGACCTGAGGAAATCGTAATTATTAAAGGGGATCTTTCCTCGAGTGAAGGAGAAATAGTAAAAGATGCCAAAATCACTATACACTATGACGAAACTAACGAAATACAAGAAGTGAATGTCAATAAAGACGACGGAACCTATGCAGCTGTTGTGAAAATAAATGACTCTAAACATATTTCAATTGTCGCAGAAAAAGAAAATGCCACTTTTGCCATTACGAAGATGGACCTCTCCCCGCTTCAAACAGAAAAGGATCCAATTGATAGGCCGAAGATTTATGTTGACACAAATAACATTTCTAAAAGACAGAAGAATAAGGATGACAAATTTATTGGCAGAGATAGATGGGATATCACTGATAACAAAAACGTGAATCCCAAGGATAGCATTCTCGAAAATAAAACTTTGGTACAAAAAATTCCATTTTCATCACAAACAGAGACGGAACTTGAAACTACAATTTCCAAGAACGATTCCAAAACGATAAAAGTCGAAACAATTATTATTGATTCTGTAAAAAGCGGCAATACCTTCGAATTAAATGATCTTCTATTTGATAACAATTCCTTTGATCTTCAAAGCGGGGCTCGAGAAATACTTGACCTATTTGCTTTCTATCTTAGGAAAAATAATAAATATAACATTCATATTGAGGGACATACAGATGATTTAGGAGATGCCAATATAAACCTCATATTATCGCAAAGAAGAGCACTGGAGGTTAAAGCTTATTTAATTCAAAAAGGAATTTCAGCTGAACGATTAGAAGCAATAGGATTTGGAGAAACCCAACCAAAGGTGCCAAATTCTTCTAAGACCAATCGTAAAATAAATAGAAGGACCGAATGCCGTATTTCACTTCAATAAAATTATAATCGAAAAAAAAGAGGGCATAAAAGCCCTCAATATTTTTTCTGTTATTTAATTCTAGTCTTTCGTGAATCTTCTTTTCTCACGAATTCTTGCAGACTTACCAGTTCTATCTCTAAAGTAAAAGATTCTTGCTCTTCGTACCGAACCTTCTTTCATTATTTTGATACTGTCAATGAACGGGGATGAAATTGGAAATATTCTTTCTACACCAACATTTCCTGACATTTTACGAACAGTAAACGTCTCTGTAGCACCTATTCCTCTTCTTTGAATTACAACACCCTGAAATTGCTGAATTCTTTCCTTGTTACCTTCTCTAATTTTGTAAGAAACGGCAATTGTATCACCAGCTGAGAAATTTGGCATTTCACTAACTGTTGTGATTTCTTTTTGTATTTCGTTAATAATATTCATCTCTTTTGAATTGTATTCCCATTATTTCGGGGTGCAATATTACGAAAAAAATCTCGTTTCAAAGAATAGAAAACCTGAAAAAGAAGATTATTTTTTATTCACAAAGATAAGTTCAAAATTAAATCACCTTAGATATAAACAAAAATAATTCCCATTTAGTTGAAAACTATCTTGGTAAAGGACAAAATCCAAGCTCATCTTCTCTTAAATTTACCTCATACAAACTAGACAAGAATGGCCAAAATCATCGCAGTTGCAAATCAAAAAGGTGGCGTAGGAAAAACGACCACAACCATTAATCTAGGTGGTTGTCTTGGCGTGCTAGAATACAAGACATTAATTGTCGATGCCGACCCTCAAGCAAACGCAACCTCAGGGACTGGATTTAACCCCTCGGCTGTTAAAAATATATATGACTGCCTCGTCCGAGGCTACCATCCCAAAGATGTCATTGTGAAAACGGAAAGTCCAAACCTTGACATTCTTCCTGCACACATTGATTTAGTTGGTGCTGAACTAGAGATGATTCACCTCCCCAATCGAGAATATCTTCTCAAGGAGGCATTAGAGAAGGTAAAAGATGATTATGATTTTATTCTTATTGACTGTTCTCCTTCTTTGGGTCTAATAACTGTGAATTCTCTAGCAGCAGCAGATTCTGTTCTCATCCCTGTTCAGTGCGAGTATTTTGCACTTGAAGGGCTCAGTAAATTACTGAATACTATTAAAATTGTGCAAGGTCGTTTAAATGAGTCATTAGAAATAGAAGGTATGCTTTTAACAATGTATGACACTCGATTAAGACTGGCCAATCAAGTCGTAGATGAATTAAAAACTCATTTCCAAGAGCTGGTATTTGATACCGTCATTCATAGAAACACAACACTGAGTGAAGCTTCAAGCCATGGTGCAACGATTATCATGCATGATGCTTCTTGCAAAGGCTCCATCAACTATTTAAACTTTGCGCGTGAAATCCTTCAAAAAAATGACCTTACTAAAATTGAAAACGGTGATAAATTTATCGAAATAGACAATGAACTCTAATTCAGACAAAAAACCGGCATTAGGAAGAGGACTCAGCGCCATTCTACAAAATTCAGAAACAGACGTTACATCGGCGAGGACAGCTCCTGCTGGTTCTGTATCTGAAATATTACTCACCTCAATTGGAACGAATCCGTTCAATCCTAGAACAAACTTTGAAAAAGAAGCACTCTTTGATTTGCGGGAATCCATTCTTGAACATGGTATAATACAACCTCTTACGGTTCGTAAAATGGGGCACGACAAATACCAGTTGATTTCAGGAGAAAGACGGTACAGAGCATCCCAACTTGCAGGGCTAAAAAAAGTACCCGCCTACATTCGAATTGCCAACGATCAAAACATGTTGGAGTATGCGCTTGTAGAGAACATACAGCGCGAAGATCTCAATGCAATAGAAATCGGATTATCGTACGAAAGATTATTGTCCGAATGTGAATTGACGCAGGAGGAATTGAGCGAGAAAATCTCCAAGTCTCGATCTAATATTGCCAACTATATTAGGCTTTTAAAATTACCTTCAGAGATTCAGGCTGGTTTACGCGATCGACAAATTTCTATGGGGCATGCAAGAGCCTTACTTGCCATCGACTCAGCAGAAGAACAATTGATGCAATTCAGGGCAATCATTGCTGATAAGTTATCTGTTCGTGCCGTTGAAGAGAAGGTTAAAAATGAAAAGTCAAAAAGCACCAATATCTCCAAGGCACACCCTGCTGTAGAAACCAAAAAGGACCTATCAAAATATTACGATACGCCCATTAAGATTTCCCAGAGTGCAAATGGTTCAGGTAAAATACTCATGAACTTTTCTAGTGAAGAGGAATTTCAGCGCCTCATCAAATTGCTATTGAATAAATGAAATCCTTAGCTGCTTCAGTTATTATTTTCCTGCTGTGTTTTCCAGCAAGAACGCAAGCGGTAGAAACAGACACCAGTTCAGTACACCCTTCCAATAAAGCAGTTTTATTCTCTGCAATTCTACCAGGAGGTGGACAAGTATACAATAGCATTATAAAGAAGAAAGGCTTCAGGCATGCCGTATGGAAAGTCCCATTAATCTATGCAGGACTTGGCGCCACAATTTATACACTTATTGAAAATCAAAAGACCCAACAATCCCTGCGCGCGGAATATACTTCCAGGCTTGACGGTATTGTAAGTAATCCTGAATGGTCATCCTATGATGACCAAGGTGTGCTTTACCTCTATCGCCAATATTTAGACCAAAGAGATTTGTCCATTCTAGCAATAGGCGCAGTATATCTATTTCAGATTTTGGATGCTGGTGTTGAATCACACTTTATATATTTTGATGTAAGTGAAGATTTATCGCTCCGTGTTCAGCCAACTATTCTTGGAAGACAAACCCCTGGAATTAACATAAGTTTGAATTTTAAGTAAGCAAATAATCATACCTTTGCACTCGTGAAAATAGCACTAATTGGATATGGAAAAATGGGTAAGGAAATTGAAAAAGTCGCCCTTGAAAGAAACCATACCATCGCACACGTATTTTCAGAAGACCTACCCTTCATCAATGCTACAGAAATAGATGCTGATGTAGCCATTGAATTTTCAGTTCCACATCTTGCAGTGCCCCATATGGAGCAATGCCTAGAGCTAAATCTACCTGTCATTGTTGGCACAACCGGTTGGGATGAATCTTTGACCCGCATAGAAAAAGGAACCAAAACTCAAAATGGAAGTATCCTATATGCTTCCAACTTTAGTCTCGGTGTTCATTTGTTTTTTGAAATGACTAAAAAGTTTAGCAGACTCATGGACGCATATGACTATAAACCTTCGATTACGGAAATACATCATACGGAGAAACTGGATATACCAAGTGGAACAGCCATTACCATGGTAGAACTCATTTTGGAAGAACTTAAATCTTTTAATAAGACTGAGAAAGATGGTGAATATATTGGCGGCTCGGGTGCACTTCCAGTTCACTCGAAGCGTTTAGAGAATGTACCTGGGACGCATGAGGTTCGCTTTTCGTCAGATATCGACGAGCTTACCTTAACACACAAAGCACATAACAGAAAAGGATTTGCACTCGGTGCTGTCATTGCAGCGGAATGGATTCAAAACAGAAAAGGACTATTCACAATGAGTGATGTACTTAATTTAAAATAACATGAGCATATTATATTTTTACATTTTTTTACTTGTCCATCCCTACCTGGCGATGTGGTGGAAGTCTTTCCCTGCAGCAGGCCGCGCCTCTTGGGAAGCACTTATTCCTGGATACAACTATTATGTCGTATTCAAGATCACGTGTAAAAAACCATTTTGGGCCTTACTCCTAGCCTTCCCTGGGATTCACTTGGTGATGTGGGCGACAGCAAACCTATCGTATGTAAGGCGTTTTGGATATTATTCTTTTACAGATACGCTTCAAGGTATATTTTTTCCGTACTACTTGATGCAACAATGTACCAGAGACGATGGCTTTTTTGGTGCTGAAACCAATTGGTCCAACTCCGCAGAGCGCGACACTAGAAAATGGGGAGATCACATCGCATTGTTCCTATCGCTTCCAGTTATTGGGCATATTGTAGCTGTCTCTATTGACATGGTCACAAGAGATAAACCAGGCACCAAGTCTAGAGTAAAAGAATGGGGAGATTCGATTCTATTTGCTTTGGTTGCAGCCAGTATTATTAGAACCTATGTTTTTGAACCCTTTCAAATTCCAACAGGTTCAATGGAAAAAACACTTTTGGTTGGTGACTTTCTATTTGTCAATAAGCTTGCATACGGCCCAAAGGTTCCGGTGACTCCACTCTCCTATCCATTGGTTCATAATACAGTTCCATGGGTAAACATGAAATCTTACACTGATTTTGAGAAAGGATCTTATACTCGACTTCCGAGTCTTGGTAATGTTGAGCGCTATGATGTTGTGGTATTTAATTACCCTTCAGGAGATACTGCAGTTTATGACCCAAGGATGCCCAACGGACTTATGGGGCATGACTACCATGGTATTTTAAATAGTGAAGCGTTTTATCAGTATCAAAAAGCAAATGCAGCAAAACTTCAAAAAGTAAAGCAAACGTTGTCAGACAGTCTTTTCAATTTGAAATATGAAGAATTCTGTCAGAATTATATCAAAAATGTCAAACCATGGAAAAAAATAGCAAGAGAACGCCTGGCAAATGGTAATTTTCCAGAATACATGGGGCCAAATGAAAGTCTACCAGAAAAACACGGCGGACTGATCTACAGACCCGTAGATAAAAGAGAAAATTACATCAAAAGATGTGTTGGTATTCCTGGAGATCGTTTAGAAATAAAAGACGCTGTTCTTTATGTCAATGGAAAACCTGCTCAGGTTGCTCAAAACCAATGCCTTGAATACGAAATTGACAAAAGTATTGTTGAATTCCCCGGTGCTTCTGAAATGTTTGAAGAGTATGGTTTAGAAAATGCTCCAAATCAAACAAGAATGGACTTCAAGGATGCAGACATCAGAAACCCCAACAAATACGTACTTACCCTCACTGCAGACGAAAGAAACCGTATAGAAAAAGATTATAAAATAAAGCTTAACCTCGTCATCAAGAAACAATATTCTGACGATACTTCTTATGTGCCGCGGGGTGAAGAATTGATTGATAACATGAACTACTTTCCGAAAGACTTCAACATCAACAATACACCTACAAACTTTCACGCATTTACCGTTCCTGAAAAAGGCACAAGTGTTACTATTAACCCTGGCAATATTGCCTGGTACAGACGAATCATAACCGCATACGAAGGACATAGACTTGAAGAAAAAGCAGGTGGTATTTATGTAGATGGAAAGAAAACAAGTACCTACACCTTTGCCTTAAATTACTACTGGCTCATGGGAGACAATCGATACAACTCTGCCGACTCTCGAGTTTGGGGTTTTGTTCCCGAAGACCATGTCGTCGGCCGTGCTTCTTTAGTCTGGTTTTCAAAAAGCGACTACATAGGGGTAAGATGGGAGCGTTTATTTAAGTGGATCGAATGATTGCTGTTTTCCCAAGCGCTTATTTCCCGAGTATTTCTTACTTCAAATCTTACTTAGCGCATGAGAATCACGCGATTGAATTATTTGAACATTACCCCAAACAAACGATCAGGAACCGATGTGATATTGCTACGAGTAATGGTAAACTAAGATTAAGTATCCCAGTTAAAAAACCATTCGGTTCAAAATCATTAACAAAAGATATACGCATTGACCATGAATCCGCTTGGCAAAATGAACATTGGAGAGGTATTCGGACAGCCTATGCAGGAGCACCTTATTTTGAGGAATATGCGCATGACATTAAGGATTTAATTTATACCAAGCACACCCATTTGGCAACCTTAAATACATCCATTCTTGAGTTTTTTTATAAGGTGCTTGACCTACCATTTACGGCGAAATCTACGAAGGACTATCAAAAGGAGCACATCCAAGACTTTAGAGACTTCGCGTTTGGGCAACAAGTTATCCAAAAAAAATACATACAGGTGTTTTACGAGTCGCACGGGTACATCCAGGATTTATCTATCCTCGATCTTCTCTTCAACGAAGGCCCTTTTATTCGAAATTGGGTACTCCCACGATCCTTATGAGTTATTGTGTCTATTGTAGTCAGTTATCAACTTCACATATTGATCGTATTTATCATGACACGCTTTATGGAAGGACCTGTACCAATGATAATGAACTATTCGGAAGGCTCATCTTAGAAATTAATCAAGCTGGGCTTTCATGGCACACAATCTTGAAGAAATCTGAAAGTATTCGAGATGGATACGCTGACTTTGATATAGGAAAGGTGGCAAACTATAAACGTAAAAACATTGAAAAACTTTTGGGCAATAAAGGTGTTATAAGACACAAAGGCAAAATTGATGCAATAATTTACAATGCCTCACAAATCCTAAAAATCCAAGACCAGTATGGTACATTTTACAACTGGTTAAAGCAAAAAGGAGAAATAACTTTAGAAGAATGGTTTAAAGTCTTCAAAAAGAAGTTTAAATTTGTTGGCAAGGAAATTGTGTCAGAATTCTTAAAGGGTTCCGGATTTATTGAAGGTGCCCACGAACAAACTTGTCCTGTTTTTAATAAATTACAATAGCAATGAAAAATATTTTTCTCTTATCCCTCACTTTTCTATTCTTACAAACGCTTAATGCGCAAGTTAGCCTCAGCGCCGGGACAGGTTTCCTCAGAGGTTTTCAATCTGAGAAAACATTCTTTGGTGTTCATGGTGGTTTTGAGCTCCCTAGAAATAATGACGTTACTATTTATGGCAGAATAGGACAATATTTTGCTCAAAATGAGGATAATTCAAGTACAACCGTTGTCACTGGTAATGATTTAGCTACAATACCTTATCAGCTTCAAGTAAATTACTTTTCATCTTTCAACTACACCACACTTGAAGGAGGTACACGGTATTACATAGGTAATGATTACGATAATGGTTTTTCTGGGTATGGCGGAAGTAATTTTCTACTTGCATTTAATTCCATTAAACGTGATTATGAAAAAACTGACATAACAGGCGTGTACGAATGGGAAAACAATTACAACACTAGTGATGGTGAGGAAGATGGAAGAATTATTTCTTTTGCTTTAGGTGTTCAAGGTGGTGTGAAATACACAATTCCAGGAACTGGTACCGTGTATTTTGATATCAGTGCACAATACAATATCGCAGGGGTTCCGAATAACGTAACGGCCCAAAACACGAACCTATACTCCCCTCTATTCTTTATATTCAATGTTGGATTCCGAAAAGACCTCTATTAAGCCTCTTTAATCAAAGATGCTAAGCGTTTCAGAACCTCTTTTTGCGTGCCCTCAGCATTTAAAACCGTATCGGCTTTAAGATAGTTTCTACGCCGCTTTTCAAGCTGTTTACACAAATCCGATTGGATTTGTTCTGGGGATTGGCTTTTTAGTAAGGGTCTGCGCTGAACTGAATTCAACAATCGCTTTGTTAAATCTTCTATATTCACCTTCAAGTATACAACATGCCCGAGCACCTTCAAAAATTGAAGCACTTCGTTTTGGGTCAAAGCGCCACCGCCAACTGAAATCACCATATCCTGACGCGGAGAAATATCAAGAATGAAATCCTTCTCATGCTTGCGAAACATCTGCTCCCCGCCTTCGCTAAAAATCTCAGAAATGCTTTTAGTCGTCTTTTTTTCAATTTCACTATCACTGTCCAAAAAAGCATAGTCATGCGCCTCAGCAAAAGCCTTTCCGATGGATGTTTTCCCTGAACCACTCAAGCCTACAAGAATAATTATCCTATATTTTTTCGGTTTTATCATTTCATTCACAATACGTTAGAAAAAAAGCATAATTTTTTAATAAATTTACCCCTTTTATTGTTTGATATACTGAATATTCCAATTATATTTGCACCCTCAAAACCGATCTCCTAGCTCAGTTGGTAGAGCAACGCCCTTTTAAGGCGTGGGTCCTGGGTTCGAGCCCCAGGGGGATCACTTGGAGAAATCCAAAATCTATCTAAAGCCCTTGAAACACTTGTTTTAAGGGCTTTTTTGCTTTTCTACATTTTCGTTAAAACACGATATCGGTCGAAATTTCCGTCGCTATTTCGAGACCTTCGATAAATATATTGTGTCACCAAAACAAAAAGCCCTATGGGAAGAGTAACAATCACCTTCTATCCTAGTGATAGAAAGCAATCAAAGACGACTATGCAGATCCCTATTTATCTGCGCATTCGTAAAGAAAGCAAAAAGAAACTCCACTTCAAGAGCGGAAAAATGGATATCGGGTATTACTAACTAGAGCAAGAAAAGGAATGGTTATTTTTATTCCAAAAGGGGACACATCAGAACCAATTCAAGACCCTACCCGACAGCCAGTATATTATGACTCTACTTATAATTTCTTAATCAAATGTGGAGCAACAAAATTATCATTAAAGCCCGAATGATCATGGGCTTTATATCCTGAACCTTTCCCAATTCTTTTGAGATCAGTAAGTTTTGTAAGATAGATTCAAACACGTGAATTAGAGTAATAATTAGTAATCAGAATCATAATTTTCATCTTCTAATAGATCTTGAAGATCATAATTTTCATCTTCTAATAGATCTTGAAGGCCGAAGCATTTCATGAAAATCTTCATTCCTTCTTCCTCAGCTATTTCTTCGTCATTAACGGCTTTATCTGCTTCATAATAAGACTCAAAATCCTTTTCCATGTTTTGACAAACACATTGAACAAAATCAGACTCATTATCAGTATACATGCCTACCAATGTTTTCAGCTCATCATCCTCCTTTAATTCATCTTCACCATCTTTAATACATCTTTCCATATCGTTTTCACTCCAATTCCCTTTTACGGAACTATTGCAAGAAGTAAATATTACTGCGGAAAATAAAACAAGCCCTAAAATCTTCATATTCTTTTTTTGAACAAATTTAATTGAATTGGAACCAGAAACAAATCTTTACAAAAAAATGTAATGATTATTTTGAATAGGTCATTAGTTATTCATTTCACATACAAACTTCCAATCATAACCAATGCAACAATATTAGTTAAAAATTAATAAACTTGCGCAGACAATCCAATATTAATAAACGTCAAACCATTTTACTTTTTTTTGTACATTTCGATTCCTAAAATGAAACTGTTTGATTCAAATCCGTATCGTGTATTGGGCATCAAAGCCAATGCATCTGCCCCGGAAAAGCAAAAAGCAAAAGCCAAAATGGCTGCTTACATAAAAGTGGGGAAAGACCCTGTTCTTGATTTTGATTTGAGCCCACCGTTAAAAAAAATAACGCACACACAAGAATTAATTGACCTTAAATCAAATACAATCCATAGCGATGAGGACAAGTTGAAACATGCGTTATTTTGGTTCGTATCAGGTGGAACCATTGATGACATTGCTTTGTCAAATTTGACGCAGTCCAAAGATATACACAAAGCACTCTCGAATTTCGAAAAAGGAGCGCAAAAGTTTAGAATCAGTAAAAATAGTATTTGCTCGATAGTTAATCATTCGACACTCGAGATTATTTGTTATCCCCAATACAAGGATCGCGACCGTTTAAAAACGGCAATCAATCAAAAGCTAAAAATTGCAAGCGCTGACAATTATCTTTCAATACTATTGAATCACCTCAATCCGGATCAAACGCGAATTTCATCTTCAGTTATAAAATCAGACATACTTACCGAATGTAAAAACCTACTTATCGATATTTTTGGGGATCATAATACGGATGAATTATTTCTAGAGTTTTTCTCAGGCCAGAGAGAAGTAATTCAGGAGATCGTAGAGAAGAAGAATGAAGATCTTATACAATCAATAAGAAACTACCTAGCACTCTCAGAAAGAAGAAGGGATAGAGTAATAGAACAAGAATACGGTAAACCAATACTAATAAAATGTTCAGAAATTGGAAATGATATCCTTGACAGATGCGTTCCGCTCTTACTTCAAATAAAAAAGAGCTGCGGAGTAAATAACAATCGGACCCAAAATATTTATGAGGAAGTTTTTGCTCAAATAAACTTTTGTAATGTGCTCTCTTGGAACAAATTTTTTGAACAATTCAGAAATAGTCATGATCAAGAAGACTTCGTGAAAACTTCAGGAAAGACATGTCCTAGTCATTGTATCAAATTATTAAATTCCTGCAAGAAACACATAAAGGACATTAGTTTTCCAACAAAAAAAACGATTGAAAATAATTTAGAGACACTCAAAAAAGGATATGAGAATTGGAAAACTCGTTTTGACAATATAAAAGAGGAGGAAGAAAGAAGGAGAATTAAAAAAATAGAAAGAGAGCGAAGAAATAGACAAAGAAGAGAACAAGAAAAAAGAGATCGAATACACGCAGAAAAAGAAAGAAAAAGAATAGAGCAAGAAGAAAAAGAAAAAGAGCAGAGAGTGGCTATTTGGGCAATTGTAATCGCGCTTGTAATTTTTGGTATACTCTACGCTATATGGGGTTGGACAGGTGTCATAGTTGCGGTTATTATTGTAGTTTTAATCATTGGCAACATTTCATAATGAAATATCCTTGCAATTAAAGTGTCGATTAATTAAATTCGAATTGATATAAAAAATGAAGCTATATAATTCAAATCCATACCGTATACTAGGTATCAAGGCAAATGCCTCAGCACCAGAAAAACAGAAAGTTAAAGCTCGAATTGCGGCCTATATTAAAGTTGGAAAGGCACCTGTGCTAGACTTTGATTTAACACCACCTCTAAAAGCAATTGAGCGCACACAAGAATTAATCGACCTTAAGTCTAATGAAATCCTTAGCGATGAGGACAAAGTGAAGCATGCCCTTTTTTGGTTTGTGTCTGGCGGCACAATAGATGACATCGCTTTATCGAACCTTACTGAATCTAAAAATTTAGATAAAGCCCTCTCAAATTTTGAAAAAGGAAGCAAGGGTTTTGCAATAAGCAAAAGTTCTATATGTTCGATCATCAATCACTCAACACTTGAGATTATATGCTACCCTGAACACAAGGATAAAACACGCTTAAAGACCGCTATTAATAGGAAATTAGACATTGTATGTTCAGATAGTCATCTATCACTGGTACTAAGTTTTTTGAACCCTAATCATTCAACAATTTCTTCTAATACCGTAAGCTCATATGTTACTGATTCTTTAAAAGATCTTTTATCTGAGTTATTCAAGTCACAGAAAGAAGAGGATCTTTTTATTGAATTCTTTGCTGGTCAGAAAGAAATCATATCTGAATTTAAACGTGGTAAAAACGAGAAAACAATAAGAGGCATTAAAACCTTAACCGCAGATACAAAGAATAGAAGAGAAAAACTTCTAGATTCCTATACAAGTGCATATGATGATTCAAGTTCGCAACTGTTGAAAAATGGAAGTTTATTAGGGCAAAAGTTAATTCAAAGTTCAAAAGATCTTCTTTTTCAAATTAAAAACGATAATGGGAAAAATCATGCCTCGACAACTATGATTTTTGAATCAGTAATGGAAGAGCTAAACTATTGCGCGGTACTTCCTTTTAACGCTGTGCTGGACAAGGTCAATAATTCATCAGATTCAAAAGCCCGAACAATTGTACAATCCCTCAGTACTTCAGATTTTGATCATCTTATTTCGATGACTGAAAATGCTGTTTTAGAATTTGGTGATGTAAACACGACAGTATTAGATACCATGAAACAAAATATCGAAGGTTACATTGAAACCAAGAAACAATTGAATTCCAATAGTGAAGGTTCTGGATGGTCAATTGGAAATATTTTTAATTTGATTTTCTGGGTGATTGTCATACTAAGTTGGATAGGTAGATGCAGCTAAATTTTAAAATGACACGAAAAATTGATTCTAAAATTAAAGAAATTAAAACCATGAAATATATACTACTTACCCTACTCCTATCGACAAGCGTGATGTTTGCGCAGCAGGATGCAGATATCACAGATAGTCTTAAAAAAGAACTGGAAACATTAAAAGAAAAACACAAAAAACTTAATGGTAATTTTTGGTGGCAGAAAAGTGTAACAGATAATAGAATGGAGGCCCTCTCTGCTGATTTCAAAGAGCAATCCGCAACCCTTGAAGCCCTTGTCAATCAAAAAGACAGCTTGCTTCAAGAAAGAGTGACTGTTTTGTACAATGACCTTGAAAAGAACTCCGCAAGTGTCAAAGCAAATAACGAGAAGATCAATACGGAAAAAGCCAAAGCCGAAAAGAATTTCTTGTATACCATAGTGGGTATTTTGGTCGTACTTGTGCTGATTATTGTGATTTATCTATTGACACAAAGGCGCGCCAATTCCATTGAACAAAAAACAGGTGATTTGGATGCCAGCACTGAAGCGCTCAAAAAGCAGCTTTCTGATTTGAGTACCAGTACGAGTGAGGATATAGCAAGCACGCTAGAGAAATTTGCAAGTATTTCGAGTACACAAGGTACAGAAGCAGAACCTGACCATACAATGGTCAAGGAATTTGCGAAACAGATCGTATCTATGGAAAATAACATGTCCAGAATGGACCAAGATGATAAAGGACTAAAACGCATCAAACGTGCTATCGATAGAATGCATGACACCCTGAAAACAATGGATTATGAAATCACGCGACTATTGGGGACAAACGTTTTTGAAGGACAAAATATAGATTTAGATAAGCAGGATATTGATGAAAATCTTAATCCTGGAATTAAAAAAATTCATAACGTTGTAAAAGCAGAAATATTATACAAAGGAGAACAATTTCAAAGGGGAAAAGTAGATATTAAATACAATCCAAACGATTAAAAAATGGGAAGAATAAAAATAGATTACGGAATAGATTTAGGTACGACCAATTCAGCATTGGCTATACTAAATCAAGGAGAGGTTACAATCAAAAATATAGACAGGTCTAACATTGTACCTTCATGCGTATCATATAACAGAAGAGGTAATGTTAGAGCGGGAAATAGAGCAATAAACGAATCCCCTAACTTTATTGAGTTTAAGAGAAATATGGGCACGGATTGGTCATCGAGTAAACACCCACAATTAGAGGAGTCAGTAAACGCTGAAGAACTCTCAGCAGAATTACTTAAAAAATTGAAAGGCGAAGTTACCGAAGAACAATTCAAATCGGTTGTCATCACCGTGCCTGCTATGTTTGATATGAACCAAGTAGCCGCAACAAAAAGGGCGGGTGAAATGGCTGGTTTTGAGCAGGTAGAAATACTCATGGAACCCGTTGCTGCTGCTTTTAATTATGGTTTTAAAAACAACATACAAGACGGGAAATTTGTGGTTTTTGATTTTGGCGGAGGAACCTTTGATGCTGCATTCGTAAAAGCTGAAGGTGGCGTGATGTCGGTCGTTTCTTCTGAAGGAGACAATTTTTTGGGAGGAAAAGATTTAGACATTGTCGTGGTTGATCAATTTTTACTTCCCTTAATTAAAGAAACTTACGACGTTGAAAATTTTGATAATAAGAGTTTACAGCTCTTAAAACAAAGACTAAAAGGAACAGCAGATAAGCTAAAAATAGATTTAGGGAAAGAGGAAAGTGTCGAATTTTTATCTGATTTAGGTGATTATGGAGATGATGCGAATGGAGAAGAAATTGAAATAGACAAAACAATTACAAGACAGGATATTTATGGTCCAATGAAAGATATTTTTATGAAGGCCATCAGACATGCAAAAACATTATTAGAGGCCAATAATATCACTTCAAATGATTTAACTGCATTTGTCTTGGTGGGTGGCCCTACTCAAATTCCATTTTTTAGGGAGCTTATTGAAAAAGAGATCACCAAACCAGATACAAGCTCAAACCCTATGACAGCTATTGCTGAAGGCGCGGCGCTTTATGCATCTACTTTCAATAATAAAATTGACAGTCATGGTGCAGCTATTGGTGAAAATAATGAAGGAGAGGTATCAGTTCCTGCGGTTCAACTTGAGGTTCAATACGCAGCAACTACTGTTCAAAATGAGGAGGCCATTGGCATCAAGCGCAAAAGCTCAAGTGAAGTATTCAGTACAATCATCAGCCGCTCTGATGGATGGGAATCACCCAAACAAGAACTCGACGATGTGTTTATGGTTCCAATTAAGGCAGGAAAACCGAATTCGTTTACAATCAAACTATTTGATAAAGAAAGTAATCCTATCCCTTGTTCACCCAATCAATTCACAATTATACCGGGTGCTTCAGTTGATGGTGGCGCACCGCTACCCTATAACATTGGAATGGAAGTGTTTGACCAGAAAAAAGGGAATATCTTTACACCTTTTAGAGGACTTGAAAAAGACAAGATACTCCCTCTCGTAGGAATAACCAAAGATGAGTTATTTAACTCCAGTGAGCTTAGACCCGGAATGACAGAGGATAAAATGTTAGTGCCTATTTACTTTGCTGAAAAAGATGCACATGGCTCACGATCGATTATTAATGTTTTTGGAGACACCATCGAAATCAGTGGTATGGATGTCGAAAAATTGGTTCCAGCGAACTCCTTAGCGGAATTTACGTTGAAAATCGATATTTCACAAAACATGACACTTGAAGTAGAATTCCCGCGATTGGATATGGATGTGATTACCAAAACCATGGCTTTTCCGGCAAAAGCAAAAGTTCAAAAAGAGCAAATCGATACTTTATTTGTGGAAATTCAAAAAGGAATCATTAAGCTCAATAAATCTACAGAAACCGTTCCTCAGCTGGGTGACTTTAGATCTAAACAATCATTTTACAACACTGAGTTAGGAAATATTACAGATGGAGACTACGAAAAGATTTTTGGAGATCTAAGGTCCTTTTTATTAGAAATTGACATCGCCACAGAAAACATCCAATGGCCGATGCTCAAAAAAGAAGTCATCGATACGTTATTTGATTTTGACCAGCAGGTAAAAGAATGTGTTGACAAGCGTCTCGATGGATGGGAGAAAGACCAAAGTGATTTGGAGCACTTCACCAAACAAAAAGAGCAGCTCTTCAACATGCCCAAACCTGATCAAAATATGGCAGAAGAATTGATAGAAAATATTAAGTCTGCTGAACTTGGTATTGTTCAAAGGCATCAGGGTAAAGAATTATTTACCGAATGGATTTATAATTTCAACCAAGAGTTTAATTCTATTGATTGGAAAAATTCGAGTATTGCCAGAAAGGAAATTGACCGTGGTCTTCAGCTCGTGAACAATGGAGCCGATAAAGGCGCATTAGGATCAGCAGTTCAAGCTATTGTGGCTCAAATGAAAGACCCAGATGTTTTATCAGGAGGAAGCGGAGTATCAACTGGTAATTAAAATAGAAAACTCATGACACAGCTCTTTTCAAAAAAAGAACTTATCGATGGTAAATATGAGGTATTGTTCCCCATACATAAAACAACTTACGGAGAATCCTATAGGGTAAAGAATCTTGAAGATGAAAAGCTTTATATGCTTAAGCTTTATTCAAAAGACAAACTAAAAGAATTTCATTTCAATGAAGAGGGGATTTTAAGAGAGGCCTATTTACATAGCAATCTGGACCACAACAATATAGTTCGATATATTGAGCACAGAGACCTTTCTATTTCGGGTTCGACTTATGTCTACTATGTAGTAAATTTTATTAGTGGAGAAACACTCAAGGAGCGCATTGACAGGGAAGGCCCTCCCTCCTATTTGACCTGCATGAATATCATGGAAAAAATCGGTGAAGCACTGAGCTATTTGCACAAGCAGAAAAACCCAATTGTACACGCAGATGTTTCTCCGCTAAATATTATGCTCGACTATTCCAATTCTAGTAACCCTGTACTTTTTGATTTTGGTTTGTCACGAATTTCAGGAGCCGAAAAGGTGCATTACAACCAAACCCTACCTTCTGCCTATTTTGCAGCACCAGAACAAATTCAAGGAGAGTTATCTGAACGTTCAGATGTATTTTCCTTTGGAGCATTATTGTATTACATGTTGACAGGTGACTATCCTTGGAGCACAAACCTCACGACCCACGACCCAGAACACCCTGATTTTTCAAATGATTTATTGGCTGCACGAAACAAAAAGCTCACTTACGGACCCTCCCTAAACATTAATGAACAGATCAAGCGCTGTATTGTAAAAAGTACGCTTCCAGAACCCTCTACGCGATTCGCTACAGTGGAAGAATTTATGCAGTATGTTAAGGGAAATCAGCAGGTGGACTTGGCAGAAGTCAAACGTGAAGAACAAAAGCAGGTCCTCACCAAAAAGAAAGGAGAAGGATTCAAGAAACTGGCTGGAATGACACAGCTCAAAGAAGACATCCAATCCGAAGTTATAGAACCCCTGCTCAACCCAGAAGCAGGAAAGGAATATGGAATTGAAGCACCCAATGCTGTGCTGTTTTTTGGACCTCCAGGATGTGGGAAAACTTATTTCGCTGAATGTTTGGCAGAAGAGGTGGGTTTCAATTTCATCAAAGTAGCTCCATCAGATGTAGGATCGACGTATGTGCATGGTGGTCAAGAAAAGATTAAAAAGCTATTTGAAGATGCCAAGGAAAACGCACCTACGATTCTTTTCTTAGACGAAGTAGATGCAATGATTCCAGATAGAAGTGCCAATATGGGACACCACTATGAATCCGAGGTCAACGAATGGCTCATTCAGATGAACAATTGTGCGAAAAACAACATATTTATCATAGGTGCTACCAACAGGATGTCCAAAATTGACAAAGCCGTTCTTCGCGCAGGACGCTTTGATCGCAAAGTATATATACCATTGCCAGACCATGAGTTGAGAATGGCACTTTTTAAATTGGAATTTAACAAACGAAAAAAGGTAATTGAAGGAGAAGTTGATTACAAAAAACTAGCGGATCTGACAGAAGGATTTGTTTCATCTGATATTAATTTAATCTGTATGGACGTTGCTCGATTTGGATTTAGAAATAAATCGAAGATCACTCAGGCGATTATTGAAGATGTGATCAGCAAATCCTCAACATCGATTAGCAATAAGGCCATGGAAGAATATCAAGGCGAAAAAAAATCAGAACAACGTAATTTAATTGGATTTAACAGAAACTAAATATGGAACAGAAAGTATTTATAAAAGAGCTTCTTAAAATCGCATACGCCGCAACTGTATGTGATGGAGATATCGATGAGTCAGAATTAGAAGTTATTCAAGCACTTGAAAAAGAGGATTTTTACCTCAAAGAAGAGGACTTAAGCGACGTTTTGAAAAACTACGAAAAAGATGCAGCGGATGACTTCTTAGAATTTGCCAATATGGCCGTAAAAGAAACCTATAAGCTAGACTTTACTCCTGCTGAAAAAATGATTGTGATCAATTTAGCAATAGCCATTGTGCGTGCGGATGGGAAAATGCAGGAACACGAAATATCGTTTATTAAATCTCTGATTCTCAACCTTCAATTACCTGAAGAACTGGTCACTGCTGCAAATGGTAACTGGTGGATCATTCAAAGCAAATCAAATTCAAACACATCAGAAATTTAAAAAATACGCCAATTAGTTTTATTCATATTTTTTTCGGCAATTTTTGAACTCCTTGCTTAAGAAACTAGAAATTTACGGGTCTAAAAATCGATACAACCTCCATTGATTTAAAACAAGACTAAAAACGGTTATATCAAATTGAATGACTTCAATCAAATTCAAACAAGACTTAACCTTTTTTTATTCATTATTTCTTTAAAAAGAAAAGCCAAAACTAAAATATAAAAGCTCTGGATATCCAAGTCCAATCCTTAAAATTTTAGAGTCTTCAGACTTTTGCTTTCGATACCCAACATTAAATCCAAAATCAAACTCTGATGCAGCAAAATCAAGTTTATTTTTATTTATCCCTACCAAAAGGTGTGGGCCTGCATTTATTTCAAAATGATGTTCTTTATCAACCCCTGTCATCATCCCGTACCTAAAAGCAGGGATGAGAAGGTGATCATCGGAAAAAAAACTAACGAATAAATAATTTAAGCCTGCAGACCAAACAGAATATATTTTTTTATGTGCTTTGAGTCTTTGGTATGTTGAATTTACATTAAGAGCAATTACGCCAAAACCAAATCCGAAATTTACGTTATTTTTATTTAGTAGCAATCTCGTATTAGTGTATGTTAGATCACTTTTTCCAATGTTGATTTTATGTTCTGTTTGGCTATTTTGCGATAAAACCAAGTTTGGAATGAACAATATAAAAAGAAAACTTCTTAAGATGTTTTTCATGGAATAGTATTTTAGATATATTGAACAATTCAAATTACGGATAAACCGATAACCGCAAAGGTAGAGATAAACAGCAAGACTAATATTCCACGCTAAACACCTTCTCTATACTCCCATCATCATAAACATGGATAATCGGTGTATTGGGTTTAAAAGAAGCCTCACGGCCCATCATGTCAAGTGTTTGAATGAGATTTCTGGAGATATTAAGTTCATTTATTTCAGCTTGATTTGCTGTTATTTGATTGAAGAAGTTCCAAATCTCCTCACTCGCCCAAAAATCATAATTCCCCCAAGGAGCAACATCAAACCAATCATGTGACCCATTATTTACAGTATACAACCAAACTTTATCTCCAGTATTTATATTATTATACTTTGTTACTTCTGTATTATTACCATCATCATTTACATCTGGAAAATTATAAATAGTATCGAGACTACAAGAATTATAATTAACCCATTCACTTAAAATTTCCGGAATAGATAAATAAGACCCGTATCCTGGGAAAAAACCCCCACTAAAGTTTACAACGTCATCATTGGTTCCATGAAGAAGAAATACTGATATATTTACGCTAGGTGCGCATATATCCATATATTCAAAGACGCTACCTCCAACGCTCGCTATGGCATCGAAAACATCAGAATTTTGACATCTTGCCAAATGTAAAGACATTTCACCCCCATACGAATATCCCGTTGCAAAAATTTGATTCGTATCAAATTCATAAACATTCGATAAAGAATCATTTAACGCATTAATAAAATTAATGTCATTTGTACCATTTGTACTCCATGATGTTAATCCAGATGTACCATTATCTCCATCAATCAGTGCTGTTGGATAGCAAACTGCAAAATTATTTTCATCAGAGAGATCATTAAATGCAGTTTGATTCATGATTCCAAACCCATTTCCACCCCAACCATGAAAAACATAAATAATAGGAGAATTCTCTGGCAAATCAGTAGGTACATGAAGATAAAATTCCCTTGAAGTATTGTTATGTATAAAATAAAATGGACCATCTTGCCCAAACAGAATTACAGACAAAAAGACCGATAAGAATAGTAATATTGTTTTCATACCACTAAAGATAGAAAAACACGTTAAACCGAACCGATTAAGATTTAAAGCCACTTAAACCAGCGGCTTTTTTAATGGTGTTCAATCAGCAAAAGATGAACCTTTAGATTTTGGTATATAATTGGGATCAGCCATGGTTTTGTTCATAGACTCTTCTGCACTACCCCATGAGAATAACAGAAACAAAATCCCCAATCCGAAAATTGTATTTAATAATTTGGTTTTACTCTTTAATCAATGGTTTTTTGGCACCAAAGATCTTTTGAATCCGAATTTTTCTTTTAAAAGTATCCACTGATTCAAATCCCAAATTAAATATCCCGAGGATATCTTCTCGATTGGGAATCAATATTTAGCCTTAATCCAATTCCAGATAAACTAGGTTGGATTCTTTGGAGAAATGGATTCAATTCGTTTTTTGAATGTCTTCGATGAATACTATAGGCTACCCAATCGAAGATCAGAAGAAAACCTCCTTGAAGGATAACACTATTACCAAAACCGATACGCCTGGCTCGTTCAGTCGGATCTTCAGTTGACCTATTTTTAAGTAATATCCCTGATGAAATATAAGCGATGTCGAGTCCAGCATTGATTAAAAAAATAGTCTCTGTTTTACGTTGTTCGTTTAATGTTTCAAAGAAACTCAATCTGTTATTTCCCCTGCGTGCCTTAATGTATCCTGGAATGGATAAACCTAAATTGACCGCGTTCCACATTACATTCATCTGATGAAAATATTTCGTGGATTCGTTGGTACTAAATGCCCAGCCTATTCCACTTCCCACAATGTTCGAGCTTGCCCAACTCCCTAATCCAAGCATTAATCTTTTATCTATTCGATGTCGTTGTTGATTGAACTCCTGTAATTGACTCAAACAGTCATTGTTATTAAGGACTAACAAAACGATGACAATGGATGTGAAAATTGAACGCATATTTGTAAAACAAAAATAAGGAGTCAAAGTTCAATTGGATTAAATCTATCGCGACAAAAATCCTGTAACCAGATATCGACTTATGCATTGTATAAGAACAAACCGTAGCGGTCCTATGGTAAATTATTAAATCTAACGAAACATAATTACTTTAGGATATTAATTTAGTCGGGTGAGAAAAAAGTTAATGATTGAAAGTTAATAATTGAAAAAAGACAAAATGAAAGAAGTACTGTTCTTATTACTAACACTTAGTTACAGCATAGGTTACGCACAGAATCCAAGTGAAATACAAAGTCATTTACTGAATTTGGTTAATGAAGAAAGAGCAAATAGAGGTCTAAGTACATTTGAAACGGACGTATTAATAAACAATGGAGCTAAAATACAAGCCGATTATTTAAGTACAATAAGGAGTTATAAACAGGTCTCCCACACTAATCCTAACCCAAAATACAGGACCGCAAGTAATAGAATTAAAATTGCAAGTAATTCAAAATATAATATATCCTCAGAAAATATAACGGCATTTACCTTCGACCCAACTAAAACAGATTTAGAAATTGCAGTTCAGGCACATAATAATTTTATGAATTCAAAATACCATAAAATGAATGTTTTAACTGAGCATACAGATATTTTTAATAAGGGCTATATATTACCAAGTCAATACGGTCACTTCGTAGTTTACAATAAAAGATTAAATGCAATTATAGTGGTTCAAATGTTTCCGTAATTGAACTATAATTAATTTACAGTAATACGGTTCATATCAATTTCAAATAAAAGGAGCATAATAGCAAAAGACAAATGAGAATCTAGAACCATTTGAACGTATGGCTTTTTTATTTAAAGATGACAAACGTTCGGGTCTCATTTTAAAAATGACTTCTTGCCAGGTTCTATTGAGAAGTATTTAATTACTTATTAATTTTTTCCACTTTATATTTTAAGACTTATTCTTTTTCTCTACATTGACAAAAATTATTCGAAGGATTTATTTAAACTATATTTTTGTAGTTTTACTCTACGATTTATTCAGAGGTTCCCTTCAAAATAAATTTGATTATATTAAAAAATATGGAGTCAAGAAACCATAAATAAAAACTGGGCACATCCTGAAAAGCCTTACGATCAGGAAATAAATTTAAAAAAATGAATAAACAAAGACTATCGATTTTAATTGCATCAGGGCTTGGTGCTCTTGCGACATTTCTGCCTTGGGCCAAGGTTTTAGGATTGTCAGTATCCGGAACTGCTGGAGATGGGTGGCTTACATTAATTTTATTTGCCATACCAATTATTCTTAGTTTAAAGGGTGAAAAAACTAGTAGAATACAAGGTAAAGAACTATACGGTGCGATTGTACCTGCAGCACTTGCCGCATTGATAGGTATATGGAAAATAACTGATTTCAATTCTGCGACAGCTGGAGCTGAAATGATGGGTGTATCAGTAGCTTCCATTGGTGTAGGATTATATTTATTAGTCCTAGCCGGAATAGCTGTACCTGTTGTGGCCTTCGTAATAAAAGATTAAATTGCCGTTAAAAAAAGTACCAGGAGCCACTTTACCGAGTGGCTTTTTTATTGATTATTTTCACAAAGATCTTTAAATCTTGTTCCAGTATTATAAAATGCTCCCACGTCTTTTTTACACCTCTGTTTATTAAGAAGGGGCTGTATCCCATTAGTTCTTTCGAAATTAATCATAAACGCTTCTTTACTTTCATTAATTGGCTCGAATACAAATACGTGACCCATTTTGATCATAGGCCCATTACAAATTCCCCAATAAAAACATCTTAATTCTTGCGGTATAAATTGGATTTACAGGAACACCTTGAGGATCTTTTTTTATACCAAAGTCTAATTTAAATGGGAGTTTTGGTTAAGATCCAAAATTATTGACACCTCCATTTAAAATTTTGATTTGTGGAATTACTTTACACAATTCGGACCATCTGTTAAATTCTAGAAATTTTTCTTTAGCTATCTCAAGTGAAGCATTGATTATCCCTTTTGTGTAAAGGTTCGTTTACCTTTTGTCTCATCTACACTTTTTCAAATATTGAACTATTTTTGTGCCAAACGGATTATGTCATTGGAAGTTAAATAATTAATCATGATTTTTTCAATTTAATGAGATTGAATTTTTTTTAACGTAAAAATGTAATGGACGAAACACTTTTGGTTACTTCCACTTAATACTACATCCCACTGAAGGCTTTTGAGCCATGCAAAAAGACTGATTTGTCAGAAGGGAATACAGCGCCTCTCTTAGGTCTTCTCCAGACACTGGAACTCCATTACCCGGTGAAGAATCATCAATTCTCCCGCGATAGACCAATAAATCACTCTTATCGAAGAGATAATATTCAGGGGTGCATTGCGCTTCTAAGGCTCGAGAAAGGTCTTGTGATTCATCATATAGGTATGGAAAATTCAGTTCGAGGGCATTAAAGAGTTTTTTCATAGCAAGCGGACCATCCTGTGGATAGTAAGCGACATCGTTGGAGCTGATAGCTATTAAATCCAATTGACCCATAAAATCACGAGCCAATCTTTGTATTTCTTCGTGGTAATGAATCACATAGGGACAATGGTTACAAATAACCATTAGTAAAGTAGGTCTTCCGTTCTGCAGTGTGACAGATGAGAACAATTCATTGTTCAAAACATTAATGAGTTCAAATTTAGGAATCGTAGTTCCCAACTGAAGCATGGAAGAGGTTTTTATGGCCATTTTTCGTGATTCGAAAATATACTTATTGATAGGTCAGAGAAAAAACCATAACAGAATTCCCTCCCCGGTTACTTTTTCCTTGAGAGGTTACGATCAATTCAGAATCATCAGAAGAAATATCCATTCCAACGGGATAGGAGTCTGCCGGAATCTCAGCGACAACTTTCATATCTGAAGTACGCACTGCCACGATCTTAGAAACACTATTAGCGGCTGCATATAAGTACTTTCCATCTGAGGTTAATACAATTGTTCGAGTCCCTGTTCCTACATATACATTTTCAAAAGCGCTGTAATTAACTTTTTTCTCTTGACTATCAAGCCTCTTTTTAATGAGTTCACGCCAAAGACAACGTTGAACATAGCCTGGTCGATTACAACTGATGTATAAATAATCATCTTTTACCACCAAGTGACGAACGTTGGACATCATACCGAATACCGTTCCTAAATAATCGTAATTGACGGCATCAAAAATGGCGATACCTCCACCTCCCATTCTTCCAACCAATAAAAATTGACCATCAGGACTATATGCTGTGCCTCGCAAACAAAAGCCGCAACTCGCATCTCTGTTCACTTGAGAAGAGGAAAACTCAGTAGACATTTTATAGTCTACAACCGAATGCTTGATAAAGCTAAAATCAAAAGGATCATCAGCATCGATATCGATAATAGCCACAGTGTTATCGCCCCAATGCGTAATCGCAATGCGTTTGTTATCGGGAGAACAAGCGATCATCTTTGGCAAAGGACCTGTGGGCATAACCCGAACAATGATATCACTTTCGGTATCAATAATTGCCACCGCAGAGGGTGACTGTGCAATAGGATCAAAATTCCGACGATAATACGTTACCCAAAGGTACTTGCCACCGTGAGAAAAACAGCTTTCAACTGGTTTACCAAGAAAAACATTTTTTTGCTTTCTATTCTGCTTATACAAATAATTATAGATCGTTGTTTCTCCGTCTTTAAATAAACTATCATTCGCAACCGTAAACTCATGAATCAGTGTTTTTATCAAAGATTTCGACTTTGAATCGTAAATCGAGGTGGTATACCCCTCTAAAGATTGAACATAAAATTTTGTGCCGTCTTTCGAATACTTAACTGATTTTGGAGAATTAATTGAGGTGTCGTAATTATCAAATTTATGCTTAGGCATCCAATTATAACTCTGGAAACGATGCGCGAGTGCCATAACTACCTCGCCAGTTGTATCTGAAGATTCCCCAATCTGAATACGGGTTATTTGCGCTTCAACACAAGGCATTTGAAACAGTAAAAAAAGAACTAAAAAACTTCTTATCATTTTTTATAATTTATCGATTTTATAAAATATCCATTCCCTGGATTTACGAGCTTCACGCTAACATTATGGGTATTTACATCAACTGCATACGTCTTAAAAGTAGAAGTTTCAACATTTTGTGGAAACCAAAACGAATGGTAACCCAAGTTATAAAAATTACCATTAGCGTTTCGCTCAAATAAAAATAATGAATCACATGATTCGAAATCAGCTTGAATTGCTTGTGAAGAAGTTAATTTTAAATTAAGTGTATCTAAAAGTAAATAATTATAATTCTGCTCCAATTCTGACATAAAATATCCATTACATAACACACCGAATGCATTCAAGGTATCCAAATAACACCAGGCTGGGGTTTTATTTTCTGCCGCGAGTTTCCATTCCATTTTTGACTGTGCTTGAAGTATCTTTGTTGACCTAGCTATTTCGTTTTCTTTATAAAAACTATCAAAGAAAAAGGTATCTATGCAAAATTTGAACGAAGTGCCATAAACAGCAGTATTTTTATGTGTAAAATATTCTTTTTCAGTTATTTGTTTATTATCACATGAAGTAATATTGCACATCAAAAAAGAAAAGATTACCAGTGGGCGCATACACAAATGTAGACATTTGTTGCTTTTATTTATCTAACATAAATTCGGAAGTCCTATGAAAAGTAATATCAGGATAATCTTGCTCCGCCATATTCAATAAGAAGGCTGTTTCGGCAAGAAATACCAAATTGTCATCCTTGTCAGTTGCCAATAAGTTATGCTTTGCTTTCTTAAATGTTTCAAGTTGCACCTCATTTTTGGTAGTGATCCAACAAGCTTTGAAATAGTTTCTTGGAACGAAGCGACACTTAGCTCCATATTCATTAATTAGGCGATAATTAATCACCTCAAATTGAAGCTGCCCGACTGTTCCAACGATTTTTCGATTACCAGGTTGCTGAATGAATAATTGCGCAACCCCTTCATCAATGAGCTGACGCACCCCTTTATCTAACTGCTTAGACTTCATTGGATCGAGATTCTCAAGCTCTTGGAAAATCTCAGGAGAGAAACTTGGAATGCCCTTAAACATCATTTTTTCTCCTTCGGTGAGCGTATCTCCAATTTTGAAGTTTCCTGTGTCATACAAGCCAATGACATCTCCCGGATATGCGTGTTCAATCACACTTTTATCCTGCGCCATAAAGGATGTTGGATTTGGGAATTTCATTTTCTTACTTAAACGAATGTGCTGGTAAAACTTGTTCCGCTCAAATGTTCCCGATACGACGCGCAAAAAAGCAATTCGATCCCTGTGCTTTGGATCTAAATTCGCGTGTATTTTAAATACAAATCCACTAAACTTACTTTCGTAAGGATCGATAGGTCGCACATCTGAAATACGCCCTCTTGGAGAAGGAGAAATTTCACAAAATGTATCTAATAGCTCTTTAACACCAAAGTTATTGACAGCAGAACCAAAGAAAACAGGAGCAACTTCACCTGCAAGATAAGCTTCTCGATCAAAAGCATCATAGACCCCTTCAACCATTTCCAACTCCTCACGCAGTTCCGTAGCAGGTTCTTCGCCAATAATCTCGTCGAGTTCTTTATCATTTATATCTTCAACCGCATATACATCTTCGGCAATTTTAGTCTTATTCGCAGAAAAGAGGTTCAACCCTTTTTGGTATATATTGTATACCCCCTGAAAACGATCGCCCATTCCTATCGGCCATGTTAAGGGGCGGACTTTTATTTTTAAAGACTGTTCCAACTCGTCAAGAAGATCAAAGGATTCTTTACCATCTCTATCCATTTTATTGATAAAGATGATTACCGGAGTTTTTCGCATGCGACAAACCTCCATAAGCTTTTCGGTCTGTGACTCTACACCACTTGCTACGTCAATAACCAGAATAACACTATCCACAGCGGTTAAAGTCCTAAAAGTATCCTCGGCAAAATCCTTATGACCTGGAGTATCAAGTATATTTATCTGCTTATTCTTGTAACCAAAAGCCATTACAGAGGTAGCTACAGAGATTCCCCTTTGCTTTTCTATTTCCATAAAGTCAGAGGTGGCAGTCTTCTTGATCTTATTATTTTTAACGGCACCAGCAGATTGAATCGCACCCCCAAAAAGCAGGAGCTTTTCAGTAAGTGTTGTCTTACCTGCGTCAGGATGGGAAATAATCCCAAAAGTCCTTCTTTTTTCTATTGATTCGTTAAAGTTCATTACCAAAAAAAGGGCCTGTTAAGCCCTTCTAAACGTTTTTTGATTTAATGTATCTCTTCAGCAGAAAAGTGGAATTTACCTTCAATATCTGCATTTTCATCAGAATCAGAACCATGAACGGCATTTCTACCTTTACTCTCTGCGTATGCTCTACGGATTGTACCTTCTGCTGCCTCTGCTGGATCTGTAGAGCCAATTAAAGCTCTAAAATCGGCCATTGCATTGTCTTTTTCAAGAATTGCTGCTACAATAGGTCCCGAGGTCATGTATTCCACCAATTCACCGTAAAATGGTCTCTCAGCATGTACCTCATAAAATTCTTTTGCCTGCGCCTCTGACAATCGCGTATATTTCATCGCTTTGATCGAAAACCCAGCTTGAGTAATCATGTTTAAAATATTACCGATGTGTCCGTTTTCGACTGCATCTGGTTTTATCATTGTAAAAGTTCTATTCGTTGCCATGTATTTATTTTTGGGTGCAAAGATACGAAATAGATGGACTTTTCACTACAACCGTTTTCAAATAATAAATCTTAAGTATTTAATTCTTTTAATTTTACACTTCCGAAAACACAATTATGACCATCAAAAAAATAGTTTGGGGTGCATTAAGAATCACCTTCTTCATATTTATCTTCATAACTTACGCCTCGCTTTCAGCTGCAAACCCTGCCCCTATTTTTAATGTTCTATTATGGCTTGCCATTTGCTACCTTATTGCAAAACCCTTGAGAGAAATCGAGCGTAAAAAAAACCAATTGGCGTTTTCAATTATAATCCTTTTATTATTTAGTTACATTACACTAGGTATTAAAGGATCGTTCTACATTGCTCACTTTAATGAAATTTATCTTGGTAAAAAATCTAACTTGTTTCCTGAGGATTGGATGTTTTCAGTATCCCAAACGTTAATATTTCCAAAGGTATGGGTACAAAAAGTGAAGTTTGCTTTTTTATTTGAAAACCAAACTTTTAAAATCGGTTATATTGTATTCAGCCTAGGTTTAACAGGTACTAAAATACTTAAAATGAGCGAGTTAATTTTTCTTTGTGCTTTTTGCTATTTAAAAACTAAAAAAAATTAATAATCAATAATATTGAATAAAATCCATTTCCTCCGAAACGTTAACTGCTATTGAACCTATTTCTTTGCTCTAAATTCTACAACAATTCCGAGTGTAGGTTGGAGAATACCAGAGGCCGTTTCTATGAATTTTGTTTGATATCTTGATGGGTCATTTGGATCTTGAACATAATTCCCTTCTGCATCTGTCTCTACGATAAGCGTCGGTGCCAGTTTAGCCTTAAAAGCGTAAGCATTCTGAAGGTCAAGATAAAAGTTTAAAGAAAACTTATCGAAGAACCATTTTTTGTCAACTCTTACATTTAATTGATGAAAATTCCCTTCACGACTTGTGTTCAACAATGAATAATCACGTATTCCTATCCCGTTAATATCCCAATTTTCTTTTAGACTTGAGGTTGCGATGTCATAAGGTGTATAAGGAGAACCGCCAGAAAACAACCAACGAAAACCTACTTCCCATCCACTCTTGAATCGCTTCCCTCCGGTTAAAGAGACAATATGCTTGCTATCCCATGCAGTTGGGACATAGTTGTCATTCTTGTCTCTAAACTCAGAACTAACCAACGTATAGGCCAAAATCGCATAAAAGCCTTTAATCAATTTCTGCTGGTATAGAAATTCTAAACCATAACTTCGTCCATTAGAGACGGAAGCCACTTCTTCATTACCGACTACGCCAAAGTCAGATCCTACATTAGCCAAGCTTATAGAGTCATTTAAAGAAAAAGGATAACGTGAATAATTTTTATAAAAACCTTCAAGCGTAAATCGAGACTTCCATCCCGTTCTGTATTCAGCTCCAATTACCGCGTGATCTGCTCTTATATATTTAACATTATTATCTCGGTTTGCAAGAGCACCGTCCGCATTTCGGAAACCAAGGATTGTATAAGATGGCAATTGATGATAACGTGATAAATTTGCACTAACGGACCAAGACTCAGCTAACCGATAGCTTAAAGAAAAACTTGGTGAAAGCTGATCGATAGGATTTGATAAACTACTTGAGTATGAGCTGAAATCTGTGCGAATACCAAAGGAACTCGATAACTTTTCTTTAAAATAGGATTTACTAACTTGAGAAAACAAAGCGAATTTATTTAAGCCTAATGTTGACTCATAATCTATAACAATGGGAAAACCCTGAACCGTTATATTATTGTATGTTCTATTGAAGTATTTAGCATATTCATAACCCAAACCAGCATTTATACGCCATCCGTTTTTATTAAAGGTATGCTCAAACCTGAACTTATTTTCAGCCTCAAATGAAGAGTAATCGAGTAGTAGGTTTTCAACTATTTCAATATTATCCTTATATCTGATAGATGAATTATTTAGCATGTTTCTACTTATCACAAAGTTTTGATAAGAGTTTTTAGAATAATGAAGCCAGTTCATTCCAACCGCATAGTTCCATTGTTTTTGAAGCGGTAGATTGTTCAAAATGAAATTATTCGACTCAATAGCATCTGGATCTGTAATGTTTTCATTAACACTAGAGTTCAAGTTAAAGTCATCAATCGCACCTAATCCAATAAATGATACTTTATTTTTGTCATTCACTTTTAAATTCACCTTGTATTGAAAATCATTGTACGTTGGTAAAATGGGTAATTGTAGAGCTGCAAATAAAAATTGTAAATAGGACCTTCTCGCTGAGAAAATAAAAGTGGCCTTCTCTCCTATCGGCCCATCTAAAGTTAATGCAGCATCACTTGAACCCAAAGCGAAATTCGCTATAAAGGACTCTTTATTACCTTCCTTTTGCTTGAAAGCTAAAACAGAACTCAAACCATTGGCTCTATTAGATGGGAAAGCACCTGAATAAAAATCAACTTCACGAATGAAATTTACGTTTAGTAAGCCAACAGGACCTCCTGAACTTCCTTGGGTTGCAAAATGATTGATATTAGGAACTTCTATTCCATCCAAATAAAATTTATTCTCTCCTGGAGAACCACCACGGATAATGATATCATTTCTAAAAGTTGCTCTTGAAGCAACTCCAGGAAGTGCAGCGATTACTTTACTTACATCCCGATTGGCGCCAGGTAACCGTTCGATTTCAGTTGCATTTAAAGTTTTTAATGAAACCGGAGATTCCTTTCGTTGCAAAAAAGGTGACGCCTTAACAACAACCTCTTCTTGTTCAATCACTATTTCTTCCAAGGGAAAATTTAAAGTCTCAATTCTAGTTTTGGTTATAGCGACTTCGTTAATATAAAAGTCATTGAAACCAGCAGCGGAGGCCCGAAATGAATAAACGCCAGGAATTAAGTCTTTGATTTCAAATGCGCCATCAATATCAGAAATTGCACCTTTGGAAATACTCAGAACTTTAACCTTTGCAAATTCAATAGATTTATTATTCAATTTATTAAAAACTCTACCTTTTACAGTTGAACCTTGACCAAAAATCAATGTAGGAGTTAAAATAATTAAGGTAAGAAACAATTTCATTTTATGTTTTTTGAATAAACAACAACGGAGTTGTATAGTTTAAATTTAAACGAAGTTTATGAAGTTTTTTAGAATTTCATGTCCATACATCGACAATATAGATTCTGGATGAAACTGCACGCCAAATAACTTTTTTTCCACAGAAGATATCCCCATAATAGTTCCGTTATTTGAAGTTGCACAAATATTTTCGGCAGGTAAGTCTTTCACACACCAACTATGATAAAGCCCTACCTCAAATTCATGAGGTAAACCATGGAATAGGATCGTAGAATTATCAACACGAATGACCTCAGCAACACCATGCTTCACAGTCCCCATATTTTCAAGTCTCCCGCCCATTAACGAACCGATAGCTTGCATACCTAAACAAATACCTAAAATAGGAGTTTTTGAAATACAGTAATTCAAAATGAAATCAAGATTAGCCTTTTCAGAAGGCAATCCTGGGCCAGGTGATAATATGACATGAGAATATTTGGAAAGCAAAAGTCCATCAATTAATTCATCATTTCGAACAACATCGACATCCACTCCTTGCATATCCAAATAATGCAGCAGGTTAAAAGTAAAAGAATCGTAAAAGTCAACCAACAATATCCTCATAAGTTTTTTTTATCGTTTCTTTGTAAAAATATAAAACCTTATAAAATTTTGCTGTTCAGATATGAAAAAAGCAATTGATATACCAAATGCTCCCAAACCATTAGGATCATACAGTCAAGCAATTTTGCATAATGATACATTATACATTAGCGGTCAAATACCTTTACACCCTGTCACAAAACATCTAGAGAAAAGTTCAATTAAAAAAGCGACAAAACAAGTCCTTGAGAATATTCGAGTATTATTGAATGCCGCAGACATGACACTAGAAAACGTTTTGAAATGTAGTATTTTCCTAAAAGATATGGATGATTTTGAAGCGGTGAACACGATTTACTCGCAGTTTTTCAATGGCATTTATCCTGCGAGAGAGACAGTTGAAGTTGCCCGACTTCCCTTAGATGTCCCCATTGAAATATCTTGTATTGCATCGAAATAATGAACAAAAATAATTCGTTTGATTTATCCGTTATTATTGTAAACTACAATGTAGAATACTTTCTTGAACAATGTTTGAATTCTGTTTTCAAAGCGGGACGTAATTGCAACATCGAAGTTTTTGTTGTTGACAACAATAGTACAGATGGTTCTATCGCGATGCTTGAAGAAAAATTTCCAGATGTTGCTTTGATAACGAATAAAGACAACAAAGGATTTTCAATTGCAAACAATCAAGCAATAAAGAAAGCAAAAGGAAAAAACATACTGCTTCTCAACCCTGATACGGTTGTAGAGGAAGAAACCTTTCAAAAAGTTATCGCCTTTATGGTTAAAAATAAAGATTGCGGTGGATTGGGAGTGAGAATGGTTGATGGCAAAGGTAATTTTTTACCAGAATCAAAACGAGGCCTGCCGACTCCAATAGTTGCATTTTACAAAATCTTTGGTATCTCCAGTTTATTTCCTAAATCCAAGCGATTCGGAACATATCACCTCGGATTCCTTGGTGAATTTGAAACTAATGAAATAGATGTATTAAGCGGAGCTTTTTTATGTGTAAGTAAAAATGCACTTGAAAAAGTAGGATTGTTAGATGAAGCTTTCTTTATGTATGGAGAGGATATAGATTTTTCATACCGAATAACTCAGGCCGGATACAAAAACTACTACTTTCCGGAAACGACAATTATTCATTATAAAGGAGAAAGTACTAAAAAAAGTTCTATCAACTATGTTTTTGTATTCTACAAAGCAATGGTAATTTTTGCGCAAAAACATTTCTCAAAAAATAATGCACAAGTATTTTCACTTGCAATACATCTCGCTATATATTTCAGAGCCTCTCTGGCATTATTTAACCGGTTTATAAAGTTCACAATTCCTTTTGTTGTTGATTTTTTAATTATTATCAGTGGTTTATTGCTGCTCACAAACCACTGGAAGTCTTCAAATATTCACTTTCCGGAATTTGTATTTAACTATTCAATTCCTATTTATAGCTTAACGTGGCTACTGTCCGCCTTGTTTTTCGGGGTCTATGACAAAGAACCCAAAAGAACAGCGATCCTGAAGTCTACGCTTTTTGGAACAGGCTTGATTCTATTAACCTATGCCCTGCTACCAAAAGAATGGCAATTTTCTAGGGTTTTTATTTTAATTGGTTCAGTTTGGGTCATTGGTGGACATTATTTAAAGACATGCTGGTTGAATTTGATGAATTTTGACCAATTAAGATATCAAAATGTAATCAAAAAGCATTTTATACTTTGTGGTGATACCCAAGAAACAGAAAGGGTAAAAATACTTTTAAAAGAAACCTATCCTAATGTAGGCCAGATGGAAACGGTTGAGAATCAACACAACTTAAGCAATGCAATCACAAAACTCCTTTTTAAGGATACCAAAATAGGATTTAATGAGCTCATATTTTGCGCAAAAAATATATCGCCGAGCGACATCATAAGTTGTATGAATCAATTAGCTGGCCAAGATTTGCGCTTTAAAATTGCACAACCCGACACAAGCTTTATCATAGGTAGTAATTCCATTGAATCGAAGGGTGATTTGTATTCTATGAAAATCAATACGATCAAAAGATCAGATAATTTAAGATCTAAAAGACTCTTTGATTTATCGGTAGCTTGTTTCAGCTTGTTAACTTCCCCCGTTACTATTTGGTGGTATAGCCGCAAAAGAAAATTTATTCAAAATCTCCTCACTGTAATAAAGGGTCAAATGTCTATTGTAGGATATGCCTCAATGGACACAGATCATGGTGAAAGTGAAATTGGATTACCTTCCTTGAAAAAAGGTCTCTTAAATCCTTTATCTGGTAATACAGTTAACGACCGCAAAATCATTGATCAAGTAAATATAAATTACGCCAAGGAGTATTCAATACTAAAGGACCTAAGGGTCTTGATAAAAAAATGGACATATTTAGACCTTTAACTTCCTTGCCTCATCTTTGTTTTCTATCTTTACAGCGTAAAAGTTGAAGTAAAGTAAATGGCAGAAATAGAAATTCGTCTTCCAAAAATGGGAGAAAGTGTTACCGAAGCGACAATCACAAATTGGTTAAAAAATGTTGGCGATACGGTTGCAATGGATGAAGCATTGGTAGAGGTAGCTACAGACAAAGTAGATAACGAGTTACCATCTGAAGCGGAAGGAGTACTTATTAAACAGATGTTTAACCAAGACCAAGTTGCTCAAGTTGGCGACGTTATCGCGATTATTTCTTCCGATGTAAATGCCGCTGTTGAGACAGAGCCTACTCCGGAATCAACAACAGATCAAAGCACACAAGAAAAAGCGATTGAAACTAAAGAGCCTTCAGAGGTAGAATTACCCTTAGTTCCAAATTCTAAAAATGGAGTTGTAAATCAACGGATAACAAAAAATGGTTCAAAAGGTCAATTCTTTTCACCTTTAGTCAGAAGTATTGCAGAAAAAGAGGGGATTTCTCAAACTGAGCTCGAACAAATTGACGGTTCAGGAGCAGAAGGACGTATAACAAAAAAAGATGTTCTAGCGCATCTCACTAACTCAATAAATGCTACCGTAAAAAGTGAAACGCTCGAAAAACAGCCGCCATCGAAATCTAAAGCTGTAAAAGCAGCGCCAGTGGTAATTCCATCTGGTGAAGATCAAATCATTGAAATGGATAGGATGAGAAAACTTATTGCAGAGCATATGGTGATGTCCAAGCAAGTTTCTCCGCATGTCACTTCATATGTCGAGGCAGATGTTACGAATATCGTTAATTGGAGAAATAAAATCAAACAAGGATATAAAGAAAGACAAGGTGAAAACTTAACATTTACACCAATACTCATTGAAGCCATTGTGAAAGCAATAAAAGACTTTCCTATGATTAATGTTTCTGTTTCGGGAACCCAAATAATAGTGAAGAAGGACATCAATATAGGCATGGCTACTGCTTTACCAAGTGGTAACTTGATTGTTCCAGTTATTAAAAATGCCGATAGACTGAGCCTTACAGGTCTGACCAAAAGTGTAAATCAGCTTGCAAATAACGCAAGAGAAAACAAACTAAAACCAGAGGATATCCAAGGTGGGACATATACTGTCACAAATGTTGGATCGTTTGGAAACGTAATGGGTACGCCTATAATAAATCAACCGCAAGTTGCCATAATGGCTCTAGGAGCAATAAGAAAGGTTCCTGCGGTTATTGAGACACCAGAGGGTGACTTTATAGGGATTCGACACAAAATGTTCCTATCGCATGCATATGATCATAGAGTAGTTGATGGTGCACGTGGAGGTCGTTTTGTGAGAAAAGTTGCTGACTATTTAGAGCAATTCGATATTAATCGCGATATTTAAATACACAATTCAGAAGTAATATGAAAAATTATACCGCAAAAAGAATTACAAATTCAGAATGCATTCTATCCATACTATATGGTGAAAGTCAATCGAATTGTGATTGTAAATGTGCTGCATTTTCAAAAGAGGAATATAAATTAAATAAACGAATTAAATTCATTATCACTCCTTAGTATCCGGAACTCCAATTAAATGAATATTTCTCTTAATAAACCCTTGTGTGTTTTTGATCTAGAAACTACGGGACTTCAGGTGACCAAGGATAGAATTGTCCAAATTGCTGTTATCAAAATAAACCCTAATGGCCTAAAAGAAGAATTGAATCTCATCGTTAACCCTGAAATGGAAATCCCTCAGGAGGTTATTGATATTCACGGCATAACGAATGAACGTGCAAAGGAATGTCCTACTTTTAAAGAACTCGCCGTTCAGGTGGTAACCTTTATTGGAAATTCTGATCTTGCGGGCTTCAATTCAAATAAATTTGATATTCCATTACTCGCAGAAGAATTCTTGCGCATCGGTGTAGATTTCGACCTTTCAAATCGAGCATTTATAGACGTTCAAAATATTTTTCACAAAATGGAGCAACGAACACTTGTGGCTGCCTACAAGTTTTATTGCGAAAAGGACCTCACCAAAGCGCATGATGCAATGTTTGATACCGTTGCTACCTGGGAAGTTTTGGAAAAGCAAATTGAAAAATACAACCTTGATTCAGATGTCAACCGACTTGCGGACTTATCTCGGGCAGGCGATCATAAAATATTAGATATGGCCGGGCGTATTGCAATAAATACAAAAGGTGAGGTCATTTACAATTTTGGCAAACATAAAGGAAAAACCGTTGAACAAATCTCAAAATCCGAACCAGGATATTATGGATGGATGCTCGAAGCTGACTTTCCCTTGTATACAAAATCTGTGCTAAGAAAGGCAATGGAATCCATTAAGGAGGTAAATCGTTTAAAGGAGAATGCGAACCTTGACGATAAGCTTAATGCGCTGCAAAATAAGTTCAAGAAATGAAAATCATATGCATAGGTAGAAACTATGCAGATCACGCAAAGGAAATGAAAGCATCACTTCCCAAGATACCGATTTTTTTCATGAAACCTGAAACCGCGTTGTTAAGAACACGAGATTTTTTTTATCCAAAATTCACATCAGAACTCCACTATGAATGTGAGTTAGTAATAAAGATTGATAAAGTAGGAAAGAACATCCAAGAAAAATTTGCTCACACCTACTACTCTTCTTTTACATTGGGAATAGATTTCACAGCTAGAGACTTACAAAAAAAATGTAAAGAAAACGGACTACCATGGGAAATCGCAAAAAGCTTTGACCAAAGCGCACCACTATCCAAGCATTGGATGAAAGTCACTGACTCTGCAGAAAATATAACCTTCGAACTAGAACACAATGGCGTAATAGTTCAAAAAGGTTTTAGTCAAGATATGATTTTTACGTTTGACCAAATCATAGCCTACGTTTCAAAGTTTATAACCCTCAAAAAAGGAGACCTTATTTTCACAGGAACACCTGCAGGGGTTGGCCCCATTCAAATTGGGGACCATCTCAAAGCGCGATTGTTCGATAAAGAGGTTCTTAGCTTTTACGTAAGATAAACTAAAGCTTAATAAACTTAATTGTTGAAAGGCTCTCATTAAGGACCAAATAGTAAACACCTGGTTTAAGGTCAGGGACATCAATTTCATTGATTTCACTTGTCAATTTAAAGTCGAATATCCTTTTTCCAATAGGACCGTATACTGATACAGTTTCAACTTCACTAAAGTTAAAAACCTCAATTGTAAGAATATCATTTATAGGATTTGGCCATAAACGTATATTATTTCTCAATTCACCAACTCCAACATTGCTATTGGGATCATCTTTCATATAAAAAAGTCCTCCTAAATCCTGGCCTATAAAAAGCTCGAGGATTCCATCATCATTTAAATCAACAACCGAAACAGCACTGTAGCCACCAACGTCAACAGAAAGGTAGTCGTATTCCACAGAATCAAACAGATCCCCATCATTAATATGACCATCGATTCCACGAACAAAGGACAATTTACCATCCACATCGCCAACAATCGCGTACGTAGTGTCATTCTCTCTAAAAAAGAAAGGAGTAGGATAGCCATTTGGAGAGGAGGTTGCAAAATCTAATCCACCAAGAAGACTGGTTACATGCTGAAAAGAAGGCGTCGTAGAAGAACCAATATTTTCATAGTAGATGAGTTCACCTGTTTTAATACCAATGATTAAATCCAACAATCCGTCATTGTTTAAATCAAATAACTGCGGAGCAGCATACAACCCATTTTGAATAACAGTATTGCTTGCATCTGTCATATTAGGTATTGGTGAGGCGTATGATATAAATGCCCCTGATGAATTATTTACAAAATAAGAAAGCGTTCCATCCTCGAGACCTAAAATCATATCATTTTTAGCATCTCCATTAAGATCACCAAACGCAGGATACATCCTCAAGCCAACATCCAAATCACTTAAGTTCTGATAATCCTTATCAATCAGAGTGAATATAGGATCAGAAGGAGTACCTGTGTTCTTGTAATAGGCAATTCTTGACTCTTTATCTAAAACTGCTTTGTATGAAAAAATATTAGCAACCATAAGATCTACGAGACCATCACCATCTACATCATTGAAAACGGGTATCGATCCCGTACCGTGCTCAATCATTTCAGATTGCAAGAAATCCTTCTGCTGAAAAACAAAATTAGACACCTCATTGCTTCCCGTGTTTTTGTAAAAATGAACACTCTTTTCATTTTCAGAAATATTCTTCGCATTAGGCGCAACAATTAAGTCTTTTATACCATCAAAATCTACATCTATATTATAAGATGCAGGAAACAATTGCATATTTGCTGGAATGCTATTCGATGGGAATAAAGGATCTGTAGAAATCATAGCTGAATTTTGATTCACTGAATCCCCTCCATTAATCATTAAATTCAAATTTGGAAAAGCAACATCACCTAAAATAAGGTCCATTACTCCCGACCCATCAATATCCAACGCAAGAACCGTTGAACCAGAATGTGCTTTATCTCCCATCTCTTTTTTACCTTCAAATTGTGGAAACTCAGGATTTGGAAGGTTACCCGTTGTACACGGAGTAGTTTGATCATTTAAATAAACAGAATTTGTACTGACATCTTCTCTAAAGGTACCCCAACATTCATTTTTCAATTCAAAAATTAAGGAATCAGAATGACCATAAAGCTCTCTACTTAAGTTTTTGTGGTAACGAAGATATTCACCTCCTATATGAAAAGTAAGTACATCAATATCACCATCAAAGTCAACATCGACAATTGCAGGAATATCACTTGAACTTACGTACAAACTTAAAGGAGTCCCCCAATTGTCCGAATACAAAAGATCATCCGCGATTACCCATGATAAACCATTCGTGTTATCCCCTGTGTTTCTATACACCTTTAAACCACCTATACCATAAGCGAACAAATCTTTTCTTCCATCCATATCGTAATCTACGGCAAAGAGTCTGTAGCGTAGGTCATCTGGGAACAAAGAGGCACCTTCAGTATCATATTTATAAAACGGTGAGGTGCCATCAGTCCTCTGCTCGAATATCTTTATCTGATTGTTGCTACGATCAAAAACGAGTAAATCCAAATCTCCGTCGAAATCATAGTCAATAGACGAGAATTGAGGATAATTCAATCCACCCGCCCAAGGCATTGTCATTTCATTCCCGTTAGAAAATACAATCAAAGAATCAGAAGGAACAAATTGGAACTGTGCGTTTATCAACACGGGTAGAAAGACAAAAAGAAGTTGCAGTATTTTCACGGCTTTTAATTAATTGAAATATAAAGTAATTAATCGGATCATTGAGAAAAACAACGAACTCCTAAAGGTATTACAATATTCTAAATTAGAGTGAGATCTTCACTTCGATAAAAATCCTTCATTAAGTTTTGCTTTGCTTTTCTAAACCAAAAAATGACATACAACATGCACAATCAAGTGCACTAAACCCAGGTTTTATAGTTAATCTAAATTATTGCAAGTAAGTAAACCATTGACTATTTTTGACTCCTAATTGCTAAAATGCGCTCAACATATGAAAAAGAGTCAAATCATACTATTCACCGTCCTTCTTGTGCTATCAGGAACACTCTATGCTATTGTTCTTTCGAATAAGAAAGAGAAGACGAAGGAGAAAAAAGGTGTAGAGACACAAAAATATATTTCAGTAAAAAATATTAAAAATCAGAAACGTTCCTTAACCATAAGCACTTATGGACAAATTGTTCCCTTTACCGAACTAGATATTGCTTTTGAAATCCAAGGAAGACTTCAGAAAGGGGACCTTAGAATGAAACCTGGCTCAAGCTTTTCAAAAGATGATCTATTATACAAAGTAAATGCAGAGGAGATGTTCTTCACTTTGAATGCTCGAAAAGCACAACTAGCAAATCTAGTAATTGCCGTTTTACCTGATATATCGATAGATTTTCCTGAAGAATATGAAAAATGGAATGGCTTTCTTAATGATATTAAGCCAAGTGGGTATCTTCCCGTTTTACCGGAATTTTCAAATCAAAAAGAATCACTTTTCGTTAATTCAAAAGGGATTTTTGGAGAATATTGGAGCATTAAAAGCTTAGAGGAAAAAATGTCGAAATACATTTACTTAGCTCCCTTTTCTGGAATTGTGAGTGAGGTTTACACGGAACCTGGATCAATTATAAATCCTGGAACTAGAATTGCGAGAATTTTTAACCGCGAAAAAATGGAAGTGAAATTACCTATCCCAATTGATGTCTATGAAAAGTTCAAGCGCACAGGCAAAGTTACCTTTGAAAATGCGAAAGGAGAACCTTTCGCCCAAGGAAGGTTATTGAGATCTCAAGGTAAAATAAATATGAACACACAGTCTATTGACGCCTTCTACTCTATTATCCCATATCCAAATAAAACATTACTATCCGGCCAATATGTAACTGCCAAAATAGATAACCTTATTTCAGAATCCGTGGCTGTGATTCCTACAAATGCAGCAAAAGAAAATCAAGTTCATCTTCTTAAAAACCATAAATTGGAACCGAAAAAGATTAAAATCATCAGTCAGAAACAGGACTCATTATTTGTTGAAGGTCTTAAAGAAAATGACACCTTGGTGATCGAATTTATCACACCCTCAAAAGAGATTAAAAAATACATCGGAATCACACAACAATAATGAGAAAGTTAATCACCTTTTTTGTCAATCGACCTGTTTGGGGAAATGCCTTCATTACTGTTGTTATCATTTTTGGAATCTTTTCATTCTTTCAAACTAAAAAGTCTTTTTTTCCAGAACTTGAGCCTCAAACGATTATAGCCACTGTCTTTTACCCTGGTGCTTCACCTACCGAAATGGAAGAAGGTGTAACCATTAAAATTGAACAAGCAATAAAGGGGCTTTCAGCGATAGAAGAAATAAATTCAACATCTTCAGAAAATACAGCGTCGGTGAAAATAAAAGCCTACCAAGATGCAAATATGGATCAACTCTTGAGTGATGTAGAAAATGCGATTAACTCAATCAATTCTTTTCCTGCCGGTGCTGAGAAACCGATATTAAAGAAGATTACCTCTGGCGGAATGGGTAGTGTTGTTGCCTTTATTGGTATTTCAGCAAGAAATAAACAAATCTCAGATATTGAACTTGTAGACCTCGCTGCAAGAGTGGAACAAGACCTTCTTAACACGAAAAACATCACGGAAATTGTAAAAATGGGTTTCCCCACAAAAGAGATTTCAATAAATATCAGAGAACAAGACCTGGTCCGTTACAATACCTCTTTTCAAGAAATATCTGCAGCAGTAACTTCTCAGAACTTAAATATTACTACGGGACAAATTCGAGGTAATTCACAGGAAATCAACATCCGGTCTAATAATCGTGTACTTACGGCAGATGAAATCTCAGATATCGTCCTTAGGACAGCAAATACAGGAGAAAAGGTGCGAATTGGTGATGTCGCTGATGTTGTTCTTGGTTATTCAGAAAATTCACAAAAATCATCCTTTAATGGTCTTCCCGCTGTTTCATTTCAAATTGAAAAAACAGCAAACCAGGACATTCAGAAAATCTCAAGCACACTTCACGAATACCAAACAACTTTTAACAACAATAACCCTGATTTTCAATTTGACATATACTTTGAATTTAACGAGCTCCTTGAAGGAAGAATTGAACTATTATCAAAAAATGGAGTGACTGGATTAATACTTGTACTCGTTTTTCTTGGCTTATTTCTGAATATTAAGCTGTCGAGCTGGGTAGCTTTTGGAATACCGTTCTCCTTTTTGGGCATGTTCATTCTTGGAACATTTTATGGCATTACCATTAACATGATTTCACTTTTTGGGATGATCTTGGTTGTTGGAATTCTTGTAGATGATGGTATCGTAATCGCTGAAAATATCTATGCACACTTTGAAAAAGGAAAAACGCCAAAACAAGCAGCAATTGATGGTACTATGGAAGTTCTTCCTTCTGTATGTTCATCGGTAATTACTACAATTGTTGCCTTCTCAGTGTTGTTTTTTGTAGAGGGGCTTGAAATGATGAGAGAAATGGCATTTGTAACTATCGCATGCTTGATCTTTTCTATTCTAGAAGGAATTATCACACTTCCCTCTCACCTCTCTAAAAAAAGCGTTTTGGAAGAGCAAAAAGAAAAGTCATATACTTTAAGCGTTGGATTACTGCTACTTTTAATCGGTATTGGAGTTTTCATTCTTGGGTACTATTTATATCCAAATCAAGGAAGTTGGGATAGTATTTTATTTCCTTGCTGCTTGTTTTTATTTGGATTATATACAGCATATATTGGATTTTCTAAATCTCCTATTGAAGGCGGAGTTAGATCTACTGCCGATAACTTTATAAAATGGATTCGAGATTCAATATTTACGGAATCTGTAAGTCTTTTGGTCGGCAAAAAAAGAAGCTGGTACAGACTTACATTTTTTGTTCCATTGTTTTTCACTGCATTTGTGATTTCAATGCTTGTTAATGGTACGCTTTCCGCGACTTTTTTCCCCAATATTCAACCAGACTTTTTTACAATTGAGGTAGCTTATAAACCGGGCACAAACGAAAAGGAAACAGAAAAGTTTATTGAACAGGCCACGGTAATATTACTAGAAGAAAATAATCGTATAAAAAAAGAGTCCGGTGATGAAATTATGACTTATTATACGAGTACAATAGGTTTTACACAAAATATTGGGCAATTCGGTAACCATACGGGCGGTATAAGTGTTTTTGTTAATGCTGAAGATTCTAAAACACCACTGGACACTTTGATGAATCGAATCAATAAGAGAATAAACGCAATCAATCAGGGTAAAATTGCTGAGAACTTATATGTGGGTGGATTCAATCGCTTTGGTAAGGAGATTGAAATTGGCCTTACTTCAAACGATGACCGTGCATTAATGAATGCACGAGACGGGATTAAAAAAGAATTGGACCAAATGAAAGGGGTTATTAATATCAAAGACAACATGCCTCCTGGTCGGAACGAGATCCAACTAAAGATGAAAGCACAGGCAGAACTCTTCGGTATTTCAAAAAACGAGGTGCTTAATCAAATCAGACAGGGCTTTTTTGGACAAGAGGCCCAACGCGTGATTATTGGTACGGATGAAGTTAAAATTTGGGTTAGATATCCACTAGAAGACAGAAATAGCAGTTTTGATCTTTTCGAAATGAAAATTAAAAATACCCAAGGCATGAAAATCCCTTTGCGTGAAATATGTGATTATTCCATGGGAAGAGCTCCTGAGAGTTTAAAAAGAAGAAACGGTCAACGAATTGTAAAAATAGATGCCGAAACTATTGATCCAGACGAGGTAGCTTCAACAAACACGGAAATATTCGATAATGTTATACCCAAAATCACATCGCTTTACCCCAATGTTCAAGCGCTAAAACTTGGTCAATTTGAGCGCAGTCAAAAGACTAGTAATTCTATGCAATATGTCACACTCGTTCTTGTCTTTCTCATGTTTGTTATTCTAATGCTTCATTTTAATAGCCTTTCACAAGCATTTTTAATCATGCTCGTTATACCCTCAGGAATAGCTGGCTCAATAATTGGTCACGGCCTTGTTGGTATTCCGGTATCCATCCTCTCTGTTTTTGGAATGATCGCCCTAATTGGCGTTCTTGTGAATGATGCTATTGTTTTTCTGGATAGATATAATGGTCTACTACTAGAAGGAGTATCTACAAAGTCAGCAGCAATTGCAGCGGCATCATCAAGGTTTAGGCCCATCCTACTCACCTCTCTTACCACAGTAGCAGGATTAATGCCTATGATCTCAGAAACAAGTATGCAGGCTCAATTCTTAATCCCAATGGCTACATCTATTGCTTTTGGAGTGCTGTTTGGCACCATTTTCATTTTATTTTTCTACCCTTCTGCTATTCTTCTTTGGAACGACCGCGCAAGATTAGGGAAATTCTTGATCTCAGGAGAAAGAATTACAAAACGCGAAGCAGAGCCTGTCTTTAAACTTAAAAAGAAACTCAACGATGATGTCTAGATTTCTGTTCGTACTATTTGTCACCGTCAATACTTTCTTTAGTAATGCACAAAAAGCTGATTCTCTATCGGCAAAGGAGGCTGTAATTATTGCACTTGAAAAAAACTACAGTATTCAAATTAGCAAAGCCCAAAAAGAAATTGCTCAAAAAAACAATAAATGGAGTGAAGCCGGATTGTTTCCAACAGTAGATCTAAATGTCGGATTAAATACAAGTATTCAAGACAATACAAATAACCCTTTCACATTTACGCCTGGGGTGATCCTTTCAACAAGCCTTTCGCCCAACCTTTCTTTAAACATGAACCTTTTTAGCGGAATGGCAGTTCGGATTTCCAAGCAGCGTCTAGAACAACTTCAATCCCAAAGTAAAGGCAATGCGCTTACGCTTATTGAATCCACTATTCTAGATGTCCTCAAAGCGTACTATCAAGCCGTTGCGCAAAGAGATAAATTAGAAGTTCTAAACCTCATCAAAAAAAACTCATTCAGTCGCTTCAGATTTTATGACATAAAAAGATCAATTGGTACTGCCTCCTCACTTGAAGAACTACAGTTTAAAAATCTTTACTTTACCGATAGCATTAATGCTAAAATTCAAAACACATCCTATGAAAATAGCTTAAGGAATTTATATCTCCTTATGAATTCTGATTTTAATCAGACAAATTCGCCTTTCTTGAGTGATAGTTTATGGGTGGATATTCCAATTATTAATTACGAAGAAGCTATTTCAAATTTACCCAATACAAACCAAGATCTAAAAAATCAATACCTTGCTTTAGAACTTCAAAGAACGAATACTGCGTTCCAACAATCCTTTCTTTATCCAACATTAGGTCTACAAGCAGGAATTACCCCTGCGCGAAGCTGGTTTAGAGATCTCAACGATGAAAGCCTGAAAATAAGTACTGAAGTTTTGATGTATAATGGCGGGCTAAATCTAAGATATAATCTTTTTAATAACTGGAAACACAAACGGGCTGTTCAAGCATCTAGGATACAAGAGTCGATAGCTAGCTTGAGCTATGATCGACTTAAGAAGTCATTAGAGAGTAACCTTGCAACATTAATTAATATTTACCAGAATAATGCTGACCTTGTTGCCTTGTCCCAACTAAACCTCAGTTATTCTAAGCAGGCTTGGGAGCTTGCAGAGTTACGTTTTGACTTAGGCACATTAAATTCTGTTGAATTGGTAAGTTTTAAAAATAATTATGAAAGTCAGTCGCTGCAGTTCTATGATTTGGAACTTTCAAAAATCAATACATTCCTCGATATATACAAGATGACTGGTCGACTAAGACTAGATTATATCGAGCAGAGATAAGATTATTTAAGTTTATAAATTTTAATCATACGATCGTCACTACAAGAAGCGAAATATTCAGCATTGATAACAATCATTTGATTCACGGAATACTTATGACCTATATTTTTATACTCGATTTTCTGTAGGACTTTTGAGAATTCAGAATTCCAAATTTTGATACTTCCATCTCTACTACAAGAAAGAGATAATTTTGCATTGAACCTATCTATACCGTAGACTACATAATTATGAGCAGGAACAGATTGGATCTTGTTTCCCTCAAGATCGAAAGTGGTGATGTGCGCATCTTTACCTCCTGAAATGACCCTTTGCTTTGTCTCATCAAAACACAAGGCAGACACACCATTTGTATGTGCCTCAAAAGTCTTTATTTCATTAAAAAAATTGGTTTCATAAATCCCAATATCCCCATTATATTTGGCAAGTAGTAATAAATGTTGATTCGGAATATATTTTAAATCTCGAATTTTACCACAATTCAAATCGAACGAGAATAATTTCTCCCATGTTACTATGGACCAAGCCGAAAGCCCCCCCTCTTTATCCCCGATGTATAGCTGCTCACTTTCCAGGTTTGATTCAATTGAAAAAATTGCAGCGGAATGACCGTTTAGACAAGTAATCTCCTTTTTTTCTAAAATATCGATTACGTAAACCTTTCCATTCGTAAGCCCTATTATGAGCAGGTTATACTTAGGAATAGTCTTAATTGTATAAGGAACAGCCTCTACTTTAATAGAAAAATTGTCAATTTCTCCTGTTTTGATATTCCATCTCGCGATTTGTTTATCCGCCGATGCTGAATAAATAAATTCTTTACAAATTGCAATACTGTATATAGCCGAATTATGCCCTTCTAATGTATGGGCAAGACAGAATAAATCATTCTTTTCAGATTTAATCATCAGATTCATCGACATCCTCTTCGTCGTTGACCTGTTTTAATCTTTCCTCATAGGTTTTTGGAAGGAACTCAAAGAAAGTATCACCTCTTAGACCTAACCTCAAGCATTCAAGTGGTATCATGTCTTTTGGTGCTATATTACCAAGATTCACCTCGGCTCCGAAAAGTTTTATGAACCAAACCTGTTGGTTTTTTTGAGGCGCCTCCCACAAAATGTCTGATGGCTTAATTTTAGCGATAATTCGATTGATCAGTAAAGTGTGAGCAGTACCATTTGGTCGGAAAACACCAACATTTCCAGACTCTCTACCTTCTGCAATGACTTTCCAGCTTCCGGCTTGAAGCTCGGATTGCATCATTCTGATCCATTTCGAAGGAGAAATTAAAATACCAGAATCTTTGGACCCAACTTCTGACATAACAGTACAATCGTTAGACAAGGTCTTGATTAACTCACATTTTTCATCATGTGGAATGATGATTGAACCGTCAGAGATTTCCGCTAAATCCAAATCATACTTTGAAACTAACTTTCTGAAATCATCAAATTTACCGCGTGCATAAAAGGCTTCAAATAAAGTACCTCCGAAATAAGGACGGATACCTGCCGCTTTATATAACTTGATTTTTTCCTCAAGATTTCTTGTAACAAAAGCAGTGCCGAATCCAAACTTTATCACATCTGTCAAATGACCAGAAGATTCAATAAAGTTCTCAGTTTCATTTAGGCTAAGGCCTTTGTCCATCATCATGGTAACACCCTCTTGACGCGGTTTTTCCGATCTTTTCGGAATGTAGGATAATTTAAAATTCATTTTATGATTTAATCTTGTGATAAATTGATAAAATCCTGATCATCTAGTAAGTTCGGATTTATATCAAAAATAGATTTGGCCTTCTGGCCATTTTCTTGTAAACATTTTGAGAATAAATGCAATGCTTCTTCACGTTGTCCGCGCAACCAATACAGGTTCACTTTTAATACAGCAGCGATTCTATTTTCTTTGTGGGCTCCAATGAATTTTTGCAGCACTTCAAAAGCGTGGGAAGGCGATTCCTCTGTTAAAAGTTCGATGTAATCTGAAAGACATTCCTCATCGTGAGGATTTAATTCGAGGGATTGCACATAAAAGTCTTTGGCAAGTTCGAATTCCGAAATTTTTTCATAGGCCCCGGCTAGCACATGCATAATACCCGCATTGTCAGGCTCAAATTCTAGAGCTTTTTCAATAAGTACTATGCCTTCTCTCGTTCGACCTTCGAGATCCTCAATGATCCCTAAGCCAAGCCATGCTTCAGAAAGCATAGGAGCAAGTTCAATACTTCGCTTATAATTATGTTTCGAGAGTTCAAGCTCATTCAATTGCTCATAGCATTCTCCGATGTAACAATATGCTGAAGCATCATCACCGTCAATTCGCATGCATTCATTAAAGTGTTCAATTGCTTTAAAAAATTTCTCCTGCGATAAATAGGCGTTGGCCATATTAAAATGTGCAGGACCAAAGTCCTTGTTAATCAACAAAGAGTAATCATAAGCCCATACTGCTTTTGGATAATCCTCTAATTTACTATGCGCATTTCCTAAATTGTACCATGCAGTGAAAGAATAGGGGTTTTCATCAATAAATTGAGAATAACAAGATATAGCCTGTTGATAGTTTCCTAATTGATCATAACAAAAGGCAATTTCATAGAGCGCACCTTCATTTTGAGGATTGACTACGATCGCTGTTTTTAGAATATCAATGGCTTCATTAAACTTCCCCATATTTTGGTATTCAAGCGCAATATCTAAATAAATATCATCTATATCTTCATCGCCTGCTGCCTCAATGGCTAGGGTGTAATTCTTAATCGCATTTTTTGAATCCTTGAGCTGACTAAAAATGGAGGCCTTAGTCAGATGAAACTCAAATGAAGGCACACCAAAAGTCTGGATATCATTTAAGACATCTATAGCTGCGTTTAACTTACCTAATCCTGTCAGAGCCTGTGCCTTACGAAGAGAAAATAAACCATTGTAGGAAAAATGTGAAACGGCCATTTCCGCTGCCAATAAAGCTTTGGAAAAATTACCATTAATTAAGTAGTGATCTACAATAGACTCTAGGCGATCGCTGTCTATGAATACAGAGTGATTTCCTTTTATATAGGATTCAAATACCTCGAGGTCTTCCTTTAAATAATTGTCCCCGTTTTCGTCTTCGTCGTCATCAAACATAGGCCGTTTTCATTAAAGGTAAATTAATTTTAATAGCATCAGAGAACCAAAGAAAAAATATTATTAACATTAGTTTATTTTAATCAAATTTATTTCAGAGAGAAGTGCTTTTCTGCTGCTTCTGAAACATAATCACCAATAGCAAGTGAGGCAGTTGCAGCTGGCGAAGGTGCATTTAATACATGAATTGAATTCCCATGGTATTCAATTCTAAAGTCATCTCGAGTATCGCCATCCTGGGACAAAAGGAGTGCACGCACCCCAGCCCTTCCCGGTCTTAAATCATCTGATTCAAGCGATGGAATCATCCTCTGGAGCGTCTTTAAAAAGAGACGTTTAGAAAATGCACGTCTATACTCATTGATTCCAAAAGACATATTGTTGAAAAATAATTTCCAAGTCCCCTTGTATGACAACGCATCTGCCGTATCTCTTAGAGAAAAATCGGTCTTTTCATAACCTTCTCTTTTGAATGTAAAAACGGCATTTGGTCCACATTCAATTTCTCCATTTGTCATTCTTGTGAAGTGAACGCCTAAAAAAGGAAAGTCAGGATTCGGAACAGGATAAATTAAGTTTTTAACCTTATGCTGTGCTTGTGGTGTTAGTTCATAATAATCCCCTCTAAAGCCAACCACTTTTTCTTTTAAGTTCACGCCATCTTTTTTAGCCAAACGATCAGCCTGAAGACCAGCGCAAAAGACTAGGTTTGTGGCTTCGAATGCACCCTTCGATGTATGTAAAACAGAGTGCGCATCTTTCTTCTCCAAATCTTTCACTTCGCAACTCATGAATACCTTGCTTTCAGTATTTATTGCAAGTGCTAGTTCTACCATTTTTCGGGTTGCCGCCACGAAATCTACAATACCAGTACAAGGCACCCAAATCCCTCCAATAGATTCAACATGCGGCTCAATTTCCTTGACCTGTTGAGCATTTATTTTTTCAATACCCTCGATTTTATTCTCCGTACCGATATTAAATATTTTATCCATGTGAGGAAGCTCTTTCGCATCAGTAGCTACCACGACCTTACCGCAAACATCGTACGGAATACCATACTCCTTGGAAAAAGTGACTAATTCATGCCGCCCCTCAATACAGTTTTTTGCTTTTAGACTTCCAGGTTTGTAATATAAACCTGAATGAATCACTCCTGAATTATGACCTGTTTGATGATCCGCCAAAACATCTTCTTTCTCAAAAAGAGCAATTTTTAAATTTGGATTTCGTTTTTGAAGCTTATAAAACGTAGCTGCACCAACTATTCCTCCTCCAATTACCGCAATATCAAATTTCATAGCTTGATTTTGCCGCAAATTTAGTGATTCTTGTACTTTATTCCATAAAAACACCAATAAGATGCGGATGTATTTTGTTTAGGCAAAGTGAACTATTAAATTTGCACTTCAAATCATATGAATCAATTTAAAAAAGTAGCTTTCTATACTCTAGGGTGTAAACTGAATTTTTCAGAGACATCTACAATCTCTCGTCTCTTTGAAGATGCTGGGATTGCTAAAGTGAATTTTGAAGAGCGTCCGGATATATATGTAATCAATACCTGCTCGGTGACTGAAAATGCGGATAAAAAATGCAGACAACTTGTAAAGAAAGCTAAGAAAATAAATCCCAATTCCTTTGTAATCATTGTTGGATGCTTTGCACAACTCAAACCAGTCGAAATTGGAGCAATGCAAGGGGTCGATATGGTTTTAGGTGCAAATGAGAAATTCAATGTTTTGAATCATCTCGAAAACCTTGACCAAAGTAAGAGGGAACCAATTATCGCATTTGATCATATTAAAACAGCAAAAGAATTCGTGCCATCCTATTCCATTGGCGACAGAACCAGGTCTTTTTTGAAAATCCAGGATGGCTGCGACTATTTCTGTACGTTTTGCACCATTCCTTTGGCAAGGGGTAAAAGCAGAAATGCGAGCCTATACAAAACCCTCGAGGAGGCAAAAAAGATTGCAGAAAAAGATGTGAAGGAAATCGTATTGACCGGAGTGAATATTGGAGATTTTGGACAAGGTGGAAAAGAGAATTTTTATCAACTTATTCAAGGACTCGAGGAGATTGAAGGTATAGACCGCTTTAGAATTTCTTCTATAGAACCTAATTTACTTTCGAATGAAATCATCCAATTTTGTTTGAAAAAATCGAAAAAATTTGTTCCACACTTTCATATTCCTTTACAATCTGGAAATGATGACCTTTTAAAGGCAATGAGAAGGAAATACGATACGCAATTGTACAAAGAAAGAATTGAATACATCAAAATGCTTCGTCCTGATACCTGCATTGGTGTTGACGTCATTGTTGGTTTCCCCGGGGAAACCACAGATCTTTTTAACGAGACTGTCAACTTCTTAAAAGATCTTGACATATCCTACCTTCATGTATTTACCTATTCCGAAAGAGCAAATACTACGGCAAAAAAAATGACGGATGTAGTACCTGTTCATGAAAGAAAAGAAAGGAGTAAGATTTTACACCTTCTATCCGATCGAAAAAAACGTAACTTTTACGAAAAGAATAAAGGCTCAGTGCGCAAGGTATTATTTGAAGATGAAAACCATGACGGATACATCCATGGATTCACGGAAAACTATATTAAAATTAAAACACCCTACCAAAAAGATTTAAGCAATTCATTTCACAATGTAGAACTGAAGCACCTTGATCGAGATGGGATTTACAAGGTGAAAACTGAATCTACAATTGATAGCTGATAACAATGAAAGCGATTTATATAACGAGAAGAGAAACTTTTAATGCTGCACATCGTTTGAGACGCGAGGATTGGTCCGATGCTCAAAATGATATTGTTTTTGGGAAATGCAGTAACAAAAACTGGCATGGTCACAATTTTGAATTGTTCGTTACCGTTAAAGGGAGACCAAGTGAAGAAACAGGTTTTGTTATGAATCTCAAAGAATTGGGGACGATCATAAAGGCTGAAGTAATTGAAAAAATTGACCATAAGAATATTAACCTTGATGTTGATTTTATGAAAGGCATTATGTCCTCAACTGAAAACCTCGCCATTGGTATATGGAATGAAATCGAGGGACTAATTAAAGAAAAAGGTGGTGAACTCGTGAAGATTAAGTTAATCGAAACCGAGAATAATTTTGTTGAATATTTCGGAGGAAAAGAACCATTTTAAATTCTTAACGTTTATAATGCTTAAAACATAAATTTTGAAGTCAAACACACTCGAATCAAATTACAGGCAAATACTAAAAGATTTAGGAGAAAACCCTGACAGAGAGGGGCTTTTGAAAACTCCTGAACGCGTTGCTAAAGCAATGCGATTTTTAACCAATGGTTATGAAGTTAATCCTGACGATATTGTAAAGCAAGCCATATTTCACGAAGAATATTCGGAAATGGTACTTGTAAAGGACATTGAAATTTATTCGTTGTGCGAACACCATGTTTTACCTTTTTTTGGAAAGGCGCATGTAGCTTACATACCGAACGGCAAAATTGTAGGTCTAAGTAAAATACCTCGTGTAGTTGATTCTTTCTCGAGAAGACTTCAAGTGCAGGAGCGCCTTACCTTAGAAATTCGAGACTGCCTGCAAAGAACGTTAAAGCCAAAAGGCGTTGCTGTGGTATTGGAATGCTCTCACATGTGTATGCAAATGCGCGGCGTTCAAAAACAAAATTCAGCTACAACCACAAGTGCATTTACAGGATTGTTTTTAAATAATGATTCTACGCGAAAGGAATTTATAAATTTGATAAAATAAAGCATTTAAATGAACACTATTTTTGAAAACAGCCAAACACAGAATTCTTCAGCTTCTGTAAAAACGTTTTTTAGATCCGTTTACACCTATATGTTTGCGGCATTAGGGATTTCAGGACTCATTGCATTTCGTGTAGGAAATGACCCTGCACTTTTTACAGATTATTTCATTTCGTCATCGGGAGGTTTTAATCCTTTATTTTACGTTGTGATGTTTGCACCTCTGGGATTGTCTTTTGTTATTCAATGGGGATACGATAGATTATCGATGCTTTCCTTGACCTTGTTATTTGTTTTGTACTCGGGATTAATGGGCTTAATGCTTTCCTCTATTTTCTTGGTATATGATATGCAGTCCATCGCAAATACCTTTTTTGTTACCGCAGGATCTTTTGGAGGAATGGCAATTTTAGGCTACACAACCAAAACTGATTTAAGCAAGTTAGGAAGCCTTCTGTACATGGTATTAATCGGTATGATTATAGCCTCAGTTGTGAATGTTTTTGTGGGCAGTGACTCTATGGGATTTATTATTGCTTGCCTTGGTGTATTTGTATTTACAGGTTTAACGGCATACCACATGCAAAAACTTAAAGAACTTGCACAGAATGCACAACTCAATAACGAACAAAAAAATAAAATTGCGCTCATCGGAGGACTCACACTTTACGTCCTTTTCATTAATCTTTTCCTATCATTGCTGAGAATACTAGGCGGAAGAGATTAATCGCAGAGTCTTGTCGAGCGAATAAACCTTTTAATTATTTTTGTAAAAAAAACACGCTATGTCCGATAACTTTTTTGAAGAATCAACCAATGCTGTAGGTACCATCGTAACTGTTTTATTACTGGGTATTATTGTCAGTATCTTAATGTGGGGTTAATCCTCTAATTACATGCCCTTTAATGCTGTTTTCGCACACATTATAAAAAAAAGGCTTCCGAGAATATCAAAATACGCATCTACCCCTATTTTATGCCAAAAAGAGATCCTTAAAGATCTTCTTGATAAGGCGAGAAACACGGAATTTGGCTCAGTCCATCAATTCTCAACCATCACTACGATTGAATCCTTTAAGTTGCAGGTTCCGCTGAGTAACTATGACGCTTTATATCCTTTAATCAAAAAACAAATTGATGGCAAACCGAATGTTTTATGGCCAGGAAAAACGATATGGTTTGCGAAATCCTCCGGTACGAGCGCTAAGACGTCGAAATTACTGCCCATAACTTCAGACTCTTTGTACGAAAATCATTACGCCGGAGGAAAAGACCTTCTCGCGCTTTACTATAAAAACCATTCTAATAGAAAGCTTTACAATGCAAAACACCTCATCATAGGTGGAAGCACAAAAATCAATACGCAAAAGAACAAAACTAAAATCGGTGATCTCTCCGCATTCATAGTTGAAAATCTTCCCTGGTGGACAGAAATCAGACGAACACCTAAAAGAGAAATTGCCTTGATGGACGATTGGGAGGAAAAACTACATAAAATGGCAAATGCTACGATTAATGAAAACATATGTATTGTTGCAGGTATGCCCAGTTGGACACTAGTTCTTCTTGAAAAGGTATTAGAAATTACTGGAAAAAAACATATTCACGAAGTTTGGCCAAACCTCGAATTATATATTCATGGAGGTATGAATATCAAACCCTATATGGAGAGATTCAACAAAATTCTGCCCCTTCCAAAAATGAACTATGTTCAGTCATACAACTCATCTGAAGGCTATTTTGGACTTCAGGATCGTAAGAACGAAGATGACATGCTACTATTAACAGATGCTCAGGTTTTTTTTGAGTTCATACCCATGGACCAGTTCAAAGAACTAAAATCTGAAAATGTCATTGGCCTTGAAACTATCGAGGAAGGTGTTGATTACGCCATTGTAATTTCGACTTCGGCTGGGTTATGGCGCTACATAATAGGTGACACAATACAGTTTACCTCCATAAAACCTTACCGTTTTCAAGTTACAGGCCGCACAACACATTTCATTAATGCCTTTGGTGAGAAAACAATTATAACCCATGTTGAAAAGGCATTAACGAAAGCAGCGAGAAATCAAGAAGTTTATATCGCCGACTTCACTGTTGCTCCCTATTATTCGAGTGAGAAAGGCTCAGGTGGTCATGAGTGGGTTATCGCACTGGAAAACAGAGAACAATTGAACACAGAACAATTCGAGTCTGCAATTGACGATAATATGAAAGCAATAAACGACGACTATCACGGCAAAAGAAAAGGAAATATTAACATGCTGAAGCCCAAATTTAACTACGTTGAGAAAGGAGTTTTTGACCTTTGGTTGAAAAGCAAAAATAAATTAGGAGGCCAACACAAAATACCAAGAGTTCAGAATGACCGTTTAATGATTGAGGAACTTCTTGATTTAAATGAAAAAACGAAAGGAAATTCCTAAATTTATATATGATAAGGTTCCTTTTATCTTTTATTCTATTTGTCTTTTCACTGCACTTAACCGGGCAAACGAAATTCATTGAAAGCAAAGAAAAATACATCATTCCAAAAGGCCTAGACTGGATCCCAGATGTTATCGGCAATATTCTTTTTTTCAGTGAGAATAATTTATATAAGGCCCAAAATAGTCAACTGCCTAACTTTTCTCAGAGTATTCGGGCAACTGGCGAAATCACACAACTTATTCCTATAAATGCGTTTAAGACCATATTGTTCTCTCAAGACCAACAACAAATTTGTGTTCTTGACAACACCTTTAGTATAAATGGAGAATGTATTGATTTAGAAGATTATAATATCCAGAATGCAACCCATTGCGCCGTCTCATCCCGCTCAAATATGCTTTATGTGTATGATACCTTTAACAGTACACTATACCTAATAGACCTTTTACAAAAGCTTGTTATTCAAAGTGTTGTAAATGTAAACGCCCTTATTGCTATTCAACTAAAACTAAAAAGTTGTCGTGAACACAATAACGATTTTTATCTGTTAACAGAAAATAATATGGTTTATGTATTTGATATGTTTTTAAACTTAAAAGGTCAGCTTGAGCAGCCGTATACAAATCTTAACTTTTGGCAAGATTACATCCTAACCCAGAAGGAAGATTCCATTCATTTTAATTCATTAAAAAACAAAGAAATGAACTATTCAATTGCAGCACCTTTCGCAGAGACATTTAAGGTTGAAGGAAATTCTTTTTATTTTAGTAATCAGGGAGTGATAACTACCTACGAATTAAAATCTGAATAATCGATTAGCGTAAGCCCAATTATACTAATTTAGCGAAGCGAAAAAATACAAATTATGCACATTGCCGTTGCCGGAAATATAGGATCAGGAAAAACAACTTTAACGAATATGCTTTCAAAGCATTACGGATGGGAGACACACTTTGAAGATGTCGAACATAATCCTTATTTGAACGATTTTTATCACGACATGCAACGCTGGTCATTCAATCTTCAGATTTATTATTTAAATAGTCGATTTACACAGGTCCAAGAAATTCAATCAACGGAAAATACAGTTATTCAAGATAGAACAATATATGAAGATGCTTTCATCTTTGCGCCAAACCTGCACTCTATGGGGTTGATGACAACGCGTGATTTTGAAAATTATTTTTCGCTTTTTACACTTATGGATTCTTTTGTATCTCCACCAGACCTTCTTGTTTATCTAAGAGCAAGTGTTCCGACACTTGTGAATCAAATTCAAATGAGGGGGCGTGATTATGAGGAAAGTATCCGCCTAGATTATTTAAAGCGTTTGAATGAAAGATATGAGGCCTGGATATCTACCTACGATAAAGGAAAATTACTCATTATTGACATAGACAATAATAGGTTTCCAGATAATCAAGAGGATTTGGGTCAAATTATCAATTCGATAGACGCCGAAATTAACGGTCTATTCTAAAATATGATTGTAGTTACAGGTGCGGCCGGCTTTATTGCAAGCTTTCTTGTTGAAGCATTAAACAGTTCAGGTAAGGAAAATATCATTCTGGTTGACGATTTTTCTCGCCCTGATAAAGAAAACAATCATAAAAATCTCAAATACCAATCTAAAATTGAGCGATCGGGTTTTGTGAATTGGTTTTCTGAAAATTACACTTCTATTGATTTTGTTTTTCATCTTGGTGCAAGAACAGACACGGCCGAAATGAATTACGCTATTCACGAGGAATTGAATGTACAATACAGCAAAAATATCTGGACTATTTGCACCACGCGTAAAGTTCCTTTAATATATGCCAGTAGCGCTGCTACTTATGGAATGGGCGAACATGGTTATAAAGATAATCATGACGTTGTTGCAAAACTCAAACCGCTTAACCCATATGGTGATTCCAAGAATAATTTTGACAAATGGGTCTTGAATCAACATACCACGCCCCCATTTTGGGCAGGTGTGAAATTCTTTAACGTTTACGGCCCAAATGAAAATCATAAAGGAAGGATGGCAAGCGTGGTTTATCATACCTACCACCAAATTCAAAAAACGGGTGGTATGAAGCTTTTCCGTTCTCACAATTCCGCTTATAATGATGGAGAGCAACTAAGAGATTTTATATATGTGAAAGACGTGGTGTCCATACTTCATTTTCTTTCTGATTGCGAAGTAGACTCTGGACTCTATAATGTTGGTACCGGAAAAGCGCGTTCTTTTTATGATTTAGCAAGTCTTACATTTAAGGCGCTCGGCCTGGAGCCCAAAATATCCTTCATCGATACGCCTGTCGATATTCGTGATAAATACCAGTATTTCACTGAAGCCTCAATGACCAAACTTGAAAAAGCAGGATACAATAAAGCTTTTCGTTCACTAGAAGAAGGCGTCTTCGATTATGTACAAAATTACCTCAATGCATAGTTTTATTCATTTCTTGTGAAAAAATATTCGATGAACATTACTTTTTAACTAATAACGAGTAGCTTTTGACTTAATCCCCACTTGACTCAATTGGCAAATGAATTTGTAGAAAACTTTAATGTCTTATTAGAGAATGGTATTTCGGAGAGTGTTCGACCTATTCGTTATCGTGGCAGAAAAGTGGTGATGATGTGCTTATTCAAATTAATACACGAGCTCTAAGCCAAATATTACGTCAACTTATACCAACGACCTAGATATACGATTTATCCGACAGGGTATCAAAAATAGTCTTATTCGTTATGACATTAATTCAAATATATTTACAGTGTCTAATATTGACACTATTTCCTCATCTATTTCGGTCGATCCTGAAAATTGAATTATCAATAAATTAGGAAATCTTGTTCAAAGCAGTGAACCCGGGCTATATAAAGCTAAGGTTTATGACCTTAAAGGGGCAATTGAGAAGACCTCACAAATTTTACCAAGAGAAATTATGAGTATTAATTATTTAAGTAAATTTACTTATATCATTCATATTCAATGATTTAAATAAGTAAAATTAAAATAATTTCGTTTTAATACTTAATAAAAAGCACCTTCTTTTAAAGAGTATGGTGAAATCAATACTTTTTTTAGATTCAATTTCTGCATAACCCATCTTGTTTTTACGGCTGCAAATGGTGACATTTTCTTTCGAATGGGAATGATAAAATCATTTGTATTTCTTTCAGCAAATGAAGAATGAATCAAAAAATCTAAGACCTCCATAAATGGAGCTAATTCGAGCTCTATTGTTTTTTTGGTATTTGGGAATGGTTTTCTATTAATTAGCTCATAAAAGGTTTCAAAGGTGCCAGATGACCCGATGAGGGTCTGAGCTGAAGTATTTCTAAAAAATCCAGGATCATGCGCTACCAAATAGGCTTCTATGTTTTGTATGTCAAGGGCACAAAATGGATCAGAAACATCGAAACTTTGATAAAGCCGAGAAACGCCAATATTCAATGAGACTTCATTCTTTATACCTTTTGAATCTGCCTCTATAAATTCTGTACTGCCGCCACCGATATCCATAATAACTGCAGCAGATTGAAAATCATGGCATAAACTTACGCCCTTGTAAATAAACTTCGTTTCTTCTAATCCGGAAATGACTTCAACTTCCCAATTGAAGGACTTATTAACGCTTGAAATAAAAGCTGAAGCATTATTAGCATCTCTCACTGCTGAAGTAGCAATCAATCTGGGCATTAGCCCTCCGTGAGCATCTAGTTTTAGCTTAAACACTTGAAATGCCCGCATTGCTCTGCTTATTGCCGCATCAGTGAGTCTATTTTCGTTAATACCTCCCATACCAAGAGATACCGCCTCCTTGTGGGTTTCAATAATATCAATTCCCGAGATACCTTCGTGTGCAATTAAAAGGTTAAAGGTATTTGTACCTATATCGATTACTGCTTTCTTCACTTCGAAAGGAACCATTTAAATAATGCCCTTAAAGATAAACGGTGACCATAAGACAAAATACTGACCTTAAAGATTCTGCTTGCAATCCACAGCATTACAATAATCGAAAAGATCATTATAAGCAAACTAATCCAAATTAAATACCCCGAACCTACTGCATAACCAACAGATAACTTAATCATCACAAACATGGGAAGTGTAAACGGAATAAACTGAGCATAATTGGCCAAATCTGACTCTGGATTGCTTAAAGAAAGATAACCCGCAAACAACGTAAATACCACTATGAAAATCATTGGCAAAATAAAGAGTTGTCCATCTCCTTCTGAACCCATAGCTGCACCTATCAGACTGAAAAATGCACCATAAAATAAATAACCAACTCCAAAGAAAAGGAAAAAGAAAGGCAATAAAAGACTTAAGTTGATTCTGTCGTAAATCAAATGAATCATTTCATTATTTCTTATTCTGTTGAATTCACTTTGAAGTATTTCACCAGCTCCATCCGATACCTGTGCACCCGTAAGGGACTGATCAATAAAGAAATCTGAGAAAAGTAAATCCTGCAATACATACAAGCCTATAAAAACAAATAGGATCCAAAAACCAATTTGAATAATGGCTGCAGCGCCTATACCAATGATTTTACCGAGCATTAATTGCCAAGGGCGAACGATTGAAACCACGACCTCAACAACACGCTCAGCCTTTTCTTTCGCAATCCCATGAAGAATCGATAAGCCATAGAATAAGGTCACGAGCATGATGATTGCTCCAAAAAAATACCCTACCCACCCTGCGTTATTGGCTTTTGAATTCGTTGGATTATGAATACTTCTGAAATCCACATTCAAAGGTTGCTTTAATTGTCTGAACGCATCAATACTTAAATCTGAAAACTCAGAAATCAAGACCTCTTCTACCCTGCGCTCAAAGGTGTAGCGAATCGCACCCTGAATAGAGCTAGAAATATAATCTCGATAAAAAACAAACACTTTTTTATTATTCAACACCTTTTCGTTAAGCTCCAGTAATACATCAAATTCCTGGTAACGTTTACCGTTTTTAAACTCATCAATCTCCAGATAATCTGATACAAACGAATAGTTTACATTAGGAGATTCTTTAGATGAAATAATACCTTGTAATATATCCCCGGGATCTGCTATTAAAACATGGATATTTTTTTTACCCTCATCTGCTGCCTTTACCAAAAAATAAACCATTGATATAATCATCAAGGGCACAAGAAAAAGCATCAATACAAATGACCGCTTTAGCATTCGCAGCTTGATTTCCTTTAAGGCGATTAAAACTACTGCATTCATAATTCGGAGGTTTTAGCAATCAATTTCAAGAATACCTCTTCCATATTTAACGGCGCTCTATACACCGCTTCAATAGATACATGACCTTTTAAATTATTAATAAGATCGTCAACGGACTTGTCTCCTCGCTTCAATAGTTGCGCCTCAACAATACCATCCGAATGTTCATTTTGTTGTAAAAGTTCAAAGTCAGTCCATAATGCATTGGCAAAGGCCATACTAGTACCGCGATATTTTACAATAAAATTATTACGTTCAAACGTTTTAAACAAATGCGCTAATGTGTCATCAGCAATCACTTGGCCTTTATTCACTAATATAACATGCGAACAAATATCTTGCACACGCTGCATGTTGTGGGTACTCAACAATATAGTTTTTCCTGCATCCCTGAATTCAAATAGTAATTGCTTAATCAAATCAATATTGACAGGGTCAAATCCTGTAAATGGCTCATCAAGAATTAAAAATTTTGGATCATGGACTACAGCCACGGCGAATTGAACCTTTTGAGCCATTCCTTTTGAAAGTGCCTCTACTTTTTTATTCGACCATTCTGACATTTCAAGTCGCTCAATCCAATAACGTGCACCCTGCTCTGCCTCCGAAGTACTAAGACCACGCAACTTTGCAAAAAACAAGAGTTGGGCTTTTACAGATAATTCCTTAAACAACCCCCTCTCTTCAGGCAAATAACCAATATGTCGAAGGTGCGCTTCCCTCAATAACTGACACTCAAACTTGACAAAGCCATCATCGGGAAGAAGCATCTGATTCATTAATCGGATCAACGTTGTTTTACCAGCACCATTTGGGCCTAGTAGACCGGTAATCGACCCCTCGGTAATATTGAAAGAAACATTACGCAGAACTACTTTGGGTCGAAATGACTTTGAAACATGAGATACCTCAATCATAGTATTGTAAATCTAAAAAAACTTGGGCACTATGGTATTGTTAGCTCAAATATTCTTTCAGTGAAGACCATTTGTATATGCGTCGAAATAAGAAGAATAAACCTAGTAAAAAAAGAAAAGTCACCACAAACATTGAAAGCGTGAATTCTGGAGCTGCATAATCAATAAACAACGCGTCTGTCTGAAATACCTGCCAGTCACTGGATACGATTAGAGCAGCAAAGATATTATTAGCCGCGTGAAAACCAATTGAAAGCTCCATACCGTTGTCAAACAGAGTTAAACAACCCAAAAAAATACCAATTAAAACGTAATAAATAAGAATATGATAGCCTATTACCTCTATTTCGGGGTTGCCGAAATGTATGAGACCAAAAAAGATACCAGATAAAATGACCGCATGAATATTTGAATCTAATTTCCGCTTTAATCCCTGTAGCAAATAACCTCTAAATAATAACTCTTCAATGGTTGTTTGAAAGGGAATCATTAAAAAGGAAATGACGCATAGAGGAATAAATGTATTCCATTTGAAATTCCAAACAATTTCTTCTGAAAAATAAACTTGAAGACAAGTCATCAATCCCAAGACTCCAAAGACCAACAAAAAACTTGTAACTACTCTCGACCAATCAAAACGAATTCTACCTGTAAACATTGATAATACTGGTCGTTTATGAATCCATTTTACAGCAGCTATAAACACGAAGAACACAAGAACAAAGGGAAATATTAACCAAAACAAAACCCGATTAGCACCCAAAGCCTGAATAAAATCAGACATTGCAGGCCCATTTCCAACGAAGGGTTTTGAGGTGTTTTGATAATCGAAATATAAACCAAAGCCTCCAAGCACATAAACTAATGAAACTAATGAAACTGTAGCTATAACCATAGTTACCGTTGCAGGGTGTTTTTTTCCGAAGTCTACAAACTGAATCATGAGAACATATCTCTCATCTGCTTAAAAAAACCTTTGTCTTTATCACCTGCTTTTGGTTGGAAGTTTTCAGATTCTTTTAATTTCTCGATAAGTTCTTTTTCATCTTTTGAGATTTTTGTTGGCGTCCAAACATTAATGTGCGCAAATAAATCTCCCGAGCCATAACCTTGAACATTTGGCAATCCTTTCCCTCTCAAACGAAGGACTTTTCCACTTTGGGTTCCTGGATCAATTTTAATTTTGACCTTTCCCGACAAAGTAGGAATTTCAACACTCTCTCCAAGAACAACATCCATAAAACTTACGAAAGCCTCATAATGCACATTGTCTCCATCTCTTTTAAGGTCGGCATGTTCTACCTCCTCAATAACAACCATTAAATCTCCTGGGACGCCATTGAAAGGACCGGCATTTCCTTTACCACGGACATTGAGCTGCATACCTTCTTCAACTCCAGCTGGGATTTCTATCTCAATTACTTCTTCTTGACGCTTTAATCCATTTTGATCAGCATCGGCAGGACGCTTATCAATCATCTTACCTGCCCCTTGACAAACATTACATACAGATTGAGTTTGCATGGCTCCTATAAACGTCTGAGCCATTCTTGTTATTCTCCCTGAACCTTTACATGTTGAACATGACTTAAAAGTAACACCCTCGGAATTAACAAGCTTATTGACCTTGATTTTTTTCTTTACACCATCTGCAATATCCTCAAGCGTCATTTTCATTTTAACCCTAAGATTAGAACCTTTAACTACTCGCGATCCACCACCTCGGCTACCACCGAAACTTCCGCCAAAAGCACCACCGAAAATATCGCCAAACTGGGAGAAGATATCATCCATGTTCATACCACCACCACCAAAGCCTTGACCCATTCCCGCATGACCGTATTGGTCATAACGCGCTTTCTTCTCACCGTTACTTAAAACCTCGTATGCCTCAGCTGCTTCTTTGAACCGCTCCTCGGCACTCTCATCATCAGGATTTTTATCAGGATGGTTTTTTAAGGCTAATTTTCGGTATGCCTTTTTTATTTCTGATTCAGAGGCACTTTTGTTCAAACCTAAAACCTCATAATAATCTCTTTTCTGACTCATCTTTTCATGTTTTATTGACCAACAACCACTTTAGCAAAACGCAATACTTTATCATTCAAAAAGTACCCTTTTTCAACATCATCAATAACCTTTCCTTTCATCTTCTTATCATCCGTTGGCATGTTCGCAATAGCTTCATGTAATTCAGGATCGAAAGATGTACCTTTTGCCTCCATAACCTTAAGGCCTTTCGCCTGCAAAAGACCTGTGTATTTGTTATAGATCAAACCAAACCCCTCCTTGATTCCTGCAATATCCTCTGAGGTCTCATTGTTCGTAATTGCTCTTTCAAAGTCATCGATTACTGGAACCAAATCTTTTAATAAATCAGCATTTGCATTCGTTATTAGATCTAAACGTTCTTTATTAGTTCGCTTACGATAATTCTCGAACTCAGCATAAAGTCGAAGAAACCGATTGTTAAGTTCATTGTATTTTTCCTCAGGAGTAGGCTCTGTCTTGGGCTCTTCAGCATCAGAGACATCATTTACTTCGGCCTTAGTATCCATTACTTCCTCTTTTTCTTCTACCTTTTTATCTACTTTTTTATTTTTCACAGCCATTATTATTTCTTTGTTTCGGAATGTCAAAGATACTGCCACAATTGTTATTCAGCCATGCTGTCATGTTTTTTTTTCATTTACCCGAAATTGTGTCAGATTTTAAAATACTTTATTACCTTGGCGCCTTTAAAACTGAATATTTCATGCTACAAAATGAATTCAAAAAAATCGTCGAAAGCCGTCGTAGTAACAGAAGTTTCGATCCGAACATTGAGGTCTCGCACGAGGCGATCGAAAGAGGACTAAAAAACGCAGTTCTTGCACCTAATAGCAGCAACATGCAATTGTGGGAATTTCAATGGATTGCAAGTCAACATATGCTTGAGGCTTTGACCCCACTTTGCCTAAATCAATCTGCAGCAAAGACAGCTAAGCACATGATTGTTTTTATTACCAGAAAAGACAAATGGAGATTGCGTGCAAAATGGAATCATGATAAGATAAAAGAAAGTCTTAAGGAGCGTCCCGGGAAGCTTCAAAATAGGGCCCTAAAGTATTATAAAAAATTGATTCCTATAATTTATTTTAACGATCCCCTTGGTGTAACGTCATTGTTGAAAAAATGCGTAAGTATAGTTTTAGGATTGAGGAAACCATTTTATCGTTTAGGAGGCAATGTAGAACAACGGATTGTAGTTCACAAGTCTTGTGCATTAGCTGCTCAAAACTTCATGTTGTCAATTGCAGCAGAGGGTCTTCACAGTTGTCCGATGGAAGGATTTGACAAAAAGAGGGTAAAAAAACTCCTCAATCTACCAAGAGGAGCTGAAATAAACATGATCATATCTGTCGGAAAAGGAACCGAAAAGGGAGTTTGGGGACCTCGCTTTCGTGTCCCGTTCGATGAGGTCGTTCTAAAAAAGTAGAATCTTTATTCTGAATCCTGCTCTTTCTGGTCTTCTTTTTTCGCTCCTTTAGATTTTTTCTTTACCGTTAATCCATCCTTTGAAGGATTCAAATCCATAGTGACTTTTTCACCATCCTTGAAATTTGACTTTATGATTTCCTCAGCAATCGGATCTTCTATATACTTCTGAATCGCTCTTTTTAATGGTCGCGCTCCAAATTTTTCGTCATAACCTCGATCAACGATAAATTCCTTGGCTTTCTCAGTAAGCCTAATATCGAATCCCAGAGATAAGATACGAGCATAAAGAATGGATAATTCAATATCAATGATACTGTGAATCTCTTTTCTTCCAAGAGATTTAAACATTATCATATCATCAATTCTATTCAAAAACTCAGGAGAAAAAGTTTTCTTCAAAGCATTTTGAATTACAGATTTGACATTCTCGTCTTTCGATTCTTTTTTTGCTTGTGTACCGAAACCAACTCCTGTTCCAAAGTCAGCCAACTGTCGCGCCCCGATATTTGAGGTCATAATCAAAATCGTGTTTTTGAAGTCAATTTTCCGTCCCAAACCATCTGTCATGTGTCCATCATCGAGTACTTGCAATAATAAATTGAATACATCCGGATGCGCTTTTTCAATTTCATCCAGTAAAATTATGGCGTAAGGCTTTCTTCTTACCTTTTCGGTAAGCTGACCACCTTCTTCATAACCAACGTATCCTGGAGGCGCTCCAACGAGCCGAGAAAGAGAAAATTTCTCCATGTACTCAGACATGTCTATTCTTATTAATGCATCTTCTGTATCAAAAAGTTTCTTTGCGAGCACTTTCGCAAGTTGCGTCTTACCCACACCAGTTGGCCCTAGGAAAAAGAAAGAGCCTATCGGTTTATTAGGATCCTTTAGGCCAGCACGGTTTCTTTGAATGGCTTTCACAACCTTATTAACGGCCTCATCTTGACCAATAACGAGATTTTTAATCTCATCCGACATTACCACTAGCTTACCTGTTTCTGACTGAGAAACCTTAGTCACAGGTATACCGCACATCATAGAAACCACCTCAGCAACATCCTCTTCAGTAACGGCAATCTTATTGTTTTTGGATTCCTCCTCCCATTTAAGCTTCGCAGCTTCAAGCTTCTCGAGAAGTTTACGCTCGTCATCTCTTAATTCTGCGGCTTTCTCATATTGTTGAGATCGAATAACTTGAGCCTTTTCTTTTTTAAGAGCTTCAACTCGTCCTTCAATTTCAGTAATTTCTTTAGGAACATTTATGTTTGTAATGTGTACTCTTGAACCTACCTCATCTAATGCATCAATTGCCTTGTCTGGAAGATGCCTATCCGTTATGTAGCGCTCTGTGAGCTTAACACAAGCTTCTATAGCCTCTTCGGTATAACTGACAGAATGGTGGTCTTCGTATCGCTCCTTTATATTTTTCAAAATCTGAATAGTCTCCTCTGTATTTGTTGGCTCAATAATTACCTTTTGAAATCTACGCTCTAAAGCACCATCCTTTTCGATATGTTGTCGATATTCATCAAGTGTTGTCGCTCCTATTGCTTGTAGCTCTCCTCGCGCTAAAGCTGGTTTAAACATATTTGATGCATCTAGAGAACCACTAGCCCCTCCAGCACCAATAATTGTATGAATTTCATCTATAAACAATATGACATCAGGATTTTTTTCAACCTCCTGCATGACTGCTTTCATACGCTCCTCAAATTGACCTCTATACTTCGTACCTGCAACAAGTGATGCAAGATCCAAGGATATTATTCTTTTATTGAAAAGTACTCGTGACACTTTTCTTTGCACAATTCTTAATGCTAAACCTTCAGCAATCGCGCTTTTACCGACACCTGGCTCTCCTATTAGAATAGGATTATTCTTTTTTCTGCGCGAAAGAATTTGACTAACGCGCTCGATTTCTTTTTCTCGACCAACAATGGGATCAAGTTTCCCTAAATCAGCCATTTTTGTTAGGTCACGCCCAAAATTATCAAGAACTGGTGTTTTTGATTTTGAATCTGCAGGCTTCTTTGGGGCAGGTGAAGAAAAAGGCTCTTCCTCCTCACTACTTCCAGGAAATTCTGCCTTAGGTCCTTTTGACTCATTTAAAATATTTTCATATTCGCTTCTCGCATTCTCGTACATAATTCCGTATTTATTTAGGATTTTACAAGCGGCACAATCCTCATATCTCAAAATAGTGAGCAAAATATGTGCCGTACCAATGACCGACGACTTAAATTGCTTTGCTTCTAAGTAAGATTGTTTGATTATGTTTTCAGTTTGCTTTAGTAGTGGAAGATTGGCATTTTCTAATTTCGCAACAGCTTGACGTTCTAAAAGTTTATCGACCTCTAGTTTGATCACCTCAATATCGAACTGAAACTCATGAACTATAAGCAAGCCAGTCCCTTCATTTAGCTTGATTAAGCCCAAAAGAAGGTGTTCTGGACTAACAAATTCATTGCGCAATCTAAACGCCTCTTGACGACTGTGCGATAATAAATCTTTTACTCTCGGTGAAAATTTAGCTTCCATTTAATGCATTCAATTCTGTACACTGCAAATATAATATGAATAATTTGTCAAATAGCTCTATTTATCCACAATTTACATTAATAACTTGTTAGTAAAATACCTAAAAGATTGCGCTTTCTAGGGTTGTAAATTTGTAAATTTGGTTTTTATTAAAAAGTAGTGTTTGAAACTTAACTTAAGAGTGTAAATAGATATGGCAGACGGAGAGAAAATAATTCAAATTAACATTGAGGATGAAATGAAGTCCGCATACATCGACTATTCGATGTCTGTTATTGTTTCTAGAGCGTTACCTGATGTTCGAGATGGTTTTAAGCCTGTGCACAGACGTGTTTTGTATGGAATGCAAGATCTCGGGGTATACTCCAATAGACCCTATAAAAAATCAGCAAGAATTGTTGGTGAGGTTCTAGGTAAATACCACCCCCACGGAGATAGTTCTGTTTATGATACCATGGTGCGTATGGCTCAGGATTGGTCACTTCGTTATCCTTTAGTGGACGGACAAGGTAACTTCGGGTCTGTGGATGGAGATAGCCCTGCAGCGATGAGATATACTGAAGCTAGGTTAAAGAAGATTTCTGAAGAAATGCTTGACGATCTGGATAAAGAAACTGTTGACTTTAGACCGAACTTCGATGACAGTTTGAGTGAGCCAAGCGTTCTTCCTACAAAAATCCCAAATCTTTTAGTAAACGGTGCATCGGGGATTGCAGTAGGTATGGCTACAAATATGGCACCGCACAACCTTTCTGAAGTTATTGATGGCACTATTGCCTATATTGAAAACAATGATATTGAAGTAGAAGAGCTTATTAATCATGTTAAAGCTCCTGATTTTCCGACAGGCGGAATCATCTACGGTTACGAAGGCGTGCGAAATGCCTTTTTAACAGGGAAGGGGCGTATCGTAATGCGTGGGAAAGCTGAAATAGAAGAAAACAGCAACGGAAAAGAGCAAATCATCGTAACTGAAATCCCTTATCAGGTAAATAAGGCAGAATTAATTCGAAAAACAGCGGACCTCGTAAATGATAAACGAATTGAAGGTATCTCCGATCTAAGAGATGAATCAGACCGAAACGGAATGCGTATTGTATTCGAAATAAAAAGAGACGCTATTGCCAATGTTGTTTTAAATAAGCTATACAAATACACTTCGTTACAAACCTCATTTTCAGTAAATAACATATGTTTAGTTAAAGGAAGGCCTAAACTCTTGAACTTGAAGAGTATGATTTCTAATTTCGTTGAATTTAGACATGAAGTCGTGGTTCGAAGAACACAATATGAATTAAGAAAAGCTGAAGAAAGAGCGCATATTTTAGAAGGTTTAATTATTGCATCAGATAATATAGACGAAGTAATCGAAATTATAAAAGGTTCAGCCTCACCAGATAAAGCAAAAGAGAATTTAGCAGAACGGTTTGGGTTATCGGACATCCAGACGCGCGCAATTGTTGATATGAGACTGCGCCAACTTACAGGCTTGGAGCAAGACAAGCTTAGGGCTGAATATGATGAATTAATGAATACCATTGCAGACCTAAAGGATATCCTGTCCAATGAGCCAAGAAGAATGGAAATAATTAAGTCAGAACTAATCGAAATTAAAAACAAATACGGCGATGAGAGAAGATCCGTAATTGAGTATAGTGCGAGCGAAATGCGAATTGAAGATTTAATTGCAGATGAAGAAGTTGTTGTAACTATTTCTCATGCGGGCTACATAAAAAGAACAAGTTTAGCCGAATATAAGGTGCAGAACAGAGGAGGAATGGGGTCTAAAGGCTCTACCACAAGAGAAAAAGATTTCTTGGAGCATCTTTTTGTAGCAACAAACCACAACTACCTTTTGATTTTCACTGAAAAGGGTCGTTGCTTCTGGATGCGCGTTTTTGAAATTCCAGAAGGATCAAAAATTGCTAAAGGAAGGGCCATTCAAAATCTCATTAATATTCCACAGGATGATAAAGTAAAGGCATACGTTAAGGTCCAAGATATAACTGACTCAGAATACATCAACAACAACTTTATTGTGATGTGTACCAAGTCGGGTGTTATTAAGAAAACTTCACTAGAGGCCTACTCAAGACCACGAACAAATGGAATTAATGCAATTACAATTCGGGAAAAAGATGAATTACTAGAGGCAAAACTTACCAATGGTAATAATGAAATCGTTTTGGCGTCAAGTTCAGGAAGAGCAATTAGATTCAATGAGGAAGCTGTTAGACCAATGGGTCGTAATGCCTCAGGTGTTAGAGGAATTAAAATTGATGATACTAAAGAAGAAGTTGTAGGTATGATATGCGTTGAAGATGTATACACAACCATACTTGTCGTCTCTAAAAGAGGTTATGGAAAACGAACCTATTTGAATGACCCTGAAGACAAAGAACCTGTTTACAGAATCACAAACAGAGGTGGGAAAGGTGTCAAAACACTGAATATCACGAGCAAAACTGGAGATTTACTTTCAATCAAAAATGTTGTGGATGAGGACGACTTGATGATCATTACCAAAAGTGGTGTGGCCATCAGAATGAATGTTGACAGTATAAGAACGATGGGAAGAGCCACTCAAGGCGTTAGACTTATCAATCTAAAAGGGACCTCTGAGATTGCTGCAATCGCAAGAGTACCCAGGGGCGATGAAGATGAAGCGGGAGAAGAAATTTCACTTGACGGCGAAGAAGATCAAGAGGATAGCTCTGGCGAAACAGATACTACTGAAATTGATACCTCGGAAGAATAAATTAAAAAATGGCACAACATTTGAAAGTGCTTTTGTAAATACACAATTATGAAAATGAGAACAAATACCTTATTTATTTTAGTGCTAATGGTTTCTGGGTTTGGACTTTCCCAAAAAAAGAATGTTACTGATGCTGCCATGCTTATGAAAAAATACAGCCCGATGGCAGGTGCTGAAAAAGCGAAAGAAACAGTGATAAAAGCAAAATCTTTTATTGATTTAGCAGCTGCTAACGAAGAAACCAAAAATGGGATGAAAATGCACCTTTACAGGGGCATGGTTTATTACGCGCTCATTGAAGTCGCTCAGTTTGAAGCAATGTCGGGAAATACCCCGGATGAACTATTGTTAGAGGAGTACCAGACAATCTCAATGGAAAGCTTTGCTAAGGTATTAAATGATCCAAAAGGTAAATATACTCAGGATGCTGAGCGGTTTATTGATAGTCGCGTTGATCAATACTTCAATATGGGGCTCGGCATGTATAATCAAAAGAATTTTGAAATGGCCTTTATGAGCTTTGCCGGTGCATACCAAGTTAAATTGTTTTTAGGACAAGAATATGAGGATGCTAAAGTGAATGCGATGGCCACATACAGATATGTAGCTGATTCACTTATCAGAGTTGAAGAATTGACAAAAGCCGAAGAACTTACCGATGTGGCGAACGAGCTATTCCCAAAAGACATGACAGTGTTAACGAATTACATAAATATTGCGCTCAAGGGAGGAGACACAGAAAAATCTGAAATCTATATTAAAGAAGCACTTGAAATTGACCCAAATAACAAACAGCTCTATTACATTCTTGGAACATCTTTTATTGAGCTAAAGGAAAATGAGAAAGCGGAAACGAATCTACTCAAAGCAATTGAAATTGATCCAGAGTATGTGAATGCACATTCAAATCTAGCTGCCCTATACATGGATTGGAGTATTGCACTTGGAGATGAGGCAAGGGATTTGGATTACAGAGATCCTCGTGTCAACGAATTAGAAGACAAGAAAAAAGTTTTATTAACCAAAGCAATACCAAGTCTTGAAAAAATGATTGTTGCTTTTCCTGATAATAAATCAGTAATGAAGAATTTAGCCATGGCGTATCGCGCAAGCGGAAACGAAGAAAAATTCAACGAATGGTATCAAAAATCTAAAAACTAAAAAAAATGTCCTTCGGGACATTTTTTTTTGAATCTTATTTTTTTTGTTCAAGTATGAACTTTAACTACTTTTGTAGCCGATGAATTTTCTGTACCCCAATACGCTTTGGTTCTTACTCCTACTCTCTGTACCTATCCTTATTCATCTATTCCATTTTCGACGACATAGAAAGATTTATTTCTCATCGCTGCAGTTTATGCAGTCGCTTCAGAAAGAAAAAAAATCTATTAAGAAGCTACATAGCTTATTAATTTTACTCTTTAGGTTAATAGCACTTGCGTTTCTTGTACTTGCCTTTGCACAACCATTTGTATCTGATTCGAAGAATTTAAATCGCTCCAATGAATCTATTGTCAGTATATATATAGATAATTCATATTCGATGTCCGCAAAAGGCTTGAATGGAGAATTACTCTCAGAAGCTAAACAAGCGGCTAAAGCGTTAATCTTAGCATCTCCAAAAAATCAACGTTACACCATAAGTAGTAATGAACTTAACGCCGTTCAAAAGAGAATTCTTAATGCAAAGGATGCTCAAATTGAGATTGACAAGCTCGAATACACCCCTATTCAAAGAACCTTCGGTAATTTATATAATTGGCACCAAGAATTACAAGTCGAAGCAACTGAGAATAAAAAATCTATACATTTTGACTTCTTATTTCTAAGTGATTTTCAAAGCGAATTCTTTGATATTACGAGCATAAAAAAAGATAGTTCTTCAACCTCGGCTATTTGGCAGTTCTCTCCTCAAAAATCAGAAAACTGCTATGTTGACTCCTTATGGTTCAACTCGAAAACCCATAGGATTGGTGATGATAGTGAGCTTACTTTTCGATTGAACAATAATAGCCAAGAGCTACTCCTCAATTTTGAAGTAAAAGTGAGTACAAATAATGGTTTCGATAAGGACCTATTTGTTGATATCCCTAAAAATGCATTTATAGATGTTAATGTCACGATACCCAATAAGACAAATAAAGTCGTAAACGGTAAGATTGAATTGCGAGATCAATCAATATTTTGGGATGATGTTTTTTTCTTTAGTTTTCAAAATACAACGGAAAGTAAGGTATTTATCATTAATGGAATTGATGCAAACAGCAGCGTTATAAAAGCATTTGAAACTGAACGCTTTTTCAAAATAACAGAAACTGCTATTCAAAGCGTAAATCAGTCTGACCTGTACAAGCAACAACTCGTTGTTCTTAATGGTATTCGAAATATATCAAGCGGATTGAGGGCTGACTTATTAAAATTCAAAGCAAGAGGTGGGAATATTTTTGTATTACCTTCAATGAAAGCAGATATCCCTGAACTCAATACACTTTTTAAATCTATTGGCCTTCCGGAAATAAAAACCATACGAACAGTTGATTTAAAGGCAGATCAATTGGCATTAAAAGATCCGATATATAATGGTGTTTTTGAAAACCAGGATGAGAGTCTAAACTTGCCGAATTTTAGAAGGATTTTTAATAGCAACTTCAAACAAACTACTGCGATACCCTTAATGTTTTTAAGAGATCAAAGCCCCGTTTTCTTTAAAACACTTGATCATTCTTTCGGATTATATTCGAGTCTTGATGATAATAGCTCTGATTTGATTTTAAATAGTTTATTCCCAGTACTATGTATAAGAATAGCTGAAACTGCAGGAAACTCCACTCTACCCTACTATTTTGTTGGTCAAGATGAAATCATACCATTTGAGAAGGACAGAGGTAACGAAAAACCTGTCAGGCTTCAAAATGAATCAAACGATTTTATTCCAAAAATCATACAAGAAGGCTCCTACAACTATATTGATATTTCAGGAATTGAAGCAATGGAGAATCTACGACAAGGCAATTACATTCTAAATCAACAAACGTCATCAAAAAACCTCTCATTTAATTATAATCGAAAAGAATCATCAATATTATACAAGTCACTAACTGAAATTAAAAAAGAGCTAAACACAGCTGGAATTAAAAATATCAGAACAGAGTCCATAAATGAAAGGACAAATTTCAAAACATTTAAATTGAACAATAACTACGAGTATTGGCGTATTTGTATCTTTATTACCACACTTGCTGTTTTTTTTGAAATACTAATTGCAAAATTCTGGAAAAAATAAATTATGAACGTTCTACTGAAAAAAGCCAAAATTATAGATAAGAGCTCAAGCTATCATAATTCCAAAAAAGATATCCTTATCGAAAATGGTATAATTACAGCGATAAATGACCAAATCGATATTAACCAAGCTGATAAAGTCATTAGTTCTAAAAATCTTCACGTTTCACAAGGTTGGATTGATTTAAAAGCACATTTTTGTGACCCTGGCCACGAATACTTAGAAACTATTGAGACAGGATTAAATAAAGCAGCAAGTGGGGGCTTTACAAAAGTTGCAATACTTCCGTCTACGAAACCTGTAATGGACCAAAATGGATCAATTGATTCAGTATTTAGAAAAGCACAACATTGCGCAACACTACCATTACCAATGGGATGCCTGACGAAAGGAATGAAAGGTGATGAGCTTGCTGAATTGTTTGATATGAGAAATTCAGGTGCAGTAATGTTTACAGATGACCGTATTTCAACAAGTTCTGGCGTATTAAATAACGCTCTAATGTATGCACAGAATTTCAATGGACAAATCACGGTAAGTGTCGGGAACGCGAGTCTATATAAAAACGCACAGGTTAATGAAGGCGTGGCCTCTTTAAAGACTGGTCTTAAGGGTGAGCCAAGTATATCAGAAGTCATTGAAATTGAACGTCACTTGAGAATACTTGAACATACGAATGGAAGACTTCATCTCAGTGGTGTATCCACTGAAGAAGGCGTCCGACTAATAGCAGCAGCAAAAAAGAAAGGACTGAATGTGACTGCCGAAACACATATCATGAATTTATGCTTTGAAGATGAAAAGGTTTTAGATTTTGATACAAATTTCAAAACAATACCACCCTTACGTAAAAAAAGTGATGTGCAAGCTCTTATTAACGCCCTAAAAGAAGGGGTTATAGACTGTGTAGTCTCTAATCACAGACCAACAAATGAAGATGAAAAGGATGTGGACTTTGAAACTGCGTCATCCGATACGCCACAATTACAAACCTTATTTCCTGCATTAAATTCGATAAGTAAAATTGATGCGGAACTTTTAGTTACAATTTTAGCTGAAAGACCAGCCAAACTTCTAAAAATTAAGCACAACGAAATAGAGGACAGAGGATTAGCGAATATTACTATATTTGACCCAACCGAAAAATTTGATGCGTTGGTGCTATCTTCAAAAGACAAAAAATACTCCCCTTTCAATATAGATTCACTTCAAGGAAAAGTTTTAGGTATCATGAATAACGGAAACCTTAAGCTAAATTAAGCTGTGAAAAAAACATCCTTTCTCAAAGAATTTCTAACCCGAAAGAATCAAGTGGGTGCAGTTGCACCAAGCTCAAAATACCTTACACAAAAAATGCTAGGAGGTCTTGAGTTAGTTAATGCTGACTTGGTGATTGAACTAGGGCCAGGAACTGGTGTTTTTACTGAAAGGCTTCTTGAATTAATTGGGCCTAAAACAACCCTATTGGTAATTGAAATTAATGAGACATTTTACGAGAATTTAAAAACACAAATAAAAGACCCTCGCGCAATAATTGTTAAAGGCTCAGCAACTGATCTCGACCTTTACCTAAAACAGATTGATAAAAAAGAGGCTGATATCATCATATCTTCTCTTCCTCTTGCGGTTTTGCCGAAAACTTTACGAAACAGGATTGTGTTCTCAGCTAAGAACATATTAAAAACGGGTGGGCTGTATGTGCAGTTTCAATACTCACTTCATTCCATTAGAATCTTAAAACGCATATTCAATTCAGTGAAAATTAAACACTGTGCCTTGAATATCCCTCCAGCTTTCGTCTATACTTGTACAAAGAAATAGAAGAAATACGTAACTTTGCAAAAAAACTTCTAATGCTTAGTGTACAAAACCTTTCATTACAATTCGGAAAAAGAGTTCTTTTTGACGATGTGAATTTAAAATTCGTTAACGGCAATTGCTATGGCGTAATCGGTGCCAATGGAGCTGGTAAATCAACTTTTCTCAAAATCTTAACGGGTGATCAAGACCCTACAACAGGTTTTGTGAATCTTGAGCCAGGTAAAAGAATGGCTGTGCTTAAGCAAAACCATTTTGAATTTGATAAAGAGACAGTACTTCAAACGGTTATCATGGGACATAAACGACTTTATGAAATCATGGTAGAAAAGGATGCTATTTATGCCAAACCAGATTTTAGCGAAGCTGATGGAATGCGCACGGGGGAACTCGAAGGTGAATTTGCAGATCTTGAAGGATGGAATGCAGAAACTGATGCTGCTGCCCTACTAAGTAATCTTGGTATCGAGGAAAGCAAGCATTATCAGTTTATGGAAGAACTATCAAGTGATCTAAAGGTACGTGTGCTCCTCGCACAAGCGCTATTTGGTAATCCTGATGTCTTGATTTTGGATGAACCGACCAACGATTTAGATATAAGGACGATAGCCTGGTTAGAAGAATTTTTGTTTGAATTTAAAAATACGGTTATTGTTGTCTCACACGATAGACACTTTTTGGATACTGTATGCACCCATGTATGCGATATTGACTTTTCTAAAATAAATCTATTTACAGGGAACTATTCATTTTGGTATCAGTCTTCACAGCTTGCGTTACGCCAAAGATCTGATAAAAACAAGAAAGCTGAGGAGAAGAAAAAAGAACTTATGGAATTTATCGCAAGGTTCTCCGCAAATGCAGCGAAATCGAAACAAGCTACCAGTCGAAGAAAGATGTTGGATAATCTAGACCTTGAAGAAATCAAACCTTCATCAAGAAAATATCCAGGAATCACTTTTCATCAGGAAAGAGATGCAGGGAATCAAATTTTATCCATTTCTGGCTTAAGTAAAAGCTCTTCTGATGGTACACTATTCAAAAACATCAACTTAATCGTAAATAAAGGAGATCGAATAGCATTTGTGTCCAAAAACTCACTTGCTGTTACCGCATTATTTGAAATCTTGAACGGCACACAACTTTCGGACTCAGGTGAGTTCACATTCGGAACAACAATTAAAAGTGCCTACCTCCCTAATGACAACTCAAATTATTTTGAATCTAAAGAATCTCTTATAGATTGGCTCAGACAATTTGCAGAAACAGACGAGGAAAAAGAAGATGTCTACCTTCGAACTTTTTTAGGTCGAATGCTATTTACTGGGGAAGAAGCCATGAAGTCTGCAACTGTATTGTCTGGTGGTGAAAAAGTAAGATGTATGCTATCAAAAATGATGTTAGCAAAAGGGAATGTTATTTTAATGGATGAACCTACGAACCACCTCGACCTCGAATCTATTACAGCACTCAATAATGCTATGGCAGAATATAGAGGAAGCCTACTTTTCACCTCACATGACCACGAGCTCGTAAATACCGTGGCGAATAGAATTATTGAAATAACACCATCAGGAACAATCGATAAAATGATGAGCTATGACGAATATTTAAAAGATTCAAAAGTTATAAGCCTGAGGGAGGAAATGTATGCCTAAAAATAAACCGAGCGGTGAGGTTAACTTTAAACTAACCTGTCCTAATCCGAATGACCAGTACCTTAGTATCGAATGTAGATTACCGGTAAATCAAAAGAACATCGAACTCTTTTTACCCTCGTGGCGGCCTGGACGATATGAAATCACCAATTTCGCAAAAAACATTAGAGGATTCAAGGTCTTGAATGATCTAAATCAACCTATCCCTTTTCATAAAAGCACAAAAGACTCATGGAAGGTAGCATGTGAAGGAACGAAAACAATGACAATAAAATATCAATACTACAGCCACGAACTAAATGCAGGGTCTACGTTTGTAAGTGAGGACTTACTTTATGTAAATCCCGTAAATTGTCTGATTTATTCAAACGAGCATTTTAATAGTACTATTAAAATTGAGCTTTTCATCGCTGATGAGTGGAATATTGCTACAAGTCTTAAGCAAAAAGGTAAAACATTAATTACTACCAATTTTGACAATCTATTTGATTCTCCTTTTATATGCGCTCAAAATTTAGTTAAAGAATATTACGAAGTTAACGGCATTCGATTTTATATCTGGTTTAATGATCTTTTGAATATACCTTGGGAAAAACTAATTGCTGATTTTAAGAAATTTACGACCAAGCAAATAAAGGATTTTGGGGAATTCCCTTCAAAAATATTTCACTTTTTAATCCACACCCCTCCTTTTAAAGCCTACCACGGAGTGGAACACTTAGAAAGCACAGTGATAGCTTTAGGTCCATCTTATGATGTTTTTAAAGGATTATATACTGAACTATTGGGTGTTTCATCTCATGAATTGTACCACGTTTGGAATGTAAAAAGCATTCGACCTAAAGCCATGAGGCCTTACGCATTTAGAAAAGAAAACTATTCAAAACTTGGTTATATCTATGAAGGTATTACGACCTATATGGGAGACCTCTATTTATTAAAAAGCGGGGTCTTTTCAATGACGCAATATCTTAAAGAACTTCAAGTTCAGTTTCAAAGACATTTCGATAATCCTGCAAGGTTTTATACTTCCGTTGGTGACTCTTCATTCGACACATGGCTAGATGGTTATACGGCGGGAGCTCCAGGTAGGAAGTTATCGATTTATGTAGAAGGCTGCTTACTTGCATTCGTAACAGATTACTTGATCCGAAAGTCTACAAAAAACAAATATGGTATAGAGGAAGTCATGCGAAGGCTTTATTTCGATAACGATATAGCTGAAAATGGATTTGAAGAAGAAGATTATCAAAAACTTCTAGAAAATATATCTGGTATTTCATTTCAAAGTTTCTTTGACAACTATCTCAACGGAAATCACTCATACGAGCCCATTCTTCAAAACGCCTTAGACTATTTTGGATTAGAAATGCAATTAAATGACAATCCTTTAATTGCTGAGCATGCTTTGGGCATGAAACTTCACCCGACGAAGTCAACACTTCTTTCAATAGCTATTGGATCTCCCGCAGAAATGTGTGGAATGAGAATTGGAGATCAAATTATTGGCATAAATCAAATGCGTTTAAATAATGACTTCGAACAGTGGCTAGCGTACTTTAATTTAAACGACATTAAGATTACAGTGGTTAGAGCGCAGAAAATTATTGAAAAGAAAATACCTATTGTACATAGAACTTTTTTCCAAAAATATGCACTCAAAGTTTTAGATGATAAGTCCTCAAATCAATCTAAAGCGCTTCGATCTTGGGCTTGTGATGGTTCTTTGTAAAATTTAAGTATCAATAAAGGAAGTAAGGTTAAATCCAAAATCAATGCAACAAACAAGGTTATTCCGAGCAATAATCCCATATTAAAAGTCCCCATAAAGGTCGAAAATAGAAGCAATAAAAATCCACTACAAAGAATTAATGTAGTTAGCACCATAGCCTTACCTGTTACAATGAAGGAATGTTTCAATGCTTCAGGTACAGATTTTCCCTTCATGAGCTCGAACTTAAACTTACCTAATAAATGAATAGTATCATCCACAGCAATACCAAAAGCGATTGTAAATATTATAGATGTACTGGTCTTTACTTCAATTCCAAGATACCCCATTATTGCGGCAATAAAAACCAATGGAATGGTATTAGGCAAAAGACTGATCAATACCATTCTCAAAGACTTAAAGACCAATCCCATGATAATTGAGACAACTCCGATGGAAAGTAAAAGACCGTAAATCAAACTATTAGAAAGATATCTAATATTCTTATCCAGTAAAAATGCTGAACCCGTGACGCGCACTTTTATATGTTGAAAGTCTCTTTTAGCAAGGTAACCTTGGAAAAGATCCGTTCTTGCCGTGATAATGTTGTTTCCTAAATCAGGTAATGTACCCTGGATTCTAGTTAAGCGTTCTGTTGAATCTAAAAAAAGAGGCAATAACTCCCCGCGCTCAGCCATCTTAAGATAGCGCCTAAATCGCTTTATTTCACGTTTTTTCTTTGGCAATTTAAAAAAGCTAGTATCACCGAAATGAGACGAACGGCTCAGTACTTTAAGCGACTGAACAAGGGAAGTTTTAAGCTCTACTCCCATCGTATTTTCAAGATAGGCCTCTAACTCCTCAAGCTCATTGAGCACCTCAATGGACCACGCCGTTTCATTGGTATCGACAATGTTAACAGCTAATTCAAAAGGACGATAGCCACCATAATGCTGATCAAAAAAGTAGAAATCGGCTTTAATAGGATCCGTGGCTTTTAGGTCATCCATCAATAGATTGTCAGATTTGAGATATGTCATTCCAAGTAGAGAAAGACCAATGAAAACAGCCGAACCGACCCAAATCCTTCTTTGATGCGTTGTAATCCAATCATATGCTTTCGGTAAGAACTTACCCCACATCGTTTCTTTTCGCTTGTCAATGATTTTCGGCGAAGGAAAATAATAGAATAAAATAGGGAGGAATAGTATCGAAAGTAAAAAGGCCAAGAGGACGCCGATCCCAATGATTAAACCAAACATCTTAACGGGCTGAACGTTTATAAAATATAACGAAAAGAAACCAACAGACGTAGTAAGTGAGGTGAGTAATGTTGGGAATCCAACTTCTCTTAATGTCGTTTTAATTGATTCAAACTTCGAATATCCGTCACGTAAGGCATCCATGTACCGCGAAACCAAATGAATCACATCTGACATAGCCACAACAAACATTATTGAAGGCAAAGTCGTAAGAAGAATATTCATTGGGCTATTAAATAGTCCCATACCACCTATCACCCATAACATTGATGCGAAAATCACAACTTGAGGAACTAAAATCCCCCATCCTGAACGGAACGCAATGAATAAAAAAAGAATAACCAGTATTGCGCTTAATGCCATAAAGAACAATAGTTCAGAATTCATTTTTTCGATATAGTACCGCTGACCAACAGTGGTACCCGCGAGATGTATACCGTCAACTTTATATTCCTGTAAAATGGATTTAAGAGCCTTTACGAGTGTATCACTTTTCTTTACCGAAAGCCCATCCTGATGTTTAACGAAAATACACAATGACGTACCATCTTTTGCAACCAAAGTATTCAAGAGTTCCTTACTACCATATATCCTTATTGAATCTTTAGAAATAAACTCAGGATCCTCTTTCCATTTTTCTATATCTACATAAGGACGCGTGACCGCGTTATTAATACCGAATAATGAAACTTCATCTTGATTGGTTATGGAACGTACACCTGTAACATAAGATGCTTGAGACGAAATCTTTTCTGTAATAGAAGAAATCTTTTGCATGAATGGCACCTCAAATATCCCAGACTTATTTTCAATGGCAATTAAAATGAAATTATTGTCATATTCAAACTTGTCTCTGTGGGCATAAAAATAGTCGGCATCCGTATCTTCAGCAGGGAAAAATTTTTCGAAATCGTAGTCGAATTTCAGATCGGAGATTTTGTAGCCAAGAAAACTTGTGAGACCAAAAAGAATTATAGCAACAATCGGTGCCCAAGTCTTAAATTTTTTTTCGCTATTCAAATTCATCATGGAAGGACAAAAATATTCTATTCAAGCTAATTAATCATTAGTAATGGAAGTTTTTTTTAATCCTTGAGACCTTGAAAAAATTCTTTAGGAAAATTCACCAGGTATAAGGTGTCTTTTGCTCGAGTTGCGGCAGTATACAACCATCTCAAATAGGATGTATCTTTCATCTGATCGGGAATATATGAACCATCAACATATACATCTTGCCATTGACCACCTTGAGCCTTATGAACCGTTAATGCATTGGCATACTTCACATGTAAAGCATTAAAATATGGATTCATTAATATTTCTTGATAACGCTTTGATTTTGAACTAATATGCCAATAGTCCTTTTCTATTTCAAAGAATAAAGCTTTCATTCGTTCACGTCCAAGTGTTGCAGTTTCTATGAGCAACGTATCCTTCATAAGCATTACTTCTTTAAATGGCTCATCGGGATAATTTGGAAAGGAAATTAACACTTTTGCAAACTCAAAGCCATACACCTCCTCTTCTTTGACGAGCTGTTCAATTCTAATATTTTCACCATTTGCCAAAAAACCCATCGGAGATGTTGGCGATATCCAAAAATAATTATTTCGAATAACCAGTAAAGATTCATTTGACTCAATAATCTCTTCTCTGAAGTGAACCCTTTGTCTTATTCCACTGTTCCAGCGATTTGCCTGCCTATTGGAGAGCGTGAGAACCACAACATTATCACCTCCTTTGGAATAAATACTTTCCTCTAACCTCTCTTGGACCTCAAACCCTTTTATTGCTTGTGTATTCTGATCTAGTTCTATAATAAAAGGAGGTTGAAATACTGATTTATTTCTAATGTATGTCGCATTTGATATAATCGAAGATGATTCAGCCGTCCTAAATATTTGTTGAAGCTTTGCAAAAGTCACATCTACATTATTGAAAGCACCTTCCAAAAATGATGGATCTAAAGCGGGTGAAGAATCTTGTCCAACAGGAGGTAGCTGTCCCATATCCCCAATAAAAACTAATTTACATTTGTATCCGTCACGGACGAAATAAATCAAATCACTTAGAATATCATTATCACCATGCACACCTGAGGGAATCATTGAGGATTCGTCAATGAAAAATATCGTGTTTCGATATTTGTTTTTTGCTGGAGTAAGCTTTACTCGTTCTTCAAGAGCGCTCCCGCCGAAATAAATCTCCTTATGTATAGTTTGTGCTTTTTGATTTGCATAGACAGATAGAACCTTTGCAGCCCTTCCCGTTGGCGCTGCTAATCTTGTATTGACTTTATATTTCCTCAAAACCTTATTAAGCAATGAGGTCAATGTGGACTTTCCAGTTCCTGCATATCCTGAAAGAATGAATACAGATAATGTGTTATCTGTATCCGCTTTAAGGAATTCCGAAAAGAGGTCAACTGCATTTATTTGGTCTGCAGACAATTCGAAATCACTCAACGAAAGCACATTATTCGAAAAATTATTTTGCTCCATTTATCTCCGACTCAGTTTAATCTAAAATTTATAAACCTCGTGATTTTGGTAAAATTAAAAATTGTAGATTTGTGTCTGTTAAATTACAAGAATTGTTATGTTAAATATTGCTTTACTTATAAAAAAATATTCAGTTCCATTCATTTTTGGATTGATCGGGTTTATACTTTTACTATCAGGAATGATGAACAATCAATCTATGGAATTCATTTTCGCGTCCATAGTTATTTTAGGAAGTGCAATTGTTTCAGCCTTGAATGTTTCTGGTAAAATATCTTCAAAAGTCACGAAAATTATTGGCTTTGTTTCTTTGGCAATCGCTATCGTGGTCCTAGGTTTTACTTTTACGACTGTTCAAGACACAGTAAAACACAATAATGACTACAAAGCATGTAAAGGTTTATCCATTCGTAATCTAAGAGATTTACAAACCGCTCAGAAAGCATATTTAGTAAAGAATGAAGTTTACGCAGCGGACTGGAAATCTTTAGAGAAATTTATTAAAGAAGATAGTATTGCTATGTTAGATGCCGAAGGTTCCGTTCCCAGTAGAAAAATAACTGAAAAAGAAAGAGACTATCTCGTTCAGTTTGATTTATACAAAAAAGGACAAGCCATTGATAATAAAATGACAGAACTTGAGGCCTACTATTTATCAAGGTCTACTGAGTGCCCTGTAGAGCTTGTTGGTTTTAGAAGAGATACTGTAAATGTTTCTTTTATAGAAACAACCTTTTCAAAAAACAGGAGTTATATGAAAGAAAGAATGGATAATGGTTATGGTGATTTTATTGCCACCGACCTGAAATACATCCCATTTACAGACAAAAAAGCGATGTGGAAAATTGATACAGCCTTCGTTGTAATTGGAAGCGATACATTACCAACCGTTAGAATTGCAGGAGATTTACCATTGACTGAAATCAAAGGTGCACCGAAAAAAGAAAACATGTTTTTTGGCAAGCTAGACAATAGTGATCTTTCTGGCTCCTGGGAGGTCCAATAAACATTTATGTCAGCAGCCATAATTATTTTCGACGCCAAACATGTTTTTGTAAAAGATAAGATTTCTGGTCAAGATTTATTTACCCCATTTCGAGTTGATTTTTACAATAAGTTTGTTTCAGATCGATTGAAACATCTAATCCAAGAAAATGTCATTCAAAAAGGAATAGACATCGAAGAAATACTATTTCATTCAAATGAGGGTATGCTTGTTCCATCTGAAATATACAATTCAGATAAAAAAGAGGATTATTTCAAATTAAATTACAGCGAGATTAATGAGGATAATATTGTTGTAGATGAGGAAATACAAAGTATAGAAGCCTTCTTAATTGCCTCTCAACCAAAGTGGCTCTCAGCGTTTTGTGTAGAGAATCTTCCACAAACACCTATGAATAACAGTGGGAAAAAGTACCTTGACAAGGTTTTAGCAACGGACAAAAGGGGAAATGATATTCATATCCTTTTAAAGTCTGAATCCTTCGACATTGTAAAGCTTCAAAATCAAAAACTTTATTCATTTAATTGCATCGCTTATGACACCATGACTGATGTGATTTATTTTTTAATAGCTCATCTTAAAAAATTCCCTGTAGACGTAAAAAACGCTATCGTATTTGGTAGAGAACAAGATATTCTTGAAGTCAAATCACTTTTTTCTAAAATTGAAGACTTTAAAAACATTTCACTCACGACAAAAAACGAAAAGCAACTAATACAGTTTCTATCGTGAGAATTATAAGAGGTTCACTTAAAGGAATGCGTTTCAAAAAAATGAAAAGCTTTAATTCAAGACCGACAACAGACTTTGCGAAAGAAGGGCTTTTTAATATTCTTGAAAATACTATTTATCTCGAAGGCCTTAACGTATTAGATTTATTTGCTGGTCTTGGTAGTATTTCATTCGAATTTCTTTCTCGGGGTGCCTCAAGTCTTACGAGCGTTGATCTTAACCACCAATCAATAAAGTACATCAAAGCTAATAGTCAAACCCATAATCTAGGAGATAAACATAAAGTAGTTCAAATGGATGCTTTACAATTTATACAGAAAGACATTGGTCAATTTGATTTTATTTTTGCTGATCCACCCTATGACTATGAAAAGTATGACGTTTTAATTGATGGTATAAATTCGAGAAAAATTTTATATTCCAATGGCAATCTTATCATTGAACATGGCAAAAAAACAAGTCTTGAAAGTTTGGAAGGCTTTCAAAAAGTAAAAGCATTTGGTCATGTCTATTTTAGTTTTTTTAACTTTGAATGAGATGAAAACGAAAATAGCAGTTTTTCCAGGGTCCTTCGACCCTTTCACGAAGGGACACGAGTTTGTTGTAAAAAAAGCACTTGAAGTATTTGATGAAGTAATCATTGGAATCGGTGTTAATACCTCAAAAGAATATCTCTTCCCTATTGAAAAGAGGATTAATCACATTCAAACTATTTACAAAAGCAACAAAGATGTCAAGGTCAAGACCTACGATGGTCTGACGACAAAATTCTGTAAATCAATTCATGCAAAGCATATTGTCAGGGGTTTAAGGAATACTATAGATTTTGAATATGAAAAGGCAATTGCGGAAATGAATTTTACACTGGATACTATTGAAACGGTATTCTTTATGTCGCGTAATGAAGTTGGCGCAATTAATGCAACTATCGTGCGAGAAATATTCAAGTCCGACGGAACAATAGATTCCTTTGTTTCTTTCGCAGAAACACTGGTTTGATTCTTACTAAGGAAGTTCTTAAAATGCAAAGAATTATATTTCTATTTACTTTATTTCTTCAGTGTACGTGGGTGTATTCTAATACTGAGATTTTTGGTTCGGTAGAAAAAAGTAAGTCTGAATGGATTTATCTTTATGAGATTGATGATTTTCTTACAAGATCAGAAACTTTAGTTCAAAAATTTAAAACGAATAGCAAAGGACGTTTTTACTTTAATATAGACCATCAGCAAACGAAACGTTATGTAATTAGGAGAAATAATACATATACAGAACTCTACCTTCAACCTAATAGCAAATACAAAGTTATAATACCTTCGGAGTCTATTGAGGTTATCCCCTATTTCTCAGGTAGAGAAATTGAGCTTCTTTTTATTGACTTAGATACAAATGATATCAATTATAAAATTCTGGGATTCGAGGCCTGGCTAGATGATGAAATGGCGGATCTTTATCTTCTTAAAGATGCCGATCCAATAAAATTTATTGATGGTGTATTGAAATTTAAAGTCGATGTTTTTAAAACTTACAAAGAGGACACTTCATCATTCTTTGTAAATCATATAAAGTATGTTCTAGGAAAAACGATTGACAACATCAAATATTTTGGTAGTCCAAGTGAATCTGAAAAATTTGATTTTTATATCAAAAGCAAAAAAATTCAATACCAGCTTCCTGCATATTTTGATTATTTCAAGGATTATTATCGAGGTGTTGTACAAAAACTTAACCCAACAGCAAAAAAGATAGTCTCTAGAGGATTGAGTAATGGAAATGCATCTCAACTCGCTCAAGGGTTAATGACAGATAGTTTAATCCCAAATCTTCAAATTGCAGAGCTCGTTGGATTACTCATAATAGCGGAAGAATATCCGAAAGCCAACATTTCACAAAACCAGCTGATTTCAATTACTAAATTTCTTGAAAAAAACTCTGGGTTTGAGGAAAACAAAATTATCGCCCGAAACCTATCTAAAAAATTCTTTACACTTGTGAGTGGAGATGCCTTACCGCCAATACCTCTCGATAACGATAGCGACCTCGGTAAACCAGGATCATTCCAGTATGTACATTTTTTTGATCCAGAAAATCCAAAAAGTTTGGCTGAATCGGGCGTTTTAAAGTCACTTTATGAGCAATATGGGAGCCAAATTGATTTTGTGAGCATCTATTTAGACTTACGTCTGGAAGATGAGACATTTAAAGACAGAGTTTTAAAAAATATAGAATGGCCGGTTTACAGTTTACCATACCACCATCCAATTTGGAAGATGCTAAATATTGGGACATTTCCTTACTATATTTTGATTGATCCAACTTTAATTATACAAAGTATGCCAGCTTTAGGCCCTGCACCAAATGGCCTTTATAAAACTATTGCCAAAACATTTTTTGATATTGTCAAATAGTAGACCGAAAGTTACTCAATTTGCGCTGTTAAACCTTTTTGCAACAAGGCCTCACACATCTGACGTAAATCACGCATTGAGCCGCTCTTAACCGTACAACGACCTCTTTGATGCACAAGCCATGCACATTGTTCTGCTTGAATAAACTCATGTCGGCAAATACGCATTAGACAATTTATTACATGGTCAAAAGTGTTTTCGTCGTCGTTATAAAGAATAATGGAATAACGAATACTAGGTCTTTCTAACGTTTTTTTCTTTTCCTTAATTTCTGGGTTCTCACTCATTTTATTCAATGATAATTTCTTTCAATTCTTCTATCAATCCATTTTTCTCCTGAATACTCGACACATAAAAAACAAGATATAACTGACCCTCAAGCTCTGAAAATCTAAAGATTCTGTTGCTTCTCAACAACCAGTTACCTGTAGCGCCTTTCAACTTGGTTTGTATTTTAACTGAATATACTTCGTATTGTTCTAAATCAAAAGATTTCTTAACCATTCCATTTGTATAAAAAGACAATATGGCATTTATATTTTCAGTTGCAAATACTTGAGATTGAATTTGAGAACTATCCGCGTTATAGTGGAATACACCTACCCTATTTAATCGTTCAATTGAATTTTGATCCAGCGTATCCGTAGCGAGACTATACATCATCAAGTCTTTTGACTTTTTCTTCTTTCTATCAATGATGTTTACGCTGTAAGCCATTTTTTGCTTAATCATTTCAGCCTTTGATGGCATTAATGATTTGGGCTTCATTTCTATTTTGTTTTCGTTGCTTGTTTGTGTATTGTTATATTCAACGGGTTTAGTTGAATCAACTGCATTAATGCTTAATCTTCCATCTGTATAGGTTTGCTCCTTAAATAGAACGGATGCTCCCTGCGCGTTAATTAATGATTTTGCTTTCTGCATAGTGATTCTCTCACCATTAAAATAGACCACAAGGAATGCATCAGAAATGCCCTTTTGAACGACCTCTGATTTTCTATCTCTAGCGTCTTCTATTGAATTGAACTTCCCTGACGAATAACGGTACAAGCCACGTGATTCATAAAAATCTAATTCACGAATTTGAGAAAGTTCATTGCCTCTTATTTGACGATTAAATGCACCCACTTGAACTGAATAGAACAAACCTTTCACGTCGATACTACCCATAACCCTGCCAGCTTGAATTTGAGAATTATTGTTCGACTGGCTTGATTGAATATCATTGCGAATTTCAGAAATGCCAATATTAGAAATGGAATCTGACTTATTTTCTACCTCATTAAGATCAGAATCTATTGAATCATCTAACTTAATATTAACTGAGATAAGATTTTCTAAAGTTCTTTCAATCGAAGAAGAAGAAGAAGAAGAAGAAGAAGAAGAAGAAGAAGAAGAACCGTTTTGATTCGAAACAAAGAAACTGTTTTCACCATCAGCAATACAATTTCCATTGCGCTCGTACTCCTTTCCCTTCCAAAAAGGTAAACGATCATCATTGCAATAGGCTACAATAAAGGCATCACTATACCCCATGGCTCTAATTTCTCTTTGTGCTTGAACCGCCATAATACTGTTATTAAAATATCCAGCCATATAGACAATTAAACCATTTCGCAATTTTTGACCCGATACAGGAGTGAATTCTCGATAGACATCCTCTCTTACGGGTCGTCTAAATGCACCAACTTGCACCCTGAAATTTAACCCTGAAGGATTAGGCGAGTCAATTTCAAATGACTCTTTGTTTTTAGAAATCACTGCAGAGTTTAGAACTGTAAAATCTGATGCTGATACATTTCTATTTGAATAATCCACAAGATCTAAACTTTTTAAGCTTTGATTGAAACCTGCTTTTTCATCTGATGTCTCTGCAAATGTTTTCTGAACCAAAGCCTCATAAACCCCTGCTGAATCTGCAATATATTCGGTTATCAACCTATTTAGTGTCTGCTTTAATTTCTGCTCCAAAAGTACGCGTTTTCGTTCTACAACGAAATTTGCTGTTTCCTGCAAGTCTTTTGTCTCTAAAGTGTTTCTAGTATCAATCTCTTCCTGTTTAATAACGGATTGACGAATATCATTAATTATCGATTGCTCTGACATATTTTGATCTTGAATCGTTGATATACTTTCTGAATCACCAGTATTCAAGGATTGATTCGATGGCAATTCAATAAGCTCTTTTGCCAACCTATCGGCCAATACCCTATCTTGAGTATATCGCTTATAATTTTCAGACTCGAGAATTAATAACGGCTCATTTACCTCTATCAATACCACTGACGGGTATATCTTTTGATCTTTCTGACGCGATGACGTTACATTTTGTCCCGAAGAAATCTCAAATTGACTTTGACTTGAACCACTCAATTTTTTCTCACTATTTATATTATTTCTATTAACTGATGAAATCACTTCTTGGTTGTATTCAGATAAAGTGTGATCCGCTTTTGAATCATTTAGAATCGTATTCAGTGCATCAATAGTAACTAAGGATTGAATTTCTTTGTTTTTTACAAAAGGATTCAATTCATTTTGATAGAGGTATTCAAATTCACCGGAGGTGTTTTGCTTTAACAATTCAATTTTTCTAAGCTTTATTTCTTCTTCGAGGTATATAATTGCCTGCTGAAGCCTGCGAATCGTTTTAACACTTTGTTCCTGTTCAGATGTAAGTTCTGCGTCATTCTGTGAACCTCTCAAAGAACGATCAAAAGTTTGCATTTCTTTCTGATTGATAATTATTAATTGATTCAGAAGTGTATTCGCCTCCTCCAGTTTTTGTCGCTTCTCAACATAACTGAGGTACTGCTCGCATTCTAATACCTCTGCAATTTCTCGATCATCTAAAGATGTAGAAGATAACTGAAGCTCATTCTCACTAAAGTCCCTCATTTCCTCTAACTCTTGTTCAATCATTAACTTTCTTGATTGATTTGCTTCTGTAAGCTTTCGCAACATATCAATTTCATTCTGAGACGTGGTTGCCGTAAGACGTTTATTTAAATCTTGATCTTTTAATGCAATTTCTAGAAGCTGCGCCTTTAAATCCTCTTTTGTTTCAAATTGTATTCCTGGAAGAAGTGCTTTCAATCTCAAATATTTATTTTCAATATTTTGATGTGTGAGTTCTAGGTCAAGTTCTTTTTGATAAAATGCCAATCTTTTCTCCTTTTCCCTTTTGTTTTCAATAGCGATGACTTTATCCTTTTTTCGCTTTGGTTCAGGAGTCGTATTTTCTGCGTTGATCTCTAATTCAGTATCTAAAATTAATTCAATCAATAACTTTACAGACTCATCAAACTCTTTTGCCTGTATGGGCTTTACTTCAAAGTCAAAATCTTTCAGTCTTTGAGTAAAAGAGATGTTCTGAGGATTAGTCAAGTTTGTGCTTGTTAACGGAGTTTTATCGGATGAACCCTTGCCTAAATTACTCGATGTTAATGGGTTATAATCTTCGCTACTCCCATCGTTGTAGATAGCTTGACTTGAATCGGTAAACGATTCAGCTTCGTTGCGCTTAAAAATTTCTCCTTGAGCGATATCTTTTTTTTTCTGTTTGTCAGAGATGGCCTTCTCAACTGCAATATTCTCTGTTTCATCTACCACGGGCTTATCAGGTACATTGGTAGAGGGAATAGCCGATGCTCCAACTTCAAGTGCTTCCGGTTCATTATTTTGAATCTCGTTTGATTCATTTAACATTTGACCTTCAGGGTTTTCTGTAAGTCCCAAAGCGTCTTCTTTCAAAGAACCTTTATCTTTATTCGAGACGACTTCTTCAAATTCCTCTTGATTCAATGTAGTACTTCGGCCGTCAATGCTTGTTGAGTTATTCTCATTATTTCGATTTGTGACATCCTGTGACGCTGAATCAATACTTAATTCTAATTTATTAATGTTTACGGAGGATTCATTTTGTTCACGAGAAGTTAAAGACGAATTGATTTCTTTTGAAATACTATTATTCAGTTCATTCTCGGCAACGCTTTGAGAATTTTTATTTGCAGAAGGTTGAATTACCGAATTATTTATAAGATTAACTCGTTCTTTTTCAATGTCATTAGAAATAATATTTTTACCGTCAGCAGCAGTTTGCCCAGATGCCTCGTCATTCTCAGATTTTAGAGGAGGATTTGAAGTAATTTCATTTGTTTGTTGATTTATTTCTGGCTCAGCACTTGAATTTTCAATTGAATTAACTGCATTTGCCTTCGAGGTTTCAGGGACCTTTGAGTCTGTCAAATCTAAATTTAAAGCTGTTGAATTAGAAAGCGATTCATTTTTCGAATTTGTATTATTTATGTCAACATCAACCATGTTAATGTTATTACTATTCTGTTCACTTGACGTATTATTATCGTTAGATAAAATTTCTTCGTAGGATTTAGCCTCATTATTTGGAAGCTCATCATTGCTCATATTATTAGACGTAATACCAATTTTTCCTTGCTCCTTTATATTAGTTTCGATTCTAGAGTCATTACTGAACACTTCAATATCTAGGTCCTCTTTAGCAATATTTATAACTTCCGAGTTCGGTTCAGAATTTAGAATTGGCTCATTAGTAGTGGTCGTTTCGCTATTTCCTTTTTCTATTTGTCTATTCTCCTTTGATATATAGTGGATTACGTCTACTTGAGATGAAGCTTGTTTATTTGTATTTTGACTTAATTCTGATTGTTTTGTGATCTCCTCGTCGCTATTTTCCAACAATTTCACAACATTATCAATGCTTGAATTACCTTTCTTTGAAGCAGAAATCTCAATATTTGAAATCAGGCTGTCATTTGTCTTGCTCTTTTTATTTAAAGCTTCAATAATCACTTCAGCATCGAAGCGTAAAGCACCTACCTCAACCTCGGAGACCAAAGGTTCTTGATCTATAAATTGATTCAATCGAACAATATGTTCGTTTTCACTTTTTAAGGCAATTGAATCTTTTATATCGTTTGTAAATTTAGACTGCTCAAGCCTAAGACGCTCTTGTACTTGAATTGAGTTTAGAGTTTCCAGATTTTGTCGAGCTGCGATTTGATCTTTAACATAGAACTCAGCAGATGCGTACTTATCAATGTCTGGTTGTTTTTCAAGCGTTTCTACAATATCTACATTCACAATGCCTTCTGCGTCGATTAAGGTTATATTTAATAAACTTTCTCTTGCATAGATAATCTCTCCTTCAAGAGTTTCTTCTTTCTCCTGTAAATCCGCTTTTGAATCATTTACAGAACTTATTTCAGTCTCTATTCGATTTAAAGAATCCTCCAGGATATTCCACGTTTCAATATCAGTCTCATCCTCAATCTTTTTTATTAGTCTTTTCTTTTGTTGCTCTAATTGAGATTGGCGCGCCTTGGTAAACACAATTTGATTTTTAATATCAATTTGTAAAGCCTCTTTTTCATTCAACGAAGACCTCACCGCATCAAAAGGAGAATAACCACTTAAATCAGTAATATTTTCAAATTTTGAAACCTTTATGAATGCGTTTAATGAATCTTTAAGGTGTGTTGATTTAAATTTTTCTACCTCCTCGTTAAACGTAATCAAACTCTTATAAGAACTTTCCAATACATCAAGTTCCTTCATTTGATTATTGTAATCATTTTGTGCAATCAAGGAAGAAACAATAACCTTGCGATCAATAATTAAATTATAAAGAATCCTATTTATAGAATCTGCTAAAACTTGTGTCTTCACATTCTCTTTAGCTAAAATCAGTTCTATCTTTTCATCAACCTCTCCATTTTTGGCATAGAGATCACTAATACTCTCAATCAACTTGACTTTTTGTCTAATCCGATCTTCTAGCTCAAGCTCCATATCGATGTGGCGCTCAATTTGCATTTGAATTTCGCCATCGTCTAGTGGTCTTTCACGCTCCTCGACAGCAAGGTCATTGGCAACATCAATAGTTTTGGTATTTATGGTGAGTTTTTCGAATTCATGAAGTTCTATACTTTCAATATCTACAACCATATCAGAAAGTTCTATTAGATTTTGATTGTAAGATATAGCTTCTTTAGATGCAATCATTTGATAGTTTGCATTCACCTCGAATTCGAAGCCTTCAACATGGGGAGGAACATCTATTATATCAGAAAAAGATTCCGTGGAACCGTCAACATTCGCCTCAAAGAGATAAGCCCCAGGTGTGGGTACCATAAAATAAACCACACCCTCTTTATTGGTTTTATATGGACCAAAGCGTTCTTTGGAGCTTTCATTTGTTATGTAAAAGGTAGCTGATTTGTTTTTTAAATCAATTGCGTCTTTAAAATATAAACTTGCCACAAGCGAGGATAAAACAGGAGCATTAAATCTAGCCTCAACAACTTTTAATGCACCAATATCTTCATTTCGATCCGTGGTAAAAAAAACGTTGTCACTCGGGATATTTGGAATGAACAAGAAATCATTTGACGTTGAAGAATATGGGAAATTTAAATTCTCAACAAGCCCCATTTCCATCGATTTTAGAGATAGGGGAATTCGAAATAAATCAAATCCTCCCATTGAGTTATGTCCTGTGGAACTGAAATATAGAATATCTTTTTGTTCATCATAGAAAGGATAGTCCTCGTCTAATTCACTATTAACTGAAGGAGGTAAAATTATGGGCTCCTCCCATTCATTATCTTTATTTTTCTTTTGATAAAAGATTTCTTTACCACCATTTCCATCTGCTCTATAACTTGAGAAGAAGCGGTACTTCATCCCACGTTTGAAAATATACTTTGGAGAAAATCCTTTTTTGAAATTAATCTTCTTATTAAAGTCATCAACCGTGTAAAGTTTATAATTAATAGAATCAAATAAATATGCAGAAAAATAATCTGAAACTGATCGCACTTCTTGACCTTCAACCTGAATAGGTCTTGGACTTTTAAGCAATTCTTTTGCATTTTGACAACGTATGATCTCTTCCGAACAGCTGAAGTCTTTACTTTTTTTGGTTTTGAAGCTTAGATATTTTGAATACAACGCTATAGCCTCCTCAAATTGATAGTTAATATGGTGCAATTTGCCTTTAAAGTAGAATACTTCAGTAGGACAATCCGATTGCTCGATTAAATAGTTAAAATAAGTTTCTGAAGATTTTGGGCTATTAGTATAAAACAGACAAACCGCATATCTGTAATTATAATCTATATTTGATAAATCATTGGATAACAATTGACGATATCCATCTAACGCCTTGTTGTAGTCTTGCTTTGAAAAAAAAGCGTTAGAAGTCTTTGAGAGTTGCTTTTCAGACTGTGCCAGAACATCACTATGTGCTACCATGAAAAGGCAGAAAAAAAGTGCAAGACGATATGTTACTCTATTAAGAATCACTTTAGTCAATGTTAAACTCGAAGAGTTTACGCTTTAGGCTTTAAAAAGTTCATTTTGTTTTCTTCCCCACGTAAGATTCTGTAAATGTTTTTGCGGTGGGCAAATAAAACAATCAGGGATATAGCAATTGAAAAAATAATCATAATTCGCGCATCTTCTTTCTGAAAAAAAAAGCTCGCGAATGGAAACAAAATAGAGGATATTATTGCTCCTAGTGAAACATATTTCCAAATCACAAATACCACTATAAAACACCCTAAGCAAATAAAGGCTGTATCTGGATTAATAGCAACTATAATACCAAGCGTACTTGCAACCCCTTTGCCTCCTTTGAAGTTAGCTAAAACAGGAAATACATGACCTATGATAGCACAAAATGATGCTATAAGCTGAAGAATCAACTCATCGTCCTTAAAACCAATATACAAATGAGATAAATATAAAGGAACACTTGCTGCTATATACCCTTTGAGCACATCAAGTATTAAAACAATAATACCCGAACCGTTTCCAATTACACGAAAAGTATTCGTGGCTCCTGCATTCTTACTTCCATGCTCCCTGATATCTATACCATGAAAAAGCTTACCTATCCAAACCGCAGAAGGTATGGAGCCCAAAATATAACCAGAAAGAATTACGTACAAAAAAATCATATTATCTTTTGAGGATCATTAATTGAAAAAGTTCACCCTCTTCAAAGGTAGTAAATTCAAAATTCTTTGATCTCCGCTTATCAGGATGAATTGTATTGATACTATTAAATATATTTTCATCATTTGTAAATATCTTTAAAGTACCATTTGATTTAATCCTTTCATATTTCAACCAACTCGCTCGCCCCATCAAAACATCCTCTAAAATAAGTTCAAAACCCGCATAAGAATTTGGAGATGTGCTCTTGGTAAATAAAATTTGACCCGGTACCTGTTTTAAAACAATTTCATCTCCCATAGAAAAAAGCACCAATTTAGAGTTACGAGACTTCAGACCAGAAACAGCATCACGATTGGTCTTTTTAGGGAGTGCGTATGACTCAAGGACCAAATCAGAGATTACAAAAGTTGCATTGAGATAAGAAGGCACTTTTTTGAGCTTGTCTTCATCATACTCTTTAAATATTTTCTCAGCTTTCGCCCTACCCTTAGCGAAAATAGAAAATACATCTGTTAACTCATTTTGAGTTTTTCTATCAAAGTTATATTCACTTAACGAATCGGAAAATGAATATTGTTTTGCCATCGCCGAAACAACTGTTTTCGGCATTGGGACTTGAAGCTTAGATGTGAGCTTCAGCCTTGTACTTTCACTTTTAAGATCATATTCTATGGTTCCAAATGAAATTAATTCAACCGGCTTTAAATCAATACCCAAATCGATTTTACCTTCCCCCTGTATAGCACAGGTTTGATCACTCAGGGTTATCGAATTGGAAACGAAGAAATTTGAAGCTTTCTCATATGTACTGGAAATTTCGAATCTCTTATTTTCATAATCGTAATATAATTCACCACTTGAACTAAACAAGAATTTGTCTGTAAGAAAATCCTTCGATGACAAAAATGCAGGATAAACATTTACACTGTCTGCATTTTGTGAATCTCGCCATAAGAAACCAACAGCCATTGCCACGCCATCCTTACTTTTAAGGTCTTGAGATATTGGAATACTTACGTTTTCAGCAATTATTGTATCCTCAAAAAACATCCATGTCCGGTCGAATGGACAGTTATGAATTATACGTGTAAACCCTTGAAAGATCACCCCTGTATTTTTAGATTCAATATTCATGTCACCATAATACTGAAACTTATTACTAAACTTGAAGTTTTCATCTTCGGTGATATTAGCCGTTGCTCTCGTTTGAATTTTATCGAAATAAATAGAAGCTACCTCAATTTTTGTTTCAGAACTATCTCTGTCATAATAAAGGTAGTTCCCTTGACCATTGAATGCATATCTTCCAAAAACCTTTAAAGTAACATCTGTAAATTCATGAAGTTTGGAGACTCTATTCGCAATAATCCTGGCATCTTTAAATGTATCTATTATCGCATTTTTCATAATATGAACCTCATTAGCATCGGGATACACGTATGCATCTCCTAGCTCAAGAAAATCAACTTTATAACAATTTATTGTTTCATTTTTCAAGTCATATTGTGCACTTATTGATTTAAACTGCAATGAATCTTGGTCTGGGTTGAGAGAGAAAAAGTTATTCTGAACAATACCAGCACTGCTTTCAAAACTAGTTTCGGTGTTTTTATTTTTCTCAAAATCAATACTTTCTCCATCCATCTGCCAAACAAATTTATCCATCTGACAATAAAATTTATTACTCGGAAATTTGATGCGTTTAGAACCATTCGCATTAAAAACACCTAAACGATCAACGAAGGATATATGAGACTTTAATCCATTTGACTGAATGGCTAATGGATTCTCGCCATATTCGGCAAATTTATTGCGCAACGTAAAAGAGGCTGAGTCAGAAAAAATATCCTTTGCTTTGAATGTGTACCCATCAGAAACAAGTAGTGCATCCATCAAATAAACACGTCCATTGCCCTTTATACCTGTCTCAGAAATAGAAATTGAACCATCAAGAACACATTCGTCCTTAAACATTTTAATAAATTCATCTCTATATGATTCAATGTTCAATATACGTTGTCGTGGTTTAAAGGTCATTTTGGCAAGCTCACAACTTGCCTCTGGATATTCAATACCCTTATTAATCTCTGCACTAAAAAACTTTGCTAAACCAATTGCGGAATCCGGTAAAAAGGTAAGTTTAGATGATGTTGCTGTTGCTTGTAAAAAATTAATTTTCCCAGAACCTTGAAGCCCATTTCCTGAAAGAAATATCTTGTTTTGATATAAGGATTTCGTCTCATAAAAAGGATATCCTTCCTCAGGCGCTTCAGTAATAAAACCGAAAGAATAATCCTTCATGATCCGCAAAGGCACATGTAACTCTGGGAAAATACCATCGGATACTAATCGTCCATTAAGACGCAGTTCTGACTCATTAAAATCATCAAGACTATCCAGTAAAAACGGTTCTAAGACGTAATAAAACCTGGAACTATCATAAGCTCCATCTACAATACTTTTATCGCTATACAGGACTCTCAACTCCTTTTTCACATCAATGAATGGATACTCCATGTTGTACCTGCTCCTACCAGAGCGTAATGTTGAATCGTCAATATACAGTATACCTTGAAAATCAGAAATAGAGCTAGTCATCGCTATTGGGGAATAACCATCAACAGAACTCAAAGGGTTAACACGAAAATAAGCCTCATCCGCACTATCAATCCGAATACTAAATGAGTTATAATCAAAAGATGATTGAACTGAATGTAAATTAAATTTACCCGACTCAATCCAACCTGAAAATTTCATGTTTCTATTATCCTTCATTTTTACATAAGAGGAATCCGGATAGTAATAGGTTTTTTGTTTTGCTGATAAACTAATGCGATCCACCTCATTCAGAAATATTTCTTGACTATTCAGGTCAATAAAAGCATAACAAGGTTGTGATCTTCGACGCTCCGATATCTCTTGAAACTCAAAGGCCAATTTTTGTAAGTAGGAATCATTATTAATTTCTTTTTGAGAGTGATTTAGAGTTTTAGGCCTTAGATCACAAACAAAGTTCAACTCATCATAGTCTTTTTCACCTAATGACGCTTTCGCAAAATCAATAAGCTTCTGCTCAATAATTACCTCATTGCTTATTGAGGTGTATCGAATAAAACCTGAACTTGCGATATCTATCAACTGTGATTTACATTGACTTATCGACTTTCTCAATGCACTCGCCACTTGACCAATAGGAAGTGTCATTTTGTTTTTCTCCAAGCTTAGATTAGCAATAACCATTAATGGATTCGTATTACCTATACCCCCATACATTTGAAAAGTACGTTGATCAAAATAATCCCAAGAATCAATGTAAGCATACTTCTGCTCTTGTGCAGTTCCCACCTCATAAGTAAACATAGGGTAAGGGCTATTTAAGGTCCAAGTAAGCAATGGCGCTTTAATAAATAACTTAAAATAACTATCCTTAAAGGGTGAAATATTTGAACCATTTTTATTTGCTGAAATCCTGAGCTCTGTTTTGGATTGATCCCAGTATACAAGTGCATTTTTTGTTGTAAGCGAATCTCCATCTTTATAATGCATACAGATATCTGCATCTCTCACAATTATTTGCTTTGGATCCATAATAAACTTTAAAGCTTTGACCTCAAATAGAGGAGTATCGTTATAATGAAGAATAACTTTTGCCAAATTCTCAGGCTCTCCTGTTCCGATAAAGTCAGCACCTTGTAATGAGAAACCACCATCATAATCCATTTGATCCCGAAGCCCCTTTATTAGAAGTCTTTTTTCAAAAGAATGAAAAATAGGGCTCGATTCACCTTCTTTTAGGTTGAATAAAGTTTTTTCTCTTAGACGACCAAAAATTGGTTCATCAAAATAAGGGGTCGTTAACGAAACTGTATCAACCATAAGTGTTGAACCTTTAGCATTAAAATTATACCCTTTTAATTCTGCAAATGTCTCCTCTTTTGGAAAATTAACCTTCTCCCATGTGATAATCCCCCCCCGACCATACCAACGTTTTTTTCGCAAATCGAAATATCCACTCGTGTTTTTCACTACAATACTATCTACCGGTCCAGACTGAGAAACAATACATTTCAAGCACGTTTTTGTTATTTGAATTCGAAGTCCTGACTTTTTTATAACCCATTTAGGCGTTCCACCACTAAATACCCATTTGTGATTATCAGCAATTAAAAATGCATTTTCAAAAAATAAGGATTGAGAAAAGATTATAAATTCCTTTAATTCAGATTTATCCTTTTTTGATTCCTTCTCTTTGTATAAATCATTCCATTTTAAAACGAATGATTTAGGGAATTTATTCTTTTTTTGATCAAGCGAAACGTGTACTATTGAAATAATAGTTTGTGGGAGGAAATTATTTTTGAATAAAAAATTACAACGGTTTACTAATGTCTGAAACTCAGATGAATTCAATCCTGAATTCATGAGAAATGGAGAGAATTCTTTCTTTACGTATTTATGAAAAGTCGCCTGAGGTATATTCTTTATTAATTCTTTGGTAAACTTCTCTTTATCCGCTGAGAACTTTTGACCAAAAGAAACCGACATGATGAAACATGAATAAATCAAAAGAAAAAATCTCATTAAGCTTATTTTTTAAAGACCAACATACACCATCCATCTCGTTTATTTTGGTGAGAAAATGACAACCCTAGACCAGCTGACTCTCGTTTTAAATCATCGGCATCAGAATCAAAAAACCCACTTAAATATAATAAACCATTTGGATTCAATGCACGCTCATAGAATGGTAAGTGACGGATAAGGATGTTCTTATTAATATTTGCAAAAATGACATCAAACGTTCGAGGAACGACGGTATCTATGTCTCCCAACAAAGATGTAATTTTTTCACACTTATTATCCAAAGCATTTTTTTTACAATTCTCAACTGACCATGGCTCAATATCTACGGCAAGAATTTCGCGTGCACCCTCAATTTCAGCAAGTATCGCCAAAACGCCAGTGCCAGAACCCATATCTAAAATCTTCTTTTGTTCTATTTCGCTTTCTAAGATAGCTTCACACATCATATATGTGGTTTGATGGTGACCCGTACCAAAAGACATTTTTGGTTCAATAACTATTGTTCGTTTATAGCTATTCTCAAGCTGATGAAAAGGTGCTACGATTGCCAAATCCTTGTTTATAAAAACAGGTTCAAAGTTAGATTCCCAGATCGCATTCCAGTTTTGATCAGGGAGCTCAGAAAATGAATAGTCTATTTGAACTTTTCCCTTTAACAATGTTAATGCATTTGAAAATTCTACTGCATTGAAATGCACCTCCGAAACGAAGGCGTAAAGCGCTTCAGATTTCTCATAAAACCCCTCGAAGTGAAGCTCACCAAGATATGCAGTGAGAATTTCAGACCACGGAGTAAAAGGTTGAATGTTTATTTTAAATTGATAGTACGTCATTGAATAGCTGAAATAATTGCACCAAAAGAATCTACTGTTAATGATGCCCCTCCAATTAAACCTCCATCAATGTTTTTACACGAGAATAATTCTTTCGCATTTTCCTCAGAGCAACTCCCTCCGTAGAGGAGACTAATTGATCCAGAAATAGTGTAACCAAAAATAGCTTCCAATTCCGCTCTAATAAAGTTATGCATCTCTGCAGCTTGAGCACGGCTTGCAGTCCTACCTGTCCCAATCGCCCATACAGGTTCATATGCGATAGATATATTTTGCATACTTTCATTAGTTAGGGACTTCAATATTGCTATTTGATCTCTTACTTTATCAAAATGTTTGCCCTCCTCTCTTTCACTAGAAGATTCACCACAACAATAAATAATCTGAAGGTTACTTTCCAAGGCTGCATTGATTTTCTTACTAAGAATAGAGGCTCCTTCGTTAAATAAAACTCTACGCTCGCTATGACCAACAAGTACCCAAGAGCACCCCAAAGCCTTGAGCTGACTTGCACTAACTTCACCTGTAAAAGCTCCCTTTGTTTCAAAATGAAAATTTTGAGCACCTATTTCGATCGCTCCATTATTTTCCTTTAGAAGGGACTGAATGTAAATATTAGATGGGAAAATCAATGTTCTTTGATACTTATTTCTAGCTGGCGCAATTGAGGATATACCTTTGAATAGGGTTACGGCCTCATTTACATTAAGGTTCATTTTCCAATTTCCAGCTATAATTTTTCTTCGCATTAGTTTTCTCTTCTTATATCGTCCAATAATTTTTCTGCATCGAATTCATTATCTTCAGTTCCGTCAAAAAATAAACGCTCTTCTCCACTTGAAGAATAAAGAACTCCAGGAAAATTCTTCTCATTCCAAAAAATGGGTATAAAATCTTCAATAGATAATACCTTATAGTCTGAGGGATGCCCTACAAACTTGAAGAATGACTCAATTTCAGATTTTGAACCATTATCAGATTCATCCATAAATAAAATCTTGATCTCTGGCATCAAGCCGGGGTATTTCTGAGAGAGTACATGTAATTCTTTACCCGTTGCCATGCAATGCTCGCATGTTGGTGAGAAAAAACAAACAAGTTTATTGCCCTTTTCGACGTCAGGAAAATACTGAGAATAAATAGATTCGCCAGATTTAATTGAAACACCGTAAACATTACTCGCTCCTTGTGGCAGAGAAATAAACATGATAAGACCTATGGATAAACCACCATATAACACAGGGTGTATATTCATTTTTTCATGAATTTCATTTTTAAATATTATAATCAGTGTTGCCAAAAGGCCTATCGACAGTATATTCTTGACCAATGCCTCAAGAGGTGTCATAGGAATTAATTCACCAAAACAACCACAATTACTTGCATCTCCTCCTATTACCTGAAAGCCCAGATGAAGAGAAAAGGCACCCAACAAAAGAATTGTAGCGGGAATCACCAGCTTTTTTATGTAAAATGGAAGCAACAGAAAAATACCTAAGGTAAATTCAAATCCAATAAGTAAACGAGAAACTACCTTTTCAAAACCACCATCTATCCCAATAGCCCCTAGGTATTTGGTTTCAAAAGAAGAAATTCCCATCAAAGGTGATGGATAGAGTTTCGCTACAGCTGAAAGGATGAATAAAATTGAAACAATAATACGAATGCTCCATGCTATGTATGTTCTATTTGTGATTTTCATTTTTAATTTTTCTTTTTAAAAATAAAGCATAACAGATTATTAAAAAATCTGTTAACAAAATTTTAACTTATTCAGGCAAGTGAATTAAAGCAAATATTGAATAATTCAGCATATCAAAGTAATTGCCTTCCACACCTTCGCTGACTACAGTCACGCCTTGATTGTCTTCAATGTTTTTAATCCTAAGTATTTTAGCTAATATGAGGTCGGTAAGTGAACTTATACGCATATCCCGCCAAGCTTCACCATAATCGTGATTTTTACTTTCCATCAACTCTTTAGCTTCCATAAATACAGCATCATACCATTCTCTTGCCAATTTTGCAGATAATTCTTCGGCATGTAAATCGAATTCATAACGCCCTTGAATTACGGCCATAACACAATAATTTACGATGGATGAAAATGCATCTTCAAAACTCTCGCCAACTTTATTCTCTCCAGTATCTTGAATGGTACGAATCCTGTTCGCTTTGATAAATATTTGATCCGTTAATGAACTTTGTCTTAAAACTCTCCATGATGTACCATAATCAAAAGTCTTTTTTGTGAATATTTCTCTACAAACATTCATTACTTTTGTGTATTGTTGTATTGTTGTTTCCATTTAAGAATATGTATCAAGTCACTTTAAACCCACTTCCAAAAACATTGAACATAAAAGGAACTCTGTTTCCGTTTGATAAACCAAAGATAATGGGAATTATTAATCTGAGTCCAGATTCATTCTATGAAAACGAGACAAAAAAAGAAGATGATGAGCTCTTAGAAAAAGTTGAGTCATTCATTAACAATGGGGCTGATATTATCGACATAGGTGGAAGTACAACAAAACCGAAGGCAACACTACCTATATTAGAGGAGGAATTAAAACGGGTAACCTTACCTCTGCAAAAAATCCGTAAAGCATTTCCGAACCTTATAATATCCATTGACACTGTTCGTTCGGAGGTTGCATCAAAATGCCTTGAGTTGGGTGCGGATATGATCAATGACGTAAGCGGTGGGTTTCACAGTGAGAAAATGTTAGACGTAGTAGGCAGATATAGATGCCCATATATTTTGACCCATAATATAAATGAGGGAATAAATCATACCGTTTTGTCTAGGTCAAAAAATACGATTGTTGAGATCATTCGTTTTTTTTCAAAAAAGATAACGGATTTGCAGGAAAAAGGCATCAACGATATTATTATTGATCCTGGTTTTGGGTTTTCAAAAAATCAGAGTCAGAACTTCGAAATAGTCAAAAATTTTGACTTACTACAAATTTTAAATTTACCAATTCTTGTGGGGGTTTCGAGAAAGTCAATGATTTATAAAACACTAGAAACAGATCCAAAAACTTCGCTTAATGGAACATCAGCAATGCATGCATTCCTCCTCGCGAAAAATGCTTCGATATTTAGAGTGCATGATGTTCACGAAATGAACGAGGTGAAAAAGCTTTGGGAGTTGTCATTTTGTTGAAGCATTGAAACTTTTTTAGTTACTTTCGTATAATTATTACTTAAAAATCAACTCCTATGAGGTTTTTAGCCTTTATTGTAATTTGTCTTTCAAGTAGCCTTTCTTTCGCTCAAATCCCCTCCGCAAATTTCTCCTTGTCGACCGATCAATTTTGTCAAGGTGCCTGTATTATTGTAACCAATAACTCTGCGGGAAACCCAATAAATTACGAATGGACTTTTCAAGGGGGAATTCCAGCAGTCTACAATGGTCCAAATCCAGGTCCTATTTGTTTTAATGGCCCAGGAGTTTTTGCAATAACCTTGACTGTGACTAATACATTTGGTACCAACCAGACTGCACAAACTGTTAGTGTTGGTGAAACGCCAATTGTGAATGCAACATTATCTGACACTCTTGATGGCGCGTACATTGAAATCAACGATACGACGATTGGTATGTATCAAGAAGCTTATTTATATGCTTCGGGAACACCTCCGGGAGGAACCATGATTTGGTATCCTAGCGGAAATATTTCAGATAGTCTTTTACCACAAGCAAATGATTCACTAATTGTTACTCCTTTCTACGATACTTATTATGTTGCAGCATATTCAACCCCAGAGGGATGTACTTCATATGATACTGTCCTTGTTTCTGTTTGGTTCCAAGACACGCTTACTACGGATAGTGTTGCAGTTGGAATTAACGTTGCTTTACCCAATTCATTCTCTCCTAACGATGATAATGTTAACGATCTTTTTAGAGTTCTTACAAATGTAGACTCAGATCAAAATTTCAATAACGGGTTTTATGAAGGAGGAGCAATTGTAGAGGTAGACTTTAGAATATTTGATCGATACGGACAAATGATTTTTAGAACCACAGACCCGCACGAAGGCTGGGATGGAACTTACAAAGGAAAAGATGTTAATACAGCCACCTATTATTATTTGCTCGAATACCGTCTCATCGATGGCGTTTCCAAGTTAATTAAAGGAGACGTAACCTTATTTAGATAAAGAAATGAAAAATATATTCTTCGCCTTAATTACAGCTATTTCTTTTGGTTCATTTGGTCAGCAAGACAAGTCCATAAGTATGTGGTACCAATCACCCATGATGTACAACCCTGGATCTGTAGCAACAGGTGCAGAAGACTTTGGTTTTTTTACGAATTGTAGATTACAATGGCTTCCGTTAACTAAAATGAGAACGAATATTTTAAATGCCAACTTCAAAATACCTGATGGTTTTATGGGTAGTAACAATTTTGGCATCGGACTTAATGTAATGAATGATGTTACAGGTGACCTTGGATTCTCAACAAACACAATTTCTATTCCAATTAATTACTCTTTAGCTCTAGACAATAGAAATAAATTATCCGTAGGTATTGCACCGGGTTTTTTCCAACAAAGCTATACACCTTTGCATACATGGGAGAATCAGTGGCAAGGTTCTGGATTTACGGGTACAAATACAGAATTAGGCTTAAATTCAAGTTATTCAACTATTGATATTAGTTCAGGATTATACTACCAACATAGCATGCGTAATCGTTCACTGTTATACGGTGGTGTTGCACTCAATCATATCAACAGACCTAAAATAGATTTCTCATTTGGCAGCGACAGACTTTACATGCAAACAGTGATGCATGCAGGCGCTAACATTCTAACGCGCAAAAGGGACCTAAGGATTAACCCACAAATTATGTATTCAAAAACTGGTCCAGGTTCAAATTTAGTTGCAGGAATATCTCTAGAGCACATTCTTAAAGAAGGCTCTGCTATTACTAAAATTAACAAAACAGTAACTGTGGATTATGGTTTTTATTACAGATATAAAGACGCGCTTATAACCACTTTTGGGTTCAAAATAAAAGGCTTTAAACTTGGCATAGCATTTGACGCCAACCTCTCTTATTTTAATCAAGCAACGAGTAGTATTGGAGCAGTTGAAATTTATCTCAAAACGCTTCATTTGTATAAGAACTCAACAAAAAGAGGGAAAATTAAATAAGGTTTTAACTCTTACGATAATGAAAAAGTCCTCCTGTATGAACAAAGAGGACTTTTTTTACACCTTTTTGTTTTTTTAAATAATCATTTAAAGCGTATAAAACTTTAGCTGTATAGGTTGGTTCAATCTGAAATTGTTCCAGCGCATTAAATCGCGAAGTAAAATCATCAAGGGTATCATTTGATTTTGCATAACCCCCAAAATGATATTGGTCAAGAACCTCTACCCTATTCGAATCAAAACAAATACCTGCTTTTTTGGCTAATCTTTCCATTTCATAAATAGTGTCATAACCCTTAAGAACTGGAACAACAACCAATTTCGAACGTTTGGACATCGCACTATAAATCCCTAAACTCGTAGTACAAGTTCCTTGAGCGACAATTATAAAATCAAAGTCATTTTCAGTCTCCAAAATAATATCTGCACAACCACGAACACCGTGGCCATTAGCTCCACCTTCAGGTATGTAATAATCATTGTTTTTATTAATAATTCCATCCTGATGTTTTACAGACTTGTAATAGCTTCTGGACACAAATTTTAAACTCATCCCCAATTCAGTGCAACGCTCAAGCATATTATTTGAGTGCCTATTCAGTTCATCTCCTCTAACAATGCCGAGAGTAGAAATACCCTCGATATTTCCGAATGCAGCCAAAGCCAATAAATGATTAGAATATGCGCCACCAAAAGAAATAATTCTTTTACAATTAAGATTCTTAGCGGATTCAAAATTGTACTTGAGTTTCCGAAGCTTATTACCAGAAATTTCTTCATGAATTAAATCATCTCTTTTTACGAACAAATTTATATTATGGTTGTTACAAGTATGGATAACGAAGGATTCAACGCAAGTCTTTGTATTCAGAATAGGTTTAATCGACATTTTTAATTTCATGAAAGAAGATTTTTCGATGTTTTCGAAACGTAAAGATATGGATGCTAAGGATTATTACCTGAGCAAAGACGGTTTTATCGTCTTTACTGAGGCATACCACCTCTCAAGAGGTTATTGCTGTAAAAGCGCATGTAAGCATTGCCCTTATGATTACACAAATGTTGAAAAAGTTTGTAAAAAAGACTAAGTCGTGATTCCTTTGTCTGGAAATCTACCTGAAAACTGACCCAAAATCTGTTTTATTTTAATAATATCTTTTTCCACGTTTCCTGAAGGGTGTATCACACTGTGAAAGCCTCCTTTTTTGTTTTTATAATCGACGTATGCAATACAAATAGGCACTTTTGAAGCAAGTGCGATATAGTAAAAGCCTTTCTTCCAATTAGGGCTGTAAGCACGAGTTCCCTCCGGAGTAAAGACAAGGAATAGTTCTTTCGATTCTTTAAATAGATTTGAAGAGATTTCTGTTAAATTATTTTTTTTAGACCGGTCCACAGGTATGCCTCCCATTCTTCTCAAAAGAATACCAAAAGGGAAAAAAAAAGCAGATTTTTTAATCAGGTACTTTGCGCTCACACCGTAGGAAATAAATGCCATTTTACCTAAAACAAAGTCCCAATTAGAAGTGTGCGGACCCATAACCACCACACATTTGTTCAAACCTTTTGGAGAAGTTTTGTCTATTTCCCAACCAATAATCCTAAAAATTAAGCGAACTAAAATTTTCATAACTATTTTCTATATTTAATAAGCATAAAAAAAGGCTGATTAATCAGCCTTTTTTTATTCTCAAGAAAGAGATTCATTCCACTCCCTTTACTGTTTCTATTATTCTTGCAGCAATCTTATAAGGATCTCCGTTTGAAGCTGGCCGTCTATCTTCTAGCCAACCTTTCCACCCATTTTCAACAACCATGATAGGTATGCGGATGGAGGCGCCCCTATCCGAAACACCATAACTAAAGTCGTGAATGGATGCTGTTTCATGGAGCCCAGTTAAACGTTGTTCATTATATGCACCGTAAACTTTTATGTGCTCCTTTGTTACTGGTCTAAAAGCTTCACATATTTGTTCATAGACTTCTTTTGAACCACATGTTCGTAAGGTTGTGTTTGAGAAGTTAGCATGCATTCCTGAGCCATTCCAATCTCCTTTTACAGGTTTTGGATGATATTCAATATAGTATCCAAATTTTTCAGTCAAACGATCTAATAAGTAACGTGCAATCCATATTTCATCACCGGCATTCTTTGCTCCTTTGGCAAAGAGTTGAAATTCCCACTGCCCGCTAGCAACCTCCTGATTAATTCCTTCAAAAGTTAAACCAGCATCTAAACACATGTCAGCATGCTCTTCTACAAAATCTCTCCCATGTGTATTTCTTCCACCAACTGAACAATAATAAAGACCTTGAGGACCTGGATAACCTCCAAGAGGAAAGCCAAGAGGCAGTTGTGTATTTCGGTCCATAATGAAATATTCTTGTTCGAAACCAAACCAAAAGTCATTATCGTCATCGTCAATAGTTGATCGCCCATTAGAATCATGACTAGAACCATCAGAATTTAAAACCTCAGTCATTACCAAAAAACCATTCTTACGGTCAGGATCAGGATAAATTGCAACAGGCTTTAACAAACAGTCAGATGCTCCACCCACGGCTTGCTTTGTAGAACTTCCATCAAATGACCACATTGGACAATCTTCAAGCTTTCCACTAAAGTTTTCTAAAACCTTAGTTTTACTTCGCATGTTTTGTGACGGGACATATCCATCAAGCCAGATGTACTCTAATTTACTCTTACTCATATTCGTAACAATTTATAATTTATTTAACCTGAATTAAGCCTCTAAATCTGAACCAAACGTTTTTGGCCTCTTTTATTGAGAATTATTCACAAATATAAAAGTTATAATTGCCATGAAATCCCTAAAAACTGCCCTTTTTTCAACAAAAGTACTTACTTTTTCACATTCGTAACATTTTACTTACTGGACATTCCAAAAAAATAAAAATTGACAATTAATGAACTTAAAGGAAAAATGAGTAAAAATTTGCCCGGTAGAGCAGCACATCGCGCATTTTCTCCCTTAAGAAACTACAAATTGGATACAACCAACTTTAGGAAGGCAGCAGTTGCATTGCACCTTTTAATTCGAGAGAAAGAAATGCGTTTACTTCTTATTAAAAGATCAGCTTACAATGGTTCACACAGTAGACAAATTGCTTTCCCCGGTGGGAAATATGATCTTGGTGACTTAGATTTAGAATACACGGCAAGAAGAGAAAGTTTAGAGGAAGTTGGTATACCAATGAATCAAGGGGAATTTATAGGGGAATTAAGTCAGGTACTCATTCCCGTTTCATCATTTAGCGTTAAACCATTTGTTTTTGTGCACAGGGAATATCCCCAATTCGTAAAAGAAGATCGAGAAGTTAAAGAAATATTAAATTGCAATCTCAATGAATTAGATACGTTTAAATTCAGAACATTCCAGAATGTAAGAGCACGAAAAGGAATGATACTAAATGGGGTTCCCGGTATTGTCTATGAAGGTCACTTCATTTGGGGAGCTACGGCCTTAATTCTTCATGAATTCAATACAATTTTGAAATGATGTAAATCAAAAAGAGAAACAAACCTTAACTTCTTCCTCTCTCTGCTATACCATTCTAAACTAGAAAACTCAAAGCTACACGAACTCTTACTTTGCCGTACAGACAATACTTTTTTTTAAAAAAACTCATTTATTTTTTATTGCTTTAACCATCTCTCTCTTTCCTGGAGGGCCAGGCATGCTTACAACCTTAAAGCCAACTTTTTTCAAATCTCTTTTAAATTGACCTTGAGCACAATATGTCACGAGAAAACCATTGAGTTGAAGACAATCATACATTTTTTTCATATTTAAATCCGACCACATTTCCTTTTGAACCCGAGGGCCAAAAGCATCAAAATAAATAAGATTAAACTTTTTATCAAATTCACATTTTTCAATTTTCCGTTCAATTTTTGTTAAAGTAAAGGTTTTGGAGATTTTTTGTTCTTTTTCCCATCGATCGTGAACTATTCTTTCATAATATGCCCCTGCATTATAATTTTCAATTAAGGATGGATAATTCAATTTACCAAGTAAGTCTGTAGCGACTGGATATGCTTCAACACCAATATAGTTTATCTCACACCCTAATTTATCTGACGCGCAAGCTGTAAGTAATGCATTTAAACCCGTTCCAAATCCAACCTCTAATACTCTAACGCTTTCGGAATTAATAGCCTCAATTCCGTTCTTTATAAATACATGATTCGCCTCTTGAAGGGCTCCATGGTACGAATGGTAATGTTCATCTAAATCAGGAACATACAATGTTAGAGAACTATCAGCTGTTTTTTTTAATTCTAACGCCATGTTTATTTCTTTCTTACCACTGTTAATCCATCTCGTATAGGTAGTAGAATAACTTCGACCGAATTATCGCGCAATAGTGCTTTGTTAAACCTCCGCAATGCAATAGTATCTTTATCTGAGGCAGAGGAATCTATAACCTTACCGGACCATAAAACATTATCAGCAAGAATATAGCCGCCTGACTTGACTTTAGGTAAAATGAGTTCATAATAGTCTAAATAATTCTCTTTATCAGCATCAATGAATACCATATCCCAAGAATCGTTGATTTGGGGAATGAGTTTTATTGCATCTCCACTCCGCATTTCTAATTTAGCGCCAAAGCTCGATTCAGAAAAATAACCATTTACCCGATCAAACAGCTCAACATTTTTATCTATTGTAATCAATTTTCCATTCGCAGATAATCCTTCAGCCAAACAAAGGGCAGAATACCCTGTATATGTTCCAATTTCAAGAATGGCATCGGGTTTAATCATTTTAGCGAACATACTTAAAAGTCGACCTTGAAGGTGACCACTTAACATTCTAGGCTGTAAAACCTCTAGAAAGGTATCACGTGTAATTTTCTTGAGAAGTAAATTTTCAGGACTGGTGTGCGCTTCAGCGTACTGCTCAATTTCCTTTTGAATAAAATTCATAGTATTCTTTTCATCAAAGATAATCCTTTGGCTTAAGCTTTCAGATGAACATCTAAAACAAAGAATGGAAATCAATAACTACGATACTAATAAGCGTGAAGGATTGAAAGATAAATTCTAACTTTACACACGACAATTTGAATTATGACGGTAGCAGAAATACGTAAAACATTTATTGATTTTTTTAAAAGTAAAGGACATGAAATTGTCACTTCTGCCCCTATGGTAGTCAAGAATGACCCAACGCTTATGTTTATCAATGCTGGAATGAATCAATTCAAAGATTACTTTCTAGGTAACACTGTTCCAAAAAACCGCAGGGTGGTTAACAGTCAAAAGTGCTTAAGGGTATCCGGAAAACATAATGACCTTGACGAGGTTGGTGTCGACACCTATCATCATACCATGTTTGAAATGCTCGGAAACTGGTCGTTCGGAGACTACTTTAAAGAAGAAGCTATTTCCATGGCATGGGAATTACTAACGGAGGTTTACAAGTTGCCTGAGGACAGGCTCTATGTAACAGTATTTGAAGGAGATAAATCCGACAAATTGACTATTGATAAGGAATCTATAGAAATTTGGAAAAAGTACATTAATGAAAATAGAATAATCCCAGCCTCTAAAAAAGATAATTTTTGGGAAATGGGAGATATTGGTCCATGTGGACCATGTACAGAAATTCATATTGACCTCAGAAGTAATAGTGAAAGGGAGAAAACGGATGGGAAATCATTGGTTAATGAGGACCACCCCCAAGTTATAGAAATATGGAACGTAGTTTTTATTCAGTTTGATAGAAAAGCTAACAAATCACTCACAAACCTTCCTGAGACTCATGTTGACACTGGGATGGGATTGGAAAGACTTGCAATGGCCTTACAGGGTAAACAATCCAATTATGATATTGATTTGTTCCAGGCAATAATAGGAAAGTTAGAAAAAATCTCATCCATTAAATACGGTAAAAATGAAGAAACGGATATTGCGCTAAGAGTTATTGCAGATCACCTCAGGGCTATTTCATTTTCCATTTCAGACGGTCAACTGCCCTCAAATACGGGTGCTGGATATGTGATTCGAAGAATTTTGAGACGGGCAATTCGATACGCATACCAAACCTTAGATTTAAAAGAACCATTTATGGGTGCATTGATCCCAATTCTAATTGAACAAATGGGCACTGCTTATCCAGAATTAAAAACCCAAGAGCAAGTAATTATAAAAGTAATAACCGAAGAAGAGGCGAGCTTTTACAGAACCTTAGCACAAGGTATTAAACGTATTAGTCAACTCATCTCTAAATGTAAAACAGAGAATAAAAGGCTGCTTGATGGAAAGTCCGTATTTGAACTTTACGATACATATGGATTTCCACTTGATTTGACATCCTTAATTGCGAGAGAGCAGAATCTTTCCATTGATGAAAAAAGTTTTAAGACAAACTTAGAAGAACAAAAAAATAGATCAAGAAAAGCAACAAGTTTAGCCGTTCAAGACTGGATTACCATCACAGATGAATTATCGAATGGCTTTAATGGTTATGATGTACTTGATGCTGATGTTGTAATTTCGAAATACCGCGAGGTTAAGCAAAAGGGGAAGGTGTTCTATCAACTTGTCCTTAATACCACTCCTTTTTATCCTGAAGGTGGCGGACAAGTTGGAGACCAAGGTGTTTTGCATAATGATGGAGACAAAATCATAATTTTTGACACTAAAAAAGAGAACAATCTAGTTGTTCACTTCACCAAAGAACTACCAAAGGAACTGAATGGCACCTTCCATGCAAGCGTAAATCAATCTAAAAGATTAAATGCTGCAAAAAACCACTCAGCAACGCATCTATTACATCATGCACTGAAGAGTGTTTTAGGTGATCATGTTGAACAAAAAGGTTCTTTAGTACAACCTAATGGGTTGCGATTTGACTTTTCGCACTTCAGCAAAGTAAGTGATAAAGAATTGGCACAAATAGAAACATTAGTTCTAAAAGAAATTGAAGATAATTACAAACTTGAAGAATATAGAAACATACCCATACAGCAGGCAAAATCAATGGGTGCAACTGCCCTCTTCGGAGAAAAATATGGTGAAGAGGTTAGGGTAATTAAATTTAATGATTCCTTAGAGCTTTGTGGAGGGACACACATTTCCTCAACCAACGAAATTGGAATGTTTACAATCATATCAGAATCTGCTGTCGCCTCTGGAATTCGAAGAATAGAGGCTATTTGTGGCGATGCAGCAGACCGCTATTTCCGAGAACGCAGTCTAAAATATGAGGCAGCCTCTACCCTACTTAAAAAGCCAAAAAATTTAGAACAATCTATTCAAGATTTAGTAGACAAAAACCAAATACTTAATAAAAAAATAGAGTTCTTTCAGAACGATCTATCCAAGAGAATTAAGGCTGATTTAAAAAATAAAATCACCACAATCAATGGGGTTAATTTCTTAGGAGCTAGTGTTGAGCTTACGTCTTCAAGTGTAAAAGACATCCTTTTTCAACTGAAGTCCGAGCACTCTAATTTTTTAGGAATAATAGGCAACATAGAAGACTCCAAATGTGGAATGCATGTTATTATTTCAGAAAATCTTGTGGCTGAAAAAGATTGGAATGCATCTGTATGGATCAAAGAAATAAGTAATATTATTCAAGGTGGTGGTGGTGGTCAGGCATTCTATGCTTCCGCAGGAGGGAAAAATTCAAATGGTATTCCACAAGCCATCAATGAATTGAAAAAGAAGCTTTAGTTTCTTAAATTTTCAATGAGATGCCTCACTCCATTACGAAGATAGTTCCGGAGCTCAGGTTCAAGATTGAATAATAAGATAGCACCAAAGTAAATAAGTATCGTTAAAGCAGTTGTTAGTGCAGCATTCAACCAAGTAATCTCAAACAATTCAGGTGTGATTTTAATCAAATAAAAACATATTACACCTACACCAATTACAAGAACTTGTTGGAATTTAAAAGGATGTAAATTGTAGGTGAAGAACACAAAAATGACTCTACCTAAATTATATACTATAAGGGCAATGGCTGTTGATATTGCTGCGCCCTCAATACCATAAAGAGGTATTAAATAAAGGTTTAATACATATACGATAACGATGAGATTTAAAGTGAATATTAAATCATATCGGTACCTCTTAGAGGTATTAAAAATTGCCCCATTTAAACCAAAATACATATCAAGAAGTCGACCCATCATTAAAAAAAAGAATACCCAAATACCATCACTAAACTCAGGTTTTAGCAATGAAAACAAAAAATCTATATTCACCCAAACAATAAGAAATAAACCCAATCCCAAAACAAGTGAAACAGAACTCACCTGAGTATATAAAAGTTTCATCTTCACCATGTCTCTTGTCTTCCAATATTCTGCTACGAGAGGGGCGCTAACCCTAATGAGCGCTTTGTAGGGAACTTGTAGAGCACTTGTCAGGAAGATCACGGTTGTATATACACCTGTTGCCCGCAGTCCTATATACTGAGCAACCATGATTACATCAAGCGAATTCACAAGCACACCGCCTAAAGAATTTATATAGTTAAAACCGGAATAATTAAATAAAATCTTTTGGAAACGCTTAGAAATCTGAATGTGTTTTGGATGTATGTAGAACTCTTTTATTCGAATTAAATATCCAATCAAAATTAATGGTGGAAGAAAAAATAGTAAACTGTGGCCTGCAACAAAGGAATCAAAACTTATCTGGCCATTCCAAAACAAAAATAACAAGAGCGTTACAGCCAGTCGAAGCACAATATCAAGAGCAAAAACCGATATAATATTCTTAAATAAGGCACGTAAATAGACCTCAAAAACCAAGTACATCAAGTAACCCAGTCCCAGCGGAATGACCCAATAATAATACTGAAGGAAAAGAGGGGATTTTTCTATATAAATCGATTCAATACTTGATCTAAAAACTAAAAAAAGAGCAGTCACCAATAAAGCGCCACCACTTACTATAAATAGCATGAACGCAAGGAAACCGTGATGTGCCTTGTCTTTATTCTTGAAAAAAGGAAAGAATTTCCAAATACTATATAATGAACCAAGATTTGAAAATTGAGCAAATAAAACTCCAAGTGAAAATATAAGATTTAAGACGCCAATCTGTTCAGTAGAAAATATTAAAAGAAAAAGTAGCCCCTTATTAACATAACCAAGCACAAGCCCAAATGAGGAAATCAATGTAGTTCGTAATGCATCTTTTTGGACAAGTCCCATTCGTTATGTCAATATTACAATTGTTATAAGGTCAAATGTACAAAGAAATTATACTAATTTAGACGCGTTTTATAGGATCAACACAACTTAAAAAATGGTTTCAATCGTAATATGCACCTACAATAGACAGGAATACCTCCCTAAATGCCTTGGGCATTTAAAAGCTCAAAATTGTGACCCGAAGGCCTATGAAATCGTACTTATAAATAATAATTCTACAGATTCTACAGACGCCATCTGTAATGATTTTATTGCGGCAAACTCAAGCCTAAATGTGAGCTACTATATAGAATCCAACCCAGGTCTTTCTTTTGCAAGAAACAGGGGTATAAACGAGGCTAAGGGTGATATTATTTGCTTTATCGATGATGACGGATTTGCGATTCCGGAATATGTGAATATTATTTCTGATTACTCAAAAAAAATGGAGTTTAGCAACTATATGGCCTTTGGAGGAAAGGTAATTCCCTGCTACAATGAAGGCATGTCTCCAAAATGGATTTCTCCTTACATCAGCGGTTTAGTTTCAGAGGTAGACTTGGGTAAAAAAGTAAAAACGTTTGCAAAGAAATATCCGGCAGGATGCAATATGATTTTCAGAAAAGAGTTTTTTGAAAAACATGGCGGTTTCAATACAGATTTGCATACACGCGGAGATGATAAATTCATTTTTCTTAAACTCAAAGAATCAGGTAATAAGATACTTTACATCCCCGAACTTGAAGTATCCCATTTTATAGACGATTACAGGTTGGAAAAATCCTTCATCATAAGGCTCTCTAAAATCATTGGTCAAAGTGAATGTATCCGACTCAAAAATCACAAGCTAATTTCAAGACTGCAAAAACAAATTGAATATCTAGTTAAACTAAAAATTGCACTTGGATTGGGCCTGTTATACCTAATTAAAGGTCAATCATTGAAAGCACAATACCTTGTCCTTGTACGGTGGTACGTATTGAAGGGTTACTATATCTCCGAAAAGTTATAACTTTAATTCTCTAAGACATCAAATGCTAAAAAAGTTATATAATCATTCAGGACTGAGGGTTTTACATGGGATTTTTGAAGCAAAAGCCATGAGGAAACGCATTGTTAAAGAAGGGCTCCAGTCTATTGGTAAATTACCTGTTTCAAATCACAAAACTTCAGACACCTTATTTATTCTTGGAAGTGGTTATTCAATTTCGGAAATAAGCGAATCTCAATGGAAGCAGATTGAAAAGCATGATACCATTGGATTCAATTCGTGGATGTTTCATGATTACACACCCACCTATTTTGCTATTGAAACACCAATGGCAGCAGAACATTTCAATGAGATGATAAACGAGCTTAATCGTAAAAAAGAGGACTATAAAAATGTGCCTTTCGTTATTCAATACCAGCATTATTTGCGTTCTCCTAACAATTATATAAACCTCGAACTTCCAAAAGAAAATATTTACTTCAATGCGCCTCTAATGCCCTACACGACATCAAATAGAATGTTAGATCTCTTACTTTCCTGGTGGGAGAGGCAACATACAAAAAACATGTCTTGGTTATTACATTACTCCGGAAGCCTATCTTACATGATCGCAATGGGATATGTAATGAATTATAAAAAAATCATTCTTCTAGGTGTTGACCTGAATGATCCGAGATATTTTTTTGAACATCCTGATTCCAATGTGTTCACAAAAAAATTCGCGGCAATGCACAAATCTTTATTAAAAAGCCTAAAGCGATCAGGTTTAGACACTGTGAATGCAAAAACCACGAAAACATATGGCTGCCTTCCCATTGATCAATATCTATATAAGTTTAATAGGATTATAAGAAAAAATGGCGTAGAATTATATGCAGGTAACAAAAGCTCAAAACTTGCGGAGGGATTACCGATATATCAATTTCCCAATTAAGACTTTGAAACTTTCGCTTACTTAAGAATAATCGGCTTTAGTGCGAAAGAAAAAACTACAAGGCAGAGCAATATCAGTAAAGATGAGCCGATCAAGGATGCTGTTTTTGCTTTATAAAAGGTTTGTGGCTCGTACTTCCAAACAATTTCATTTTTACCTTTAGGTACATTTGCACCTCTCAGCACATAATTCACCCTAAAGTTTGGTGTCAACTTTCCATTTATGTAACAGTTCCAACCCTTTGGATAATAAATTTCACTAAAAACTGCAAGTTGCATTGTTTTTGAATTTGATACATATTCAATTTGGTTGGCAGCATACTTAACCATTTTAATTATTGCCGTCTCATCTCTATCGTTTGGGGAATTAACCGAACCAAAAGACTCGGAAATAACAGCTGTTCTGCTAAAATCCACGGTGCTATCAGATAAGGCAAGTATTTCTTCGTTTGATGTTTTGACCTTTTTCACATTGGACACAAACCAAGCATTACCAAAACGAAATGCATTTTCCACCGGTCGTTGATTTGGGTTTAAAATAATGTACTTTGTATTTAGCATATTTAACGTAGGAGTTCGCTTAAATACATCCATACCTTGAGTATTAATATTTTGTTGTAAATAAACCATTTCTTGGCTAATCCTAAAATCTATAAGTTCTTGATAACGCTTTAACTTTGCGCCATGATAACCTCCAATGCTTTTGTGATAATAACTTGTTCTTGTTTCGTTAAAGGGATTACCAAGTGTCAATACCCGATAGTTGGTGTTCTGGTTTAATACGCCATATTGTGTAATAAGGTCTATTAACTTTTCATTACTTACTGCTTTGTAATAAAAATGATCGGATAAAGACGACCGAAAAACGGATACCAATTTGTCATATTTGTCAACCTTAGGTTTTTCAGCATTCAGAATAAATTGATCTGCAGGAGAAGGCATTTGAGGTGGCAATAATGAAAGAGCTGCAGGTTCAAAACTTTCGTAAGGAATTCGATCCTCAACATCATCTATAAATCCCGCAGAAACAACATTCGAAATTTGATCAGCATCTCGATCTTCTATGCTCTCATTTGTATTCAAATACCTTTTCGATACTGAAAAATTATCACCAATCGTTAATACTCCGAGTGATATGCCAACGAAAATAATCGCAGATCTGCCTTTAACCAAAAAGTAAAACAAACAAAATAACGTCAAAACGCAAAGACCTAGGGCGCGAATGGCATCTTCTCTAAATAGAAAAATACGTGCATCCATCATAGCTGTCTTAAGGCCGAATAAATAATCTTTGGCTTCGGGTTGATTTTTTAAGGCATCAGCAAACATTTTAGACTCATTGTCTGAAATAAAATCACCACTTAAACCAGGTATAAAAAACATTAGAATAAAGAACAGCAGTAAAATACCACCAGTCAGGTATATCTTTTTAGAATCGTTAAATGAGAATTTCTTTTTGAATAAACCATCAACAAAGAGCAAAGCAAGCATTGGAATAATGATCTGAAGTAGCACCAAAATCATCTTCGAGTCACGAAACTTATTGTAAAGCGGAAAATGATTGATGAAATAATGGTTGATACCTTCCGGATCATTTGATGACAACAGCATAGCCAGAATAGCCAACAAAATAACTGGCCATTTTATACTGTCTTTCAAGAAAACAACGCCAAAAATGAATAAAACAAAAAGAACAACACCGAAATAGAAAGCACCACCGCTAAAGCGTTGACCTCCCCAATACGTACTTTGATTTAAAAAGGTTTTGTCGTCTGCAAATGAGGTCTCTTTTTCTACATCTCGCTCTGCCATGTATTCTACAACCGCCTCATTGTTTCCAAATGGTGCTCCTTTTTCACCTCTTGCATTTGGAATAAGCATTGATAATAATTCTCCGCCTCCGTAATTGTATTCGAGTATATAATCTGTATCCAAACCTGTTTGTTTAGAGTTCTCTTTTTTGGAACCATCGGGTTCAATGGTTAAAGTTGTTGCGCCTCTAGTTGTGAAAGCGCTGTATTCTTGGGTGGGTAAAAGACTAGCGGCATTGGATAGTAGAGCGAGTGCGGCCGCTACAATTAGTAGCCCACTAGTATAGAAAAACTCGCGTGTGTGTTTCATTTTAATGCAACGATAAAACTCACCCAAACCAATAAAAACACAAGCAAAAACAAGATAATAAGTCATCTGGGGGTGGTTTGCCATCAAATTCAAACCTAGAAACAGGGAGAAAACAGCAGCTCCAAGAAACATTTTCCCGCGAAATGCCAGAATAAGTCCCCCGATAGTTGGGGCGATATAGGCAATGGTATTTACCTTCGTAATGTGACCCGCACCAAGATATAAAATATTAATTGTACAAAAACCATAGGCGACTGCGGCTCCGATTCCTAACCACGGATTCACTCTTAAGCACAAGGCAAAAATATAAAAGCCAAGCATTACCGTAAATAATATTGCACAGGATTTAGGCAAACCGAGTTTTATGACTCGATCCACATAGGAAAGAACATTACTTTTATCATAAACTAGAATTTGATAGGCAGGCATGCCACCAAACATAGCGTTTGTCCACAAAGGATCCTCGTCGTTAACGACATGGTGATCCAAGATTTCCTTGGACATACCCTGATATTGCTTGACATCAGACTGTTTCAAACTGTAACCTTGAAATAAGGGCGAAAAGAACACACCTGAGAAGAAGACAAACACTATTATTGCAACAAAATGAGGAAGCGCTGATTTTAAATGATCTTTCATTTTCTATCGTTTTGAATTTGAGTACATTTTCACATCTTGGGCTGAAATTACTGGCCCACAAAGAATAACAAGACGTTCAATAATGTTTCGAAGCTCTCTAATATTTCCTGTCCAATCAATACTTTTCAGTGCAATCAATGCTTTCTCATCGAAGGATTTCAAAGGTATACCTTGATCTGCACAGACCATTTTAATAAAGTGATTTGCGAGTAAAGGAATATCATCTGAACGGTCATTTAAAGAAGGAACATGTATGATTATAACAGCTAATCGATGGAATAAATCCTCTCTAAACCGCCCCTCCTCTATTTCTTTACGAAGGTCCTTATTTGTTGCCGCCAATACGCGACAATCCACTTTTATATCTTTCTCACTTCCAACGCGTTGAATCACATTTTCTTGAAGTGCTCGCAATACTTTTGCTTGAGCACTGAGAGACATGTCTCCTATTTCATCAAGGAATAAGGTACCACCTGAAGCAAGCTGAAACTTTCCTTTTTTGTCTTTAATAGCAGATGTAAAGGCTCCTTTTTCATGACCAAATAATTCACTTTCGATAAGTTCTGACGGTATTGCAGCACAATTAACCTCGACGAAAGGCATTTTTTTACGACCAGAAAAATCATGTAATGAACGTGCTACTAATTCTTTACCAGAACCATTGCCACCTGTAATCATTACACGCGCATCAGAAGGTGCAACCTTTTCGATCATTTCTTTGATTGCATAAATCTCAGGCGTTTCACCAATTATGGCGGATCCTTTGAACTTTTTAACCGTCTTTTTTAAGGTTTTGGTTTCTGCTACGAGAGAATTTCGATCCTTAACGTTTCTTAAGGTGACGAGAATACGATTTAAATCAAGTGGTTTTTCAATAAAATCAAATGCACCATCTTTAATTGCCTGAACAGCATTATCAATAGTCCCGTGCCCACTAATCATAATGATAGGCGATTCTATATTGAGCTGAATTGCTTTAGTCAAAAATTCTAAACCGTCCATTGCAGGCATTTTAATGTCACAAAAAATAATATCAAAATCTTTTTGCTGACTTAAGGCTAAGCCTTGCTTACCATCCTCTGCCTCTTGAATAATACACTCCTCAAATTCTAAAATTTCCTTCAACGCCCTTCTTATGGACAGCTCATCATCAATTATCAATACATTCATAACTATCTAACTTTTCGTTCCAGCATCGGAACAAACTTAAATGTTCCAAATTCCTCCTGAGAAATTTGACCATTTGAGCCTTTTTTAATTTTCAACATTTTTTGTTCTGCATCATCTCCAACAGGAATCACAAGTATCCCACCATTTTTTAGCTGCTGCAACAATTCATTTGGTATTTCTGGCGCTCCACAAGTTACCAAAATTCTATCGTAGGGGGCGTATGCCTTTTTTCCCTGATACCCATCTCCAAAAAACAAACGCGCAGGAAATCTAAAATAATCTACCATTGACTTAGCCTTTCTGTGAAGCTCTTTATGTCTTTCTATGCTAAAAACTTTTACACCTAATGCTGCAAGAATACATGTCTGAAACCCAGAACCCGAACCAATTTCTAAAACTTTGACTCCTTTTCTTAACTCTAAAAGTTGGGTTTGAAAAGCAACTGTAAATGGATGTGATATGGTTTGACCTGAACCTATTTGAAAGGCCATATTTGTGTAGGCCTGCTCATCAAATGCAAGATCCAAAAAAAAATGTCTTGGAACTTGATCAAAAGCTTTCAATATCCTATCATCATCAATTCCCATTTCATTTAATGCAGCGATTAATTTTTTACGTTTTCCCTTGTGTTTAAAAGAATCTTTTAAGTGATGCATTAAATTTTACAGTTTAAATGAAACGGTCAATTCTGATTCAAAATCAAATTTAATTCGAAATTAATAGTTTTCCGAAGGTTAGCTCTTTAATTTATTAACTTTACCCAAGATTGTGAATTAATTTAAAATAGAGTATACTTCAATCTGGAATTTTAATGAATATTTTAAATTTAATTGGTAGAAAAAACCCCCTATTCGAACAGGATATTTCCTCTATGGATAAACAAATTGCTGACAAGGTATCCTCGAGTACATTTTTGGTTTTAGGGGGAGCGGGGTCCATAGGGCAAGCTGTCGTTAAAGAGATTTTTAAAAGAAGTCCAAAAAAACTACATGTTGTAGATATTAGTGAAAACAATCTCGCAGAACTCGTTAGGGATATTAGGAGCTCATTCGGCTATATTTCAGGAGATTTTCAAACCTTTACTCTGGATATTGGTTCACATACCTACGATGCTTTTATTGAAAATGATGGGAAATACGATTATGTATTAAATCTTTCTGCACTAAAGCATGTCCGAAGCGAAAAAGACCCATTTACTTTAATGCGAATGATCGAAGTGAATATTCTAAATACTGAAAAGACAATTCAACAAGCCATTGCGAAAGGAAGTAAAAAATACTTTTGCGTTTCAACAGATAAAGCATCGAACCCTGTGAACATGATGGGGGCCTCAAAAAGGATTATGGAAAAATTCCTTTTAAAAAATAGCAGGAAAATAGCTATTTCCACTGCAAGATTTGCAAACGTTGCCTTTTCAGACGGTTCTCTTCTCCACAGCTTCAAGAAACGTCTTGAAAAATTGCAACCTATCGTTGCTCCTACGGATGTTAAAAGATATTTCGTTACACCTGAGGAATCAGGACAGCTTTGTTTAATGTCCTGCCTTTTTGGAGAAACACGCGATATTTTCTTCCCTAAACTTTCACAAGAATTAGACTTAATAACCTTCTCCTCAATTGCTGAGAAATTTTTAAATGCTCAAGGTTATGAAGTCCATATTTGTGACTCAGAAAAACAAGCGCGATCATTCTTTACAGATTATACATCATCAAAAAAGTGGCCTTGCCTTTTTACTGTCTCAGATACAACAGGAGAAAAAAGCTTTGAAGAATTCTATATGACAGACGAAACAATTGATCTTAAAACTTTTAAAAAACTTGGCATCGTAAAAAGTGAGGATAGATTTGACAATAAATTATTAGATCACTTTCTAAACACTATAGAATTGATGAAAAATAAAAACTCGTGGAGTAAAGAGTCAATTGTATCTTTATTTGTCGAAATGCTACCTGAACTAAATTATGAAGATAAAGGGAAGTACCTAGATTCAAAAATGTAAAATAATTGAAAGAAGATAAAATCATATCATTTATAAGGTCATTACACAATAGTGATTCTTTCATCCCGCTTCATGCACCATATTTTGGAGGAAAGGAAAAGGAATACCTTAATGAATGTATTGATTCTACATTTGTGTCAAGTACTGGATCATTTGTAAATAATTTTGAAAAACAAATAGCAAAGTATGTCCAAGCAGAACATGCAGTAGCCACTGTTAATGGTACGTCCGCTATACATGCCGCATTAGAGGTTATTGGAGTTAAAGAAAATGATGAAGTAATTACACAAGCCTTAACATTTGTTGCAACGGCAAATGCAATAAGTTACTGCAAAGCAAAACCCCTTTTCATTGATGTGGATAAAGAATCTATGGGACTCTCACCTACTGCTTTAAAAAAATTTCTTACAAAAAATACCGTAACCCAAGATGGTGTATGTATCAACCGTTTAACTAATCGAAGAATAAAAGCATGTCTACCTATGCACACCTTCGGTTTCCCTTGCAGAATTATTGAAATATGTGAAATTTGTGAAGCTTTCGGAATACCAGTTATTGAGGATGCAGCAGAGGCATTGGGGAGTTCTGTAAATGGAAAAAAAATAGGAACCTTTGGTGCAATTGGTGTTTTTTCTTTCAACGGAAATAAATTAATCACCGCTGGTGGTGGTGGTGCTCTCGTCACAAATAAAGGCGAATATGCTCAAAAGGCAAAACACATTACAACCACTGCTAAAAAAAGTCATACGTTTGAATTTTTTCACGATGAACTAGGTTATAACTATAGAATGCCAAACCTTAACGCAGCATTAATCTGTGCACAGTTAGAACAAATTGACATATTTCTAAAAGACAAAAGAAAATTGGTGAATGATTATAAATTATTCTTCAAAACTATGGGAGTTAAAGTAAGAAGTGAAGAGGAGAATACAAAAGCAAATTATTGGCTTATCTGTCTAGAATTGAAAAATAAGGAGGAAAGGAACCACTATTTAAAATTCTTAAATGAAAATGATGTTATGGCGCGTCCCATATGGCAATTAATGTATAAGCTTCCTATGTATGAAAATTGTTTTAGAGACGAACAAGAAAATGCGCAATATTTAGAGGAGAGAATTATTAATATACCAAGTAGTTACAGAAAAGATGGATGAAGGACTTGTTTTATTGGGGTATTCTGGTCACTCGTATTCGGTAATAGATTCAGTAATATCGTGTGAAACCAAAATTTTGGGCTATTGTGATTTGCAAAAAAATAAAACAAATCCATTTAAAATAAAATTCTTGGGAAAAGAAACTGATTTATCAACCGATCAAACTGCCGAGTTTTTTCCGAGTGTGGGAGATAATAACTTGAGAAAACAACTCGATGATTTTATTGTGTCAAAAAACTGGAGGCAAACTAAAATCATAAACCCATCATCAAAGATCTCACTGAAAGCTAACATTGGACTTTCGACATTTATATCGAGTGGTGCAATTGTAAATGCGTTTGTCAAAATTGGTAAAGGTTGTATAATCAATTCAGGAGCAATTATCGAACATGAGTGTTTAATTGGGGATTTTTCTCATATTGCTCCGGGAGCAATACTTGCCGGTAATGTAAAGATTGGTGCGAATTCTTTTATTGGAGCAAATGCTACAATAATACAAGGTATAACCATAGGTCAAAATGTAATAATAGGAGCAGGTGCTGTAGTAATCAAAGATATTCCTGATAACAGTTCATGTGTTGGCAACCCCGCAATAATTATAAAAAAATGAAACCTGTTCTTATTATAGCAGAGGCTGGAGTAAACCACAATGGAGACCTCCAAACGGCAAAAGCTCTTATCGATGTGGCAGCTAATGCCAAAGTTGATATTGTAAAATTTCAAACTTACAAAACTGAAAAACTTGTAAGTAAAAAAGCAAAAAAAGCATCTTATCAACAAAAAAATACGCAAACAGAAGGTCAATTTGCAATGCTTAAAAAATTAGAGTTACCCAAAGAATGGCATTATCAACTTAAAAATTATGCTGAAGCTAGAGGAATTCAATTCTTGTCCACAGGGTTTGACCACGATAGCCTAAATTTTTTGAATTCTATGAATCCCTCCTTTTTCAAAATACCCTCGGGAGAGATCTCAAACAAACCATATCTTGAGCATGTTGCTGGATTTAAAAAGCCAATTGTTATGTCAACGGGAATGAGTGACATGAATGAAATATCTGCCGCACTTAATGTGCTTGTTGTAAATGGAGTTTCAAAAGACAAACTTACAATTCTTCATTGTAACACAGAATATCCTACATCTTTTAACGATGTAAATCTCAAGGCAATGTGCACCATTCAAAATCATTTTAATATTGAAGTTGGTTACTCTGACCATACACTCGGCATCGAGGTCGCAGTTGCCGCTGTCGCTCTTGGAGCAAAGGTCATTGAGAAACATTTTACAATTTCACGGGGGATGGAGGGCCCAGATCATGCTGCATCACTTGAACCTGATGAACTTAAACAAATGGTCAAAAGCATCAGGAATATAGAAAAGGCACTTTCAGGTAATGGTATCAAATCTCCAAGTCCATCAGAGTTAAAAAATAAAATTGCTGCAAGAAAAAGCATACACATAAATACAGCTTTAGATATAGATGATCGTGTTGAAAGGCATCATTTGGAGGTCAAACGCCCTGGAGATGGTATTAACCCCATGCAAATAGATGACGTCATAGGTAAAAAAGTTAAAACTAATTTAAAAGTTGATTCAAAGTTAAAGTGGGAGGACCTCAAATGAGAATAGGGGTTTTAACAAGTTCACGAGCCGATTATGGAATTTATTTACCGCTATTAAGAAGACTTAAAGACGATTCTGATATTCAACTTTCAATTATTGCTTTTGGTACACATTTAAAATCCGATTTCGGTTACACATTAGACCAAATCAAAAATGATGGATACACAATCTCAAAACAAATTGATAATCTCAAGTATGGAGATAGTCCGCAAGAAATTGCACTAAACTACGGGCATACAACCAAATTATTTGCAAAACTGTGGAATGACACCAGCTATGATTATGTGTTGTGCTTAGGAGATCGTTATGAAATGGCAGCGGCCGTAAATGCTGGAATCCCATTCGATGTTAGGTTTGTACATCTTCATGCAGGCGAGACGAGCAAAGGTGCAATAGACAATATTTACAGAGACCAAATTTCAATAGCCTCTGACTTACATTTTGTAGCTCTTAAATCACTTACGAAACGTATAGAGGAGCTTACCAAAAAGAAAAAAACATCCTTTTTTTGTGGTGCAATAGGACTAGAAAATATTGATGAATTACAATTATTGTCAAAAGAGCAATTTCTCAAAAAGTGGGGGGTGAATATGAACTCACCAACGATTTTAATGACTGTCCATCCAGAAACAATGGATACAAAAAGCATTCATTCGCATATAGAAGCACTTAAAACCTCCATGATAAGTCTTCTTGAGTGGTGCCAAATACTTGTTACTATGCCTAATGCGGATACACAAGGTTCAATGTATCGTTCAATGTTTAAAAAAATTAAAGAAAAATATCCTCAAAATTTGTTTATCGTTGAAAATTTAGGAACACAATCCTACTTTTCGGCTATGACACACTGTAAGTTACTAATTGGGAATACCTCAAGTGGTATAATCGAAGCAGCATCATTTAAGAAATTTGTAATCAATCTCGGAAATAGACAATTAGGTAGAGTTCATGGCGATAATATAATTCATGTGCCTTTCGATTGTGAAAAAATCATTTCAGAAACTATGGTCTATTTTGATACTATTTATTCAGGCCCAAACATTTATGAGCTAAAAAATGGCAGCGTACAAATAATAAAAATATTAAAAGACAAACTGTATGGAATTTCGTAAGCATATAATTCAGGAAACTGACAGTGTCAAGAACGCATTAATTATGCTCGATAAATTAGCAGCAAATGCTATACTTTTTGCAGTTAATCGCGAGGGTGTCTTAACTGGCTCCTTGACAGATGGAGATATCAGAAGAGGACTTATGGCTGGTTCAAAAATTAACGATTCTGTTAAATCTGTATCCTTTAAGACACCAAAATATATAGACCAAAAAAAGATTGAATTAATAAAGCTAATTGAATACAGAAAAAACAATTACAATATTATACCCATTATTGATGATGAACATATTATTGTAGATATTATCAATTTTAAAATACGAAGGACAATTCTTCCTGTTGATGTAGTCATTATGGCTGGAGGTAAAGGAATGCGTCTTCGTCCGCTTACAGAAAAACTACCCAAACCATTATTGAAAGTTGGCGATAAATCAATTTTAGAGCATAGCATATTAAGATTCGATGCATTTGGAGTAAAAAGTATAAATATTACAACAAATTACTTATCTGAAAAAATAGAAGATTTTATTGAACAGAAAAAAACTGATTACAGAACGGTAATAGAAACCGTTAAGGAAAATAAGTTTCTAGGCACAATAGGAGCTGCTAAGCTTGTGAAAAAAATCAGAGAAGATTATATATTAGTATCCAATTCTGATTTGTTAACTGATATTGATTATGAGGCATTTTTCATTGATTTCGTTAAAAGTGAGGCAGACATGAGTGTTGTAAGTATCCCTTATCATGTTGATATTCCATATGCAATAATGGATATAGAAAATGATTATCTTAAAAGTTTTCATGAAAAACCAAAATACACCTACTTTTCTAACGGAGGCATATACTTATTAAAAAAAGAATTACTAAGTCTTATTCCTAAAAATAAGGTGTTCTCTGCTACAGATTTAATGAACGCAGTTATCAATCAACACAAAAAAATAAAAACTTTTATACATAATGGTTATTGGCTAGATATAGGGCAACATCAGGACTACAAAAAAGCACAAAATGATATAAAAACACTTAAACTTTTATGACCGAAAAAAGCGATATTTTAGTGGTTATTCCGGCAAGAGGAGGCTCAAAAGGTATCCCCATGAAAAATATTAAGCTACTCAATGGAAAACCATTAATCCAATATAGTATTGAGTTTGCTTTAACTCATTTTGTAAAAGAGCAAATTATCGTCTCAACAGATCATAAAGACATTCAAAGAGTCGCTCAAATATGTGGCATCCCTACACCAACATTAAGACCAAGCCATTTGGCACAAGATGATAGTTCTACTCATGACGTTTTATTGAATTTGATAAAACAAAAAAAATCAGAGGGGTTTACATTTAAAACAGTTTTACTGCTTCAACCCACATCACCATTTAGAAAATCAATTCACCTCAAAGATATTTTAAATCTAACTTCACCGAACCTCGATATGGTTGTTAGTGTAAAAGAATCAAAATCAAATCCTTATTTCAATCTATTTGAAGAAAATAGTTCAGGTAACCTTGAACTCTCAAAACAAAAGGATATTTCAGGAAGACAATTTGCACCAAAAGTATTTGAATATAATGGCTCAATGTATGTAATGAGCATCGACAGCTTGGAAAAAAAGAAAATTAATGAATTTTCAAAAGTTAAAAAGTATGTCATGTCAACATTAGAATCAATCGATCTAGACACGCAACTTGATTGGGATTTTGCAGAATTAATGATAAAAAAAAACAAAATTGAACTCGATTAATAATAAAAGTAAAACGTACTTTTTTAAAAATTTTTTTTGCCTTATCTATAAATAAAGTTGTGAATACAAAAATTAAGTTTTTCTAAGAAATCTATTCGGATAACCATTAATTGAAGAAAGTCAATAAATATAAATTTGTTTCTTATTAATCTTTATCAAAATCAGAAAAGTTAAAACTATTTCAATAAATTAACATGACCCACAAATAGCTTTGCTTCTTCATCCTGGATGCCTCTCAGGATGATTTTCCATGTATACGTTCCATCCTGGGAATTAAATACCTGAGGTGATCCGTATGTCCCGTCCCAACCAACGTTTGGATCATATGATTCAAAAACGAGTTCTCCTAAGCGGTTAAAAATCAAAAGTTGATATTGTTCTTTATCAAAACCTGAGGTTAAAACAGGTTGAAATATATCGTTCGTGCCATCACCATTGGGTGTGAAAGTATTGGGTACAAAGAATAAATCTTGCTCAATCAAAACAATTGAAAGTGCAAATTGATCAAAACAACCTGCAGCGTTCGTCGCATTCAAAATAGCTACATAATTTGCTGCACCCTCAGGATATAAGTGTATTGGATTCTCAGATAGACTTGTTGAACCATCACCAAAGTCCCATAAATAAGTATCTGCATATTGAGAGTCATTTACAAAATAAACAAAAGGGTCGTCAGCAGAAACTATTGCTTCTTCCACAGTAAAGAAAGCAATTGGATTTTCATAAACACATACCATGTCAGTGTTAGAAAAAGTACTAACGCATCCTATAGAGTTGGTTGCTGTCAGAGTAACTGTAAAACATCCTGTATCAGAGTATGTATGATCAATGAATCCCTGTTGGTTTGACAGTTGCCCATCACCAAAGTCCCATATTACACTAACATCTGGTGAATTATTAAGATCTGTAAATATAAAATTAGCAGGAAGACATCCAGAGGTTTCATTCACAATAAAATCCAAAGGTGGACTATCCTGGATATAAACATTGCTTTCAGTGATGTTAGAGCAATTTGTTTGTAGATCTGTAGCGGCCAGTGAAACTGTATAGCTTCCAGTTGTCTCATAAATATGAAAAGGTTCAAATAATGATGATAAATTATTATCACCGAAGTCCCAAGAAAAACTGTAATTTGGATTTGAGTTATTGACAAAATTAAGAGGTAGAATTTCACAGAGGACCGAATTAGAAATCAAAAAGTCAACTTGAGGAAGTGGATTTACAATTACTGATTCTAAAATTAATGGTCCTATACATCCTGCAATAGAAGTTGCCTGAATAGAATAAAATATCGTTTCTGAGACTTCTCCAGAGTTTATCAACTGATCATTAATTACTGAGGTATTTTGAGATGTTTGCGTCTCCCCCATTACATTATTATTTGGATTTGCATACCATTCAAAAGAAGATACGCTGGAGGCTGTTAATTCCGTATTCACATTTTCGCCGCTACAAAGAACCACATTCAAAGGGTCTACAATAGGTACAGGATTTATAACAACTTCAACTTGCGTACTTGGACTTGAACAACCGTTGGCTTGGGTTGAAGCTACAACTGTATAAAAAACTGACTGAGGAATCAAGGTTGTGTTTTCTAGTTGATCATCAATAACACTTCCATTTTGAATTATTAAACTTTCACCGTTTACCTCGATTGAACTTTGTGCATACCAGTTGAAATTAACATTCGCATTTGCCACTAAATTCATATCTACAATATCGCCGGAACATATATCAGTACTAGTTGGACTAATCAACTCAATCGGAGGGTTCACCAAAACAGAGACGGTCTGAGCCAGACCTTGACATGCTCCTTGCTGCGAAGTTGGAATTACACTGTAAACAATCATTTGAGGTGTTAATGATGTATTGATCAATACATCATTTATAATATTACCTGATCCAAACACCTGCGATTCTCCTGTTACATTCGGGTTATCAGTAGCAAACCAAATAAAATCTGAAGGAATGTTTGTGGTCAGGAATACAGAGGCTGAAACCCCACTACAAATTTCTATAGTGGGACTACTGGTAATAAAAACTTCGGGTATCACCAAAGGGTCAAAAGAATAGATAGGACCAGTACATCCGTATGGTAAAGAGCTCGCGCTCACCTCATAAGTAACCGATTCAGTTGTCGCTACATTATTCGTTAATGTATTGTTTATTGTTGGTAATGGTTGAAGAAAAGTACTCTCTCCGGAAACATCAGGATTATCAATAGCTAACCAAGAAATCAAAGAGGGAACGGATGCACTTAAATTCACAATGAGATCATCGCCACTACAAACTGTCGGTACAACAATAGTATCAATTGAAGGTGAAGGATGCACTATGAAATTGAAATTTGTTCCTGTTCCTGAACACAACTGCCCACTACTCGACTGATAGATTGGTGTCACAGAGATCAAAGCAGACGTATCACTATTTTGAGTATTGGTCGCATTGAAAACTGGAACATCTCCATTTCCTAAATCTACCAATCCAATACTCGGGTTGTTATTTGTCCACTCATAGAAACTTCCGGAGCCCGTAAGGCTTACAACTGAAGAAATCTCTTCGTCACACAATTCAATATCAGCAATCGGATCGGCTTCAGGCGATGGATTTACAGAAACATTAAATTGTGTTGGTAATCCAAAACATTGAACGCCAGCATTTGTATTGACCGGTGTAAATATTACGACGGATTGATTGACAATTACATTTGATGCATTACTTAAGGTAAAGGATGGAATCTGAGTTGTTCCAAAAGAAGGAATACCGATGGTCGCATTTGAGTTGGTCCATGTAATAGATGAAAAGTTTCCTGTTGGTTGAATTACGGGCTGAACTACTCCGGTACATCCCTCTATTGATGCAATTGGATCGACAGTTGGTGTTGGATTTACTGTCAGAGAAAAAAGTTCTGCAGTTCCTGAACATTGTAAAGCAACGGGTATAACTGTAAAATTGGCCGCAACTGGAAGATTGCTTGTATTTAGTGCACTGAATGCAGGTATGTCTCCTGTACCATTCGATGATACACCTATCGATGGCAATGTATTTGTCCATGTATATGATGTCCCAGAACCTGTTAATGTAACTGTATTGGTCGATGCGCCATCACATACAACTTGATCCACAATCGGATCAACGGTCGGTGTTGGATTAACCGTTATCGTAAATGACTCCGTAATTCCTGTGCACTGAACACCATTTGAACCAAAAGAAGATTCAACTGTAATAGCAGCGGTAGAAGGTGTAATGCCTGTATTGATTGCCGAAAATGAGGAAATATTTCCATTGCCTGAATTGAGTAGACCGATAGATGATTCAGAATTACTCCAACTGAAGTTGGTCGCCGTACCTGAAAAATTAATTGCTGATACCTGATCCCCATTGCACACATTTAAATCTGGAATAGCATTAATCGTAGGTGCTGGATTTACAGTAATATTGAAAAGCTGGGGAGTCCCTTGACATGTGATACCAATATCAGTATATCCCGGTGTTACAGAAACAGATGCTGTTTCAACAGCAATACCACCATTGATCACAGTAAAAGAAGAAATTTCTCCCACTCCAATTGAGGCAAGACCAATTTGTGGATTCGTATTCGTCCAAGTGAACTCAGTCGCTAAACCACTAAAATTGACTGGCACCGTTGATTCATTATTACAATAAGTGTAATTAGGTATTGAGTTCATTGTAGGATTCGGTAAAACTCCAAAAGAAAAACTTTCACTAGAACCAGTACATGTCAAACCTGCAAATGTATATTCAGGTGTTACCGTAATTGTTGTATTTTCGGTTCCCTCGCCTGCGTTACTGTAATTAATAATTCCAATATTACCTGTACCACTCGATGGAATACCTATTCCCGTATTTGTATTCGTCCAATTAAATGAGGTAGAAATCCCAGTAAAGATAATCGGTGCAATATCGTCACCTGAACAACTTACCAAATCAGACGGTGGATCAATAACTGGAGTTGGATTGACGGTTATCGTGAATAACTCTTGATTTCCAATACAAGTTAGTCCGCCCGCACTGTATTCAGGGGTGATTTCAAAATTTGAAACAACTTCAGATTGTCCTAAATTTCCAGCCGTGAAAGATGAGATATCACCATTCCCAGAGGAAAGTAGACCAATTGAAGGGGCACTATTCGTCCATGCATAATTTGTTGCTGTTCCATTGAAAAGAACTGGACTCGTACTCGAACCGCTGCACAAAACTTGATCAGAAAGTGGATCAACCTCTGGTAATGGATTAACAGTAAAAGTAAAAGATAGAGGTACACCCGGGCAGGATAAGCCAGAACCACTGAAATTCGGAGTTATCGTCAAAACATCACTGATCGGTTGATTGGTTGAATTAATAGCTATAAATGAGGGGATATTTCCGCTCCCAGAGGTCTGAACTCCAGTATTGGAAGATGCTAAAGTCCAATCGAATGATGTAGCATTACCGGCTATCAAAGTCGAAGGGACAGTTTCTCCTTCACAAACAAGAATATCGCTTATCGCAGTAACTGAAGGACTTGGATTAATTATAAAATCAAATGATTCGGACGAACCGAAACAGAACAGCCCATTGCTCGCTAATTCAGGCGTAACAATTATATTTGAAATTTCAGAATTACTCCCTGAATTGACAGTTGTAAACGATTGAATTGTGCCCGTTCCACTTGCTGGGATACCTATTGATGTCGAACTTGCCGTCCATTGAAAGGCAGAAGTATTTGTTCCTGAAAATTGAACCGCTTGTGAAGACGAACCATTACAGATTATTTGATCAGCAACAGGTAAAACTGTTGGTATCGGATTCACAGTAATCGTGAACTGGGTCGAACTACCTGGGCATGAGGTTGAACCTCCTACAAATAATGGAGTTACAGTTATGGTCGCTTGAAGTGGAACATTCGTGCCATTCGTAGCAGTGAATGAAGCAATCGGTCCCACACCTGAGACAGGTAAGCCAATTGAAGGATTATCGTTCGTCCATGAATATGATAAGCCGCCACCGCTAAATGAAACAATAGCAGTTTGATCGCCAGAACAGAATTCCATATTACCGATTGGACTAATTGAAGTCTCAGGGTTTACATCGATCACAAAGAAAATACTAGAACCGATACAACCATTCGCTTCAGGAATCACCTCAAAAGATGAGGTAAGCACTTGATTCGTATTGTTCTGGGCTACAAACGAATTAACAATCCCTACCCCAGATCCTGCGGTACCGGTAGCTGTATTTGTATTCGTCCAATTGTAGTTAGAGGCGGTACCTGTAAATATAATCGGTTGAGAAAGATCACCAATACATAATTCTTGATTAACAACGGTATTAACAATAGGAGTCGGATCAATAGTAAAACTGAATGTAAATGGACTTCCAGAACAAGTAACACCGCCACTTGTGTACTCAGGCGTCACTGTGATCAATGCATTCACTGGACTCTGACCTCCATTCTGCGCTGTAAATGGTGCAATATCTCCAAAACCTGAACTAGCCAACCCAATACTCGAATCACTATTAGTCCAACTGTATTGTGTACCCGTACCATTGAAAACAACCGCCTGAGTAGTTGAACCGTCACATACCGTTTGGTCTGTAACCGTTGACACAGATGGAACTGGATTAATGGTGATCGTATAATCGGTTGGTGATCCAGGACATGCCGCACCTCCTGATGTAGTCGCTATAGCTGTAAATGTTACCACTTCAGGTGAAATACTACTATGTGTCAAAGTCATACTTGGTATGTTCGATGTATCCTGTTGTAATGGCGTAACACCAGAAACACTCATAGGAACATTACTTGCTGTCCAATCAAAAGTAACATTAGGCGTCGAGGAACTCAACACTACTTGTGAACTAACATCTCCTGAACAAAGTACTTGAGAAGGAAGGCTGAATAAAACAACCGGAGCAGGATTTATCGTGAGGGAAAATACTTCTGATAAACCGATACATCCATCCGCTGTAGGAGTAACAATGTAATCCAATGTATATGGTGAATTACCACTATTGTTGATTGTTTGAGATGGAAGTGCTCCACTCCCACTCAACTGATACCCTGTTAATGTGGCTGGAACATTACCAGGCTGGTCTAAAGTCCATGTATAACTTGTCCCTGATACAGTTGATGTAAAAACAGGTACTGTAAAAGAGGTTCCTCCACAGATGACCTCCGGAGCTATTAGAGAAATATCAGGAATCGGATTCACAACAATTGTATACGTGATTGATCCACCTGAACAACCATTGGCTTCTGGTGTAACAGTGTATTCAAGTATTGCAGGAACAGAACCTGTATTTATAAGCTGCATACTTTGTAAGTCACCTGTTCCGCTCAATACTGCTCCGGTCAATAAACCACTTGTTATTGAACCAGTCCATGTGTAACTCGTTCCAATAACATTCGATGTCCAAACAACTGAAGTACTTGAATCTGTAGAACAAACTGTATCTGAAAACTGTGAAGTCGTTATCACAGGAGTTGGATCAATTGTAAATTGAAGTGTACTGTCTGGGCCTGGACATCCATTTGCAAATGGACTTACAGTAACAGCACCCACAATTGATGTATTCCCTATGTTTGTTCCTGTAAATGATGGGATATCTTGTGAACCTGTTGAAGACAAGCCTATTTGTGGGTTATCATTGCTCCAAGTATAGCTCGTTCCTGAAACGTCAGATCCAAAAGATACAAGCTGGGTTTGATCCTCATTACAGATTGTCTGATCTTGAAGTGGTAAAACATAAGGAACTGGCTGCACAGTAATCGTAAATGTTCCTGTGGAACCTGAACAGAGCAAATTATTCAATGAATAACCCGGAGTAACAGCTATTGTTGCAAGCTCGGAAATTGTTCCCGTATTCAGTGTCGTAAAATCAATTGTACCAACACCTGAAGCACCAAGACCTATTGTCGTATTGTCATTCGCCCAATTGTACTGTGTTGCTGTACCAGTAAAACTGATAGAAAGTAGTGTCCCGGAACAAGTGTCAACTAAAGGCAATACATCAAAGACTGGAACGGGATTGACAGTAAGTATAAATGTCATGTCGGGACCAATACAACCATTTAATGTAGGTGTTACAGTAATTAATGAAATCATCGGTTGTGTTGTACCATTCGTTGTTATAAATGAAGGAATCAATCCTGAGCCTGATGCTGCTAAACCTGTTTGTGTATTGTCGTTGGTCCATGTAAATGTAGTACCAGATAAACTCATAAAATCAATAGACAAGGTCTGATCCCCTTCACAGAATGTTTGATCAGGAATCGTATCGATCGTTGGCAATGGATTTACTGTAATGGTAAAATCTTCTGGACTTCCAGAACAAGTAACACCGCCACTTGTGTACTCAGGCGTCACTGTGATCAATGCATTCACTGGACTCTGACCTCCATTCTGCGCTGTAAATGGTGCAATATCTCCAAAACCTGAACTAGCC